>Ga0209021_1000002_pt1 | contig 683651 bp, 533 predicted proteins | sample PinacodermFT_FD_187299 | JGI IMG/M metagenome (GOLD analysis project Ga0209021, IMG submission 187299) | Host-associated microbial community of the marine sponge Aplysina aerophoba from Gulf of Piran - sponge pinacoderm, lysed by freeze-thaw... | ecosystem: Host-associated > Porifera > Sponge... | reverse complement strand
CGCGAGCGGTTTCCACAGCTCGTTCGCTCTGGTGCGCTAGACGATAGGCCACGATGAGATTGATCGGGACGGATACCGGTTCCTCGCGAGCACGACGAGGGTCGTCGCGAAGCTGAGGCCAGAGGCTTTCGTAGATCCCGACAGCCGTCTCAACATTTTTCCGTTCGTCTTCGGTGAGACGCCGCCGATCGAGATGGTCGACTCTCAAGACGGTCCGTTCCAGCAGTGCGCTGGCGTATGTTTCCCTAAGGGCGTCACTATCGGGATGCGCCTCATGAGCGTCGATGGCCGCATCCCACCAAGCCTCCTGGCTCCCACGATCCATGAGCCACAATACATGAGCCTCGGCGACCTCAGGCGTCCCCCGGACGGCCTTGGGAACCTGGTCGAGTGGATCGGTGACCATAGGGTCGGCTATCAAGCCCCGAATATGGTATGCGGCGAGCGGTGCATTGTCGGGCTGCCGTGACAGCTGCGCCTTGGCGAAGGACCGTAGTGTAGTCCAGTCTTTCTGAAGAAGCAGACCAAGCGCCTTGTGAGCGACCGCCTTCCGATTCCCGGGGTCGAACTCGTATGCAGCGATGAAGCCCTGCGCGGCGGTATCTTCGTCGGCGAGGTTGAACTGGCAGGCTGCGATATTGGCGGCAACCCTAAACCGAATATTGGCTCTCACGTCGTCATCGAGTTGCCCCTGCAGCTGTTGGAGTAGGCGTAGCGCGGATCTCGGATCAGAGGAAACTAGCTCAGCGTAACTGTTGACTTGTCGATCGAGGACGGAGTAGACCGCTGCTTCGGTGATTATCGGGTTCAGTGCGTGGCCCTGTGTCACCGCACGGTGGACCACCGCCAACTGCTCCTGGACGACTTCCATGCTTCCAGACAGATCGCCGATGCTCTGCTCAATCCGATCACCCTGTCCTGTGTGAGATGGATCGAAGGCCTTGAGTGCATCGGGAAAACGCCGGATCTCGCGTTCCAGACTGCCCCAACCCAAGACGCGGATCTTGAGGGGCTTGCCTCGGTTTTCACTCACCGAAATAGATAGATGACGGGCGAGCTTCTGTGTTTTTTCGTCGTCCGGCGCGGTGCTTACGATGATGTATTCTGAGAGGGGCGGTGAAAAGGTCAACGCCTTCTCAACCTCGGCTCTGATTTCAGACTCGGTGAGCCTCTGGCCCTCACTCTTCAGCTTGCACTGGACACCAACGATACTTTCTGGTTGACCGTCACGCCAACCCGTGAGGTCGACACCGTGCTGCTCCTGCCCGCGGCGGCCATGCAGTTGTACTGAGTGGTCCCCGAGAACGCAGCGCCACAAGATCTCATTGCAGCGCTCGAAAGCCTGTTCGTCACTGGGTTTGGGAATCTGCGTGGCGGTGAATTCGGACATGGCTATTGGCCTTCGAGTAGCGAAACGCAGGCTGCGAAACATAACCTTGGCGTGGGAGGTGGGCATGCTGGTGGTGGTCGAGTTTCCGGAGGCCGACCAGAAGAAGCTGGAGCAGTGGCGACATCGCGGAGCGTTGCGGTACGCCGCTTGGCTCCGGCCCCTCCTGTTCGCGTTGGGAATGTGCCGCCCGACCAACCAGTACGCTGCGGCAGCGTGGCGTTGACCGAGGGCCTGCCGACGTCCGGGCGGCTTCGAAGATCGCGGCAACCAACGCCGAAGTCCGTCTCGTACCGGACAGCCTCGCGCCGGTGGAGGTGCACGCCTCCTCCCATGCGGATGCACCCGGCCCCATGGAAAAGAGCAGCGCCAAATGCCCGCCATTTGACCCGATTTGTCCGCTGTTTGAGCACGACAGACCCGGTCACGGCCTCACGGCAAGAATGGCAGATCGTGCAGTCCTGATTGACTTTAGACGATTTCTTGCTGAGATTCGCGCCATCTGGGAGACACCTGATAAGCGTGAGGTTGGGTAGTTCGAATCTCCCTCCGTGGGTCGTCCAGAACTGCGAGGGCCTCGGCCGTCATCGGTGTCTGGTGCCCGGTTCGATCAACGCCCCCTCCCCAACCCTCGCGGTGGCCCACTCCCCCACGGACGAGGACGCCGCATTCCCCAGCCGCCCCATCGAGATCGTCTCCTGGGCAACCCCGGGTGGCCCCTCGGACCTCCTCCCGCGAGCACTGGCCGATGCCGCGCCGCCGCACCTGGACGGGCAGCGCGTGAACGTGATGACCCGGCAGGGCGGGGCGGGGGCCGCCGGCATGCAATACATGCAGGGCCGCGTGGGGGACCCTCATGTACTCGGCGTGCCCCGGCAGCTCCGCCAGAAAATCCGCTAGCGGCATCACCTCCACGCCGTCCATCAGTTGGGGCCGGTCACCCAGGAAAACGACGATTCGGCGCCTTACCCGCCCACTCCGGGAGGCAAGCGATCGCAGGCCCCGGAGCATGCTCCGGGTGACGCGATGTCCCGCCTTGACCTCGATTCCCCACAAGTCACGCCCCACCTCGAGCACGAAGTCCACCTCGGCGCCGGACCGGGTCCGGTAGTGGAAGAGCGCGGTCTCCGGCCACAGCGTTCGCAGGCGGCGATGCAGTTCGCAGGCGACGAAGTGCTCCAGCAGGATCCCGCGCTCGTCGGGGAGCGGTGTGTCGAGCGGCCGCCTCAGGAGGGCGTTGCGCACGCCGATGTCGAAGAGGAAGAGCCGGGGATGTCCTACCGCGCTCGACCGGCTGGATCCGCTCCACGCCGGAACCCGCACATGACCAGAGTGTCCTCCAGGACCTCGAGGTAGCGGCGGGCGGTCTCGTACCGGAGTCCGGCCTGCCTGCACAGCGCCTGGACGTTGAGGATCCGGCCTGACGACGCGGCCAGGAGGTCCAGCAGTCGCGAGAACCCCCCCAAATTGCGCACCAGAGCTTCGGCCTGCACCTCCTCGCGCAGATAGGTGTCCGCATAGCTTCGCAGGTCCGCGGCGCGCAGCTCTCCGTCCCGTTCCGCGTAGATACCGGGCAGCGTCCCATGCGCAAGCGCGCGATCCAGGTCGAAGTCCTCACCCAGCTCGCACGCGATCCACGGTTTTTCCACCCCGCCGACTCGAAGTCCCGCAGGTCTACTTCGATCTCTTGGCCGAGGGCGACGCCGTACTGCTGGTGGCCCCCCACCCACGCCCCACGCATATTCTCCCACATGGAAAACCGAGCAACGAGCGCATCCCCACGTCGAATACGCACCGCAACCCTCCGGGGCACCTGCGAGCCCCGGTCCGCATCCAACCCCCCCCACCTCATCACCCTCGCGTTCGCCCTCCTGGCCTCAGCCACCTGCTCGCCGGGCGGGGAGGACGCCGCCTTCCCCAGCCGCCCCATCGAAATCGTTTCTTGGGCCACCCCCGGCGGGCCCTCGGACCTCCTCTCGCGGGCGCTGGCCGATGTCGCGCCGGCGCACTTCGACGGGCAGCGCGTGGACGTGATGACCCGGCAGGGCGGAGCGGGAGCCGCCGGCATGCAGTACATGCAGGGCCGCGCGGGGGACCCTCACGTGCTCGGCGTGTTCACGGCGAGCGGGACGGTGAACATGGCGACGGGGCGGATCCCGTTCGGCCCGGAGGACTTCACGCCCATCCTCCGCATCCAGATCGATCCCTTCCTCGTCGCGGTGCGGGACGACAGCCCCTTCCGCACGCTGGGAGACCTGTTCGAGGCCGCTCACGCCCGGCCCGGCGAGGTGTCGGTGTCGGGGTTCGGGGCGGCGTCGGCCCATTTCCTCGGCTTCGTCCGGTTGCGGGCGGCGGCGGGAGATCCGGATGTCCGCTGGATCGCCTACGAGGGGTCGGCGGACGCGGTGGTCGCGGCGCTCGGCGGCCACACGGACGCGGCGCACACGAATTACAATATCGTGCGCGAGCACCTGCGCGCGGGGACGATGCGCGTGCTGGGAACCGCGCTGCCCGTCGAGGCGCTCCCGGACACCCCGAGCTACGCGGATCAGGGCTACGACCTCCAGCCCGTCCACTGGCGGGGAGTGGTGGGCCCGCCGGGGCTGGACCCGGAGACGCGGGCCGACATCCGCGCCCGCCTCATGGCCTCGATCGACGATCCGGCGTTCCGGGAGTACATGGAGCGCGCCGCCCTCGAGTACGCGACGATGGAGGATGCGGAGGCGTTCGGGGCCTGGATGACGGAGGAAGTCACGACGAGCCGGGACCTGCTGCGACGGCTGGGAATCCTGGATGGGTAGCCGCTCCGCGCGCGGAAGCCCGCCGCTGCGCCTCCTGGCCGAGGCGGGCCTGCTCGCCGTCGTAGGAGCCGCGGTCCTGCTCGACTCGCGCGGCTATCCCCCTTCGCTGGCCGAGGGCGCCCCGGGCCCGGCCTTCTTCCCCCGGCTGCTCGCGGCGCTCCTCATCGCCTGCGCGGCCTGGCTCGCGATCCGTGCCTGGAGGGGCGCGAGAGGGAGAGGATCGGGCGGTGCGAAGGACAGTGGCTCGGGCGGCGAATCGAGCGCTGGACGTTCCCGCGGAAATGCATCCTCGGACTCTGCCGCGGGCGTACGGGCAAGCACCCGCGTCCAGCGCTTCGGAGTGTGGGTCGCGGTCGCCTGGATCGCTGCCTTCCTCCTCGTATGGCCCCGGCTTGGAACCGTCCTCTCGGTGCCGCTTCTCGTCGTCGGTCTCATGTGGCTGACGGGCGAGCGTTCGTGGCGGACACTGGTCTCGGTGCCGCTCGCCTTCGCCGGGTTCATCTACCTGGTTTTCATGGTCCTGCTCGGCGTGCCGCTGCCGACCGGGTTCTGACCGGGCGACGCGGGGCGTGTCGGCCTTTCTCGACGGTCTCCTGACGGCGCTCCAGCCGGGGAACCTCGCCGCGCTGCTGGGCGGCAGCCTGCTCGGGGTGTTCGCCGGGGCGATGCCGGGGCTGAGTTCGACGGTGGGGCTCGCGCTCGTCCTCCCGTTGACCTTCGCGCTCGACCCGACGCCGGCGCTCCTGATGATGGTCTCGATCTACATGGCGGCGGAGTACGGAGGATCGATCACGGCGATCGCGATCGGGGTTCCGGGCAGCTCGCCCGCGCTCGCGACGACCTTCGACGGCTACGCCATGACGCAGCGGGGCGAGGCGGGGCGCGCGCTGGGGATCTCCCTCTTCTCCTCCATGAGCGGGGGGATCCTGGGGACGATTCTCCTCGTGCTGGCGCTCGGGCCGCTTTCGCGGGCGGCGATCACCTTCGGGCCGGCCGAGTACTTCGGGCTCGGCGTGTTCGGCCTCTCGATCGTCGCGAACCTCGTGGGAAGGGATCCTCTGAAGGGGATCATCAGCGCGCTGCTGGGACTCGTTTTCTTCATCGTCGGGCTGGACGTGCTCACGGGGGCGCCGCGGCTCACCCTCGGCACGAACATGCTCATGGACGGGCTCGGGCTGGTGCCGATGCTGATCGGCTTCTTCGCCATTGCCGAGGCGCTGAAGGCGGCGGCCGGCGGGCGCAAGGAGACGGCGCCCGGGGCCGGCATCACGGGGGCGCTGCCCGGGGCCCGTGAGCTGTTCGGGCTCTGGCGCACGATTCTGCGCGGGTCGGCGATCGGCGGGCTGATCGGGGCCATCCCCGGCGCCGGGGCGACGATCGCCTCGATCGTGGCGTGGAACGAGGAGCGGCGCGTCTCGAAGGACCGCGAGCTGTTCGGGACGGGAGTGCCGGCCGGCATCGCGGCGCCCGAGGCGGCGAACAACTCCTGCGTGGGCGCCGCCATGATCCCCCTCCTCGCGCTCGGGATTCCGGGGTCGGCGAGCGCCGCCGTGCTGCTCGGCGGCCTCACCGTGCAGGGCGTCGCGCCGGGCCCGCTGCTGATGGCCGAGCGCTCCGAGCTCGTCTACGCGCTGTACGCCGGGTTCCTGGTGGCGGTGCTGCTCATGCTGGCCGTGGGGCGCCTCGGGATCCCCCTGTGGACGCGCGTCGTGCGGCTGCGCCCGTCGATCCTGATGCCGCTGGTCGTGGCCATCTCGCTCGTGGGCGTCTTCGCGCTGCGCGGGAACGCGGCCGACGCCTGGGTGGCCCTCTTCTTCGGGGTCGTCGGCTTCGCCATGTTGCGGGCCGGATATCCGCTGGCGCCGGCGGTGCTCGGCCTCATCCTCGGTCCCATGATCGAGACGAACTATCGGCGGGCCCTCACGCTGTCGTCGGGCTCGCACACGGTCTTCCTCGAGAGTCCGATCGGCCTGGTGCTGCTCGCGCTGGCGGTGGTCAGCTTCGCGGCCCCGGCGGTCAGGAACCGTCTCGTTTCCGCAAAACGACAAGCAAAGGAGCAAGAGTGAGCGCGACACGCGCGGTCATCGACTTCATCCTCGAAACGAACATCACGGACTTCCCGGAGCGGCTGCTGAGCGAGGGGCGGCGCTGCGTGCTGGACGGCACGGGCGTGATCCTCGCCGGGTCCACGGACGCCTGCTCCCGCATCGTGCAGGACCAGATCGCGGCGCAGGGGGGGCACGCGGAGGCGACCATCTTCGGGCCGCCGGACACCCGCGCCCCGGCCTCGCTCGCGGCGCGCGCCAACGGCACGGCGGGCCACGCGATGGACTTCGACGACACGCAGCTCTCGAACGCCCCCGACCGCATCTTCGGGCTCCTCACCCACCCCACGGTGGCGCCGCTGTCGGCGGGATACGCGATGGCGGAACGGGTGGGAGCCACGGGCGCCGAGTTCCTGGAGGCGTTCCTGATCGGCTTCGAGGTGGAGTGCAAGATCGCCGAGGCGATCGATCCCCGGCACTACCGGGAAGGGTTCCACTCGACCGCGACGATCGGCACGCTCGGGGCCTGCGCGACCGCCGCCAGGCTGGCCGGGCTGGAGGCGGACGACCTCGCCATGGCGCTCGGCATCGCGGCGAGCCTCTCGTCGGGGATCCGGCTCGGGTTCGGCACCATGACCAAGCCGCTCCACGCCGGGCGCGCCGCCGAGAACGGCATCGTGGCGGTCGACCTCGCGGCGCGCGGCTTCACGGCCGGCAGCGATGCGCTGGAGGCGCCGTGGGGGTTCTTCCGCGTGTTCGGCGGCGGCTTCGAGCCCGAGCGGCTGGTCGGCGCCCTCGGCGCGCCCTACACCCTGCTCGACCCCGGCGTGTCCGTGAAGCCCTTCCCCTCGGGAAGCCTCGGCCACCCCAGCATGGCCGCCATGCTCGAACTCGTGACCGAGCACGACCTCGCGCCGGAAGACATCGCCGGCATCACCTTCCGCGCCGGCCACAACATCCTGAACCCGCTGCGGTATCCCGTCCCTCGCAACGAACTGGAGGCGAAGTTCTGCATCCCCTTCGTCCTCTCGAGCATCGTCCTCCGCCGGCGGGCCGGGATCCGCGAGTTCCACGACGACTTCGTCCTCTCCGAGGAGGCGGCGGACATGATGCGCCGGGTGACCGTCCAGTTCGACGAGCCGATCGACGCGCGCGGCTACGACCGCATGCGGAGCGCGATCGACGTCCGCCTCCGCGACGGCACCGAACTCTACACCGAGGCCGACACCTATCCCGGCGGTCCAGAGCGCCCCCTGAGCCGGGCGGAACTGCACGCCAAGTTCCGGGACTGCGCGAGTCTCGTGATGGACGGCGCGGGGATCGATGCGGCGCTGGAAGTCCTTGAGCGGGTGGACGAGCTCGGGCATGTCGGGGAGCTTGTGGGGGCGCTTGCGGCCGTCTCTGCCGGAGCTTCCACAGGCGTCCCCGCCGGAGTCTCGACGTGAGCCGGCTGAGGGGTGTCGCCGACGCTTTCGTTCCGTTGCCGGCGAGAAGATCCGGGATCTCCGCAGAGCGAGCAGCCCATCAATCTGGATGAGCGAACGGATTCACGACTTCGACCCCAGCCGGCTCGAAATCCTTTCGGTTGCGGGTAACCACGACGAGTCCGTGAGAAAGTGCGGTCGCCGCAATCAGGCTGTCCTTGACGGGCATCGATCTCCCACGGGAGCGGAGTCGGGCGAGGAGTTCGGCCCAGCGGAGTCCGGTATCCGCGTCCAGCGGCACACAGTGGATCCGGCGCACGACCTCGGTGAACCAGAACTCGAGGGAGTCGCGACCTCGCCCGGGTCTCAGCAGGCGTATCCCGTACCGGACTTCGCCGAGGACCACGGGGTTCACGACCAGGTGCTGCTCGTGGTTCCGCAGCCACTCGATCACATTCGGGTCCGGGTTCGGCCGCGTGGCCTCGGAGAGGACGTTCGTGTCGACCAGATACCTAATCGACCGGTTCCTCGATCCCCGGATCCTGCAGGTCTGCGGTCGACTCGGAGGGAACGGGCACGAACCACCCCTTCTCCGGACAGGCCAGCAACCAGTCCACCAAGCCTGCGTTCGCCGGTGCCTCGGCGCGGGCGAGACGGTAGACTCCCGGTCCGAGCCGCTCGATTTCGAACTCCTGGCCGGGGGCGACGCCGTCTTGCTGGCGAAGCTCGGCGGGAAGGACGAGTTGTCCCTTGGTCGAGATGATGGTCCTCATAGCGGGTAAGATATCAGACTTACCCCTGTAGGGTAAGAGCCGCTCAAGCCGTCATCCGACCGTTCGTCGGAGCGCGGCGATGCTCGCACATGCCCATGTCACGCGGTAGTTTCCCGCCGGAAAACCACCACCTCCACACGCAAGGCCGCCACACACCCGCATGTTCGCCCGCTACCTCGCCGGACGCGTAGCCCAGCTGGGCGTGGTATTGCTTCTGGTATCGGTCGCGGTCTTCTCGATCATGCACGCCCTCCCCGGGGATCCAGTGCAGCTGATGCTCTCCGGAGCCGAGAGCGGATCGGTGACGCCGGAGCGGCAGGAGCAGCTGCGCGAGGAGATGGGGCTTAACGACCCGCTCCCCGTGCAGTATGGCCGGTTCCTGCGGGGCGCGGTCACGGCCGATCTGGGAACCTCGGTCCGACTGCGCGCGCCTGTCCTCGACCTGATCCTCGACCGCCTGGGCTCGACGCTGGCCCTCAGCCTGGGCGGCATCCTCTTCGCGGTGATCATCGGAGTGACCACGGGAGTGCTCGCCGCCCTCAAACAGGGCTCGTGGATCGACGGGTTCAGCCGGGTGCTCGCCTACGCGGGGGTGTCGCTGCCCCTATTCTGGCTCGGTCTCCTGCTGATCCTCGTGTTCTCGTTCTGGCTGCCATGGTTCCCGCCGGCGGGATCGGAGGGGCTTCGTTCGCTCGTGCTTCCGAGCCTGTCGCTGGGGCTCCTGTCCGCGGGGGTGATCGCGCGGCTGACGCGGGCCTCGCTGCTCGAGGTGCTGGTCGAAGACTACGTGCGCGCGGCGTGGGCGAAGGGCCTGCCCAGGCGCATCGTCTATCTGAGGCACGCGCTCCGGAACGCCTTCCTTCCGGTTCTGACCATCCTCGGGCTTCAGTTTGGGGCGATGCTCGCGGGCGCGGTCGTGACGGAAACGGTCTTCAGCCGCCCCGGGCTGGGCCGCCTGGTGGTGAGCGCGATCCTCTGGAAGGACTATCCGCTGGTGCAGGGGATCGTGCTGTTCATGGCCACCGCCTACGTCGTCGTGAACCTGCTCGTGGATCTGCTTGCGGCCTGGCTCGATCCGCGCATTCGCGACGGGGCGCCGGCATGACCGTCGCGGGCCGCACCCTGACTCCGGGGTTCATCGCCGGAAGCTGCATCCTTGCGGGGTGGGTGCTGCTGGCCATCTTCGCCGCCCTCGGCTCGCCCCATGATCCGCTGGCCACGGTCTCCGGGGCACGCGAGGCGCCCTCGGCGGAGTTCTGGTTCGGGACGGACCGGCTCGGCAGGGACGTCTTCAGCCGCGTCGTGTACGGCGCGCGCGTGTCGCTCATCCTCGGCTTCATCAGCGTCGCCATCGGCTCGGTGCTGGGCTCCGCGCTGGGGCTCGTGTCCGGCTACTACCGCGGCCCGGTGGACACGGTGCTGATGCGCATGGTGGATGCGATGCTGGCCTTTCCCGGCATCCTCCTGGCCCTCGTCGTCATCGCGGCGCTCGGCCCGAGCATCACCAACGTCATGGTCGCGGTCGGCGTGTCCACGATCCCGCGCTACGCGCGCCTGGTGCGGGGGACGGTGCTGACCGTGCGCGAGCAGGAATACATCGACGCGGCCCGGCTCCTGGGCGTCCCGGATGTCCGGATCATCCTGCGCCACGTGCTCCCGAACACGGCGATCCCGCTGCTCGTGCTCTCGACGCTCGAGTTCGGACACGCGATATCGGTGGGCGCGGGACTGAGCTTTCTGGGACTGGGCGCGCAGCCTCCGACGCCGGAGTGGGGGCTGATGGTCGCCGTGGGTCGCGACGTGCTGGGGCGGGCATGGTGGATTTCGACCTTCCCCGGCCTCGCCATATTCACCGTGGTCATGGCCACGAATCTCCTGGGCGACAGCCTGCAGGAGATGCTGGATCCGAGGTTGAAGGGCCGGTGAGCCCAGACACATGCCTGGGTCAAGCGATATGTAAGCGTGAGCGACATGCGGGCATGGAGCGACATGCGGGCGTGGAGCGAGGCGGACCGGCGACAGCTCGCCATGTATCCAGTAGACACCAGTAAGTCATCAGTAGACACCAGTATGGGGAAGAGGAGGATCATCGACCGTGACCGACAGGTGCGTAGGAGTCCAGATCGGGCCCGCGAGCTTCGTGGACGAAGGCGTGGACGCAGTGCTGGACACGTTGCAACAGCGCGTGGGCGTGAATGTGGTCTTTCTGGGAACGGTGAGCTGGCTCGGGCTCAAGATCGGGCGCAGCATCTCGTGGAAGATCGACGGATGGCCGGACCACGGCGTCCCGGAGCCGCTCGAAGTCCAGGGCGGATCCTATCTCGCGCATCATCCCGAGTTCTACCGCAACACCAGCGTCACCAACTTCCGCGCCCCGGACGAGGGGATGCATGGACGGGACATCCTGGAGATGGTCATCCCTGGTGCCCGGGAGCGGGGAATGAAGGTTATCCCGGAGCTGATGGAACCGCTGTTCAAGTATTCCGGGCATGGGTCGGCGAATACCGTGCAGATTCCCAACCTGGTGCAGCTCATGGAGGTGGACTATCTGGGCCGGATCAGCGGCGCGCCGTGTCTGGAGCATCCCGACTACCGGGGGTGGTGGCACGCGCTGATCGAGGACCACTGCCGCAGCTACGACATCGACGGCATCATGTGGTGCAACGAGCGCCGCAGCCCTCTGGACCAGCTGGTGACCGGGATGGCGCCGGGATGCTTCTGCACGCACTGCCTCACGAGCCTGGACGGGGCGGGGATCGACGCCGAGGGCGCGCGACGGGCGTGCGCGGCCCTTCACGACTACTTCAGGAAGGCGCGCGCGGGGGAGCATTTCACGGACGGCGCCCTCATCACCGGGCTCCGGGTGCTGCTCGACAATCCCGAGTTCCTGCTGCTCGAGCGGCACTGGGTGGAGCGCAACAAGGACCTGGACCGCGAGCTGTACGGGCTCGTCAAGTGGTGCGATCCGGCGCTCGAGTTCGGGCTCAACGTGTGGAACCGCAACCACTTCAACCCCTTCCGCAAGGCGCAATGGCCCTGGGCCGAGACGAAGGACTACGCCGACTGGGTAAAGCCGATCACCTACCAGCATCAGTCGGGCGGCATCTACGTCAACGAGATGAAGCAGCTGCACGCGTCCCTTTTGCGCGATCTGGCGCCCGCGGACATCACGCCGATCATGTACCGGATTCTGGGACTCGACGAGGCACCGTGGGAAGAGCTGCTCGGTGTGGGCATGTCCCCTGCGAGCTATGTTGGCGGGCAGTGCCGGGACACGATCGAGGCGCTGGACGGGGAGCTGCCGGTGCTGATGGGCATCGGCGTGGACGCGCCGCGATCGAGCCCGGGACAGGCGGCTTGCACGCCCGAGATCGTGTACGAGAGCGTGCACGCGGCCTACGGGACGGGCGCCGCCGGCGTCATCTATTCGCCCAACTACGCGAGCATGAGGCTCACCAATCTCGACGCAGGCGCGCGGGCGCTGGCGGAGCTGGGGATCTGAGGAAGCCCGACACGAACGAGGAGCTCGCGACCAACCAGAATGAACAGGTGCGGGGCGCCACGATGCTCGTGCGGGCTCGCGCCAAACTGACGGAGGCGATACACCATCATGCCCGAAGCACCAGCCTGGAAGTTCCAGCCGGTCCTGCAGGACCTGGCCCCGAGGGAGCCCGCGTCGGTGACGCTGCGGGGCCGCGTGATCACCGGGGTCGGGCGCGAGGTGATCGAAAACGGTCACGTGACCCTTGAAGGGGGCATGATCACGTCCGTCGGTGAAGGCGGTGGGGCGGTGGGCGGCGGTGGCGCCGGGGCAGGCGGCCGAGCTGGCGATGATGGAGGCCGGGCGGGCGCAGGGGCTGTGGGCGGCGCCCTGCCGGTGGTGGAAACCGGCGGAACCATCCTCGCCGGCCTCATCAACAGCCATGCCCACCTGGCCTGGGACGGGATCCACGACCTGGCCGCCCAGTCGCTCCGAGACGCGCCCGAGATCAGCGCCTACAAGGCGGCCGCCAACATGCTCGCCTGCCTGCGGGCGGGAATCACTCTGGTGCGCGACCTGGGGATGAACCGGAGCGGCTCGTTCGCCAAGCAGGCGGTGGAGCAGGGGGTGTTCGCGGGTCCGCGGCTGCTGATCGTCGCCGAGGCGATCGTCCAGACCGGCGGCCACACCTACTGGTGCTGCCGGGAGGCCACGGGCGCCGACGAGATGCGGCGCGCCGTGCGGGAACAGGTCAAGGCCGGCGCCGATCTCATCAAGATCATGATGTGCCACGACCTCCTGGAGTTCACCGACGAGGAGCTCGAGGCCATCGTTGACGAGACCCATCGCAGCAACCTTCCCATCACCGCCCACGCCACCTTCGACGCGGCGATCGCCCGGGCGGTCGACTTCGGCATCGACACGGTGGAGCATGGCGGCAGCATGTCGAACGAGACGATCGCGAAGCTGGTCGAGCGCGGGGTTCCCATAATCACCACCTTCTCGCCCGTCCTCCTCCAGTCGAAGCCCGAGATCGCGCGCCGGTACAACATCCCCGAGTGGAAGATCAGGGAACGCCAGCGGCTGGTCGCCGACAAGAGCCGCTACGACGGGCTGCTGCGGGCGGCGCGCGCGGGTGTGCGCATCGTGTTCGGGACGGACGCGGGCAGCCCGGCGGTGCGTCACGGCGTAGTGGTCCCCGAGATGGAGTTCATGATCAATGTGGGCGTGGTGGCCGACAATCACGCCGCCATCATGAGCGCGACCCGCGAGGCCGCCATCATGAACCGGCTCGACGACCGCATCGGCACCGTGGAGGCAGGCAAGGAAGCCGATGTCATCGTGGTGGACGGCAACCCGCTGGACGATCTCCGCGACCTGGAGCGCGTGCAGATGACCTTCGTGCGCGGGAGCTGCCTGTATGGGCGGCCTCCGGTTTCGGCCGGGGCGGTCTGATGGTCTCAGGATCCCATCTCGCCGCCCGCGCCGTCAGTGTGAAGTCCAGCTTCCGCACCCGCATGCTCGAGCTGTCGTCCGGCCTCGACGGCATCATCGCGCTCGGCCGGGGCGACCCCGACTTCGACACGCCACCGGACATCGTCGCCGCGGGAGCTGAAGCCCTGGCGGACGGCTATACCCACTACACGGCCCCGCCGGGTCTCCCCGCACTGCGCGAGGCCATCTCCGGCAAGCTCGAACGCGACAACGGCCTCGACTATCCGGCCGGGCAGATCATCGTCACCAACGGAGTCCAGGAAGCGCTCCTCATCTCCATCCTGGCGCTGGTCGATCCCGGCGACGAAGTGGTGCTCCAGGCGCCGCGCTTCAACGCCTTCGACTACATGGTCAACCTTGCGGGCGGCAGGGTGGTCGAGGTGCCGACCCTGGAGGAGGACGACTTCGCGCTCAGGGCCGACGCCATCCGCAACGCCCTGACGGAGCGCTCGAAGCTCCTCGTGATCGCGAACCCGAACAATCCCACCGGCGGCCTCACGCCGCGTGAGGAGTTGGCGCGCATCGCGGAACTGGCCGAGGAGCACGACCTCCTCGTCATCTCCGACGAGATCTACGAGAAGCTGATCTTCGGCGGGCGGGAGCATGTCAGTCTGGGCACTCTCGGCAACCTTCTCGACCGCACCGTCACGGTGAACGGCTTCTCCAAGGCGTACGCGATGACCGGGTGGCGCATCGGCTACCTGGCCGCGCCCGCCTGGTTCATGGAGCCCGCTGTCGAGATCAAGCACACCCTGAGCATCTGCACGCCACCGGCCCTGCAGCGCGGGGCGCTGGCAGCCCTGGAGGGCGGGGGCGAGGCCGTCGCCTCGATGCTGACCGAGTACGAGCGCCGCCTCGATCTCGTGCTCCGGAGCCTCGACGAGATGGGCATTTCGTATGGCCGGCCGGGCGGAGGGATGTACGTATACGCCAACATCTCGAGCACGGGCCTCGACGCGGAAACCTTCTGCCTTGAGCTGCTGCGCCGGGAGCAGGTGATGGTCTTTCCCGGAACCATGTTCGCGGATCCCGCCAACCGGCACATCCGCATCACCTTGCTGTCTCCCTACGCCTCCATGGAAGAAGCCCTGGGGCGGATGAAGCGTTTTGTCGAAAGGACGCGGCAGTCGTGAAGCCGGGCTCGCTCCCGGCGCGCAGCTGCCCCTCGCGGGACGGGGCGCCCTGATGTGCCCGACGGGAAGCGACCACGCGCGCATCCTCCTCGCAGGCGCGGGCGTCCGGGGCGCCAAATGGGCCCGCGTCATCGCCGAGGCCCCGGACGCGACGCTGGCCGGCATCGTGGATCTCGACGAAGCACGGGCGCGGCGAGCCCGGAACGAGCACGCACCGGACGCCTCGGTGGAACGCGATTTCGCCTCCGCCCTCACCCACATCGCGGCCGACGCGGTGGTCATCGCCACCCCGCCGGACAGCCATCATTCCCTCGTGAGCCAGGCGTTCGCACGGGGCCTCGACGTCCTCTGCGAGAAGCCGCTCTCCGACGAGATGGACGAAGTCCTCGACCTCATCGCCAGGGCGGACGAGGCCGGCCGCCATCTCCTGGTCGGGATGAACTTCCGCTACCTGCCGACCTCCCAGCGGATCCGTCACTACGCGCGAAGTCGCGAACTGGGCGCCCTCAGCTACGGGCACTTCACCTACCACCGGCAGCGCGACGGCAACCGCCACGACCTGAGCGACTACGTGATGACGATGGCCCATCCGATGCTGCTGGAGCAGAGCATCCACCACTTCGACCTGCTGCGCTACTGCTACGACGCCGAGGTCGAGTCGCTGGTGTGCGACACCTGGCGGCCGTCGTGGAGCACCTATGAAGACGACTGCTGCGTCTCCGTGCTCTTCCGCTTCGAGAACGGGGTTCGCGCGAACTACCTGGGGACCTGGACCGCGGCGTGGAATCGCATGGACTTCCGCTGGCGAACCGAATTCGAGGACGGGGCGCTGATTCAGCGCGAGCAGTTCGAGGACCTGGTGCGCGTCGATTTCGATCGCGGCCTGGGACTCCGCGGCAGCAACTTCAAGGGAGACGCGGAAGCGGAGACCCCGGTCGCGGAAGCGCTCGCGCCCTGCACGGCCTTCATCGACGACACGCGCGAGCTGCTGGCCGAGTTCCTCAGCGCCGTTCGCGGCGAAGCCGAGCCCGTGACCACGGCCCGCGATCATCTGAAGACGCTTCTCGTGGTTCAGGCCTGCATCGAATCGCTGCAAAGCGGAGCGTGGGTGCGCCTTCGGGATGTCCAGGAGGGACTCACGGGTACCGGCTCATGACGCCCGAGCCTCCCGGCGACGCATCCCGCGATCTGCTCCGCGTCCGAGGCCTGCACACGCAGTTCTTCTCCGACCGGGGGCTCGTGCACGCGGTCAACGGCGTGAGCTTCTCGGTCCGCCGGGGCGAGGTGCTTGCCCTGGTCGGCGAAAGCGGTTGCGGCAAGACCGCCACCATGCTCTCCGTGCTCCGCCTGCTGCCCCCCCGACGTACCCGCGTCCGGGCCGACGAGGTGAGCTTCAGGGGCCGGAGCCTGCTGGGGCTCGACGATGAAGAAATGAGACGCCTGCGCGGAGCCGAGATCGGGATGATCTTTCAGGATCCGCGCGCATCCCTCAATCCCGTGCTCACCATCGGCCGTCAGCTGACCGAGAGCCTGGAGGTGCACCTCCGGCTTGGGCGCCGCGCCGCCCGCGCCCGCGCGATCGAGCTGCTCGCATCGGTTGGGATCCCGCGGCCCGCCTCCCGGTTCGACGACTATCCGCACCAGTTCTCGGGCGGCATGTGTCAGCGGGTGATGATCGCGATCGCGCTGTCCTGCGAGCCCAGCCTCCTCATCGCGGACGAGCCGACCACCGCGCTGGACGCCACCATCCAGGCGCAGATTCTGGATCTGGTGTCCGAGCTTCAGGCGACGCGCGACATGGCGATGATCTGGATCACCCACGATCTGAGCGTGGTGGCGAGCCTGGCGGACCGGGTCGCGGTGATGTACGGAGGGTCCATCGTCGAGACCGCCTGGGCCCGGCGCCTGTTCGACGCGCCGGCCCATCCCTACACCCAGGGCCTTCTGGCCTCCCTGCCCGCGCTCGACGAAGAGGGTCGGGGGCGCCTGAATGCGATTCCGGGCCAACCGCCCGACATGACGCAGCTCCCCGAGGGGTGCGCGTTCACGGAACGCTGCCCGCACGCCTTCGACCGCTGCCGTCGGGAGAGACCTCCGCTGCTTCCGGCGGGGAAGGGGGCCCGCGCTGCCTGCTGGTGGACCGGATGACCCCCCTCCTCGAAGTCACCGGCCTCACAAAACACTTCCCCGTGCGTCGCGGAATGATGCAGCGCCGGACCGGGTCGGTGCGCGCGGTCGACGGCGTCAGCTTCCGGCTGCATCGCGGCGAGACGCTCGGCCTGGTCGGAGAGAGCGGCTGCGGCAAGACCACCGTGGCCCGCAGCATCCTCCGGCTCACCGAGCCCACGTCGGGGCGCATCGTCTTCGACGGCGTCGATCTCGCAGCCGTATCCCCAGCGGAACTCCGAACACTCCGCCCGCGCATGCAGATGATCTTTCAGGACACGCATTCGTCGCTGAATCCACGCCTGAGCGTCGGCCGCTCCATCGCCGAGCCCCTGCTGGAGCACACGAGCATGAGCCGCGGACAGCGACAGGACCGGGTCGCGGAACTCATGAGCATCGTCGGGCTCGATCCGAAGCTCGCCGGACGTCTGCCGCACGAGTTCTCGGGCGGTCAGCGCCAGCGCGTCGGCATCGCGCGCGCCCTCGCCCTGAAGCCGGACCTGATCATCTGCGATGAGCCCATTTCGTCGCTCGACATCTCCATCCAGGCCCAGATCGTCAACCTTCTCGCAGGCATTCAGGAAGAGTTCGGGCTGACCTATCTCTTCATCTCCCACGATCTGAGGATGGTCAGGCACCTTTGCGACCGGGTCGCGGTCATGAATGAAGGGAAGATTGTGGAGATGGCCTCGGCGGAGGCGCTCTTCCGCGAACCGGGACACCCGTATACGCGCGCCCTCCTGTCTTCGCTGCCCAGAAGGCCCGGACGGGCCTAGCCGTGCAGTCGAGGCGCGCTGCGCGCGTACGGAACTTCGGCCGAAACATTCGTTTCCGCCCGCGCAACCGATACCTGCCCCAGGACGAAAGCGATGTGTTGCGCATCCTGGACGAGCACCGGACCGGGACTGTTCGCGTCATCGGCGCGGGCCATTCCTGGAACGGAGGTATCGAGACACCCGATGCGCTGCTGGACCTGCGCCACCTTCGGCAGATGCACGTTCACCCCGACCGGCGCCGGGTTTCCGTGGGTGGGGGATGCCGAATCGCAGAACTCCTGGCGCATCTCGCGCGCCGAGGACTCACTCTGCCCTCCATTGGCCTGATCGCGCGCCAGACCGTGGCAGGCGCGGTCGCCACGGGGACGCACGGATCGGGAAGGCACTCGATGTCCCATTACGTCGAATCCATGCGCATCGCCTGCTACAACGCGGAGGGGGAGGCGGAGGTGCGGACGGTCGATTCCGGCCGGGCTCTGCGGGCGGCCCGATGTTCTGTCGGGGCTCTCGGGGTAATCCTTGGGGTCACCCTCAAGTGCGTTCCGCAGTACTACGTTCGCGAACGATGCGTCTGGCGCCCGGATCTGAACGCCATCCTGGACAGCGAGTCGGCCGCGTCCCTGCAGCAGTTCTACCTCATCCCGCACACCTGGGCGTACCTGGAGCACGAGCGGAGCGTGGCCCCGGACAACCGCCGGTCGGGCGGCGCCATGCTCTACCGGGCGTACTGGCTGGCCGTGATCGATGTCGCCCTTCATCTCGGCATCAAGCTCACCGCCTCACTGCTGCGAAGCCGGCGCCTGGTGGACTTCCTCTATCGGTACCTTCTCCCGGCCTGCATCGTCCCCAGGTGGCGTGTCACCGACCGCAGCGACCGGCAGCTGCTCATGCGCCACGAGCTCTTCCGTCATCTGGAGATGGAGATCTTCGTGCCGCGCGACCGTCTCAGACCGGCTCTGGAATATGTTGCTGAGATTCTGCGCGCGGCCGACAGCGCCGACTACGAGGTGTCGGCCGACGTATACGGCCGTATCCGCGCTCTGGACAAGCAGGATGGGCTGGACAGCATCCGCGGCTCCTACAGCCATCACTATCCCCTCTGCGTCCGGCGCGTCCGCCCCGACGACACGCTGATCTCGATGGCGTCCTGTCACGGCATGGAAGAGCGGGACTGGTACGCGATCAGCCTCATCACCTTCGCCGAGCCGCGACTGCCTTTCCAGAGCGTCGCCTGCTTCCTCGCCACGACCATGGTCCGTTCCCTGGGGGCCCGCCTGCACTGGGGGAAATGGCATCCGCTTGAGGCGAGGCAGATCGAGGACAGCTATCCGGGGCTCGCCGCCTTCCGGGCGACCTGCGCACGATTCGATCCGCAGGGCGTGTTCCGCAACCGGTTTCTCGAGGAAACCATGTTCCCTGCGTCTGGCCATCATAATCCATGATATTCGAGGAGTGACAAAGATATGACTATGTATTATACATCGACACAAATAATATTCATAGTCAACATCATAGTCATATTCCTTCTTCTGATCACCATCGTCTGGTCCGTGGTCCGACCGGATCGCCGAGTCTGGCCCCCGCCGGGACGCCGCTCCTGGCAATATGCCCTGACGTGGATCGGCTGGCTCGTGGCCTTCGCTCTCAACGCGTGCCTGCTGTTTCTGGACTGGAACTCCTGGATCCTTGGCGGCGGCCTCCGGTTTCTCCTTGGCATCCCGCTGGCGCTGCTGGGCGGCCTGCTGGCGTTCTGGGGAATCGCCACGATCGGCTGGAAGAACTCGACGGGCGTGAGAGACGGTTTTTCTCCCTCCGGCCCCTATCGGTTCACCCGCAATCCGCAGTACGTCGGCGACACCGTCCTTTTCGTGGGCCTCAGCATCATCGCCAACTCGCAACTCCTTTGGATCACCCATGCGCTGCTGGCCCTGTGGTTCATCATCGCGCCCCTGAGCGAGGAGGTGTGGCTGAAGGAGCAATACGGCGAGGAGTACGAACGGTATCGGCGCCAGGCGCCGCGATTCCTGTGAGCTCGGGCCAGGATTTCGCCTGTCCGGCTGTTGATGGGAAGGCTGGCAGCGGTCGATTGCGCCCTGCCTGGGACGGCGTCATGGCACCGTGCACTTGGCAAGCCTGTTCCACCCCGCACATTAGACGGGAAGCCGGTCCTGAGAGGAAACCTGCCCGAGCCCAGACATCCCCGACGAGAGGCATCATGAGAAACCCGTTCGTGTTGGCGTTGCCGCTGTGCCTGCTCCTTCTCCCCGCGGTATCGGCCGCGGCCCAGGAGAACCAGCCGGGCGCCCCCGGTGCCGAGTCCTCCCGCTGGGAGACCGGCCACTCGATCGTGGTGGAAGGCGAGACGGTTCAGTACGACGCCGTGGTGGCCAGCACGACCCTTACCAACGACGAAGGGGAACCGGCCGGCGAGCTCTTCTACACGGCCTACTTCCGCCGCAACGGCGCGCCCTCGGGCGAACGGCCCCTGGTCTTCGCCTACAACGGCGGGCCGGGATCGGCGTCCTTCTGGCTGCACATGGGGATCATGGGACCACGCCGGGTGGTCACGCCCGAAGTCGGCCCCCAGGGCGCGCCGCCCTATCCGCTGGAGGACAACGCCTACACGATCCTCGACATCGCCGACATCGTCATGGTCGATCCCATCGGCACCGGATTCAGCCACACGCTGGGCGACACGCCCGGTTCCTACTACTGGGGGATCGACGAGGACGCTCGCTCGCTGGCGCAGTTCGTCCGCCGCTTCCTGAGCGAGTACGAGCGCTGGAACTCGCCCCGCTACCTCCTCGGCGAGAGCTACGGGACCACGCGCTCGGCCGTGCTCGCGGGACACCTGCAGCGCGCCAACATCGACCTGAACGGCATCGTTCTTGTCTCCTCGGTGCTCCAGTTCAACACCATCCAGTTCGCTCCGGGGGATGACCTGCCCTACATCGTCAACCTCCCGTCCTACGCCGTCACATCCCGCTATCTGGGCGCCCTTCCCGGGGGCACGCCATCCGACCTGGAGGCCTTCATGGCCGAAGTCGAGGAGTGGTCGCTCACGGAGTACGCCACCGCGCTGCTGGCGGGCGGAACCCTCGACGAGGCCCGCCGCACCCGCATCATCGACCGGATGCACCGCTACACGGGCCTGAGCCACGACTTCATCGACAAGTCCGACCTGCGCGTCACCGCCCCCGCCTTCGAGTCCGAACTGCTGCGCGACCAGGGCCGCATCGTGGGGCGCCTGGATGCTCGATTCACCGGTCCGGCCGGCGACGCGCTCGGCGTGCGTCCCTCCCACGACCCGCAGTCCACCGCGATCAGCTCGGCGTACACGTCGGCCTTCAACAGCTATCTGCGGGATGAGCTGGGCTATGATGGCGAGCGCGAATACGTGCCCAGCGGCGGGACACGCAATTGGAATTGGGGACGGCTGGGCGGCGGCGGCGGCTTCGTCCGGGGCGGCGGAACGCCCAATGTCGCGCCCGACCTGGCCACGGCCATGAAGCGTAACCCGAGCCTCAAGGTTCTGCTCATCAACGGCATCTACGATCTCGCGACCCCCTACTTCGCCGCGGTCTGGACCATGGACCGCATGGGGTTGCCCCCGGAGCTGCGGGCCAACATCGAGCGCGCCGATTTCGCTGCGGGCCACATGATGTACGTCGAGCAGTCGCTCCTGCAGCAGTGGAAGGAGACCCTGGACGACTTCATCCTCGGGACCTCACGTCGCCCCGCGCCCGCGACGCAATAGAGCCGCCCGCCGGGTGGGACCCAACCCGCGCCGCCCGGATGGGTCCGGGCCGCACCCCCCGCGGGAGCCGAAGCGCGCAGCGGGGGACCCCCGGAGCCGCCGCTGACCGGGCCCTGAAGGAGCAACCCGCCCCGTGCCCGTAACCGCCCTCGCCCTGGTTCTGGCGGCAGGACTCCTGCACGCCTCGTGGAACCTGATCCTCAAGCGTTCCAGCGAGCGGGTCGTTGTGGCGGCGTGGGCGATGCTCCTCGGTGCGGTTGTCTTCATCCCGACCCTGGTGCCGGCATGGCCCCCTCCCGCGGGTGTGTGGCCGTTCGTGGGCGCGAGCGCGGTCGTATACGTGGCGTACTACGGGTGCCTGGCGCGGGCGTACGGAGACGGCGACTTCTCGCTCGTCTATCCGATCGCGCGCGGGACGGCGCCCGCGATGCTCGCCCTGTGGGTGGTTCTGTTTCTGGGCGAGCGCCCGTCGCCGGGAGGAGTGCTCGGGATCGCGACGATCCTGTGCGGGCTCATCGTGCTCGGCGGGGCGCCCCTGTGGTCGCGTGTTTCCTCCATCCGAACGCCCGCCGGCCATCGCTGGCGCCATTTGCGCGCCCACGCGCGGGGCTCGGGATTGGCCTTGCTGGTCGCGTTCTTCATCTCCGTGTACTCGACGCTCGATGGTGCGGCGGTCCGGCAATGGCTCCCGCTGCCGTATCTGGTGCTGGTATTCGGGCTCTCCGGACTGGCGTTCGTGGGCATCCTGGCGAGCCGGGACGGGAAACGGGTGTTTCGGGTTCTGCGCACGCACTTTCGTCCGATCGCGATGATCGCGGTCATGACGTTCGTGGCCTATGCGCTGGTTCTCCGGGCCTTCCAGATCGCCCCCATCAGCTACGCCGGCACCGCGCGCGAGGTGGGCATCGTCTTCGGGGCCCTGGCGGGATGGCTCCTTCTGGGAGAGCGGTTCGGGCGCGTTCGCACCGTCGGAGCCGTGCTCGTTTTCGCCGGCATCGGGTTGCTGGCGCTGGCCGGGTGACATGCCTATTGTGCACGGCCCGACGCCAACATCGGGTCGCCCAGCGGCCGCCCCCGTCCCGCTCACCGAGCAGTGGCTCAACACGCCGGAGTCGTTCCATGCATCATGCACAGTTCAAGACCGGCAACCTCCCTGGTCGGGCGCGAACATGAAGAATGGCGACACCGCGGCACCCGGACCCTCCGCCAACGGCAACGGCCTGACCCTCCACCGGGCCGATTTCGAGGCCGCGTTCAGGAACGTGGCGCCCTACGTCTACCGCACGCCCATGCTGACCAGCCGATCCCTCACCGAGGAGTGCGGGCTGGACGTGCGCCTGAAGGCCGAACTCTTCCAGCGGGGCGGCTCCTACAAGCTGCGCGGACCGCTCAACAAGATCGCGAGGCTGACCGAGGAGGAGCGCGCCCGCGGCGTCATCTGTTCCTCGGCGGGGAACCACTCCCAGGGCGTGGCCCTCGCGGCGCGGCAGTACGGCGTGCGCGCCGTCGTCGTCATGGCCGAAAACGCCACGCGGTCCAAGATCGCGGCCACCGAGGGCTACGGGGCCCGCGTCGTCCTCCACGGCAGCATCTGGGACGAGGCCAACGAAAAGGCGCTGGAGCTCGTCAAGGCCGAGGGCCTCACCTACATCCACCCGTTCGATGACCCGGAGCTGATCGCGGGGCAGGGGACCCTCGGGCTCGAGATCATGGACCAGTTCCCGGAAACCGAACTCCTGATCGTGCCCATCGGGGGCGGCGGCCTCATCTCGGGCGTCTCGATGGCGGCAAAGTCCGTCAAGCCGGAGGTCCGGATCGTCGGCGTGGAGTCCGCCGGAGCCCCGGGGATGAAGCGAAGCGTGGAGGCGGGAGCGAGCGTGGTCCTCGACGAGGTCGACTGCCTCGTCGACGGACTCCGCGTCAGGAAGGTCGGCAACCACACCTGCTCGGTGGTGTCGCGCTTCGTCGACGAGATCGTCACCCTCCCCGATTCCCAGATCTTCGACGCGATGCTGTGGCTGATGACCCGGGCCAAGGTCGTGGTCGAGGGGGCCGCCGCCGCTCCGGTCGGCGCCCTTCTTCAAGGGCTGGTGGATGCACCCCCGGGAACCCGGACTGTCTGCGTGCTGAGCGGCGGCAACCTGGATGTGGAGGGGATGCGGGGACGTTCCTGGAACTAGGAAGGCCCGGGATGCATGTGCATGAGGTAGAGCCCATCGGGCGCTTCGGTCATCGCGTCCTCCCCCATCGTATCCTCCGCCATCGTACCCTCCCCCATCGCGTCCTCCCCCATCGTACCCTCCCCCATCACGTCCTCCCCGCGCTGTTCCTCATCTTCGGCGCGGCATGCGGCGGAGACGGCCGGCAGGGCGAAGCCCCGTCCACGACCGTTCGGGACAGCGCGGGCATCGAAATCGTCGAATCCACGGCACCGCGATGGTCGGACTTGGACGCATGGCGCGTGGAGCCGGAGCCGCTGCTGGATCTCGGCGCAGCCGGAACGGGACCCGGTCACGAATTCTTCCGGGTTCGGGGAATGCGGCGCCTGAGCGCAGGGTCGCTGGCTGTGGCCAACGGAGGCTCGAACGAAATCCGGCTGTATACGGCGGAAGGCAGCCACATCGCTTCCCTGGGCGGCGAGGGGGATGGTCCCGGTGAGTTCCGCGCGATCGTGGGATTCGACAACGCCGGCGATTCGCTGATCGTCCTGGATGCCAGTGGCCGCGTGACCTTCTTCGGGCCGGACCAGGCATTGCTCGGGACCTTCAACGTGCCCCTCCCGTCCGGCGTGATCGCCGAATCAAACGCCGTGGCCCATCTCGGGAATGGCGAAATCGTCATCGAGACGCGTATCCGGTTCATGATGGGGCATGAGGGCGGGAGCGCCTTCCTCAGGCAGCCGGGCGGATTGTTCCGCGTTGACCCGGCCGGCGAGTCGGTCGACAGCATCGGGGTGACGGCCGGCAACGAGGTCTTCATGCACGTCAACAGCGGCGGCGGGGCCTTCGCCGGCCCTCATCCCTTCGGTCGCGATGCGTTCGTGGCGGCGCACGCGGGGCGAGTTTTCCTGGGAGACGCCGTCGACATGCAGGTCGAGGAGTTGACGGCCGACGGCGTGCCGGCTCGCATCCTTCGCATTCCGGGATATCCGCTGGAGCTGTCCGCCGACGCATTCGAAAGGGAACGAGACGCACGCCTGCAGGACCCGGACGGGCTTCCGCCGATGATTCTGGAGTTCTACCAGGATCTGCCCGTCACCGACCGGCGTCCGGCCTACGCGGACGTGAAGGTGGACCCGACGGGAGCGATCTGGCTGAGACCGTTCGTCGCGCCGAATGAAGGCGGCGGCCCGGAAACCTGGCAGGTGCTGGGGCCCGATGGCGCATGGCTGGGCGGCGTCGAGATCCCGGCCGATTTGTCGGTCATGGAGATCGGCGTGGACTACGTGCTCGGCGTCTACCGGGATGAGCTGGACGTCGAGCATCCGCGGGTATTTCGGCTGCACCGGAACTGAGGGTCAGTCCACCCTCATCAACGGGGCACCGCCAGGCCCTGTGGCCCGGTCCGCGTCCGCGCCGCGGCTCCGTCCGAGTCGGCGTCCTATTCCCTCCAGGGAAACTCCGGCCGCCGCAGGTGCCAGTCCGTCTCGCGCTGATAGCCCATTCCCATATCCAGCACTGCCTGATCGTCCATCGACGAGCCGCAGATCTGCAGCGACAGCGGCAGCCCGTCCTCGTCGAATCCGCAGGGGATGGCGAGCCCCGGAAGGCCGACCAGGTTGGCGATATAGTTGAGGCGCGGGGTGCGGCCGCTGACGTCGTCGGGCGGCTCCCACTCGTTGCGCGCCGGGATGGGCCAGCCCTCGCTCACCTCGCGCATGGCGGCGCCGTTGGGCCACGTCGGGGCGATGACCGCGTCGTAGCGGGAGAGGATCTCGTCGGTTTCGCGCACGAGCTGGTTGCGGATGCGCTGGGCCGTGAGATAGTCGGCGGCGGGCATCATGCGCCCGGCCATCCAGCCCGCGCGCCGGTCCTCGTTGAACGAGAACATGTTGGCCGCGCTGCCGTCCTCGAAGAGGGCCTGGAAGTTGGTGCCGCTCTCCACCGTGACGATGGTGGTGAAGAGGGCGCCGGTGGGCCGGAGGGGCAGCTCCACATCCTCCAGCACCACGCCCATCTGCTCGAAGACGTCGAGCGCCTCCTGGAAGACGCGCCGGGTGTTCTCCGAGCCCGAGAGCAGGAATTCGGGCCGATGCACGCCCAGCCGCCGCCCGCGCATGGTGCCCGGATCCGCGCGGAAGACGAACGGCCGGTCGACGGTGCTGTTGTCGCGCGCGTCGTATCCGGCGATGTACTGCAGGATGTGACCGCAATCCTCCGCCGAGCGCCCCACGGGACCGATCTTGTCCAGGCTCCACGAGAGCGCCATGCAGCCGAAGCGGCTCACGCGGCCAAAGCTGGGACGGAGCCCGGAAGCCCCCACCGCGGAGGCCGGGAATACTATGGAGCCGCCCGTCTCCGTCCCGATGCCGAAGCCGATGAGGCCGGCCACCGCCGCCGACACCGTCCCGCTGGAGGAGCCGAAGCTGGTGCGGTCGAGCTTCCACGGGTTGAGGGCGGAGCTGGTGTTGCCGCCCGCGAACTCGCCGAGCGAATTCTTCGCCATGAGCACGGCGCCGGCGCCTTCGAGCATGTCGATGACGGCCGCGTTCCGGTCCGGCACCCGGTCCCGGAAGATGCCGGAACCCCAGGTGGTGCGGATGCCGCGGGTGTCGAGCAGGTCCTTCACGCCGTAGGGGATCCCGTGCAGGATGCTGCGGCGATTCCCGGCGGCCAGCTCCCGGTCGGCGCGCTCGGCGGCCTCGAGGGCGTGGTCGCGCGCGATGGTGACCATGGTGGCCAGCTTGCCGTTGTGGTCGGTGCGGGGCTCGCTGGGCAGCTCGAAGGGGGGGACGTCCAGCTCCTCGGCACGGTCCAGGTAGGCCTCGGTCAGCTCGACCGAGGTGATGGAGCCGTCGGCGAGGAGGTCGGCCAGTTCGCGTACCGTCAGAAAGAAGGTCGATTCCTGCATGGCTCAGCCCCTCCGGAAGACGAGAAGGGGAGGCTCGTCGGGATCGAGCGGGAAGTCGCGCAGCGTCCGCTGCACGTTGACCATGTTGGCGATGGCCGCCTTCAGCCGCTCCAGCTCCGCGGCGTCGTCGTAGATGCCCCGCGATCCCTGGTGATCGAGCAGCGTGTTGGCCGTCGCGGTCGTAACCTCTCCGGTCTCGGCGACCTCGGCACAGGCCTGCGCCCAGGCCAGCGCCATCGCGCTCGCGCCGGCGACTGCGGTGAACTTTCGGCGGTCCATGGTCATGGATTGATGCTCCCGGATTCGATGATTTGCGGCACCGACGGGCCGCGCGACGCGCCTTGCACACGTACCTCAAAGGCTCTCGCCTCCGGCCCGTCCCCTGCTCTGCGCGGGAGATTTCGCCGCTTCGCGATCACGTCGCTGCAAGCTTACGGAGGCGGGCGCGACATTGCCAGCGCTTCGGAGCGGGCTGCCGACGCAATCCGAGCCGGAGGAACCGAATCGACGACTTGAACCCGGTTCATGATAAGTATATCATACTCATGCCATGAGTAAGAGACTGCAGGTCGTGCTGTCCGAAGCGGAACTTGAGGAAATCCGCGACGCCGCGAGGCGCAATCGCATCACGGTGTCCGCATGGGTCCGGAAGACGCTGCGCGAGGCACGGGAGCGGGAGCTGCGCGGGGGGGCCGCGGCGGTGCGGGAAGCGCGTCCGGAGTACCGGGCGCCGGAATCCGCCGATTATCCCTATGTCAACCTCGAAGTGAAGCTGCCGGAAGCCGATCTGGAAGCCATCCGGAAGCGCTACGGGCTCCGCAACTGGTCGAGGGCCGTCAAGGAAGCGGTCTGGCGTCAGGCGATCGTGCCGATGACGAAGGAGGAAGCGCTCGCGATGCAGGGATTCGGTTGGGACGGGGATCTGGACGAGATGCGAGACGGTAGTCCCGGTGATCTTTGGTGATCGTCGATACCTCTGCGTGGGTCGAGTACCTGCGCAAGACGGGGAGCCCGATCCACCTCGCGCTGCGCGCCGAAGTTCAAGCGGGACGGCCCATCGCCACGCCGGCTCCCGTCGTAATGGAGTTGCTGGCGGGCTCACGCACGGAATCCGACGCCCGCAAACTGCAACGGATGCTCTCCCGCTTCGAAATCATCGTCCCCGATTCGCTGGGGGAGTTCCAGCATGCGGCTCTCATCCAGCGCACCTGCCGCCGCGCCGGCTGCACGATCCGATCGATCGTGGACTGCATGGTCGCCGCCGCCGCAGTTGACGCGGCTCGCCCCCTTCTGGCCCGCACCCGCGACTTCGAGGTAATCGCCCGGCACACCGCCCTGGAGTTGGTTGTGCCGGAGGACGATTGTCCCTGATCCTGCGGCAGTGACGAAGGCCGCAGGTCTCCACACCGAGGTCCATGCTGCTCCCGCGCGATGCCAATGCAAGCGCGCGGCTTCGGGCGCCTGGAATCACACTGGCTTGGATTGCCGACGCGCCGGTACCGCTACTCTCGCGCGTATTGCCGCTGCTCTCTATGTTGCTCGCGCTCTGAGGTTGCCACCGCCAGCACGCCTCCGGACCCCGTCCTCGTCTCCAACCTCACGCGGAGTTTCCCCACCTTGCGAGCACTGCATGTCGAACCCCTTGCCGACTGGATCCAAGGCCTCTTTCAGCAGACTGCGGAGGGTGCCGGAGTCGAGATGACGTGGGGCGGCGGGATGGATGAACGGGAATTGCGCGCGGCTGCGGCCAGCGCCGACGCGCTCGTGACCGCGAAACGGTCCGTCGGCGCGGACCTGATCGGCGCCTCCCCGCAGCTTCGTCTGATCCAGGTACAGGGACGGGCGCCCTGGGCGGTGGATCGGGACGCCGCGGCTGCGGCCGGAGTGCCGGTGTCGGTGCTTCCGCACCGAGGCGCGATCGCCGTCGCCGAGCAGACCGTCGCGCTGATGCTGGGCCTCTACCGCAAACTGGTGCCGGGGCATCTGGGCACCCGGGACGCGGAGTATCAAGGTCTCGGCGTGGAGCCCGTGCGCACCACGGAGCGCAAGATCGCCTTCAACTGGCTGCGCTACCCGGACGTCTGGCAGTTGCACGGGAAGACGCTCGGTCTGGTCGGGCTTGGCGACATCGCGCTCGAGGTCGCGCGGCGCGCGCGCGCTTTCGATATGGAGATCGTCTACACGAAGCGCACGCCCCTGCCCCGGGCGCACGAGGAGATGGTCGAGGCGCGCTTCCTGCCGCTCCCGGAGCTCCTCGCCGCGAGCGACGTGGTCAGCCTGCACGCGCCCCATACCGACCAGACCGAGTGCATGATCGACGCCGCCGCCCTTGCGCTCATGAAACGCACGGCCATCCTGGTGAACACGGCGCGCGGCGGGCTGGTCGATGAAGATGCGCTCGTCGACGCCCTTCACGGCGGCCGGATCGCCGGGGCGGGGCTGGACGCCTTCCTCTACGAGCCGCTGCCGGCGGGCCACCCGCTGGCGGATGCGCCCAACGTCCTCCTGTCACCCCATGTGGGCGGCGGGACCGGCGGCGGGCAGCGCGGCATGATCGACGACGTGGTCGCAAATCTGGTTGCGGCTGGGCGGGGTGATGAGGTGAAGGGCCTTGTCCGGCCCGGATGACGCCGGTCGCCCGGGGGCGTCGGTCCGGGTCGCGGTCGCCGATGGGCGGGCCCATGTTGCGCCGGGACAGGAAGGGTCACGATTACCGTTCCCACTCACACAACCCTGAGCCCCGAACGCCATGCTGAGAGACCCGCTTCTGGTTGTCGCATTCATGCTGGCCGTGGTGGCCTTCGCGCGCTGGCTGGAAGAGCGCTACGACGTCATCAAGAAGATCAGCTCCGCCGTCGTGTGCACCCTGCTCGGCATTACGCTCGCCAACGTCGGCGTGATCGAGCACACCGGGCCCGCGCACGAGGGCGTGTTCACCTTCGCCATCCCCTACGCGATCGTGCTCGTCATCATGGGCACGCAGATGAAGGAATTGGCCAACGCGGGAAGGCCGCTCCTGATCGCGTATCTCGCCGCGTGCGGGGGCAGCTTCGTTGGCGGGGCGGTCGCGGGCGCGACCATGGCCGGATGGGTCGGTCCGGAGACGTGGAAGCTCTCCGGGGCGTTCTCGGCCGCCTTCGCGGGGGGCGGGATGAACTTCGCCGCGGTCGGGCAGGGGCTCGAAGTCGAACCGAGCACCTTCGCCGCGGCCGCGCTGGCCGACAACATGTCGACGGTCCCGTACCTGCTGTTCCAGGTGTGGTTGGCGGGGATCCTTGGCGCGATGTTCCTGCGCCGGTCCGGTCCCGGGTTGGCGGCGGTATCGGCCACGGACCCCGCGGAGAAGGAAGAGCAGGACGCGCAGGAGGAGACGATGCGCCGCCGCTGGACCGACACCGACATCAGCATCACGGATTTCGCCATCCTGGGAGGCCTGCCCCTCGCCGCGCTCTGGGTGGCCCGGCTCATCAGCGAAAGGCTGACCGAAGCGCTCCCCTCCATGGCGGACGGCTCGCCCTGGTACGGACTGGTCAGCTTCCTGAGCGAGGTGCCGGACGTCCTCTGGCTCACGACTATCGCGCTCATCGTGGCGCAGTTGCCGTGGGTGAGAAAGCTGCGCGGGGCCGAAGTCCTTTCCTACTTCGCGCTCCACATCTTCTTCATCGCGCTGGGCGCGGCCTCCGACCTGGCGACCATCCTGGACGCCGGCGTTCCCATCTTCGGCTTCATGATCGTCATCATCGGCATTCACGTCGTCGTCGCGTACGGGATCGGTTGGCTTTTCCGCATCGATCTCGCCACCGTCTCGATCGCAAGCCAGGCCGCGATCGGCGGGCCTGGATCGGCGCTGGCCATCGGCATGGCGATGAAGTGGCACAAGCTGGTCGCCCCCGCGGTCATCGTGGGCATCTTCGGATATGCCCTCGGGAACTACCTTGGCTACGCCTGCGCCCAGTTGGTTGATGCGCTTGTGGGTTAGGGCCGAGATCGATTCCCCGGCGATCGATCCGGTTGCCTGTCACCCCGCGAGCCAACGTGTGCCCACCTTTCGATAAGGCATGCCCGCATACAGCGTTGCACCTCCGCTAAGCGTCGCGGGCATCGACGTTCTCGTGACCGGATCCGGCCGAGGTCTGGGTCGGGGAATTGCACGGTCGATGGCCGCTGCGGGCGCGCGCGTGTGGCTGGTGTCGGAGGTGCCGGAGGAGCTCGAGTGGACTGCGTCCGACATCCGCTCGGCGGGGGGCGAGGCTCGCATTCTCGTCACCGATCTCGGGCGGGACGATGCACGAAAGGGACTGGCTCGCACCCTGCGCGAGGAAGCCCGCAAGCTGCGCGTCATCGTCAACAACGCCGGCGTGTTGGAACGTGAGCCGGTCGCTTCACTGGACGCCGCACACTGGCGGCGCATCATGAGCGTAAACCTGGAAGCTCCGGTCTTCCTGACCCGGGATCTCCTTCCGCTCCTTGGGGAAGAGGGCGGATCCGTGATCAACGTCTCATCGCGCGCGGGGACCGGCGCATTCCCGCGGCAGGCCGCATACTGTGCATCGAAATTCGGCATGGAGGCATTCACCCGATGCCTCGCGCTGGAGCTGGCGGGGTTGCCCATCAGCGCCAACACGGTGACGCCGGGGCTGCCCATCAAGCCGACCTCCCTCACGCAGAGCGACGCGGAAGATGCGGATGCGGCGACGCGTGCGGGATGGCGGGATCCCATCAGGCTGGGGCCCGCGTTCCTCTTTCTCGCCGGGCTGCGCGGGCAGATCAGCGGCTGCCGCTTCGACGCCTGGACATTGACGCGGGCACTGGAGCAATGGGGCACTCGGGGGATGATGAACCGTATTCACGAAATCGCCGAATATACGCCGGAGGCTGTCGGATGACCGAAACGAGCAACGGAAACGTGCCCGCGGGGACCCACGGAAGCGCCGCGGAGGCGGCGGTTTCCCAGCGGGCCAGGACAGCGATGAAGTCCTTTCGCCTCGCAACGCCGGACGCCTGGTCCGCACCCACTCGGTCGGGCCCGAGCGAAGGCTTGCGGGCCGGCCTGCGCCATCACCTGCTGGCCGGAGAAACGCACTATCCGGACCGGCCCGGTATGGGAGAGCTGCGCCGCCGCGTAGGCGAAGCGCTTCTGCGCGTGGGGTTTCCCGCCCGCGAACCAGATGGCGTGCTCATTACTCAGGGCGAAGGGGAGTCCCTCTTCGCGACCCTCCTGGGCCTCGGCGGCGGCGAGGGGGCGGTCATCGTCGCAAGTCCTGGAGGTCGGCATCAGCGCCTGCTCGACTGGATGCGGGCGCGCGTGATCGAACCCGGCGCCGACGCTCCGCCTGGAGCCGAGGCGGCGTTTCAGCTGATCGAGTACGAGGCGGGGGCGGCGATCCTCGAGAATGGGAACGCATCCCCCGACCTGGGAATCCCCCGGGTGCACGCCATCGGGGACCGGCTCTTTGCCACCGGCGACTCGCCGAATTCGTCCGCGTCCTCGACGACGCACGGAGCTCCTTCGTCAGCCTGGGATTCCGGTGCCGGCCTGTCGGTCCCGGGCGATCCCGATCCCGACCTCGCGGACGCCATCGTCATCGGCTCGCTGGACGGCCTTGAGGGAATGCACCCGTTCTCTCTCGGCTTCGTCGCCGCTCCGGTGGCCGTGCGGCCGCGCATCGCCAAGTGGAAGCAGGCGTCGTCCATCTGCTCGCCGGCTCCCTCGCAGCGCGCCGCGTTGTGGGCGCTGGGGGTGCGGCCATGAGCGCCCCGATGAAGTCCCGGGAACGTGCGGGTTCCGCATCGCTGCGCAAGGGTGAGGCGGCCACCTCCCTGCGCTACAAGATGATGGCACTCGCGCGGGAACGAGAGAACGTCATCTCGCTCGGCCGGGGCGATCCGGACCTGCACACGCAGCCCGCGATCGTGGAGGATGGCCTGGCCCGTTTCGCCGGCGCGATGGGCGCGGGGATGGCCGTATGGGACGAAGGACCGGTGCGTGGCCTGCATTCGCTGCGGGAGGGCATCGCCCGCCGGTATGCCCGCGAGAAGGGCGTCGAAGTCGATCCCGCCACCGAGATCGCCATCACCAACGGCGCCCAGGAGGGGCTCTTCCTGGCCATGCTGGCGCTCGTCGACCCGGGCGACCGGGTTGCCTGCCAGGACCCGCGCTACAGCTCCTACGACCAGGCCATCGGGACCGCGGGCGGCGACATCGTGCCCGTCCCCACCGGCGGCGACCGGCCCTTCGAGCTCGGGGGCGGGGAGCTCCGGCAGCACGCGCAGGGCTGCAAGCTGCTCGTGTTCGTGAATCCATCGAACCCGACGGGCGCCTGCGTCGGCCCGCAGGGCGTCCGCGATCTGGCGCGGGCCGCAGCCGACCTCGACATGGTCGTGGTGGCCGACGAGATCTACGAGGACGTGGTCTTCCGCGAAGAGCCCTTCCTGTCACTGCTCGCCGCGGAGGGCGCGCGCGGGCGCTCGGTGGTCCTTTCGGGCTTCTCCAAAGCGTACGCGATGACCGGCTTCAGGGTCGGCTACCTCGTCGGCCCGCCTGCCTTCATCGACGCGGTGGAGGCCATCAAGAGCACGACCTCCGGCCCGTGCCCGGCGTTCTCGCAGTACACCGCCCTCGCGGCCCTCGAGGCCGAGCCGGACCCGCGCCCGCAGTACCTGGCGCGTTATCGACGCCGGCGCCAGGCGCTGATCGACGGCTTCGCCGACCTGGCCGTCCCGCACGGGTCCCACGGGGGAGGCCTGTTCATGTGGGCCGACGTGTCGCGCTTCGGAATGGATGCCGAGACCTTCTGCTACCGCCTCCTCGACGAGGCGGGCGTGCTGATGTTCCCCGGCGCCTCCTTCGGGGAGCGCTGGCGCAACTGGGTGCGGGTTTCGCTCCTGTGTCCGGAGGCGCGGATCCTCGAGTCGATGCAGCGCATTCGGACATTCGCCCGCAACCTGTAGGATGGTCGGATGGAGGCCGGTACCGTCGGCCGCGCCGCGGGCGTTCCTGCGGCGGAACCGGCAATCGCGTGTGGCGTAGTCCCGGTGCGATGGCTACGCTTCGCGAGCCTGCCGAGACCCTGCACCGGACCCTGAACCTGGAGGGAGCACCATGACCTTGCGGATCAACGACGAAGCACCCGATTTCACCGCCGAGACCACTGAGGGAACCGTCCGATTTCACGACTGGATCGGGGATGGATGGGCGATCCTGTTTTCCCATCCCAAGGACTTCACGCCCGTCTGCACCACCGAACTGGGCACCGTGGCCGCGCTCAAGGACGAATTCGCGCGGCGCAACTGCAAGATCATGGGCATCAGCGTCGATGGGGTCGGCGACCATCACGCGTGGTCGGAGGACATCGCGTCGTTCGGCGGGCACGCCATCAACTATCCGCTCGTGGGCGACCCGGAGCTGAGTGTGGTCAAGCTCTACGACATGCTGCCGGCCGACGCGGGCGACACCTGCAAGGGACGGACGCCCGCCGACAATGCCACGGCGCGCTCCGTCTTCATCATCGGACCGGACAAGAAGATCAAGGCGACGCTCACCTATCCCATGAGCACGGGCCGGAACTTCGCCGAGATCCTGAGGCTCCTGGATTCCTGCCAGCTCACCGCCACGCGCCAGGTGGCCACCCCGGCCAACTGGGAGCAGGGTGAGGACGTGATCATCCTGCCCGCGGTGTCCAACGAGGACGCGGAAGCCAGGTATCCGGACGGCTGGGAGCAGCCGCTTCCCTACATCCGCATCGTTCCGCAGCCCGAGTAGCGGCGACCCGGGACATCGCAACGAACACCGACCGGCCCCCGGGCTCGCGCGGACCAGGCTCTGCGCGGGTCCGGGGGTCGCCAGCAAGGAGGAGCGCGCGTTGAGCGAACTGCTGATCGCCGGGGGCACGGTGGTGACCGCCGACCGCATGGAGCCGGCCGACGTTCTCGTCCGGGACGGGCGGATCGCCGGCGTCGGGCGGGACCTGACCACCGAGGGCGAGGTCCTCGACGCGAGCGGCCACTGGGTCATGCCCGGCGGCATCGACACCCACACCCATCTGGCCCACCCCATCGACCGCCTGGGGATCACCACCGCCGACGACTTCTTTACCGGCACGGTCGCGGGGGCGTGCGGGGGCGTCACCACCATCATCGACTTCTCGCTGCAGCGCCGCGGCGAGTCGCTGGCGCTGGCGCGCGACCGGCGTCTCGGTGAGATCGCGCCCGACGCCGTCATCGACTACGGCTTCCATACCATAGTCACGGATGTCCGCGACGATGTTCTCGAAGAAGTGCCGGAATTGATCGAGGGAGGGTTCCCCTCGTTCAAGGTCTACATGACGTACGGCGACAAGATCGTCAACGACGACGGGCTGCTGCGCCTGCTGGAGGCGACCGGCGCCCACGGCGGCCTCGTCTACGTTCACTGCGAGAACGACTGCGCGGTCACATACCTGATCAACCAGCACCTGGACGCAGGAAAGACCGGTCCCGCATTCCACGCCCCCAGCCGCCCCCCGGTGGTGGAGGCGGAGGCGACCCATCGCGCCATCATGCTGGCCGGGGTGGTGGATGCGCCTCTCTGCATCGCGCACGTCACCTCGGCGGGCGCGGCGGCTCATGTGGCCGCCGCCCGCGAGCGCGGGGAACCGGTGGTGGCCGAAACCTGTCCGCAGTACCTGGTGCTCGACGAGACCGTCTACGACCCCTGCGGCGGATTCGAGGTCGCCAAGTTCGTGTGCAGCCCCCCGATGCGCGCCGCCGAGCACCGCGACGCGCTCTGGAGCGCCCTGGCGGCCGGATCGATCCAGCAGGTGTCCTCCGACCACGCGCCCTTCCGCTACCACGACCAGAAGACCACCGGACGCGGCAACTTCACCCGCATCCCCAACGGCCTCCCGGGGATCGAGACCCGCCTGCCTCTGGTGTTTGCCGGTGGCGTGTCGACCGGCGTGATCTCGCCCCAGCGCTTCGTGGAGCTCGCCTCCACCAACCCGGCTCGCATCTTCGGGATGTACCCGCGCAAGGGCACGCTGGACGCCGGAGCCGACGCCGACATCATCGTCGTGGACCCGGAGGCGGAGACGGTAATCGATGCGGCCAGGCTCCACTCCGCCGTCGACTACAGTCCCTTCCAGGGGATGCGCGTAAGCGGATTCCCGACCTGGACGCTCTCCCGGGGCGAGATCATCGTCGATGGCGGAGAACCGGTCGCGGAGCGGGGCAGGGGACGTCTCGCCGAGCGGCGGCGCATCGACCCGGCAGCGCTGCCGTGAACCTCGACCGGGTTCGCGGGGCGTTCCCGATTCTCCAGCGCCGCAACTACCTGAATTCCTGCTCGCTGGGCGCCCTCTCGACCCGGGCCGAGGAGCGCCTGCAGGACTTCCTCGATCGATGGCACGACATGGGCGCCTCGGCGTGGTACGAGCACTGGTGGGAGCTCCTCGCGGAACTCCGGCGGCGCGTCGCGGACCTCTTCGCGGCCCCCGCCGGGACCATCGCGCTCATGCCCTCCACCTCCGCCTGCCTCTCGGTCATCTCCGAGAGCCTGGACTGGTCGGAGCGCAACCGCATCGTCACGACCGAGCTCGACTTTCCCACGCTCCTGTACCAATGGAAGGTGCGTCCCGGCGTGGAGATGGTCGTTCTGGAGAGCCCGGACGGCGTCCGGGTCGACCCGCAGCAGTTCGAGGACGCCGTCGACGAGCGCACGCTGGCCATCGCCACCAGCCACGTCTTCTTCACCACCGGCGCCATCCTCGATCTGGAGTCGATCGCGGAGATCGCGCACCGCGCCGGTGCGTATTGCCTCATCGACGGATACCAGGGGGCGGGTCAGGTGCCGCTGGACCTGCCCGCGACCGGCGTCGATTTCTATACCGCCGGCCCCCTCAAGTGGCTCTGTGGAGGCCCGGGGCTCGCGTATCTGTACGTGCGCGAAGACCTGATCCCCGCCCTCGAGCCGAGGATCACGAGCTGGTTCGCGACCGAGGACCAGTTCCGCTTCAATCCGGGCGACTTCCGCTACCACGCGGACGCGCGCCGCTTCGAGCTCGGGACCCCCGCACTCGCCACGGTCCACACTGCCCTCGGCGGCCAGGACCTCATCGATCAGGTGGGCGTCGAGGCGATTCGGGCCCGGAACGTGACGCTGACCGAGCGACTGATCGAAGGCTGCCGGGCCGCCGGTCTCTCACCCCGGGTCGCGGGCCACCCGGATGAGCGCTCGGCGATCGTTCCCGTTCGCCATCCGGCGCCCGCGGACGCGGTGAGCCACCTCGCCGACCGCGGAATCATCGTGGACAGCCGTCCGGGCGTGGTCCGGGCCAGCCCGCACTACTACAACACTGCGGATGAAGTAGACGAATTCGTGGACGTATTGGCGGAGGCGAGGCTCGCGGTGGGGACGAGCGCCGCCGCCGGCGCTTGATTGGTTTCCCGGCCCCCTCTTTTGTCTGCCACAAATACCGAGATATGGCAAACAACGGAGGGTATGGCAGGAAGGGGGTAGGTAGGCAGGACCGGGGGTATGGCAGGAATGGGGATATGGCAGGAATGGGGATATGGCAGGAATGGGGATATGGTAGGACCGGGGATATGGTAGGACCGGGGAGCTGGTCCTATCCCGGCAGGTCGTCCCTGACCTCGTCGATGATGCCGTAGAAGCAGCACCACTCGCCCTCGATCACTGCGGGGCGTGAGCGCAGTCCGAACACCACGCCCTCCCGCGGGGCCACGACTTCACCGCGCACGTCGCCATAGAGATCGAAGATCCGTCCCAGCGGCGTCCCCGCCGGGATCGGCGTTTCGAAGGGCACGCCCGGCTCCCCGACCCACATGCCCGACGCCGGCGCCAGCAGCGCCTGCTGATGCCCCATCCGCCACTCGGGGGCATGGCGAGCTTCGCCCTCGATCATCCCGTAGTGGCGCATGACGTTGCGGTAGCTGCCCGCCAGGTCCTCGGCCACGGCATGGAAGTCGGAGGTGAGCGTGCGGCAGTTGCCCCCCAGCTCGATGGTGATTCCGGCCTTGCCCCGCTCCGCGATCTTCGAGGAAGGATTGGCGCCGCCCACCCCGCTGCGAAACACGAGGTCCCACTGCGGCCCCATCGCGGCCGCCAGCTCGAAGCTGACCGGGTTGTCGGAGGCGAAGATCATGTGCGCGAGGTAGGAGTGCTCCCCGCCCGAGTGGACGGCGATCTGGAGATCGCAGGCGTCCTTCATGGCCTCCCAGTGCGCCCACGCCGCCCGCTCCGTCGGGTAGCCATCGGCCCGCCCCGGGTAGATGCGGTTCATGTCGTACGAGAAGGTGTCCAGCGGATCGCCGCGCTTGCCGGCCTCGAACGCGGGCACGTTCATCGCCGGGACCCCGACCACCGTCCCGCGCACACCCGCCGGATCGAGCGTCGCGAACAGCTTGAAGATCGAGAGCGCCCCCTCCGGCTCGTCCCCGTGGGTGGCACCGTTGATCCAGAGGATCGGCCCGTCGGATGCGCCCCGGCATAGCAGGATGGGAATCTCGCGTGCAACCGCCGCCACGTCGGATCCAACCGGGATCGCGCACCTGGCCATTGTCCCGGGGGGCGCCTCCGCGTTCCCGATCGCCAGCACTTCGTTGCTCATGTATTCATCCTGTCCGAATCCTATATGTATCATGCATGGTGTGACCTGTTTCGCTATTCCACCGCCCTCAAGCTCCTGAGCATCGCCCGGGCTTCCTTCGGCGGGCCATGACGCTTCCGCTCCCTCGCATCAGGCCGCCGGCTCCAGCGAAAACGGCACCCCCAGCTCTTCGGCGAGCGCCCGCAGCCGCACAACCGTCTTCGGGTCCATCGGGATCCCGTGCTTCAATCGATGCCGGGCGCGTTCCTGCTCCGCCTGGCCCGGCAGCCGAACCGGCCGGGCCGGATCGATGGGCGGGGCCGCCAGCACGTCCGCGATCAACCGCTCGAGCCTCTCCCCGAATTCCTCCGACGACATGAACGCCTCGATGTCGACGGCGATCATGGTGTGGGCCACGTCGTAGTTCCCGTCGTCCTGGAATACCTGCGCCCCGAACAGCGACCCCGTCAGCACACCCGTGAGAATGTCGGTGATGAGGCTGAGGCCATAGCCCTTGTAGTCGCCGATGGGCAGGAGGGGCCCCTTCATGGCCGCGTCCGGGTCGGTCGTGCGGGCGCCCTCGGGCGTGAGCGCCCAGTGGTCCGGCATGGGCAGGCCCGCGCGTCCGAGCCAGCGCATCATCCCCTTGCCCGACTGGGTCAGCGCCATGTCCAACACGATGGGATCGCGTCCTCCGGGTCTCGGAACCGCCATGCCCCACGGGTTCGTGCCGAGGATCGGCCGGGTCGCGCCCCAGGGAGCCATCTCCGCGCCCGCGTTCGTCATCGAAATCCCGATCAGCCCCAGGTCCGCCGCCCGCCTGGCGTGGAAGCCGGCGATACCGAAGTGGTTGCTGTGCCGCACGCCGACCATCGCTACCCCGACCTGCCGCGCCATCTCCACGGCACGGTCCATGGCCCGCCGCGCGGCGACATACCCGAGTCCCTTGTTCGCATCGAGAAGCGCCGCGGCCGGCCGCTCCCGCACCCAGGTCATCGGCGCATCGGGCAGGATCCCCCCGTTGCGCATGCGTCTCGCGTAGCGAAACAGCTTCTCCAGCCCCTGGTGCTGCCCCGGATGCCACCAGAGCGACGCCGTCACCACTCCGTCGGCGTTGATGCGCGCTTCCTCGGCGCTCGCGCCAAGCGCCCGCAGCACGTCCTCGGCGAATCCGCGCACCGAGGGCTCGCGAAAGCGCTCGACCGCGACCCGTTCGTCCAGATGGTAGGTAATGGCAGTGCTCCCCGGGCCGCTCAGGCTACTCCCCGAACCCCCAGCTGTGCGCGTGAGGCTGGATCAGCTCCGCCGTCATCCCGGGAAGCTGATCGGGATAGACGAACGCCTCGTAGCCGTCGTTGGCGTCAAAGATGGTGTCCTGGAAGAAGGGGATCCCGCGCTCGCGCAGGCCCGCGACATCGCCGTCGATGTCCGTGGTCTGCAGGGCGATGTGGTCCAGCCCCTCGCCCCGCGACTTCAGGAACCGGTTCACGCGCGACTCCGGGTCCCAGTTCTGCACCAGGTGCAGCCAGCACTGGTTGGGGAAGAGGATGCGCGCGTCGAGCTGCCTGCCCTTGCCCTGATCGTTGCGATAGTCCTGGGCGACGAGCCCGAAGAAGCGCTCGAAGCGCGAGCAGGCGTCCGCCAGGTCGTGGACGCAGAGGCCGATGTGCTGCAGGCGGAACAGCTCCATCGAGTCGCTCACGGGCTCGCCCACCGCTTCCGGCGGATAGTACCAGCTACGGTCGTGCGACTGGATGAGCTCGATGGTCAGGCCGGGAAGCCTGTCGGGATAGACGAACGCCTCGTAGCCGTCGTTGGCGTCGAGGATGCGGTTCTCCCACACCCCCACGCCGATCTCCCGAAGATGGGCGACATCGGCTTCGATGTCGTCCGTCTCCAGGCAGATGTGCTCCAGCCCCTCGCCCTTCTCCTGGAGAAACCGGTTCACGCGCGACTCCGGATTCCAGTTCTGGACGAGGTGCAGCCAGCACTCGTTGCCGAGGAGGATGCGGGCGTCGAGCTGCATCCCCTTGCCCTGGTCGTCCCGGAAATCGCGCGCCTTGAGCCCGAGAACGCGCTCGAAACGCGCGCAGGCGTCCTCCAGGTCGCGCACGACCATGCCGATGTGCTGCACACGAAGAATCATCGCCCCGCCCCCACGGGATCGTTCCGGTACACTGTGCCCGCGCGCATGACGAAGACCACGCGCCCGAGCGCCCCGATGTCCGCGGAGGGATCGCCCGCCACGGCGATCAGGTCCGCCTCGTAGCCGGGTACCACCGCGCCCAGCGACCCTCCGAGCCCGAGCGATTCGGCCGCCAGGCTGGTCGCCGACACCACCGCCGCCATGGGATCCTGGCCTCCCTCCTCGACGCGATAGACGAGCTCCCGCCAGTTGTTGCCGTGCGCCCCCGCCACGGCGTCGGTGCCGAACACGATTTCGAGCCCGTCCACGCTCAGCGCCTCCTGGAAGGTGGCCAGCGCCACTGGCACGGCCGCCCGCATCTGCTCGAAGCCCTCCTCGGTGTAGTTGCCGATGCCCAGGTATCGCTCCGCGTTGGTGAAATAGTTGTCGAAGATGACGTGGATGTGCGGGTCGTAGTAGAGCCCGCGCCCGGCCAGCAGCTCGAGCGTGGCCCGGTCCAGCAGGGCGCCGTGCTCGATTTGCGAGCATCCCGCCCGCGCCGCGCGGCTCGCGCTCTCGGGGCCGTGGGCGTGCACCACCGTGCGCAGGCCGTGCTCGCCGGCCCGGCCGCAGGCGGCGTCGAGCTGCTCCTGGCTGAGCGTCGGCCCGCCCCCCACCCGGATGCTTTCCGAGGCGAAGATCTTGATCACGTCCGCGCCCGCGGCCGCCATTTCGTCCACATGGGCCCGCATCGCGGCCGGCCCGCCGGTTCCCGCGTTGATCGCCCGGATCGAGGTGAGCACGCGCGGCCCCGGGAGCGTGCCGCCCGCGATCGCGTCGCGCACCGGGACGTCCTCCGCTCCGCCGACGCTCTGCACGGTGGTGACGCCGCTCCGGAGCATCTTCCACGCGTTCTCGGCCGCGTACAGGGCCTGATCCTCGGGGCCATCGGTCGATTCCGCGGTGTGCAGCCGCCCGGCCTCGCGGTCGAAGTGCCATCCCAGGTGGACGTGGGTGTCGATCAGGCCGGGCAGCAGGGTGGCGCCCGACAGGTCGTAGACCGCGGCCCCGGCCGTGCTTCCGGCCTCGACGACCGCCTCGATGCGGCCGTCGCGCACCACCACCTCGCGCCCGCTCATGGATCCGCCGCGCCCGTCCAGCACGCGGTCGGCGCGCAGCACGACCACGCCCTCCGCGGCCGTGCCGCCCGCACCGCCACCGGCGTCGCCCTGGCCGGTCGCCGGCGCCGCGCCCGTGTCCCCGGTCCCGGGCCCGTCGCCGCAACCCGCCAACACCCCCAGGAGCGCCCCGATCCACCATGCCCGCGCCCGCCCGCCCTCAAGCTGCTGGCCTGCCATCATCGCTTCCAACTCCTTCGCGCGGGCCCCGCACCCACCCGCGCAACTGGGGGGGTTCGCACCCGCCCGGATTGGATCCACCTCCCCTGCCGCTTCCAACCACTCCCGCTTGCCGCCATCTTTCGCCCGGCAAGATGCAACGTTACCCGAAGGGGCGCGAGTCAGGGACGAAACTGGTGACGGACGACAAAGCGAAGAAGAAGCGGATCTCCGGCGCCAGCCTCAGGCACGCGTTCCACGAAATCATCTGGCCGCGGCGCAGGCTGGTTCTTCTCGGTCTCGTGCTGATCCTGATGAACCGCCTGGCCGGACTCGTCCTCCCGATCGCCACCCGTCCCCTCATCGACGACGTGATCGCGACGAGCGACCTCCCGGGACTGTTCCGGCTCCTCGGGGCGGTGGCGGTGGCGGTGGTCGTCCAGGCGGCCACGTCGTACACCCTGACCATGATGCTCAGCGTGGAGGCGCAGCGCCTCATCGCCGATCTGCGCACTCAGGTGCAGCGGCACGTGCTGAGCCTCCCCGTGCGCGTCTTCGACAACACCCGCTCGGGCGATCTCGTCTCGCGCATCATGGAGGACGTGCGGGGCGTCCGGAACCTGGTCGGAACCGGCCTTGTCCAGCTCGTCGGCGGGGTGATCACCGCGATTGTGGGCTTCGCGTACCTCCTCAGCATCTCTCCCATGATGACGCTGCTCACGCTGGGCCCGCTCGCCGCCTTCGCCATCATCTCCACGAACGCCTTCCGCACGCTGCGGCCCGCGTTCCGCGAACGCGGCAAGATCCGCGCGGACGTCACGGGCCGGCTCACCGAGTCCCTCGGCGGCATTCGCGTCATCAAGGGCTTCCACGCCGTGAAGGCGGAAGGGACGATCTTCCGCGAGGGCGTCATGCGCATCTTCCGCAACATCAGGAAGACGCTCACCACCTCCAGTCTGGTCACCAGCGCGGGTACGTTTTTCATGGGACTCGCGGGGGTCCTGGTGATGGGGTACGGCGGGTGGCTGATCGTTCAGGGCCAGCTTACGGTGGGCGAACTCTTCTCGTTCACCTTCCTCCTGGGTTTCCTGATCGCTCCCGTGATCCAGATGGCCAACATCGGCACCCAGATGACGGAGGCCTTCGCCGGCCTCGACCGTACCGCCGAACTGCTCTCCTGGCCGACGGAGGACGACGATCCGAGGCGGGTCGTGGAGATGCCACGCATCCGCGGACGGCTTCGGTTCGAGGATGTGCACTTCCGTTACGAGGAGGACAAGCCCGTGCTCCGGGGAATCAGCTTCGACGTCGAGCCCGGGACCGTGGTCGCGCTCGTGGGAAGCTCCGGATCCGGCAAGTCGACGATGGCCAGCCTGGCCGCCTCCTTCCTCACGCCCGATGAAGGTCGCGTGCTCGTGGACGACGTCGACCTGAGCGAGGTGCGGCTGCCGAGCTACCGCAACCAACTGGGGCTGGTGCTCCAGGACGATTTCCTGTTCGACGGCACCATCAGCGAGAATCTGCTCTTCGCGCGCCCGGGCGCCAGCGGCGATGAAGTGAGGCACGCCGCCGGGCAGGCGTTCGTCACCGAGTTCAGCGACCGCTTCCCGGACGGGCTCGACACCGTCATCGGCGAACGCGGGGTCAAGCTCTCCGGCGGCCAGCGCCAGCGCGTCACCATCGCCCGGGCGATTCTCGCCGACCCGCGTCTCCTTTTTCTCGACGAAGCGACCTCTAGTCTGGACACCGAGAGCGAAGCTCTCATCCAGGCTTCCCTGGCCCAGCTCCTGCGGGGACGCACCACGCTGGTGATCGCACACCGGCTGTCGACCATCCGTCGCGCCGACCTCATCCTGGTGCTGGAGGAAGGCCGCATCGTGGAACGCGGCCGGCACGAGGATCTGGTCGCGCGCCGGGGCCGCTACCACGAGCTGTACACGGTCCAGGCCAGAATCTGAGGTCCTCGCCTCCCGGAATCCGTCCGTCTTCACGGTACGAGACTTGCGGTTGCGTTGCTTTCCATCAAAACTGATTCAGCTACAAGGGGGTGACGGATGGAGCGCGTGAGTCGGTGTTCTGTCGCTTTGGGATGGCATTCTGTCGCTGTTTTCCGCAATATTGTCGTATCTTCCAGTCTGGGTCTTCCGGTCCTCTCGCCGCCGGATCTGCGGTTGTGGCGGCTGGGGTTCGTGGTCCCGGCTTGAATTGGTAAGGTTCGGTTTGGCTCCATATCACAGGAGGGATTTCCGTATGAACTTGCCTGGCAACAACTTGAACCGGTTTCTCAAGCTGGCCGCCCTCATGCTGTGGTGCGCGGCGCTCCCCGCGGCGGCGCACGCCCAGGGCTCCCTCGAAGGCACGGTTCGCGATGGCACGACCAACCAGGGAATCGTCGGCGCCCAGGTGTTCATCTCCGCTCTCAACATCGGCAGCCTCAGCGGCAACGACGGCTCCTTCAGCATCGGCGGCATACCCGCCGGATCGCACGTGGTCGAGATTCAGCTGATCGGCTACGCCGCCGAGCGGCAGGAGGTGACCATCACGGACGGCCAGACGACGCAGCTCGACGTGCTTCTGAGCCAGGAAGCCATCGCGCTGGGCGGCATCGTCGCCATCGGCACCCGCGCCCGGCCGCGTACGGTGACCGAATCGGCGGTCCCCGTCGACGTCATCCCGAGTGCGGAGATCGTCAACCAGGGCGACAACGACTTCGCCAACCTGCTCCGCAACGTGGTGCCGTCCTTCAACGTGAACACCCAGCCCATCAGCGACGCGGCCACGTTCGCGCGTCCGGCCAACCTGCGCGGCCTGGCCCCGGACCACACGCTGATTCTGGTGAACGGGAAGCGGCGTCACCGCACCGCGGTCATCACCTGGTACGGCAACGGCCTCGCGGACGGCTCCCAGGGTCCCGACATCGCGCTGATTCCGGGGTTGGCGCTGGAGCAGGCCGAGGTGCTTCGCGACGGCGCATCGGCCCAGTACGGCTCCGATGCCATCGCGGGGGTGATGAACTTCGTCCTCAACAACAGCCGCTCCGGGGGCGCCATCGAGTTCAAGACGGGCGGGAACCTGATGTCGCGGACCGGGGCGCGCTTCGAGGATGGCTCGATCCCGGGCGACGGAGAGATGTACAGCATCGCGGGCAACGTCGGCCTGCCGCTCGGAGAGACCGGCTTCCTCAACCTGACCGGCGAGTACGGCAACGCCAACCCGACCGACCGCAGTTCGCAGCGCAGGGACGCGCTGGGGCTGATCGTTCACGAGGGCAACGCGAGCGTGCGTACGCCCGCGCAGATCTGGGGCTCCCCCGAGATCAACGACGAAATCAAGATCTGGGCGAACACCGGCTACCTGTTCAGCGACGCCCTCTCGTTCTACGGACACGGCAACTACGTGAGCAAGCAGGTGGAGGGCGGGTTCTACTTCCGGAACCCCGGCACCCGCAGCGGCGTGTTCGCCACCTCGGGCTGCCCGCGCTATTTCGGCGACCAGCCGTGTGACCCGGAATGGGAGCGGTCCATCCTTCTGGTCGGCGACCTGCTCCAGGCGCAGACCGGCGTGCCGAACGCGGCCAACTGCCCCAGGGTGCTGGTCGACGGCGCCAGCGGGGCCATCAGGGACCGTGAGGCGTACAACCAGGTCATGTCCGATCCCAACTGCTTCACCTTCCGCAAGATCTTCCCCGGAGGCTTCACGCCGCAGTTCGGCGCGTACGTGACCGACGCCTCCGCGGTGGCGGGCCTGAGGGGCACCAGGGGCCGGCTCGACTGGGATGCGAGCGCGGCCTGGGGCAACTCCAACATGGACTTCTACATGTACAACACGGTCAACGCATCGCTGGGACCGGACCAGCCGTGCAGCGACCAGGGCACCTCGGTCGCGGTCCCGAACCAGCCGTGCACGCCGTACTTCCATCCGGGCATCTACGATCAGCAGGAGGTCAACCTGAACGCCGACCTCTCCTATGCCGTGAACGAAAGGGTCAACCTTGCCGGTGGCGCGGAGTGGCGGAACGAGCGCTTCGAGATCTTCCAGGGAGACGAGCCCTCATGGATCGAGGGTCCGCTCGCGAACCAGGGCTTCACCCCCGCCTCCAACGGTTTCTCGGGTTTCGGGCCCCTCACCGTGGGCAACTGGAACCGCAGCAACTTCGCCGGCTACGGCGACCTCGAACTGAGGGATCCGGCAGGCGCCTGGACGTTCGGCGTCGCCGGGCGCGTTGAGAGGTTCTCCGACTTCGGCACCACGGTCAACGGGAAGGTTGCGGGCCGCGTCAGCGTCTCCGAGGGATTTGCCCTCCGTGCCAGCACGAGCACGGGCTTCCGGGCGCCGACGCCCGGCCAGCAGAACGCCTTCAACATCTCGACGATCTACGATCCCGAGATCATGGACCTCACCAACAACGGCACCATTCCCTCGACGTCGGAGCTCGCCGGCCTGTATGGAGGCGAGGCGCTCAAGCCGGAGAAGTCGGTGAACATGGCGCTCGGCGCCGTGATCGATCAGGGCAACTTCAGCCTCTCGGCCGACTTCTTCCAGATCAACGTGTCCGACCGCCTGACGACGAGCGCCGACCGCCAGCTCACCCCGGCCGAGATCGACCAGCTCGTGCGGGACGGCATCGTCCGGCCGGGCGGCGTCCTGGCGCGCTTCCGCTTCTTCATCAACGACTTCGCCACCCGCACCCGGGGCCTCGATCTCGTGGCCGCCTATCAGATCGACGGAGGCGACGGGTCCAGCACCGGCATCACCAGCGCCTGGAACTGGACCGGGACCACGGTAACGGATTTCAACTCCGAAACCCTGACGGGAACGCGCATTCGCATCCTCGAGGAGGGGCTTCCCAACGTCCGCGGCAACATCGCGCTCAACCACAACTTCGCCAGTGGACTTCGCGCCCTCGTGCGCGCGAGCTACTGGGGCGGCTACTACGACGGTGAGACGCCCTACTACGAGTCGGATCCCGGCAACACGATCGACTATCCGGCCCGCATCCTCTTCGACGTGGAAGCAGCCTACTCCCTGAGCGATAACATGACCCTGACGGTGGGATCCCAGAACGCGCTGAACACCAAGCCGCAGGAGTACCCGGGCGCGGCCGACGGCGTCGGCAACCGGTTCGGCCAGTTCACGCCCTACGGCTTCAACGGGGCCTTCCTGTACAGCAAGCTGGCGTACAGGTGGTAGCGCGGAGCTGATCCGCCACGGGCGGCAGTAGCATCAAACGGCCCCGGAAGGTTGCCTGGCGACCTTCCGGGGCCGTTTTTCTGTTCGGCGCCCTGCTGGCCGTCACGGGCTGCGTCTCGTCTTCGGCGCTGGAGTTGTACCAGGCCGGGGACGCGCGGTGCTACGATCGCTCCGTCGAGTCCCAGACCGCGGTCGTCGATGCCCACCTCCACTTTCGTCCCTTCGGAGGCCAGGCAATCCCGTTCGAGGAAATCGTGGAGTACCTGGAGGAGACGGGCGTGCTGTTCGCGAACGTCTACGGGATCGGCCAGACCCTCCCGGACTTCTCGTCCTGCACCTACTACCTGGACTGTCCCGGCACTCCCTTGACGCCGTCGCCCAGGAACGATGTCGCCAACGCTGCCGGGTATCTGGCGAGGCCATCCCCCCGCGTCCATCTGACGCTCTCGATGACTTTCCCGGATCTCGCGCGCCCCGCCACCATCCTCCCTGAAATGCGGCGCCTGGAGGAAGAATACCCGGGCGTCTTCTCGTGGATGGGCGAAGTCAACCTGGTGAAGCAGGCCGTGTTCGCCAACGGCCGGAGGCCGGTTCCGCGGGAGGTGCTGGACGAGTGGGCGCCGTTCATGGAAGCGCTCCGGGATCGGAACATGCCGCTTGCGATCCACTCCGATCTGGGCAACGACGAGGATCCGACCCTCTATCTTCCGCTGATGGAGGAGGTGCTGCGCCTGCATCCCGACAACGACATCGTGTGGGTGCACATGGGCCTCTCGCGGGAACTGACGGAAATGGCCCCGGCCGAGCACATCGCGATCATGAAGTCGATGCTGGACCGCCATCCCCGGCTGATGCTCGATATCTCCTGGCGCGTCCTGGAGGACGCCTATTTCTCGGATCCCGAGGCCAGGGCAGCGTACGTTCCGTTCCTGAACGAGTACTCGGAGCGCATTCTTCCGGGGACCGACTTTCTGGCCTCCAGGGACAAGAACCTCGAGGTCTACCGCGCCGAGCTGGAAGTCACCGGCCGGATCCTGCGCTACCTCGACGACACCGCCTTCCGCAACATCGCGCTCGGCCGGAACTACTTCCGCCTGCTGGGGCTGGACTACACGGCGCCGAGGGTCTGCGCGGGTTCCGACGGGACGCCGCCATCAGCCGCTGGCGTTGACGCGCTCGAGCCCTGAATCAGCAGCTTACAGCCGGGCCCGGATCTCCCACAGGTCCGGAAACACCGGCTTGTCGAGCGTCGTGGCCAGGTAGCGGGATCCCGCGGATCCGCCGGTCCCAGGCTTATGGCCGATGGTCCGCTGCACCATCTTCATGTGGCGGTAGCGCCATTCCTGAAGCCCCTCGTCCAGGTCCACCAGCCGCTCGCACAGCTGGGCGTTGCGGGCGTCCCCGCGATAGATGCGGACCAGGACCTCCTGCATGGCGTCGTCCGTCGCCACCGGCCGGGTCACGTCGCGCTCCAGGCTTGTGCGCGGAATGTCGTGTTCCTCTCCCGCGAGATAGCGGAGGAAGCAGTCCCAGAGCGTCGGCGCGCTCCAGCGGCGCTCGAGATCCAGCCGCGCGCGGCTCCCGGGTTCGAAGCGCCTCATGGCGGGGCGGTGCTTCCGGCCCAGACAGAACTCGAGGGCCCGGAACTGGTCGGACTGGAAGCCGCTGGCGGTGTCGAGGCGGTCGCGGAAGGTCAGGAACTCGACCGGGCTCATGGTCTCGAGGATGTCGAGCTGCGCCACCAGCACCTTCAGGATGGTGAGGATGCGCTTGAGCGTATGCTGGGCCCGGGGCGCGTCTCCGTCTGCGAGCAGGCGACAGCAGTAGTCAATCTCGTGGAGGAGCACCTTGAACCACAGCTCGTAGACCTGGTGGATGACGATGAACAGCATCTCGTCGTGTTCAACGTCATCCCTCGGCCGCTGCAGCCGCAGAAGCTCATCCAGCCTGAGATAGCGCTCGTAGTTGACGGCTTCGGGGTTGCGGGTCACTCGCCCAGCCTCGGGGGTTCCTCCAAGTAGCCTTCCTCGATGAGGATGGCCTCGATCTCGTGCCAGACGGCGAGCTGGCTGTCAAGGGCGCTGCCATGTTTCAGCGCCACCTCGGAGATGCGCCCCTCCCGTTCGTTGACGAGATAGAGCGCGTCCAGGACCGCGTCATCCTCTTCCGACTCCGCGGCGCCGTGCGCCTCCAGAACCAGAAGCACGTCCGCGGAGGTGACGTGATAGGCAAAGCTCAATCGCACCTCCGCGGATCGTGCCTCCGGCAGCCCTCAGTTGGCCGCGGTGATCGTGGCTCTCAGCAGGCGTTCCAGGTTGCGGATGTGCACTTCCAGCTCCGCCTGCAGTTCCTCGTAGCGGACCTGCGCGTCTCGTCCCGGCATCTGGTCGGCGCGGTTGAGCATCGAGTAGAGGTAGTTCATCTGGCTCAGCAGCATGCGCTCGGGATAGCGGATCCCGTCGTCGCTCTCGTTGACCAGGGCGCTCTCGATCTCCTGCAGCTGCTCGAGGGCGTCCTGCATCTCGTCGCGGTCCTCGAGGCCGGGGGTGACCTCGGCGATCTTCGCCGCGGCCATGCGCGCCTGGCTGAGGGCGTCGCGCACCTGCATGGCCAGCGCGAACTGCTCGCGCAGGTGCTCCATGGTGACCCCGTCGGCGGCCACGCGCGGATCCATGAGCACCTCGGCGCCCGCGGTCGCGCTCCAGCTGCCCACGTTCAGGCGCACCTGGTAGGCGCCCGGCACCGCCACCGGTCCGCCGCGTCCGGCGCGCCCTGGATTGGCGTCCCAGGGACCCGGGTAGCGGAAGTCCCAGGTGAAGCGGTGCATGCCGGCGGAGTTCGGCATCCGGGGGGTGCCGACGCGCTCCAGCGTGGGCGCGCGCATGCCCGGTTCGGCCGGGGGCACCATCTGCTCGCCCATGGCGTCGCTCGAGAAGGCGCGCACGAGATTGCCCTCGGCGTCCAGGATGTCGAGCGTGACCTCGTCCGCGTCGTTCGCCAGGTAGTAGTCGATCGTCACGCCGGGGCGCGGATACTCGGGCGCGGCCGGGTCGAAGCCCCCGCCGAAGCCGGAGCTGAAGGCGCGGTACGCGGGGCGCGGCTCAAAGAGATGTGCGTCCGCGGCGGCGACCTCCGCGCTCAGCTCGTGGAGGGGGCCCAGGTTGTCGAGGATCCAGAATCCGCGTCCCATCGTGGACAGAACCAGATCGCCCAGGTGCACCTTCATGTCGGTGATGGGCGTGGTGGGCATGTTCAGCTTGAACGACTGCCAGCTGCCGCCGTCGTCGAAGGAGATGAACATCCCGAACTCGGTGCCGGCGTAGAGCAGTCCCTCGCGGCCCGGGTCCTCGCGCACCACGCGCACCGGATGGTCGTCCGGAATGCCGTTGTCGCCGGTGGTGATGCGGGTCCAGGACTGGCCGTAGTCCTCCGTCCGGTATGCATACGGCTCAAAGTCGCCCAGCTGGTAGCGCAGGATGGTGGCGTAGGCCTTGGCGGGGTCGTGCGGCGACACCTCGACGTTCTGCACCCGGCCTCGTCCCGGCATGTCGGGGGTCACGTCCTCCCAGTTCTCGCCCCCGTCGCGGGTGACGTGGACGGGGCCGTCGTTGGCGCCCGTCCAGATGACGTCGGGGTCGTGGGGCGATTCCTGGATGTCGTAGAGGACGCTGTAGTGCTCTTCCCCGGTGATGTCACGGGTGATGGGCGCCCCGGAGGCCATCTGGGTTTCGGGCTCGAAGGCGGTGAGATCGGGGGAGATGGTCTCCCAGGTCATGCCCTCGTCGGTGGTGCGGTGCACGTACTGCGAGGTGTGGTAGACGACGTCGGGGTCGTTGGGCGACACGTGGATGGGCGCCACCCGCTGAAAGCGGTAGGGCAGGTCGGCCGGGTTGCGGCCGTACAGGTCCCAGGCGCCCACGTAGTACTGCTTCTCCTGGTCGGTGCTCCAGCTGTAGCGGCCGAAGCGGCCCTTGCAGTTGGCGTAGACGATGTCCGGATTGCCCGGCTTCGGCACCACCGGCCCGGTCTCGCACCCGCCGACCGCGCGCCAGTGGGCCGTGTGGCCGGCGGGCATCCCGTAGGGTCGCCGGCTGGGCACCGCGATGGTGGAGTTGTCCTGCTGGCCGGCGTACAGCCAGTAGGGGAAGCGGTCGTCGATGTCGACCTGGTAGAGTTCGGCCGTGGGCTGGTTGTTCTGGGTGGACCAGGTCAGGCCGCCGTCGCGGGTGACGTTGGCCCCGCCGTCGTTGGACTGGACGAACAGGTCGGGGTCGTCCGGGTTGATCCACATGTCGTGGTTGTCGCCGTGCGGCGTCGGGCGCCGCTCCCAGTCCGCCCCGCCGTTGGTCGACTTGTAGAACCCCTCGTTGTTGACGTAGACGATGTCCGCGTTGGTGGGGTCGGCGTCCACCCCGGTGTAGTAGAAGGGCCGGTTCAGGATCGGGTTGTAGCTCGACACCTGACGCCAGGTGGCGCCGCGGTCGTCGGAGCGATACAGGCCGTCCTCCGGCTCGGGCGCCTCGATGAGCGCGTATACCCGGTCGGGATCCGCGGGGGAGACCGCCAGATCGCTCTTGCCGAAGAGCCCGCCCGGCAGGCCCTGCTCCAGCCGGGTCCAGCTGTCGCCGCCGTCCGAGGATTTGTAGATCCCGCCCTCGTACGCCCCGCTGATGATGGTCCAGGGCTTCCGCTCGCCGCGGTACATGCCGGCGTAGATCTCGTCCGGGTTGTCGGGCGCGAGCTCGAGGTCCACGGCGCCCGTCGAGTCGGAGACGAAGAGAACCTGTTCCCAGTTCGTGCCCCCGTCGCGGCTCCGGTAGACGCCGCGCTCGGGGTTGGGTTTGAAGGTGTTGCCCATCGCCGCAACGAAGACCAGATCGGGATCGTCGGGATGCACCTCGACGGCGCCGATCTGGCCCGCGTCGGGCAGGCCGATGAAGCGCCAGCTGTCTCCGGCGTCGTCGGACCGGTAGATGCCCTTTCCGGTGATCACGTTGCTGCGGATGCCGTCGGAGCCGGTCCCGGCGTAGATGATGTTCGGGTCCGAGGGCGCCACCCGGATCGCACCCATCGAGCCGGTTGCCAGATAGCCGTCCGAGATGGGCCGCCAGGTCTGCCCGTAGTCCTCCGTCTTCCAGATGCCCCCGCCGACCGCCCCCATGTAGAAGGTCGCGGGGTGGCTGGGATGTCCCGCGACGGTTGTGACGCGTCCACCGCGGGAGGGCCCGACGGTGCGGTAACGCATCCCGTCGAAGAGGGACGTGGAAACGGTTGCCCCGGCCCCGGACCCGTTGGACTGCGCCTGGGCCGCCGGCGGCAGCGCCACCGCGAGAATCGGGAGGGCGAGCAAGAGGGTGATGATGTTCTTCATGTGAGCCCCTTTGGAAGAAATCCGTGTCAGCCGTGTTAATCTAAAGCGACGGGCCGGACTCCGCTTCCCCGCGGGAGCGGATCGTCCCATGTATGCATGTGTTCGGCCGGCATGCGGTATTGGGCCCCGCGGACCCCTGTTTGCCGATGATGGTTCCGGTTCCTACATGGGCCCAGCGCCCCGCTCCGCCGCAATGCGCTCGACCCGATCCGCGAGCCGGGCATCTCCCAGGGACCCGGCAACGCGCTCGAAGCCGGGCGTCGCTCCGGTCCAGCGGAGTTCGTCGAGGTCCTCGAACAGCGAGGCGTCATCCCGGAGCGTGGCCAGATCCCGGAACAGCAGGGCGTCCCGCCACCCGGTGCGGAGATTCTCCTGCAGCCTCGCCGCGCCTCGTACGGCAACGCCCCAGGGCAGGCTGCGGAGCGGGATTGCCTCCAGGTGCCCGTAGTGCGCGAGCACCGTGGAGGTCGACTTGGCGCCCCAGCCGGGGATGCCCGGAAACCCGTCCGCGCTGTCGCCCACCAGCGCCAGGTAGTCGGGGATGGAGGCCGGCCCCACTCCGAACTTGTCCACCACGCCATCCTCGTCGCGCAGCGTGCGCTGGCGCCGGTCGAACTGGACGATCCGCGTCCCCGAGACGCACTGGCTGAGGTCCTTGTCTGGCGTGCAGATGAAGACGCGCTCCACCGCCGGGTCCGCGCTCGCCACCCGGGCCGCCGCGGCCAGCCCGTCATCGGCTTCCAGCTCGACCATCGGCCACACTGCGATCCCCATCGCCGCCAGGGCGCCCTCCAGGGGATGAAACTGCGCCCATAGCGCGGGATCGATGCCCGCCGAGCTCTTGTAGCCCGGCCACAGATCGTTTCGGAAGGACTCGATGACGTGATCGGTGGCCACCCCAAGGTGCGTCGCTCCCGCCTCCAGCATGCCCAGCAGCGAGTGCAGCACTCCCATGAGCGCGCCCACCTCGCGGCCCGCCTGGTCGGTGCGCGACGGGACCGCATAGAAGTGGCGGAACAGCTCGTAGGTGCCGTCAATGAGGTGGACGTTCACGGGCGCCTGGATGTCGGGGTGTTCGGGGATGGGGCCGGGCGGCTGCCGCGGACCGCTTTCGCCGGTGGCTGCAGGCATGGCTCGAGGCCACGCCCTCGTTCGTCGAGCCAACGGGGCCCGGGCGATGTGGACAGGGAACCATGCAGGCTGGACAGTCCGGGGCGCAAACCTCGCGCGTGCGCCGGGCCCGGCGCCCTCGACCCCGGCCGGCTTCCGATTGACACACGATTCAGCGGGCAGCCTTATTGACGGAGCGCACCTCTGGCGGCGCAACGCCCTGGTGTGCGCTGCATCCCTCGATGTGACGCATCCCCCGATCGAGAGAGGAGGTTTCGACATGCACGCTACTGCCCCCCGAACGATTCTCGCCGCGTCGTGGCTGGCCATCGCCGGTCTGGCTCCTGCGCGGGACATGCATGCCCAGATGCCGCCACAACGCACCACCGCATTCGTCAACGCGAACGTCGTGCCCATGGACCGCGAAGGCGTGCTCGCCGATTACACGGTCGTGGTCTCCAGCGGGCGCATCGTGGACATGGGCCCGTCGGCATCTGTCGATCCGCCCGCCGGCGCCCTGGTCATCGATGCCGGCGGCAAGTACCTCATGCCCGGTCTCGCCGAGATGCACGGACACATGCCCGGCGGCGACATCGAGGAAACGGTGATGTTCCTCTACGTGGCCAACGGCGTCACCACCGTGCGCGGGATGCTCGGGCAGGACGGCCATCTTGCGTTGCGCGCCAGGGCCAACGCCGGGGAGATCATCGCGCCGACGCTCTACATGGCGGGCCCGAGCTTCAACGACGGAAGCGTGAATTCGCCCCGGGAGGCGGAGGAACAGGTGCGTCGCCAGCAGCGCGAAGGATGGGATCTGCTGAAGATCCATCCGGGACCCACGCTCGACGAATACAACGCCATGGCGGTGACTGCCCAGGAAGTGGGGATCCGCTTCGCCGGGCATGTTCCGGCCGACGTGGGGCTCGAGCACGCCATCCTCATGGGCCAGGAGACCTTCGACCACCTCGACGGCTACATCGAGTACCTGGACGCCTTCGAGGGCGAGGTGGACGAGGACCGGCTCCAGTACATCGTGCAGCTGACGCGCGACGCGGGCGCCTGGGTCGTCCCCACCATGGTCCTCTGGGAGGTCGGCATCATCGGCCGGGGCGACGCGGACGAGTTGGCGGGCTACCCGGAGATGCGCTACTGGCCCTCCGGTCAGGTGTGGGGCTGGGGGAACCGGCAGAGGGCGGCGGCGTCCCGGACCAGCCCGGAGCGGGCGGCGCAGTGGGCCGCAAACCGCAACCGGGTTCTGAAGGCGCTGTCGGACGGAGGCGCCGGCATTCTCCTGGGGACCGATTCGCCCCAGATCTTCAGCGTGCCGGGCTTTTCGATCCATCGCGAGTTGAAGGCGATGGCCGACGCGGGGATGTCCGCCTGGGAGATCCTGGTCAGCGGGACCCGCAACGTGGGTGAGTACTTCCAGGGGAGGGATGCGTTTGGCACGGTGGCGGTCGGGCGGCGCGCGGATCTCCTGCTGCTGAACGCGAATCCGCTGTCCGACGTGGCCAACGTGGCCGACCGCGCGGGCGTCATGTTCCGGGGCCGCTGGCTGCCCGAAGAGGAAATCCGGAGAAGGCTTGAGGAGATCGCGGATGAGATGGGGAACTGAGGTGCGGGAGCGGGCTGTGATGGCTGTCCGGCGCGGGTGCGCCTTGGCAAGGGTTTATGCCATCGTGGCGGTGCTCGCACCATTTATCGGTGCGCGGCCGGCCCTTGCCCAGGGCGTCGACGCCGACGCCTGGCAGGCCGCCATCTCGCGTTTCGAGCAGAAGATGGAGGCACAGGTGGCGGCCGACGATGTCGGCGGGGTCAGCGCAGCCGTTGCGCGGGGCAGCGACGTCGTATGGGCCCGGGCCTTCGGATGGGCCGACCGCGACCGCCGCATCCCGGCCGGGGTGGGTTCCATCTACCGGGTGGGCTCCATCTCCAAGACGGTCACCGCGGTGGTGATGATGCGGGCGGTTGAGCGGGGCTACATGGACCTCGACCAGCTGCTGAGCGAGGTCTTTCCGGCGACCGCCCACTTCCCCGGGGCGATGGCGGGCGCTCCGGCGCCGACCGTGCGCCAGTTCGCCAGCCACACCTCCGGGCTGGTGCGCGAGCCCGACTGGGACATCGCCGCCTCCGGGCCCATCGGAATCTGGGAGGAGCGTGTCGTTGCCTCCATTCCGCTCACCCGATTCCAGAACGCGCCGGGGGCGGAGTACTCCTATTCCAACATCGGCTATGGCGCGCTCGGGCTGGCCGTGGCGCGGGCCGTGGGGCGGCCCTTCATGGAGTTCGTGGAAGAGGACGTCTTCAAGCCGCTGGGCATGACCAGCTCCACCTTCGTCATCGGACCCGAACTGGCGCCCCGACTGACCGTCGGCTACGTGAACCGGGGGGACGGGAACCCGGATCCGGAGCAGCCGGCGCGCGAGCATGCCGGGCGCGGCTACAAGGTCCCCAACGGAGGCGTCTACTCGACCGTCGGCGACCTGGCCCGCTTCATGGGTGCGCTGCAGGGAAGGGCTTCGCCCGCGATCCTCTCCGGCGAAAGCGTTGCGGAGATGAGCCGCGTTCACACGCCCGAGGACCCCGACAACGGCTACGGTCTCGGTGTGATGATCCGTACCACGGACCACCGGGAGCGGCTGATCGGGCACTCGGGTTCGGTGGCCGGCTACAACGCCTACATGCTCTTCGAACCCGAGTCGGGGCTGGGCGTCGTCCTGCTGCGCAACTACAACCAGAGCGAGGCCGGCCTGGGCGCCGCGGGACAGGAACTGCTCGTGGAGTTGCTGGGAGCGCTGCGCTGAGGGCGCCCGGGCCGCAGGCGGCAGCCGGTCGGTTTCCGCTCAGCCGCGCGCGTCGAACAGCCGCATCTGCCCGCCTCGCTCGGGCCTGCGGAAGGCTTCGGTCGCGAGGTCGTACGATCGCCGCTTCAGCCCGAGCCTTCGGCAGCTGACGCGGAACAGGTTTCCCAGATGCTCGGCGAAGGGCCCTCTCCCGCGCCCCCGCCGCCCGAAGCGCGGGTCGTAAAGTCTGCCTCCGTGCACCTCTCTCAGGCGCCCGAGCACCTTCTTGCGCCGATCGGGGAAGTGCTGCTCCAGCCATTCGGCGAACAGCTCCTTCACCCCGAGGGGGAGGCGCAGCAGCATCATCCCGGCATGGGACGCGCCCGCCTCGCGGGCCGCTTCGAGAATCACCGGCAGCTCGTGGTCGTTCAGCCCCGGGATCAGCGGCGCCACGTTCACCCCCACGGGGATCCCCGCGTCCGCCAGCGCCCGCACAGCACCGAGCCGGCGGGCGGGAATCGAGGTTCTCGGCTCCATCACCCGGCGGAGATCGTTCCGCAGCGTCGTGATCGAAAGGGTAACCATCACCGTTCGATGCTCCGCCATGCGCGACAGGATGTCGATGTCCCTCGCCACCAGGTGGTTCTTCGTGACGATCGACACGGGATGCCGGCACTCGAGCAGCACCTCCAGGCAGGCGCGCGTGACCCTAAGCCGGCGCTCCACCGGCTGGTAGGGATCGGTCACGCCGCTGAGCGCGAGCACCTGAGGCTGCCAGGCGCGTCCGGCCAGCGCCTTCTTCAACAGCTCGGCGGCATCGGGCTTGACCATGATCCGGGTCTCGAAGTCGAGCCCCGCCGAGAACCCCAGGTATTCGTGTGTCGGTCTCGCGTAGCAGTAGCTGCAGCCGTGCTCGCAGCCGCGGTAGGGGTTGAGGCTGACCGAAAAGCCCAGGTCCGGACTCGAGTTGCGCGAGATGACGCTCCGGGACCGGTCGATGAAGAACCGGGTCCCGGGAGCCGGCTCATCCCCGGCGCCGAGCTCCGCTTCCGGCTCCAGGTGAAGCCGCTCGAAGCGATTGGGCGGATCGCCCGAGGCTCCGCGGCCTCGAACAGGCAGTCGCATGGGAGTGGCTGGTCCGCCAGCGTCCCGGGAGGCTCGCTACTTGCGCCAGGCTCCCGGCGACGTCGGAGTTTGAGATTCGGTGTCTATTCGGTAACAGGGCAGGGGTGGTCGCCGCAAGGGGTGGCCCGGATTGCCGGGGCCCCGGTGCGCGATTCCGCCGCCGGCCGTATGGTGGACGCTCGGAAGCCGCAATCTCCCGGAGAGCCGTGCACCCGTGCGGGCAGCGCGCAAGGAAGAAACGATCCCATGAAGAATCCGCGTCCATGCGCAGCGCTCGCGGCGGGTCCTCTGATCCTGAGTCTCGCGCTTCCGGGCCTCGTTGCACCCCGGCCGGCCAGTGCACAGGACGGAACCATGGCGCTGGTGGGCGGGATGCTGCTGGACGGATACGAGACGGCTCCCATCCATCACGCGGCCGTCGTCATCGAGGGCAATCGCATCGTCGCCGTGGGACCCGCCAGCGAGATCGAGATCCCCGCGGGTGCCGAGGTGATCAGCACGGAGGGCATGACCATGCTCCCCGGCCTGGTCGACCTGCACGTCCACCTGATGATCCTCGGCCACGGCGAGTACTCCGAGTGGTGGCCCATCCTCGACAAGGCGCGCGAGGAGATGATGGCGCTCTCGGCGAGGCAGCTCCTGATGGCCGGCGTCACCACGGCTGTCGATCTGGGCGCCCCGCTCGAAATCCTGAACGTGCGGGACGGCATCGACGAAGGCCGCCTACCGGGTCCGCGCATGCTGGTGAGCGGCCCCTGGATCACCCGCGCCGGGCGGCAGTGGCCGGACTGGTTCCAGCGTCGCATCTCCTCTCCGGAGGAAGCCGCCGCGCAGACCGACGACCTCATCGACGCGGGCGTCGACGTGATCAAGATCTGGGCGGGGATGACCGAGGATGACATGCGGGCGGTCGTCGAGGCGGCGCACCGTCGGGGGATCGAGGTCCACACCCATCTGTACGCGCCCGAGGACATGTGGGCGGCCATCCGGGCCGGCACGGACGTCATCCAGCACGCGGGTTCGGGCGGCAACCCGCCCTACGGCGACGACCTCATCGCGGAGGTCGCCCACCGCGGGATCCCCGTCGTGCAGACCATCGCGCACCGCATCTGGGTCTATCCCGCGACCCTCGAGTTTCCGGAGCGGCTGCAGGATCGCCGGCTGAAGGAGGACCTGCCCCCCGACCTGTACCGGGAATTCCAGCGTTCCTTCGAGGACTTCCACCGCAACTCGTATTTCCGGACGACGCCCCGCCAGATCCGCAACTCGGAGGTCGCGGCCCGGCAGTTCATCGAAGGAGGCGCGGTGATCGCCATGGGCACCGATTCAGGGTCGCCCATGAACTTCCACACCGAGGCCGCGTGGCGGGAGATTTCCGCCCTGGTGGACTCGGGTATGACGCCCCTGGCCGCGATCTCGGCCTCGACCAAGACGGGGGCCGAGGTGATCGGCCGGGGAAGAGATCTCGGAACGATCGAGCCGGGCAAGCTGGCCGACATCATCGTCGTGGAGGGAAATCCTCTGTTCGACATCAACGTCCTCGGCTATGTCCGGATGGTTGTCAAGGACGGCGTGAGGTACAAATGATGGCATACCGTTGCGGAAGGGCTGGGGATCGCAGGCGAAACGGACTTCCCGGGAGGGAGCGCATGAAGAGCGGACAACGGCGGCTCGGGGCGATGACGATCCGGAAGGGCCGTCTGCCGAAGCGACCCGGTGCGATCCGGATCGGCGTGGGGTTCCTGCTGGTGTCGGCGGTTTCGTGGGCGGTGGCTCCCTCCGGCCTCGACGCGCAGCGGGTCACCCTGCCCGACAGTACCGAACTGACCGCGGTCGTCGCCGGACGCCTCATTGACGGCGTGGACGGCAGCGTGCGCGAGAACGTCACCATCCTGGTGCGCGGCACCCGCCTGGAGGCCGTGGGGGAGGGGATCGCAGTGCCGCCGGGAGCGACGCTCATCGATCTCTCCGGCCACACGGTGATGCCCGGGTTCATCGACCTTCACACCCACATCACCAGCGACCCCGGGGGCGGAGGCAGCGGCCTGCGCCGCTGGCCCGGACACCTGGCCATCGCGGGCGTCATGAACGCCAGAATCACCCTCGAGGCGGGTTTCACCACCATCCGCAACGTCGGAAGCGACGACTTCGCCGACGTGGCGCTGCGCGATGCCATCAACGCGGGCATGGTGCCGGGACCGCGCATGTACACGGCCGTTCACTCCCTCGGGATCACCGGAGGACACTGCGACAGCAACGGCTACCGCCCGGACATCTTCGAGGAGCCCGGAATCGAGGACGGCATCGCCCAGGGCGCCGAGCGCGTGCGCGAGGCGGTGAACTACCAGATCAAGTATGGCGCCGACGTCATCAAGTTCTGCGCCACGGGCGGCGTGCTCTCGGAGGGCGACGCCGTGGGGGTCCAGCAATACACCGAAGAGGAGATGGTCGTGCTGGTCCGGACCGCCAACATGGCCGAGCGCACGGTGGCGGCCCACGCGCACGGACTGGAGGGGATCAAGGCGGCCGTGCGGGCCGGCGTCACGTCCATCGAGCACGGGTCCATGCTGGACGACGAAACGGTGCGTCTGATGGCCGAGCACGGCACCTATCTGGTCCCCACCATGATGGCGTTCGAGGATGTCCGCGAGCGGGCGTTGGCGGGCACGCTCGGCGGGCTGCCGGGCCAGAAGGCGCTCGAGATCTACCCGTACTTCCGCGAGTCCATTCAGCTCGCGATGCGGGAGGGCGTGAACATCGGCTTCGGCACCGACGCCGGGGTCTTCCCGCACGGGGAAAACGCGGGAGAGTTCCGCCTGCTGGTGGACGCGGGCATGTCGCCGGCGGATGCGATCCTGGCCGCGACCCGCGAGGCCGCGATCGTGCTCCACCGGACGGACGAACTGGGAAGCGTGGAGGCGGGCAAGGTCGCGGATCTGGTGGCGGTGCGGGGAGATCCGCTGGCCGACATCGATCTGCTTCAGGACATCGACTTCGTCATGAAAGATGGCGTGGTCTACAAGCAGGACGGACGCGGCGCGGGACGCCCGGCCACGGAGTAGGAGCGCGGGACCGCCGCATTCCTGGCCGGCGGGCCCCGCATGACGCTTATCCTCTCACGGGAGATGAGGGAAATGACGACGAATCGACGCGACTTTCTCCGGCTGTCGGCCGTGGCCGGCGGCGGTATCGGTCTCGGGCTCGGGTACCCGGCCTCGGCGAACGGGCATGGGTCCGAAGCGGCCAGGCGGCCGCGCAGGGCTTCCCGCATCCTCTTGCTCGGAGGCACGGGGTTCATCGGCCCCTGGCAGGTCGATCGCATTCTGTCGCGCGGCCACGAGCTCACCCTGTTCAATCGCGGGCGCAGCCAGCCGCGCATGTTCCAGGACCGTTTCAGCGGGCTGGAAAACCTGATAGGAGACCGCGACGGCGACCTTTCGTCCCTCGCGGGAGACCGCACCTGGGACGTGGTCATCGACAACTCCGGCTACACCCCCGACCAGGTTCGCGCCACGGCCCGCTTGCTGGTGGACCGGACGGATCAATACCTCTTCATCTCCACCCAGGCGGCCTACATGTCCCGGGTGGAGATCGGGATCGACGAGTCCGCCGTGGTGGGACAGGCGGACCTGCCGATGGAGGAGTGGGAGGGCTACGGGCCGATGAAGGCGCTGGCGGAGCAGGAGCTGCAGGCGGCCTTCGGGGACCGCTGCACCATCGTCCGCCCCGGCCTGGTGGCGGGCCCCGGGGACCGGAGCGACCGCTTCACCTACTGGTGCGCGCGCATGGACCGGGGCGGGGAAGTGCTCGCTCCCAACACCCCCATGGATCCCGTGCAGTACATCGACGTGCGGGATCTGGCCGAGTTCATGGTTCATCTGCTCGAACAGGAGACGAGGGGCCTCTACAACGTGATCGGACCGGAGGGCGACCTGCACATGGAGGAGTTCCTCCACGGGATCAAGGCGGTGACTTCGACGCCCTCGAACCTCACCTTCGTCGCCCTCGATTTCCTGCGTGATCAGGGCGTCCGGCCCTGGAGCGACCTGCCGGTCTGGCAGCCGCCGGTGGGACCGACCACGGGGTTCGCGCGCATGAGCCGCGCCCGGGGCATCGCCGCCGGCCTGCGCTATCGGCCGCTCGCGGTCACCGCGGCCGAGACGCTCGAGTGGTGGAAGGCGCTTCCCGAAGAGGATCGGATGCCCATGCGCTCGGGCCTCGCCGCCGAACGCGAGGCCGAGGTGCTTGCGGCCTGGCACCGGAGGTCGGGCTAGCCTTCCGAGGAGGAGCTCCTGGCGGCGTTCGAGCGGCGCCGCATCGGTGCCGGATCGCTTCGCCGGGACCGCGGTCTGCGCAGTTCGCGGCTGGCTTGCGTACCGCCATTTCCGCCGTTACGGTGCCGATGCATGCATCCCGGTCAGTTTCTGACCGCAATCCCGCAATCCCGGAGGCATTGATGGCCCGGTTCGTGAAGCTGTTCGCCCTCGCCCTGCTCCTTCTCCCGAACGCGGTCGACGCGCAGCAGGCGCCCAGGCCCGGGAGCGGCGGAAACCCGATCGATCCCGACGCGGCGCGTCCGATCGACGCACTGGAGTCCGTCTGGATCGAGGAACTCACCTTCATGGAGGTGCGCGACGCGATCCGTGCCGGGAAGACGACGGTGCTCGTGCCCACCGGCGGAGTGGAGGAAAACGGCCCCTACCTGGCGGGCGGCAAGCACAACTACATCCTGCAGCAGACGGCCGAGGCGATCGCGCGCAAGCTGGGCAATGCCCTCATCGCCCCGATCATCAAGTACGTACCCGAAGGGGAGATCGACCTGGAACCCGGCACCATCCGCTATCCGGGCACCATCGGGGTGAGGGTCGAGACCTTCAAGAGCGTGCTCACCGATGTCTCCACCGCCCTGCGGGCCAACGGCTTCGAACACATCCTCCTCATCGGCGACAGCGGCGGCAATCAGCAGCCGCAACTCGAGGTGGCGCAGGCCCTTTCCGCCAAGTGGACCGATGGCAGGACCAGCATCCATCATGTTCCCGAGTACTACAACTGGGTGCAGCGGCAGGAATGGCTGCGGGAGCGCGGCATCAACGAGGTGATGCAGGACCCCGGCCTTCACGACGAGTTCAGTGCCACCTCCATCATGATGCTCACGGATCCCACCACCGTACGCATGGAGCAGCGCATCCGCGCGGGACACTTCTCGATCAACGGCGTCGACCTCGCGCCCATCCCCCGCACCCTGACGCTCGGGCGCGAGCTCGTGGACTGGATCGCGGATGTCTCGGTGGAGGCCATCCACGCGGCCATCGCGGAGTCCGACCGCAACTGAACCGTCGGAACTCCGCAAGAATCAGGACGCAGGTTGTCGATGCTTCGCCCGTGAAGCGGGCGGGAACATCATTTCCTTACAGGAGATCGTCATGAAGTCGCGTACCATTGGAAGGACCGCCGCAGGCGGGCTCGTTCTGCTTCTTTCGCTGTCCACGGCTCCGCTGGAGGCGCAGCAGCTGCACGGCGGCGAATTCCGCGCCGGAGAGAGCGCGATCGTGCACCACAACCTCATGGTGCCCATGCGCGACGGCACGCTTCTTTCCACGGATGTCTACCGGCCGGCCGCGCCGGGCCGCCATCCCGCGCTGCTGATCCGCGATCCCTACGACAACGGCTCCGACGCCGCCTCGTGGGAGGAGGGCCTGCGCTGGGCCGAGCGCGGATACGTCTACGTCCATCAGAACGTGCGCGGGCGCTTCGACTCCGAGGGCAGCTGGTATCCCTACCTGGCCGAGGCCAACGACAGCCACGACACGCAGAACTGGATCGGCCAGCAGCCATGGTCGGACGGACAGGTGGGCACCCACGGCAACTCCTACCTGGCCACCACGCAGTGGAAGGGAGCGGAGTTCAGGTCCCCATACCTGAAGGCGATGGCCCCCCGGGTGACCCCGTTCAACTACTACTTCGACACGGCCTATCCGGGCGGCGCCCTCGCGCTCGGCTCGCGCATCGGCTGGGCGTCGGGGATGGGCGGGCGCACCGGCCAGGCGGGCAACCCGGACTGGGACCAGGTGCTCTGGACCATGCCGCTGCTGGAGATGGGCGCGGCCACGGGCCAGGACAATCCCTGGTGGCGCGACTTCGTGATGCATCCGACCTACGACGCCTACTGGGAAGTGCTCGACTCGGAAGCGCGCCTGGAGGATTTCGCCGCGGCTTCCCTGAATATCGGCGGGTGGTACGATGTCTTCCTCGACGGCACCCTCGTCAGCTACACGGGCATGGTTGAGAAGGGCCACAACGAGTACGCGCGGGAGAATCAGAAGCTGCTCATCGGCCCCTGGCCGCATGCCAGCGTCCCGAACTTCGTGTACGACGGCATCGATTTCGGGCCGAACGCCACCGTCGACTTCGACAGCCTGCACGTGAAGTGGTTCGACGCCCTGCTCCAGGGAGCCGACAACGGTTATCTGGACGAGCCGCCGGTGCGGATCTTCATCATGGGCGAGAACGTCTGGCGCTCCGAGAACGAGTGGCCGATCGCCCGCACCCAGTACACGAACTACTACTTTCACAGCGGGGGCAACGCGAACGGCTCAGGCGGCGACGGGACCCTGAGCGCGGAGATGCCGGGAGCCGCCGACCCGGTCGACGAGTTCGTCTACGACCCGATGAACCCGGTCCCCACCCGCGGCGGCAACCTCATGTTCGGGCCCACGCCCCCCGGCCCCTTCGACCGGGCGGACATCGCCGAGCGGGACGACATCCTGGTGTTCACCACGCCGCCGCTGGAGGAGGCCGTGGAGGTAACCGGCCCGATCACGGCCACGCTATACGCATCGACCACCGCGACCGACACCGACTTCACCGCCATGCTGGTTGACGTCCATCCGGACGGAAAGGCCATCAACATCGCCGATGGCATCCTGCGCGCGCGCTATCACAGCAGTCCCGACTTCAGGGACTTCGAGCTGCTGGAACCGGGCACGGTGTACGAGTTCAACATCGATCTGTGGGCGAGCAGCAACCTTTTCCAGGAAGGCCACCAGATCCGCGTCGAGATCTCGAGCAGCAACTTCCCCAAGTACGACCGCAACCCGAACACCGGCGGCCCGGTCCATCTCGAGACCGAAGTGCAGTCGGCCAGTCAGACGATCTACCACAACGCCCGGTATCCGTCGCACATCACGCTGCCGGTGATTCCCCGGTAGCGAAGGCAGGAAACGGGCGCGGGAGGAGCGCGCACCCGGGCAGGTACGCAGGGGTACTTACAGGAGCGGATTTGCGGGAGCGCGCCGCCGCCAATGGCGGTGCGCGCTGATGGCGGCGCCGGTTACCGCCGGCGGTGCGAAGCAGTCCGGACCAATCCGGACCGCCGTGCTTGCGAACGGGAAAGCCCAAGGCGTACTTTGAGGCGGCGCTATGCCCGGGAGCAGTGTGCCCCGGGGGCGCGTGCGCATTCCGCGCAGCCGTCTGCAGACGGAGGTGTTTGTGAGAGCTTTCCTTCCAGGAATCTCGCTCCTGGGTCTGGCCCTGTTTGTGGGCCATGATGGAGGGCGCGCGCCGAGGTCCCAATCTGCGGTCGGACTTTCCGCCCCGGCGCTCGCGGCCAGCCACATTCCCGGCGCCGCGGGCCGGTCCGCGGCGCCTCGCACCGCCCCCTCGTCCGAAGCCCTCACCGCCGTCGTCCGCCAGTACTGCCAGGTCTGTCACAACGACGCCATGATGACCGGCAACATGTCGGTCCAGGGCTTCGACGTGAGCGCCCCGTGGGAGGACTGGGAGACGGCGGAACGCATGGTCGCCAAGCTGCGCACCGGGATGATGCCTCCGCCCGGCATCCCCCGTCCGGCGGGGGACACGCTCCTTGCGCTCGTCGAGACCCTCGAGCAGGCCATCGACGGCTATGCGGCGGCCAACCCCAACCCGGGCAACCGCAGCTTCCAGCGGCTCAACCGGGCCGAGTACGAGAAGGCCGTCCTGGACCTCTTCGGCATCGATGTCGACGCCAGCCAGTGGCTTCCCCCGGACCTCTATCTCGGGAACTTCGACCACATGGCGGTCTCCCAGCCGCTGTCGCCTACGCTCCTCAATTCGTATCTGAACGCCGCCAACGACGTCAGCCGTCTGGTGCTGGGGCACCCCGATGCGACCTCGGACTCCAAAACCTACCTCGTGTCCACGTACCAGTCCCAGCACGAGTGGGACCACGTGGAGGGCGCGCCCTACGGCACCCGCGGCGGCATCGTGGTCGACCACCATTTCCCCGCGGACGGCGAGTACGTCTTCGAGATGTCGTTCTGGGCGGGGGACCATGAGCGCTTCGCGGAAATGGACATCTCCATCGACGGGGAGCGGGTCGTTCTGCTTCCGGTGGAGGAGCTCCGCCGGGACGCGGACTTCGGCCCGAACTGGAACCAGTTCACCGATCCCGTCTTCGTAAGCGCGGGCCAGCATCGGGTCGCGGCGGCGTTCATCAGGAAGCAGGACGGTCCCTACGCCGACCTGCAGGAGCCCTTCGGCTGGTCCAACTCGGGCGTCCGCTTCCGCATCGGGACGGGATTCGTCGTCCTGACCCACCTCAGAGACCTTACGGTCCGCGGCCCCGTCGATCCGCAGGGCGTCTCCGAGACCCCGAGCCGGCAGCGGGTCTTCAGTTGCCGGCCGACGTCGCCGGAGGCCGAACGATCCTGTGCCCGCGAGATCGCCGCGAGGCTGGCCCGGCAGGCCTATCGCCGGCCACTCACCGACCCGGACCTCGCGGGCCTGATGTCGTTCTACGACGTGGGGTCCGCCGAAGGGGGGTTCGAGACCGGCGTGCGCACCGTCCTCGAGGCCATCCTGGCGAGCCCGCACTTCGTGTTCAGAATCGAGGAGGCCCCGGAGAACGCGCTCGAGGCGGGAGGGAGCTATCCGATCAGCGACCTCGCTCTCGCATCCAGGCTGTCGTATTTCCTCTGGGGAACGCAGCCGGACGACGAACTGATCTCGCTCGCGAGCCGCAACCGGCTCTCGGGCTCCGGCGTTCTGGAGCAGCAGGTCCGCCGGATGCTGGCCGATCCGCGCTCCGAGAGCCTGGCGACACGCTTCGCCACCCAGTGGCTGAGGCTCCAGGATCTCGAGAGGGTGCAGCCGGACGCCTTCTGGTTCCCCCACTTCAACGAGCAGCTCAAGGCCGCCATGCGGCGCGAAACCGAGCTGTTCTTCGATCATCTGGTGCGTGAGGACCGGAGCCTGCTGGAGCTCTACAGCGCCGACTACAGCTTCATGAACCAGCGTCTGGCGGAGCATTACGGCATCCAGGGCGTGGTCGGAGAGGGCTTCCGGCGCGTGGAGTATCCCGAGGGGATGCTGCGCCAGGGACTGCTGGGGCACGGCAGCGTGCTGATGTCGACGTCCATGGGGACGCGGACGTCGCCGGTCCTGCGGGGCAAATGGGTGATGGAAGTGCTGCTTGACGCGCCGCCCCCGCCGCCTCCGCCCGACGTGCCGGCTCTCGAAGAGACCGAAGACGAAGGCGAGGGCCGGCTGCTCACCACGCGCGAGCGCCTGGAGATCCATCGGCGCAACCCGGTGTGCGCTGCCTGCCATCAGTTCATGGACCCCATCGGCGTGGCGCTGGAGAACTTCGGGGTGACCGGGGAATGGCGGATTCGCGAGAGCGGGTCACCACTCGACGCCCGGGGCCAGCTCTACGACGGCACGCAGCTGACCAACGCGGTTCAGCTCGCGGACGCGCTCCTGGAGCGCCCGATTCCGCTGGTGCGCACGTTCACCATGAACCTGCTGGCCTACGCCCTCGGGCGTCGCGTGGAGTACTACGACGGGCCGACCATACGCGCCATCGCCCGCGAGGCGGAGGCGAACGACTACAGAATCTCTTCCTTCATCCTGGGCGTCGCGACCAGCGACGCCTTCCGCAGCAGGCAGGACATGGGCGCTGCGACGGCTGAAGGCATAGAGGGCGGATAGCAGAGGACACATGCTTCGGGGCCTGTGCCCCGGGCGCAACGATAGAGGGAGCACGACGATGACGACCAGCTTCATCACGGGCGCGCACATTCCCCGCCGCACCTTCGTTCGCGGGATGGGGGCCACGGTGGCGCTCCCCCTCCTGGACGCCATGATCCCGGCCGGACCGGGGCGCTGGGGGCGCGCCTCGGCCGCTCTCGAGGACCGCACCCGCCTGGTGTGCATCGAAGAGGTGCACGGGGTACCGGGCTGCAGCGAATGGGGCGCGAGCCAGCACCTGTTCGCGCCCGAGACGACCGGGCGAAACTTTCGCATGACCGATGCGAACGTGCTCAAACCGCTCGAACGCTTCCAGGACCACCTCACGATCGTCAGCAACACCGATGTTCGCATGGCGGAGGCCTACGAACCCAACGAGATCGGCGGCGATCACTTTCGCTCGACGGCGGTGTTCCTGACCCAATGCCATCCCAAGCAGACGCAGGGCTCGGACATCTATGTGGGCGTATCCCTCGACCAGCTGCAGGCGCGCCGGTTCGGGCAGGACACGGCGCTGCCGTCGCTGCAGCTCTGCATCGAGAACCTGGGGCAGGGCGGAGGATGCTGGTACAACTACCACTGCGCGTACACGGATGCGATCAGCTGGGCGTCGCCGACCGAGCCGCTGCCGATGATCCGCGACCCGCGCGCGGCGTTCGACCTCCTCTTCGGCGCCGGCGGAAGCAACGAAGAGCGGGCGGTGCGCAGGCGCACCAACCAGAGCATCCTCGACTGGATCGTGGATGAGGTGGCGACGCTCAGGGCCCGGGTGGGGACCGAGGACCGCAACCGGCTGGACCGGTACCTCGAGAACGTGCGCGAGGTCGAGCGGCGGATTCAGAAGGTGGAGGAGTTCAACTCGAGCGGCGAGCAGCGCGAGCTGCCGGAAGCCCCCGCCGGCGTGCCCGATTCCTACGCCGAGCACATGGAGCTGATGTTCGACCTGCAGGTTCTGGCATTCCAGACCGACATGACGCGGGTGGTGTCCTTCAAGATGGGGCGCGACGCCTCGAACCGGATCCATCCGGAGAGCGGCACCACCACGCCGTTCCATCCGGCCTCGCACCACGGCAACAGCGAAGAAGCCATCCTCGACTTCAACCAGATCGCCCAGTACCGCATGAGCCCGCTGCCGTACTTCCTGGAGAAGCTCCAGGCGAGCATGGAGGGAGACGCCAGCCTGCTGGACAAGTCGGTGATCGTGTGGGGTTCGCCGATGGCGGACGGCAACGTCCACAACCACCGGCGCTGCCCGCTCATCCTGCTGGGCCACGGAAACGGGCTGCTCGAAGGCAACGTTCACCTGAAGGCCCCCGACGGGACTCCCATGGCGAACGTTTTCCTGAGTCTGCTGCACCGGCTGGGGCACGACGACATGGACAGCTTCGGCGACAGCACGGGCGAGTTCGCTCTGGGTTATCCCGGTGGCGCCGTGGCCGCGGCGCAGTCGTCGAGCCGATAGGGGTCCGCCGGTGAATCCGACGACCGCCTTCGCGATCATCGCCCTGCTGCTGGCCAGTCCGGCGGCAGGCGGCCCGGTAGCCGATGCGGCCATGCGCGGGGATCTCGAGGCGGTGCGCGCCCTGCTGGAGCAGGGGGCCGACGCCAACGAGGCCCAGGGCGACGGCATGACCGCGCTTCACTGGGCGGCGCGTCACGCTGACGCGGAGATGGCGGGGCTGCTGATCACCGCGGGCGCGAACCTGGAGGCGGGCACCCGCATCGGACGCTACACGCCCCTCCACCTCGCGAGCCGGGCAGGAGGGGCCGGGGTCGTGGAGGCGCTGCTCGCGGCGGGTGCCGAGGTGCACGCGAAGACCACCAACAGCGGCGTGACCCCGCTGCACCTGGCGGCCGAGTCAGGCAGTTCGGAGGCCATCCGGGTTCTGGCCGATGCCGGCGCCGACCTGAACGCTCGCGAGCGGGAATGGAAGCAGACGCCGTTGATCTTCGCGGCCGCCCGCAACCGCGCCCGGGCCATCCGCACGCTGCTCGACCTGGGAGCGGATGTCGCGCTGGCCGAATCCGTGATCGAGGATGTGGATCGGCGGGCGACGGTGGACATCGCCGCCCAGCACCGGTTGTACGAGGTGCTGGCGCAGTTCCGCCCGGACTGGCTGGAGAACGACCCGCGGGAGGACCCCTGGGGGCCGGTCGACGAGGGAGAACCTCCGACGCCCGGCCAGGTGGCGGTGGCCATCGAGGCCGCGCGCGAAGTGCAGCGCAGGGGCGAGGTGCTGATCCTGGACGGCGAAGTGCAGGGAATCTCGCCGATATCCACCAATCCCCCTCCGGGCCAGCCGGCCCTGGTGGGAAGGTGGGGCGGGCTCACCCCGCTTCTCCACGCGGCCCGCGCCGGGCACCTGGAGGCAATGGACGCGCTTCTGGACGGGGGCGCGGACATCGACCAGACCAGCGGGGACGGGACCAGCCCGCTGCTGATCGCCATGTTGAACGGGCGTTTCGATCTGGGGCTGCATCTCCTCGACCGGGGGGCCGACCCCAACGTTGCCAGCGATCCCGGGGCGACGCCGCTCTATGCCGTGATCAACGTGCAATGGGCCGGCACGTCCTTCTATCCCCAGCCGCGCGCGCACGAGGCACAGAAGGCCGACTACCTCCACGTGATGGAGGCGCTGCTGCAGGCGGGCGCGGATCCCGACGCGCGGCTCGCCAGGGACCTCTGGTGGGCGCATCAGCGTCTCGTCAGCGCCAACCTGGAGGGGACGACGCCCTTCTTCCGCGCCGCGCTCGGCGTCGACGTCGCCGCGATGAAGCTGCTGGTCGCCTACGGGGCGGACCCGGACATCCCCAGCCGAAAGCCGCCGGACGCCGGCGTTGCCCCTGTGGCTGCGGACTACTCGGCCGCCGTGGACCAGAGCGGCATACCGCCTGTCCCGGCGGGAGGCGCGGCCATGTACGCCATCCACGCGGCCACCGGCGTCGGATACGACCAGCGTGCCGCAAACGAACACCGGTATGTGCCCGGCGGATGGCTCCCGGCCGTCAGGTACCTCGTCGAGGAGCTGGGCGCCGACGTCAACGCCCGGGACCTGGATGCCCGCACGCCGCTGCACAACGCCGCGTCGCGAGGGGACAACGAGGTCATTATGTATCTGATCGAGCGCGGCGCCGACGTACATGCGGTGACGCGACTCGGCCAGACCACCGTTGACATGGCCAACAGTCCGAGCTACAACGTTCGCCCGTTCCCGGCGACCATCGCTCTGCTGGAGCGGCTGGGTGCCATCAACAACGACAACTGCGCCATGTGTTAGTTCGCGCGGTCGCAGGCTGCGCGCCTGCTGCCCCGCAGACCCGGCGAATCCAGGGAGGATTCCCGTAAGCAGGATCGGTGCCGTTCCCCAAGCAGGAGGTGGAAGCATGAAAGTCCTTCGTCAGGTCGTCACCTTTACCGGCGCGATATGCGCCATGGCCATGGTCGCGGCCGCTCCCGCGTCCGCCCAGACGGGCACCATCACGGGCTCGGTCCAGGAGGTGGGCACCGGGCTGCCGCTGGCGGGCGCGCAGGTGAGCATCGCCGAAGAGGGTGTCGGCAACGTCACCAACGCCAACGGCCGTTTCGTGCTGCTCGGCATTCCCGTCGGCAGCCACGTTCTGGAGGTCCGCTACATCGGATACGGGACCCAGACCCTGGACGTCACTGTGGTGGCGGAGGAAACCGTGAACGTGGATGTCCAGCTGGAATCGGAGGCGATCGCGTTGGACGAGGTGATCGTCACCGGTACCGGAGTCGTTACCGAACGGCGGCGGCTGGGCGCGACGGTCGAAACGCTCGGGGCCGAAGCGATCAACACAGCGCCGATATCCAACATCACCGAGGCCCTCTCCGGGCGTGTCGCCGGGATGGTGCCCGGGATCGCCCCCAACGTGGGGACCTCGAGCCAGATTCTCCTGCGCGGGGCCGTCAGCCTCACGCAGCGGAGCGCCCCGCTCATCTACGTCGACGGGGTGCGCATCGACTCCAACTACAGCAAGGTGGGTGGCGCCCGGCAGGCGACATCGCTCGACCGGCTGAACCCCAACGACATCGAGCGCATCGAGATCATCAAGGGCGCGGCGGCCGCGACCCTGTACGGCACCGAGGCCTCGAGCGGGGTGATCCAGATCATCACCAAGCGCGGAAGCGCCGGCGATCCGGTGTGGACGTTCGGGACCGGCTTCGACGGCACGAGAATCCCCGAAGACCGCCTGAAGGGAGTGTGGGGCTACAACTTCGACACCAAGCAGTTGCAGACACTGGGCAAGCCCGTCCTCGACTACCTCGGCGGCTGGGGCTCGGTCATGGACTTCAACGCGGACGTGCGGGGCGGGACCTCGACGGTACAGTATTATGCCTCCGGCCGTCTCCGCGACGAGGTGGGGCAGATGGGCCGCGAATACCGCGACTTCCAGGGAACCCTGGACGCCAACCTGCGCGCCAACCTCACGGTGCAGGCCACGGAGAGGCTGGGCATTCGCGTGGACATGAACACAGTGTTCAGCGACCGGCGCCAGCCCGGGCAGAACGGGCTCAACTGGGGGAGCGGATACCTGTGGGGCTTCTTCCTGGCGACGCCCAGGAATCCGGCGCCGCGCTTCCCCTACGGCGGGCGCTACGGCGTCAACGCCTACGAGATCGCGTGGCCGCCGCCGCACGGGTACAGCGGACCGCTCTCCGCGAGCGAGCACTTCCTGCCGCTGGACAGCGATCCGATCGCGAGCGTGACGTCGAACCAGGACGAGCAGCGCGTGACGCTCAGCGGCGCCTTGAACTACGACTGGGGCCACGGCATCCGCTCGGAGCTCATCATGGGCCGGGACCGGATGACCGAGGAGTACATCGAGCATGTTGCCAAGGGCCTCAACATCTATCACGAACAGGGCGAGCGCCTGGTGCGCACCTCCGAGCGCACCGCCACCACGCTTGACTTCAAGACTTCGTGGACGCGCGACTTCAACGAGAACCTGACCTCCACCCTGCTGGTCGGTGGCCAGAGCTTCTGGGAGGAGGAGTGGTTCAGGACGCTCGGGGTTCGGGACTTCCCGTTGCGCCAGCTCGCAACGCTGCCGGCCGGATCGCAGCTCCTGCCGCCGAACGAGACCTTCCAGGAGGTCATCAACGCCGGGGTGTACGCCCAGGAGGAGGTCGGGCTTTGGAACCGCTTCTTCCTGAACGCCGGTCTGCGCGTGGACGGCAACTCGGCCTTCGGTGAGAACTTCGCCTTCCAGGTGTACCCCAAGGGCGGTGCCTCCTGGGTTGTGTCGGAGCATGACTTCTGGCCGTTCCAGAGCTGGGACCAGTTCCGGGTGCGGGCGGCGCTCGGCGCGGCGGGGCTGCAGCCCGGCGCGTTCGACGCCACCCAGACTTGGCTGCCCGGCATCGCCGTGAACAACCTCTCCATCGTGAGAACCGGCAACCCCGGAAACGCGGATCTGAAGCCCGAGCGCACCCTGGAATGGGAGTTCGGGACGGAGTTCGGCTTCCTCGACGGTCGCGTCGGGCTGGACCTGGTGTACTACAACGCGACCACCAGCGACGCGCTTCTGCCCGTGCCATCCGCGGCCTCCACCGGTTTCCTCCAGCCGGTTGTTTCCAACGTCGGCCAGATTCGCAACCAGGGGTTCGAGTCTTCGCTGGACGTTACCTGGGTCCGCCGTCCCAGCCTGAGATGGTCGACCACCTTCCAGGTCGCTCTGAATGACTCCGAGATCCTCGACATGGGCGGCGTGCCCCCCTACCGCGTGCACATCCAGGGCGGTACCAGCGCCGGCCGGTACTATCCCACCATGAAGGAGGGGTTCACGCCCGGTGCGTGGATCGCTCCGGTGCCCGACCCCAGCAACCCCTATACCGTGGCGGTGCCCATCGCGCAGCTCACGAGGCTCAACCAGATCACGCCCAACAAGCTCAAGAATGCAGCGGGCGGCGATTCGCTGGAGTACGTGGGGCGTCCCATCCCGCTCTGGACCGGGAGCTTCCTCACCTCGCTCGACCTCCCCGGGGGCGTGAGCGTCAACGCCACCTTCAGCGGGGCGTACGACTATCACATGTTCTCGGAGGTGTCGGTCATTCAGGACGCCTTTACCCGGAATTCACCCCGAGTGGCCGAGTTCGAAGCCATCCTGGACGACCCGAACACCTCGGTGGAGGAGCGCCAGCGGGTCGCGGAGGACTTCGGCAACCAGCATCCTTCGATGATTTCCAGCTACCTCTTCAGGGCCGACTTCCTTCGGTTCGCGGACCTCTCCGTCAACTACAACGTTCCGGAGAGATTCCTGACCTCGCTGGCGGGCATGAGTTCCCTGGTGGTCAGATTGTCGGCGAACAACCTGTTCCTCTGGAACAAGTGCCCCGCGGATGTCTGCATGTCCGATCCCCTGACGCCCTACCACGGAATCCCCGATGCCCGGTCCGGTGGACCCTACAACGCATTCGGCATGAACTCGGACTACGGTCAGCCGCCGAGCCCCAGACGCTATGGCATTCGTTTCCAGGCGACGTTCTAGGATGCGAGTGTGCGACGGGTATCGGATCGATCGCCACTGGCGATGAGCGGATCTCTGACTAAAGGGGAGTTATAACCATGCGAATGCACATATTGAGATTGGGCGTACTTTCGTTCACCGTGTTGATTGCAGCGGGATGCGGTGACCTGTTCACCGTCGACAACCCGGGAAGCCTCACGATCGCGGATCTGGAAGAGCCGGATCTGGTTCCCGCTCTGGCCGCGACGCCCGAGGGCGTGGTCTGCGACGCCTGGGACGGCATGGTCGCGGCCAACGCCCTGCAGTCCGACGACGTAACATTCATTTCGAGTTTCACCTTCACCGAGCTCCACATGTGGGGCCACATGGAGGGGTTCAACACGGTCCAGAACGGGGCCTGGAACTCTCTGTCTTCCGCCCGCTGGATCGCGGAGGAGGCAGTGAGGAGGTTGCAGGCGTCGAACCCCGCCGACACGACCATCGTGCGCGGCATCTTCTGGGAGGCCTTCGCGCGCATCGGTCTCGCCGATCACTTCAAAGAGGTGCCCTTCAACGGCGAGCCGCCGGTGGCACCGGATGTCGTGCTGGAACAGACGCTGTCCACGCTCGACCAGGTGGCCCAGGCGAGCAACCCGGACTTGCGGGCGGCGGCGCTTGCGACCAAGGCCCGGGTCCATCGGGCGCTCTACTTCGAGCGCGGCAGGGACATGGGCCAGATGACGGCCGCCATGACGGCCGCCGAGGCGGCGCTCGCGGTAAAGCCCGATTTCTATTTCGCGTGCCGCTACCAGCAGCCGGGCTCGCTGAACAGCCTCAACACCTACCACCAGTCGATCACGGGCGTCATCATCGATCCGCGCAACGTGGCCATCGAGGACCCGGTGACCGGCATGGTGGATCCGCGCATCGGGACGCGCGTCGGCCCGCCCGAGCTCGCCGCGCCGCCGCCCCATACGGGCGACGTGCACCGGTTCTTCAAGTACCCGGGCCTGGATGCAGACCTTCCGGTCAGCCGCTGGCAGGAGGCGCGGCTGATCCTGGCGGAGGGCCACCTGGTGTCGGGCAACTACCAGGAGGCGGTCAACCAGATCAACATGGTGCGCGCCGCCTGGGATCTGTCGCCGTTCATGAGCATGGACACCGGCGAGGTTTACGAACAGCTCATTCACGAGCGCAGGCTCGAGTTCATGGTCGAAGGCCGCCGCCTTCAGGACCACCGCTACTACGACATCAAGCCGTGGCAGTGGGACGAGGTGACCAAGCAGTTGGGGACCAACCGGCGCTGGCCGGTGTCCTCGGAGGAGCTCGCCGGCAACCCCTATTACCAGGGCGGCAGCTGAGTAGCTGACAACGCCGACCCGGCGCACCCAGAGACGATCTACGGTCGCTTTCGGGGTGCGCCGGAGACCTGCGGATCCTGAAGGGCGGGTTCCGAATAGCAGCGCGATTGGGCCGGGAAGCAACGCAGAGCCCGGCGTTCCAGCGTGGATGCGCCGCCGCTCGAATGTCGAGCGGAGCTTGTCCAGGGGCTGCTAGGGAAAGCGCAACCGTACGAAGGGCTCCTGGGGGACATCCGTCGTCGGTGAGGTGGGTGCTCCTTCGCTGCCCCGGATGATGTTGACCAACGCCCAGGCGATCGCAGATCCCGCCACCGCCACCACGCCACCCACCAGAAGCCCGGTGCGGGTACGGTCGACCTCGCGCACGTCGATCGCGACCACGTTGTCCGGATCCAGGACAAGGCGCTGGCGCAGGCCCGGGTCGAGGCGCATGGCCGAGGGTCCAAGCGCGGTGGATACAAGCACCTCAGGCTCCCACTGGAGCAGTTCTCCCGTGACCTCGGTGGTACCCGCGCCGGTCATCTCCTCGAGCTGCTCGGCGCCGTCCTCGGAGAGGCGGAGGCGGACGTCGGTGCCGGGCGGGACCGTCCCCAGCTGGGCCGGCACCCATCGGGCGCAGCCGGATACGGTCAGGAGAAGGATCAGGGCCAGACCGGTGCGCATCATGTTCGCCTCCGGTTGAGAGTCAAGGACGTGTTTGGCGGCGTGTCGGACGGCTGAGACCTCCCGCGACGGGGCAGGCCGGCACCCGACCCTCCTTCGCCGCCCGCCCGGGGTTTCCGGCTAGGGAATGCGAATGCGCACGAAGGGTTCGCTGGGTCCGGGGTTCGGGGGGTCGGTCGGGGCCGCGGTGCCGCCGCCGGTGAGCTGCGACACCACCCACACGATCGCCGAACCCGCCACCACGGCGACGCTGCCGACAAAGATCCCGGTCCGTGTGCGGTCCAGTTCCCTGACATCTACCCCGAGGATGTCCTCCTCGTCCACCACGAACCGCTGGCGCAGGCTGCTGCTGTTCGCGCCGGCTCCGGCGCCCTGCAGGGCGGCCGACACCATCACTTCGCCGTCCCATTGCAGCAGCTGCCCGGAGACCTCGGATTGGCGCGTCCCGGTGAGTTCCTCCAACTGCGCGGCGCCCTCCTCCGACAGCCGCAGGCGGACATCCGTGCCGAGCGGAACTTCGCCGACCCGGGCCGGAATCCAACGGGCGCAACCGGACACCATGATCAGGAGGGCCAGCAACACACTCGCACGTAGCATACTCCAACTCCGTTGAGGTCCATGACTGCGTGATTCCGGGATGCCCGGCGCGCGGCCAGTCACCCGCCCAAGTTATTCCGGCGCGGGAATTCGGGGCAACACGTCACGCGCCGGCGCGCAGCGACCGCCATTTGCGCAGGCCCGGTTCCATGGGCAGGCGATCGTTCATCGAGCGTTCAGTACACGTCCAGGTCCGCGGCCGACACCACGCGCCCGGTGTACCCCGCCTCGCGCACCTCGCGGATGAGGTCCTCGTCGGTGGCGGAGCGGTAGAGCTGATGGTAGAGCACCAGAAGCCCCGGGCGGGCCTCCATCGCCAGCGCGGCCACTTCGGCGGTCGAAGTGTGCGCCGCCGCGTGGTAGGTCTGGTTGCGGTGCCGGTCGAAGAAGTCCCGCGAGTAGACCTCGTGCACGAGCACGTCGCAGCCGTTGCAGGCTTCCACCAGAGATGGACTCGGACGGGCGTCCCCCGAGATGACGATGGTGCGGTCCGGGGTTACGAAGCGGTAGCCGAAGGCGATGGGCCAGGTGGTGTGGTCGACGGGGATGGCGTCCACGCGCACGGTGCCGTCGTCGTAGACCGTTCCCGCCTCGATCTCCCGGGTCTCGGCGCGGTAGTTGTGGGCGCTGCGGCCTTCCAGGCCGAAGAGGCGCATGTGAATGTCCTCCACCCATGCCTCCTCGATGTTCGTGGTCATGCGCAGCGTGCCCGGTGGCCCGTAGACCTCGACGGGTGCCGCGCGGCCGTTCTGCCAGGGGGTGAACATCAGGTCCGGGAGCCCGACCGTGTGGTCCGTATGCAGATGCGTGATGAAGACCCGCTTCAGGTTGGACGCCGCCAGGGCGGGGATCCCGTTCCGCGCCGCTGCCGCTGCCCTGCGGACTACACCAGCGCCCGCGTCCACAAGATAGGACTCCTCTCCGACCACCACCGCGACCGACGGCCCGTACCGATCCGGGTCGGCGATGGGCGTTCCGGTCCCGAGAATCACAACCCGGGTCGCGGGCTCCTGGGCCCGCACGGCGGTTGAGCCCGGAAAGATGGCCGGCGCCAGCAGCAACGGCAGCAGCAACGCCGGCGGCGGCGCGGCCGGGAAGGCCCGGCAGGGAGCCAGTGCGCGGAGATGACGGTTCATGGGGGTGGCCCGGCTACGTGGAGGTTTGGAGTGGATGGCGTGCATCGCCGGTCGGGGGCGGCTTGCGAGCCCGGTGCCTGTGCCGCGCGCCGACCATGACGGTAGCCGATGGCAGGTCGCGGCAACAGCGGCGGGGCCCGGCGCCCGCCAAAGCCTGATTTCCGGCACCGCCGCGCCGCATGCGATTCGCCGGAGCGCAACACCGCTCGCGCTCCTCTCCACTGGCGCCCCTCCGTCCGCAGCATCGATCTTGCGGCATGCCCGAACTTCCGGAGGTATCCCTGTACCTGAACGCGCTCGACGCCCGCATCACGGGGCAGCCGATCGAGCGCGTCCGGCTCCGCTCGCCGTCGCTGCTCAAGACCTTCGATCCGCCGGTCTCCGAGCTCGTGGGGAAGCGAGTGCGCGCCACCGGGCGCATCGGCAAGCGCATCGCACTGCACCTGGACGACGATCTTCACGCGGTGATCCACCTGATGATCGCGGGGCGCTTCCAGTGGCGGGATGCCGGGGTGCCCCTGCCCGGGAAACGCGCGGCGGGCGCCCTGGACTTCCCCAACGGAACGCTGGTGCTTACCGAGGCGAGCACGAAGAAGAGGATGTCGATGTGGGTGGTGCGCGGGAACGAGGCTCTCCGCCGACTCGACCCTGGGGGGGTTGAACCCCTGGAGGTCGACTTCCCGGGCTTTCAGGCGGCGCTCCTTCGCGAGAACCGCACGCTCAAGCGGGCCCTCACCGACCCGAGGATCCTGAGCGGCATCGGCAACGCGCACTCCGACGAAATCCTGCTCGCGGCGCGCCTCTCGCCCGTGCGTCTCACGCGCCAACTGTCGACCGCCGAACTCCGCCGGCTGTACGAGGCGACGCGGGTCTCCCTGCGGGAATGGACGGAGCGCCTGCAGGCCGAAGCGGGCGGTGAGTTTCCCAAAAAGGTCACCGCGTTCCATCCGGCCATGGCCGCCCATGGGAAGTTCGGGAAGCCGTGTCCCCGGTGCGGCACCCCCATCCAGCGCATTGTCTACGCCAGCCGCGAGACGAACTATTGCCCCGAATGTCAGACCGGGGGCAGGCTGTTGGCCGACAGGGCACTCTCCAGGCTCCTGCGCCGGGACTGGCCGCGCACGCTGGAGGAACTCGAGGCGATTCGGAGGCAGGACACGGCATGAGGACGGGCGCCCGACACGGCATGAGGACGGACACTGGACACGGCATGAGGACGGACACCGGACACGGCATGAGGATGGACACCGGACACGGCATGAGGACGGACGCAACGATGTTGGGAGGGGACGCCGCGGGGTGTTAGAGCGCATTCATTTCCCGGACTCGGATGGGCGGGCGGATGAGTTCCCGTTCAACATCCCGGCCCTGCAAGGGCTCGGCATCCTGGAGATCGGAAAGCCCGTGACGCTGCTGGTAGGCGAGAACGGCTCCGGCAAGTCGACGGTGCTCGAGGCGCTGGCCGCGGCGACCGGGCTTCCCACCGTCGGCAGCCGAAGTGCGGATCGGGATCCCACGCTCGCGCCGCAGCGCCGCCTGGCGGGGACGTTGAAGCTCGCGTGGAGGACGCGTACGCACCGCGGCTTCTTTCTGCGCGCCGAGGACTTCTTCGGTTTCACGAGGCGCATGGCCCGGTTGAGGAGCGAGTTTCAGCAGGAGCTCGCCGAGGTCGACGAGCGATTCCGCGAACACTCCAGGCTGGCGCGCACCCTTGCGCGCGGCCCCGCCGCAGGCTCCATCGCGGCCATCGAGCGGAAGTATGGGGCCGACCTGGACGCAAACTCCCATGGGGAGGGCTTTCTGAAGCTCTTTCGGGAGCGGTTCGTGCCCGGAGGCCTCTATCTGCTGGACGAACCCGAAGCCGCGCTCTCTCCCCAGAGTCAGCTCGGCTTCATGACCATGATGCGCGACATGGTCGACCAGGATTCCCAATTCCTGATCGCCACCCACTCGCCAATCCTGATGGCCGTTCCCGGTGCGAGGATCTACGACTTCGATGGCCGGCCCGTGCGCGAGACCGACTTCGAGGAGATCGAAGCCGTAAACCTGATGCGCGATTTCCTGCTTGCTCCGGAGCGTTTCCTGCGCCATCTCTGGCGCTGATCGCCAGCGTCGCGCGGCGCATCTTCCACTGACTTGCCGCGGGGCGCGTGCCCCGCTTGATTATTAGGCGAGCCTAACTTATTCATTAGGCAAGCCTACAAAAGACCCGCGAGAGATTTCGCCGGTCCCTTCACCGCTGGGATCCCCCACATGATCGAGCCCGGATTCGCGCTACTCGTCTTCGCCCTGGCGGCGGTCGGTTCGGCTGCGCTGCTGTGGCCGCGCAAGGGGCTCCTGGCACGGGCCCTCGGTGCCGCACGCATGACGGAGCGGGTTCGAATCGAGGATGCGCTGAAGCACCTCTTCAACTGCGAGTACCTGGCCCTGCCCTCCACGCTCGAGAGCCTCGCGGGAGGGCTCGGGATGCGCCGCGGAAGTGCCGGGCGCCTGGTGACCCGCCTGTGCGAACTGGGGTTGGCGGAGGCGCGGGGTACGGCCGTCTCCCTGACCGGTCCGGGCCGGTCCTACGCGCTCCGCGTCGTGCGAACCCACCGGTTGTGGGAGCGCTACCTGGCTGACCGCACGGGTGTGGCGGAGGCCGACTGGCACGCGCAGGCGGAGGTCCGGGAGCACCGCATGTCGGTGGCCGAAACGGATGCGCTCGCGGCGCGCCTGGGGCATCCCCGTTTCGATCCTCACGGCGATCCCATTCCGACCGCCCGGGGCGAGGTGCCGCCCCGCACCGGGGTCACCCTCACACAGCTGCGCGAGGGGGCGGGGGCGCGCATCGTTCATCTGGAGGACGAGCCGCGCGAGATCTACCTGGAGTTGCTGGCGGAGGGACTCTCTCCGGGCATGGAGATCCGCGTCGCGGACGTCTCGCCGACGGGGGTCCGGTTCCTGTTGCAGGGGCGGGAACACCTTCTCGATGCGGTTGCGGCAGCGAGTGTTACGGTGGAGCCGGCCGAGGACATGGTGATGCCGTCCGAACCGCCCAGGACGCTCGCCGCGCTGGCGCTTGGCGAGACCGGCGTCGTGGACCGCATTGCGCCCGCCTGCCAGGGCCCTGCCCGGCGCCGCCTGCTGGATCTGGGAGTCGTTCCCGGCACGCCCGTGCGCGCGACCCTGCGCGGGGCGGGCGGCGACCCCACCGCCTACCAGATCCGGGGCGCGACCATCGCGCTCCGGAGGGAGCAGGCGGCCAGGGTGGAGATCGCGCCGCCGGCCGAGGGCGCGACGGCCCCGGGGCTGGCCGCCGAGCCGCCCGAGCCGCCGGCGCCCACCCGCAGCCGCGAAGCGGGGTCGCCATGACCGCGCGCCGGCGGAGGGGGTGTGGCGCCGGCCACGAGCCCCGCCTGGTGAAGCTGGGCGTGAATCCGGGCCGGTGGGACTACCTGGTCGCCCTGGCGGGCAACCCGAATACGGGCAAGAGCACCGTGTTCAACGCGCTCACCGGGCTCCGCCAGCACACCGGCAACTGGCCGGGCAAGACGGTCGTGCGCTCCGAGGGCGCTTTCCTGCACGACGAGCACCGGGTCAAGGTGGTCGATCTTCCCGGGACCTATTCCCTGCAGGCCGGCAGCACCGACGAAGAGGTCGCGCGCGACTTCCTCCTGTTCGGGCGCCCCGACGTGACCGTGGTCGTGGTCGACGCGACCCGCCTCGAGCGCAACCTCAACCTTGCTCTCCAGATCCTGGAGATCACCTCCCGGGTGGTGGTCTGCCTGAACCTGGTGGACGAGGCGCGCCGGCACGGCATCGCCGTCGACGAGAAGAAGCTGGCGCGCGAACTGGGGGTGCCGGTGGTCGCCACGGTGGCCCGGCGGAGCGAGGGCATCGACGACCTGATGCGCGCGGTCCACGACATGGCGACCGGCGGGACGGCCACGACACCCTTCCGCGCCGCCACGCGCGCCCCCGAGGTGGAGCGGGCGGTCTCCTCCCTTGCGCCCGCGGTCGAGACGGCCTTTCCCGGACTCCCCAATGCACGCTGGGTGGCGCTGCGCCTGCTCAACGCGGACGAACGCGTGCAGGAGGCGGTGCGTGCCGGGGAGATCGGCGGGGCCGGGCGCGAAGGGGCGGCGGCGGCCCGCCCGCAGGCGCGGGAGAATACGGGACCCGCGCGCGAACAGGTCCTCGAGCTGGCCTCCCGGTTGCGCTGGAAGCTCCCCGCCGACTTCCACGATTCCCTGGTTACCGGCTTCTACCGCGAATCGGAGCGCATCGCGCGGGCCTCGGAAGTGAGGGGGCTGCGCCGCGTCGGCTTCGACCTGGACCGCAACCTCGACCGGGCCCTGACCAGCCGCTGGACCGGATTCCCGGTCATGCTGCTCGTCCTCACGGTTGTGTTCTGGCTCACCATCGCGGGGGCCAATGTCCCGTCCTCGCTGCTCGCCACCCTGCTCGTCGACCAGGTCCATCCCTGGCTGGTCGGGGCCGGTTCCGCGCTTTCCATGCCGTGGTGGCTTTCGGGGTTCCTCTTCGACGGGGTGTATCTGGCCACTGCATGGGTGGTGGCCGTCATGCTGCCGCCCATGGCGATCTTCTTTCCGCTCTTCACCCTGCTGGAGGACTTCGGCTACCTGCCGCGCGTTGCCTTCAACCTCGACGGCCTCTTCCGCCGGGTGGGGGCGCACGGCAAGCAGGCGCTCACCATGAGCATGGGGTTCGGCTGCAACGCCGCGGGGGTGGTGGCCACGCGCATCATCGACAGTCCGCGCGAACGCCTGCTGGCCATCGTCACCAATAACTTCTCGCTCTGCAACGGCCGCTGGCCCACGCAGATCCTGATCGCGACCATCTTCATCGGGGCGGTCGCGCCCGCGCACCTGGCCGGGCTGGTGTCGGCGACCGCCGTGGTCGGGGTGGCCGTGCTGGGAATCGTCTTCATGTTCGCGACCTCGTGGCTGCTCTCGAAGACCCTGCTGCGCGGCGAAGCGTCGACCTTCAGCCTGGAGCTTCCCCCGTACCGGCCCCCGCGCATCCTGCAGACGCTCTACACTTCGCTCATCGACCGGACCCTGATCGTGCTCTGGCGCGCGGTCGTGTTCGCCATGCCCGCCGGGGCGGTGATCTGGCTCACGTCCAACATCGTCGTGGGCGACGCCAGCCTGGCCGAGCACTTCGTGACCTGGTCGAATCCTCTGGGCGTGCTGCTGGGGCTGAACGGGGTGATCCTGCTGGCCTACCTGGTCGCGATCCCTGCCAACGAGATCGTCATCCCCACGATCCTCATGCTGACCGTGCTGACCGCGGGCATCGCGGGCACCGGAGAGGGGGCCGGGGTCATGTTCGAGCTGAGTTCGGCGGCGGACGTCGGCACTCTGCTGGCTGCGGGCGGATGGACGCTCCTGACGGGCGTCTGCCTCATGCTCTTCAGCCTGCTGCACAATCCCTGTTCCACCACGCTGTACACCATCTACAAGGAGACCGGAAGCGTGAAGTGGACGACGGTCTCGGCTCTGGCCCCGCTCGGGATCGGGTTCGTGGTGTGCTTCCTGGTGGCCCAGGCGTGGAGGCTGGTGGCAGGCGCCTGATTGCGGCTCCGACAGCGGCCATCGAAGCCCCCGCGCGTCCGGGCGCTCCCCGGATTCGGGTGCCGCGTCCGCCGCTCCGGATTCGCCGGTCGCGTCCGACCGCCGAGCGCGCTTGTCAGATCTCGAATTCCGCGACCACCGGGGCGTGGTCCGAGGGCTTCTCGGTAAAGGGTCCCTTCTTGCGCGCCTCCCGGTCCACGAAGGCATCCGTCGAGCGCGTGGCGAGGCTCTCGGTGGCGTAGATGTGGTCGATGCGCAGTCCGTTGTTGCGGGGGAAGGCCAGCCTCTGATACGCCCACCAGGTGTAGATCGACCCCTCGGGGTGATGCCTCTCGAAGATGTCGGCGAGTCCCCAGTCGCGAATGCGCTCGAGAGCGTCCCGCGCCGCATAGTGACACAGGACGCTGTCCTTCCAGTCCTCCAGCTGGTTCACGTCGGTGTCTCGCGGGGCGACGTTGAAGTCGCCGGCAAGCACCAGCGCCTCGGAGGGAGAAGCGGTCTGCTCCAGATGCTCCCGCAGCCGCCGCAGCCAGTCCAGCTTGTAGCCGTACTTGTCCGTCCCCACGCGGGCCCCGTTGGGAACGTAGGCCGAGAGCACCCGGACGCCGTCTACGGTGGCCGCCACCAGGCGCGCCTGCGGGTCGCGGTCGCCGGGCCCCATGCCCACCTCCACGTCACCGACGGGCGAGCGGCTCAGGATGGCCACGCCGTTGTAGGTGCGCTGGCCGTACACCGCGGCGTAGTAGCCCAGCTCCTCGACCGCCTCAAGCGGGAAGGCGTCGTCGGCGACCTTGAGCTCCTGCAGGCACAGCACATCGGGACGGTGCAGGCGCAGCCAGGTCAGCACACGCTCCTGGCGTGCCCGGATGGAATTGACGTTCCAGGTCGCGATCTTCATGCGGGGATGGGTCCGGGCTTCCGGGGAGGCATCCGGCGCTCGGGGTCCGAAGGTCCCGAGGCGGTGGACTGTCGATCGTTATCGGGAGGCGAACTTAGCCGCTTCCGGTCCCGGGCGCACCAGCGGGGGGACGTTGAATGGCTCAGCCGAGTCTGTCTACTGATGACAACTGGTGTCTCCTGACAACATCGGCTCGACTTCGTCGGATGAATGTCCGGGAGTCAGGTCGTGGCCCCGGCCCCGCGGCTGGCTTCCCACCCGAGCATGCAGCGCTTGCGCGAGCGCCCTCCGCCATAGTTTCCGGACTCGCCGGTGGCGCGGATCACGCGATGGCAGGGGATCAGGAACGAGATCGGGTTGCTGCCTACCGCATTGCCTGTCGCGCGCGCCGCCCGCGCGCTGCAGACCTGCGCGGCGAGGCGTCCGTAGGTCGTGACCGCGCCGGTGGGTATGCGCAGCAGGGCGCGCCACACGGCGAGCTGGAAGTTCGTCCCGCGCACATGCACGGTAAGGGGGCCGGCTTCGGGATCGAACGGCGCCGCGAAGATGGTCCCCGCGAGTGAGTGGGCCCGCGACTCGTCGGCTTCCAGCACGGCCCGCCCCCAGGTCCGGCGGAGCGCCTTCTTCTCGGCCTCGACATCCCGCGCGCCGGCAAACGAGACCCGGCACACGCCGCGCGCCGTCCACGCGACAAAGACCGGCCCGAACGGAGAATCCCCGATACCGAAGCCGATCCGCAGCCCGGCGCCCCGGCTCCGGTACTCCCCCGGCGTTGCCGCCTCCACCGCCACGAAGTGATCGTGCAGCCTCCCGGGGCCGGACAAACCGCTCCCGTAGGCCGCGGAGAGAACCGATTCGGAATCGTCGAGCAACTTCCTGGCGTGCCGGACGGTTAGAAACTCCAGAAAGCGTTTCGGCGTGACCCCCGCCCACCGGGAGAACAGGCGATGCAGATGACTCGGGCTGAGCCCGACGTGCGCCGCCAGCTCCGCGAGGTCCGGCTGGCGAACGCGATGGGTGTCGAGGTAGCGAATGGCGGACTCGATTCGGTCGTAGTCGGTCATGTTCAGCCGATGCTCGGGCACAGGTCGTCGGGGCAGGTGTTCACCTAAACTGATGGTTCCGCCCCGCGAAATCGACCCGATCCTTGCCACGAAGGGCCAGCCCGGACGACCGGCGTCCCGGCGTTGCCCGAGTGATGCGGGTCACGCGATGATTACTGTCTCACGCGCGTCCGCGTGGAACCGGAAATGTCCCCGGTCGCGTTCCCGGTGACGTCCCTTGCCACCCCACGAGGAAGAGCATGAACGGCCTCGCGAGAACCTCACCGCTCCGTCCCCCCTCCATGCGCTCAGGCATCGTCCGCGCCGCCCCGGCAGCCCGTGGACATACTCCCCCCGGCATTCGAGCGGCGATGCATCCGCGCCGGATCGCCTGCGTTGCCTTGCTCGTCACGGCCGGGACGCTTCTCGCTCCGGCGGCGCTGCCGGCACAGGCGCCGGCGCCCGACCGACCGCTCCCGGCCGACCCCGCGGTCACGGTGGGCGAACTCGAAAACGGCCTTCGCTACTACGTGCGCGAGAACGCCACCCCCGAGAACCGCGCCGAGTTTCGCCTGGTGGTGAACGCCGGCTCCATCCTGGAGGACGAGGACCAGCTCGGTCTGGCCCACTTCACCGAGCACATGGCCTTCAACGGCACCGAGAACTTCGAGAAGCAGGAACTGGTCGACTACCTGGAGTCGATCGGGATGCAGTTCGGTCCCCACATCAACGCCTACACCAGCTTCGACGAGACCGTCTACATGCTGCGCATCCCCATGGATGATCCGGAAGTGCTGGAGACGGCGTTCCAGATCCTGCAGGACTGGTCCCGAGGCCTGCTCTTCGAGCCCGAGGACGTCGACAGCGAGCGCGGAGTGGTGATCGAGGAGTGGCGGCTCGGGCGGGGGGCTCAGGCCCGGATGTTCGACGCCCAGCTTCCCATTCTGTTCGAGGGCTCCCTCTATGCGGACCGACTGCCGATCGGGAAGACGGAGGTGTTGGAAACGGCTCCAGCCTCGGCGCTCCAGCGGTTCTACCGGGACTGGTACCGGCCCGATCTCATGGCGGTGGTCGCCGTGGGGGACTTCGACGGGGAAGCCATCGAGGGCATGATCCGAAGCCGGTTCGAGAGCCTCGCGTCCCCTGCCGATCCGCGCTCGCGCGCGACGCTGGAGGTGCCCTTCGACCACCCGCCGCGGGTGGCCATCGCGACCGACGTCGAGGCGTTGCAGTCGCAGGTGTCGGTGCTGTACAAGAGGCCGGTGGCCCCCCGGGGCACCGTCGCCGCGTTCCGGCGCGGCATCACCGAGAACCTGTACGAGGGCATGATGGCGGCGCGCCTCGAGGAATTGACGCAACAGGCCGACCCGCCCTTCCTGTTCGCCTTCCCGGCCGGCGGGAGCTTCGTGCGCGCCCTGGACATGTATCAGCTGCTCGCGCTGGTGCCGGACGGCGGCCTCGAGCGCGGACTGGAGGCGCTTCTCACGGAGGCGGAGCGCGTCCGGCGCCACGGGTTCACCGCGACGGAGTTCGAACGCCGGAAGGCCGAGGTCACGCGCGCCTTCGAGCGCCGTTTCGCCGAACGCGAGAACCAGGAGTCCGGCAGTCTGGCCGGGCGCTATGTCCAGGCTTTTCTGACCGGCACCGCGTTCACCAGCCCCGAGGACGAGCTGGAGCTGGCGAACGCGCTTGTGCCGGCGATCACGCTGAACGAAGTCAATGGCCTGGCCGGGGAGTGGCTGCAGGAGCGGGGACGCGTGGTCATGGCCAACGCCCCCGAGAAGGCGGAACTGGAGGTGCCCACCGAAGAGGACATCCAGGGCGTGTTCGCGTCGGTGGCGGACCGGGAAATCGAGCCCTACGTGGACATCGCGGTGGACGCGCCGCTGGTGGCCGCGGTTCCGACCGGGTCCCCGGTGGTCGACGAGGAAGCGGTGGAGGAGGTGGGGGTGACGGTGTGGACCCTCGAGAACGGCGTGCGCGTGGTCCTGAAGCCGACGGACTTCCGGGACGACGAGATCCTCTTCGCGGCGACCAGTCCCGGGGGCAGCTCGCTGGTCCCGGACGATGAGTTCGCGGGCGTTCGCATGGCTTCGGCGGTCGTTGTGGAGGGCGGAGTCGGAGCGTTCGACAAGCTTGCCCTCGAGAAGAAGCTCGCAGGCCAGGACGTGCGCGTCTCGGCGAGCGTGGGAGGGCTGACCGAGAGCATCGGCGGCAACGCCTCTCCGCGCGACATCGAGACCGCCTTCCAGCTCATCTATCAGCGCTTCGTGGCCCCGAGGAAGGACGAGACCGCGTTCGCGGCCTACAAGACACTCCTGTCCGGGATCTTCGCCAATCGGGGAGCCAGTCCCGCCGCGGCGCTCGGGGACACGGTGTCCCTGATTGTGACACAGGGGCATCCGCGGGCGCTCCCGCCCGACGACGAGATGATCGAGCGGCTGGACCTGGACGCTTCCTTCGCCCTCTACCAGGATCGCTTCGCCGACGGGAGCGACTTCGTCTTCTATTTCGTGGGCGCGTTTGCTCCGGAGGAGATCCGGCCGCTGGTGGAAACCTGGCTCGGAGGACTCCCGAGCCTGCGGCGCGTGGAAAGCTGGCGGGACGTGGGCATCGATCCTCCCGAGGGCGTGATCGAAAGGGAGGTGCGCAAGGGGCTCGAACCTCAGAGCCAGACCCGGATCGTCTTTGCGGGAGATGCGGAGTTTTCGCGGGAGGAGGAGATGGCGATCTCCGCGCTCGCCGACGTGCTGGACATCCGCCTTCGCGAGCTGCTGCGCGAGGATCTGGGCGGGACCTACGGAGTGGGCGTCAGCGGCTTCCTCTCCCACCGCCCGGACCAGGAATACTCCCTCCGCATCAGCTTCGGGTCGGCGCCGGAACGGGCCGAGGAGCTGGCGGCGGTGGTGTTCGAGGAGATCGACAGGCTTCAGCTGGAGGGCCCCGACGCCGAGACCGTGGAGAAGGTGCGCGAGACCCAGCGGCGCACCAGGGAGACCCAGCTCGAACAGAACCGCTACTGGCTGGGCCGCCTTCAGCGGCTGGACCAGCTGGGCGTGGACTACAGCTACGTGACCTCGTACGAGTTCATCGAGGGATGGACGGCGGACCAGGTGCAGGAGGCCGCGCTCCGGTACCTGCGTGACGACCGGTTCGTGAAGGTTGTCCTGTATCCGGAGAACCAGGTGCCCTGACCGGCGCCGACCCGCGCGGGTCGACCGCGGGCGGCTATCCCGTGAGCAGGGTGAGCGCGACCGCGGCGACCAGCGCCACCGTCACGTTGTCGTCCACCGGGATGGGCGCCCGCTCGGCGGCCGCCGCCACCAGGCCGACGACCACAGCCGGGCCGGGTCCGGCGAACGGCAACACGCACAGCGTCGCCACGGCCCAGAAAACCGCGGACCCGAGCAGGGAAGGCTGTCCGGGCTCGGCGCGGCCCCAGAGCTGGCCGCAGACGCTGGCGCACGGATCGGCCAGCGCGACCACCAGGATGCTGGGGATCCAGACCCGGCTCGGAAACACGAGCATCACGGCGGCGGCCCCGATCACGTACCAGGTCGACGACGCCCACTTGAGCGCTTCCCGGGGTGAAGCGAGGTGGCGGAACACCATGAAGAACCTGCGGTTGAGGTCCGGTCGCCGGAGGCGCAGGACGTCCGTAGCGACCGCCGTCAGGATGATCGCACCGAGACTGACCGAGAGCGCCAGCGGCGCCAGGATGTCCAGCCGGATGAGCCCGGCCAGCCCCAGGCCGCAGGCGGCGTGGACCACCTTCCGCCACGGCTGCAGGCCGCGCGTCCGCTGCACCAGTTTCTCCAGGGCGGGATCCATATCCCGGGTATCTACCGTGTCGTCTTCGGGTGGGCAACGTTGGCGTCCCCGAAACATCTCCGAATTGCTGCACGTTGGGGTGTCGGAGTCGCTGCACCGCGGCGCTGGTCCGCGCCCGGGGTCCGGCCGCGTTTGCCGAGGCGACCCTGCAGGCCCTTGCCGACCGGTCCCATCTGCGTAACATGGGATGCGCCGCGCGCTCGTTCGCCAGGACGCGGACAGGGCCCGGGATGATCGACGGGCTGTTGCAGGGATACGCGGAATTCGCCGGCGAGAGCGCGCACGCCGCAAGGAGCGGAGTCTACTCATGATGACGGCACTGAGGGCATACGACGAGCGCATTCTGGATGTGATCACCGCCCGCCGGAAGCGGTGGCTCGACATCTTCATGCGCTGCATCACCCACGCGGGTGACTGGCCGTCGATGGTGGGCATCACGGCGACACTCAGCTTCGGCTTCCCGTCCGGCCTGCGCAGGGTGGGGCTCAAGTGCCTGGCGGTGCTCACGGTCTCGCATCTGCTGGTGCAGTTGCTGAAGCGCACCATCAACCGGCCTCGGCCGAAGCTGCGGCCGACGGGCTTGTTCGTCCTGGAACCCCCCGACCGCTTCAGCTTTCCCTCGGGACACGCCACCGCCGGGCTGGCGGTCGCGATCCCGCTCTACTTCGCGCTTGCCCCGCTGGCGGCCTTCATCGTTCTCGGTCTCGGGCTGGCCATCGGCGTGTCGCGCGCCTACCTGGGCGTGCACTATCCGGGGGACGTCGTCATGGGCTGGGTGACGGCGATCATGACGGCGCTGATCGTGGACTGGAGCCTCCCGGTCTAAGCACCCCTTCCCTTGTTCGCCATTCCGGGCCTGAAGTGGCGGCCGAAAGAGGGCCCTCCGCCACTCCTGTGGGCCCGGACGCGTCGCCGCTCGAAAACGCGGGCGGACCCTCCAGGGGGCTTGTGGCGTCAGCGTCCGGCGGCCGTGCCCTGCTCCCGCGCGAACCCGTAGTGGGTCTCCAGGAAGAGCCTGAGCGACCGCGCCAGGGCACCCGCGAAACGCCGGCGGTTCTCGTCGGTATCGCGGATCCCCGGTCTGTGCAGCTCGATCTGGACGCCGTCGACGACGCCTCCGTCCAGTGACCCGTGCCGGCGCGTGCTGTAGCCGCCGCTGAAGAAGGGTTCCCCATGCGGATCGGGGATCAGCGGGCTCGGCACGGTCGTGATGCGCTCGCCCGAGAGCAACGCCCCCAGGCTCAAGGGGCCGCGCACGATGTCGGCGAAGGAGAGATCGACCCGGCGGGCGAGCGAGCGGATGCTGGACTGCTCCGGAAAGCGCGGCTCGTTAAGCCGGGCGTCGGAGCGGCTCAGGTCGCCTCCGGTGAGCAGATACCCCAGCTCGACCCGCGGGGTGGGGTGCGAGTGGCCGTGCATGTCCACGTAGAGCCCGCGGCCGTGGTCCTCGGCGACGCGGGCGCGCGCAATCGCGATGAAGCGGTGGTACTCGCGCCAGGCCTGCTCCGCGAACTCGCTCCCCTGGGCGGCTTCCACGATCTCCCGGTTGGGATCGAGGCGCGTGCGGCGGAGCCGACTGATGACGATGTGTGGCTGGCCGCCCCTGAAGTACGCGATGATCGAGTCGCGGACGGCGCGCGTCGTCTCCTGCGTCCACGAGTCCCGCCCGAGGGTCCCCCAGGTGCGGCGGGGAATCTCGTCCGGCTCCTCGCCGCCCCCGTGCCCCGCGCTCACGACCAGGGGCAGGTCGCCGGCGATGTATTCGACGTACCGGTTGCGCCCGAAATAGGCCTGGCCGGGCACGTACTCGGCGACGGGCGCGGGGATGTACACTTCCAGGGTGGCCGTGCCGGACGCCTCTCCGGCCGCGGCCCGAACCTCCGTGCTGCCGGCTGCGACGGCGGTGGCCTGCCCGGTGGCGTCGACGGTCGCGACGGAGGGATCGGCGACCGACCACGCAACCTCCGCCCCGGAGATGGCCGAGCCCTGCGCATCGGTCACCCGGGCGGCGAAGCGAAAGGTCGCCCCCGCCTCCGCCAGCAGCTTCACGCCCGGTGTCACGATGACTCGGGCGGGTGGGCTGGGCGAAGTGCCGCCGTCGCACGCCAGCGCGGCGAGCAATATCGCGGAAAGCCTGGTGCGCATATAGCTTCTCCGGGTCCTCCCCCGTGGACTTCCCCCGCATAGTGACGACGCGCCATGTCTTCGATCAAGGGCACGAAGGGTGCCCGGTGACCGGAAACGCAGCGGAACGCGACTGGAGCCGGTGAAAAGAACGACATGATCCGCACCGAGGCGCTCAGCAAGGAATTCCGGTCACGGGGGGGAACGCGGGTGCGGGCGGTGGATCGCCTGGATCTCAACTGCGACCAGGGCGAAATCTACGCGCTTCTGGGACCCAACGGGGCGGGGAAGACCACCGTGCTGCGCATCCTGAGCACGCTGATGGACCCGACCTCGGGCGAGGCCTGGGTGTGGGGACACCCGGTGCGCACCGAGAAAGCCGCCATCCGCGCCCTGATCGGCTTCGTGTCGTACGAGACCCGCGTCTACGAACGCCTCACGCCGCGCGAGATCGGCCACTTCTTCGGCCGCCTGAACGACATGACCCCGGCCGCCATCGAGGACAATCTCGCCTACATCTTCGATCTGCTGGACATGACCGGGTTCGCCGACGAGCGGACCGACGTATTCTCGACCGGCATGAAGCAGAAGACCGTGCTCATGCGCGCGCTGGTGACCGACCCGCTCATCCTCATCTGGGACGAGCCCACATCCGGGCTCGACGTCCTCACCGCCAGAAAGGTGATCGACTACATCCGCCTGCTGAAGGAGGAGGGCAAGACGGTCCTGTTCTCGACCCACATCCTGTGGGAAGCGGAGAAGCTCGCCGATCGCATCGGCATCATCCATCGGGGGAAGCTCAGGTCCGAGGGGACCCTCGAATCGCTGAGGGCGCATACCGGACTCGGGGACCTCGAAGACATCTTCTTCTCGCTCGTGGGGGCGGACGAGGAAGCGCGCGGCTGATGATTCGCAAGGCGCTGCTGATCTACGGCAAGGAGATGCGGGTCCTGAGGCGGGACGCCCGGCTCATCGGGGGCATGGTGGCGAGCGCGCTGGTCTTCTTCCCCCTGCTGATGGGGCTGGCCAGCAACCTCGACCGGCTCGCGGGAGACGACTCCGGGCCGGTACCCGTGGTCGCCCCGGGAGCCGACGATGTCCTGCGCCGGCTGCTCGACGCCAATCCGCTCGTTCGCCTGGCGACGCTGGAAGAAGTTGCGGACGGCGGCGAGGCCTACGTGAGCGTGCTTCGGGAGGGTGCGGCGTACCGGATCCGGGCGGCGTCCGCCGAAAACGCGGTCTGGGCGGCGGCGACCTCGTTGCGCCAGGACCTGCAGGCGGTCCAGCAGCGGGCCGTCGAGGACAGGCTCGCGGAGCGGGGCCTGCGCCTGCGCGATCTGCGTCCCTTCGAGGTCGTGCTGATCGATACCTCGGGCGCCTTCGGGGGGGCGCTCAGCCTGCTGATTCCCTACATGGCGGTGATCCTGCTCGTCACCAACGCGGCGCGCGCGCTCTACGTCGCGGTGGGCGAGAAGGAAAAGAACACCCTCGCGGCGCTGCTGGTGTCGACGGTGCCGCGCCCCGCGATCGTGATCGGCAAGAGCCTGGCCATCATGACCTTCGCGGTGGTGGCGTCGCTCCTGTTGATCGTCGGGATGATGATGGCGGCCCGGCTGGGGCTGGCGCCCGAGGACTTCGCCGGGGCGGGCGGGCTGTCGCTGGCGCCCGCGCAGGTGGTGGCGCTGGCCGTGAACCTGGCCGCGCTCGCCCTGCTGGTGTCGGCGCTGGTCATGGTGATCGGCACCTGGGCACGCTCACAGCGCGAGGCGGGCATGTACACCGCGCCGCTGGTGTTTCTTTCCGTTTTCCTGGCCATCTTTGCGCTCGCGCCAGGCTCCTTCGGGGCTGCGGTATACGCGGTCCCCATCCTGGGCAACGCGCTGGCGATGCGGGAGGCCATTCAGGGACAGATCGACTGGCTGGCCCTGGCGCTTCTGGGCGGCGTGAACGCCCTGGGCTTCGCGCTCCTGACCTGGTGCTCGATTCGACTCTACGGGCGCGAGTCCGTGCTCTTCCGGGTGTAGCCCCTCCTAAGCCTTCCACTCCGCAAGGAGCTGCCGGTCGCGCACCAGGTTGAGGTCATCCCAGCGATGCGAGCAGGGCGGCGGCGCGGCGGTTCGATTCGGCGATGGCCTCCAGCAGGCGATTCCGCTCGCGCACCAGCGTGGCCATGGCCAGCCGGTAGCGTTCGCTTCCGGGCGTCTCCTCGGCGAGGATCCGTGTCGGGGCGAGGCCGGGGAGGAGGCCGGGAACCGCGCCCGCGTCCGGGTGGTGCGGGGTGAGGGGCACGTACAGGATGCGATGCAGCGGGCGCAGCACGTCCACGAGCGCCATGTCGAGCGCGGCCGAGCCGGTCGCGCCGGGGAGCGCCTCCTGAAGCCGGCCCGCCAGCGCGAGGAGTTCCGCGTGGGCTTCGGAGGCCCGGGAGAGATCGAATCGGCCGCCTCCGGCCCCGGAGCGGGCGGCGATGGCGGCGCCCAGCGTCTCGACCTGGCCCACCACGTCCACCGGCAGCAACTCGCGGCCGAGCAGCGCCGACAGCGCAATGGCGTACAGGTAGGTGTCGCGGTCGAGGATGTCGAAGTCGATCTTGTCGAAGGTGTCCTCGGGGGTATGCCACCACCAATACCCGCCGTCCTCTTCCGCGCGGTTGCGGTAGAGCTGCAGGAGCGGCACGCCGACTCCGTTGAACGACTGGTCGGAGTTCCGCTCCGGCCGGGTGGGCTGGATATCGGCGTCCTCCCCGCGCTGCATTGCGAAGCGTGCGAGCTCGGCCATCGACGCGGTCGTGGCCGCGGCGAGCACGCGGGCTCCCATCTGCCCGATGCCGTCCACGTTCACATGGGCGACCGCGCGTTCGCGCAACTCCTCGAAGAAGTGGTCGGCGAACCACGTCGAACCGCCGTAGCGGGCGTTGGAGTGCCCCGGCCACCACGCCACCACCAGGCCCCGGCGCAGGCGCTCCCGCTCGGCATGGAATGCGAGCGCCAGGTCGAGCATCGCCGCGTTGGATGCCCCCTCGTCGGTTGCGGCATGATACCATCCGTCGATGTGCCCGCCGAACAGGACGTACGGACCGTCCGGCTCGGGTCCGGGGATGCGGGCAATGGCGAGGCGCAGCTCCTTCCACCCGGTGTCCGTCTGGGCCGAGAGCATGACCTCCAGCGGGCCCCGGGCGAGCAGGGCGCGCAGTTGCTCTCCGGCGCTGCGCGCGACGTGGGCGACGGGCAGGTCGGGCAGGCGGTGGTAGTTGAGCAGGGAGGGCGTTCCCCACGTGGAGGTCACGATCAGGTCGTTGACCCGTTCCTCCGTGTTGGCGAAGATCACGCCCGCCGCTCCCAGCCGGTCGAGAACGATGACCGGCAGGTTCCTGGGCTGGCCGTCCACGAGCACGATGGCCCCGGAGACGTCGGGAAGTACCGGTCCCGCGGCTCCATCCATTCCTTCCCCGGCGAGCACAATGCGTTCGCCCGTGCCCACCTCGACGGGGGGCAGATCGGCAAGCGGACCGAGGTCGACGAGCGGCGCGCGCAGCGAGCGCACCGGGGCGGAGAACGACGACGTGATGGCGCTGAAAGCGGGGCCGTCGGGTACGGACACCGACGCGGAGACCGGATCGGATACGTAGGTCTCGAAGGTGTGCACCTCCACCGGTACGCCGGCCGCTTCGAGCGTCTCGACGACATAGTCGATCGCCGCGTTCTCGCCCGCGCTCCCCGACAGGCGCTCGTGCTCCACGATGGCTGTCGCGTGGGGCTCGAGCGAGGCCGGCGAAATGCGCGCGCGCACCGCGGCAGCCAGCAGGTCCGCGTTCATGTCCGTCCCCATGCCGGATCGCTGATCGGGACCGCAAGCGGTCGTCAGCCAGGGCGAGAGCGCCAGAGCAATGAGGGCCACATGGTGTGCGGATCGAGGCATCGGCGGTTCCTCCGGGAAGTGTTCGGGGCAACGCCATGGATGATGGAGCAGCGCCCCGGGCGGCGCCAGCCTGCGGGCGGTTCCACCGCCTTCGGGAAGGACTTCGTGCGGGAGAGGGCGGCTCAGCTGCCCTTCGGCGGGCGGATCACGCTATCGTCGCACGCGCCGGTGGCGGGGGTCATCTGGCGCTGTCGCGATCAGGTATCTCCGGACGCAGATCTCGGGGGCCGGCCCAGAAAGGCGCGTTCTTCCAGAAAGCGAAGCCGCGTATTCACTTGACCAAACCCGTCGCGCATGTCGCCTCGGAGGGCACCGATGTCCTCTCGCATCTCGGTCCTGAGCGTGCCGATGCCTTCCCGCATCTCGGTCCTGAGGGTGCCGACGTCCTCCCGCATTTCGGTCCTGAGCGTACCGACGTCTTCCTCCAGTCCGTTTCGGAGCGTGCCGATGCCTTCCCGCATCTCGGTCCTGAGGGTGCCGACGTCCTCCCGCATTTCGGTCCTGAGCGTACCGATGTCTTCCTTCAGTCCGTTTCGGAGCATGCCGGCGTCTTCCCTCTGCTCGGTCCTGAGCGCGCCCATGCCCTCCGTCATTTCAACCCGCAGCGCCTCCAGGTTCGTCCCGGTCTCCGTCCTGAAGGAAGCCATGCCGGCCCGCAACACGCCGGCCATCCGCCACTGGAGGCCGGCCAGCGCGACTCCGACGGCCAGGACTGCGATCAGGTCGCCGCTCACGGAGCTATCCCGCCGTGGAGGCTTTCCTCTCGCATATCTTCGTCCCAGGTTGAGGTTTTTCGGTCACCGGGCATCACCCATGGAGCGCGCCGATGAACGCGGAGGCGTCCATGAATGATACGCGCCGCGGCCGGGCCACGGAATGTTGATATGGGCCGACAACGCTACTCGCGGGAGGTTGTCATGAAGCGACCAGGCGGACTTCACATCATCGCCGCGCTCGCGCTCGTCTCGGGATGCGCGCCCGCACCCCCCGACTACTCGGCCGTCTTCGACGGGACTGCGGGAAGGTGGATCGACCTGACCCACGATGTCTCCGCCGACGCCGTCTTCTGGCCGACCGCCGACCCGTTCGTGCTGGACACGGCCGCCTACGGCATGACCGAGGGAGGGTACTTCTACGCCTCCTTCAACTTCGCGTCGTCCGAACACGGCGGAACGCATATCGACGCGCCCATCCACTTCGCCGAGGGCAGGATCTCCACGGAGCAGATTCCGCTGTCCGCGATGATCGGGCCGGCGGCCGTCATCCGTGACCCGGCGGGAGACGATGCGGACCACCAGGTGGGGGTGGAGGCGCTCGCCGCGTGGGAGGCGCGCAATGGACCCATCCCTTCCGGCGCCATCGTCCTGCTCGACACGGGCTGGGCGAACCGCTGGCCGGACCCCGCCCGGTACCTGGGGACGGCGCTGCGCGGGGAGGAAGCCGTTCCGGAGCTTCACTTCCCCGGCATGGATCCGGAGGCGGCGCAGTGGCTGGTCGACAACCGCGACATCGCCGCGCTGGGCATCGACACCGCCAGCATCGACCATGGGCAGTCAAGCGGCTTCGAAACCCACCGCATCCTTTACGAGGAGAACATCCCGGGCTACGAGAACGTGGCTTCGCTGGCCGAGCTGCCGGAGTGGGGCGCCTTCGTCGTGGCGCTGCCCATGAAGATCGCCGGGGGCAGCGGGGGACCGCTGCGCATCGTAGCGTTCGTGCCCGGCTGAGTCGAGAGCGGACTTAGGCCGGTTGACTTAGTCGGACACCTCAGCGGCCCGCCCAGCCGGGTCCGCGCACGAAACGGCCGGACATCGCGCCGGTGGGTTCGGAATCATCGAGCACCATCACGCCGTTGACGAAGACGTGCGTCACCCCGGTGGCGAGCTGGTGGGAATCCTCGTAGGTGGCGTGGTCGATGATGGTGGCCGGGTCTAACACCACGACATCCGCGAAATAGCCCTCCGCGAGCCGACCGCGATCGGAGATGCGCAGGTTGGCGGCCGGAAGCGAGGTGAGCTTGCGCACCGCCTCTTCCAGCGGGATGACGCCTTCCTCGCGCACGTACCGGCCCAGCAGGCGGGCGAAGTTGCCGTAGGCGCGCGGATGGGTGCTGTTCTGCAGGAAGACGCCTTCCGGCGCCATCGACGCCGCGTCGGAGTCGAAGGACACCCAGGGCAGCGCGATCTGGCGGCGCACGTTCTCCTCCGACATGAGGAAGTAGACGACCTGCACGCGGGTGCCGTCCTCGATCACCAGGTCGATGGCGGTCTCTTCGGGTGGGGTGCCGCGCTCTTCGGCCACCTCGGCCAGGGTCATGCCCTGGTAGCGGCGCAGTTCCTCGTTGCGGAAGCCGACCAGCAACGCGCCCTCCGGTCCGGACGAGAGCAGCAGGTTCTCCCACTCGTCGGTGGGGGTCCGCATCTCCTCCACCACCCGCGCGCGGATCCCGGGGTCCCGGATGCGCTCCGCCCAGGCGTCGTAGCCGCCCTCCTGCACCCAGGGCGGCATGGCCGCGTCGAGCCCGGTGGAGCCGGCGGTGTAGGTGTACATGTCGGCGGTGATGCCGAGCCCCTCGGCGCGCACCTGCTCCACGCGCGCGATCACGTCCTCCATCTTGTGCCAGTTCTCGCGCCCGCCCGCCTTCAGGTGGTAGATCTGGGCGCGGATGCCCGCCTCGCGCGCGATGGTGATGAGCTCCTCGACCGATTCGAGCAGCCGCGCGCCCTCGCTGCGCATGTGGGAGATGTACATGCCGTCGTACTCGGCGGCGACCTCGGAGAGCGCGATCAGCTCGTCGGTGTCGGCGAAGAACCCCGGGGTGTAGATGAGCGACGAGCCCACCCCCATGGCGCCCTCCTCCATCGCGGTGCGCACCAGGGCGCGCATGCGCTCCAGTTCGTCCGCGGTGGGGGGGCGGTCCTCATAGCCGATCTCGTGCACCCGAACGGTGGTGGCGCCGATGAAGGAGGCCACGTTGGTGGCGACGCCCTTGCGCTCGAGGAAGCCCAGGTATTCGCCGAGCGTCGTCCAGGGCACCTCCAGCGGCGCATCCGGCGGCAGGCCCAGGGCGCGCGCGGCGGCTTCGGTCCCGCCCAGCCAGGAGACGAAGTCCTCGAGGAAGTCCGCCTTCATGGCGTCGTTCGCCGGTCCCATCGAGCTGCCTTCCCCGAAGACCTCGAGCGTCACCCCCTGGCGGATGTCGCCGAGGGAGCGCCCGTCCACGATGAGGGATTCGGTGGCCCAGCTGAGCATGTTGATGAAGCCCGGGGACACCGCCATCCCGGAGGCGTCGAGCACCTGCGCCGCCTGCGCGCCGGAAAGGTTGCCCAGCGCCGCGATGCGGTCTCCGCGGATGCCCACGTCGGCCACCACGGGGGGTGAGCCGGAGCCGTCGTAGACGGTGCCTCCGCGAATGACGACATCGTAACCGGTTTCCTCGCCGGCGCATCCCGTCAGGCAGAGGGCGCCCGCGCAGAGCGCCGCTGCCAGCCTCCGCCGGGCGCCGTTCACGCCGACACCTCGTGCGCGGGTCCCGAGCCCTTCGGCACCCGGATGCGTTCCACCAGCCTGCCCACCTCCTCGGGCGGCGCGGCGGTCGAGCGCGACACGATGCCCGCGACCACGAAATTGATCAGCATGCCCACGAAGCCGATGCCCTCCGGCGAAATCCCCAGGAACCAGTTGTCGGCCGTGTTGGCGGCCGGATTCAGGTAGTTGAAGTAGATGATGTAGGCGGCCGTGAAGACGATTCCCGAGATCATCCCGGCGACGGCGCCCTCTCGGTTCATGCGCCGGGAGAAGATGCCCAGGATGATGGCGGGGAAGAACGAGGCCGCGGCCAGCCCGAAGGCGAACGCCACCACCTGCGCCACGAAGCCCGGCGGGTTGATGCCCAGATAACCGGCCAGGACGACCGCGAAGGCCGCGCTGATGCGCGCCCACACCAGTTCTCCGCGCTCGGAGATGCCGGGCCGGAAGACTCCCTTGAGCAGATCGTGGCTGATGGCCGAGGAGACCACCAGCAGCAGTCCCGCCGCCGTCGAGAGGGCCGCCGCGAGTCCACCCGCCGCCACCAGCCCGACGACCCACGCCGGCAGCCCCGCGATCTCCGGGTTGGCGAGCACCATGATATCCCGGTCGATCGTGAGCTCGTTCTCCACCGGCTGCCCGGAGACGTCGACGGCACTGGGGCCCACGAACTGGATCAGCCCGTCGCCGTTGTGGTCTTCGTAGGCGATCAGGTCGGTGTTCTCCCAGGTGGTGAACCACTCCGGAACCGCCTCGTAGGGCTGCTCCGACACGGTGTTGAGCAGGTTGGTGCGCGCGAAGACCGCGACCGCCGGCGCCGTCGTATACAGAATCGCGATGAAGAGCAGCGCCCATCCCGCCGAAACCCGGGCGTCGCGCACGCGCGGAACCGTGTAGAAGCGGATGATCACATGCGGCAGCCCCGCCGTCCCCACCATCAGCGCCGCCGTGATCGCGAACACGTCCAGCGTCGACTTGGAGCCGTCCGTGTAGGCGGCGAAGCCCAGTTGTTCGTGGAGCCCGTCGAGCCGGTCCAGCAGGTACTCCCCGCTGACCAGGTCCGCGCCGCCCAGCCCCAGCTGCGGCACTGGGTTGCCGGTGATGAGGATCGACAGGAAGATGGCGGGCACCATGTAGGCGAAGATGAGCACGCAGTACTGCGCCACCTGCGTGTAGGTGATCCCCTTCATGCCGCCGAGCACGGCGTAGAAGAAGACGATCGCCATGCCGATCGCCACGCCCCATTCGATCGGCACCTCTAGGAAGCGGCTGAAAACGATGCCCACCCCGCGCATCTGGCCGGCCACGTAGGTGAACGAGATGAAGATGGCGCAAACGACGGCCACCACCCGCGCCGTCTTCGAGTAGTAGCGGTCGCCCACGAAGTCGGGGACGGTATAGCGCCCGAACTTGCGCAGGTAGGGGGCCAGCAGCAGCGCCAGCAGGACGTAGCCCCCGGTCCAGCCCATGAGGTACACCGAGCCGTCGTAGCCCAGGAAGGCGATCAGCCCGGCCATCGAGATGAACGACGCGGCCGACATCCAGTCGGCGGCGGTCGCCATGCCGTTCGCCAGCGGGGGCACGCCCTTGCCCGCCACATAGAAGTCGCGGGTGGTGTTCGCGCGCGACCACACCGCCACGCCGATGTAGAGCGCGAAGGTGATCGCGACCAGAGTGAAGGTCCAGGCCTGAACGTTCATTCCTCTTCCACCCCATACTCGCGGTCCAGGCGGTTCATCAGCCGGACGTAGACGAAGATGAGCACCAGGAAGGCGTAGATGGCTCCCTGCTGGGCGAACCAGAATCCGACCTTGAACCCGGTGCCGGGGAACCGGAAGCCGTTGAGCGCGTCCGCGAACAGGATGCCGCAGCCGAACGACACCAGGAACCAGATCGAGAGCAGGATGCCCAGGTAGCGCAGGTTGGCCGCCCAGTATCCCGGTCGGACGGATGGCGGAGATGGCATGAGCGGGTCCTCGCGCGGAGCGATGAGGTTCAGGCGGGCGCCCGCGGGCGGCGGTAGAGATCTTCAGGCGGGCGGGCCTTGTCCCGGAACGTGCGCCGGAGCAGCAGATAGCCGCCCACGGCAAACGCCACGCCCACCGCGTTCAGCCAGAAGGGCTGAAACTGCACGGCATCCCCCATGCTGCTCGTGAAGCCTGGAACCTCCACCCGGGTCAGCCCCGCGAGATACGCCGTACCGTTGGCCACGGCGTGCGCGAACAGGCAGGGCAGCAGCGATCCCGTCTCGATCAGCAGCCAGGCGAGCAGCACGCCGGCGACGAAGGCGGAGATGAACTGCCACGGGTTGGTGTGCATCACGGCGAAGAGCAACGCGGACAGCAGAATGGCGCTCCTCTTCGAATAGTTGCCCAGGAATCCCCTCAGGATGAGGCCCCGGCAGAGCACTTCCTCGGTCACCGGGGCGACGACCACGAGCAGAAAGAAGCTGCTGATCGGGCGCGCTCTCGTGTCCAGGAGTTCTTCGAACGCCTCGGCCAGCCCCGCCGGCGGCGGGAAGACCAGGCGAGTGAGATTGTCGACCTCGGAGAGGAGGATGACGGTGCCCAGGATGAGAACGGCGACCAGCAGGAGGATTCCCGGGGACACCGGGCCTGACGGGCAGACCGCTGCGAACCCGATCCCCCTGCGTCGCGTGGCCACGAGGATCACGATGCCGAAGGCGAGCAGGTTGGCGACGCCCAGCGTGAGTGGGTGCTGGCTGTAGGTTCCCGAGGTCGGATCAAGCAGGAAGGCCGCCAGCCCTATCGATGACTGGAGGACCAGCACCAGCACCACCAGCCCGAGGCCCTGGAGGAACGTGGGGAAGGGGCGTGTGGATCGTGCGCGCGGGCGGGTGGCTTCCGGCATGTCGTCCGCAGGCGGCCCGTCCTCCGGGGAGGCCGGACGCCCGTATGTGCCCGAGCTTGCCGTCACGGCTGCCTACACCCAACCCCTGCTGCGGAAGTCGCGCAGGGTCTCGGCCCACTGCTCCATGTGCTCCGGCAGGGAGAAGGAGAGGCGGTTGTAGTCGAGCATGGGCGGGAACCTGCGGCCGACCAGCAGGCCTGCGTCGCTCATGCGGTTGATGTAGGTGTCCAGATCCCCGCTGATGCGGTGCATCAGGAAATTGCCGTGGGTGGGCAGGTACTCGAGGCCGAGTTCATCCAGGCAGGCCTCGGTGATCTCGCGGGCCTCCCGGTTCACCTCGCGGCTCTTCGCCATCAGCTCCTCGTCGCCGAAGCAGGCGATGCCGGCCGCCAGCGCCAGCTGGTTGGCGCTGCTGTGTATCGCGAAGTCCTGCATGCGCCGGACCGCGCGCGGGTGCGCGATGCCGAAGCCCAGGCGCAGCCCCGCCATCCCGTAGATCTTCGAGAAAGTGCGCACCACGATCACGTTGGGGCGGTCGTGCACCCACTTGAGCGCGGACCAGTACGCGGGGTCTTCCACGTACTCGAAGTACGCTTCATCCATGAGGAACAGCACGTCCTCGGGCGCGTCCGCGATCCAGTTGTCGAGTTCGGCGCTGGACGTGATGGTGCCCGTCGGGTTGTTTGGGTTGCAGATGTAGACCATGGCCGGGCGGCCGTCCTTCTCGGACTCCTCGCGCATGCGGTTCAGGTCGTGCTCGTACTGCGAGGTGAGAGGAACGGTCACCACGTCGTACGGATAGGTGTCGCGATAGTCGTTCACGTCCTCGAAGGTGGGCTCGGCGAGCACCAGCTTGCGAAGCGGCGACGCGTAGGCCTGAACGATCATCTGCAGGATCTCGGTGGAGCCCGCGCCGAGCACCAGCTGATCGGCCGTAATGCCGTAGTACGCGCACATCCGGTCGCTGAGCTGCCCGATCAGATCGCCCGGATAGCGGTTCGCGAGATCGAGGTTGTCGACGACCGCCTGGCGCGCCGATGGCGAGAGACCCAACGGGTTCTCGTTGGAGTTCATGCGGATGGAGCCGTCGGCCTGGAGTCCGGGAGACCAGGTTGCGCTGGCGAGTCGAGGGAAGCCCAGGCCTCCGATGCCGAAGGCGCCCAGGGTTGCTCCGGAACGAACGAAGTGTCTGCGGTCCATCGGTTTCCTCATGGCAGAAGAGGTGAAAACGGGTGAGAAAACCCGGCTCATGATAGGCGCGCGCCGGAGGCGGGGCAACGCGCCCCTTGCACGTCATCGCGGGCACAGTGAACGTTTTCCGGCGCTGTCGCCGCAGGCTGGCCGAGGCAGCCGACGACGGAAGCACAGACCTTCGCCAAAACGTCCCCGCAGGGGCAACCGACGCCAGGTCCGGGAGAAATGAGACTACAGGCACCCCCGCGCTTCGTACTGGTTCGCGAAACCGTCGACAGCCGCCTGCAGCCCGGTGCATTCCTGAGATGGGGCCGGGGCCGCCCCCGGGGCTTCTGGGCGCGGGGGCGGGGGTGGCTGGCCCATGTCGGGGAACTCGAGTCCCTGGTGGTTCATTCCGGCGTCGGGTCGCGGGATCGCTTCCTGGCGATCCAGGACCGGGCTCGGAGCTTTGCCCGCCCCGAGAACGGGCTCGGATGGCGAGGAGCGGGGCAGGAGTCCGCGGTGCGCTTTTACGGGGGCTTCTCCTTCCGGGACGATCACGTGCCGCGCGATTTCTGGGCCGCGTTCCCAAGCGCGCGTTTCGTTCTGCCGGACCTGGAGTTGGAGCACGACGGCGAGACCGTACGCCTCACCACTCAGGCGCTGGCCGGCCCCGGGGACGACGTGGCGACGGTGCGCGGCCAGCTGCGGGCGCGGCTCGACTACACGCTGAAGGGCGTGGCCCGGACTGCGCGAAACGGGGATCATCGGGCGCTGCGTCCCGCCGCCCGCCTGCGGTCGGGGCGCCGGAACTGGCAGCGTGCGGTCGAGGAGATCCTGTCGGCCATCCAGGACGGGCGGATGGAGAAGGCGGTGCTCGCGCGCATCCTCGACGTGTCCACCACGGGCGCCCTCGATCCGGTGGAAGTGCTCGAATACCTGCGGCGCGAGAACGCGGACGCCCACGTGTTCCTCTTCGAGCCCGTGGCCGGGTCGCCGATCGTCGGTGCCACTCCCGAGGCGCTGGCCACGGTTCGGGGCGACCGTTTCAGCGCGACCGCCGTCGCCGGTTCGGTGTCGCGCGGTGGGACCGACGAGGAGCAGCGCGCCCTCGCCCATCAGCTTCTTGACAGCGCCAAGGATCGAGTCGAACACGCGTTCACCGTCAAGGACATGGTCGCGCGGCTGGAGCCGCTGTCGCGCACGGTCGAAGTCCAGGCCGAGCCGCACGTGCTCACTCTGGCCCGCATCCAGCACCTCGAGACCCGCATCAAGGCGATCCTGCGGCCCGGGGCATCGGTGCTGGAACTGGTGGCGGCGCTCCACCCGACGCCCGCCGTCTGTGGCGTGGCCCGCGACGCGGCCCTCGACCTGCTCTCCAGGAACGAGCCCTTCGAGCGCGGATGGTACGCGGGCCCGGTGGGGTGGTTCGACACCCGCGGCGACGGGGTCTTCGTGCCGGCGCTGCGCACTGCGGTGGCGCGTTCCACCACCTGGCGACTCTTCGCCGGGGCGGGGATCGTGCCCGGCTCCGATCCCGATGCGGAGTGGGACGAGACCGGGATCAAGTTCGAGCCGGTGCTGCGCGCGCTGGACGCGGCCGGGGCCCGCGGCGTTCGCTGAGCGTCGACGGACGGTGACCGGTCCGAACCGGAACCTGGTGTGGGCCGGCGTCCTGCTCGACGAACTTGCGCGCGCGGGGGTGCGCGAGGTCGCGCTGGCGCCGGGCTACCGCTCCGCCCCGCTGGTCATGGCCGCCGCGGCAGATGAGCGGTTGCGGGTGTTCACCCACCTGGACGAGCGGTCGGCGGGGTTCTTCGCGCTCGGCCTGGGCAAGCGCGCGGGGCGGCCCGCGGCAGTGATCACCACCTCGGGAACCGCGGTCGCCAACCTCTTTCCGGCGGTGGTCGAAGCGTCGTACAGCGAGGCCCCCCTGCTCCTGCTGACCGCCGATCGCCCGCACCGGCTGCGTGGCGCGGACGCGAACCAGACGATCGACCAGACGCGCATGTTCGGCAGCCATGTACGCGATTTCGTGGAGGCCGCGCCACCCGAGGTGGCGGAGGGGGCGCTCGTGCACCTGCGGGCGCTGGCGGCTCGCGCGGTGGCGTCCGCCGTGGGTCGCCCGGCCGGCCCGGTGCACATGAACCTGCCCTTCGCCAAGCCGCTCGCGCCAACGCGGGTGTCCGGTGAGGTGCCGGAGGGGTTCGCTGCCGCGCATCCGCTGGCGGCGCGAGGCCGGCCGGCGGCGGCCCCGCTCACGCGCATCGCCGTACGCCGCTCGGCGTCCCCTGCCGGCCGCGTGGCCGAGCTGGCGGCGCGGGTGCGGGCGGTCGAACGCGGGCTCGTCGTCGCCGGTCCCTCGCCCGAGCCGGAGCGCGACGGGCCCGCCGCGAAGGCTCTTGCCGCCGCCACCGGGTATCCGCTCCTTGCCGATGCCCTCTCCGGCGCCCGCTTCGGCGACGCGAAGGGAGCGCTGCGCGTGGGCGGGTACGACCTCTTCCTGAAGCACGCACCCGCGCGTGATGCCCTGCGCCCCGAACTCATCCTGCGTCTGGGCGCGAGCCCCACCTCGGCGAATCTGCTGACGCTGCTTGGAGAAGCGGGAGGCGAGCAGTGGGCGATCGACGGCGGGGATCGCTGGAAGGATCACCTCAACGTCGCCAGCGACTACCTGCGCGCCGATGTGGCGACCTTCGCCGAAGCCCTGTGTGCGCAGTTGGCGGTGGATTCCGGGCCAACGGGCGGTCCCGCGGCCCCGAAGGCCTCCGGACGCGAGCACTCCGGCACGGACAGCGAGTCGAAGGAGCGGTGGCGCGGCCGGTGGCGCCGAGCACGGGAGGCGGCCTCGCGTGCGGTCGCGGAATGCTCGCAGGGCGAGCTTTTCGATGGCGCCGCGTGCGCGGAAGTCGTGCGCGCCGCGCCGCCCGGGAGCACCATCTTCGTCTCGTCGAGCATGCCGGTGCGCGACCTGGACGCCTTCGCCTTCCCCTGCCGGAAGCCGCTTCTGGTTCACGGCAACCGCGGGGCCAGCGGAATCGACGGCATCCTGTCGTCGGCCGCGGGCGTCGCCGCCGGGGGAGAGGGCCCGGTACTGGCCATCGTCGGCGACGTGGCGTTCATCCACGACATGAACGGGCTCCTGAGCGCCCGCGACCACGCCGAGATCATCTTCGTCCTGGTCAACAATGACGGGGGCGGTATCTTCCATTTCCTCCCCATCCGGAACTTCGAACCGGCGTTCACCCGGCACTTCGCGACGCCGCACGGACTGGACTTCGCCCACGCGGCCGCGCTCTACGGGCTGCCGCACGAGCGCGTCCGGACGCACGCGCAGTTGGCATCGTCGCTGGAGCGCCGGATCGCGCGGGGCGGGAGCGGGATTGTCGAGATCGTAACGGACCGGGAGGGGAACCGTCGTCGTCGTCAGGCGGTGTATGAAGCCGTCGACCCGGGCTGAGTGCCGCGGCTGCCTCGTCCGCCCGCCATATTCCGCGGGAATCGCCGGGAGAGATGCCCGACCCGGGCTGCCGGGATCGCCGGAGATCGGCCATGGAGCAGAGCACGGGAGGTCGTGAATGAAACAGCCGAACTGGAAACAGGTCCGCGAATACGGGGACATCACCTATCACAAGTGCGGCGGGGTGGCGCGCATAGCCTTCAACCGTCCCGAAGTGCGCAACGCCTTCCGCCCGGAGACCTTGTTCGAGCTGCAGGAGGCCTTCCGGGACGCGGGCGAGGACATGGACGTCGGTGTCGTGCTCTTCACCGGCAACGGCCCGGCGAAGGACGGCAAGTACGCGTTCTCCTCAGGGGGTGACCAGCGCGTGCGCGGCGACGCCGGGTACGTGGGCGGAGACGGCGTACCGCGGCTGAACGTGCTCGAACTGCAGCGCTACATGCGCACCATGCCCAAGCCGGTCATCGCCCTGGTGGCCGGATACGCCATCGGCGGCGGCCATGTGCTGCATGTCGTGTGCGACCTCACCATCGCCGCCGACAACGCCGTCTTCGGCCAGACCGGGCCCATCGTCGGCAGCTTCGACGGGGGGTACGGCTCCTCCTACCTGGCCCGCATCGTCGGACAGAAGAAAGCGCGCGAGATCTGGTACCTGTGCCGCCAGTACAACGCCGCCGAGGCGCTGGAGATGGGGCTGGTCAACAAGGTCGTGCCGGTGGAGGAGCTGGAGATGGAAGGCTGGCAGTGGGCGCAGGAGATCCTCGACAAGAGCCCGCTGGCGATCCGCTGCCTGAAGGCCGCCTTCAATGCCGACGTGGACGGGCAGACCGGCCTCCAGGAACTCGCCGGCAACGCGACGCTGCTGTTCTACATGACGGAGCAGGGACAGGAGGGCAGGAACGCCTATCTTGAGAAGCGCAGACCGGACTTCCGCAAGTATCCGTGGCTGCCCTAGGGAGGCGCCGCCGGTCCGGGCCCCGGGGATCCCTGGTGGGGCACGGCGGCGGCGAAGCCTGGGCGTCGCGATGTTCGGATCGGCCCGGCCGGGCTGAGGCATGACCGGAGGGAGCATCTCCCGGACGCGGGCCTGGGTGATGGCGTGCAGGCCCCGCACCCTCACGGCCGCCGTCGCCCCGGTCGCCGCCGGCACCGGGCTGGCGCACATGCATGGCGGCTTCGCGCTGCTGCCTGCGCTTGCCGCATTGGCCGTGGCGATGCTGATCCAGGTCGGCACCAACCTGGCCAACGACTACTACGACTACCGGAAGGGCGGGGACGGCGAGGGGCGCCTGGGTCCGGTGCGCGTCACCCAGGCCGGGCTGATCGAAGGGAGGGCCGTGCTGCGGGGAGCCTTGCTTGCGTTCGCGCTCGCCACGGGCCCGGGGGTCTACCTGGCGCTGGTGGCGGGGTGGCCGATGGTGGCCGTCGGCGTGGCCTGCATCGCCTCGGGAATCGCGTACACCGGGGGGCCCTGGCCGCTGGGATACCACGGGCTGGGCGACCTGTTCGTGTTCGTCTTCTTCGGCCTGGTCGCGGTCGCGGGTACCTGCTACGTGCAGCTGCTGGAATTCCGCCCGGACTCGCTGACCGCGGGCGTCGCGCTGGGGGCCGCCAGCACCGCGATCCTGGTGGTGAACAACCTTCGCGACATGGAGACGGATGCGCGCGCCGGCAAGCGAACCCTGGCTGTGCGCATGGGCGGCGGGTGGACGAAGGCGCAGTACGTCTCCCTGCTGGGGTTGACCGCGGCCGTGCCCTTCGCGGGGATGGCGCTGCACGGCTGGAGCCCCCAGGTCCTGCTCGCCCTGTGCGCGCTACCGGCGGTCGCGGGCACGCTCCGCCTGGTCCTGACCTACCGCGAGCCAGCTTCGCTCAACCGTGCCCTTGCCGGGACCGCCCGCTTCCTGGGGCTGTTCGGAGTCCTGCTCGGGCTCGGGTTCGCGCTGGGGTGAGCGACGCCGTCGCACGGGGGGCGCGGGCACATCCCGACAGCATCGCGCTCGACGATGGCGGTGGGGGCCTGAGCTACCGTGACCTGGACGTGGCGGCTGACCGTCTGGCTCGGCGTCTGGTAGCGCTCGGAGTCAAGCCGGAGGATGCGGTCGGCATGCTCGCGCCGACCGGGACCGGGGCGGTGACGGCCATGTACGCGGCGCCCCGGACGGGGGCGGCGCTGGCCCCGCTCAACCCGGCGCTGGCGCGCCGCGAGATGAGGGACGCTCTCGCGGTCGCGCGCCCGGCGGTCGTGCTGTGCGCTCCGGCTCATCTGGAGCTGGCGCGCGGCGTGGTCGCCGCGTTGGGGGGGGGAACGGAGCCACGGGTCTTCGCGCTGGCGGACCGAGGCTTCCCGCCGGACGGCCGGTCGCGTGGTTGCGGGCCGGCCGCGGCGACGGACATCCGCCGGGTGGCCCCCGCGGACGGGCCGCTCCCCGGGTCGGGGCCCGACGACGTGGTTGCCGTCCTGCGCACATCGGGCACCGGGGGGAGAGCACGCGCGGTCGCGCTCACCCGCCGAAACTTCGCCGCCAGCGCGCGCGCCGTGCGCGCCCGCCTGGCACTGGGGCCCGACGACGCCTGGTACGCTTCGCTCTCGCTCGCCCACATCGGCGGGATGGCGCTGGTCGACCGGGCGCTGGCGGCCGGCAGCCGGGTGGTGGTGCGCGGCGAGTGGCGGCTGGAGGTACTGGGCGAGCTGATCGGGACGGGCGCCATCAGCCATGTCTCGCTGGTGCCCACCATGCTCGGCCGGCTGCTCGACGCCGGCCTCCCCCGCCCCCTCCCGGCCTCCCTGAGGTGCGTGCTGTTGGGAGGGGCGGGCGCCCCGTCGGCCTTGCTGGAACGCGCGCTGTCCGCCGGGCTGCCGCTGGCGCTCACCTACGGCATGACGGAGACCTGCTCGCAGGTGGCCACCGCCCCGCCCGCGCTGGTGCGCGCCAACCCCGGCTCCGCCGGCGCCCCCCTCGACGGCGTCGAGGTACGCATCGCCGCCGACGGCGAGATCGAGGTGCGCGGCGACATGGTGGCGCGCGCGTATCACCGGGGTGGTCCCATCACCGGCCCGGGCGGCTGGTACCGCACCGGTGACCTGGGTGGCTTCGACCGCGACGGCCACCTGCGGGTCACCGGCCGCAAGGCGCACCGCATCGTGAGCGGGGGGGTGAATGTCGACCCCGCCGACGTCGAACAGGTGCTCGCCGCGCATCCCGCCGTGGCGGAGGCGGCGGTGGCGGGGCTGCTCGATCCAGCATGGGGAGAACGGGTGGCGGCCGCGATCGTGCCCGCCGCCGGCCGCGAAGTCCACGCGGAGGCCCTGCACCGGCACTGCCGTGATGCGCTCGGCCCCGCGGCCCGTCCGCGCGCCCTCGTGGTCCTCGCCGACCTCCCGCGCAACCCCAACGGCAAGGTCGATCGTGCGCGCCTCGCAATCCTTCTGTCCGGAGCCGTTCCCCGGAAGGACATCGTCCAATAGAGTTCCGGCGCCGACGCGTCTGTCGGCCGGACGCGCGCGAACCGGCGCCTATCGATTTCGCCGGAGCGAAAAGGCGACATCCCCATGACCATGGTAGAACGCCACCCAACCCTGTAGCTTTGGCCGATCCGAACGCCGCCGGTCCTCGACCCGTCCGTTATCGTTCACCCGCAGCCCGGCGCCCTTCCGGCAATTGCCCCGACCCATGAGCCTGCTCGACGAATACAAGTGGCGCGGCCTGTTCTACGATGCCACCGACGGCGCCGCGCGGGCGTTCGCCACCGAGCCGCGGGTCGCCTACATCGGCTTCGACCCGACCGCCTCCAGCCTGCACGTCGGCAGCCTGCTGCCCATCATGGGGCTGGTGCATCTGCAGCGCGCGGGACACACCCCGGTCGCACTGGTAGGCGGAGGCACCGGCCTGATCGGCGATCCGTCCGAGAAGGCCGCCGAGCGCGCACTTCTGTCAAGGGAAGAGGCCGAAGCCAACGCCGCGGGCATCCATGCCCAGCTCGCGCACTTCCTCGACTTCGAGGTGAAGGGCAATCCCGCGCGCATGGCCAACAACCTCGACTGGCTGGGCAAGGTCGGGATGGTCGATTTCCTGCGTGACGTGGGCAAGCACTTCTCCATCAACGCCCTCCTCGGCAAGGACTCGATCCGCAGGCGGGTGCAGGATCCGCAGGCCAGCATCTCGTTCACCGAATTCAGCTACGTGCTGCTGCAGGCCTACGACTTCCTCGAGCTCTACGACCGGCTGGGATGCACCGTCCAGATGGGCGGAAGCGACCAGTGGGGCAACATCACCGCGGGCACCGAACTGATCCGCCGCGTGCGCGGAGCCCGCGCGTACGGGGTGACCTTCCCGCTCCTGACCACCTCCTCCGGCACCAAGTTCGGCAAGACCGAGAGCGGCACCGTCTGGCTGGACCCCGCCCGCACCACGCCCTACCGGTTCTACCAGTTCTGGATGAACACACCGGATGCCGACGCGGGAGCCTACCTGCGCCTCTTCACCCTGTTCTCGCGGGAGGAGGTCGAGGAGCTGGAGGCGTCAACGGCGGCCGAACCGCATCGCCGCATCGCTCAGAAGGCGCTGGCGGCCGACGTCACCCGCCGTCTCCACGGGGAGGACGGGCTGGGCCGGGCGCGCAAGGCGAGCGAGGTGCTGTTCGGCGGCGAAATCGAAGGGCTGGACGCCGGCGAGATCTCGGACATCTTCGCCGACGTGCCCTCGAGCCGCATCCCGCGCGGCGCCTTGCAGGGAGAGGGGCTTGCGCTCGTGGACCTGCTCCACGGCGCTGGCCTGGCCGCATCGAAGAGCGATGCCCGGCGCGCCATCAGCGGAGGAGGCATCTACGTCAACAACCACCGCGTCGCGGACGTTTCCGCGCGCGTCACGGCGGACCAGGCCGTGGAGGGGGAGATCGTGGTGCTGCGGCGTGGAAAGAAGCGGTATCATCTGGTCCGTCCGGCGGACCAGTGAGCCGAGTCACCGCTCAGAACCTGATCGGGGCTTGACGCCCGTCGGGCGCCTGAAGCTAGACGACCTCCACGTCGTAGCAGACCCGCCAGTTGGTCATGGCCTCGGGATCGGGCGGCCCTTCATCTCCTGGCCGATGGCGGCCGACCCACGAGTCGACCGGGCCCGAGAACTCGCGCGAGTAGCGTTCCAGTTCATCGTCGCTCGAGAACAGGTCCATCTCGACGCCACGTACTTCGATAAGCAGGGAATCGCCTGCCTCGCCCTCGTACATGACCTTGTTCAGGTGGTCGAGCCTGTTCCAGCGGCGATGATCCGAGATGGGGTAGTGACCCTCTTCGGGGAACCGGCGTTCGTCCGTGTTGCCTCCGCTGGTGACCCGGGTCCAGAAGACGAACTGGCCCTTGGCCTTGTACCAGGGCTCGAGCTTGTCGAGTATCTGCAGCCAGCGAAGCGTGACCCTGATGTTCATGCGGTTTTCCCCTGTTGATCTGACGGCGCGGTGCGGGATGGATGCGGACGCAGCTATCGACAGTAACTCCGGCTTCGGCGCCAATTCAACCCTTGACCCCTTGGCGGCGGTTCTGCATCGTGGGCTCTCGCCGCTCACTTCCTCCGACCCGCACCGGTTGCAATCGCATGCATTCCAACAGTCGTCCCAAAGTAGGCGTGCTCATGGGCTCGAAGAGCGATTGGCCCGTCATGACACACGCCGCCGACACCCTCGAGTCGCTCGGCGTCCCTCACGAAGTCCGGGTGATGTCCGCGCACCGCACTCCGGACCTGGTGCACGAGTATTCCGGCACTGCCGAAGCGAGGGGGCTGGCGGTCATCATCGCGGCAGCCGGAGGGGCGGCCCACCTTGCGGGCGTGGTGGCGTCGGGCACCACGCTCCCGGTCCTTGGCGTGCCCATGGGTTCCGCTCTCGACGGCCTGGACTCGCTCCTCTCCACGGTCCAGATGCCGGGGGGCGTGCCGGTGGCGACGCTCGCCATCGGGAAAGCGGGAGCGGTGAACGCCGCGATCCTCGCGGCGCAGATCCTGGGGGTGGCGGACTCCCAGGTCCGAGAGGCGGTGAAGGCGGACCGGCGGGCACGCCGCGAGGTGGTTCTGGCCACCTCCGATCCGCGAGCCTGACGCCGCGTCGCCGCGTCTTCCCGAGTCGTCCGGAGCAGCCTGGATGCTGAACGAAATCAGACAGAAGTTGGAAGACGAGATCGAAACGCTCTCGCGCGAGCTGGCCTTCGAGCTTCCCGAGCGCATCCGAAAGGCCGTCGAGCTGGGCGATCTGCGCGAGAACTCGGAGTACAAGTCGGCGCTGGAGCGGCAGCAGTTCGTGAACGCCCGCATCGGCCACCTGCGGCAGCGCGTCTCCGCGCTGTCGCAGATCGACGTCGAGGGGATGCCCCCGGACAGGGTGGGGTTCGGCTCCCGGGTTACGGTCCATGATCGTGTACGGGGAATGCAGGTAACGTACACGATCGCAGCCGGTGACTACATCGACATCGAGGCGGGCCATGTCTCCATGGCGTCCGCCATCGGCCGGGGTCTGATGGGCGCGCGCCAGGGCGAGGAGGTCGAGGTAAGGCTGCCGAGCGGCATACGCCGGTACGAGATCGTCGAGCTGGAGACGTTGCCTCAGCGGATGGGGATGTCATGACCGGGCCGGCGAAGGCCGTTCGCCGCCGCGGCGCCACGGCCCGGCGGACGGTCGTGGTAACCAGTGGACCGGATGACCGAACAGGCGCGCCCGGTTGCGTCCATCCCGCAAGCCGGGTCCTCGCCGCCGGACTTCTCGTGTTCGCGATCGGCGGGTGCGCCGAGGCTCCCCGCGCCGAAGCGGGTCTCCCGCCCCTGCACTACGTCGCTTCCGCCGAACAGGTCGGGCCGGTGGCGTACCGGGATCCGCTCGGCGTGGTGTCGCCCGATGGCCGCTGGCTGGCCTACACCGAGCGAGACCGACTGCACCTGGTCCCGGTGGCCGGCGGCGCCACGCGCGTCCTGGGATCGGGGGCGTCGTCGATGCGCTTCATCGCGTGGCTGCCCGACAGCCGCCGTGTCGCCGTGCGGGAGCGCGTATTCGACCGCAGCCGGCAGGAGTGGTGGCTCTACGACCGCACGGACGGCGCCCGCGAGCCGCTGTGGCCGGGCCGGAACGCGTCACCCGACCTGCTCGCGCTGGACATGCTCGCCTGGTCGCCGGACGGCACCACCGTGGCGGGTGTCTCGTCGGGGGGCGGTGAGTCCATCGTGTGGCTGCTGGACGCCGAGGGGGCCAACCCGCGGCCGGCCGCCACGGGAACGCGCCTCTCGTTCCCCGCATGGTCGCCGGACGGGCAGCTCGCCTGCCTCTCATTCGAGGACAGCCATCAGCGGCTGCACCTCCCCTGCGACGCGCCCGGCCCGCTCTTCACGGATCAGGAGGTGTACGGGCCGCTCGCCTTCTCGCCCGCCGGGGACCAGGTCTACTACGCGGCGCCGGGAGAGGGCGGGTTTCTGGACCTCTGGGCGCGCCCGGCCGCGGGCGGGGCGCCCACCCGCCTGACCGGATTCGCGCGCGACGCCTACGCCCCCACCGCGGGCGCCGATGGGCGCATCCTCTTCAAGTCGCAGGACTACCGCGTCTTCGTGGCGACCGCGCCGGCCGCGGGCGGGCCATCCACCCCGCTCACCACCTTCCAGTCCGAGACGCCCACCTGGAGCTGGGACGGATCCGAGGTCGCGTTCACCTTCGGCAGTTGGCGCCATGTCACCGACGACTTCCACTACCCCGACATCGCGCAGCACATCGGCATCGTTGGAGCTGGTGCGCGTGAGCCGCACGACGCCCCGGAACGCGTGGTCCGCCAGTCCTACTCGGAGGACCAGGGAATGCACACCTCGCCCAACGGGCGCTGGATCGCCTTCCATACCCACGAGGAATCGGACGACATCTGGCTCATGGCCGCCGACGGGAGCGGCGAGGCGCGCATGATCAGCGAGGACGGCCACGAGACGGGGTGGGCGCGCTGGTCGGCGGACGGGCGCTGGATCCTCTTCCCCAGCTATCGCATGGACGACGCCGGGGCGCGGCGGGCGCACCTGTTCGTCATCGGCATCGACCAGGAGACGGGGCAGGTGACGGAGCCGCAGGCGCGCATCGAGCTCGTGGGCTTCGAGCAGGACGTGATCCAGGGAGAGTGGGCCGACGCGGGCGAGACGGTCATCTTCGAGGCGGCGGAGGCGGTCGGACGCAAGAGCCTCTGGCGCGTTCCTCGCACGGGCGGGACGCCGGAGCGCCTGCACAACTACGGCTCGGACCAGATCCATTCGGGAATCGGCGTCTCGGCCGACGGGCGCTGGGTGGCCTACGTCGACCGCGCCGGTGACGGGTTCTTCCAGATCTTCCGGGTGCCGGCGGGCGGAGGGGCAGCGGAGCAGTTGACCTTCGACCCCTCCCACAAGACCCAGCCCGCCTATTCGCCGGCCGGGGATCGCATCGCCTTTACCGTTTTCGACTACCGGGTTCATTTCTGGCGAATCGAAGCCGGGTTCTGACGGAACGCCCCTGCTGCGGGAGTGAGCCCGCGGCTTGACATGGCCGCGGCTGAGTTAAAGAATCGACCGACAGCGTCTTCAACGACTATTTACAACCCGAGGATCCGACACAGAATGTCTACCACCGAAGCACGCCTCCGCGCACTTATCGACGAGCACCTGGATCTGGACCACGAACCGGACTTTGACTTGGCGTTCGGCGAAGCCGGTGTGTCCTCTCTTGACTGCGTCGCCTTCGTGAAGCTGGTGGCCAGGGAATTCGAGGTCGAGATTCCCCCCGAGGAGTGGATGGGCGTCGGATCTCTCCGCGGCCTGGCCGCTCGTATCGACGCCGGCTGATCGAGGCGCGTCCCGTCTCATCACGCACCCGCCCGGCCGGACGGGTGCTGATTTCGACATAGCGCATCGGGGGTGTAGCGGCCGCCACGCATGAACAGGGCAGGCAGATGGGAGATCCCCGAGCCGCGCTCCGTGCACGAGGTCCGTCAGGACGACGGCAGCGTAACGATTCTGCGCAGGCATGGGAATCCGGCCGGCCCGCGGCTTCTGCTGGGCCACGGCAACGGGCTGGCGATGGACTTCTACTACCCGTTCTGGTCGTTGCTGACGGGTGACTTCGATGTGCTGCTCTACGATCTGCGGAACCATGGCTGGAATGCCGTCGGGGAACGCCCCGAGCACAACATGCCCAACCTGGTCCGGGACCAGGAGCGCGTTATCGAAGCAGCCGCGCACCGGTACGGCGAACGACCCACGACCGGGGTTTTTCATTCGCTTGCGGCGCTGACGACGCTCCTCTCATCGACCTTGGGAACAGGTGGGTGCGACAGGTTGGCCGCGTGGGTCCTGTTCGATCCGCCGCTCTACAGACCTGGACCGAAGGACCCGGATTTCGACGCGCTGGCCGAGGCCGCCGCGGGGATGGCGAGCCGCCGCGCGGACCGATTCCACAAGCGGGAGGATTTCACGGAACTCCTCAGCTTTCTGCCACTGCTTACCAGGGCGGTTCCCGGTGCGGCGGATCTGATGGCTCGTACGGTTCTGCGGGAATCCTCGGGGGAAGGCGGCTACGAGCTTCGCTGTCCTCGCGAATACGAAGCGCAGATCATCGCCTACGTGAGGACCTACGCGTTCCTCGTCGATTTCGGGAATCTGCCGTGTCCTACGAAGGTGATCGGCTCCGATCCGACGTTGCCCTACGCGTACCTGCCCACGTTCGACCTCACCCACATCGGGGCCGTCAACTACGACTTCGTCCCCGAGACGACGCACTTCCTTCAGGTGGAACAGCCGGCGGAGTGCGTCGCGATGATGCGAGTGTTCCTGGAGGAGTGCGGGCTGCTCCAGTAGGAAGAGCGCGCGGTCGCTAAGCAGGCCACAAGGCGATGACAACCGCCTGTCCGATGAGCGACACTCCGTTGTAGCCGACGTTCAGCCATGCGAGCCCGGGCTTGCGCCCCTCGAACGTGACCCCCTGGTGCGCGACCGGGAGGACGAAGGCAACCAGCGCCATGAGTCCCACGTGTACGCCGACCATCGGCGAGGCGGTCCCGGGAGCGATATCGGCGATCAGCTGGGCCAGAATGAACGCGGTGACCAGCGAGAGCAGGAAGCTGATGCCGTAGGTCTTGAGCGGGTTGAAGCCCTCCTGGATTTCCTCGGGCGTCGTCTCCATCAGCGCCATCCAGCGCTTGCCGAACAGCGGTCCGTACCAGAGCATGCCGACGATCATCGGGACGATCCCGGCGACCAGCACTGCGAGCAGGTTGACATCGTGCATGGGGTGTGTTCTCCCGTGAGTTGAGGTGAGGGGTTTCTGTGATCCGTTCCCCGGCGAAATCCGGCGTACGCTCCCGCGACGATCCGTCAGCCGGAGCCGCGGACTTCCTCCACGCGCACCGTTACGATCTCGGTGTCGTGGTACTGCTGGTGGCGGACCGAAGAGGCAAGGTGGCGGAGCAGGCGCAGCGACACCTCCCGCTCCATGGAGGCTTCGTCGGAGTGGTCTTCGAGCAGGGCGATCCGGTCCTGCAGGTTCTCGGTTCCGGGACCGACAACGAATTCGAGCACGGCCCCGCGCTTCTCGATGTGCGCTGTCAACAGGAGCCGGCGGCCGCTGTCCTCGTCCGGTCCGGAATCGGTCCCTCGCGCGAGCGCGAGCAGCGCCTCCTCGGCGGCGGCCCCAAGCCGCTCGGCCATCTCCTCGCCCCAACCGCCGCGGGACGCGAAATCGTCCAGGAACTTCTGGATCGTCGGTAGTTGCGCGCTGTCGAGTCCCGCTTCGATGCGGCTCGGGCGGGGCTCCGTGAGGCGGAGGAAGAGGGTCATGAGGATGGCGCTGAAACCGCCGGCATTCATGCCGTTCTCGAGCAGGCCGCCCGCGAATCGAGACGCCTCCCCGGGGAAGATCAGGCCGTACTGGAAGCCCACCCCGGCGAGGAAGGCGATGCCGACGACCATGCCCTCGCGGTACCCCAGGCCGCCCTGCAGCACGATCTTCATGCCGATCGCGAAGAGCATGGCGAGCAGAACGACGAGATAGCCGGCGAAGACCGGGTCGGGAATCGCCAGTACGGCCGCGAACGGCTTCGGCAGGAAGGCGAACGCGATGAACGTTGCTCCCGCCACGATCCCGACTGCGCGCGCCGCCACGCCGGTGAGCTGGGTCAGGGGCACGCTCGTGGTGGTTGCGCTGCCGGGGACGGTCCCGGCGAGGCCGGCGAGGAGGTTGCCCACTCCGTCCACCGTCATGGCACCCTGTACGGCGCGGAAGTCGACCGCGCGGCTCCTTCGGCGCCACGAGACGCGCTGGACCGCCACCGCGCTGCTCATCGTCCGGATTGCTGCGATCACGGCAACGAGCAGGAAGGAGGGGAGCAGCGTCCAGAATGCCGTGCCGAACTCGAGATCCAGACCAGGGGCCTGGATCCGCGGCAGGTCCAGCCAGGGAGCAGCCGCGACGCGCTCGAGGTCGTAGAGGCCGTATCCGGCCGCGATCGCCGAGCCCAGGATTACCCCGATCACGGGGGCCCATAGCCGCAGTGTTCCGCTCGCCTTGAGCGCAAGGCCGCCGATGAGGAGCACCGTTGCGAAGAAGCTGACCGGCGCGCCCGGGACGGTGCCCGTGTCGGGGGAGCCGGAGAGGAGGCCGCCGATGAAGGGCATGACCGTGACCGGGATGAGCATGATCACGGTGCCCGAGACGGCGGGCGTCAGGACGCGCTGGAAGAGGGAAAGCCGCCAGGAGAGCAGGAGCGGGACCATCGCGGAGACCACGACCAGCACTGCGAGCAGGGCGGGGCCCCCCTCCACGAGCGCCATGATCGAGGCGGGGATGAAAGCCCCGGAGGTGCCCATGACCATCACATGTCCCATCCCGATGCGTCCGGCGCGCAGCGCCTGCAAGACGGTCGCCACGCCGCAGATGGTCACCGACGCCACCACGGCCCAGGACAGGTAGGCGTCGCTCATGCCGGCGGCCCGCATCACCACCATGGGAATGAGCATCACGGCGGCGATGTTGAGCACCGCCAGCTGCAGGCCGACCCCCAGCGCGAGGCGCGGCGGGGCTTTCTCGTCGGCCTGGTAACGAAGTGAGGGATCGCTGCGGGGACTGCGGGCGCTCATCGGGCCGGGTCGAACCAGTGTCTTCTGCGCTGGAACGGATAGCCGGGAAGGGAGATCCGGCGGCGCGCCTCCCCCGCGAACAGTCCGGCGAACGAAATCGGCAACCCTGCCTCGTAGGCTCGCGCCACTGACTCCGCGAAGGAGGTGCTGTCGGCTCGGCTGGCCGCTTCGGGCCACATCCCCAGCCGGGCGGGTCCCGCTCCTGGCCGCGGGCCGACCTCCACGACGAGTTCCGCTTCCGCCCCCGCGAGCGCCCGGGTCAGTCCGGCCGTTTTGTGCGCCGCGTTCGCCTGTCGGCGCCAGTACGTGCCGTCGAGCCCTGCGTCAGCCGCCAGGACGGCGCCCGTGAGCTCGCTCACCATCGCGATTTCCGGAGGGGTGAACGTCATGCCGGAGCACACGGCTTCCAGTTCGGCCAGTGGATCCGGATCCGGACCGGAGCGATCACCGGCCGGAGCGGCCGCCGCCATCCGTACTCTCGGCCGACTCATCGCGGCTCCGCGGGCGGCTGCGATGCGCAGCCCGTCTTCCAGGGTGAACACGCCCGCGGCCCAGGCGGCGGCTACCTCGGCGACGCCGTGTCCCGCGACCACCCCGGGCCGCACGCCCACGCTTGCCCAGAGCGCCGTGAGCGCGCACGCGAGCGAGTAGACGGCCGGCTGCGCCCACTCCGGGTCGCCCAGCCTGCCCGCCGCACCCGCCCGTCCGAACATGAGGTCGATCAGGGAGGCTCCCCCACGTTCGGCTCCGAACACGGCGTCACACCGATCCAGCACCGCACGGACCACGGGCTCGGTTTCGTAGAGATCCCGCCCCATTCCTATCCGCTCACTGCCCTCGCCGGTGTACACGAAGGCGGTCCTGGGGGGCGGGGGAGGCTCCGGCATCCCTCTGGGCTCCGGCCCCAGGTCCGCCCGCAGCAGGGCGTTGAGCCCCTCCAGCAGCGACGCGGCATCGCCGAAGACCAGACCTGCGCGGCGAGCGAAGTGACTGCGCCCCACGCCAGCCGTCCAGGCCATGTCGGCGAGCAAGGTCTCCGCCGCGCCGCCTCCCGCGGACAACTCCTCCTCATGCTCGTCCAACCAGGTCCGGTACCGCTGCGCGAGTTCCCGCAATGCGGCTGGAGATTTCCCGGAGAGCGGCAGCACGCGCATCGCGCGGGGAACGAACTCGCCCCCGGCAACCGGCAGTTCGACCGCGTTTCCGGGCAGCTCGACCGGCGCGGTTCGGGCAGGACCGGCTGCCCGGGTCGCGCCCGCCAGCGCTGAAGCATCCCCCTCCACGGCGCCCGCTTCGACCACCACGTGTGCGTTCGTCCCGGAGAGCCCGAAGGAACTCACCCCGGCGCGCGCCGGACGCCCGGGACGGGAAGGCCAGTCCATGGACTCGGAAGTGACCCGGACCGGAAGCTGGTCCCACGCCAGATGCGGGTTCGGGTCGTGGAAGTGAAGCTGCTTCGGGATGCTGCCCTCGTTCATGGCAAGGACTGCCTTGATCAGGCTGGCCACTCCGGCCGCGCACTCCGAGTGGCCGATGTTGGTTTTCACGGACCCGATCAGCAGCGGGCGCTCCGGGCTCCGTTCCCGGCCGTAGACGGCTGCCGCCGCCTGCACCTCGATCGGATCGCCCAGATCGGATCCTGCTCCGTGTGCCTCCAGATAGTCCACCTCTGCCGGCGCGATCCCGGCGCGGGCAAGGGCTTCTTCGATGACGCGCTCCTGGGCCGGTCCGTTGGGTACGGTCAGCCCCGCGCTGGGCCCGTTCTGGTTGACCGCGGATCCCCGGATCACGCCCCAGATGCGGTCACCCTCCGCCCGCGCCTCGCTCAGTCGCTTCAGCACGACGACGCCGCACCCCTCCCCGCGCACGAAGCCGTCCGCCGCCGCGTCGAAGGTGCTGCAGCGTCCCGTTGCCGACAGCATGCCGACCTCTTTCATGAAGGTCGATATGTCCGGGGACAGGATTGCGTTGACGCCGCTGACCAGGGCCATCTCCACTTCGCCGTGCCGGAGGGCGGAAGCGGCCTGGTGGACGGCTGCCAGGGAGGACGCGCACGCCATGTCCAGCGGGATCGCCGGGCCTGTGAGCCCCAGCGCGAAGGAGATCCGCCCGGCGGTGACGCTCATGGTCGTGCCGAGGTAGCCGTGGGCCTCGCCACTCATCGCCGCCACATCCCGGTAGTCGCCGTTTCCGACCCCGACATAGACACCGATGTTGCTGCCCTTCAGTCGCTCGGGATCCACCCCCGCGTCCTCGAGCGCATGCCAGGTTGTTTCGAGCAGCAGGCGCTGCCGCGGATCCATCATGCGCGCCTCGATCGGCGCAATCCGGAAGAACCTGGCGTCGAACTTGTCGATGTCCTCGAGGAACGCGCCCCGACGGGAAGCGTCGTCGGGTCCGGCCGGATCTCCGGCGACGCCGTCCCAGGGACCGGGATCCCGGCGTCCGTCCGTCACCAGATCGGCCCCGCCCTGGAGGAGGCTCCAGAAGGAGGCGAGGTCAGGGGCTCCGGGGAATCGGCACGCCATCCCGACGATCGCGATGGCGTCGTCTTCGTCCGACGCGTCCGGCGCGCTCGCCGGTTCCGGCTGAGGTCCGGGGGCGGGCACCGGCTGACGCTCGGCGGCCGCCGCCGCCCCGTCCTCGCCCAGTTCGCCGTTCAGGTGAGCGGCGAGCGAGGCGATGTCCGGGTAGTCGAACACGAGCGTGTTGGGTGCCGTGTACGCTCCCGAAAGGGCGCGGTTGAGCCGGTTGCGCAGCTCGACGGCCATCAACGAGTCCATCCCCAAGTCGAAGAACCCCACCGCCGGCGCCGGAGCCGACGGCAGCCGCAGCACGGCCTGCACCTCGCCCTGCAGGAAGGACACCAGCACGTTCTCGCGCTCCGCCGCGGGGGATTCCCGTACGCGGGACAGAACATCCCTCGGGGCAGACGCGGTCTCCGGCTCGGCCTCGGAGGCCCCGGAGAACAGCTCCTCGAGAAGGGGCGGACGCTCGTCGACGGCTTCTTCGAACGCGCCCCAGTCCATCGCCATCACGACGGAATGGGTCACGTCCTGGCGCACGAGCCGGTCGAACGCCCTGATGCCCTGTTGCGGCGTGAACCAGCGGCCGCCGAGGGCCGAGCGCCGCTGGTCGATACGCTCCCGTTGCTCGGCCGCCTCGCCGATTTCCGACCACGCGCCCCATGCGATGGCCTGTCCGGCGAGCCCCAGCGCGCGGCGGTGGCCGGCAAGCTGGTCGAGGAAGGCGTTGGCGGCGGCGTGGTTCGCCTGGCCGGGATTCCCCATCACGCCCACCCGGCTGGAAAAAAGGACGAACATGTCCAGATCGCGGTCGAGCGTCGCGCGATGCAGATGCCAGGCACCCAGGATCTTGGGCCACAGAACCTGTTCGAACCTCTCCCAGGTCTGATTGGGGAGGGCGCCGTCGGACAGGACTCCCACGCTGTGGATCACGCCCCCGAGCGGCGGCAGCCTCAGGTCCATGCGCGCAAGCATCTCGTCGACCGCGTTCCCGTCCGCGATGTCGGCCAGCTCCACCTCGACCGTCACCCCGCGTTCCCGGAGCGAACGGACGGTCTCCTCGGCGTCGGGATCCGGCGGGCGCCGGCCGTTCAGCACGATGGCGCCCGCGCCCCGGTCGGCCAGCCATTCGGCCACCGCACAACCGATGCCGCCCAGGCCGCCGGTGACCAGGTAGGTCCGGTCCGGCCGCAGCCGGCCACCCGTGAGCGGGGGCGTGGTCACGACGATCTTTCCGAGATGCCGCGCCGATCTCATGAAGCTCAGCGCCGCGCCGGCCTCCGCCAGGGGCCAGCGGCTGTGGATGATGGGGCTGAGCTCTCCCGAGTCGATGCGTGCCATCACGCCGCGCAGGACCCTTCCCACCCGCGCCGGATCCGTCTTCTTCAGAACGTCCAGTTCCAGGATGTGATAGGGCACGTCGGGACGTACCGCCGCCATCTCCTCTTCGCTGAGGATGTCCCGTCGGGCCATCTCCACGAAACGGCCGCCGCGCTTGAGGCACGAGAGGCTGGCGTCGATGAAGCCCTCTCCCGTCAGGCTGTTCAGAACGACATCCACGCCCTCGCCTTCCGTGGCCTCGAGAATCTCGCGCCCGAAGTCGATGGTGCGGCTGTCGAAGACGTGCTTCACGCCGAGGGACCGCAGATACGCCTGTTTGGGTGCGCTCGCGGTGGCGAAGACCTCGGCGCCCGCTGCCTGCACCCACTGGATGGCCGCGAGGCCCACGCCGCCCGCGCCCGCGTGGATCAGCACCCGTTCGCCGGGCTCCAGTCCCGTGAATTCGAACGAGAGGGCCGCCGACACGAAGGCGCTGGGGACCGCCGCCAGTCCGGTTACCGGGAACCGCTCGGGCGCGGGAGCCACCAGTTCCGCGTGCGTGATCATCTCCGGGCCGAATGCCCCGAACCCCATTCCGACCACATGATCGCCGACCCCTGCCTCGGACACGCCGCAGCCCACCTGAATGACATGGCCGCACATCTCCCTGCCCAGCAGCCCCTCCTCGATGAAGCCCAGCGAGCGGAACACGTCCCAGAAGTTGAGTCCCGCCGCCTCGACCGCGACGCGCACCTCTCCCGGCTCCAGGGGCCGCGCCGGCAGCGGCAGCACGAAAGGCCTGTCGAACACCCCGGCCGGATCAGGAGCCAGCACCCAGTCGGGGTCGTCCGGGAGCGCCAGCCGCTCCGCGTCCGACTCCGCGCGAATCAGACGGGCCACCCGGCGACGTCCGAAGCGGTGGACGATGTGGTTTTCCGAGTCCGGATACATGAACTCGTTCGCGAGGTCCGGGTCGGCCGCCCTCTCCCCGGGGTCCAGATCGATCATCCTCGGCTGCAGATGGGCGGCCTCCCGGGCCACCCCCTTGCCCAGGCCCCACAGGACCGCACCGGCGAGCTGGCCGCCGGTCTCGCGCTCCAGCACCTGCGCGCCTCGCGTGACGAACCACACGCCCCGATCCGGGTTCCGGCCGGAGTCGGTGACCCCCTGCACCATGGCAAGCGCGGCTGTCCCCCCGCGCGCGACGTCGGCGGCGACTTCCGCGGTCGTCGCATCCTGTCCGTGCCCGTCCAGGGCCATGAGGTGCGCAACGCCCCGTAAAGGAACGTCCGCGGGGAGGCTCTCGATCAGCGACCGCCACGACTCGCGCCGATCCATCTCCAGCGTCGTGACGAAGACCCCGGGGCCGGTCGCATCCGGCCGCTCGTCTTCCGGTTCGCCACCGGCCGCCAGCACGACCGTCTGGTTGCGTGCCGCCAGATCGTTCGCCAGCCGCTCGGCGATGCCGCCCTGGTCGGCGGCCAGAATCCAGGCGCCCGGCGGCTCCTGCACCCGCGCGGGGCCGCTCGCCACGATCACGCCCTTGTCCGGCATGCCCGCGAGGTCGGACTCGTCCACACCCAGGACTTCCACCGCCTCGAAGCCCGCGTCGCCGAGCGCGCGCCGCCACACCGCCGGACCCGCCAGCGCGTGGTGTGGCCGGTAGTCGTCGGCGAACCGCCACCAGCCGTCGAGCTGCCCGAACGTCAGGTCCATCCAGCCCAGGCCGCTCAGGTTCTCGAGCGCGATCAGCTGTCCCGAGGGCGCAAGCAGCTTGCGACAATGGGTCAGCGTCTCTTCCAGATAGCGTGTCGCGTGCAGGACGTTGGACGCGAGCAGCAGATCGTATCCGTGGGCCGCGAACCCCTGCTCGAGGGGATCCTTCTCGATGTCCAGAGGACGGTATTCGATGGAGCCGTCCCCATCCCCGAAACGCGCCTCGGCCTCCGCGAAGAAGCCCGCGGAGATGTCGGTGTACATGTAGTCGAAGCGCCCTTCCGGAAGCACCGGCAGGACGGACGCGGTGGCCGATCCGGTGCCGGCGCCGACCTCGATGATCCTGAGACGCCGTCCCTCGGGCAGCGCATCCACCAGCGCCCTGACCGCCTCCTCCAGCATCTGGTTTGCCGCGCGCGCCACGGGCGCCTTCAGGTATAGGTCGGCCGCGGTGGGTTCCCCGCTGCTGAACAGGAGCGTCAGCGGATCCTCCCGGCCGCGCAGCACCTCCGCCAGAGCGCCGCCCGACCGCCGGAACAGCCCGGTCTCGGTCAGACCATGCGCATAGCGGCCGGCCATCACGTCGGCGTACTGGTCCGGATCGCGCGGCAGCACCCCCGGCCACGGATCCTCGGATCCGGCGACGACCACGAAGCCGTCGTCGCTCTCCTTCAGCACCCCGGACTTCGCCGCCATCTCGAGCATGCGCCGGAAGAGACGCTGGTGGTCCGGGATGACGCCGAGGCGTTCACGCAGGTCTTCGGGTTGGACGATTGAGCCCGGCTCGCGTTGCCAGCCCAGCCTGTCCAGCGTCGCCAGCGCATAGGCCCACGACCAGTGCTCCAGGTCCGTCAGGAGGGCGTTCCTGCCGTCGGGATCGACGCCGGCATCGACGAGATAGTCCGCGAACATCCGCGCGCCCGCCTTGACGGACGCCGGGGCGGGGAAGAAATCCGCGGACGGCAGGCCGGGAGGGAGGGCGCGCTCCCTCCAGACCACCTCGTAGAGCAGATCCTTCACACCCTCCACGGCCGAGAGCAGCGCCGCCCGGGTCGCGCGTTTCACGGTGTAGCCGCTCAACCCGCCGAGCAGCGCGCCTTGCGGGTCGTAGATGCGCAGCTCGCCGGAAAGGACCTCGGGCGCCTCGCCGTCGCTCTCCGCCGCGATGCGGGATGCCTCGTTCATGAGCACGTGACAGACCACGCGGTCGGGCAGCCGTCCGGCCGTAAGCCACAGCCGTTCCCAGCCGAAGGGGAGGTAGGTCACGGATCCGTGCGGCCCCTCCAGGTCGCGCGCCGCGCCCACGACCTGAAAGCACCCGTCCAGGACCAGCGGATGAACCTCCAGCTGGTTGCGGCCGAGACCTTCCGGGAACGACACTTCGCCCAACGCCTCCCCGGCTCCGGACCAGGCGCGCTGCAACGTGCGGAAGGACGGACCGAGATCGACCCCGGTGCCCGCGCGGGCGCGGTAATATGCCGACACGTCCACCGGCGACAACCGGGCCCTGAGAGCATCCAGATCGATGTTCCCCTCGGCTTCCGGCACGCGGGAGCCCGGTGACGTGCGGCCTTCGACATGCACAGTCCATTCCCCGTCGCTCCCCTTGCTGAAGATCTGGAAGGGATGCGCCGCGGGCGCCTCCGGGGCGTCCAGCACGAACTGCATCTCACGGCCGTCCACGCCCGCGCCGTTCGCGGAGCCCTCCTCCGTCAAGACCAGCGCGTTGTGCAGCTGAACCTCCTCCACGACCACCGGTGCGCTCCCTTCGAGCAGGGACGCCGACACCGCCATGGCCCCGTACAGCGCCCCGGGCGCCACCACCCGGCCGTACACCCGGTGGTCGTCCAGCCACTCGGGATCCGAGGCGAACACTTCCGTCTCGAACGTCACCTCGCCCCGCGCCGACTCGTGGCGGGCACCCAGCAGGGGATGCCCGGCGTCCGCCCGCCGTCGCCTGGGCGCCTCGAGCCAGTGGCGCCTCCGCTGGAAGGGGTAGCCGGGGATCGAGATCCGCCGCCGGGCTTCCCCTGCAAAGAGGCCCTCGAACCGGATCGGGAGCCCGGCCTGGTAGGCGCCTGCGGCGGCTTCCGCAAAGCCGCCGGTCGACCCGCCGGCCCCGGCGTCACCGGATGGTGGCGCGATGCTCGACAGCGCCGCCGGCGCCTCTGCCGACGCCGGCCAGGCCGAGAGCGCCATCGGGGCCAGCACCGAGCGCGGACCGATCTCGATCACCAGGTCCACGCCCAGATCCGCCAGGGTTCTGACGCCGCTGGCAAACGCCACCGCCTGCCGCGCGTGCCGTTTCCAGTAGCTGCCGTCGAGTAGCTCGCCCGCCTCGACGGCGCGGCCCGTCAGATTGCTGACCATGGTCAGCGTGGGCGGCGCGATGGCCGAAGCATCGAGCGAAGCCTCAAGCACGTCGAGCACCGGCTCCACCAGGGCGCTGTGGAATGCTTTCGCGGTGTTGAGTCTGCGCACCCGGACCGCCTCCGCCTCGAAGCGGTTCGAGATGGCTTCGACGTCCTCCGCGGGGCCGCTGATCACCTGGTGGGTGCCGTTGTCCCCCGAGATGCTGACGCCAACGCCGACCGACGCCGCGCTATGCGCTTCGACCGCCTCTGCGACGCGCGCGGCCGGCGCGAACACCGCGGCCATGGCGCCGTCTTCCATGCTCGCCATCAGCGCGCCGCGCGCGCAGGCGAACCGCATTCCGTCCTCCAGGCTGAACACGCCCGCCGCCTGCGAGGCCGCCAACTCCCCGACGCTGTGCCCCAGCACCACATCGGGCCGGATGCCCATGCTCGCCCAGAGCGCAGTCAGCGCGCATTCGAGCGTGTAGAGAGCCGGCTGTTCCCATGCGGTGTCGCGCAGCTGATCCTCATCTCCGGACCGGCCGAACATCGCGTCCAGCAGGGAAGTGCCTCTCTCGTCGCGGAAGACCGCCTCGCAGCGGTCCATCACCGCGCGCACCACGGGCTCCGTCTCGTACAGCTCCCTGCCCATCCCGACCCACTGGCTCCCCTGCCCTGTGTAGGCGAACGCGACCCTGGTGGCAGTGCCCGGCCCTGGTACGTCCCCCGACTCGGCGAGCGCCTCCAGCTGACGGCGCAGCGGCCCGACGTCCTCGAAGACGATCCCCGCGCGCTGATCGAAGTGACTCCGCCCCACGCCCGCCGTCCACGCCAGGTCGGCGAGCAGCTCCGCCGCGGCGGCTCCCCCGGATAGTTCGCCGGCGCGGTCTTCGAGCCACGCCAGATACCGCCCTGCCGATTCCCGCAGCGCCTGTTCGGACTTGGCGGACAAAGGCAGCACGCGGGTTCGACGCGCGCGGATGTCAGGCTCGGGCGGCGGCAGATGCGCTACCGCGGCGGGAAGCGCAACCGGGATGGGTTGCGGGGATCCCAGCGGCAGAGGGCTCGCTTCACGGGTCGCCTCGGGGCCCCAATACTCTTCCACTACAAGGTGGGCGTTCGTCCCGGATATGCCGAAGCAGTTCACCCCGGCCACGCGCGGGCGGCCGGGACGATCCGGCCAGTCCATCATGTCCGAAGTCACCCGCAACGGCGCCCGATCCCAGTCGAACGCCGGGTTGGGATCGCGGAAGTGCAGGTGCTTCGGGATGCGCCCCCGCTTGACCACCAGCGCCGACTTGATGAGCCCGACGACTCCTGCCGCCGACTCCAGATGGCCCACGTTGGTCTTCACGGATCCGATCAGAAGCGGGCTCTCCGCATCGCGTCCTCTGCCGTAGACGCTGGCCACGGCGTTCAGCTCGATCGGGTCGCCCACCGCCGTCCCGGTCCCGTGCGCCTCGACGTAGTCCACCTCCAGCGGGTCGAGCCCCGCCTGGGACAGCGCCTCCTCCATCACCTGCTCCAGCGCCGGAGTGTTCGGCACAGTCAGCCCGACACCGGTCCCCCCGTGGTTCACGACCGAACTCCGGATCACGGCCCAGATGCGGTCGCCGTCCGCCTGTGCGTCGCTCAGGCGTTTCAGCACTACCACGCCGCAGCCCTCGGCGCGCACGTATCCGTTCGCCGAAGCATCGAAGGTCTTGCACTTCCCGTCGGGCGAGAGCATCATCGCGTCCGCGCGCAGTTCGTAGATGCGCCCGTTGAGGATGGCCTGCACGCCGCCCGCGATGGCCAGGTTGGCCTTTCCCTGCTGCAGGTCCGCCACCGCGTCGTTAATCGCCACCACCGCCGATGCGCAAGCAGCGTCGACCGCCTTCGCCGGCCCCCTGAGACCGAGCACGAAGGAGACTCGCCCGGCGGTGCCGTTCAGGTTGGTGCCGCTGAGAGCGTAAAGGCACGCCGCGGCCTCGGCAGGCTTGGCCGATTCCACGACCAGCATCCGGTACTCGTCGTTGCTGATCCCGGTGTAGACACCGGTTCGGCTCTCCATAAGCCGGTCCGGGTCCATACCCGCATCCTCGAGAGCCCGCCAGCTGACTTCCAGCATCATGCGCTGCTGCGGGTCCAGCAGCTCGGCTTCCACCGGCGAGATGCGGAAGAATGCGTCGTCGAACTGGTCGATGTCGTCGACGAATGCGCCGAAACGGCAGCCTTCGCTCTGGACGGGCTTGTCCCCGAAGAGCTGTCCCCAGCGTCCCACGCCGGAACCCGGAACCCCTTCGGCAACCGCGTTCTTCCCGGTCTCCAGCAGGCGCCAGAACGCCTCGATGTCGTTTGCGCCGGGGAACCGGCACGCCATGCCGATGATCGCGATCGGCTCCCCGGCGGCGGAGAGGTCAGGCCTGCGGGCGGTCATGTCTCATGCCTCCGCCTCCCGCGAAGCGGTCCGGGCACTCCCGGTTGGGTGAATGGCGAAAACGACCAGCATCTCGTGCAGCCGCATCTACAACGATAGCTGCATCGCGATGGCGCGACACCACCGCGCACGCACGACGAAGGCGCCGCCGGAACCGGTCCGACGGCGCCTTCTCTCAGCGTGTTCTGCTCAGCCCGGCACGATGGCCGCTGGCCCGAACAGATACGATCACTCGGCTAACGGCGATCGCTTGCCCATGCCAGGCTGAACAGGGTACTTGGACTAGACAATTGATCACCTCCTTTTCATGAGTCGACATCGGGCCGAACACCGGCGGGCCCGCAGGCCCGCGGTACGTCGGAGAACGCCGTCTGAGCGATTCTCCAGCCGTCCCGCCACCCCCCAAATGGGAGTGGTTGCGAAAAATTACAAGGCCTTGACCCCGGTGGCAAGCAGAGGCCCGGACGCCGGGGATCATTTGTTTCCGGCACTGCGGGCATCAGACGCCAGGCTCACGATTGACGACGGATCCGGCTGGCGCAGCGAGCCCCCGGGCCCCGCAGTCGGGTCCGGCCCGATCCCGCGCGCCGGGATTGCCGCCTAGGCTTCCCGGAACGCCTTGCGGAAGAGCATCAGTGCCACCGCGATCGCGATCCCGATCCACAGGAATCCCCAGACCATGGTGGGGATACCGGTCATCTCGGCGAGCATGCGCGCGTCGGACTGGAGTTCCGGGCGGTCGATGACGTCGCTCTTGATGTCGAGGATGGCGTACAGGCAGCTGGTGAGTCCGAGCGCGGTGAGCAGTACCCGGTTCGCCCGTGCGGGGAGCTTCGCCGCCGAAGCGAAGAGCGTCAGCCCGAAGAGCAGGCCGAAGCCGAAGCCGAAGCCGTTACGCACGTACAGCAGCGTCAGCACGACCACCATCACGCCCACCACGCCGACGATCCACCGTGACGGACGCGCGCCGGCGCGCGCACCCATGAGCAGCAGCGCCCCCCAGCCCAGACTGCCCAGGTATCCTGCAGACAGTGTCAGGAACGCGTTCCCGCCGGGACAGTAGCACACGCCGCCCTGGGCCGGGTCGAGTTCGATGCCCTGGATGGTGCCTCCGGTAGCGAGCGCGGCGATGCCGTGGCTGATCTCGTGGAGCAGCACCACGAAGACCTTGAGCGGATAGACCACGGGCGTGTCCCAGGCGAACCAGATCGCTCCGAAGTAGAGGGCGAAGCCGGCGAGGAAGGCGAGACGTCGTTTGGTCTGGGGGCTCATGCCGGGTAGGTACGTCGCGCGGGGCCGCGGAGTTCCGGCCGGCGACCCTTGCGGGGGGAGCGTCAGGGCGTCCGGCCTTCCAGGATGGCCGCGAGGACGCGCGCGTCGATGTTGCCGCCCGAAACCACCGCGACGACGGGCCCGTCGTCGACGCCGGGCAGGCCCCCCAGCGCTGCCGCGACCCCCGCCCCACCCGCCCCCTCCGCGACAATGTGTGCGCGCTCGGCGAGCAGCCGGATCGCCCCGCGGACGTCCTCGAGCGACACCACCCGCGACCCGGCCAGCAGCGCGCGGGCCAGCGGCCACATCCCGGGCAGCAGGCCGGCGGCCCCGATTCCGTCCACGAACGACCGCCTGCGCGGGACCTCCACCGGCCGGCCCGCGTCCAGCGAGGCCGCCAGCGGGGCCGCCGTCTCCACCTCGGCCGCGAACACCCGCGCTTCCGGCCGGAGTGCCCGCACCGCGGTGGCGATCCCGCACGACAGGCCGCCGCCGCCGAAGGGCACCACCACGGCGCGCACGTCCGGAAGGTCCTCCACGACCTCGAGCCCGATGGTGCCGTTGCCGGCGATCACGTCGGGGTCGCTGACCGGGTGGACGAAAAGGCCCTCCTCGCCGGGATGGCCGTGGTCGCGCAACACCCCCCACCACTCCGCGAACGACACCGGGACGGCGGTCGCCCCCAGCCGGGCGATGGCGTCCAGCTTGGCCGCGGGCGCGGTGTCCGGGACGATCACCCGGCAGGGAATTCCGCGCCGGCGGGCCTCGTACGCGACGCCCTGGGCCATGTTGCCCGCGCTTCCGGTGTAGACGCCGCGCGCGAGAAGCGCGGGATGGGCGAGCGCCATGGCGTTGGCGGCGCCCCGGATCTTGAACGACCCGATGGGTTGCAGGCACTCGAGCTTGAGCCAAACCTCGGCGTTCGCCCCGGGCGCCTCCAGGCGTACCAGCGGCGTGCGGATGGCGGCCCCGGCGATACGCTCGCGCGCGGCCCGTATGTCGGCCAGGTCGATGGGCCCGGCCGGATTCATCCTGCGGAAGCCCGCGGATGCACTCGCCTCTCGCGGCGTCCGGGCGGCTTCATCCGCGGACTGCCTGGAGCGCCGCCGCGACGCCATCGGCCGCGCGGGCGATGCACCGCTCCCCGATCTCGCGACTCATCCCGCGGGGGTCGCCCAGCACGCCGTTGGGCGTGACCGCGCGCAGCCCCTCCCCGAAGATCCGCTCCGCCAGCGCCGCGTCGAAGCCGCCGACGTACCCCGCCTCGGCCAGTTCCTCCCGCACCAGATCGGGGCGGATGCACAGCATCTCCGAACTCTCCGCGATGTCGGCGTGCCCCCCCACGCGCGAGGTGAGTTCGCGCGCCACCTCCCGCACCGCGCCCTCCCACAACCCCACGAACTCCAGCAGATCGGTGTAGGCGTGGACTTCGCAATCGGGTGCCCCGGCGGCCCGGAGTTCGTCCAGCATGGCCGCGAGGGGCGCGAAGTTGCCTCCGTGGGACGGCACCAGGTACACGGTGCGGAAGCCGTGGCGCGCGAGGCTGGTCACGTAGTCCAGGCAGACCGCCTTGAGGGTGTTTCCTCTGAGCGATATCGTGCCCGCGAAGCCCATGTGGTGCTCGGAGCATCCCACGCGGATCGTGGGACCCACGAGGCTGCGCCCCAGACGGCGCGCCACTTCAAGAGCCAGCCGGTCGCCGCGCGCCGCATCCACCAGCAGCGGCAGGTGCCTTCCATGCTGTTCGATCGCGCCCACGGCCACCACGACCGACGTAAAACCTTCGGCCAGCGCCGCCTCCACCTCCGGCCAGGTCATCTCTTCGAGAAGCAGCGTCTTGAGCATGGACCCAACCTATGCGGAGGCGGGTCGTGGCTCCAGTTGAAGGCAGGGGGCGTGAGGCGCGGAGTTGGCACAAGTGATGCTGGAGAGGTTATGAGGCCGCGGTCGCTGGCTTGGCCGACCTGACCGGGCCGGCGTATACTGCCTCACTTCGCGCTACATCAGGGGGAACCAGGATGCCCGACGAAGTCGATCCCGACCCGCGACCTTGCTGCGCGCGCGCCCCGGAGGAGCACTAGGCATGCTGCGCCAGGTTCTGCTCTGGGCCTCCGAGAACGCGTGGCTCGAGCGCCAGATGCGACATCGCGGGTTCGCACGCCGGGCGGTCTCGCGCTTCATGCCCGGCGAGACCGCCGGCGCGGCGCTTGAGGCCGCCCGAAGACTCGGTGAACACGACATCTCGACGGTGTTCACAAAGCTCGGCGAAGCCCTCGACGACCGCGACGAGATCGAGAAGGTCGTGCAGCACTACCTGGGACTGCCGGGTCGGATCGCCGGAATGGAGCTGAACAGCCAGATCTCCATCAAGCTGACCCAGCTCGGCCAGGACCTGGGGCAGGAGGTGGCGCAGGCCAATCTGGAACGGTTGGCGGTGGCGGCAGCGGAGCATGGGAACGTCGTGTGGGTCGACATGGAGGCGTCGCCCTACCTCGACGAGACGCTGGACATCTTCACCACCACCCTGGCCCGGCATCCCAACCTCGGCCTCTGCGTGCAGGCGTACCTGTACCGCACGGCCGCGGACGTCGAGCGGCTGCTCGCGGTGGGCGCCCGCCTGCGGCTGGTGAAGGGAGCCTATCAGGAACCGGCCGACATCGCCTGGCCGCGCAAGCCGGATGTGGACGAGAACTTCATGGTCCTGACCCGGCTCATGCTCGAGAACGCGAATCCGGCCGCGCCCCACGGACTCGCTACCCACGACACCGTCCTGCTCGGCCGCATCCTGGACGAAGCTCGGGAGATGGGCCTGCCCCGGGACGCGTTCGAAGTGCAGATGCTCTACGGGATTCGGGCGCGCGAACAGCTGGCGCTGAGGCGACGCGGGATCCCGGTGCGGGTGCTCATCAGCTACGGCCCACACTGGTATCCGTGGTACATGCGCCGCCTGGCGGAGCGGCCCGCCAACCTGGGATTTGTCGTCCGCAGTGTCTTCACGCGATAGGGCCCTCGCCGTCGAGAGTCTTCGGGCCAACCTGCGCTCGGCGGGTATTCCGGCCCGGGAAGAGGACATCGAGCGGGTGATGGCTGAGGGCATCCCGGAGCGGGCGGCGTTCCTGCGCGCGTTGCTTGCGGCCACGGGGGACGACTGCATTCCGGACAACCTGTCGGGATGGTCGCTCGCGGGGCTGGAGCCGGGTGGGGAAGGGGACGGCGCGGCGGAAGCGGCTTCGGGCTCGCCCGCCGGGACGCCCCCTGCATCTTCTCGCGCCGGACCGGATCGCGCGCGTGACGACGCCGGGAGGGACGCCGAATCGCATCGGCAGACTACGCCGCCGCGGTGCGACGACCGGATGGCCTGGCCTTCGACGATCGCCGAGCTGGCGCCGCTGGTGCGCGCCGGTGCGGTTTCTCCGGTCGAGCTGACCGAGCAGGCGCTGACCCGGATTGAAGAGGACGGGGGCCGGGCCAACGCCTTTCAGCTGGTCCTGGCGGAAGAGGCGCGGGCGGCGGCGCGTCGCGCGGAGGATGAAGTGACGGGCGGCAGGTGGCGCGGGCCGCTGCACGGGATTCCCGTCGCGGTCAAGGATCTCCTGGCCATGAAGGACACGGTCACCACCGCCGGATCGAGAATCCTTGCGGATCACGTGACCGACCGCGACGCGGCCTCGGTGGAGCGCCTGCGCGCGGCGGGGGCGGTCGTCGTGGGCAAGACCCGGCTGTCGGAATTCGCGTACTGGCCGGGGTCGACCAACCCCCACTACGGCCCCACCCCCAACCCCCGCGACCCCACCCGCGACGCGGGCGGGTCGAGCAGCGGGTCGGCGGCGGCGGTCGCGCGCGGCATGGTGTACGCGGCTCTGGGCACGGACACGGGGGGTTCGATCCGCATCCCGGCGGCGCTCTGCGGGGTGGTGGGCCTCAAGCCCACCTTCGGGCACGCGAGCCTGCACGGTTGCGCGACGCTGGCCTGGTCCCTCGACCATGTGGGTCCGCTTGCGCGCAGCGTCGACGATGCCGCGCTCGTGCTGGCCGCCATCGCGGGACCCGACCCTCGCGACGCGCGCACCCGGCCGGCCCCGCCCTTCGCGATTCCCGGCCCGCCGCGAGACCCGGTGGAAGGCGAGCGCCGTTCGCGGGCCGGTCTGTCGGGTCTGCGCGTGGGCGTGCCCGCGGACTTGCACCTCGGCGCGCCCCTCCAGGACGCCGCCCTGCGTTCATGGGCGCGCGCCAACCGTGCGCTGGAGCATGCGGGCGCAACCCTGGTCGAAGTCGACCTCGACGAGATCCACATGCTGCGCCAGGTTGCCCTGCTCACGCTGGGCGTGGAGGCCGCCGCGCATCACGCACCCATGCTGCGAACCCACTACGACGACTACGGCGAGTTCTGTCGTGGTCGCCTGGTGGCCGCCTTCACCTTCTCGGCGCAGGACTTCCTCGGGGCGCAGCGGCTCCGGCACTGGATCCGCGGGCGGTGGGATGCCGCGTGCCACCGGGTGAACCTGCTGAGCTTGCCCTGCCAGCCCGGAGTGGCTCCTCTGTTGGATATGCCCGCCTCGACGGACCTCACCAATCTCTTCAACGCGCTCGGCTGGCCCGCGATCAGCGTTCCCTGCGGCAACGGGGAGCACGATCTGCCGCTCGCGGTGCAGCTCGTGGCGAAGCCCTGGGACGAGGCCACGCTCCTGCGCGCGGCCCGGGCGGTGGAGGCGTGAGGAGGGCGTGGACGCTCGTCCTGCTGCTGGCCGGGGCCTGTGGCGAAGACTCTTCCGGCCCCGCGGACATCCCGCGGATCCCCGGCCAGCTCGATGCTGCCCAACCGCCGCCGGGATACGATGGGCCGGAGGATTCCAGCGGCTACACCTTCGGCTTCAGGGGACAGCTGACCGCGACCGGGGTCGGCGTGGCCCATCTTCCTCCGGAGGCCGGGGACATGGACCGAGTGCGCTGGCTGTGGATCGGCTGCTTCGTCCGGGAGAACGCGGAAAGCCCCTACACAAGCATCGATCCGGTCGAAGGATCCTTCTTTCCCTGCGGCTTCAGGTGGCACCGGGACCACCTGGATGGAGTCGTACAGTCTCCGCGCACGCCCCTGTGGGAGGCGCTCGTCGTCGTCGTCGTGCTCTGAATCCCGGGTCCCGCAATCACCCCCGCAGCGCACGGGCCACCTCGGCGGCGGTAGCGGTCGCCGCGCCGCGCCGCGCCACCACGACCGAAGCGGCCGCGTTTGCCAGCACCGCCGCGCTCAGGACTTCGCAGCCGACCGCGAGCCCCAGCACCAGCGCACTGGCCACCGTGTCGCCTGCGCCGGTCACGTCCGCCACCTCTCCCTGGCGCGCGGGCGGAATGTTCCGGCAATACCCGGTTCCTTCAAGAACGCTCATGCCCCGGCTTCCGCGCGTAACCACGATGGCGCGGGCGTTCAGGCGGCTCAGGAGCTCTCTCCCCGCCATCACGACATCCGCATCGCTCCGCAAAACGCGGCCCGAAACGCCCGCCAGCTCCTCCTCGTTCGGGGTGGCCACCGTAACGCCCTGGAACTCGTACAACCGATAGCGCGAATCTGCGCATGAGGGGAGACCGCGCGTGCGTGCCGCCTGGATCAGACATGAACGCACCGGCGGCGCCAGGGTCGCATACCCGTAATCCGAGAGCAGTACTGCGTCCACCTCGGGGAGCAGTTCCCGCGCACGCCGGACGAGGCGGTCGATCCGGCTGGCTCCGTATTCCCCACCCTGGTCGATCCGCAACACCTGCTGCCTGGCCGTATTGGCCGCTCCTGCGAGGATCCGGGTCTTGGTGACGGTTCGGCGCTCCGGATCACGCAGGATTCCGCCCGTATCGACGCCGGCGGCGCGGAGCAGTTCGACCACCTGGTCTCCCTCGCGGTCCTGTCCCACCAGCCCCAGCGGGATCGGCTCCCCGCCCAGCGCGCGCACATTGCGGGCGGCGTTGCCCGCGCCCCCCAGGTTCACACCGTCGCTCTCGTGCTCGATGATGACCACGGGAGCCTCCCGGGAGAGGCGTGTCGTCTTGCCGACGAGATAGCGGTCGAGCAGAAAGTCGCCCGCCACCAGGACGCGGCGGCCGGCGAGTGCGTCGAGAACCTTCAACGCTCCGTTACGCGCGCGCTTCAACTGGCCGTCGGAGTCCATCTCCTCCCTCCTCACCGGGGGTCCTTCGGCGGCGCGGCCGCGATCGCGTGTGCGGCCGCGAGCAGATCGTCGCAGATCAGGTCGGGCTCGACGCGCCAGCGATGGCGCTGATACTCGATCTGGCCACGCCCGTAGCCGGTGCGCAGCAGAATCCCGCGCGCCCCCGCGGCATGTCCGGTCTCCACGTCCGTAATCATGTCCCCGGCCATCCAGGACGAGGCCAGGTCCACCCCGTACTCGCGCGCCGCCCTGTGCAGCATCCCCGGAAGGGGCTTGCGGCAGTCGCACACCGCAGGCCTTCCCTCGGGAGGGAGATGCGGGCAGTGGTACACGGCCTCCACGCGTGCTCCGTCGCGCGCCAGCCCGTCGACCAGGCGGCGGTGCACCTCGTTCAGCACGTCCTCGGTGAAGTATCCGCGCGCGATCCCCGACTGGTTGGTGGCCACGAACACCCGGTAGCCGGCCTGGTTGAGCAGGTGTATGGCCTCGCCCGAGAAGTCGTGCAGGCGGAAGCGGTCGGGATGATTGATGTAGCCCACCTCGCGCGCGACCGTGCCGTAGAGGTCGAGGAAGACGGCTCCCGGGAGGGATGTTCGGGCGGCGGACATGGTGCGAAAGTATACCGTGGCGGCGACACGGTGGGCAGCCCCGGCGGAGACGCGACGCGCCCGGGCCGCGGATCCGGCGCCCGGGCCCGAGACTGGAACGGATCGGCGCGCGCTCCTAGATTCCCGCCTGCCCGCCGGTCACGCGCGGATCTGCCGGGACAGAAGATCATCGCGGTCCCGCGCACGCGGGGTCACAGCTCGGTCAAGGGGCCATAGCTCAGTCGGGAGAGCGCCTGCTTTGCAAGCAGGAGGTCGCCGGTTCGATTCCGGCTGGCTCCATTGAGGTGGCGAAGTTGGCCAGCCGTGCGCGGGTCAATGGCGCGCCCCTTCGGGTTCGCTCGACTCAACGACCTCGCGGGAGTTTCGCCTCAGGCAACGTCGTGCCGCTTGATCCAGTCGCGCAGTGCGTGGTCGATCCGTGTCTGCCAACCGCGCCCTCCGGCGCGAAAGTGGTCGATGACCTCCTGGGACAGCCGGATGGTGGTCGATATTTTCGGCCGCGCCTTCCGAGGACGTCCCCGGCGTACGGGCGCCTTGGCGAACTTCTCCGGCCAGCCGTCCTTTGAGAGGTCGGGTGCGGTCTCGGGGTCAAAACCTCGGGCCGTAGAGCCGTCGTTCTCGTTCATTGGCCCTCCTCATGCTGATGATCCTGTGTGCGCGATCGCGGGGCGTCCAGACGAGTACCACCATCGTCTCGTCAAGAAAACCGATGGTGATGTAGCGAATCTCGCCGTAGTCCCGTCGGTCATCCTCAGTGGTCAGCGTCGAGCCGGCGAACACGTCTGCGGCCCGGGCCATATCCAGTGCTCGGGCCTTGATCGTCTCGGCGCGTTTCGCGTCGTCGAACTCGATCCGCATGAATTAATGTTACTACAAAAAAGGGGCTGTCAAGGGACCCTCCCTGCGCACCGTGCCGGTCGGAGGGCCTGCCGCTGCCGAGGCTACATCCGCGTTGTTTCCCCACGATGTGCCGAGTAACTTTGGCCACCGGTGGTGTTCCCGTCCCGTCGGTCACGAGCTTCTGCAAGCAGGAGGTCGCCGGTTCGATTCCGGCTGGCTCCATTCTTCGCGCCCACCGGCCCGTCTGGTCCGCCTCAACCCGGTGATCCGAGCCCATGAAGAAGATCCTTCCCATCCGCCGCCCGAGTCCGCTCTCCCTCGCGCGGACATGCGTACTCGGCGCCTCTCTGCCCCTGCTCGCCGCGGCCTGCTACGACGGCCCCAGGCCCGTCTTCGAGAACGGGGAGGCGCAGGTCGTTCCGGAGTTCGCCGATTCGGCCACCTGGGTGCGGCACGAACTCTGGGTCGAGACCGGCTTTGATTCCGACGGGGACGGCGCGTCCGACCGGGTGCATGTGGACGTGACCCGCCCCGCCGCGACCGAATCCGGGCTTGAGGTCGCCGTGATCTACGAGACCAGCCCGTACTATTCCGGTACCGGCGGCCTCGACTTCGACTACTTCTGGGACATCCGCCAGGAGGTGGGCGCGCCCCCGCCTCCCCGCACCGTGATGCCCGCGATGGAGCACATCGAGGAGCAGCCGGTCATCTCGAACTCCCACATCGGCACCTGGGTGCCGCGCGGGTTCGCGGTTGTGCACTCGCAGTCGCCCGGGACGGGACAGTCCCAGGGCTGCCCCACCGTCGGCGGCGAGAACGAGTCCCTCGCGCCCAAGGCGGTGATCGACTGGCTGAACGGGCGAGCGCGCGGCTTCACCGCCGTGGAGGGCGGGGAGGAGGTGAGCGCCTACTGGTCGACCGGCAGCGTGGGCATGATCGGGACCTCCTACAACGGCACCCTGCCGCTCGCCGCCGCAACGACGGGCGTGGAGGGGCTTGAGGCCATCATCCCGGTGGCGCCCAACACGTCGTACTACCACTACTACCGGTCGCATGGGCTGGTGCGGTCACCGGGCGGCTACCCCGGCGAGGACATCGACGTCCTCTACGATTTCATCAACAGCGGCCCGATGGAGCGCCGCGACTACTGCAACCAGACCGTGCGAAGCGACCTCATGCAGGCGCGCTTCGACCGCGCCTCCGGGGACTACAACGACTTCTGGGCGGGCCGCGACTACCTCAACCATGTCGACGGCGTGCGCGCCCCGACGCTCATGGCGCACGGCTTCAACGACTGGAACGTGATGCCCGAGCACAGCTACCGGATCGTGGCCGCGCTGCGCGACCGCGGCGTGCCGGTGCAGGCGTACTACCATCAGGGGGGCCACGGGGGCGAGCCGCCGCTCAGCCTCATGAACCGCTGGCTCTCCCGGTACCTGTACGGAGTCGAGAACGGGGTGGAGAGCGATCCGGGCGCGTGGATCGTGCGAGAGGGCGACGACCGCCTGAGCCCCACGCCCTATCCTTCCTATCCCAACCCCGACGCGGAGTCCGTGCGCGTGGTCCCCTCCGGCGACGGGGGGAGACAGGGGATGCTCTCGCTCGAGGCCGATCCCGCCGCCGCGCAGCAGTCGTTCACCGACGACGTGAGCTTCTCCGGCGCCGACCTGGCCGGGGCGGAGGCCTCGGAGCACCGGTTGCTGTTCGCGACCCCCGAACTCGCCGAAGAAGTGCATCTGTCCGGCCTCGCCCGCGTCTCGCTCCGCCTCGCGGCCGACCGCGCCGCCGCCAACCTCTCGGTATGGCTGGTGTCGCTCCCCTGGACCGAGGGCGCCCCCATCAACGACAACCTGATCACGCGCGGCTGGGCCGACCCGCAGAACGCGGCATCGCTCAGCGAGAGCGCGCCGCTGGTCCCGGGCGAGTTCGTCGATGTCGCCTTCGACCTGCAGCCCGACGACCAGATCATCCCCGCCGGACAGCGCATCGGGCTCATGGTTTTCTCCAGCGACGCCGACTTCACCCTCCACCCCGAGCCGGGGACCCGGCTCACCGTCGACCTGGCCGCAACCGCCCTCGACCTGCCCGTCGTGGGAGGGCGCGCGGCGTTGGCGCGGGCGCTGGGCGGAGGCTCCGGCGCGTCCTGACGGAGACAGGCGCGGCCGCATGGGAGAGGCGCGGCCGCACCGGCAGGGAGGCGGGCCGGCCGCACATCGCGTAGACTGAAATGTGGGGGGACCCGCACATCGATTGCAGTCGTACCGAACGCAGGCTGCACATCGAGTAGACCCGAGATCCCGGAGGCCGCCATGCCCCGCAGCAAAGCTCGCCCGTCCGTCCTCGTCACCGGGATCACGCTCATCGTGGTCGGATTCCTCTTCGTGCGATGCACGGCGGATCCCACGGACTCCGTCGTCGCCGCCGGGCCCGGATCCCACGCGGACCTGGTCCAGCTCTTCGAGGAGTGGCGCGCCTTCGAAATGCCCGACTTTGTCGACGGCGTCCCCGACTACTCCGCCGCGGCGATGGCGGGCCAGCAGGCCGAGCTTCCACAGTGGCAGGCGCGCCTGAACGCGCTCGCGCCCGAAAACTGGCCGGTCGAGGAGCAGATCGACTGGCACCTGGTGCGCGCGGAGATGAACGGGCTCGACTTCGACCACCGCGTGCGCCGTCCCTGGGCGCGCGATCCGGCCTTCTACGTCATCATGTTCCTGGCCGAGAGCGATGTCCCGGCCCATGAAGGCTCCGTGATCCACGGCTGGGTCGATACCTGGACCTACGACTATCCGCTGTCGGACGAAGATGCGGCGGAACTCACGGCCCGCATCGGCGCGATCCCGGCGCTGCTGGAACAGGCCCGCGTGAACCTCGCCGACTCCAACGCGCGCGACCTCTGGCTGGCCGGCATCCGTGACTTCGCCGCCCAGGCCCGCGACCTCGACACCTACGCCGGGCAGGTCGCCGGGACGAGCGCCGAACTCGACCAGGCCATCGCCGACGCGCGCGCCGCCTCCGACGCCTTCCGTGGCTGGCTGGAGGAGGGCGCCTCTTCCCGCACCGGGCCGTCCGGGGTCGGGGCCGACAACTACACCTGGTACATGCAGAACGTCCACCTGGTCCCGTATTCGTGGGAGGAGCAGGTGACCCTCATGCGCCGCGAACTGGCGCGCTCCCATTCCTCGATGCGGCTGGAGGAGAACCGCAACCGAGATCTGCCCGAACTCGAGCGCATCGCCTCCGCTGAGGAGTACGACCGGCGTCTGAACGAGTCCGTGGACCTTTACATGCGTTTCCTCGAAGAAGAGGAAGTCGAGACGCTCGCAGACTACATGGATCCCGCGCTCAGGGCGGTGAACGGGAGCTTCAGCCCCGTGGAGCCGGGCGAGCTGCGCAACTTCTTCCAGGAAGTCATCTACCGCGATCCGGACGCCTTCCGCCCGCACATGCACCACTGGATCGAACTGGCGCGCATGCGCGAGGACCCGCACTCGAGCCCCATCCGGGCCACGCCTTCGCTCTACAACATCTTCGACTCACGCTCCGAGGGGCTGGCGACCGGCGTCGAGGAGATGTTCATGCACCTGGGGCTCCTGGACGACAATTCGCCCCGGGCCCGCGAACTCGTGTGGATCATGCTGGCGCAGCGGGCGGCGCGCGCCCTCAGCGGCCTTAACCTGCACGGCGACGTCTTCGAAATGGAGGAGGCGGTCGAGCACGCCATGACCTGGACGCCGCGCGGATGGCTGACGGAAGGCGACCTGGTGCGCGGGGAGCAGAGCCTCTACCTGCGGCAGCCGGGCTACGGCACCAGCTACGTCACCGGCAAGATCCAGATCGAGGAACTGCTCTCCGAATACGCCATCCAGGAGGGCGACGACTTCACCGTCAAGCGCTTCTTCGACGCCTTCTACGGCGCCGGCGTGATCCCCATTGTGCTCACGCGCTGGGAGATGACGGGCGAGAAGGACCCGATCCTGGATGTGAACTGAGTCAGTCCCCTCCCGGAGGCGGTCCCCGGTAGGTGCGCACGGGAGGCAGGTGCGCGCCCGTCAGCCCCTGCGGCTCGGGTTCGCTCACCACCGACAGGTTGAGCGTGCCGATCCCGTCGATGGAGGCGGAGATCTGTTCCCCCGGCTGCAGGAAGCGCTGCGCTCCCCGAACCGCCGTGCCCATGCCGACGCCTCCGGAGGTGCCGTTGTTGACGACGTCCCCGGGGAAAAGGGTGATGATGGAGGAGCCGTACTCGATCAGCTCCCAGAGGGAGTGGATCATGTCGCCGGCGGTCGCCTCCTGCATGCGCTCGTCGCCGACGTCGAGCGTCTGGCGCAGGATCTCCATCGGGTTTCCGTAGAACTCCTTCGGCACGATCCACGGCCCCTGCGGCGCGAAGGTGTCGTGGCCCTTGCCGACGAACCAGTCGGAGGTCATCGGGTTGCCGCCCGGCGGACGCCCGCCGCGGTCGGAGATGTCGAGCGAGACCAGGTAGCCGAACACAAAGGCCTCCGCGTCGTTCGCGGAAACGTACTTCGCGGACCGGCCGATGACCGCGCCCAGCTCGACCTCCCAGTCGATGCGGTCGCGTCCGTAGGGAAGCACCACCTCGCCGCCGTCGCCGATGACCGCGCCCTTGCTCGGCTTCAGGAAGAGATAGGGCACGCCCCGATTCTCCCGTCTCTGCCGCCGCGCATCGGCCCGCTCCTCCTCGGTGCCGGTCTCGTTGACGTGACTGTAGAAGTTGACCGCGGCGTTGAGGATCTTGCCCGGGTACAGGATGGGCGGGAGGGTGCGCACGTCGTCGAGATCGTGTACCCAGGACGGGCGGTTCGCGCCCAGCATGTCGTTTGCCACCAAGTGGTTGACGACCTCGTAGAGGCGCCGCTTGAGGCCATACTCGTAGCGCTCGATCAGCTCCAGCATGTCCCCCGGGGCCTGGACGCGGGCGTAGTAGGGATCGCGCTGCAGGGCGGTGTTGGCGGCGTCGATCTCGACGATGAGCTGGTCGCGCAGAACCAGCGACACGGTGGGCGTGCCCTCGATCTCGAAGGTGCCGACCTTGAAGGGCTCGGCGATGTCCGGGACGCCCTGGGCGGACGTCGGTAGCGGAATCACCAACAGAAGAAGTGTGGCAAGGATACGAAAATCGCGCATGCTGTCCTCCCCGGGTTGTCTGTCGGACGAACTCCGGCTTTGCGGCGGCTGGGGCGTTCTTCGCGGCGGTCGGGCGGCTCGGTCCCGCACCGGCGGCCAGACTGCACACTTACGCCAGTCCGGGGACTCTGTCAATCGGGTCTCTTCGGGCGGCCAGGGGCGCGGGTCGACCGTGTCCGGAAAGAGCGCCCGGCCGCATCCGCAACGGAGCAGGCTCCCGGCGGCGTTGCCGGGCCCCGCGCGGTCGTCTACCGTTCCCGTCCGCGCGTTTCTCCCCTCGCACACATCTCCCGCGCAGCAGGTGAGTCATGAAGATGATCCGATGGACATTGGCGCTCTCGATCCTGGTCACCGCTCCGCTCGCGCTCTCCGCGCAGCAGAAGGTGTCTCTCGACCACGACAGCTACGCGATCTGGAAGCAGATCCAGGACGAGGATTTTTCCAGGGATGGCCGCTGGCTCGCCTACCGGCTCGTGCCCGGGGACGGCGACGCCACGCTGGTGGTGGAACACCTGGAGGACGGGCGCCGCGTGACGGTTTCGCGGGGCGCCGATCCGGGCTTTACCGCCGACAGCCGCTTCCTGGTCGCGCTGGTCGAGCCCGCGGAGGCGGCGGTGGACGCTGCGCGTGCCGAGGGTTCGCGCGACATGCCCGGCGACTCACTGCTGATCCTCAGCCTGTCCGACCTGTCGGAGACGCGCGTCGCGGGGGTCCGGTCCTTCCGGCTGCCCGGGGACGGCGGCACCTGGATGGCGTACCTCATGGAGGAGGCCGCCGGCGATGGACAGGAGGAGCGGACAGGTGAGGCCGGCGGGTCGGAGGAGGTAGAGGAGGCGGAGGGGCGCGCCCAGCGGGGAGAGGGCGATGACGACGATGGGCCGCCCCGGCTGGACGACGGGACCGAGCTGGTGGTGCGCGACCTGGCCACCGGGCAGGAGCGCCGCTTCGACCACGCGGTGAGCTACGCCTTCTCGGGTAACGGCGGCGCGCTCTACTACACGGCGTCCGGGCAGGACGGCGCCGCCGACGGCGTCTTCCGCGTGGGGACGGCCGGCGGGGCGGACACGGTCGCCGGCGGGGAAGGGCGCTACCTGCGGCTCGCCGTCGCCGACGACGGCGCGGTCGCCTTCCTCACCGACCGCGACGACCGCGGGGCCGGGGCGCCCGCCTTCGCGCTGTACGCCGCGCGCGAGGGAGCCGCCACCGCCCGGGTGGCCCCGGGCGCGGAAGCCCTCCCCGACGACTGGGCTCCCAGCGAGCACGGCGAGGTGTCGTTCTCCGCTTCGGGCGCGCGCGTCCTCTTCCACTCGGCGCCCCGGCCCCTTCCGGATCCCGAGGACGAGACCCCCGGGGACGAGCGCGTCCAAGTCGACATCTGGAACTGGAAGGACCCTCTGCTGCAGCCCATGCAGCTGGTGCAGCTGGAGGACGAAATGGAGCGCAGCTACCAGGCGGTCCTCGACCTCGGGAGCGGCCGCGTGGTGCAGCTTGCCACCAGCGAAGTGCCCGACGTGACGCTTGCCGGCGACGGCGCGATTGCGATGGGCAGGAGCGACCTCCCCTACCGGCAACTGGTGTCGTGGGACGCCAGCTACGTGGACCTCTACACCATCGACGTGGCGGACGGCTCGCGTCGGCAGGTGGCCGAGCGGGTGCGGGGACAGGGGACGCTCTCTCCCGGCGGCGGCTATATCACCCGGTGGGACGGCGTCCGCCGCATCTGGGTCGCCGTCGACACCGGCAGCGGGGAGGAGATCGACCTGACCGGCGCCATCGACGTGGGCTTCTACAACGTGCTGGACGACCGGCCGGATCTCTCTCGTTCCTACGGGACGGCGGGATGGACGGCGGACGATGCCGCCTTCCTGGTCTACGACCGCTACGACATCTGGGCGGTCGACCCCACCGGCCGCGCCGCTCCCCGCAACCTCACCCGCGGCGCCGGGCGCGCGTCCGATACCCGCTTCCGCTTCGTCGACCTCGACAACACCGACCCGGTGGTGCCCTCCGGCGAGGTGTACCTCTCCTCCTTCCACCTGTACGACAAGTCTTCGGGCCTGTGGCGCGGCGACTTCGGCGAGGGCGCCGTCCCGGAGCAGCTCATCGCCGGCGATGCCCGCTACGCCGGCCTGTTCCGGGCGCAGGACGCGGAGGTCTTCGCCTACACCCGCTCCACCTTCGAGGAATTCCCGGACCTGTGGGTGGCGGGCCCGGCCCTCGACGACGGGCGCAAGGTCACCGACGCCAACCCGCAGCAGTCCGACTACCTGTGGGGCACCGCCGAAGTCGTGGAGTGGACCTCCATGGACGGCACCCCTCTCCAGGGCATCCTCTACAAGCCGGAAGGCTTCGACCCGTCGGAGCAGCATCCCATGATGGTGTACTTCTACGAGCGCTCCTCCGACGGCCTGCACGGCTACGCCGCGCCCGCGCCGGGGAGCTCCTCCATCAACCGCAGCTTCTACGTCAGCCGCGGCTATCTGCTCTTCGTGCCGGACATCCCCTACCGCGAGGGCTACCCGGGCGAGAGCGCGCTCGACGCCGTGGTCCCGGGCGTCCTCGAGCTGGTGGAGGAAGGCTTCGTGGACCCCGGCCGCATCGGCGTGCAGGGGCACTCCTGGGGCGGCTACCAGATCGCGTACATGGTGACGCGCACCGACCTGTTCGCGGCCGCCGAGGCGGGTGCCCCGGTCTCCAACATGATCAGCGCCTACGGGGGCATCCGCTGGCAGTCCGGACGGAGCCGCGCCGTTCAGTACGAACGCGGGCAGAGCCGCATCGGGGGCTCGCTCTGGGAGTATCCGCTGCGCTTCATCGAGAACTCGCCCATCTTCACCGCCGACAAGATCAACACGCCCATCCTCATGCTGCACAACGACGAGGACGGGGCCGTGCCGTGGTACCAGGGCATCGAGTTGTTCGTGGCGCTGCGCCGCCTGGGCAAGCCCGTGTGGATGCTGAACTACAACGGCGAAGCCCACGGCCTCAGGCAGCGGCACAACCAGAAGGACTGGGCGATCCGCATGCAGCAGTTCTTCGACCACTACCTGAAGGGCGCGCCCGCTCCGGTGTGGATGGAGGAAGGGGTGCCGGCGATCATGAAGGGCAGGACGCTGGGGCTGGAGCTCACCCGCGTGCGGACGATCTCGGAGGAGGAGCCGGGCCGGTAACCCCGGGCGTCAGCTCCGCAAGCTGCCGCGCACGTCGCTCGATCCGCGGCCCGCGTGCGCGACAGGGCCGGGCGGCGGACGCTCGGCGGGAAGCCCGGCGCCTAGCCGCGCCAGCCGATGGGCGCGCCGCGCGAGACCGCCATGGCCCCGCTGCGCACCAGCGCATCCGTTTCCGCGATCTTCCCGGCGCTCTCGAGGAAGCCGTCGATCCTGGGGCCGCTGCTGGTGATCTCGATCGTGAAGTGACCTTCGTGCTCGGCGAGGATTGAACCGCCGAACTCCGCGACCATTTCGTCCAGCTGAGCCCGGGTGCCCGTCGTCAGGCGCAGCTTGAAGAGCGCGAGTTCGCGGATGATGTGGTCGCGGCCGGTCATGTTTCTCAGGTCCACGACGTCCACCAGCTTGCTCAGCTGCTTCATGATCTGCGCGAGGGTCTCGTCCGAGCCGTTGGTGACCAGCGTCAGGCGCGAAACCGCGTAGTCCTTCGTCGGCGCGACGTTGAGGCTTTCGATGTTGAAGCCACGGGTCGAAAACAGGTCGGTGACGCGGGAAAGCGCGCCGGCCTCGTTCTGAAGCAGGACGGACAGGGTGTGTCGCATGGCGGTCTAAGCTTGCGGGATGGCGCGGGCATCGCAAGATATGCAGCGGCTCATGCGGGCTTTGCCATTCGACTCCCTTTGTCCGACTATTCACCACGGCACCCAATCCTTTTCCGTGCCCGCCACGGGAGGCGTTTCCATGACAACCAGCACGGCGCTCCGCGAACCCCCCGCGCACCCGCTCGCGGGCCGGGTCATGAGCGGAGCCGAGATGATCGTTCAGGTCCTGGCCGACGAGGGAATCGACACCATCTTCGGCTACAGCGGCGGAGCGATCCTCCCCACCTACGACGCCGTCTTCCGCTACAACCAGGAGAACGCGGACGACGGCGTGGAGCCGATGCCGCTGATCGTGCCCGCCAACGAGCAGGGGGCCGGCTTCATGGCGGCCGGTTACGCGCGCGCCAGCGGCAAGGTGGGGTGCGTGCTGGTGACCTCCGGGCCCGGCGCCACCAACTGTGTGACCCCGGTGCGCGACTGCATGGCCGACTCGGTGCCCATCGTGGTCATCTGCGGCCAGGTGCCCACCGCCGCCATCGGCACCGACGCCTTCCAGGAGGCCCCGGTCACCGCGGTGATGGGCCCGGTGGCCAAGCACGTCTTCCTGGTAACGAAGCCGGAGCAGCTCGAGGCCACCATGCGCACGGCCTTCGAGATCGCGCGCACCGGCCGGCCCGGTCCGGTGGTGGTGGACGTGCCCAAGGACGTACAGAACTGGACCGGGGCTTTCCGGGGGGAGGGACGCCTGCCCATCACGGGGTACCGGCGGCGCCTCCAGGCACTGCAGGCCCGCAGGTTGAGCCCGGAACGGTGCGGTGAATTCTTCGACATGCTGGGGGAGAGCCGCCGCCCGCTCATCTACGCCGGGGGAGGCGTGGTGAACGCGAACGCCTCCGAGCCCCTGCGCCGGCTGGCCAACGACTTCGGCATCCCGGGCGTGACCACCCTCATGGGGCTGGGCAGCTTCGACACCACCGCGCCCCTCTGCCTGCACATGCTGGGGATGCACGGCACGGCGTTCGCCAACTATGCGGTGGACGACTGCGACCTGCTCATTGCGGTCGGCGCGCGCTTCGACGATCGCGTGGCCGGGGTGCCGTCGAAGTTCGCGGCCAAGGCCCGCCGCGTGATTCACTTCGACATCGATCCCTCGGAGATCCACAAGGTCAAGCCGGCGGACTGGCACTACACCGGGATGCTCCCCGAGGCCCTCGACGCCCTGGTGGCGTACGGGCACTCGATCGGATTCAGCACCGACTTCTCCGAATGGCACGCCGAGGTCGCGGCGCTCAAGCGCGACTACGCCCTCGACTACGACCGCGAGAGTTCGCTCATCCAGCCGTACTACGTCATGGAGGTCATGAACCGCATCACCCGCGGCGAGGCGATCATCTCGACCGGCGTGGGACAGCACCAGATGTGGGCCGCCCAGTACTGCGACTTCGGCGAGCCGCGGCTCTGGCTGACCTCCGGGAGCATGGGCACGATGGGATTCGGGCTGCCGGCAGCCATCGGCGCCCAGTTCGCGCGCCCGGACAAGCTGGTCATCGATGTGGACGGCGACGCCAGCATCCGCATGAACCTGGGAGAGTTCGAGACTGCCAGCTCCTACGATCTGCCCGTCAAGATCATGGTGCTGAACAACTTCGGCGACGGCATGGTCATGCAGTGGCAGCGCCTCTTCTTCAAGGGCCGCCTGTCCGCGAGCGACAAGTCGCTGCGCAAGAAGGATTTCGTGCTGGCGGCGAAGGCGGACGGTTTCGAGTACGCCGAGCGCCTGGACCGCAAGGAGGACGTCCCGCGGGTCGTCAAGGAGTTCATCGAGTTCCCCGGCCCCGCCTTCCTGGAAGTCGTCATCGACCCGGAGGCGCACGTGTATCCGATGGTCGGGCCGGGACTTTCCTACCAGGACATGGTCACCGGGGACCACATTCCCAATCGCTACGAGGACCGGGGCGCGGAGCCCGATCCCTCCGATCTGTTCTGAGGTAGATGATGCGCGTCCTGCCCCTTCTCCTGCTCGCCGCCGCGTGCGCGCCCGCCTTCCAGGTCGAGGAGGCGACCATCGCCGACATCCACCAGGCGATGGAGGAGGGCCGGCTCAGCGCGGAGGAGCTGGTGCAGAGCTACCTCGACCGCATCGAGGCGTACGATCGGCAGGGGCCCTACCTGAACTCCATCATCACCGTAAGCGAGCACGCGCTGGAGCGGGCGCGCGAGCTCGACGACGCCTTCCGGGCGACCGGCTTCACCGGCCCGCTGCACGGCATCCCGGTGATCGTGAAGGACAACTACGACACCTACGACCTGCCCACCACCAACGGGACCCTCGCCTTCCGCGGGGCGATTCCGCCCGACGACGCCTACCAGGTGCGCAAGCTGCGCGAGGCGGGCGCGATCATCCTGGCCAAGTCCAACCTGGCCGAGTTCGCGTCCAGCGGCGCGTTCACGCTCAGTTCGGTACTGCCCGGCTACTCGCGCAACCCCTACGACCCCACCCGGGTGACGGCCGGATCGAGCGGAGGCACGGGAGCCGCGGTCGCCGCCAACTTCGGCGCCGTGGGTCTCGGCTCGGACACCGGCAGCTCCATTCGCGGCCCCTCCTCCCACCAGGCGCTTGTGGGGTTCCGCACCACCATGGGGCTCACCAGCCGCGACGGCATCGCCCCGCTGAGCGCCGCCCGCGACGTGGGCGGTCCCATGGCCCGCACCGTGGCCGACGCGGTCGCGGTGCTGGAGGTGATCGTGGGCCAGGATCCGGCGGACCCGGTCACGCTCGAGAGCGAAGGGCGGGTTCCCGACAACTACCGCCAGTTCCTCGATGCGGACGGACTCCAGGGTGCCCGCATCGGCGTGCTTCGCCAGCTGTTCGAGGAGGCGCGCGACTACGACGATCCGCGCTCGCTCGGAAGCGGGGTCCTCGCCCCGGGCGAGGAGATGCCGTCAGAGGACCCGGACCAGGAGTCCGGCGCGCCTGAGGGGCAAGGCCGGGACGAAGAGCAACAGGAAGAGGACGAGCCCACCACCATCCATCCCGAGGTGTTGCGGGTGATGGAACAGGCGCTCGCGGACATGCGCGCGGCCGGCGCGGTCGTCGTGGATGCCGTCGAGATCCCGGACCTGGACGACATCCGCGGCGACTTCCCGAGCATCAGCCGGCTGAAGTACGACTTCGAGAATTACCTGGCCACGCGTCCGGAACTGAAGTTCAAGACGCTCGACGACGTGGTGGAGTCGGGCGACTATCATCCCTTCCTGCGCGCCAGCCTGGAGCGCAACCGGGAAGTGGACTACGCGCCCGAGGAGCACGAGGACTACCCTCAATACCTGGAGACGCAGGAGCGGCTGCGGGACGCCGTGCTCGCCGTCTTCGAGGAGCACGAACTCGACGTTCTGGTCTATCCGACCTACAACTACCCGGCCCGGCTGATCGGCGACGAGAACACCACGTACGGGGCGAACAGCTCCATCCTCTCGCCCCCCACCGGCTTTCCGGCCTTCAACGTGCCGATGGGATATTCCTTCGGTCGCCTACCCGCCGGGTTGCAGTTGCTGGGGCGGCCCTTCGACGAGCCGACCCTGATCCGCATCAGCTACGCCTACGAGCAGGCCACGCAGCACCGCCGTCCGCCCCCGTTCACGCCTCCGTTGAGCCGCTGAGGGCGGCGGACACCCCTGACGGGGGAGGTGTTGCGAGTCAGCGCGGGTCCGCCGCTCCCTGCAGCAGATAGGCATCGGGCCCCCCGGAAGTGGTCACGCTGGAGACCCCACAGCTGGCCAGCAGCACCCGGGCGTCGCCCTTTCCGCTGTCCGAGGGCGCGATGACGTCCTCTCCCTGCTCGGGCTCGTCGCTGATGGCCCCGAGCAGGCCGGTGTCCTGTTCCGCGATCCGGGTCGCCACGACCCTCAGGTTGGTCTCTCCGGTGGCGGGGTTGTCGAAGGCGGTCGCGGTGAGCACGTCGTGGTACGTGTTGCCGGTGAATATCTGGGTCCCCAGACCCGACGTCTGCTTGCGGCCCCGGACAAAGCCGGCATCGCTGTTTCCGTCCTCGATCGTGTAGCCCAGAATGTTCAGTTGAGCGACGGCGCACTGATAGGCCGTCTCTCTGCCGGGTGGCGCCACGCCGTAGTAGGAGATCGGGGCGGAGGAACAAGCGGACATCGCCGCGGCAGCGAACAGGATGCTCTTCTTCATGGGTGTCATCCCCTTCCGGTGGGTGGAGGTGCGAGGGCCCGAGCGACGAGCCGGATCGCCACGCCCTGGCCGCAAAATACATGCCAAGATGGTGATCGGGTGATGTACCCCGGCCCACGGGGCCAGGTTACGTTCGCGAGCCCATACTTCGAGTCCGACGACCCGACCGGGCCGGGCGCGCCGGTACCTCCTTCACGGCGGGGTGTACCAGACACAGGCTCGCCCATCGGAAGGAGAAGAGAGTCGATGTCCAGGCGAGGCATCGCAGGCGTTGGGATGGTCGCGGCATTGACCCTCTGGTCCGTTCTCGTCGTGCGCCCGGATGCGTTGGCCGGCCAGTCGAGGACCGCGGTTGATCGAATCCGGGAGGCCGATCGCAGCGTCGTGCGGGTCATCACGCTCCTTCCCACTGGCTTCGGCACCGGCAGCGGGGCGGTGGTGGCTCCCGGCATCGTCCTGACCAACCATCACGTCGTGGACGGCGGCGCGACGCATCAGGTGATCTCGGCGCACACCGGCGGCATGCAACGGGCCCGCGTACGCTGGGAATCCCCCGAACTGGACCTGGCGGTGCTCGAGGTCGACACGCTGGCGTTGCCGGAGGTTCTGCTCGGGACCATGCCGCTGCAGACGGGCGAAGCCGTATGGGCCGTGGGGTTCCCCGGCATCGCGGACGCGATCACCGGGAACATGTCGCTTCAAACGACATTGACGCGGGGCGTGATCAGCCGACTGTACCGCGCGCCCTGGGATATCAGGGGCGGAGGAAGGGCGCTGGACCTGATTCAGCACGATGCCGCGATCAATCCGGGCAACAGCGGAGGGCCTCTGATCTCCGACTGCGGAATGGTGGTTGGCGTGAACACCAGAAGCGCCCTCGCATCGCAGGGCGTATTCGTGGCTTCGCGGATCACCGAGGCGGTGCGCGAACTGCGGACGCTCGGTATCGCCGTCAGCACGAGCGACGCCCGTTGCACCGATGATGAAGCCAGCGCCGCGAGAGAGGCTGCGGAAGCGGCAGCCAGAGCGGCGGAACAGGCCGTGCAGGCGGCGGCCAGCGCGGCGAACGAAGCGGCGGAAGCGGCGGCGAGCGCGGCCGCGGAGGCCGTGGGGTCGGCGGTGGAGGCGACCGAGCAACGCATGGAGGCGACCGAGGACCGGGTAGCCCTGGGTCTGTGGATCACGCTCGGGATGGCCGCGGTCATGTTTCCGACCTTGATGTTCCTGACCGTGCGCGCGCCGCGCCGGGAAGTTGTCCGGGTCGTCGAGCAGGGGTCGGCGGGGGGGCGCGACCCCGGGCTTCCCCGCGGTTCCGGGCTCTATCTGCCGTTCAGATACTTCCGGCCCGGTCGCGGACTGCTCGCGGGACGTGCTCGCCGACCCACAGCCGGGGGCGGCGCACCGCAGGAAGGCGCCCTCCCGGATCTTCGGTTCGTCGCCGATGCCTCGAACTACGGCGACCCACCCATCGACATCCGGTTCGGGGGCCACAGGCTCCGGCGTGCCGAAGGCGGGCTCGTCATCGGCCGTCAGCCGACGCTGGTCGACGAGGTCATCCACGACCCGACCGTCTCCATGCGTCACGCGCGCGTGATCCGCAAGGGCGGGCGTTTCCTCATCGAGGACTTGAACTCGCGCGAGGGTACCTGGGTCGACGGCGAGAGACTGGTTCCCTTCACGCCCCGGAAACTCGGTCCCGGCGCCGTGGTCCGGTTCGGCGACGGGCCGGCTCTCGCCCTCCAGTCCGGAGCTGCAGGCAAACCCGAGAACTGAGAGGAACCGGAAATGTCCCGTATCGTTGCTCGGACCGTAGGCCGCAAGGGCACGTGCGATGTGGTGCTGCGCGATGGCAGCGTGTCGCGGTGCCACGCCGAGGTCGTGTGCCTGCCGGAGGGCCGGATCCACGTCGCCGATCGCGCGACGGGGAGCGGCACCTTCGTTCGCCGGGGGGACGAGTGGCACCCGATCCGTCAGGCCCTGCTCGATCCTGCGGACGTACTGCGTTTCGGCGCGTGCACGATTACCGCGGGGGAGTTGGGCGCGCTCTGCGTCCGGGCCGATTCGTCCGCTTCCGAATCGGCTACGGACGAACAGCCGGGTTCGGGCCGGTCCGACGTCGAGCCTGGAGCCGAGCCGCAGGAGGGTGGTTAGCGCGCGCCGGGCTGCTTGTTCGGAGGATGGTTTCCGCGCGTAGCGAGCGGTGACCCGAAGACCTCCGCCACGAACTCGGTGGCGGGGTGCGTGGCCAGCGCGTCGGCGGAGCCCCGCTGGACGATCCTCCCCTCCTCCATGACGTGCACGTGGGCGTTCAGCGCCACGATGTCGTGCACATCGTGGGTGATCACCAGGGCCGGGACGGCGCTCTCCGCGAGCCGGACCGCAAGCCGACGGCGCATGGCTCGGCGCGCGGCCGCGTCCAGTGCGGCGAGCGGCTCGTCCAGGAGCAGGATGTGGGGCTCGGTGACCAGCGCGCGAGCCAGCGCGACCCGCTGGCGCTCTCCGCCCGAAAGCGTGTCCGGCCAACGCTCGGCGAGATGACCGGCATCGAGTTGTTCGAGCACGGCCAGGGCGGAGGCGCGCGCACCGTTGTCGCGCCGGGAGGAGCCCGCCAGCCCGAACCCCACGTTGTCGAGCACGCGCAGGTGCGGGAACAGCCCGTACCCCTGGGGCACGTAGCCCACCCCTCGTTCTTCCGGGGGAAGGTCGATGCCGCGCGCGGAGTCGAAAAGGACGCGGTCCCCGACCGCGATTACGCCGGCGGATGGCCGGTAGGCTCCCGCTATGGTGCGCAGCAGGGTGGTCTTGCCCGAGCCGTTGGGGCCCACCAGGGCGACCGGCCGCACGCCGCCATCCACGCGCACCTCCAGTTGGAGCGCGCCGACCCGCATGCGGACCTCGGCGTGCCAGGTCGAGTTCATGCCCGCCTTCCGGGTCACCGCCGCCCCGCCCCCGCGGCCGCCGCCACCACCCGGCCCAGGCGGCCGCCCGGAAGCGCGCGCAGCCCGAGCAGCAGGAGCACCGCGACCGCGGCGAGCACCAGGGAAAGCGCGACCGCGGCCTGGACGTCCGACTCGAGTGCCGTGTAGATGGCCAGCGGGGCGGTCTGCGTTCGTCCCGGCAGGTTGCCCGCAAAGAGCAGGGTCGCCCCGAACTCCCCGATCGCGCGCGCCCACGCCAGCGCGACTCCGCTGACCAGCCCGGGAAGCGCCACCGGCACCGCCACCCCGAAGAAAGCCCCCGCCGGCGACCGTCCCAGGGTGCGCGCGACGATGAGCAGGTCCCGGTCGACCCGCCGGAAGGCGGCCGCGGCCGACTGCACGTAGAACGGCGAGGCGACCACCACCTGGGTGAGCACCACGGCGGCCGTGGTGAAGGGGACCTGCAGGCCGAGCGCCTCAAGCGGACCGCCCAGCAGGCCGTTGCGGCCGAAGGTCTGGAGCAGCGCGATGCCGAGCACCGCGGGCGGCAGCACGATGGGCAGATCCACCAGCTGCTCGACGCCCCGTGCCCAGCGGCCGGAGGACGCCGCGAGCCACCACGCCAGCGGGGTGCCCGCCGCCACCACCACCACGAGGCTCACCACCGTGGTGCGCGCCGTCAGCCCGAGCGCCGGAAGAAAGAGCGGGTGGCGCGCACCCGCGGCCAGTTCCGCCGGCGAGGAGGCCAGCGCCAGTGCGACTACGGGAAGGGCGAGCAGCACCAGCATCGGCAGCGCCGCCGCCAGCGACGGCCAGCGTCCGGCGCCCAGGGCATCGGGCAGGTTCGCCTGCCGGTTCACCCGAAGCTACTCCGCTGCGAAGCCGTGCCGGGCCAGGAGCTGGCGGCCTTCCCCGGACAGCACGAAGGCGAGCCACGCCTCGGCGAGATCCCTGTTCGCGCCGCCCTCCACGATGCCGATGGAGTAGTCGGCGCTGACATTAAGGTCGGGGGGAATCTCGATGGTGCGTACGCGTTCCGCGGCGACGGTGTCGCTCCGGTAGACGATGGCTGCGTCGGCTTCGCCCAGCTCCACCTTGGCCCGCACCAGGCGCACGTTGCTCTCCTCGGAAGCCACGCGCTCGAGCACCGACGCCGCGAAGCCGCCGTCGCCTGCAGCCTCGGCGCGCCTCAACGCCTGGCGCGCGTAGCTGCCCACCGGGACGCTTGCGGTCCCGATCACCAGCCGGCTGGCGCGCGGCAAATCGCGGAAGGACTCGATGCGCGCGGGGTTCTCCGGCGGAACGATCAGCACCAGCTGATTGTGCGCGAAGATGCGGCCATCACGGATGCGCCCGTGCTCCACGAGGGCCTGCATTTGGGCCGGGTCGGCCGAGGCGAACACGTCGGCGGGCGCACCCTGCTCGATCTGGAGGCGGAGCACCTGGCTGCCCGCGAACGCGAGCACCACGTCGGTCCCCGGATGAGCCGCCTCGAAGGCGCGCTCCATGGCGGCGAAGCTCTCGGCAAGGGAGGAGGCGGCGTAGACGTGCAGTGTGCGGGAGGAGTCGGCCGTCGCGCAGCCCTGCAGCAGGGCCCCGACCAGAGCCATGCCTGCCAGCCCGGGGCGCCGCCAGCCCCTCATGACCCCGCGCTCCGGGCCTCGAGCGTGCTCGCGTGCCCGCTGATGGAGGTGTCGTATCCCGGCAGGCAGGCGGCTTCGGCACGGAAGCCGGGGTCGTCCAGCGTGTCGAGGAAGCGGGAAACCGGAGGCGTTTCGGCGATGGACGCCGGAATGACCAGGTCGAAGCGCTCCTCCACCAGGGGCACGAACCCCAGCCCCCAGGCGAGCGCGGCGCTCTCGATGGCGACGCCCGCGTCCGCCGCGCCGCAGTGGACCCGCCGGGCCACGTCGAGGTGGCCCTCCGCCACCGGACCGGAGAAGTCGGGGCGCCCGCCGGGCTCGTCGGCGAGCAGGCGTGCGAACAGCTCGTCGGCGCCGGTGCCGGGTTCGCGCCCCACCACCCGCACGCCCGGACGGAGCAGGTCGCCGGCGTCCCGGATGTCCAGCGGGTTGCGCGCGGCCACCACAAAGCCCTGGCGCCAGCGGGTCAGGTTGACCACCAGCATGCGCTTGCCCGGGAAGCGGCGCCGCACCGCTTCCACGTTGGCGTGGCTGGACACGCCGCCCGACAGGTGCAGCCCGGCTATGTGCACCATCCCTGCGGCCAGCAGGTCCAGGGCGCGGTGGCTGCTGGCCGGGATCCAGGTCGCGCGCGCGTCGACGGAGCCTTCCCCGACCCGATGCGCCAGGTTGGCGAGCAGGGGGGCGCACCCGGCCACCAGGACGTTGCGCTCGAGCTGCCGCATGCCGCGCACCGGGCGCACGCGGGCTCCCCCCTCCTGAACGATCGCGTCGGCCGCGCCGGTCGCGTGCCCGGGGAGGGGATGGGCCGCCCACCGGCCACCGACGCGGCCGACGGCCACCCGGGAGCCGGGGGCGGGCGGGACGGCGGCCGAGGCGGGGCGGGGGGGAGGGAGGTGGACCTCCAGCTCCGGCGCGGGCTCCAGCCGGAAGAGGTCCTTGACCGCGCAGCCGAAGGTTGCCGCCAGCCGGAGCGCCAGCGTCGTGGACGGCACCTGGCGGCCGGACTCGATCGCCATGATGGCGTGTCGGCTCACCCCCACCTGGTCGCCGAGGGCCTCCTGCGACAGGCGCAGATCCCGGCGGTGGCGCCGGACGCTGTTGTGGAGTCGCGTTTCGGTCATGCGCATCTCCCGATCGGGCAGCAGGCTCGTCCTCGTCGTCATCGACCACGGCGACGGCCGATGGATCCCGCAGAAGAGCACGATACATCCATCAGGATGTAATGCGCAAGCTACATCGTAGTAATGTATACCTTACATGTCGAAGGTCGCGACAAGCCCTGCCAGCGTGGTGCCGTAGCTACCAGGATTGGCCAGCCCACCTTGTCCCAGCACGGGCATCTAGCCGGGCCGGTTGCCGGTCGCTGGTGCTCCACGATCATGACGCCAGCACAGTCCTGACAACCGTGCGTCCCACTTACAGCGCGCAGGTCCGATCGACGCGGTACCGGTGCAGGTAGGGCTGGTCCAACTCGCCGCGCGTTGCTCCCCAAACCTCGTCACGGCTCGCGACGAGGATTGCCAGGCGAGGATACCAGGGTTTGGTCGACGCGCGACCCTGTCCGATCTCGATACTGCCCTCCAGCATTCCTTCCGAGTCGTAGATCTCCCACACATCGACGCGGTCCTCACGCAGCTCTCGCAGCAACCAGATCGTTCCGTCCGTTCCAGCCACCACCTTTCTGACCGGAGGATGGTTCTCCGGAACCCAGAATACGCGGCGGTAGGCACTGCGCTGGCGCTCGAGAGTCGTCTCAAGCAGCTGCATCCGGCGGGAGGTATAGTCTCCGACCGCCCAGCCGGCGTATTCGTCCGCCAGGCGTCGTTCCATCGCGCGGGTGACCTCGCGCGGTTCGTAGTCGATCGCGCGATGCAGGAGCGTGTCTCCACGGATTGAGACCACCAGAAGGTCGAAGGTGGGCGGCGTGGCATCTTCATGCACTTGCCCGATCTGTACGACCGCGGATCCGTCGGGCTTGAGCGCCGTCAGGTATTCCTGGAGTCCCGGAAGGGCCGCTTCCCTGAGCGGGTGGACGCGTGGCCACCCAGCGGGGTTCCTCTCGTTTGCCACGGCGTTGTCCGGCCAATCGATGATGGCAATCGTGTCCAGGATTTCCCCCGATCGTGAGATCCGGCGCAGTGCGAGCCCGGGGTCGTCCCCGCGGGACGACCAGGCCCTCATGTCGCTGAGTTGGCGCGCACCGACGAACGTTCCATCCGCCAGCATTCGGCCCGGGGTCAGCTGCGTTCCTTCCTCGGGGATGCTCAGGTAGAACTGGATGACTGCGTCGGGCACGCGCTCATCCGTGGTGAACAGCTGGATCCGGTTCAGGTCGGCTACCCAGAGCGTGTCTCCGATCCAACCCAGACCGAAGGCCGACCACTCGATATCGCCCGGCCCCCGGCCCGCGCGCCCGATCTGGCGAAGCAACTGGCCATCGAGGGAGAACACGTTGACTGCGGGTACCTGCGCCTGAGCGACGTACAGGGCGCTGTCAGGTCCGATCGCCAGATCGCGGACGCCGGCAACGAGGTCCGTGGTCTCCGCAGAGCCGATCCGCAGGACCTCTTCCAGCGGCCATGGCGTCGGGCACACGGTCTGGGCGCGTGTCACCCCCGGAACGCAAAGCCACAAGGCGATCATGGGAATCAGCAGACGCATGCGAGCCTCCAATGATGGGCATCCGGTTTCAACAGCCCGACATCCGCACTCCTCATCGCGGACCCTCTGAGGTCGAGGTAGCGGCACCTACCCCCCAACATGTGCGGGCTCGTACTATTCCGGCGAGGACCAATCAATCCCGAACCGAACAACGTAGCGGACGTCGAACTCTTCCTCGACCACGGCCCAGACCGTGTCGCCCCTGAAGTACGGGTCCGTTTGCCCGGGGTACGGAGCTGCGGCCCAGGTTTCGGGTGTGCTCACGTGACCGATCCATCGCCCGTCCGCGTCGAAGACATCGAACCCGTCCGTCGGATTCCAGTACTCCCACGATCGCGGCTGTAGCTCACGCCCGGACACCCCCAGTTGCTGGAGCCGTTGCAGTTGCAGGCTCCTTTCCTCTTCGGTCCAGCTACGGCTTCGGCCGGGAGCTCCTCGCCAGGCCCAGACTCGTCCGTCGTCCGCCAGCCAGAGTCGAAGGAACGCGGGTCGCTCCCTCGGATTGATCGGAGGCTCAGGAATCGGCATGACCTCCGCCGCGCGTCCCAGGCTCACCAGGGCCTGGTTGAAACTGCGGCGCTCCGCCACCCCGAGACGATCCGTCGCGGACCAGAAGTCGTGCTCCTCCTCCGTCCTGACCGGTGGCTCCCATTCTCTTGAGGCCCGCATCACGCCACCATCCGGCCGAGCGACATCGATCGAGAAACTGGCCGAGCACCCGAAGACCAACACACCCATTCGAGTCCGCGACCATTGCGCGAAGGGCATGTTGCGGAGGCGGTTGTCCTCCATGAACCCTCCGGAGTATGCCGGGAGTCGGCGCTCGCAGCCCTCCCAGGCTCGAGTTGGGAGGAACACTGTGTCCGCGACTTCCTCGTGGTCGATCAGGCGACCGAACAGCGGTCTCTGTTGCCTCGCACGCAGTGTATCCGACCCCCTTCGGGGCGGATTGAGCGCGAGCCAGAGATCACCTCGGTCGTCCCATCGCAGGGCATCCCGTCCGTATGGGGCTACTCCCGCCGACTGGCTTGTCCCCAGTCTGATCTCGCGGACGAGGGCGCCATCGGACGAAAAGACGTTGACGCGGCGATTACCCCTGTCCAGGGCGGCCACCAGCCCGTCAGCAGAAACGTCGATGCCGCCCACGGACGTCATCTCGCCTGGCCCTTCGCCCCGGCGCGCGATCGTCCGGACGTATGTGCCGTCCGCGTCGTAGTGTCGAAGCGTACCTCGGTCGGCGATGAAGAGGCTCCCGTCCGGGCCGACCGTGAACGTCGGCGACGCGCCCAGCAGGTACTCCGGTGGACCCTCGATCATGCCGATCCGCGATACTTCGCGGAGGGTGGCCGTGCCCCGAAGCGGCACCGATGAGAACACGAACGTCGTGTCACCCAGCTGCTGCGTTGAACTCAGCGGTACCGAGCCGGACGTTCCCTCGTCGCATCCGCCGATCGCAAGTGCCAGGAGGAACACTACCAACGCCCGACCCATGTTCCCCCTCCTCCAAGTGCGTTCTCGGAGCACCGCGGTTGTCAGCCGTGGGTGCGTCGTCGTGCGCGCCCCGACGAAGGACACCAACACCACGATGGAGAGCGAAAGCCGGCCTGTCAACTAATCCCTTAGTAATGAGACCTGGGCATGTGGAGTTCGTTCCCGCCGGTGCAGTCGGGAAGGTCCGCACCGACCCTCAGCCGCGCGCCAGCGCTGCTCGAACCCCTAGCCGACCGGCAGGGCTACGCCGGCCCGGAGACTCAGAACACGGTGTCTTGGCCCGCTCCAGTACGAGTCTCCCCCTCCGACGGGGATGAGCCCGAGCGAATAGAGCAGATCGACGCTCACATCGGTGCGGTCCGTCACCCCAACCACCACTCCTCCGCCCAGGGTGACCCCGAGGTCCATCGCCGCCTCGATTTCGTCCGGTCCCGCGTCGCAACTGCCGGCGGCGGCGAGGTGCTCGGCTCCGAGCCAGCCCGATGCGTCGAAATCGCAAGACACCCGGCTGGCCAGCGTGGGACCGACGAAGAAGCGAACCGAGGAGCGTTCCCACGACGACAAGGGCAACGTCGGCACGGCCAGCAGCGTGAACTCGAAGTAGTCGAGAGCCATGTCGACGGTGACCAGTTGGCGGTTGTCCAACGCGCTCAGCCGACCGCCCTTCTGCGCATAGGCGATGCCAGCCTGGATCCCCAGGTACTTCGAAGCCGGGACGGTCGCCGCCAACCCGATGGACATTCTTGCGAGCGACTCGGAGTGCCACACGTCCCGGGCGGAAGGAGCGTCGGCGGCGAGCGTCGACAGGTTGACACCGCCGGTCAACGACAACGTGGCCTGGGCCGAGGCGGGGGAGCTGGAGGCGAGAACGAACAGCATGACGAGGAGAACGAGCGATGGCCTCTGCATTGGAAACCTCCTCATGGGTGGATGAAGGAGACGACGGGTTCCTGCATCAGGAGCGCATGAAGGAGGACTTCGTACTACGCCCCCGGAGGCGACTTGACCTCCGTCCCGCAGGCTGGCGATTTTCAGCCGGTGAGGTCGGCTGGCAGGTGGGGACGGCCGCCTCGTCTCCCCCGGACACTCGCCGGACGGATCAGGTATGACCACACAAGGCAATCGACCGGGCGAATCTCCCTTCCGCACCGGCTACATTCTGAACCCGCGCCTCGACCTGGTGTGGTTCCTGGGACTGCCCTTCCTGGCGGTGGCGATCGCGCTGGGCTTCCAGATGTGGCTTCCCTACGTAGTGGTGGCCTCCGTCAACCTCTGGATCACGGTGCCGCACCACTACGCGGGCTGGGTGCGCAGCTACGGCATGCCGGAGGAGTGGGCGCGCTTCAAGGACCGGCTCGTCCTCGGGCCCATCGTCATCTTCGGGCTCACCGCCGCGGGACTCACCTGGGCCCCGATCACACTGCTGTTGATGGTCACGGCCTGGGACCATCAGCACAGCATCATGCAGCAGCACGGCTTCAGCCGCATCTACGACTTCAAGGCGGGCGCGGGCACGCCCTCCACGGGCCGCTGGGACCTGGCGCTGCACTGGACGTTGTACCTGAACATGTTCATCCAGGCCCCCATGTTCAGGCACCTGTGGATCCGCGAGCTGCACCGCATGCAGATTCCCGTCTCGGCGGGCTTCGTCGAGACGCTGCAGCAGATCGCCTGGCTTGCCCTGGGCATCTACCTGGCGTGCTACACCGTGCACCTGTGGCGCCTGGTACAGAACGGCGGGCGCATCAACCCCATCAAGTACGTCTTCATCGCCGCGAGCTATTTCCTGTGGTACTTCGCGGCCTGGCACACCAACTCCATCCTCATCTACAATGTGGCCCACCGCATCATGCACGGGGTCCAGTACATGGTGATGGTCTACGTATTCATGAGGCGCAAGGCCGATCTGAAGGTCTCGAGGCCGGGCTTCTGGAGCCGCCTGGCCGGCAAGGGCAAGCTGAAGTGGTTCCTGGTGGGCGGGGGCGCCTACGCGATCGTGGTGCAGCTGATGATCAACCGGCCGCTCGACGAGTTCGGGTTCGGGGTGGTCAACTTCGCGCCCTACGCTGCGATCCAGAACTTCAACATTGCCGGGCTCGACTACGCGGCGAGCTATGCACTCTTCGCCGAGACCCTGATCGCGGCGTATGCGTTAACCCACTACTACGTGGATTCCTTCATCTGGAAGGTGCGCGACAAGAGCGTGCAAAAGGGGTTGTAGGATGGAAATCGCGGGCTCCAGCCTGGAGACCCGGGGCCGTGGGATGGAGACCCGGGGCTGTGGGACGGAGACCCGGGGCTGTGGGACGGAGACGAGGGGCCGTGGTGGAGCACAGGCAGTGAGGGATCGAGCGCGGGAGGTGAGGCTGTAGCATGCCGTGGCATCAGAAATACCGTCTGCTGTTGGTGATCTACGGGCTGTGCCTGATCGTGGGCGGGCGCGAGTGGTGGCTCTCGCGCGCTTCCGAGCCTCCGGGCTGGTTCTCGGAGGAGGGGCGCGCGCTGGCGGAGGTGCTGGTGCGGGTGACTCCGGATGAAGCGGATACGGAGTTCATCCAGGGAATGCAGTCGCTGGCGTCAGGGGATGTAGTGGAGTACGAGCGCTTCCTGGAGGAGGCGCTGGCCCGCAATCCCAAGCACAACGACATGCTGCTCCGCTTCCACGCGCAGCACCTCATCGACACGGGCGCGGATTGGGTGACGATCAACCAGGCGCTCAACCGCTGGCGCATCAACCACCCCTTCGATGTGGAGACGATCAACTACTACATCGACGCGGGACCCGAGACCGACCTTCAGCTCGCGGCCCTGGAAGATGCCCTGTTGCGAGTGGGCTGGATCGAGCGGGCGTGGCTGGAACCGATCGCGGCCGAGGATGGAACCCGGCCGTGGCGCATCGTGCTCGACTTCACCGACGGGGCGGTGGTCGACATCCGGGACGTGGACCGGGCGGTGGGGTTCGTCGTGGTACGATGAGCTTTGCGATTCCCGCAGCTCGCTATGTTTGATTTTTCAACACCTGTGTGATATCGTTGCCCCGCAAGCGTCTGTAGTCGTCGGCTCCATCTACGCCAGGCCTGGTCCGGTTGTTCGCCATGTGCATCGTCACCCGTCAGGCCGGGATGGCTCGGCTGTTACTCGCGTCCGCACTGCTTCTCCTGCAGGGAGTCGGCTGTACCGGTGCGGACAGTGACTTGTTGCCAGGCGGAGTCCCCACCTTCGCGGGCATTGTCGACCTCGAGTTCGGCGAAACCGAGGGGGACGAGCCCTATCTGTTCACTCGTGTCGAGTCGATTGTTGAGGATCCGACCGGGCGGATCCTCGTCGCCGACATGCAATCGCACGAGGTGCGCGTCTTCGATTCACAGGGCCGGTTCCTTTTCCGCTTCGGGGGAGAGGGAGAGGGCCCGGGCGAACTGACCGGTCCCTGCTGCCTGGCGTTCGGGCCGGACGGCGTGCTGTGGGTGCGCGAGAGTACCCGCTACAGTGCGTTCCAAATCGATGCCGCGGGCGCCCGATACGACCGCGGGCTGAGGATTGCGCACGGCGGCGTCGGTATGGTTGCGCCGGTCACCTTCGACGCCGAGGGTCGCCTTGTCGACGTCGGGACACTGACCAGCCCGGAGGGCGAGGCCGTAACTGCGCGCTTTCACAGGGAATCCGACGGATCAGTCGACACAGTCGCCATGGCGGATCCTGACAGGCAGGCGACCGGCTCCACGGCGGTGTCACGGACGTTCCGGGACATGCAGATGAGCTTTTTCGTCCGGCAGCCTTTCGGCCCGCGGTGGGTGCACGGCCACGGCTCCGGCGGTGCCTGGGCCGAAGCCATCACCTCGGAGTACTCGGTCGATGTTCACCGGCCGGATGGGACCATGCTCCGGATCGAGCGTTCGCAGCTTCGCGGGCCGCCGCTCAGCCGGGACGAGCGCGCGCGCGCGGCGGCCCTTGTCGATCGAGACCTTCGGCGGCTGGACCTTTCGAATCATCCGTTCGGCATTCCCGAGCGTAAGCCGGCACTCGCGGACCTCTTCTTTGATCGCTCGGATCGACTGTGGGTAGAGAAAACGCCAGCGGACGGTGACGAATTGCGCGAAGCCGATGTCTATGAGGGCGCCGAGCTGGTTGCTCGCTATCGCTGGCCGGCAGGCGTTCGGGTGGGTGGCGTCCCCTGGGTCACCGAGTCGCTTCTGTATGGCACGACACGCGACTCTCTCGATGTCCAGCGCGTCGTGCGGGTGCGGTTCCACCCCGCAAGCGAAGCCGGAGCTTCGAGTCGTCACTGACCGCCATTGGCGTTGGAGGGTCCTCGCTGGCCACCGGCAACAAAGCGAGGTCAAGGCTAATCCGGTCTTCGCCCAGGCCGTTGAACTTGATGTTGCGTTTCGGATGGGCGGGTTTGTCATAGGCATGGGTCTGGTCTCCCGCCGTCCGCGACTGGTCAATAGTTGCCCGGCGTGGGTGCGCAATCCAAGATGGGACCTCGGCGAAGACGCCTGCCATCGCAGAATGGGCCGGAGACGATGATGGACCGACGAACGCTGCTGAGAATCGGCGGCATCGGGTTGCTCGGGAGCGGGCTGAGTGCGTGCGGAGTGCGCTCGACACCCATGGGCCAGCCGCCGCTGCGGCTTGCGCGAGTGCGCGTGGATCCGGACCGCATCATCCGCACCACCGTGGGCCTCCGGCCCCATCGCCCGGCGGGGTTCCTGCTGCGCGCCGAGCGGCTCGACGAGACTACGGTGATCCACAACTACGGGCACGGCGGAGCGGGGATGTCGCTCTCGTGGGGCACGGGGGCCATGGCCGCGGAGATGGCCCTGGAGCACGACAGCCGCACGGCGGCGGTGATCGGGTGTGGGGCTGCCGGGCTCACCGCCGCGCGCCAGTTGCAGCGGCGGGGGTTCGACGTCACCATCTACACGATGGACGTGCCCCCGAACACCACGTCCAACATGTCCTTTGCGGGATTCACGCCCACGTCGGGGCTCGTCGACGACGACCTGCGGACGCCTGCCTGGGACGCCCAGTTCCGGGAGGCCGCGGAGATCGGCTACCGGCAGCTGCAATTGCTGGTCGGGCGGGGATACGGCGTGTCCTGGATCCACAGCTACGCGCTCGGCGACAACGAGCCACGCCCGCGGGGAGGCGGGGGAGGGGACGCCGAGCCGCTGCTCCCCGCGCACCTGCGCACGGGGACAAGGCTCCTCGGCCCCGGCGAACATCCGTTCTCGACCCGCTACGCCAATCAGCGCACCCAGATGCGCATCGAGCCCTCCATCTATCTCGACGCCCTGGTGCGGGACTTCGTCGACTTCGGCGGGCGCATCGTCATCCGCAAGTTCACGGAGCCGCGGGAGCTGGTGGAACTGGACGAATCGATCGTGGTCAACTGCACCGGGCTGGGCGCGCGCGACCTGTTCGGCGACCGCACGATGGTGCCCCTCAAGGGACAGCTCACGGTGCTGGTGCCGCAGCCCGAAGTGAACTACGGCACCTTCGGCGGCGCCCCTGCAACCCCGCAAGGCGGCCTCGGCATCCATATGCAGCCGCGCAGCGACGGCATCGTGCTTGGCGGAACCTCCGAGCGCGGAGAGTGGTCGCTCGAACCCAACCAGGAGGCGCTGGAACGCATCGTGGCGGCGCACCGGGCGGTTTTCTCGGCGATGCGGATCTGAGGCAGGTCCGGCCGGGCCCTGGTCGTCAACACGATGCGCCCCGGGGGCCGTCATCGCCGCGTCTTCATCAGACGGAAACACATCATCAGGAGGGACCATGACGCCCTTGCCGCCGCACCGAATCCTTACCTGCGGCCTGGTCCTCGGCCTTGCCGTCTCCGCGTTCTTCCCCGCCTCCCCGCTCTCCGCCCAGGAGGAGCATCTGGCGCTCCTGCGCGGCAAGCTGCAGGCGGAACTGGAGGGCATCGTCGATGGCTACGAGGGCGTCGCGGGCGTGCATCTCATCGACCTCACCTCGGGCGACCGCTTCAGCGTGAACGACGAGCTGGTCTTCCCGCAGGCGAGCGCCATCAAGATCCCCATCCTCCTGGAGCTCTTCCGGCGGGCCGAGTCGGAATCCGGGCTGCTGCGCCGCCGCATCGACATGACCGACGAGGTGCGCACCGGCGGGAGCGGCGTGCTGCTCCACCTGACCGACGGCGGCGCGTCGCTGTCCCTCGAGGACTACGCGATCTACATGATCGTCTATTCCGACAACACCGCCACGAACGTGCTCATCGACGAGATGGGAATGGACGAGGTGAACGCGCTTTCGGCCTCGCTCGGGGCGGAGCACACCCTTCTGCAGCGCAAGATGATCCGGCCGGAGGAGTCCGCGCGCGGCAACGAGAACCTGTCCACGCCCCGGGACGCCGCGCTGATCATGGAACGGATCGCGAGCTGCGACCTGCCGATGGGGGAGGCCGGGTGCGCGCGGGTGCGCGAGATCCTGGAGATCTTCAAGGGTGGGCCCATTCGCACCCCGGTGCCCCGCGAGGTGCCGATCGCGTTCAAGCCCGGTGGAATCACCGGCGTTGCCACCGTATGGGGGCTGGTCGACGTGCCCGACCGCCCCTACGTGATCTCGGTGATGTCCAGCTACGGGGGCAACGGCGGGGCCGTGGTGGAGGCGGTGTCGGCCGTGGCCTACGACTACTTCTCGCGCCTGTCCGGCATCACCATGTACGGAACGCGGGTCGACCCGGAGATCAAGCGGCGGGTTGGAAGGCCGGGGGGGTGAGCCTCGTTTGACAAGCCAGTTCTGAACCGGTCCTCGGGAGAGACGCCGTGAGGGTCGCGGCCCACGATGTGGCGCCGTTTGCCCGCGCCGAGGGCAAGGCCGATTCTCTCGGTGCACGCGCGGATTCATTCAGGGCCTGTTAATATTGGCTTCTCCCGTGCAGGGCCCTGAACCCCAACGTTGACGGAGACCGCCATGTCGAAGCTGCTCGTCGCCGCGCTGGCCGCCGGGGTGCTCTGGGCTGCGGCCCAGGACAATCCGGCCGCCACCCACATCACCGCGGACGACATTCTCGCGACGATCGCCAACGCCCCCGAGGACCGGGTGAGCGACCAGCAGATCCGGCACATCGACGCGGGCGGCCACAACGTCGGGGTCGGGTTGGTGCACCGGCCGCCCACCACCTCGCTGGGGGCCATCCAGCACCACAACCAGACCGAGGTCTACTACGTTGTGCAGGGGCGCGGCACGCTGGTGACCGGTGGCGAGCTCACCGGCGCGAGCCCCCTCGATCCGGAGGGCAATATCGTCCGCACGCTGACCGGCCCGAGTGCGCTGGGCGGCATCGCGGGCGGACAGAGCCGAGAAATCGGGCCGGGCGACATGGTGATCATCCCGACCAACTCGCCGCACGGTTTCAGCGAGATCACCGAGGCGATCACCTACATCGTGGTCCGGGTCGACCCCGATCAGTTGGTCGAGCTCAAGTAGTGGGTGCCATGACTCGATCGCGAATTCCACGATGCCGCGCGTGCGTACACGCAAGCACACTGGTTGCCTTCGCAGCCTGCCTGGCGGCGGTCGCGTCGCCATTCCGCCTCGGTGCGCAGGTCTTCGCGCCGGACGCGGACGGGGCCGTGACCGTCATCCTGGTGCGGCATGCGGAACGGCTCGACGACAGTCCCAACTCGCCCTTGAACGACGTTGGAAGGGCGCGGGTCGAGAGGCTGCGAACCCTTCTGGCGGACGTGGATTTCACTCACGTCCACTCCACCAACCTGACCCGGACGCTCGATACCGCCCGTCCCATCGCCGCCGACGACGGCGTGGAGCTCGCCCTCTACAGCCCTGGAGAGCTGGTGGAGCTCGCGGAGACCATCCGCGCGACGCCCGGGCGTCATCTGGTCTCGGGCCACAGCAACACGACCCCGAGCCTGGTGGAGGCGCTCGGTGGCGAGCCTCACGGTCCCATCGACCACATGGAGTACGACCGGCTCTACCTCATCGTCATCCAGCCGGGCCAACCCGCGGTCACCACCTTGCTGCGCTTCTGAATCGCAGCCAGCTTGCCGCATGCTCCTCGAAACCCCCTTCCACCGGCGCACCGGCGCGCTCTGTCACCACCGCCGCTGGCGCAACTGGTCCGGGTACGCCGCCGCCCTCAGCTACGAGCCGAGCCACGAGTACGAGTACTACGCGGTGCGCAGCGCGGCGGCGCTCTTCGACATCTCGCCCCTGCGCAAATACGAGATCACCGGGCCCGACGCGGCCGCGCTGGTCGACCGCATCGTCACGCGCCACGCGGCCGACTGCCCGGAGGGGCGCGTGCTCTACAGCCCCTGGTGCGACGAGGCGGGCAAGCTGATCGACGACGGCACCGTGCAGCGCCTGGGCGCGGACGCCTTCCGCATCACGGCCGCGGATCCGAGCCTGCGCTGGTTCCAGGACTGCGCGCTGGGGATGGACGCGCGCGTGCGCGACGTCTCGCTGGAGCTGGCCGCGCTCGCCCTCCAGGGGCCCACCTCGCGCGACATTCTGGCCGGGCTGGTGACCGGCGCGGACATCGCCTCGGTCCCGTACTTCGGGTTGGCCGAGGGCAACGTGGGATCGGTTCCGGTCACGATCACGCGGACCGGCTACACCGGTGATCTCGGATACGAGATCTGGGTGCGCCCCGAGCACGCGCTCGCCCTCTGGGACGCGCTCATGGAGGCGGGCCGGGGGTACGGCATCGCCCCGGCCGGCCTCGACGCCCTCGACGTGGCCCGCATCGAGGCCGGGCTCCTGCTCAAGGAAGTGGACTACGTGTCGGCGTGGACGGCGCTCATCGAGTCGCGCAAGTCCTCGCCCTACGAGGCCGGCCTGGGGTGGGCGGTGCAGCCGCGGCCCGGGCGCGATTTCGTAGGCGGGAAGGCGCTCGAGGGGGAAGCCGCCCAGCCCTCGAAATGGGCCTTCGCGGGGCTCGAGGTCGACTGGCCGCGCATCGAGCGGCGCTTCGCCTCCGTCGGGCTGCCCCCGCTGGTGGCGGGCCGGGCCTCGCGCGAGCCGGTGCCGATCTTCGCCGCCGGAACCCAGGTCGGCTTCGTCACCAGCTCCACCTTCTCGCCCATCCTCAAGAAGTACATCGCCCTCGCGACCCTGCAGCGCGACTTCGCCCGGCCCGGCGACCGGGTGGACTTCGAACTCACCGTGGAGTTCGTGCGCCACGAAGTGCCGGCCACGGTGGTGAAGACCCCCTTCTTCGACCCGGCGCGCAAGCGCAACTGAGGCCGATGGCGCGCAGCTACGACGCGATCGTGATCGGTGGCGGGCACAACGGCCTGGTGCACGCGGCCTACCTGGCGCGCGCCGGGCTGGACGTGTGCGTGCTCGAGGCGCGGCCGATGGTGGGGGGCGCCACCGTCACCGAGGAGATCTTCCCCGGCTTCCGCTACAGCGTCTTCTCGTACGTGGTCAGCCTCATGCGCCCGGAGATCATCCGCGAGCTGGATCTGCCCCGCCACGGGCTCACCATTCTGCCGCTCGAGAGCACGCTCACCCCGCTCCCGGACGGCGACCGCCTCTACCGCGACGGCGATCACTACCGCAGCTGGCGCGAGATCGCGCGCTTCTCCGTGCGCGACGCCGAGGCCTACGACGACTACGGTCGGTCGCTCTTCTTCATGGCGCGCGCGGTAAAGTACCTGCTCGACATCGTACCGCCCGACCCCGCGCGCCTCGGCCCTCGCGACATCTCCGGCCTGATCGGGCTGGCCCGGCACTTCCTGGGGCTGGATCCCGAACAGCTGCACCTGCTGGTGAAGCTGATGACCATGAGCGCGGCGGATTTCCTCGACGAGTGGTTCGAGACCGACGTGCTCAAGGCTACCCTCTCGGCGAGCGGCATCATCGGGACCTTCCTGGGCCCCCGCTCGCCGGGCACCGCCTACGTGCTGCTCCACCACTACATGGGGGAGATCGACGGGCACTTCCGCGCGTGGGGCTTCGCCAGGGGCGGGACCGGAGCGGTGGCGGAGGCGATCGCCTCGGCCGCGCGCGAGGCCGGCGCCGAAATCCGCACCGACGCGCCGGTCGCCCGGGTGCTCGTCCGGAACGGACGCGTCACCGGCGTGGCGCTCGCCAGCGGGGACGAGGTGTACGGGAAGGTCGTCTCCTCCAGCCTCGACCCCCGCCGCACCTTCCTCGACCTGGTCGAAGAGCACGAACTCCCCGGCGAGCTCCTCCGCGCCGTGCGCGCCTTCCGCTTCCGTGGCTCGTCCGGCAAGGTCAACCTGGCGCTCGACGCCGCCCCCGACTTCTCCTGCATGCCCGGCCACGGCCCCCATCTGCGCGGCGCCGTCTCCATCAGCCCCTCCCTCGACTACCTGGAGCGCGCGTACGACGACGCGAAGTACGGGGACTTCTCGAAGGAGCCCTACATCGACGTCGTCATCCCCTCGGCGATCGATCCCGGAATGGCCCCTCCCGGCAAGCACGTCATGTCGTGCTTCGTCCAGTACGCGCCCTACGAGTTGCGCGAGGGGAACTGGGACGACAGGCGCGAGGCCTTCGGCGACACCGTGGTCGACACGCTGGCCCGCTACATCCCGAACCTGAAGGACATCATCCTGCACCGTCAGGTGCTCACGCCGCTGGACATCGAGCGCACCACGGGGCTTTCGCAGGGCAACATCTTCCAGGGTGAGCTGAGCCCGTCGCAGCTCTTCTTCCTGCGGCCGGCCGCAGGGTACGCGAAGTACCGCACGCCGGTGCGGGGCTACTACCAGTGCGGCTCGGGGACCCACCCCGGCGGCGGCATCATGGGTGCCCCGGGCAAGCTTGCGGCCGGCACCGTGCTCGCCGACCTGGGGAGGGGACGGCGGAGGAGGGGACGGTGAGCGCCTACGACGCGGTCGTTGTGGGCGCGGGGCACAACGCCCTGGTGGCCGCCGCGCTGCTCGCCCGCGAGGGGTGGGAGGTGCTGGTGCTCGAGCGCCGCGGCGTCGTCGGGGGCGCGGCGGCCACCGAGGAAGTCTTCCCGGGCTGCCGGGTCAACCTGGCCGCACAGGACGCGGGCCTCTTTCGGCGCGAGATCGTCGCCGACCTCGGTCTCGAGGCCCGCGGGCTCGAGTGGGTGCATCCCCCCGCGGTGGCGACGTCGCTCACCGGTGGCGGAGACGCGCTGACGCTCTGGCGCAATCCCGGACGCACACGCGACGAGATCGCGCACCACGGCCCGGCGGACGCGGCGCGCTTTCCCGACTGGGCCGACTACCTGCGCTCGATGGCGCGGGTGCTGCGGGTCGCGCTGGACCACGCGCCCCCGGTTCTTCAGGACGCGTCCGCCCGGGGCCGCCTGCGCCTGCTCCGTCCCCTCCTGCGCGCCGGCCGGGTCGGCAAACGCACGGTCGTGGAGCTGCTGCGCGTGCTTCCGATGTCGGCGCGCGACCTCCTCGACGACTGGTTCGCGGGCGAGGCACTCAAGGGGATGCTGGGCACGACCGGCCTGCTGGGTGCGCGCCAGGGTCCGAGCGCCATGGGCGGCGCCTTCCGCATGGTCTACCACGCAACCGGGACCGAAGCCTGCGGTTTTCGCTCCTCGGTCTTCGTCAAGGGCGGCGTGGGCGTGCTCTCCGAGGCGCTGGAGGCGGCCGCGCGCAGCCATGGAGCGGAGGTTCGCACCGACGCCGAAGTGGAGAGCATCCTCATGGAGGACGGCGTCGCTACCGGCGTGCTGCTGGCCGGCGGAGAGGAGATTCGGGCCAGCTGCGTGGTCTCGGGCGTCGATCCGCGCCGCACCTTCTTCGGGCTGGTGGGTGCGCCCCGGCTGGGCCCCGAGTTCAACCGCAAGGTGACGAACATCCGGCTGAGCGGAACCACCGCCTCGCTACACTTGCTGCTCGACGGGCTTCCGCCCCTCCCGGACGCCGCGGAACGGCTGTCCGGTCACACGCTGGTGGCCCCGGACCTCGAGTACCTGGAGCGGGCCGGCGACGACGCCAAGTACGGTCGCTGCTCCGCGCGCCCGCATCTCGACATGGTGGTTCCGACGCTGCACGATCCCACCCTTGCGCCCGAAGGCCGCCACCTGGCCTCCATCCAGATCCGCTACGCCCCCTGGCGGCTGCGCTCCGGCAGCTGGGAGGACGGCGCGATCCGCGACGCGCTGCGCTCTTCCGCGCTCGACGTGCTCGAGGAGTTCCTTCCCGGCCTGCGCGCACGGATCGTCGACCACCGCCTGCTCACCCCGGTCGACTTCGAGACCGAACTCGGCCTTACGGGCGGCGACGAATACCACGGACAGATGGGCCTCGACCAGCTTCTGTTCATGCGCCCGGTCCCCGGATGGGGCCGGTACCGGACACCGGTGGAACGCCTGTTCCTGTGCGGTTCGGGCACCCATCCGGGAGGCGGAGTCACGGGCGGCGCGGGCCGGCTTGCCGCACGCGAGATCTTGCGCGACCGGAAGCTGGGCGCGCGTTTGGGCGGGCGGGACCAGACGTGAACGGCGCAGCCCGCCCGAGTCGCCCACCCCTGAACTGAAACCTGCCCGAGGAGCCAACTTCATGTCCCCGACCTTCGACATGGCCCTGATCCAGCGCGGCGCCCGGCTGCGCAGATCGCCCTATTTCGAGTCCACCCTGCGCGCGGGGTGCCGGAGCTATACGGTCTACAACCACATGTTCCTCCCCACCCGGTACGACGACCTGCACGCGGAGTACGAGAAGCTGCTCACCGGGGTCACGGTGTGGGACGTGAGCGTGGAGCGGCAGGTCGAAATCACCGGCCCGGACGCCTTCGAGTTCACCAACCTGCTCACGCCGCGCGACCTCTCCAGGTGCGCCGTCGGCCAGGGCAAGTACGTCCTGATCACCGCGGAGGACGGCGGCATCGTGAACGACCCGGTGCTCCTGCGCCTGGGCGAGAACCACTTCTGGCTGGCGCTGGCGGACAGCGACGTCCTGCTGTGGGCGAAGGGAGTCGCCCTCAACTCCGGGCTCGATGTCGAGCTCTGCGAGCCGGATGTGTCGCCCATGCAGGTGCAGGGTCCGAAGTCGAAGGAAGTCATCCGCAGGCTCTTCGGGGACGAGGTGAGCGGGTTGCGTTACTATTGGTTCGCCGACACCGACCTGGACGGGATTCCGGTGATTGTGACGCGCACCGGGTGGAGCGGCGAGGTCGGCTATGAAATCTACCTGCGGGACGGCAGCCGGGGGATGGAACTCTGGGACCGCGTGATGGAAGCAGGACGCGATCTCGGGATTTCCCCCACCGGGCCCTCGGACATCCGCCGCATCGAGGCCGGCATCCTCAACTACGGCATCGACATGACGCTGGAGAACAACCCCTACGAGGTCGGGCTCGGATGGCAGGTGGACCACGGCCAGGAGGGCGACTTCATCGGCCGCGAGGCGCTGGCCCGCATCGCCGCGGAGGGCCCGGCGCGGCTGCTTGCCGGAGTCGAGATTTCGGGCGCCCCGCTCGACCTCAACATGACGCGCTGGCCCGTGCAGCGGGACGGACGGGAAATCGGCTTCGTGACGTCGGCGGTGCATTCGCCACGCCTTGGCCGCAACATCGGTTACGCAATGGTGCCGACGGCCTCCGGAGAGCTGGGCACGCACCTCCGCGTTTCCACCCCTGACGGTGAACGGGACGCCACGGTCGTGCGGAGGCCCTTCGTGGACCCTGGCAAGCAGATTCCAAAGTCGTAGGCGCGAACGGAGTAAGTTATCAGTAGATGACAGTATTATTGTCATGAGACATCAGTTCGTCGGCGCGGGATCCGACATCGGCATCAGCGAGGAAGAGGAGTGAGCGACAGCGAGGGAACCGGCAAGATGCGTCCGACCGTGCTCGGGCACTTCGCCAACTACCGTTTCACAGCGCGGTTCTGGGAGATGGAAGGCGCCCGCAGGCGCGCGCGAGCGCGCGCGTGGTTCGAGGATGTGCGCGCCGCTGCGGACCTGGCCCATCCCTATCTGCTGCAGGGGCTCGAGGCGGGAGCCGACGTGCTGGTGTGGAGTTCCGTGCGCGCGGAGGAGGATGAGGCGGGGGCTCGCTACTTCATGCGCCGGGCAGCGGCGGAGAGCCGGCACCGGGACATCGTCGAGCCCGTGAACACGCTCTGGGGCTACACGCGGCCCTCCGAGTACAGCAAGGCGCGCTCGGCCCAGGAGGTCGATTCCTTCGCCGAGGAGCGCAGGCAGTACCTGGTCGTCTACCCGTTCACCAAGACGGCGGACTGGTATCTCTTCGGGCGGGAGACGCGCCAGGGGATGATGAACGAGCACATCCGCATCGGGAAGCAGTTCCGGCGCATCCAGCAGCTGCTCCTGTATTCGTTCGGGCTCCAGGATCAGGAGTTCGTGGTCGTGTACGAGATGGACGATCTGCGGCTCTTCTCCCGGCTCGTGCACGAGTTGCGGGGCACCGAGGGCAGGCGCTACACCGCGAGCGACGCGCCGCTGCACACGGGGATCCTCACGAGCCCCGAAGAGTGGCTGGACACGCTGGGATAGGGTGACTCGACACCTGGGGACAGGGCGATGGGGCGCATGGGAGACTCGGTTCCGGTCGCGCCGCCGCTCGCGGGCGTGCGGGTGGTGACGACGCGCAGCGCGTCCGGAGAAGACCGGCTGCGCGCTCTGCTCGAGATGGCGGGGGCGCGCGTGCTGGCGTGGCCCACCTCCGAATACCCCCCGCCCCGCGATCCCTCCCCCCTGGAAGCCGCGCTCGCGCGCCTCGACCGGTTCGACTGGGTGGTATTTACGAGCGCGCGCGCGGTGGCGGCGGTTGGGGAGGGGCGGGCGACCATGGCGCCGGCTGCTGGTGGCCCCCCCACCCCCCGGGTCGCCGCGGTGGGTCCCGCCACCGCCCGCGCCGCCACCGAGGCGGGTTGGACGGTCGCGGTGGAGGGGCGCGGGCCGGGCGCGCGCGGCCTGGCCGCCCGGGTTGCCGCGACCTTCCCGGTTGCGGGCGCGCGCGTGCTCTTTCCGGCCGCCTCGGGGGCTGGCCCCACCCTGGAGGAGGAGTTCACCGCGCTGGGAGCCCGCGTCACCCGGGTGGAGGCCTACCGCACGGTGGTGACGCCGCCCCCCGCCGAGCGGGTGCGCGCCGACCTGGCCGCCGGGGTGGACGCGGTGACCTTCGCGAGCCCTTCGGCGGTGGAAGCGGTCGACCGCGCGCTGGGTGGGGATCCCGCGCCGCGTGGGCCAGCCCACCCCGCGCAGGCCGGTGAGCTCGCCCGGGCGCTGACCGGGATCGCCGTGGCGTGCATCGGCCCCACCACCGCCGCGGCGCTGGAGCGGCGGGGAGTGGCGGATGTCCGGGTGGCGGCTGCCGCCACGCTGGAGGGCGTGGTCGAGGCGCTGGTGGAGCTGTTCGACAGCCCCGGCCCCGGGCGCATCACCGCACGCCATTCGGGAGCTTGCCCGTGACCTCGCGCAGCGAGGAGCTGTTCGGTCGCGCGCGCCGGGTGCTGCCGGGCGGGGTCAACAGCCCCGTGCGCGCGTTCACGTCGGTCGGGGGGGTGCCGCGCTTCATCCGTTCCGCCCGGGGCGCCTGGCTCGAAGACGCCGACGGGATCCGCTACCTCGACTTCATGGGGTCGTGGGGGGTGGCCATCCTCGGGCACGACCACCCCGCGGTGCGCGAAGCTGCTGCGCGCGCCCTCACCCGCGGTACTTCCTTCGGGGCACCCTCGCCGGACGAGGTCGAGATCGCCGAACTCATCGCCGAACTCATGCCCGGCATCGAGGTGGTGCGCTTCGTCAACTCCGGCACCGAGGCCACCATGAGCGCCATCCGGCTGGCGCGCGCGGTCACCGGCCGCAGCCGGATCGTCAAGTTCAGGGGCGGCTACCACGGTCATGCGGACGCCTTCCTGGTGGCGGCGGGGTCGGGGGCGGCCACCCTGGGCGTGCCGTCCAGCCCGGGCGTGCCGGCGGCGACCGCCCGGCATACCTCGGTCGCCGAATTCAACGACCTGGCCTCGGTGGCGGACTGCTTTTCAGCTCTGGAGGAAGGCGTTGCCGCCGTCATCGTGGAACCGGTCGCGGGCAACATGGGCTGCATTCCTCCCGCGGACGGTTTTCTGCCCGGTCTGCGGGAACTGTGCACCCGTCACGGGGCCCTGCTCATCTTCGACGAAGTGATGACCGGCTTCCGAGTGGGTCTCACCGGCGCGCAGGGGCGCTACGATGTCATTCCGGACCTAACCACCCTCGGCAAGGTCATCGGCGGCGGACTTCCGGTGGGCGCCTACGGCGGCCGCGAGGAGCTGATGCGCGAGATCGCCCCCGACGGCCCGGTCTATCAGGCGGGCACGCTCTCCGGAAACCCTCTCGCGATGGCCGCGGGGCTGGCGGCACTGCGCCACCTCGCGGAGCATCCCGAAGTGTACGAGCACACCGAATACCTGGGCCGCCTCCTGGACAGCGGCTTCGCCGAGATCGCGGGGCGTTCTCCGGTGCCGGTCCGCTGGAACCGCGTGGGCGCGATGGGGTCCCTGTTCTTCTCCGAGTCACCGGTCGTCGACTGGCCATCCTCCGAAGCGTCATCGAGCGGCCGGTTCAAACAGCTCTTCCATGGCCTGCTCGATCGCGGCGTCTACCTGCCTCCGAGTTCCTACGAAGCCTGGTTCTGGTCCGCGGTCCACGAGGAGGGCGAGATCGCCCGCGCTCTGGAGACCGCCGGCGGGATCATCGAAAGCATGGACGTCCAGACGCGACGACGTGGGAGCCGTCCGCAGTCGAACCCGCCCCGCCGGGCGATGAAATGAACGCATCCGACACCTCCACCGTCTTCGAGCGCGCCGCGCGCGGTCTGCCCGTGCCGCACACGCCCGTGTGGATCATGCGCCAGGCCGGACGCTACCTCCCGGAATACCGCAAGCTGCGGCGAACGGTCGACTTCGTCACGGCTACCCGGACCCCCGAGATCGCGGCCCGCATCACGCTGCAGCCGATGCAGCGCTTCGAGATGGACGCCTCGATCCTCTTCAGCGACATCATGACCCCGCTGGACCCCATGGGCGTCAGCGTGGACTTCAAGCCCGGCCCCGTCCTCCCCGAGCCGGTGCGCACTCCGGAGAGGGCGCGCGCGGTCCGGGAGCTGGTGCCCGAGGCAGACGTGCCCTTCGTGCTGGAAGCCATTCGCGCCGTTCGGTCGGAACTCCGCCCGGAGGCTGCGCTCATCGGCTTCGCCGGCGCACCCTTCACGCTCTTCTGCTATCTGGTCGAAGGCGGTGGCTCCAAGGACTTCATGACCGCGCGCAGCTTCCTGCGCCGGGAACCGGAAGCATCGCAGGCGCTGCTCAGGACGCTGGGGCGGTCGATGGCCCGCTATCTGGTGGCCCAGGCGGGAGCCGGCGCCGACGCCGTCATGCTATTCGACTCCTGGGTCGGCATGCTCGGTCCGGAGAGCTACCGGCGTTTCGTCCATCCGGTCCTGAAGGAGGCCTTTGCCACGGTGCGCGCCGGAACCGACTGTCCGGTCATCTACTTTCCCAACCGGGGAGGGGCGCTGCTCAGCAGCATGCGGGACCTCGACATGGACGTTTTCGCCGTCGACTGGACGCTGCCGCTGCACCGTGCCGATGCGCGGCTGGGCGGCGGGCGAGCCCTGCAGGGCAACCTCGATCCGGCCGAACTCTTCGGGCCGCCGGAGGCGCTGCTGGCCGCCGCCGATGCCGTATTGGCGGACGCCGAGGGGTTGGCGGGCCACATCTTCAGTCTGGGGCATGGCATCGACCGCCGCACCGACCCCGGCCAGGTGGCGCGCCTTGTCGACCATGTGCACGAGCGCACCCGCGCGGGCCCGGGCTAGAGCCGATGGCAACCCGGCCATCCTCCGACGGCGCATCCCACTCGAGCCTCCCGGCGCCCCGCGGGGTTCGCACGGCCGCTCGGAGATGCCACAGGAGGTGATGTCGTGAGAATCGCCGTCCTCCTGATCAACTTCGGCGAACCGGCAGAGCCCGTGCTGGAGCAGGTCACGCCCTTCCTGGAGCGCATCTTCCTCCAGAACGCCGACCTTGAAGCCGACCGGGCCGCCGGGGCGCGCGCTGCCCAGCTGGCAGCCGACCGCGCGCCTCAGCTGGTGGAAGCGTACCAGGCGATCGGCGGGTCTCCCCTGGAAGAACAGGCCCGCGCCCAGGCAGAGGCGCTGGACGAGGAGTTCGTGGCTCGCGACGTGGACGCGCAGGTCCACGCCGTCTTCCAGTTCACGCCTCCCTTCATCGACGAAGGCGTGGCGCGGGCGCGTGACCAGCGCGCGGATGTTCTGGTTGGACTGCCCGTCTACCCGATGTGTGGCCAGTCGACGACGGTCGCCGCCCTGGACTCGGTTCGGGACGCCCTCGAAGAGCTGGACTGGGCGGTGCCCTTCATCGCAGTCGCCGGCTGGCATCGGCATCCGGCCTATCTGGCGATGCGCGCGGAGCACATCCGTTCGTTCGTCCGCGAGCAGGAGCTCGATCTCCGGGACCCCGGGACGATCCTCTATTTCTCCGCCCACGGCACGCCCGTGAAGTACATCACGGAGGGCAACCGCTACGACCGCTACGTGGAAGAGCACTGCCGGGACATCGCCACTGCCCTGGGGGTCGGCGACCGGTTCGCCGTCGGTTTCCAGAACCACACCAACCGGCGCATCGCCTGGACCCGACCGGACAATGAAGAGCGCATCCGGACGCTCGCGGAGCGGCGCCTGGTGGTGGATGCCGTCAGCTTCATCCACGAGCAGTCGGAGACCCTCGACGAACTTGACCGCGAGCTGCGGGCGGAGGTCGAGGAGCTGGGCAAGGAGATGTACCGGGTCCCGGTCCCGCACGGCGATCCCCGCTTCGCCGGTGTGCTGGTCGACCTGGTGGGCCAGGCTCTTGGCCAGTCCTGGGTGGAGGAGGTGCCGCTGGCGTCCTGCCGATGCCGGCCGGTTCCCGGCACCTGGTGCACCAACGGCGCGCGCGATCTCCCTCCAAGCCCGTACATCGGGCCGCACCCCGACCCCGAATCGAGCCCCGCGTCCAGGCCGGGTCCCGCCTCCAGCCCGAGCCGGTCCTCCAGCCCGAGCCCCGAACTCCCCCCTTGATCGCGATCGTCGGAGGTGGCATCACCGGTCTCGCCCTGGGCCGTGAGCTGGCGTTGCGGAACCGCGAGTTCGTGGTGCTGGAAGCCGCGGATGAGCCGGGGGGAGTGATCCGCAGCGAGCGCAAGGATGGGTTGCTGCTGGATTGGGGACCGCAGCGGGCACGCCTCAGCGACCTCTTCGGGGGCCTGACACACGATCTGGGCCTTGGTGACCAGCTTCTTCTCGCCCCGCCGGACCTCGACTTCTTCATCTGCCGGGACGCCCGCCTCCGGCGGGTGCCGCTCTCGCTCGGCGGCTTTCTCGCATCGGACGCCGTGAGCTGGCGGGGCAGGCTGAGAACGCTGCTCGAGCCGTTCACCGCCGGCCCTCGCGACGACGAGAGCGTGGCGGGGTTCTTCACCCGCAAGCTCGGCCGGGAGGTGTATGAGCATGTCGTCGGGCCCCTCTACGGCGGGCTCTACGGCTCCGATCCGAAGGACATGGTGGTGGGACTGTCTCTCGGGCGTCTGCTGCGCGCGATGGGAACCCGGCGGAGCCTCCTGCGCCCGTTCCTGTCCCGCGGCGGACGGCTGCGTCCGCCCCCGGCCTGCTCCTTTGCGGACGGGATGCAGACCTTGCCGTTCGCCCTGGCCGGAACCCTGGGCGACCGCATCCGGCTGAGCACCCCGGTGCGGGCGATCGAGCCCGGGAGAGGTGGCTGGAACGTGGTGCTGGACAGTGAATCGCTGGCTGCCGAGCACGTCGTCGTGACCGTGCCGGCCCGCGCCGCCGCCACGCTCCTCGGCCAGGTCGCCCCCGAGGCCGCGTCACGCATCGCCAGCCTGCGCTACAATCCCCTCGCGGTCGTGGGTCTGCGCTCCGAGACGTCTCTCCGGGGGTTGGGCTTCCAGATGTCGCTCGCGGAATCCCGGCCCCTGCGGGGCGTCACCTTCAACCACAGCCTGTTTGGTGCAGGCGGGACGACGCCCCGCGGGCGGGGGCGTGCCGACCGCACCGGCTTGTATGCCGCCTACCTGGGCGGCTCGACTCACGGCCGTGCCGTGGGAAGCGACGATCACTCGCTGGGCGAACTCGCTGCCGCCGAATTCCACCGATGCACCGGGTTCGAAGCCCAGCCGGTCGCAGTCGCGCGTCAGTCGATGCCGGCCTGGGACCGGTCCTGGTCGGCGCTCGAGGGGCTCCGCCTGCCGACGGGAATCCACCTGGCCGCGAACTGGGAGAGCCGCCCGGGGCTGGCGGGCCGGCTCGCGCAGGCCCGGTCGCTGGCAGCCGATCCTGACCTGCATCGGGCTGCCGGCGCCATCGCTCCGCTGGTGAGGTCCGACGCCTCCCGGCGTTCGCAGATCCCGCCATGATGGAAGTCGTGACATCATTGTGACAGAAAAGATCGCCGAATCGTTACAACAGGCGCGCTTCCCGCCATTGCTCGGGGCCAGATCCCGGGACGATCTTTTTCTTGCCCATCGGACCATCCGACCCATCGGCGACCTGAGGCCAGCGTGGTCAGGGAGGTCTAACGCCAACGGGCACTTGACGATATGCGCTTTTTGCAGAATCTCGTTCTGGAGGTGGAAGACGTTGATGCCCCTGATCGCGGTACTGGCCATCGCCTTCCAGGGCACACCCGGAAACACAGCCAACGGGGAGCCTCCGGAGGCTCCCTCCAGCGAACAGGATCCGTCGGGATGGACGCCCGCCGTGGCGTTCTCGGTGGAGCACCGAACCCGCTACGAGCACCTGAACAACCAGTTCCGGGCCGGCCGCAACGGCGACGACCGGCTGCTCGTCTTCCGCACCCTGGCGAAGGTGGAACTGGGCACCCCGCGCTTCCGACTCAACACCGAGTTCCAGGATGCGCGCACCGAGCTGGCGGACTCGGAGACGCCGCTGTCGACCAGCATCGTCAACCCGGTGGACCTGCTACAGGCCTACGTTGAGGTCCCCGTCGACAACCTCCTCGCGGAAGGGAGCAGCAGCGTACTGCGGGGCGGGCGGGTCACGATGGACATCGGCAGCCGCCGCCTGATCGCGCGCGACAACTTCACCAACGTCTCGTACGCCTTCACCGGCGTCGACTGGCAGTGGACCGGTCCGGACGACAGCAGGCTGCGCACATTCTTTACGTTCCCGGTGCAGCGCCAGGTGTCGGGAGACATTCTGGAGAATCGCCCCAAGTTCGACACGGAATCCGGCAACGTCCGTTTCTGGGGCGTGCATTATTCTCCCTCCAGCCTTCCCTGGGGCGATCAGGGGGAGTTCTACTACTTCGGCCTGGACGAGAGCGATAGCCCCGGACGAAGCACCGCCGATCGCGACTTTCATACGCTCGGCGTGCGGCTTTATCGTCCCGCGGCAGAAGCGAGCTTCGACTATCAGTTCGAGTCCATATTCCAAATGGGCCAGTCGCGCATGTCCAAGTCCGCGACCACGGACCTGGACCATCGCGCCCGGTACTACCATGTAGAAACGGGCTATACCTTCGCCGCGCCTGGTTCGCCCCGGCTGAAGTTGCAGTACGACTACGCCAGCGGCGACAAGGATCCGACGGACGGTCAGAACAATCGCTTCAACGGCATGTTCGGCTCCCGCAGCGGTGACTTCGGGCCCAGCGGCATCTACGGCCTCGTGCCCCGGACCAACATCAGCTCACCCGGCGCGCACCTGAGCATGGAGCCCGGCGCTGGCGTGAGCACGTTCGTGGCATTCCGCGCCTACTGGCTGGCCACTGTGAACGACGCCTGGCTGGTCGCAGACATCTCAAGCCCCGCGGCGCAGGCGGAGCGCCACATCGGCAACCAGGTGGAGGTCCGGGTTCGCTGGGATGTGCGGCCCGGCCGCCTCCGGCTCCAGGCGGGTGGAGCGCACCTGTTTGCGGGGGAATTGCCGGCAAGCGCGTCCAAGGCGGACCCGACCTACTTCTACGCACAGACGACTGTGTCGTTCTGACTTGGCGGGGGCTCCGGCTCGCTCCTCCAATACACTGCCGATTCGTCCCCGGCAGCCCGCTATCCGGCGTTGGTCCTCGGCGCGCGCGGGTTCAGCGAACGCCGCTTGTGGGCCACTCCCGCGCCTCCTACCTTGACCGCGTTGACAGGCTCTTGACACCACGCCCGGGAGGCACGCAATGAAGCTCACACGACGCGACGCGATCAAGGTATCGGGGACGGCCGTCGCCGGCCTTTCCATGGGGGTGGTGAAGCCCGACCGGGTACTGGCGCAGGAAGCCCAGGAGTTCCCGGACCGGCTGGTGGAGGGCGAGATCCGGACCCGCGCCGATCTGCCGCTGAACGCCGACGGCTCGGCGCCCGAGCATTCCCCGGGATCCGCCGGCTCCATCGACGGCGTCATCTACCGCTACACCGGGGGCGAGGCTCCCGACATCGACCTCGACTACCGCACCGCGAGCATCCGCATCGCCGCGAGCAGGCTGTCCCGCCTGCACGGCACCCTGCGCTACGAGGACCTGGCTGACCTGCCCAGGCACTCCATGGTGACCCTGCTCCAGTGCGGCGCGCCCCGGCCCACCGGCATCGTCAAGTGGACCGGCGTCCGCTTCAACGACGTGTTGGACATGATCGGTCTCGCGCCCACCGCGCACTACTGCCGCATCGTCTCCCACGACGGCTACTACACGGACGAGGAAGTCCCCACCATGCGTCATCAGCAGACGATGCTCGTGTGGATGCTCAACGACGAGCCGCTTCCTCCCGTGAACGGCGCCCCGTTCCGTCTCGTGATCCCCTTCCGGTACGGCGGCCGCAGCGTGAAGGCGGTGCAGGAGATCACTTTCGGTTCGCCGTCGCTTCCGTTCAGGGAGGTGCCGACGCGGGGGGCATGAGCCCCTGACGTCTGCCCGGCGGAGCAGTCGGGCGGGCGCATGGCTCGTGGTTGTCCCGTTGCGCTCGGGGCGCGATCTTGTGCCGCGCGTTGCGACTTTTCGTGTGCAACGTGCGACAGTGTGTCAGCTGAGATCATGCGAATGACGGGTTTCCCCTAAACCGGAGGGACAGGATGACAGTCGACGTGAAGTGGCGACGCGAGGGAGACATCGCGATCGCTTCGGTGCTGGGACGCATCGACAACGCGAGCGCGCCCGATTTCCAGGGCCTTGTGGAAGGCGGTTTGGGGGCGGACGACGATACCCTCATCCTGGACATGGAGAAGGTCGCGTTCATGAGCAGCGCCGGGCTACGGGTGTGTCTGATCCTGGCCAGGCGATTCGGCGCAAGGAGATTCGCCCTCTGCTCGCTTACCGAGTTGAATCGGGAGATTGTGGCTGTGAGTGGATTCGACCAGCTGATTGCCGTACACACGACCCAGGCCGCTGCCGTCGAGGCAATCGGCAGGTCCTGAGAAGGGGTCTGAAACAACCCGATGGATGTATTTCACGTTCCAGGGAGAACCAAGCAATGAGCGAGAAAAGGGCGATCAGCATCAAGCGCTCCGTCGACTTCAACATCGTGGGCGAGAACATTCTGGACATCGCGGATTTCGCCGTCGAGAAATACGAATTCCGGAACGACGCCACTCTGGCCCCCGAGGTGCGCGAGGCCGCGACTGCGGCGATCCGCGAGGCTCTTTGGGGCCGCGTCGAGGAACTGAAGCTCAAGCGCAAACAGATTCTGACCGGCATGTTCGAGTTGGCCGACGAAACCGCGAAACGGGTTGTGGAGGGCGGTTAACTAGCGCGAGCCGGGACGCGCGTCTTCGAAGTTCCGCCTCACCCGCGACACCAGGCCGTCGTCGACCAGTTGCCGGAAGTGGTCGACGATCGACTCCGCAGCCGGCCGGAAGGTCATTCCGAGAGCCTCTCTCGCGTATCGGTTGTGGAACCTGAGTGGATAGCCGATGTTGCGCCTCGCCACCGCCTGCGGGATTCGCCGCCGGGGCGCGAGCATGAGCGCAGCCACTCTGGACACGGTTTGGCGCGGGAACGGATATCCGTCGCCGAAGCGGTTCCGCAGAATCGATGCGATTTCGATCAGGCTCAGGGTCTCACTGACCAGGATGTGGCGTCCTCTGACCCTCGGAAGCAACCCCGCCCGCAGGTGACCCTCGGCGACATCGCGCACATCGACGATGGCGAATTCCAGCTCCGGGGCACCGAAACGATAGTAGCCATTCCCGAAGTCGCGCATCACCAGGACGCCCTCGGCGCTCGTGTGGCGGCTCAGACCCGGTCCGAGAACGAGGCCGGGGTTCACGGCCACGAGATCCCACCGGTCCTGTCCGGCCGCCAACTCCCAGGCCAGCCGCTCTGCCAGCGTCTTCGAGTAGGAATAGGGCTGGTGGTGCGCATGGCTGGTTGAATTCCAATGACTCTCGTCGAACCGGTCCGCCTCGATCTCCTGGAGATCCGCGGCGTCACCGTAGATGGCCACGATGCTCGAGGTGAGCACCACGCGCCGGACGGAGGGAGTCCGGTTCACGGCTTCCAGGACATGGCGCGTGCCCCGGGTAGCCGGCTGCACGAGGTCACGGACCGGATCGGCCACGTCCCGCACGATCAGCGGCGAGGCGGTGTGGAACACGATGTGACACCCCGCCATGGCGCGGTCGAATCCGGCGGCCTCCAGGAGATCCGCGTCGAACAGGGACAGACTACCGGGACCACCACGCGCGACCGCTCTCAGATGGTCGGTCCTGGTGGGATCCCTCGTGTCGCGCACCGTCGCGTGGACGTCGAAGCCGCGGTCGAGCAGTCTCTTGACCAGCCAGGACGCGATGTAGCCGTTTCCGCCAGTGACGAGTACCGGACCAGGAGGCTGAGTAGTCATGTTGGTAGACATACCGGGAAGATACGGAACCGGAGCCTGTTGGGGAGCGGTAATTGGTTGCGAGCGGGGAGCCCGCTCGCTTATCGTTCGTGGGCCAAGGGTGCGACATTATCCTGATATCTTGCGACATTCCGCACGAGTCTTGTCGATCTCGTGGCCGCCCGGGGCGGGTGATCCCCGGGAGGGCCGCCCCAGGCGAGCGGGAAGGTGAGTGTTGAGGAGGTGGAAGCCCCAATGACTACCGGAAGAGAAAGGTCGAAGGAACCCGTCGCCATCGTCGGATACGCCTACCGAATGCCGGGCGGCATCCGCACCGATGACGACTTCTGGCGCCTGCTCAGCCAGCGCGAGATCGTCCGCGAGCCGGTCACCGACCGCTACGGAAAGGGCTACCAGCCCATCGGCGGCTTCTCAGGTCCGGGCCGTTTCGGCAGCGCTTACGAAGGGCTGATTCGCGACCAGGGGGAGCAGCGGATGGATGGCAGCCTCTTCGGGGTGTCGCGCAACGAGATGGCGTACATGGATCCGCAGATCCGAATGTTGCTCGGCTGCTCATGGGAGAGTTGCGAGCATGCCGGATGGGACCTGAACGCACTGCGCAACAGCCCCACGGGAGTGTTCATCGGGGCGCAGGTCGCGTCGACGGCCAACTGGCGGGCGCTGTACGGGACCAACGAGTTCTCCATTCTGAGCATAGACGCGTCGATGCTGGCGAACCGCATCTCCTACCACCTCAACCTCATGGGGCCGTCGATCGCGTGCTCCACGGCCTGCTCGGCGTCCCTGACCGCGCTCCACACGGCGATGAACGCGCTTCGCCAGGGCGACTGTGACCGGGCTCTGGTGGGAGCCGCGACCTACCTGGGGTCGGCCCGCTGCAGCGCCTCCTTCAACGCACTTGGCGTGATCAGCCCCGACGGCAGGTGTCATTCCTTCGATGCCGATGCCAACGGCTACATGCGCGCAGAGGGAGCGTTCGTGTTCGCCATCAAGCCGTTGGAAGCGGCCGAGCGGGACGGGGACCACGTCTTCGCGGTGATTGAAGCCACCGCCGTCAACACCGCCGGGACCGCAGACGACGCGGTAGGCCTGGCCCAGGGCCGCTATATCACCGCGCCGACCCGCCACTCGCAGGTCGAGTTGATGCGCACGGCGTGTGAGCGGGCGGGGCTGGGCCCGGAGGACTTCGACTATATCGAGGCGCATGCCACCGGCACCGTGGTGGGCGACCGCATCGAAGGGAACGCCATCGCCGAGGCGTTCGGCGGTGTTGAGCGCGAGGTCCCGCTGCGTGTCGCCAGCGTGAAGAGCAACGTGGGGCACCTTGAGGCGGCGGCATTCAGCTGTGCGTTGTTGAAGGTCGTCCTGATGATGCAGCGACGCACCTTTGCGCCCATTTCGCGGAACTTCCTGGCGCCGAATCTGGAGATCGACTTCGACAGCTGCCCGATGCAGGTGCAGACGGCATGCGAGCCATTCCCGGATCGTCCGGTCGTCGTCGGGATCAATTCCTTCGGCTTCGGGGGCGCCAACGGACACTGTGTGGTGAAGGAATACCGGCGGACGCCGCTTGCTGTGTGGTCGGTACCCCTGGCTCCGGACGCGGGCTACATGATCCCCCTGTCCGCACGTACGACCCATGCCCTCGGGGAGACCGCACGTAGCTTGCGGGAGGTTCTCGACAGGCCGGGAATCGATCTCTACACGCTGGCAGGAAACCTCGCGCGACGCCGGAGCCGGTTGGCCGCGCGTACGGCGTTCTCGGTTCGCGACCTCGATCAACTGGCGGAGGCGTTGAAGGCCTTTGCAGAGGACCCGTCTCCTGGCTCCACCGTGGAAGACGGTGAACGCCGGGTGGCCATGGTCTTCTCGGGGCAGGGCACCCAGTGGGCGGGGTGCGGGCGCGGCCTCTACCACGCCGACCCCGTCTTCCGCCGCGTGGTCGACGCCATCGAAGAAGAGTGGCAGAAGCACTCCACCACTTCCCTGCGCGATGCCTGTTTCTTCGCAAGCCAGGAGGAATTGGACGAAGTCCGGCTGGCGCAGCCCGCGATCTTCATGCTCCAATGCGCCCTCGTGGAGCTACTGTCGACGTGGGGCGTACAGCCGGACTGTGTCGTCGGGCACAGCTCGGGAGAAGTGGCCGCCGCCTACGCCAGTGGGGCGCTTTCCCTTGCCGAAGCCACGCATCTGGTCTACCACCGCGCCACCCTGCAGCAGCGGGTGGCCGGCTCCGGCCGGATGCTGGCGATCGGACTCGACCGGCGGGGCGTAGAGGATCTTCTGGACGAGATCAGCGTTTCGTTTGGTTCCGGAAACCACCGACCCGCCCAGGTTGAGATCGCCTGCGAAAACTCGCCCGCCAACACCGTCATCTGCGGGAAGGAGCCCGCGCTCGAGCCCGTCATGGGCGAGCTCGACCGCCGCGGTCTGCAGAATCGGCTGATCCCCGGCAACATCGCCTTTCACTCCCCGGCGATGGATCCCCTCCACGACGATGTCATGGCGTCGCTCGCCTTCCTCAACGAGTGCGCCTTCGATTCCGACGTTCCCCTTGTGTCCTCCGTCACCGGCGGGACGCCCGAGCGCCTGGACGCAGCATACTGGTGGTCCGACATCCGGGAGCCGGTCCGCTTCGCTGCCGCGATGGAGACGATTCGCGGGGACTATCGCCCCGACGTGGTTCTGGAGATCGCGCCGCACGGCGCCCTGCAGCCGCTGATTTGGCAGTGTCTGGAAGGGGGCGCTTCGGTCCCGGCCTGCATCCCGACGCTGATGAAGGACCAGGATGTCTGCATGGGCTTCCAGGAGGCGCTCGGGGCGCTCTACAAGGCGGGCGTCTCACTCGATTTCGCGTCTCAGTATCCGCGTCCGAGACCGATCCCCCATCTTCTCCCCGGGCATCCGCAGGAACAAACGACAACGCACGACGACCTGGTCGACGACGAGATGTTCGTCCACCGCGGCGAGTACTCCCACGGCCCGCTGGTCGGTCACAGGGTCGCCTGCGACCACATACTCTTCGAGGCGCGGCTCTCCGAGCGGGATTTTCCGTGGCTGACCGACCACCGGGTGCATCGGGCGCCCATCATCCCGGCCGCCGGGTACATCGAGTTGATTCTGCAGGCGTTCTCCGGCAGTCCGGTGCATATCGAGGAAATGGAGTTCCTGCAGCACACACCCGTCGGCAAAACCCCGGTGAGGCTGCAGACGGCTCTTTTTCCGGTCCCGAACGCCCCGGACCAGTTCACCTTCACCATCTCCACCCGTTCCTTCGAGAACGACGACGAGGGCACGCTCCACTGCCGCGGCAGAGTTCGCCGGGTGGGCGAAGACCACGCCGTCGACACCCTCCGGACGCTGGAGGATGTCCTGGCCTCCGATTTCGATCCGTCGCCCCTCGCGACGGGGGAGGATTTCTACGACCAGATCGAAGCGGTCGTGGGGGACGCCTTCGAGTTCGGGCCGCATTTCCGCAGCATCCGCCAGATCGAGATGGACACGGCTTCCACGGATTTGCTGCTGGAGATCGAGGTCGACGAGGAGCTGTGGGCGTCCGGTCGGGAAGAGGGCTATGTCCTGTACCCTCCGCTGACCGACGGCGGGCTTCAGATCTTTCTGCGCTACCTGATGCGCCTGCCGGACTTCTTTTCCATGCCGCAACGGGCGTGCGACATCACCTTCCTGCGCCCACCGACGGGGCCGCGCATCAGCTGCTTCCTGGTCGACACCGGCGACTGGTTCGACGTGGATGAGCGCGGCCAGTACAACAAGCCGCTCGGCGAACTCTACATCGGCCGCCTCAGCTTCTACGATCATGCCACCGGGCAACTGATCGCTCACATCGGCGAATACCACTCCTTCAACAGCAACCCCCGATGGAGCGACGTTCCGGACAGCAAGCACCTCATCCGCTGGCAGCCCAAGTTCCTTCCGGCGCGGCCTCCCATCGGAGACGCACTCCGGGGCGGAGAGGTCGCTCCCGCCGCCTTGATCGCGGCCCTCGAGGAAGGGGCCTTCGGACACCGGTACGCCTGCCACGTGATCGAGATCGCAGGCCTGCATGAGCCCGCCGAGGCGATCCTGAGCCGGTGTCTGGAACGCCTGTCAGACCAGGACGCTCAGACCGAGTACTGGCTCCTCGGCGCGGACGAGGAGCACACGCGCGCGCTCTACGACGCGTTCAACCACCACGACGCCGCGATTCGGTTCGACTCGCTCGATCCGTGCTCGGAGGAGGTCCGCGAACTCGAAATGGATTCGGGTCTGTTGCGGCCCGCCGCCGCGGAGCTTGCGCTTCTACACCGGGAAGCCTGCGGATATGGGCCCGAGCAATGGACGCGCGTTCGTCAGTTTCTGGTTGCCGGCGGTCTTGCGCTCGTCTTCCATGGCGAGGGGGATGTAATCGAGGCTGGCGCCGACTGGTCAACGATTCACGCGGGGTCGCGCACTACGTTGCTGCAGGCCCCCCGCGACCTTGTCGACCTGACGGAACGGACCGGTGTCGGCGGCGGGAGTGAGACTGCGGACGGGCCCGAGGCCAGGTGGGCGGCCGCCAATCCGGGCTCCCATTGGGTGACCGGTGAACCGGGCAGCCTGGCGGCGGATTGGGTCGACCTCCTCGACTCACCGGGCGTGCACCACCTCCCGTGGTCGACTTTCGAGGCGGAACACTCCAACTGGCTGGACGAAGCGCCGGGAGCCGCCGATCTGGAGGCGATCGACCTCTTTGTCGGCACGGATCCGGAAGATCCCACGGGCGAGCGGGCCGTGTGGCGCATCGTGGCGTTTCTTCAGGCCCTGGCACCGTTCCGGCTCGAGAGCGCAACCCGAGACTGCCGTTTGACGGTGGTGACGCGCGGCGCGGTTTGCGGCGTCGACGATCCCCGCGGCAGCGCGCTCTGGGGAGCGGTGCGCAGTATCGCCCTGGAACTCCTCGCCGAGGACACGCGGATCGACTTTCGGCTTGTGGACATCGGCTCGGAGGGCGACCTGGAGGTTCTGGCCCGTCTCACCCGGTTCGATCTGCGCGAGCGCGAACTGGCGATAAGAGAGCGACGGCCCTGGGTCCCGCGCATCGTCAGCGTGCGGCAGCGCGCGCCGCTCGTGGCCGATGGCGACGAGCCGCCGTACCGGCTTCGCCTCGACAATCCCGGCCAGGTGAGCGGGCTGCGGATGACCACGTACGAGCTTCCGCATCTGGGCTCGTCGGATGTGGAGGTCGAGGTCGGCGCCGCCGCTCTCAACTTTCGCGACGTAATGGTCACGCTCGGCCTCCTGCCGGCAATGGCCTACGAGCGCTCGGCGCTGGGGCGGGAGGTCGGCATCGAGGCCAGCGGGGTGGTTCGGCGCGCCGGCTCCGGGGTGAAGCGCCTGGAGGTCGGGGACGAGGTGGCGCTCACGGTGGGCGGCTGCATCGCCAATCGGGTCGTGGTGAACGAGCACCTTGCATTCCTCAAGCCACCCGGGTTGGGCATGGAGGAGGCCGCGTCGGCGCTCTCCGTCTACGTGACTGCGTACTACTCGCTGATCCATCTCGCCCGTTTGAGGAAGGGCCAGCGCGTCCTCATCCATTCGGCGATGGGGGGCGTCGGACAGGCCGCCATCGCCCTGGCCGGACACGTCGGTGCGGAGATCTACGCCACCGCTGGAAACGAGAGCAAACGTGCCCGGTTGCTCGAGATGGGCGTGCGCGGGGCGTTCGATTCGCATAGTCACCAGTGGTATGACGATCTCATGGAGGCCACGGGCGGTGAGGGCGTAGATGTCGTTCTGAATTCGCTCGCCGGCCACCACATCGCGCTCTGCCTCGAATCGCTGCGTCCTTCCGGCTGGCACTGCGAGATCGGGAAGGTCGACATCTACACCGACAACTCGCTCAGCATGCGGGTCTTCCGCAAGAATCTGCGCTTCGCCGCGATCGATGTGGACCGCCTGATGCTCGACGACCCGGTATTGTCGCACACGCTCTCCCAGGCCTGCATGGATCTCATGGACGAGGGGGCGGTCTCGCCTCCCGCATTGACTTCCTTCCCCTATCGGGACTATGCCAGGGCGCTTCGCCTGATGACGACCGGGCAGCACCAGGGCAAGCTGGTTCTCCAGGCTCCGGCCGATCCCACGGACCGGGGATTCGGCATCGCGGACACCCGTGCCTTCCTGGATCCGGACGCCACCTATCTGGTCACCGGCGGCCTGGGTGGGTTCGGCCTCCGCTTCGTGCCGTACCTGATCGCGGCCGGTGCCCGCCATCTGACCCTGATGGACCGTGATCCCGCGCGGGGTCGCGACGTCGAGTGGATCCGCCAGATCACCACGCTCTCCAAGATGACGCGCGACTACGAAATCGACATCGTATCAGGAGACGTGAGGAACGAGGCCGATGTTCGCGGCTGTATCGCGGGCCTGGAGCGGCCACTCAAGGGCGTGTTCCACCTCGCCGGGACGCTGGAAGACCGGTCCTTCCTGGACACGTCACCCGATTCACTGGCAAGGGTGTTCGGGCCCAAGGCCCAGGGCGCGCTCAACCTCCACCACGCCACAATCGACTGCGATCTGGACTACTTCGTGCTGTTCTCCTCGATCGCCTCCACTTTCGGCAACCTGGGACAGATCAACTACAGCGCCGCCAGCAGCTTTCTGGACGGACTGGCCGCATGGCGACGCCAGCGCGGTCTCCCGGGTTTCTCTTACAACCTGGGCCCTGTCACAGAGGTCGGGATGGCGGCCCGGAGCCTCCACGTCATGCGCATGATGCGAGCGGCCGGAATGACCACCGTCAGCGCCAACTTCGCGATCGCCAACCTCGACTACGCCATGCGCACCATGGCGGACCACGACCATCTCGTCACCGCGCTGTTCGCGTCCCCTCCGTGGACCGTCGATTCCCCCGACTACATGCGCAACGGGCGCCTGCTGAACAATCAGACGGCGTTCGAGGTGGATGCGGGCGGCGAGCTGACCGTGGAAAGTGTCGTCGCCCAGATCTCCGCCAAGGTCGCCGAATTGTGCGGACACGACGAGGGCGATGTTTCGGAGCCGCTCTCAAGCTTCGGACTCACGTCGATCTCGGTCGCAGAACTGGGCGCCTTCGTCCAGACGCAGTTCCACCACCAGGTCAGTGCGCTCGAGCTGATGACCACGGCCTCCGCCCTTTCGCTGGCGCAGGCCATCGTGCACGGAACCGACTCCGACGCCGAGGAGGAGATCGCTGGCGAGACGGATGGAAGGGCGGGCGTCGGCGAAGAGTTCCAGCAGCGGGTGCGCAGGCGCCGATCACCCTTCGCGAACGCGCCCGAGGATCATTTCCGCAACGGGGACCGCGCAACGACCTGCGGCGGCGAGATGGCCGGTCCCGAAGTGCCGTCAGCCGGCGGGCAAGGAGGTTCACATGGGGCCGGCGCGGCAGGAGTCTCGTCCGCGAAGATCCATTGAACCAGGCCGGCCTTCTCTCATCGGCAACCCGCCGGCGCGTTCCGCCGTTGACGGGTAGCCTGCCTCCCCACTGCCAGCGTGATCTCAACACGTTGCGCGGCTTCGTCCGCGACGTTCTGACCCGGGCAACGCCCGCCGAGGCCGTCTCCCCCACCGCCTTCCGCCACGTCCTCGTCACCGGCGCCACGGGCTTCCTCGGCCGTTTCCTGATGCGTGATCTGCTCACCCGGGAATCCCGCCTGACGGTGCACTGCATCGTACGGGCCGACACCCCCGAGCACGGCTTCGAGCGGCTGAAGGCGAACATGGAACACGCGGAAGTCTGGGACGATGCCTTCGCACCCCGTATTCGCGTGTACGCCGGAGACATTGCCGAACCGCGCTTCGGGCTGTCGGATTCCCGTTTTGGCGTTCTCTGCGAAGAGATCGATGCCGTCTACCATCTCGCAGCCACCCTGAGCCTTTCGTCGTCCTACCGTGCCATTCGCCGCGTCAACTCGTTCAGCATCCGCAACGTGCTGGATCTGTGTCTGCATACACGCTACAAGCATCTTTTCTATGCTTCGACGATGGGGATCTTCCCCGAGTACTTCTGCTCCTTTGCGCGCGAGTACCGGGAGAGCCGCATCGACGACCAGATTCAGCCGGACCTGCCCAGCATGAAGCGGACATTCCCACTTGGGCTTCTCGGGTATCCGTGGAGCAAAGTCGTAGCTGAACAGGCGATCCTTTTTGCCAATGTCGTCGGGCTGCCCGCAGCGATCTTTCGCCTGAGCCAGACCAGCATGGCCTCCACCGGGTACACGCAGCCGGCCAACATCACCCAGCGCCTCTTCTCGGCGGTGGTGGATGCGGGGATGATTCCACGGGGATTCACGTTGCAGTCCAACAACGACCCCGTCGACACGCTCAGCCGTATCTGCACCGAGATCTCGTTCAACCCCGAACGTCGTTTCACGATCTACAACTGCTGCAACCCAACGCCGTCGTACACGACGGTTCGCGTTGAAGAACTCGGTCTGGACTATCCGGAGGTTTCCTACCAGGCCTTCAAGCGGGCTTGCCAAGCCCGGGGTGACGCCTCGCCCCTCGCCCGGTACTGGGCGCTGCTGGATCACGTCGCCCCCTACTGGCTGCGGGGCAACGACTCGGCGACCTCTCTCCCCGTCAGCGACCGCGCGATTCGTGAGGACTGTCCGGTCAAGATCGAGTGGCCCGGTCCCCTTACGAGGTACGTGCGTTACAACCGATGGATCCGGGAACATCGAGACGAATGGCCGCACCCGGTTCCCCGCCGGCGCCTGAAGCTCGAGCACTTGCTCAGGCAGGCGAGGCGCTACGCGGACGATCACGGCCTGTGCTTCGATTCGACCTACCCGGAGTGGATGCTCGACGGACTGCGGCGGCTGGTCGAGGCGATCACGTCGCCGGAAGCGGGGATGCTCGATACCCGGATCGGTCACGTCTCGTTCGATTTCTGCCGTATGCTGCGCAACAACGCCGAACTGGCCGCCGAACGCCGGCGATACCCGGAGATCGACCGACAGAAAGTCGCTCAACCTGTTTTCATTGTGGGAATCAACCGCACCGGGACAACGTACCTCCACCGCCTCATGACCCGGGACAGCCGGTTCTGGGTGCTACGGGCGTTTGAGTACGTGGAACCGGTGATCCCGGGCGGCGACTACGCGGGCATAGCGGGCACTCCGGCGGATCCGCGCCGTCCGTTGGCGGCCGACGTGTTCGAGGCCTCGGGCATCATCGACTCCTTCGCCGGAGTCCACCAGATCGACATCGACGAGCCGGAGGAGGACATCCCGATCCTTCGGCTGTCGTTCAAGGCCGGGGTGTTCGGCGCCCGATATCACATCCCGCAGTACGAAAGCTGGCTGGAGGAGAGCCGCTCGCGGGAGGCCTACCGGCACCACCGCCGTGTCATGCAGCACTACAATTACCAGCGGACGCAAAGTCATCCCGGCGTGCAAGGTCAGTGGCTCTTCAAGATGCCGACCCATCTCAGGGAACTCGAAGCTCTGTTCGACACGTATCCCGACGCGCTCTTCATCCAGACGCACCGCGAACCCGTTCAGTTCATGGGGTCATGGTGCAGCCTGGTCGAGCAGATCCGAGCGAAGATCGCCGAGCCCCGCCCATCGGAGGTGCTGGGCGCCGAACAACTGCGGGGGATGAGCCGCCTTCTTCATCGGGCCGTGGACTTCCGGAACGCACACCCCGAGCTGGAACATCGCTGGATCGACGTCAGCTACTACGATCTGGTCCAGGACCCGTTGGCGGTCGTGGGCCGCATCTACGACCACTTCGGCTGGTCTCTGGAGTCCGCAGCCGTCACCGCGATGGACGCCTGGCTGGCGGAGCAGGCGGAGCGGCGCCGTAGCGAGAAGCGCCATCGGTACGACATCGCGGACTATGGCTTGACGCGCGAGATGGTCGACGCCGCATTCGCCCGGTATCGTGCGTTCGTCTCTGAGAGAGGGCTCCGGGAGTCGGGGCTTTAGCCATGCGTAATGCTCTGCTGGTCTACCCGGACTATCCGCCCTCCTACTGGGGTATCAACCACGCTCTGGAGATGCTGGGCGTGAAGGCGGCTTTTCCGCCGCTCGGGCTCCTCACGGTCGCGTCGATGTTCCCTCCGGAATACGATCTTCGGGTTGTGGACATGAACGTCTCGCGCCTGGATGACTCCGATCTGGATTGGGCCGACATGGTGTTTACGTCAACCATGATCGTGCAGAGGGAGTCGTTGCGGAAGGTGATCGAGCGTTGCAATCACGCCGGCATTCCCGTGGTCGCGGGAGGGCCCTATCCGACATCGTTCCATCAGGACATCGCGGGCGTCGACTACTTCGTTCTGGACGAAGCGGAGGACACCTTCCCCCGGTTCCTGCGGGATCTCGAAGAAGGCAGGGCCAGAACCATCTATCGCGAGCCGCGGAAACCCGATGTCACACGTACGCCCGTCCCGCGTTTCGACCTCATCGACTTGCGGGACTATCACGCCATGTGCGTGCAGTTTTCGCGCGGCTGCCCGTTCGACTGTGAGTTCTGTGACATAACCAAGCTCTATGGCCGCGTGCCCCGCACCAAGTCGCCCGAACAGATGGTCGAGGAATTCGAAGCTCTCTATCGGCTGGGCTGGCGAGGTTATCTGTTCCTGGTCGACGACAACTTCATCGGCAACAAGCGCGACGCCCTGAATATGCTGCCGGCAATCGCCGAGTGGCAGCGGGCGCACGGGTATCCCTTTCAGCTGTTCACCGAGGCGAGCGTTAACCTGGCCCGAATGGACTCGGTGATGGACGCAATGATCGAAGCCGGCTTCAACGGCGTCTTCCTGGGAATCGAGACTCCAAACCCGAAAGCGCTCGCCATCACCAAGAAACCACAGAACATCAGCAGGCGTGAACCGGACTATCTGCTGAACGCCATACGAAAGATCCAGCGCAAGGGAATGCAGGTGATGGGCGGGTTCATCCTGGGGCTGGACGGAGATGACGAACAGGTCTTCGATGCCCAGATCCGGTTCATTCAGGACGCCGGCATTCCCATGGCGCTGGTCGGGTTGCTCACCGCCCTGAAGGGAACGGATCTCTACACTCGGCTGCAATCGGAGAACCGCCTCCTGGACATCCCCGTCGGTACCAGTGCGACGGCCCTGAACTTCGTGCCGCAGATGGATCCCGGGATACTGCTCGAGGGGTATCTGCGCGTGATCTCCACGATCTACGACCCCTCCCTGGAGAACTACTTCGAGCGTTGCCTGACGTTGCTGAAGGAACTGAAACCGTTGCCCCACGTGATCCCGACCGTGACCAGGAGTGCGCTCTATCTGGGGCTGATGACTGTGCGCCGGCGCCTTTCCCCCAGCCAGATCCCGGCCTACAGCAGGTATATCGCGAAGGTGTCAAAGGACCATCCTTCCATGCTGCCGGAGGCCATCCGTCTGGCGGCGCTGGGTCATCACTTCGAGAAGTTCACCCGTCAGCAGGCTGTGCTCCAGGGATTCAAGGACTCCCTGGAAGCCGAGTTGACGGCGTTCCGCGAGGCCGTTTCGCGTCCGGGGGCGAATGAGGACATCGTCGACCGCCGGGGGAAGGCGCTAATGGCCCGCGTGGACTCACGCTATCGGTCGATACCAGCCGACTTTCGCTTCGATGCCGATGGTATCGACGATGCCGTGGCGTCCTTCCGGTCCGCCGTCAAGGCTGCCGATTCGACGACGCCTGCCGACACCGCTCGCGGTACACCATCCGGTCCGCTGCCCGTGGTCAAGCCGCTCCCTCGCCCACGGTAGTTGGCCTGCGGGAAGCGCTCAGCCGGTCTGGCAGGCCATGTCCTGGCCGCAGCACATCGGCGACTTCACCTTGCCGTGTCCGCCGGGACACCTGGAGACGTGCACCGAACGGCCGTCGTCGAGGGTGATATCACCGTGCTCGAGCTCCTCGCCGCACTGGCCGCAGGTCATGGTGCCGATGCTCATGCCGCATGCTTCGCAAGTGTACGCCGCCATGTGTCGTCTACCTCAGTTGGGGTGGGGTTCTCGCCTTCGTGGCCTGCTCCAGATCGTACGCGTACGCCAGCAGCTCCGCCTCGGTCCATAGATCTCCAATGAAGGCGAGCACGAAGGGCGTCCCGTCGGGATAGTAGCCGAACGGCACGGTCACGACGGGAAGTCCAATATCGTTGATGACATTGCTGGGAAGTTCGGGATGATTGTTGGGGTTGAAGTCGGGGCGCTCCGGGTCTTCGACGAGATCGCCGATGGGCGCGCCGGCCTGGGGGAAGAACAGGCCGTCGAGGTCATTCTCCTCCAGCACGCCTCGGAAGAGGGCGCGGATGTCCGCCCGCCAGCCCTGGAAGGCGTCACCCTCCTCGGTGGCGCTGGGGCGTGCCGGCGGGGGACGTTCGTCGTCCTCGCGGTCGCGGAATGACTTGCCGGACAGGGCCTCCCACTCCTCCACGCTGTGGAAGGCGGCCCCGGGACCGAGCCCCAGGAAGTAGTTGAGCATGTCGTAGGCGGCCGCCGAGGGGACGCGCGGGCGTTCACCGTACAGCTCGACGAAGCCGGTGCCCGCGAAGGGGTCCTCGACCGTCTCCGCCCCGCGCTCGTGTAGCGCCGCGATCGCCCCCCGGTAGATCGCCTCGGTTTCCTCGGCGAGCGGGAGCCAGGTGTCGCGCCAGCCGACCCCCACCAGCCCGAAGCGCTTGCCGGACAGGGCGTTCGGATCGAGCGCGCCCGCATACCCGTCTTCGGGCATGTGGTCCGCGGCAGCGTAGGTGGCCAGGTCCTCCGGGGTGGGCCCCGCGAGCGCGTCCAGGGCGACGGCCGCGTCCACCACGGTCTTCGCCATCGGCCCGACCACGTCGGCGTAGCTGCCGTTCAGCGGCACCACCCCCTCCAGCGGCACCAGTCCGTAGGTGGGCTTCACCCCCACCAGCGCCTGCGCGGCCGCCGGGTTCTGGATCGATCCACCCGTCTCGGTGCCGAGCCCCAGCACGGCGAAGCTCGCATTGACCGCCGTGGCGGTGCCGCCGCTGGATCCCCCCGGAATGCGGGTTACGTCGTAAGGGTTCAGGGTGACCCCCGCCACCGAGCTCTCGGTGCGGGTGCCGTGACCCGCGAAGTCGGGCAGGTTGGTCTTGCCCAGGATGATGGCGCCCGCCTCCCGCAGGCGGGTCACGACTGCGGCGTCGTCGTCGGGGATCATGTCCACGCCGCCGCCGGCCGCGCTGAAACCGTCGTAGCCGGCGGTGGTGACCTGGCCCCCGTAGTCGATGTTGTCCTTGATGACCACCGGCACCCCGTGCAGTGGGCCGCGCGGACCCGTGGAGGCGTACTCGCGGTCCAGGTCGGCGGCGGTGGCGAGGGCATCCGGGTTCATGGAGATGAACGCGTTGTAGAGGTCCTCGTAGCGTTCGATTCGCGCGAGGAAGGCCTGCGTCAGCTGGACGGCGGTGTAGCGGCCCTCGGCGTAGTCGGCCCGGATCTGCGCGGCGGTGAGCTCGACGACGTCGATGTCGGGGGCGTCCTCCAGCATCGGCTCGGGCGCCGGTGCCTCGCAGCCGGCGGAGAATATCATGAGCCCGATCCACGTCAGTCGGATGGCCATTGTGACATGCCGGCGCCCGCGCCCGACGCAGTCAACGAACGCTTCGCCCCCTCTGTCCCCGGCACCCCCGGGCATCCCTCCGCCCGCGGTCCCGCGTGTCCAGGGCGCCACGAACCCCGCCCCCACCACCCTACCGAACCCGCGCATCAAGCACCTCGATGGCCACGCCTTCGCCGCACAGCGGATCCTCCGGGAGGGTGGCGCGCAGCACCACGCGCGAGCCCGCAGCCAACCCGACGGTTTCGCCTTCCAGCGTGTAGAGCCGATCGTCGCTATTGCGCAGCGTGAGGCACGCCAGCCCCTCGTCGGTGATCTCGCCCTCGACCCGGAACACCCCTTCCTCGTCGGCGACGTGGAATTCGTGAGAAGTCACGAACGGCCGCTGGTCGAAGCCGGCCAGGAAGAAGAAGTGCTTCAGGTCGGCGGTGGCCCACGCCGGCAGGCTCACGGTTGCCGAGAGCATTCCGTCCGCGTCCGTCTCGGCCTGCGTAAGCAGCTGGTGGTTGCCGCCCAGCGCGCCGAAGCCGATGTAGACGGCGGCGTAGGGAAGCCGGTCCATCGACACCGTTACCTCCTCGCCCGCGCGCGCCGCGGGTGGGGTGACGGTGGGGCGCCGTTCCTGGCGGTGGCCGGCGATGACTGACAGGCGCGATGCCATCTCCCCGCGCGAATGCACGGCCTCACCCAAAGACGAGTGCATGCGCGTTCCGTCGGGCTGGCGCCCGAGTGTCGTCTTGCTGCTGTCCATCTTCTATCCTCCCGAGTCGGCGACTCGCTGGAATCGCATGTCGTAGACGCGTCCCTGGCGCATTCCGAACGCGGTCGCGCGTCCGTCCGCGCCCAAATCGAAGCGGAGCCGCCCGAGGCCGCCCGCGTTGAAGGCGTGCTCGTAGACGGGCTCCAGTTCGAAGACTGCGTCGGGCCTCCGCTTCGCCACCAGGCGACCCTCCTCCACCGCCACCACCAGGGTGGTCTCGGCATCGTCGCTGTGGAATGTACCCGTATACGCATCGAGCTGCCCGGGGGCCGGTGCGAACTGCTCAACCGGCTCGTAGGTGTTGTCGTAGTACTCCCCGGTGTACTCGTCGATGGTCGGGCGCCCACCGTCCGTTGCGGCACCGAAGACGAGACGGCGCTCGCTCGCCCCCACCTGGAACTCGCTCGCCGAGTGGGCGACCAGCGGCTGGCTCCCGACCCGCAGCGCGCCGTCCTCCAGCGCAATGCGCAGCGGATCGCCGGTGTCCACTTCGCGGTAGAGCCCGGCCTTCGCCTCCAGCTCCGCGGCCGAAAGCGACATCCCATCGCCCGGTTCCGGGTCGGGAGAGGCCGCATCACCCAGGAACACGCGCGCCACCTGTCCGCCCAGCGCCCCGGGGTTGGCATTGCCCACGTTGCACAAGATCGCGATCGAGAGCTGCTGGTCGGGATACCGGCCGATGAAGCCCCTGTAGCCGGCGGTCGATCCGGTGTGGGTGATCGAGGGGACGCCCGCGAAGTCGCGCAGCTGGAGGCCGCCGGCGTACGAGATCCGACGCCCGTCGTTGAGGGTGGCCCGGTCATGCATCATGCGCACGAACTCCCCGCCGCCCAGGCGACCGTCGGTGAGCGCGGCGTTCCAGATCTGCAGGTCGCCCACCGTGCTCAGGATGCCCCCGTTCCCATGCACGTACTCGATGGGCCGGTTGATGAGGAAGCCGTCGTCGGACGCGGAGTAGGCCGTGCTGCGCCGCGGAACCAGGCGCCTGTAGTCGTCGCGCCACTGCGTATCGCTCATCCCCAGGGGCTCGAAGATGCGCTCGCGGGAAAACTGCGCGAAGGGCATCCCGCTCACCCGGTCCACGACCACCGCGAGCAGGTTGTAGCCGGTGTTGCTGTACGAGTACTCATGGCCGGGCTCGAAGTTGAGCGCGCTCTGGCGGCTCACGATGTCGAGCACGTGCGCGTGCCGATGCGAGCGTGCACCGCGTCCCCAGCCGGAGATCGACGCGACGGAGCCCCAGTCGCGCATGCCGCTCGTGTGGGTCATGAGGCGGCGCAGGGTGACCGGTTTGCCGTAGTCGCGCACCTCCGGGATGTACGTGCGCACGTCGTCGTCGAGGGACAGCTTGCCGTCGAGCGCCAGCAGGATCACCGCCGCCGAGGTGAACTGCTTCGCCAGCGATCCCCCCTCGAAGATGGTCGACGGAGTGTTGGGGATGCCGTGCTCGAGGTCCGCCATGCCCCATGCCCGCGAGAGCAGTGGGTTGCCCGCCCGGGACACGGACAGGGCGCATCCCGGGCTCCCGGATGAGTCCCACTGGGCGAAGATCTCGTCCACGCGCGCGTCCGCTTCCGAAGGCGGCTGCGAACATGCGCACGCGACGCCGACGAGGAGCAGCAGCGATGCAAGGGAGGGAAGGGGAGACTGGATTGTCATGACGGACTCCTTCCGGCTGGACGCGCAATCGGACCCGGAATAGTGCTTCCGACGCATCCGCTTCGTCAAAGTCCGTCGCTCGCGGCCGGTACGCCGAATCCCTGCCCTGCGGCCCGCCGAGCCTGTCTCTGCCGGGTACTCTCCGTATGTTCCGAGGGAACGGTTGGGTGTAATCCACCCCTATGTCGACGAAACCGGCGGAGGAGCACCAGAGATGCGCGCAACGAGAGAAGGGTTCGGGAAGATGCTGGCGGTGTCACTCGCAGCGGCCCTGGGGGCGGGCGCATGCGCGGATGCCACGCCCTCCTACGACGTCGTGCTCGCCGGCGGCCGGGTCATGGATCCGGAATCGGGCACCGACGCGACGCTCCACGTGGGAATCACGGGCGACCGCATCGAGGCGATATCGGAGGAGCCGCTCACCGGCACCCGCGTCATCGACGCCTCGGGCCTGGTGGTCGCGCCCGGCTTCGTCGACCTGCACCAGCACGGCCAGACCGACGAGACCTACCGCTTCATGGCCCACGACGGGGTGACCACCGGTCTGGAGCTGGAGGTCGGCACCGGGGACGTCGCGGCGTTCTACGCCGAACGCGAGGGCGGCCAGCCCGTCAACTACGGCGCGAGCATCGGCCACATTCCCGTGCGCATGCGCGTGATGGGCGACACGGGCGACTTCCTGCCCGCGGATGCCGGCAAGGACGATCCGGCCACGCCCGGGCAGGTCGAGGAGATCGCGCGCCGCATCCGCGAGGGGCTGGACCAGGGGGCGCCCGCGGTGGGGTTCGGCTTCCCCTACACGCCGGCCGCCACCGACGAGGAACTCCTCGCCGCGATGTCCGTCGCGGGCGAGGCGGGCGCGTCGGCGCACGTGCACACCCACGGAGGCCCCGACGGCGCCCACTACGCCATCGACCTGGCGGCACAGGCCAGCGCGCCGCTCCACCTGGTGCACGCCAACTCGACCGGCGGCGCCCGCACCGCCGAGTTCCTCGCGGTGGTGCAGGAGGCCGTCGACGCCGGGCGGGACGTGACCACCGAGGCCTATCCCTACGGCGCCAGCCAGAGCCGCATCGAGTCCGCGCTCTACGACGACTGGGAGGAATGGGAGGACGAGCGCTTCGGCGTGTTCCAGTGGGGCGCCACCGGCGAGCGGCTGACGCGGGAGAGCTTCGGCCGCTACCGGGAGCAGGGGGGCAGCGTGATCAGCCACGTGCGAACGGAGGAGATGACGCTCACCGCGGTGGCGAGTCCGCTGACCATGGTGGCGAGCGACGGCGGCGCGCAGGTGAGCCATCCGCGCTCGACCGGATCGTTCTCGAAGGTCCTCGGCAAGTACGTGCGCGAGGACGGCGTCCTGACCCTGATGGAGACGCTCCGCAAGATGACCATCGAGCCGGCGCGGCGCCTCGAGAGCTACGTGCCCATGATGGCGAACAAGGGACGCATCCGGGTGGGAGCCGACGCCGACATCACCGTGTTCGATCCCGGGACGGTCATCGACCGCGGGGACTACACCAACGCGGCGGTTCCCTCCGGCGGAATCGAGTACGTGTTCGTCAACGGCGTGCTCACCATCGAGGGCGGCGAGTACCTGGGAGTGCGGGCGGGGAGGCCGGTGCTGCGGTAGCCGGGCGCTGCGGTAGCGCGGTCGCGCCTAGTTGAAGAATCTGCGTCCCCGGTTCGATCCCATCCGCGGGTTGACCACGTTGTTGAAGACCGAACCGAACGTGAAGCTGAACCCAAGTTCCAGCTCGTACTCGAAACTGGTTCCCAGCTGGCGGCGCTCAAGCAGGATTTCCTCATCGGGAGTGTCCTCGCGGCTCACGTAGATCTGGTCCTTGACCCGGGCCACGCTCCCCTCCAGGTCGAGGTTCAGACCTCTAATGATCCGATACTCCACCCGCGCGGACAGGTCGATCCGGTGGAGGGACGGGTCCCGCACGAACATGGAGGCCTCGAGCCCGCTGTTGATCTCTCCCCACGGCTGCTGAAACTCGGCCGCAACCTCCATGCGCTGCTCCGCGTGGGTCTCCTCCAACTTGTCGAAGAGCGTCACCTCCTCGTAGTCGAAGGACGCGAGCCCGAGCGAGTACAGGAACGTGATCTGTCTTCTCGTCGACTCCGCGTAGGGGAAAACGCTGTACTGCAGCGCCGGGGCCGCCCGGATGGTCAGGTCCTGGTTGACCCTCGTAGACGTGAGGGCGGAGGCGCGCACGCCGGCGGACCAGTGCGGCCCGAGGCTCCACACGATGAGCCCCTCGTGGTTGATGTTGCGCGACGTGCTCACCAGCACCTCGCCGTCGCTCAGCTCGAACTCCTCCTCCTCGAACTGGCCGAACGAGCTGATGTCGATCTTCAGGTCTTCGGTCGTGCGGCTCGCCGAGAACGACCCGTCGAAAGCCTGTGAACTCTGGCGGCTCTCTCCGTCGAGTTCGGCGCCGGCTCGAACGCTGAACACCCACAGGTTCCATGGATCGGTCTCGGTGCTGGCCTGCTGCTGCGCCTGAGTGGGCGCGGAATAGCGGATGTCGAGCAGGGGACCGGCGGAGGTGGGCGCCGCGTACCGGACGAGCCCCAGCTTGAAGATCTGGGTCAGACCCGCCCGCTCCTCCTCGTCCGAATCACTCTCCTGCGAGACGAAGCGGAGCGTGTCCTGCTGCGCGGCCCGTTCCTCGAGCCCCATGAAGAACATCTCGTACGCTTCACCCCCGGCCGCGGTCTCCTGCGACGTCACCAGCACGTGGAGTTCCGCGTCCGTCCGGTCCCGGACGTAGTTCACGAACGAGACCTCCCGGCGAAAGTGATCGAAGTCGCACGTCCGGCGATCGCAGTCCAGGAAGACGCGCAGGAGAGGATCCCCCGGACCCGCGTCGAGCATCTCCTCCTGTGCGCTCCCCGGTGAGGAGACCAGGGACGCCATTACGGCCAGCAACAGCCCCGCCACATGGAGCCCTGCCGTGCCGGTTCGCCCCATGCCGGCTCGCCTCGTGCCGAGCCCTGATTGCATCATCTCAGACTCGCCTGGCTCCCCGGCGACCGTCCGTGCCGCCGTCGGGCCGCCCGGCCTCCGCATCGGTGAGATCGAGGCCCAGGTCGAAGGTCGCCGCGTATCCGGCACCGGTCTCGCTCACCCGGGCCATCAGGCTTTCGCCACCCCTGCGGAAGGTGCGGTCGGCGGCGTTGGTCGTTTGGCGCCGTCCCCGCGCCGCGTAGGGTGCCTGACCGTGCACCTGATCGATGAGGGCTTCGTCGAAGTAGAGCTGCGAGGTGAACTCGTAGGGCTGCGCGGCCACGTCGGTGCGCACCTTGAAGTGCACATGAACCGCCCGGCCGCGGTACCAGCCCGGGAAGATCGTGGTGAAGCGGGCCACGCCGTGCTCGTCCGTGCGCTGACAACCCCGAAGGAACTTCCGGTCCCTCGCTCCGGCGGGGGCTCCGTCGTCGTCGACGCCCCAGTACACGCCCGCGGCGTCGCACTGCCACACGTCGACCAGCGCGCCGGCCAGTACCGTGCAGGCCCCGCCGGAGATCTGCGACACGTTGAACCTGAGCGTCAGCGGCGCGCCCTCGCTTACCGCCCCGGTCTCCGGATCGGACCGGATGTCGGAGCGTTCCAGTTGTGCGTCGACGAAGAAGGGTCCTTCGGTTTGCTCGGGCCGCACCACACACGCCGGCAGCGTTCGAGCGAATTCGCCGCCCGGCGCCACCCCCGACCCCATCCCGAAGGCCCACCGGCCGGTGGCCAGCGCTCCACCGCCCACACCAAGGGCGGCGAGGGCCTCGCGCCGCGTCAGTACCCGTCCTTTTCCAGCGTCGTCGTGCTTCATGCTGTACCTCCAGATGTTGGGGTCCCGGTGCCAGGGGCCGGCCCGACGTCAGTTCAGGTCGGTCAACTACCGGGCCGCTCCCGTCAATGAGGATCGTCTTGATGATGGCTGCGAACGGCTGGACGACTCAGCCTGTATCCGGATCGATGGACGGTCAGGATATGACGGGGCGCGCCCGGATCTTCCTCGAGCTTGCGGCGAAGCTCCGCGACGTGCGTGTCGACGGTCCGGCTGAGGATGGCGGCCCGATGCCCCCAGACCTCCTTCATGAGCGCAACCCGGGTCGCCACCGCGCCGCGCCGCCGCACGAGCGCAACCAGGAGATCGAATTCCTTGGGTGTGAGCCGCACCTCCCGGCCGTCACGCAGGACCGAACGGTGCTCGAGGCGAATCTCGACGTTGCCGAAGGTCTCCACCGCCTTCGGCTGCCCGTCCTGTCCCGCTCTTCGCAGGATCGCGGATACGCGGGCAAGGAGCTCCAGCACCCCGAAGGGCTTGGTGACGTAGTCGTCCGCTCCCAGGCGAAACCCCATCACCTTGTCCGCCTCTTCGCCCCTGGCGGTCAGGATCAGCACGGGGACTCCGATGCCCTTGTCGCGGAGGGACCGGAGCACCTGGTAGCCGTTCATTCCGGGCAGCATGAGGTCCAGGATGACGAGGTCGGGCTCCCCTGAAACCACGGCCTCCAGGCCCTGCGCGCCGTCCTCCGCCACATCGACCACGTGACCGTCGATCTCGAGGTTGTTGCGAAGACCGTAGGCCAGCCGGGCGTTGTCCTCCACGATCAGGATCCGGGCCATTTCACGCCTCCCGGAGCGCGCGCGCCAGCGGCAACTCGATGATGAACCGGGCGCCGGGACCGGGGCCTCTGTCGCCCGCCTCGACGCGCACCCTTCCACCCTGGGCCTCGATCACCCTGCGCACCACGGCAAGGCCGATTCCCGAGCCGGCGGTCGCGGACGCGCGGTCACGGTCGAGCCGAACATAGGCGTCCCAGACCCGATCCTGCTGACCCGGGGGCACGCCCGGTCCCTCGTCTTCCACCCACATCGTCGCGAAGCCCTTCGGCTCGCCGGGCGTACCCCGCACGCCGATCTCGATCACTTGTCCGGCCGGCCCGTATTTGACGGCGTTGTCGAGCAGGTTGAGCACCGCCTGGCGTGTCGCTTCGACGTCCATCGTGCACTCGATGCCGGTCTCGATGCGTCGCTCGAGGGCAGCCTGCGCAGCCCGCGCCAGCGGCTCGAAGCTCTCGGTCACACTCTCCACGACCGCGCCCAGGTCCGCCTCGACGAGGTTCAGGTTCAGCGCGTCGCGCTCGCCGCGGGAGAAGAGGAGCACGTTCTCGACCTGATGCGTCAGCCGGTTCGCTTCGTCAACGATGATTTCCGTCGCCCGTTCCCGCTCCGCCTCGTTGCGGACGCGGCCCAGCATCAGCGTCTCCCCGAACATCCTGATCTGGGTCAGCGGCGTGCGCAGCTGATGGGATACGCTGGACACGAAGTCTTCCCGCAGATCGGCCAGTTCCGCCTCCCTTCGCAGTTGCCACACCGCCGTCATCAACAGGCCGGCCGTCAGGAGGAAGAGCGCGACGATGTAAGGCATGCGCGACTGCGGAACCCCGCCGCTCACCAGCTGATCGACCGCCTCCTCGCGCACCCCGAGTTCCAGCACCATTCCGCCGAGCCTCTCGTCCAGCTCGTGCTGTACCGGGGTTCCCGAGTACGGTTCGGCGGACGATTCGTAGACGACGTTTCCGTAGGGATCCCGGACCCGCGCCACGAAGATGTCCCCGTTGGGACGCCCTCCGGAGAAGGCCTCCGGCAGGAGGGGCTCGTCGAGAAACGCGCGTTCGAACGCGGGACCGAACGCCTTGGGCGACAGGATCATTCCCAGGAGCGCGTAGTCCCCCCGACCTTCGTACGAGAGCTGGTGCACGAGCACGCTGCTTCCTCCCGGAGCGAAGAGCGTGCGCAGGTCGTCATCATCCGGGTTGCGGCGGCTGTATTCCCGCGCCTCTCGCACCGCCCACCCCGCCTGCGCGGAATCCGCCTCTCCCGCAACCGAGACTTCGCCTTCGCCGGGGGCCAGCCTGAAGAACAGCGACGCCTGATCCATCCCGTCCCATCCCTCCGCTCGCGCCGCTTCGCGCAGGCCACCCGGAGTGAGCGGACGATCGCCTCGGCGCCCCACGCTTCTGTCGATCACCTCCATACCTTCCTCCAACAGATCGAACGCGACCTCGCCGCGGGCCTCGGCGGCGAAGTTGGAGGCGGCATACAGGGCTTGATCGCGAACGATCTCTTCGGCCAGTTGCACGCTCGAGCGGCTGCCGTCCCAGGCTTCGTAGCCGAGAACGGCGGTGAGGACCCCCGTGAGACCGAGAAGCGCGAGCGTGACCAGCCGGCGGGGGCGGGTTGTCGTGCGATTTCTTGCCATACCATTGAAGGTATCGGCCGGTCGGCCCGGCTCAACGATCCGGGTGCAAGGGAATTGTCAGGATCGTCGTTGCCCGCGCGGTCCTCTGTGGCCCGCTCAGTCCACCCAGGTGGTCAGGTCGCGGGCGGGGATGCGGGACTTGGGGTCCGGCACGGCCGCGGGCTCGCCCAGGTTGACGATGGCCACGATCCGCTCCCCGTCGGGGACGCCGACCGCCGCCCGGGAGCGGGGGTCGTCCATGACCGCGCCGGTCTTGATGTGCGTGCCCAGCCCGGCCGCTTCGGCGGCCAGCGCCAGGTTCTGGATGCCCATCCAGGTCGCGGCGTAATCTTCTTCCCGAATCTCCGGGTTCTCGTGCACCACCACCGCCACCGCGATCATCGCGGGAAGCGCCTCGTGGCGGGCGGCCACGCTTTCGACGACTTCCCGGGCCGCGTCCGGGTCGGAAACCCGCTTCGCTTTGCGCGCCCCCAGCGCCGCCCCGTAGCCGCGCCGGGCGGCCGGGCCCAGCACGTAGAAGCGCCACGGCTGGGTCATGCGATGGTTGGGCGCCTGCGCGACCAGCCCGAGGAGTCGTTCGATTTCCCCGCGGGTGGGTTCGCGGACGGTGAACTGCTTTATGGAGCGGCGCCGGGCAATCAGCTCCGCAAGGGAGGTCGGGTCGGGCATGCGCTACATCTCCGGGAGGCGGTACCGCTCGATGTATACCAGGTCGACTTCGTCCCTGAAGGTCGCGTAGACGACACCGTCGCCGAACCCCATGACGGTATGCCCTTCGGCGATCTCCACCATGGCGGCGTGCTCGGCGTCGGGCGTGAAGATGTCGTACAGGAACGGCGCGCCGACGGGCTGGTGGCGACGCAGCCAGGCGCGGCCCTCCGGGTCGATGAGAATGCTGCCCGTGAAGGGGGGCAGCGTCTCGGGCCATTCGTAGTCGTCCACGTCGTCGCTCCCGCCCCCGAAGGACATGCTGCGGGCAGCGGCGCCTCCGATCCCGGAACCCGGAGAGGCTCCGCCCCCGCCGCCCGTCATGAAGGTCGCCGTCTGGACGGACCGGCTACTTTGCTCCCGGACCCAGGCTTCCTTTTCCGCCTGGCCCACCGGGACCGCGTCCCATGCGACGGGCGCTCCGCTGCGAACGGATCCGTCGGAGGAGATCCATTCCAGGTGATAGTCCGCCGCCCGCGCGACGGCCACGCTTCCGCCCGGCGCGACGCCCCAGCTGTCGGAGGCCGAATAGGGAGTTCGCTGCATCGTGACCATCCGGTCGCCCTGGTTGCTTCTCATCTCGACCCGCGAGGTGGATCTGGACGCGAGTCTTGCCACGGTGTCGGCGGCAAGGTCATCGAGCGTAGCCCGCACGACAGGGACGGAATCGGAACCTGATCCATCCCGCGAACCCGCACCCGCGAGGTTCATCGAGAACCCGTTTGTGCTGTACATGCGCCCGGAGCCATCGATCACCTGGGGGTTCAGCAGCAGGATGCCGCCTTCGGGGTCCATCTCGAACATCGGCCGGGTCGCGCCGAAGGAGAGATCGGGCGCCAGCACGGTGAGGCGATTGTTGCTCACGTCCAGCAGCAGCGTCGAATCGCCGGGAAGAGGCCAGACACGGCTCGGCGCCTGATACTCGCCCGGACCCTCGCCCCGGCCTCCCACCACGGTACGTGTTCCCAGGTCCAGGTCCAGGAGCACCAGCTCCCTGCCCGTCCCGTCGGCCACCAGCAGACTGCCGTCGGGGCGTACGCGGATACCGTTCACGGACGCGAAGTCCCCGGAAACCGCCTCGGGCTCGCCGAGTTGGTGCCTGGGGACGGCGCCGGCGGGAGCCGCGGTGTCATCCTGCGCGCACCCGGACAACCCGAGGGTCATGATGAAGGCGAAGGGCGTGAAGCGGTGACTGCGGGCGGTTCGGTTTCTCATCGCGCGTTCCGTTCTTCGTTGGAGACGGGGCTCGGGCTGGTCATCGTGCCACGAAAGATGTCGTAGCTTACGAGTAGTAGTGATTCGCGCTGGTGTCAAACGATCTGCTGGCGGGTGGGACGATACCGGAGCGGCACGCGGCCCTTTGACCGAACGACCCTGCGTCAGGGTTGCCCCGTCACGAAGACAGACGGCGAATGGTGCCGGTCTTCTCGACCACCACCCGGTAACCCTCGCAGCTGCCGGGGATACGGGTTCTTTCCCTGCCCCCGCCGCCTGCGAGATACACCTTGAGGCAGGGCTTCCCGGCGACCACCCCGATCGCGGTACCCACCACGCCGGGTTGTCCCATGACCTTTCTCGAGAGGTGCCGGTGCGCGTCCTCTATGCTCGCCGCCATGTCGTCCTACCCTGCGTCGACGGTTACGCCGAAGCGGTCGAGAACGAGGTCGATGGGGTTGGCGATGGTGGTGTTCGGGCTGCCTGCGAAGAGCAGCGCGACGGGCCGCCGGTCCTTGCGCCCCCGCCCGTCGGTCACGATCAGGGAGCCCGAGTCGCCACCGGCGCTGAATCCCTGGCCGGTAATCACGATCTGGTCGACGAAGCGAGCCCTGCCGGTGCGGTAGTTGACGTCGAGGATGGCGTTGATGCCGGTCACCTTGCCGCGGGTGAGCCCGGTGGTGCGGCCGTACTTCTGCACCGCGAGCATGAGCGACGCTTCCACGATCCCGCTTCGGGGCGCGCCGTAGCCGTTGGAGGGGGTGGCCGCCGCCAGCTGGTCGGGCGACGTCTCGGCGATGGCGCCGTCGACCTCGTTCTCCGGGCAGGCCAGGGCCCGGCAGAAGCCGATCTCCTGAAAGTCGGCCAGCGTGCCGAAGGCGTGCTCCGGGTCGCTGCCGCCGTCGGCCACGCCCGGCTGGATCACGTTGTCGCCCAGGTTGGCCTGGTTGCGGTTGGCGAAGACGTGGTTGTTGGACAGGGCGTACGTCCGGCGCCCGTCCGTGACGCGCGCCCCGATGGTGCCCGCGGTGACCCCCGTCCGCCCCGTGGACACACCGATCGGCACCGGGCGCGGGAACGGGCCCCTGGGATCGATGGGGCCGTCGGCCGCGGCCGGGAGGGGCAGATCGCCGAGCGCGGTGATGCGCCCGGTCACCTCGCGCACCAATGGGTGGCCCGCGAAGCTGGCGGGTAGTCCGTCCACGGCGGCGTATTCCAGGTAGACCATCACCACCGGCCGGTCGCCGGCGCCCAGCCCGACGGCAGTCCCCACCACGCCCGGAATGGCCAGCAGGTCCGGGCTGATCTCCTCCTGCGCCGCGAAGGCCGCCGCCAGCGCCTCCTGCGACAACGCGTCCCCTCCGAAGCCGGGGAAGGGGAGGCGCGGACCGCCCGCGGGCGTGAGCCACACCGCCTCCACCACCAGCAGGAGCAGCAGCCGCCCCAGCGACGGGAGGAGCTTTGCTCGTGGCCGCGTTCCCCGCGCGCCGAACCCTGTACTTGCCGGAACCTGTACCATACTTATTCGAACCCGTCCCGGCGCGAAACGGATCCCTCGCTCGCGCGTAAGGCGCAGAGCCATGAGGGGGCCGGGATGCCTGTCACAGGAGTGTCATGATGTTTGAGCTGATCGGATTGGGGATCGCGGCTGCGGTCGGAATCTACGCACACATGAAGTCGAGGAGTTTCGTCCGGCGCCGCCTGCGCTACACCTCGTGGGTCGAGAAACGCGGACTGGGCATCGTCGCAGGCGCGGTGACGGCCATCGTCCTGTCCTGGCTGCCCGTGGTGGGCCTCGGAGCCGGACTGCTTGTGGGAGCCGGAGTCGGCTCCGGGATCTCGATGGGCGCCAGCGATGTCCGCAACCGCCGCCTGCTCGACGAGTAGGCCCCCAGGCGCTTCTCCCCCGGGTTGCTCCCGGATTCCGCGCGCGCGGAAGAACCCGAGGCCGCATCCGGAGGCCCGGCTTCCGCTCACTCCCCCGGCGCGAATCGCGCCATCACCGGAAGATGGTCGCTGGTGGTGTCCAGATAGTCGGGGATGATGTCGTCCACCTCGTACACCATCGCCGATCCCTCCTCATACCACGCCATCGCTTCGTCCGACGCGAGGATGTGGTCGATCACCTCGGTGTAGCGCGGCATCGACCGCTCTCGCGCGGCGCTCAGGCTGGCGGTGGGAAACACCCACTCCGGGGCAGCATCCACGAAGACACGATAGGGCGTGTCCCGCCCCGGCGTGATCGACTCGTCCACGTCGTCGTTCCAGTCCCCGGGTACCAGCACGGCACGGTCCGGCCAGGTGGCGTCGAGATACTCCCGCAGGCCTTCGCCCGCCGCCAAGCGCCGCTCCCATGACGTCTCGTCGGCGATGGCCTTGGCGTGCAGGACGATCATGACGACATCGCGGCTCGCGCCACCCAGCGTCACGCGCAGCTGCACCTCCAGCGGCGGCCGGCCCGCGAACTCGTAGTCCAGTTCGCTCAGGATGATGCGCGCCCCCGTCACCTGCGCGAGCGCCGTCTTGTAGATGAGCCCGACCTTCAGCTCTCCGCGGCCGTAGCTGGCGGAGCCCCCGGCGACGGAGCCATCGCTGGCAAGGAACCCCTGGTATCCCGGCAGACGATCCAGCAGCGTCCCGAAGGCGTCCGCGTCGGTCACCTCCTGCACGCCCCAGACGTCGAAGTCGGTTCCCAGAATGACATCCCGCACGCGCGCCATCTGCAGGGGCTCGTCCGCGGGCCCCTGGTTCGCGGCCCCGAAGTAGAGGAGGTTCCAGGTGGCGACGTCGAGCGTCGCGGATGTGCCCAGGGCGGGAATCTGGATCGCCGCCGGCTCCGGCACGGGCTGCGGCGCGACGGGATCGGGCTCGACCGGCGGCGGAGGTGGTTCGACCGCGTCGGCGCCGCAGGCGATCAGGACCGGGATCAGCGCGGGCAGGAAGAAGAATCCGGGAGCGGCGAAAGCGGCGGCGTACCGGCGCGGCGCAGAGACCAGGCTGCTGTCTGGGAAGAACATGACGTGTCTGTGTCGAAAGTCCCTGAACGCCGTGAGCGTCCGGCGAAGCGGGCTGGCGCGCCCGGCCGGGTGTATCGCATCAGGATACCACGTTTCCGCCGGGCTCGCTTGCCGGGGCTCGTCCGCCCGTCCGTCGAGCGTGTTCCATCCGCCGGCACGGCGTCGTCCGCCGGTCCGCTCCCCTCACGTGGTCGCTGGCCGCACGCTCCACCGCCCCGTAGAATGCGCCGCGGAGGTAAGGGAACTCAGGCCCGCGAGCGAATCCCGGGGAGGGCAGGTTCACCATGTGTCGTCGATCCTCAACCGTCCTGCCCGCGGCCGTCGCGGCTGCCGCGTTCTTCCTTGCGCCCGCGCCCTCATCGGCCCAGTTGGAGCTCAACTACCAGTATGGCAGCATCCTGAACCCGTTCTCCGCCGCCAGCGAGCCGACCCACATCTTCACGCTGCAACACGCCGGAGGATGGCGCGCGGGAGGCTCCTTCTTCTTCCTCGACTACCTGAGCGACGGGGTGGAGGACGGCTTCAACGACCGGGAGCTCTACGGGGAGTGGTACCCGACGCTGAGCCTGGGTTCACTGGCGGGAGGAGGCGTCGGCTTCGGGCCTGTGAACGATGTGCGCCTGGTCGCTGGCGTAAACCTGGGCATCCAGTCGAAGGTCGTGAAGTACGTGCCGGGCGTGGAACTCGGCTGGAACGTCCCCGGATTCATCTTCGTGAACACGATTCTCGGGGCCTTCATCGACGCCAGCAGCGGTCTGGCCGCGGGCGGCGCGCCGAGCACCGGCGACAGCTTCAACTTCGACGTAAGCTGGCTCTCCGTCTTCCAGCTGGGCACTCAGTCGTTCTCGTTCACCGGGCACGCGGAATACATGGGGGCGATCACGGATGAGGAGGGCAACGATTACCCGGGCAGCGTGCTCGCCCAGCCCCAGCTCAGATGGGACGTGGGGCAGGCCTTGACCGGGGCGTCCAACGTCCTCCACGTGGGCGTGGAGTACCAGCTCTGGACCAACAAGCTGGGAACGACCCGCGACGAGAGCGTTCTGCAGCTGCTTGTCGTCTGGCAGATGGACTGACGGGGGCGGCCGCCCGCCGTCCGGCGAAATGGCCTGGTGCGAGATGCCCCGAACCGGAAACGCGGCCGGGCCGGTGCGCGCGAGACGCGCGTCGGAAGACTACTGGTCGTCGACGACCCGAACGCCCACCAGCCGGCATCCCAGCCTGCAACCCGGGCGCAGCGCGAATGACGCGAGCAGGGACGCGACCGCGAGGCCGATCATGGGCCCGGTCATCGGCTGGATGACCGTCTTGAGCACGCCCCACACGGCCACGAACAGGACCAGCCCGAGAAATACGCCCAGAAGCTGGCGCGCGTTGTCGGGGCCTTCGAAGCGGATGGGGGCGCCGCCGTAGTAGAGGGCGGCCAGGCTGGGATAGAGAGCGAACGGAATGATCCATTCGATCATGGAGGAATCTCCGGCTGGATGAAGACCCGAGGGGGTTCTGACGTCGGCCCAAAGCTAGCCAAAGCGGAGCGGACGGGACAAGGCCGAAGAGGGCGTGGGCCTTGAGTTGCCGCCAGCACGGCGCAGGTTAGTGAACATGCTCTCCTGCAACGACATCATCGCGGCCCGCGGGCGCATCCGGGGCGGAATCGTGGAGACCGGTTGCCCGCGCTCCCTGGGGCTCGACCGGTCCGGGTTCGCGCGCGTCCATTTCAAGACCGAGTTCCGGCAGAAGACGGGTTCGTTCAAGGACCGCGGCTCGCTGAACCGCCTGCTCCTGCTGGAGCCGGCGCAGCGGGAGGCCGGGGTGGTCGCGGCCAGCGCGGGCAACCACGCCCAGGCGCTCGCGTACCATTCGGCGCGGCTGGGGATTCCGTGCACCATCGTGATGCCCGACGCGGCGCCGCTGATCAAGGTGACGAAGACGCGCGGCTACGGGGCCCGCGTCATCCAGACCGGCGCGACCATCACCGACGGGATGGCGCGCGTCGACAGGCTGGTCGAGGAGGAGGGGCTCACCGTGGTCCACGCCTTCGACGACCCCGCGGTGATGGCGGGGCAGGGGACCATGGCGCTGGAGATCCTGGAGCAGGTGCCCGACGTCACCACGCTGGTGGTGCCCATCGGGGGCGGCGGGATGATCGCGGGGGTCGCCACCGTGGTGAAGGCGCGCCGCCCGGGCGCCCGCGTGATCGGCGTGGAGGCGTCGGCCTCGCCGGGCGCGGTCGCATCGCTGGAGGCGGGGCGGCCGGTCCACCTGGAGCGCTCGGACACCCTTGCCGACGGGATCGCGGTGAAACGCATCGGCGACCGCACCTTCCCGCACATCCAGGCCCTCGTGGACGACGTGGTCGTGGTCGACGAGGAGGAGATCGTGCGCGCGATCTTCTTTCTCATGGAGTCGGAGAAGGTGGTCGTCGAGGGCGGCGGGGCGGTGGGGGTGGCGGCGATTCTGGGCGACAGGATCCGTCCGGGCTCCGCCGACGTCACCGTGTGCATCCTCTCCGGGGGCAACATCGACATGAACGTGGCCTCGAAGATCATCGACCGCGGGCTGTGGGCGGACGGGCGCCTGGCGCGCCTCTCGGTGGTGGTGCGCGACCGGCCGGGCTACCTGAACGAGGTCACGGCCGTGGTCGCCATCGCCGGGGCCAACGTGCTTCACATCGAACACACGAGGGCTTTCGGGGACATCTCCGTGGGCCACGTCAGCATCGAGATGGAGATCGAGACCCGCGGCCGCGGGCACGTCGCGGAGATCGTCGCGGAACTGAGAGAGCTGGGACACCAGGTGGGCGAGGTGGCGTGACCCGCTTGCCTGCCACCTGTCGCGTCTCGCGCGCCGAGACGTATCATATCCCATCGACCGGTCACCGATCTCTCGCCCCTCAACGAGGTGATTCCCATGAAGTCAGCACAGCGGCCCCGTCCGGCCACCTCGATCCTCCTCTCCGCCTTGCTGTTCGCCGCTTTCCTCCCCTGGGCAGCGGGCCTGCAGGCGCAGGACGCCTACTTCCCTCCGGCGGGTGACTGGGAGCGCAGGACTCCGGAGTCGATGGGGATGAACCCCGAGCTCCTGCAGCAGGCGGTCGACTTCGCCGTCGCAAGCGAGAGCACGGCGCCGCGCGACCTGGAGGTGGCGCATGCGCTCAGCTGGAACACCGAGCCCTTCGACGAGGCCATCGGCCCGCTCAAGGTGCGGGGCCCGCAGAGCGGCATCATCGTGAAGGATGGCTACATCGTCGCCGAGTGGGGTGAGACGAAGCGCGTCGATCCGACCTTCAGCGTGGCCAAGAGCTTCCTTTCCTCCACGGTGGGGCTGGCGTGGGACCGCCGCCTCATCCGCGACGTCCACGATCCTGTGCACGAGTACATGCCCCCGCTGATTCTGCCGGTGGGCGACGGCGAGCCCGGCAAGGAGGCCGACGGGCGCGGCGTGGCGACCCCGGTGTCGCTTTTCGACTCCGAACACAACCAGAGGATCACGTGGGATCATCTGCTGAGGCAGACCAGCGACTGGGAAGGCACCCTTTGGGGCAAGCCCGACTGGGGCGACCGGCCGGGGCGCGATGTCGCGGCCAACCGCAACCGCCCGCGCAACGAGCCCGGCACGGCCTACAAGTACAACGACGTGCGCGTGAACCTGCTCGCCCTGGCGGCGCTCCAGGTCTGGCGCCGGCCCCTGCCGCAGGTGCTGCGCGAGCACATCATGGACCCCATCGGCGCATCCAACACCTGGCGCTGGTACGGCTACGAGAACTCGTGGGTGAACGTCGACGGCGAGATGATGCAGTCTGTGAGCGGCGGGACCCACTGGGGCGGTGGGATGAACCTGAGCGCCGAGGATCAGGCCCGGTTCGGCTACTTCACGCTGCACAAGGGCAACTGGGACGGCGAGCAGCTCTTGTCCGAGGAATGGCTGGACATGGCCGAGACGCCCGGCACGGTCAACGAGATGTACGGCTTCATGAACTTCTTCCTGAACACCGGCCAGCGCTCGTACGCGAGCACGCCGGAGTCGTCGTTCAGCCACCGTGGGGCGGGTACAAACCTGGTCTACGTCGATCGCGAGAACGACCTGGTGGTGGTGGCGCGCTGGATCCAGGGAGGCGCCATCGACGAGTTCCTGGGGATGGTGATCGCGTCGTCGGTCGTCGCAGAGGAGCGTCGCTGAGAAGAGTGCCTGCGACGGAAGGGGACGGCGCTGACCCGCGGAGCGGGCGGCGATCCGGGAGCGGTGTCCTGCCCCGGGGACAAGTGCGCCCCGGCTGACTTCTGGCTAACTTGCGCGTGCCACGGCGGCGAGAGACCGCCCGAAGCGCACAACGGAAACACGCAGAACCCACAAAGGATCGGGTACCCATGGACAACGACTCCCGGAGCGGGACGGTCGAGGGCGGCCGGCCGGGCACAGAGGTCGCGGCGGCGGATCACGAGGGCGGCAACCTGACGGAAGCGGCGCCGACCCTGGAGAGAAGGGCGTTCCTCGGCAAGGCGGCGGTCGGAGCCGCGGCGGCCGGGGTGCTGGCCGCGTCGTGCGGCGGCGACGAGCAGGCGGGAGCCGGGGCAGGTGGCGCTCCCGCGGTGATCACCAACCCGAACGTGCGCTGGCGCCTGGCGTCCAGCTATCCGCGCACCGTCGACGCCATCTTCGACACCTCCACCCGCGCCGCCGAGTCGCTCGCCGCGATGACCGACGGGCGCTTCCAACTTCGCGCCTACGAGGCGAACGAGCTGGTGCCGGCGTTCGAAGTGATGGACGCGGTGCAGCAGGGCACGGTTCAGGTGGGCCACAGCCCGAGCTACTACTACACGGGCAAGGCGGCGGTGCTCGCCTTCGACACCTGCGTTCCGTTCGGGCTCAACGCGCGCCAGCAGCACGCGTGGCTGTACGATGCCGGCGGGCTCGAGCTGATCCGCGAGATCTTCTCGGACTTCAACATCCTGCCCTTCCCGGCGGGCAACACCGGCGCCCAGATGGGCGGGTGGTTCCGCCGCGAGATCCAGACCCCGGAGGATCTGAACGGGCTCAAGATGCGCATCCCCGGGCTCGGCGCGGAGGTGATGGACCGCTTGGGCGTGACCGTCCAGAACCTCGCCGCGCAGGAAATCTACCCGGCCCTCGAGCGGGGCGCGATCGACGCCGTCGAGTGGGTGGGCCCGTACGACGACGAGAAGCTGGGCTTCCAGAACGCCGCCCGCTTCTACTACTACCCGGGCTGGTGGGAGCCGGGACCCTCGACCACCTTCCAGGTCAACCGCGACGCGTGGGACGAACTGCCCTCCACCTATCAGGAGGCCTTCCGCGTGGCGGTGCGCTCAGCCGCGCACGGCGTCGAGACCACCTACGACGCGAGGAATCCGGCCGCCCTCAGGCGCCTCGTCGAGGGCGGAGTTCAGTTGCGCGCCTTCTCGCCGGAGATCATGGAAGTGTCGCGCGTGGCTTCGCAGGAGATCCTGGAGGAGCGCGCAGCCGCGGACGCCACCTACCGGCGCGTGTACGACCACTGGCTGGCGTTCCGGACGGAGGTGTTCGACTGGTTCAGCCGCGCGGAGTGGGCCTACGCGAACGCGGCCTTCGGGCAGAACGCCTGACCCTGGGGGGGGCCGCGCGTCGGTCACCGCTCGGCATCCCTGGCGGCCCTCTCGGTTGCGCAGAGCTTCGCGGTAACGGTGCCGAATCGGGCGCATCTTGCCGGATCGCTCGGTTTGTGCTGCCGCAGCACTTCGATTCGAGAAGGCAATACTACTTGTAAGGCAGGCAGGCGCCGCCGCCACCCGAGGGACAGCCATGAGCAACGCTGCTCCGGTCGCAAGCGTCGATCACGGTGCCTGGCTACAGGTCCTCCGAGGAATCACCACGGCGACTAACGAGCGCACTTTGATTACGACAGGGCTTTCATCTGGTGGCGTGGGGAAAAGCGCGCCCGTCGTCGATTACGACACAGTGCCAGCGGTCGCCGCCGCCCTCGTGGTCGCCAACATGAACGCCATCCCCCTCGACTGGGCCGCGCGGTTCTCGGTGGGAGGCGTCAACATGAACTTCTTCATAGTCAAGCAGCTTCCGGTCTTGCTGCCGGAAGCGTACTTGGAAGAAGCGCGATGCGGCGGTAGCTGGGTGGAACTCGTGATTCCGCGAGTGCTGGAACTGGCGTACACGGGCCACGAGCTTGGAGGTTTTGCCTCAGATCTCGGCTATCCAGAGGACCGACCGTTCCGTTGGAACGATTCGCGGCGGCACCGGCTCCAGAGTGAATTGGACGCCATCTTCTCGCACTTGTATCAGCTGGATCGGACCGATGTCGAGTGGATCCTGGACGCCCCAACTCCGAGTTCCTCGTTTCCGTCACTCAAGCAACATGAGATTAAGGAGTTCGACGAATACCGGACTCAGCGGTACGTATTGGAAGCGTTCGATCAGTTGTCGAAGGGAAGAGACCCGTCAACCATGTCCTTGGAGCTCAAATGAACAAGCAATCGCTAACGCCCGAAGACCGTATGCTGCTCCTCTACAAGAAGGTTGACCGGAGGCTATACGGGCATGTTGCATTCTATAAACGGGGACAACTCGACCAAGAGTACGAGAGTAAGCCATATCGAGCAAGCAGTCCTTTCGTCATCGGTCGGTACTCAGTGAACGGCGATGACCGATTAGAAGTATTTGGAAGCGTCGTCTTCCTGCTGAAGGAGATTCGTCGCTCTATCAAGGGGTTCGTTGACGATAACAACGCTTGGAACGACAACCGTAGCCGATTGAAGGGCGAGGCCGATATCGCGGGAGTCGACTTGGAGTACGATCAGAAGACAAGGGATTTCGTGATACTCATCGCCACCCATGCAAGGAATCTCTGCGATCTGATAGCGCGCTTCAATGACAGGTCGATCCCAAGACTAAACTACGAAGGCGTGCCGGACGGCGCCGTGACATTGCGCGAACTTTTCGACACGCTGATCCACAACAGGTACTACTACTTCGATGGCGGCTGCGTCAGGGACCTGTTCTCCGATCACTTCAAGAAGAAAAGCTCGGCCCTCGCAGGGCGCTTCATGGGCTATGGGTTCGACATCGTTGACTTTGTCAAAGGCATCTCCGAATTGATCGATGAGGTGACCGTAAGGGACCTTGCACAGCTTCTGAGGTGGAAGTTCAAGCAATTCACTGCTGATTCGAAACCCCAGGACGTTATCTGGTTGATTCAAAACGTCCATGCGTTTTCGGAACTCCTCAAAGCGAAGGTTCAAGCGAAGGGGTATCAGTTCATGATGAGCCTCATGTTCGATGACTTGGCCGGGTCAGTGGAAAGAGTGGGTTCCGTGCGGACGGCGCCGGGTAGGACCGTTGAGACTCAGCAAGTTATCTTCGAGTCCCCAAGCATCGGGATCGCTCCCAACCTCAACAGTAGGGCATTCGAGATTCGCGTCCGATGCGCAATAGGCGTACAGGACCAAGAACTCGGCAGGGAAAATCTGAAGGATCACACCGTGAGCGTAGGATTCGAGGCATTCCTCGGCAAGGTGAATGGAGCTTTCGGTAATGACCGTGTGCTAACGGGCCAGTCAGGGCGATTCGTGTCGGCTGCTGCGAGTTGAAACGCACGCGCGGCGACTCTTGTGGGGAACACACGGCCTTCGGGTCGACGCTTTCATGCGCTCGTGATCGGCTGGAGGTTTTCGAGGAAAGCCCACGCGATAAACTGCTCAACTTCCCCGAGCCATTCGATAGCTTCGCCGTCGACGCCGATCATGTGCGCGGGATGGCCAGCCAGGTGGCCGGGCCTGAGACTCGGCGGCTTCAGTTTCTATTCGGACACGGTGCCAACGTTCGGTAACTCAATCCCTAGCTCTTTGGCGAGCAGCTCGGCATGCGGCCAGATTCGGACCACGTACTCTGCCAGCTGTCTCCCCCGCCGCTCGATTTCAGCCTCGTTCCACACCTCCGCTTGCATGTCGCGGCAGAGCCGACGGTTCATCTCCAGGTTGTCGTCGTTTTCGAGCAGATCGGCCTTGAACGACCAAGGGTTATCCCCCAGCAAGTTGTTCATTGGTTGCGTCACCAACGTCAGGTTGCCGATCCGGTGAACGATCTGCCGCAGCCGCCAGCGGTCCTCTTCGCTGTTGCCCGCGCCCAGGTCGACCTGCCAGTGCCGTTCCCAATTCTGCGGGGCCACATGCTCGATGTTGACGGAGGCGTCCAGGCCGAACGGATTTGCCAGCTTGGGACGCTTCTCATCGTGCATTTCCTTGGCAATCCTGCGGAGCAGGAGCTTCAGGCGTGCCTTCGAAATCCCATCGTACATGTTGCCGTTGACGAAGTGACGGAGAATCTCTTCGTCGTTGGGCCAGCGGTCCGGCCACCGCGATTTCAGGAATCGACCGAGGAGAACGTGGGGAATCTCGTCAGGGTCCGCGTCCCGAATTGCTTGCACATGGCCGAACGCAATGTCGTCGAATCCCGAATACTTGGCCTTGAGGGCCAAGCGCCTCATCAGATAGCTGTCGACGATCCGGAGAACGCGGTCCAGTTTATCCCGACGCCCGAGCTTCGCCACCAGCTCCATGAAGACGGGGACGAGCGAACTGAGATTGAGCAGGTGTCTGCGGCGCATTACCGAAAGGGAGTCGGGGCGGTATCCTTCCTGCCGGTCGATGCTCTTGTAGATGTCGGCGTATTTGCCGAGGCGGCCCAGCATCGCGTTCAGCCTGTCGCCGTGACGATAGTAGTGCTCGCCAACGTACCGGAAGTCCCTGTACAAGCTGTCTCGGCGCAATAGGCGGAACGTCGTTTCGCCGGTAATCTTGCGACGGCGCGACGGGAGCTCGATCTGGGAGAAGTAGAAGAGAAAGAGGTCGATGCGCTTGCCGGTGAATCGCGGGACGTGGACGTTCTCACTCCAGTATGCGTCGATATCGTAGCGCCGGAGATACCTACGGTAGGTGATATCGCCGTCCGGATCTCCCGGACTACCGGCCGCAATGGACAGGATGTAGTTCTTCGTCTTCTCCCATTCGGTCAGGGGCTCGCCACGGGCGTTCAGCGCCTCGAATATCGCATGCGGGTTCTCGCTCCCGCCGAGGCGGATGTCGACCACGCGGAGCTTTTGGCGCACGACCTTGGTGAGGGCGTCGGCGTGGGAAACGACATCGCTCCCGGCGCCCGAAGGCAGCCAGCTGTCTACGGCATGGCTGTAGTAAGAGTAGCACGCGCTCATCGGCGAAACGTCCGCCGGTGGTTCGGTCGAGGACAGCGCCGCGTCGACGATGGAGGTGAACCTGCGGTAGTCGCTCTGTTGGTCACCGTGTGGCTCCTCGTCATCCCCTCCCTTGTGGTCGATCTTGTACCTGTCCTTGGCACGAACGACCAGGTTCTGATCGTTGACGAGGCATCCCGAAAGCACTCCGGCGAGTTGGTCCAGACCTCGCTCGATGAATGCCGCGCGTGCCGCAGCGAGCAGGACCTGAAGGGTGGTCAGGCGCTGCTGGCCGTCAACAACCCATGAGCGGCTGACGTGGCCGTCGTCCATGTCGATCACCTTGGTGATGATGGTGCCGAGGAAGTGCGGCTCAACCTCCATGCCATCCTTAATGTGCCGGGTCGCTAGCGCTCTTACGTCCTCCCATAGCGGCTCCCACTGGCCTTCCCGCGTCCAGACGTAGTTCCGCTGGTAGCTCGGAACGACGTACTGCTTCGAGTTCTGAAAGGCTTGGATGACGTTGGTGATCTGGGTTTCCATAGAGCCATTCGGCGCGATTAGAGTGCGAGTGTTCTTCGGGGCGGGACGGGCCGTGCGTGGGTGAGCGAAGGTACACTTCCGGTGTCCGACCGGCAATTCACGGTCGGCGAGGCAGAGTGGCCAGACTCACTCACTCCTCCTCGAACGAGCGCCACATGCCGTAGCCACGTGCCGCGACAGCCTTGGGTGCGGGGAGGATACCGAGATCGCTGGACTCACAGCCGAGATGATGGCCTTCAGCATGTTCAGCCGCCTCCGTCCCCGCGTCGACGAAACCGAGTACGAGGAGTTCGTGCGACGGTGGGTTGCCCGTGCTGCTGTCGCACGGCGGCACCCGCGCCCTCGCCCTGCTGTGCGATCTCCTTGAGGAGCCGCTTATAGTGCCCCCGATTTCTCTGGACAGTAGTTTAGCCATCCATCCGGGGTCCAAGAGAGAAGGAGGCAGGGATGTCTCGGAGTACGGACGGGCAGGACGACGCGGGCCGCTTGGGGAGGCCGGCCGGCCTCCCCAAGCGGTGGAGCGCGCGGCGGAAGGCCGAGGTGGTGTTGCGGCTGCTGCGCGGGGAGGACGTCGGCGAGGTGAGCCGGGAGATTCGGGTTGCGCCGCCGGAGCTGGAGCGGTGGCGGCGGGAGTTCCTGGAGGGCGGCCAGCAGGGTCTCAAGAAGAAGAACCGGCCGGGAGGCGAGCTGATGCGGACCCGGGCGAAGCTGGGGGAGCTGACGATGCGGGTCGAATTGCAGGCGGAGCTTCTCGAAAAGAGGGGGTACGGGGACGAGCTGAGGAAGCTCTTGAGGCGCTTGGACGGGTGAGTCCGGCGACGAACCGGCCGTACCCGCTGACGATGGTATGCGAGACGTGGCGTGTGGCACGATCGAGCGTGTATGCGCTACGGGCCCGACGGGGAGACCATCCGGAGTCCGATCGCCGACAGCCTGGGAAGCGGGGCCCGAAGACGGCACTGAGCGACGAGGAACTCGTGCAGGAGATCCGGGCGGTGCTGAAGACGAGTCCGTTCCTCGGCGAGGGCCACCGGAAGGTGAAGGCGCGGCTTGCGGCCCGGGGGATCCGGGCCGGCAAGAACCGGGTGCTGAGGCTGATGCGGGAGCACGGGTTGCTGGCGCCGGTGCGGCGGGGGCGTCCCCGCGGAGACCGGAGCCACAGCGGCCGGATCCGGACGGAGCGGCCGGACGAACTCTGGGGCACGGACGCGGCGCGGTTCTGGACGAAGGCGGAAGGCTGGTGCTGGTTCTTCGCGGCCGTCGACCACTGGGCCTCGGAGGTCGTCGGCTGGCACGTCGCCAAGAAGGGCGACCGCTGGGCGGCGCTGGAACCGGTCCGCCAGGGGGTGAGGGCCCACATGGGTGGCTTCGCCAAGGCCATCGCCCTGGGCCTCGGTCTGCGGCACGACTGGCGCTCGCAGTACCGGGCCAGGCAGTTCCAGGCCGAGATCAAGTGGCTCGGCATCCGCTCCACGCCCGCCTATGTGGGCGAGCCGGAGTGCAACGGCGTCGCGGAGCGCTTCATCCGCACGCCCAAGGAGGAGTGCATCTATCTGCACCACTTCGAAACCCTCGAGGAGGCCAGAGCGGTGATCGGGGCCTTCGTCGAGCGTTACAACAACGGCTGGCTCCTCCAGCGGCACGGGTACATGACCCCGGCCCGCGCTCGCGAAAAGCTCAGCCGAAAGGCCGCCTGATGTTTAAGCCGTCCACTTGTCCAGAAAACCCGGACCGGTACAGGCGAAACTGCGCTTGGCGTTGCGCGGGATCCACGCTGACCGCACGGTGTTTCCCCGCTAGATTTCCACAGGGCTCATGTACGAACGGCCGGGCCACTGACACTGGGCTTCGCGCTTGGCGGCTTGGTGGTCGTGACGGCCCGATCCGTCTCGGGAAGCCGACAGTGTCGCAGAGAATCCAGAGGATGCTAAGTGGCGAATCTTTCTTGGAAGGTGGCGATCTTGCGAGTGTTGGCGGAAGCCGGTGAACCTCTGCACTACGGAGAGATCACCACGCGGATCTTCCAACAAGGTCTCAAGAGCACGTCTGGTGCCACGCCCAAGGCGACGGTGAACCAGACCATCACAAGTTCCATCGCCAACGAGGGCTCGGAATCGCCATTCAAACGAACCGCCCGTGGGATGTACGCGTTGCGAGAGGTGGAAGTTGGAGCTCCTGCATCTGGAACGGATGAGGTTTCGGACGACGGAACCAACCCCATAGAAGCGTTCGGATACTATTGGGGCCGCGACTGGGTACGCTGGCAGACAAGTCCCAGGCTCTACGGCCGCCAAGATCCGCGTGCCAATCGAGTCGATCTCGCCGATCAGCAGGGTGTCTACTTGCTCCACGACGCGCGGGGAACAATCTACGTCGGCCAGACGGCAAGCCTAGGTCTGGGTCGCCGAATCGCGCGGCACCACTTCGGCAGACTAGCAAGCAGATGGAAGTGGTTCTCGTGGTTTGGACTCCGGCCGGTTGACAACCGAGGGAACCTCGGCGATCCAGCAGCGACGACGACCACAGCGCAACTCATCGACCTGATGGAAGCTCTGCTGATCGAAACCATCGAGCCTCGCCAGAACCGGCAGGCTGGGCAGGGGATGGGCGACGAGTACCTCCAAGCGGACGACCCGAAATACGATAGGCGGCGATGACGGGGGCATGTACCTGCCGGGACACGGGCGGAGCGTTGCCGGAGCGGATACGGGGAGGGCGGGTGGTGAAACCGGAGCGAACCCTGGTGCGCACTCGAAGCGATGGTCGCTAGGCGCCCAAGCGCGGGGGGTGCGGCGGCGGGAGGCGGCGTCGAATACCAGGCGCGAGTAAGTGCTTGGGCCGCCGTTCACGTGCTTGCCGAACAAGACGCAGAAGCGCCATTCGGGCTGCGGGGGTCTGTGGCTGGAATCGCCTGTGAGACCTCCGCGCCCGTCGATGATCTAATCCTTGTAACGGACGCCGGGTGCAAGGCGTTCGTGCAAGTGAAAACGACCGTTTCCCTAACGCACGGTCGTAGCAGCGCACTTGCTTCGGCGTTGGACCAGTTCGTTCGACAGTTGCTGGAGGGTAGTACCACAGCGGGAGACCGCGAGGACCCTTCAAGCGCCGCACATGACCGCTTCGTGCTGGCGGTGGGTGCCGCCGCTCCCGCAACAATCCGAGTTCATCTCCGCGCGGCAATCGAGCGCGTACGGAGCCATCCGGGTACCGAGATGCCCAGCGAGGGGCTCGACAAGAACCGCAGGGAGGCGTTGGAGGTTGTCGTCCAGCACGCTCGGGCATCCTGGGAAACGGTAACTGGATCGAAGCCTTGCGATGACGACATCCGCAAGCTCCTTAGCCGTCTTCACGTCGAGACGATCGAGGTAGGCGCGGGAGAGAAGGACGAGCTAGCGGCAAAGGGCATACTGCGGGCGAGCGTACTCGACACTCCCGACCAAGCTGCGGTCGCATGGTCAGTGTTGGTCACCGAGAGCTTGCGGCTTATCGCAGCGCGGGGTCACGCCGATCGGACCACTCTGCTTGGACTGTTACACTCGGCCGAAGTAAGTGTGCGCGCCCCAAGAAGTTATCGGAGAGACATCCAGCGACTGAAGGATCACAGTTCGCGGGTCGTTAGTCGTTTGGCGAGACACGCGTCCATTAGATTGGGGCGGACCGTTTTGCGGATCCAGCGTCCCTATCTCCCTTACCTGAAAGAGGCTGCCGAAACTGGTCCCCTTCTTGTGGTCGGCGAGCCCGGGGCGGGGAAATCGGGTGTGCTGTACTCCTTGGCGGAGACGCTGCGCAAGGAGAACCGTGAGGTAGTCTTGCTGGCGGCGGAACAGCCGCCGTTCTCGAGCCCAGGAGGCCTGCGAGACGAGCTACGACTCAGCCACGATGTAGTGGATGTTCTCAGAAACTGGCCAGGAGCGCGACCCGCATTCCTGCTTGTCGACGCATTGGACGCAGCCCGGGGGGACAGATCTGCTGCGGCTCTCAGGACTTTGATCCGAGAAGTGGGTGAACGCGCGAATCATTGGAACGTCCTCGCGTCGATGCGTGAGTACGATGCCCGTTACAGCCCGGCTCTGGCTGAAATCTTCAAGGGCACGCCGCCCGATGGTCCTGTGCCTGCGCTGGGTGGCGAATCACTCGCCGAAGTGCGCCATGTCGTGGTCGGACAGCTGAGTGACGAAGAACTGCAACAGATTGGCGAACGTGGCGCTCCGGAGCTCGCACGTCTTCTCAAATCGGCTTCAGGAGCGATCGCCGAACTCCTTCGCAACCCATTCAATCTTCGGCTTGCAGCCGAGTTGTTGGATGGTGGAACGGATCCGCAGGCGATTCGGGATGTGGGGAGCCAACTGGACCTGCTCGACCTCTATTGGCGGGAACGTGTGGTGCGGGATGGCGGCGAGCATGAGGCTTTATCGCGGGAGGTTGTTCTGCGTAGGGCAGTGAAGGCAATGGTCCAGGAGCGAGTTCTGCATGTGGACCAGGACCTGGTCGTGACCGAGGCCGCGGCAGCTCCAGCGATCCGCGACCTCCTCTCAGCGCAAGTGATCGTTGACGCTCCGCAGTGGTCTACGCTGGCGTTCGCGCACCATGTCCTCTTTGACTACGCCGTTGCGCGGCTGATGCTTCGGCGTAGTGCCAGCCACATGGCCGGCGTTCTCGCATCGGACCGCGCGTTCGTCTTGCTCGGGAGGCCAAGTGTGGTAATGCACTTCCATCATCTCTGGGGCCGCGACTCAGGTGGGCAGGCACGTGAGGACTTCTGGGAGTCCACTTTGGCCGTTTGCCGTTCCGCCAGGATTCCGGAGATCGGAAAGCTGATCGGACCCGCCGTGGCCGCTGAGACTGGGGTGACGATTCAGGACTTCGTGCCCCTCCTGAAGGCTCTTGAGGAGATCGATGACGCGGTTCGAGCGTCAGCTGAGAATGCGCTGGTGCACGTCGTTCACGCGCTTCTCGCGGACCGTGGTTCTCCGGCTGAGGTCGCCGACTTGTGTTGTGATCTAGCGCAGCGACTCAGCGACAGATTCACTACCGGGACCGCATACCCAGCGTCTTGGATCTTGTGGGATCTAGTACCGCGACTCGATCAACTCTCTGGCAAGCAGGCTGACCAGTTGGGTACGGCTAGTCGACGGCTGCTTGCATTTGCGTGGACTCAAGAGCAGAGGGATCCCCGGCTTGTAGCGCAGGCCATACGAGTCGTTTGCCGAACCTTTGGGACCGACGTAAGAGCATCTGCCGAACTCGTGCGGCGAGCCATCCAACCCGACCACCTTGCGCAGCACGGTAGCGAGGAGTTGAGCGTGCTCGCCGACGCGGTAACCTCGCTAACGGCCCACGATCCAGGCTTGGTCAGGGATACCTATCGAGCCGCTTTCGGATACAGCGAAACGTCCGAGTCGCCGACGGCCATGCGACGCGGAGTCCTGTCGTTGACGTCAAATCGCCGCCAGGACTACCAGAGTGCGCTCTACCAACTGGTCCAATCATTCCCGGCGTTCCTGCGTGCGGCGCCAGCGGAAGCCGTGGAGGCGATGAATGTCGCCATGGAGTTCTACGTCACCCGCGAACGCTCGCTTCCCGAAGAGGATGCTGCCGAATTCGATCTTGATGGGAAACGCGCTCGTCTATTGCTCGATTTCAGTCATGTTTGGGACCGGGGACAAGGATACCCCGACCAGGATGCAATCCAGTTGTTGGGTTGCGTGCAGCAGCGGTTGGAGGAGGTCGCCGACCAGCGGGGGGGCGCAGCGAAGCTACATCACCTGCTGGACACTCTTGTTCAGACATGCCGGCTGGCGGTCGTGTGGCGGCGGCTTCTCGGATTGGGAGCTCGCTATCCAGACCAGATTGGGTTGAAGCTCCGTGCCGCCGCGTGGTCACTCCCCGTACTCAGGTGTCCAGATACGACCGGGAAGGTCGGAGGGATGATCGCCGCCCTCTTTCTCGATCTGTGCGAAGCTGACCGGGAGCGGATCGAACGCGCCATTCTTTCCATTCCAGAAGTAGCGACGCCTGATCGGCGCCGTTCGGCCGAGCACGCACGCGATCGCTTGCTTGGTTGTCTACCAGAGGGCGGAGTCGCGACCGAGGAAGCCCGGACGCGTCTATCTGTGTTGCGTGCTGCGGACGCGGTGCCAGAAAACGAAGACGGCATCAAGTTCCAATTCGGCAGCCGTGTTTTCGGGGAGGTGGAGTACCTGGCCGAAGCGGGAGTGCCGGTAGAGGAGGAAGCGAACAGGCGTCTTCGGGAGCTGGAGGGGCCGATAAATGAGTTTGCGCAAGCTCACGCCAACACGGCTCCTGAACCCCAGGAAGCGGCGAACGCGCTCCCACACCTACGACGGCTGTACGCGGCTCTTCAATCGTCTGATGCGGACGGTGTTCACGAGAAGCAGTCAGACTACGCTTGGGGGGAACTGGCGGGGGCGTGCGGTGCCATTGCGAAGATGGAGGGCCTTCGTTGCGACGAAGGGGTGGGCGCACTCGTGCGGGCCGTGCTACTGGAGGCAAGCGAGAACCGGGTCCCGACCGTCGAGAGTGACGCGGACGAGCGCTTCGTAGATCCCATGTGGGGTAGCCCGGCTGCCCGTGTCGAAGCGGCTGCGGGTCTGATGACAATCCTCCGGCATTCTTCCTGCGACGATTCGGATATTCTTGCCGCCGTGGAGCGATTGATTGCCGATCCCGCGCCGTGCGTTCGATACCAGATCGCCTGCCGGTTGATGTTTCGGTATGCCCGTGACCCGGAGTGGATGTGGAGGATGATTGAGCAGATGGCCCGCGACCGCAGTATCGGGGTCATGCGAGGGTTGGTCGATCCGCTCAGCTTTCTGAGGTTCAGAGAGCCGGAGCGGGTCGGCAGCATTACGATCGGCATAATGCAGGCTGTGGCGGATGCACCCAACCGAAAGGAGCTGAGCAATTCATGTGTGCAGGTCCTCGCAGGCCTTTTCGTCTGGGGCAGGGATGCTGCCGCGTCTGCCGTTATCGACGGGATTGCTGCTGATCCTGTCGCTCACTTGGACGAGGTGAGCCAATTGGTTTCCGAATTCCGCGGGATCCTCGTGACTGGCGCGGTTGATCCTCCAGATCCCGATTCAGATGCGGCCCGACGACGGAGTTGGAGCTTCCTCCTCCGGGTCACGAAGGGAGCGGCTGCAGAATTCCGCCGTGGGGTGATCCCTGAAGGAAATACTGTTGACGTCACACAAGAACCGCCCACCGAAGAACAGATGAAGAGCCTTGCGCACCTGCTCGACTCGGTTGGCTGGAACATCTACTTCGCCTCGGGCGCTAAGGGAGGCGATGAGCCTCCCAACGAGACGGTGCTCCGACGCTTCTACTGCGAATCGGGTGAGGTTGTCGACGAGTTGGCCGACGTGGGTCTCCCGCAGTTAAGCCACCACCTGCTGGAAGCGCTCGAGGTTCTTGTCCCGGTGAATCCACGTGGGGTGTTTTTTCGAATCGCACGTGTTATCCGGGGGGGACGGAAAGGAGGCTATGAGTACGACACGCTGGCGGAGAAAGTGATCGTTCGAATCGTTGATCGGTACCTGGCCGACCACCGTGATCTCTTCAGGCGCGACGAGACGGCTCGGCGACACCTGATTGGTATTCTCGACGCGTTTGTGCGTGCGGGGAGCGAGAGCGCACGGAGGCTGAGCTATGGGTTGGGAGAGATTTTTCGATAGCTCGGCGGTATCGACATTGGGTCCCGCGTCGCCGCACGAATCGGTCACGTAGACGTGTCGGCTGAGGAGTCATCCAGTAGTCGGAACGACTTCTAGGTAGGTCCGCAGCCAGGCAAACCCGCTGACCTCGGTGGCGCCAGAAACCTTCCTACGATTGCCGCAATGGAGAAGGACACCTGAACGAGCTGGTCGGTCGGCCACCTCTTGATCAGATCGCTCTGATCCGAAACCTGATACGGCCCGGATGCCCGCCATTTGTTGCCGCTTTCCGGCTATTCCCATACCGTGGAACCAGATGGCGTCACGAGGCGAGAACGGCAGATCGTGCAGTCCAAGTTGAACTTGGTCGAGTTCTCGCCGTGAAAGTCGGTCCTTCCGTGATTCTTACAAGCAGGAGGTCGGCGGTTCGAATCCGTCAGTGCCCATTGAACTTACGGGATGTTGGCGGTGCGATTCCCGCTAAATGGATCTCAGAAATGACCTTACGGTGGTTTTCGAGGGCCTTCCTGAGCCCGGGGTGATACTACCGGCTGCTCCGGAATGATACTACGGGGTCGGTCCCGCCACTCGCGCGCACGATGTCCAAACCGTCGTCTATATTACCAGTATTTACCAGTAGACGCCAGTAATTACCGGTTCACCAGCCAGGTGACCATCTCCGGGAAGGTCATGATCAGCACCAGCCCGATGAGCTGGATCACGATGAAAGGGATGACCGCGCGGTACATCTCCGATGTTCGCACTTCGGGTGGAGCCACGCCCCGCAGGTAGAAGAGGGCGAAACCGAAGGGCGGGGTCAGGAACGAGGTCTGGATGTTCATCCCGATCATGACCCCGAACCAGACGAGGTCGATGCCCAGCAGGGCGGCCGCCGGGGCGAGCAGCGGGATGATGATGAAGGCGATCTCGAAGAAGTCGAGGAAGAACCCGAGCACGAAGATCGCCAGGTTGGCCACGATCAGCAGGCCGATGCGCCCGCCCGGCAGCGTGGTGAGCAGGTGCTCGATCCAGAGGTCGCCGTTCAGCCCGCGGAAGACCAGCGCAAATGCCGTCGAGCCCACCAGGATGAACATCACCATCGCGGTGAGCGAGGTGGTGTACTCGCTGGCTTCCCTGAGCACCTTCCAGGACAGGCGCCTGTTGGCGGCCGCGAGCCCGATGGCGCCCACGGCGCCCACCGCTCCCGCCTCCGTCGGCGTGGCGATCCCGGCGAAGATGCTGCCCAGAACGAGCAGGATCAGCACCAGGGGCGGCATCAGCACGGTGAGCACCTGGCGCGCCAGCTTCCACCCCGCCGCGTCGCGCACCTCGGCCGGCAGCGCAGGCGCCGAGTCGGGGCTCACCTTGGCGACCAGCCCCACATAGATCGCGTACATCCCGGCCAGCGACACTCCGGGAATCAGGGCGCCCAGGAAGAGGTCGCCCACCGAGATGCCCAGCTGGTCGGCCAGCACGATCAGCACGACGCTCGGCGGGATGATCTGACCCAGGGTGCCCGAGGCCAGGATCACGCCGGTGGAGAGCGTCTTCGAGTAGCCGTAGCGCAGCATGATGGGGAGCGAGATGAGCCCCATCGCGACCACCGACGCCCCCACCACGCCCGTCGCCGCCGCCAGCATCGCGCCGACGAAGACCACCGCCAGCGCCAGCCCGCCGCGCAGCGTGCCGAAGAGCTTTCCGATGGTGGTGAGCAGGTCTTCGGCCAGGCGCGACTTCTCCAGCACGACCCCCATGAAGATGAAGAAGGGGATCGCCACCAGCACCAGGTTGGACATCACCCCGAAGATGCGCTGGGGCAGGGCGAACATCAGCCCCCACTCGAAGAGCCCCATGGAGATGCCGATGATGGCGAAGATCAGGGAGGTGCCGCCCAGGGCGAAGGCCACCGGATAGCCCAGGAAGATCATCCCGAAGACGCCGATGAACATCAGCGGCGCGAGCAGGTTCTCCATTACGCGATGCCTCCGGGCATCCGGCTGCCGGGGTCGTCTTCGTCCTTCTCAGGCGACCCGTCGCCCGCCATCTTCAGACCGCGCAGCACCCGGGTCTTCTTGATGATTTCCGAGATGCCCTGGGCGATGAGGAGCAGGAAGCAGATGAGGATGAAGGTTCTCAGCGGATAGCGGGGCAGGCCCCCGGGATCGGAGGAGATCTCCCGCACCGCCCAGGAGTTGCGGACGGAGGGCCAGGAGAGCCACAGCGTCACCGCGGAGAAGGGCAGCATCAGCAGGATGGTGCCGAGGAGATCGATCCAGGCGCGGGCCTTCGCCGACAGTCGGCTGTAGAGGATGTCGACGCGCACGTGCTCGCCCTTGCAGAGCGCCGAGGCGGCGGCGAGCAGGAAGAGGAGGCTGAACAGGTACCACTGGAGTTCCAGATAGAGGTTGGAGCTCAGCCTGAAGCCGAAGTAACCGCCGAGGTAGCGGACGGCGGTGTTGTAGGCCGTCACGAGCACCATCAGCAGACAGAGCCAGGAGGTCCAACGTCCGATTCGGTTGGTGACCCGGTCGATCGCCCGGGAGAGTCTTAGCCAGCGGATCATGCCGGAGGGGTTTCCAGAAGCCGGGGGGTGTGGAGGCGGGCGCGCGCGGGTCTGCCGCGCTTCAAATACGCTTCCGGGCGCGCCGTTGGCAATAGCTGGCCCCTCGTGGCGCGTGGCTCCATGTTGTGGGCGTGCTGATCCGGCTTCCGCGGGCCACGATTCCGGCGCACCTGGCGGACTCTGGTTCCGCACGCGAGAGACGGCCTTCTGCCCTGGTCGCGCCGGCCCCATTCATCCAACGCCAACTCCCCGGAGCGCTTATGGGCGCCAACAAGATCCACGACGGATACGAGTCCTTCTCCTACCTCGAGCCGGGCCTCGACTACGGGAGCCGGGGGACGGCGGGCTGACCATGTTCGGGCGGCGCGCGGTCGGGCGCATGAACAAGCTGGGCATGCTGATCGACTGCTCGCACTGCGGCGACCGGACGACCCTGGACACCATCGAGTGGAGCGAACATCCCATCGTGCTCTCGCACATCGGCGCGCGCGCCCTCTGGGAGTCGAACCGGCTGGCGCCCGACGACGTGCTCGAGGCGTGCGCCGCGAAGGGAGGCGTGATCGGGATCGAAGCGGCCCCCCACACGACCCTGACCCGCAACAATACGGTGCACGGGATCGAGGCCTTCATGGAGCACTTCGAGTACGTGAAGGCGCTGGTGGGCATCGACCATGTGAGTTTCGGCCCCGATTCCGTCTACGGGGACCACGTGGGGCTGCACCACACGTACGCGGCCAACCTGTCGATCAAGGAGTCGCGGTCGGCGGCGGCCGAGGAGGGCCCCAAAGCGAATCCGCCGTTCGACGAGGTCGAGTACGTGAAGGGGGTGGAGAACCCCACGGAGGCGTCGCACAACATCCTGCGCTGGCTGGTGCGGGAGGGATACTCGGACGAGGACATCGGCAAGGTGATGGGGGGGAATACGCTGCGGGTGCTGAGGGAGGTGTGGCCCTGAGGGCGCATGTGGCGGTTGTAGCGGCGCTGGCCGTGGCGGGCAGCGTCCCGGGTCCGGGGACCCTGCTCGGCCGGGGCGGTCCGATGGCCGGATGGGACGGCCGCGGGGGCGTCCAGGAGGCTGGAGGGGACGCCGCGGGCGGGCAGGTGGTCCGGGTGGCGGTGTCGGCGGATGCGCGTGAGACCGGAGCAGCTGACGTCTCGATGAGCTACCGGCTGGAGGTGGAGCCGGGGATGCGCGTCGTGCCGTTCACGCTGCTGCTGTTCGCGCCCGCGAGCGTGGCGGAGGTTTCCGCGCAGGTGGGCGGCGAAGCGCTCGCGGTGCGCATGCCGGGCGCCGGCGGGCCCCGGCTGGAAGGCGGGATCGAGCTGCCGACCGCGCTCGCGGCGTCGGGGCAGCTCTCGCTGGATGTGGGCTACCGGGTGGAAGGCGCCGTGCGCGAGGATGGCGGGGGCGTACGGATCGTGCTTCCCATGCTCGCGGTCGACTGGGCGCCGGCGGAGGCGCGCCCGGGGATGTTCCAGGCGGAGGTGACCCTCCCCGAGGGGATGGAGGCGCGCGAGATTTTCCCGGTGACGGTGTCCGGGGGCGCGACCCCCGGGATGGCGCGGGCGAGCCTCCAGGTGCTCCCGGCGGTGGTGCAGGTGCGCGCGCGGCCTGAGGGGAACCTCGGGCTGTCGCTGCCGGGGGTGCTCGAGCTGTTGGTGCTGATCGCCGTGATCGCCTGCGGGATGGCCGGGCTGCGCCTGGTGAGGAGAGCCGGGTGAGCGCGGCGCTGGACGCGGGCTTCGTCTTCTGGGGGCTCTTCCTGGTCTCCGCGCTGATCGTGGTGGCGTACCTGGTTTGGATGTATCGCGAGGATCGGCGGGAGGACGACGGGTGAACGTGCTGCACGCCACCTTCCGCGACCTCGCGTGTCCGAGGGCCCTCCGCCCGAGCAGGGAGGACGACCGGTGAACGTCCAGCTCTCCACCTTCCTGCTCTACTTCGTGGCGGTGTTCGCGATCGGGTGGTACGCGCTGCGGGCGACGAAGAGCGAAGCCGACTACTGGATCGCGGGAGGGAAGCTGGGCTGGCTGGTGGGCGGGGCGACCATGGCCGCGACACACACCAGCGCCGGCACCTTCGTGGGCACCATCGGGGTGATGTACGTGGCGGGGTGGTCGTTCGGATGGCTCGTCCTGGCCCTGCCGCTGGCCTACTGGTTCATGGCGGCGGTGCTCGCGCCGCGCTTCACGCGCGTAAAGCAGCTCACCCTGCCCGCATTCATCGAGACGCGCTATTACTCGAAGGGGGTGCGCGCGCTCGCGGCGGTCATCATCCTCATCGCGACGGTGGTGTACGTCCAGGCCCAGATCGTGGCGGGCGGACTGATCGCCAACATCGTCTTCGGCGTGCCGGTGAGCTGGGGGATGGTGGGCTTCACCGCGATCCTGCTGGCCTACACGGTGATCGGCGGCATGATCGCGGTGGTGTACACGGACCTGCTGCAGCTGATCATCATGGTGCTGGGCGCGATCTGCGCGGTGCCGCTGGCAATCCGCCAGGTGGGCGGGGTCGAGCCGCTGTTCACCTATGTCGAGGCGGTCAACCCGCTGACCTTCAGCTGGGAGGCGATGCCCGCCCTGCTGCTCTTCACCATGGGGCTCTCGTTCCTGCTGGGCGGGGTGGCGACCCCCGAGAAGCTTATCCGGCTCTACGCCATGCGCGACATGCGCACGATCCGCCGCGGCATTCTGCTCACCATCATCGCGGTGACCACCCTGAACCTGCTGGTGTTCGTGCTCTCGCTGGCGGCGGTGGTGCTCTTCCCCAACCTGCCGACCGGCGACCTGGCCATGCCGATGCTCGCCACCGCCGTGCTCCCGGCAACGCTGGGGGCGATCCTGCTGGCGGCGATCACGGCGGCCATGATGTCCACCGTGGACTCGCTCCTGCTGGTCGCGGGGTCCGCGCTGTCGGTGGATATTTACCAGTTGTTCCGTCCGGACGCCCCGCCGGGTCGGCGGCTGTGGGTCGACCGGGCGGGCATTCTGGTGGTGGGGACCATTCCGGTGGTGCTGCTCCTCAGCGGGGTGGGGGAGGGCGAGCTGGTCCAGTTCATCGTGCTGCTCTTCACCGCCCTCATGGCGTCGAGCTTCTTCATTCCGGTCGTGGTCGGGGTTTACTGGCGGCGGGCGACCCGGGAAGGGGCGGCCGCCGCCATGGTCGGGGGGGTGACCACCGCGCTCGCCTGGGAGGGGTGGGGGCCGGCCGACGCGATCGACCCGGTGCTGCCGGGCTTCCTCGTCTCGGCGTTCCTGATGGTGGTGGTGAGCCTGCTCACGCCTCCCCCTCCGGAAAGCGCGACCCAACCTTACATGTCTTCGCCCGAGAAGCCCTAACCACGTTCCAGGAATCTACGCCTCAGCAACAGCCGGCAGAGGGGCCTGGGATGGGAGCCTGCAGGGCGCCGCGCACGCCATCGCCCCGCGAATCCCCGATCTTCCAACCCCCATTCACGGAATAGAACATGCGCGTATCGAAGATGGTCACGGCGGTCGACGCCCACGCCGGCGGTGAGCCCGGACGGGTCATCGTCGGCGGCGTGATGGATGTCCCCGGCACGTCGATGTTCGAGAAGGCGAAGTGGCTGGCCCGTCACGGCGACGGTCTGCGGCGGCGCATGCTGCGCGAGCCCCGCGGCTATCCGGCGCTCTGCTGCAATGTGATCCTGCCTCCGACGCATCCGGAGGCGGACGCCGGCTTCGTCATCATGGAGCACACCGAGTACCCGCCCATGTCCGGGAGCAACACCATCTGCGTGGCCACGGTCCTGATCGAGACCGGGATGGTACCCTCCCGGGAACCGGTGACGGAGCTGCTGCTGGAGGCTCCCGCAGGGCTCATCCGGGTCCGCGCCGAGGTCAGCGGCGGCAAGGTCACCAGGGTCACCTTCCGCAACGTGCCCGCATTCGCGCTTCATCTGGACGCGGTGGTGGACGTGCCCGGGCTCGGCGAAGTGACGGTGGACGTGGGGTTCGGGGGGATGTTCTACGTCATCGCTGATGCAGAGCAGTTCGGCATCGAGCTCCTGCCCGAGAACGGAGGGCAGATCACGCGGGTGGGCGAGATGTTGCGCGTGGCCGCCGCCGAGCAGCTCTCTGTCGCGCATCCCCTGACTCCGGAAATCGGAGGCGTATCGATTTCACAGCTCTCAGGGCCGCCTCTGGGCGATGCACACCGGCGCAACGCGGTCACGGTCTCCACAGGCAGGCCGAGCTGGGACCGGCCCGAGAGCTGGAAGGGCTGCCTGGACCGCTCCCCGTGCGGCACCGGCACCTGCGCGAAGATGGCCGTGCTGCACGCCAGGGGAGAACTGGACCTGGGCGAGGAGTTCCGCCACGAGAGCATCATCGGCACCGTGTGGACGGGCGAGCTCGTCGAGGAAACCGAAGTTGGCGGCATTGCCGCGGTGGTGCCCACGCTGAGCGGCGCCGCCTGGATCACCGGCATCGCCCAATACGTGGTCGACGACACGGATCCCTTCCCGGAGGGATTCACGGTGGGAGACATCTGGGCGGAATGACCCCCCCCCCAGTATCCCTGATCCGGCCGGAGGATACTTCATGAACGACCCGCTGCGAATCCCCGTACTCGTCGGCTCCGTGCGCAGGGGCCGCCAATCGATCAAGGTGGCCCGATTCGCCAGCGACCGGCTGCGGCGCGCCGGCGCCGAGGCCCCGCTTCTCGACCTTGCCGACTTCGACTTCCCGATCATGGAGGAGCGGCTCTACCGTCGAGACGATCCACCGCCCCGACTGGTCCGGTTCTCGGAAGCGATTCGCGAGTCCGACGCCGTGGTGATCGTCAGTCCCGAGTACAATGGCTCGATGCCCGGCGTTCTCAAGAACGCGCTCGACTACATCTATGGCGAGTGGGAGCGGAAGCCGGTGGGGGTCGTCACGCTTTCGGCCGGCGCCTTCGGCGGTGTCCAGGTCCACAACCACCTGCAGCTTCTCTTCCTCCGCCTCAAGGCCCTCCCGGTGGCGCACATGGCCGTCACGACCGTGGGCCGAAGCTTCGACGACGACGGGGAGCCGCGGGAGGAGAGGTACGAGAAGGCGTTCGCGCGTTTCATCGAGACCCTCGAATGGTACACGAGGGCGCTCGGGGCAGCGATGGACCGGGATAAGAGCTGAGCGACTTCGAATCCTGATGCCTCGGCAGCCGGTCCACTACGTCCGGTCAAGGGGGGATCCGGGCGCGTGTCGTTGACAAAGACCAGCATCGAACCAGCCGCTGCCGGCCCGTGAAGCCTGAGCCGGCTCCCGAGCTGTCAGCCCCCGTGTCCGCAGAAGCGGAGCGCCGTCAGCGCGAGGGTCCGCGTCACCGTCTCCAGTTCAGCGATCGGCACCCATTCGTCGGGACGATGGGCGTTGCGCACGTCTCCGGGGCCGAACATCACCGTGGGGGTGCCTCCTACGTTCACCAGCAGTTGCATGTCCGCCCCGTAGGGCATCCCCTCGATGCGCGGCTCGCGCCCCTCGATGTCCCGGAAGGCACCCGCGACCGTGCGCACGATGGGGTCCGACGGATCCGTGGCCGCCGGATGGAACTGTCCGCCCCACCACTCCACTTTCGGCGGGTAGCGCTCCAGCCAGGGGTCCGAGCGAGCCGCTTCGGCCACGGCCTGCTCGAACATCGCCTGCGCCTCGGCGGGTTCCTCTCCCACGGCCACGCCGTAACGCCCCTCGAAGCAGAGGCTCTCCGGCACGTTCGAGGCCCACTCCCCCGCGCGCACGGTGCCGACGCTCAGGGGGAAGGGCACGTCGTAGTGCGCGAAGAGCGGGTCCCGGACGCCGGAGTTGCGCCGCGCCTCGAGCGCCTGCAGCGCCCGGTAGATGGGGATGAAGCCGTCGATGGCGCTGACGCCCTCGGTGCGGAGGGCGCCGTGGGCGGAGCGTCCCCTCACGTGGATGCGGAAGTTCAGGGCGCCTGCATGCGCGGGCGCGAGGGACAGGCAGGTGGGTTCGATGACCACCGCGCCGTCGGCGGCGTAGCCACGCTGGATGGCGGCCAGGGTGCCCGCGCCTCCGTCTTCCTCGGCGATCACGCTCTGGAGCAGAAGCTGTCCGTCCAGTTCCACCCCGGCATCCACGATCGCGCGGACCGCGTACAGCCCGCAGCAGAGCGCCCCCTTCATGTCGAGCGCGCCACGGCCCACCAGGTTGCCGTCGCGGATGGTGCCCTGCCAGGGAGGGACCGTCCACCTGGACACGTCGCCCGCGGGAACGACGTCGATGTGCCCGTTGAGGATGAGGGAGCGGCCGGGGCTTCGGCCGCCCCGCGGGCCGGTGCCGCCGAGCGAGCCGTCTGCGCGCCCGAGCGAGCCGACCACCCCCAGCGATCGTCCGCGCTCGATCTCGATGCTGAAGCGGGGGTGGGCGGCCAGCTCTTCGAAGTCGATCTCCCAGACGTCAACGTTCATGCCTGCGCGGGCCATCCACTCCGCCATCTGCTCCTGGGCGGGAGTCTCCCGGCCCCGGTCGGTGGGGATCGCCACCAGCCGCGAGATGGTGTCGAGCAGGCCGTCGACGTCTATGGCGGCGAGCACGCGGGCTTCGGTGGAGGTGAGGTCGTGGGTGGGTGGGGTCATGGGGTTCCGGTCCGGAGATCGAAAGGATCAGGATGTGAGGCAGACATTCCCCGACACGACGTTGGCGTCCAATCATTCTATCCGGTGTCCAGTCGTTGGTCGCAAGGCGTCTGATCGTCGCGTGAGCGTGGCATTGCGGCCAGGACCGCGTCCTCCAGCCGGCTGCGGCATGGCCGGCGCTGCCCACCTGTGAACGCTGGCGGAAGCGGCCAGGCGTGCGTAGGGTTGCGCGGAGAGGGGGTACGTCGGCCGCGCTGGGGGAGTCCGCGGCGGGTTGCCCGGAGCCAGGGACGCGGACGGCGCGCTGCCGGAGGTACGGAATGACCAGGTGCTTGTGCCTGATGCTGGTGCTGGCCGGCTGCGCGCCGTCAACGACGCCTCGCGGCGAAGGGCCGGGGCGCATCGTCCCGGTCGCGGCGGCGCATCGCGTCGAGGTCACGCCCGGCGAGGCGGCGGCGATCCGGGGGCGCACCACATATGCCGGCGCGTTCATGCGCTACCATGCCTTCGTCACCGATACCGATACCGTCGAGTTCTGGCACGACGGCAAGCTCCTGGCGACGATCAACGATCAGGGCGTCATCCGGTACATGCCCGTTGTTCTGTCGATGGCGCCGGGCGCGGCGGCGGAGGGCAACGCGAAATCGGCCATCGCTTCTTTCGACGACCGGCCCCCGCGCGCTATTCTGGAAGCCGAGCTTGGTCGTGCCCGCTGCAAGGAGGTCCCATGCGTTTATTCCGGCTCATTCTCCCGGTAGCCGTCGTCCTGACGGCGCCCGCGCTCACCTCGGCGGCGAAGTTGGCCGCCCAGACCCCCGAACCCGACCCCACCGTCGTCACCCGGCTGGAGGCCGAGCCCGCTGAACTGTCTCTGCGGGTGGGGGATGTCGTGCCCCTCCGGGTGACCGCCTATGACGCCGCGGGCGCGGCGGTGGACATTCCCATCCGGGTGAGCGCGCCGCGAAGGGCCCTGCGCATCCGCGACGGCAACATCGAGGCCTTCGAGGCCGGCCAGTACGACGTGCGCGCCATGGTGGTGATGCCCGCCAGCGGCGCGCCGGTGGCCCAGCTCACCATTCCGGTGGTGGTGGACTGGCCGGAGGTGGCGACCGTCGAGGTGGATGCGGGCGACCACATGCTGTACGCCGGCACGACGGTCCGTTATACGGCGACCGCCCTGCACGCGGACGGGTCGGCGCGCCCGACCGCCGAGGTGGCCTGGTCGGTCTCCGACACCGAGGTGGCCTCGGTCGACGCGTTCGGCAACGTAACCGCCCACCGCCCGGGCCCGGTCACCGTGACGGCCACGGTGGAGGGGACGAGGGGGGAGGTGGAGCCCACCATCGAGGCCTTCCCGGCCACCTCCCTCCAGCTTACCGGCGGTGGCGCCGACCTCCTCACCGGCGACGTGGTGGAGTTTGCCGCCAACGTACTGGACGACGCCGGCAACGAGGTCCCGCGCGCGCCGGTCACCTGGTCGCTCGCCTACATGCCCGATGACAGCATCGTGGCGCCCGCCGGCCCGGGGCAGGTCGACGACGGCCGCTTCGTGGCCGACTGGCCGGGCCTCTACACGGTGGTCGCGACCGCCGGCCACCTGTCGGCGCGCGAGTCGGTGCGGGTCAGCCGCCGGGGCGCGGTGCAGGAGCTCGAGATCGTGGGGCAGGGACGCGAATCGCGCGTCTTCACCACCGACCTGTGGATCTGGGAAGGGGTCGACGGGCGCGACTACGCGCTCACGGGCTCCAAGATGGGCAACGGGGTGACCTTCGTGTGGGACATCACCGACCCCGCCAACATCGTCAAGACCGACTCCATCATGGTCGACGCGCGCACCACCAACGACGTCAAGGCGTCTCCCGACGGCCGCTACGGCGTCATCTCGCGCGAGGGCGCCTCCAACCGCCGCAACGGGGTGGTGATCCTCGACCTGGCCAATCCGGCGCATCCCACCATCGCCTCCACCTGGGACGAGGGCGTGACCGGCGGCGTGCACAACATGTTCGCCACCAACGAGCACCTCTTCGTCCTGTCCGCGGGCGACAAGTACGTCATCCTGGACATGGCCGACATCTACAACCCGCGTTACGCGGGCGAGTACGACCATCCGGACAGCCGCGTGCACGACGTCTGGGTGCACGACGGCATCGCCTACTCGGCGGAGTGGGAGAACGGCATCGTCGTCGTCGACGTGGGCAACGGCCGCTGGGGCGGCTCACCCGAGAACCCGGTCTTCGTGACCAACATCCCGCTTCCCTCCGGCCAGACGCACGCCGTGTTCCCCTACCTGCAGGAGTCCACCGGCAAGTTCTACCTCATCGCCGGCGACGAGATCGTCAGCCGCGAGGGGCTCGCCTGGGAGGGCACCGGTCCGGACCACAGGATCCAGTACGACCCGGAGACGGGCAGGGGCGGGTATCCGCGGGCGACCTCGGGCTACATCCAGATCGTGGACTTCACCGATCCCGAGTCGCCCGAGATGGTGGCGCGCTACGAGGTGTCCGAGTACGGCACCCACAACATGTGGGTCGAGGACGACATCCTCTACGAGGCCTACTACGAGGGGGGCCTCCGGATGGTGGACATCTCCGGCGACCTGATGGGGAACCTGTATACCCAGGGACGCGAGATCTCGGTCTTCAAGGCGCACGATCCGCTCGGGTACATCCCCAACGCTCCGGCCGCATGGGGCGTGATGCCGTGGAAGGGCAACGTCTTCTTCGCGGACATCAACTCGGGGCTGTGGTCGGTCAAGATCCTGCCGAAGGATCGCCCGGTCAGCTGAATCGGCCCGGGTCCCTGCGGCCCGAAGCCACATCGGCCAGCCCCGGGAGGGACGAACCCCTTCCGGGGCTGTTTTCCCAGGTGCATATGCGAACCCGCTCCTGCATTCGCACGCGCGTTCCTGCCGTTCGCACGCGCGTTGCTACGTTCGCACGCGAAACATCAGAAACGCGCCCATCGCCAGGAACACGGCGTTGGGGGTCCACGCCGCGAGGGTGGGTGAGAAGACCCCTGCGCCCGCCGCCGCCCCCAGAACCCGGAAGAGGATCAGGTACAGGGTGATGGAGGCGATCGACACGCCGGCGCCGTAGGCCGCGCTCCCGCGCTGGGAGGAGGTCCCGAGGGGCAGGCCGAAGAGGACCATGACGAACGTGGCGAGGGCGAGCGCGCTGCGCTGTTCGCGCTCGACGAGGTACTCGGAGGCGCTTCCCCCGCTGCGCTCGATGATCCCCACCTGCCGGTCGATGTCCGCGCGCGTCATCTGGGCCAGGCGGTCGTTCTGGGCGTCGGACATGCGGTTGCCGGAGCGGGATGCCTCGAGCAGCTCGTCCGGACGTTCCGAGAACCCGCGCGTCTTCATGCTGCCGAACCGATAGGTCTGTTCGCGGGCATCCGGGAGCAGGCGTCGCACGTAGCCGTCGCTGAAGGTCCAGCCCGACTCGTCATTGAAATAGGCACGGTCCGCGACCGCGTGCAGGGAGGGTCCCGAGCCGGGCTCCGCGGTAACCGGGCGGTGCTCCAGCACCACTTCCTGCAGCTCGCCGGCCATCACGGTCAGGCGCCGCACGGAAAGGCTGTGCCCCTCCTCGGTCTGGTACACGAAGTTGATGCGCCAGTCCCGGCTGAAGTTGCGTTCCTCGAGGATGTCGAAGGCGGCGCGATTGGCGCGGGGCACGATGTCGCTGATGTAGAACGACACCCCGGCGAGCGCGACGCCCAGGGCCAGCACCGGCACCGCCAGCCGATGGAAGGAGATGCCGCCCGCCTTGGCGGCCACGATCTCCCGGTGCACGGTCATGGCGTGAATGGTGAAGACGGCCCCGATCAGGGTCGCCATCGGAAAGGACCAGAACACGAACTGGAGCATCTGGAATCCGTAGGCCCGCAGGACCTCCGCCATCGGGAGCCCTCGGTCGAGGTACTCGTCGATGTTCTCGGTGAGGTCGCCGATCACGAACAGGAGGGGCACGGCGGCCACGAAGGCCACGAAGATGCGGAGGAAACTGGTCGCGACGAGGCGGTCGAGGAGCCTCATGCGTCCGCGCTCCCGCCGAACCGGTTGACCAGCAGTCGCCGGATGCCGCCCTGGCCCGAATCTCGAGGCGCGGAGACGGCGCGTCCCATGCGCGAGGCCAGCCGGATGCCGGCGACCAGGAAGATGACGTTCGAGATCCACATGGCTACGTTCGGCTCCAGATGGCCCCGGTCGGCGAGCGACTCGCCCCCGATCAGCGTCGTCCAGTAGATGGCGAAGATGCCGCCGGAGAGCACGATCACGGTGCCGAGCCCGCCCCGGGGAAAGCGGATCGCCAGAGGGGCCCCCACGAGCACGAAGATGAAGCACGCGGTGGCGATCGCCCACTTCTTGTGGAACTCCACGCGATACCGGTTCTCGGCGAGCAGGAGCCCTTCCTCGCGCACGGCGTTGGTGCGCAGGTTGGCGGCGATCGCCTCCGTAAGCTGGTCCGGCGGGGTCAGCCCCAGGTCGCCGATGATGCGGCGCTGGCTTTCGAGCGCTCCGGGGGGCAGCAGATCGTCGATCTCCGCTCCCTCGACCGCCTCGAGTCCCAGGGCTTCGCGCATCGCGCCCCGTGAGCGCGCGAGGCTGGCGCTCCGCACCTCAGCCAGCTCTTCGCGGGCCTTGCGCACCTCCTCCGCGAGCATGGCCGTGGACATCTCCCGGTCCCCGCGCTGTTCGCTGTCGCTGCGCTCCAGCACGTCCGCGATTCCGCGCATGGGGATGATCTGTCTGGCGAAGGCCAGCTGCCGGAAGCCGGACGGCCGCATGTCGCTCACCTCGTAGGCGTGGCCGTCGAAGAGCGTCAGAAAGAGATCGGTGCCGCTCTCGTCGAACGCCATCGTGCCCCGGTTGGCATAGATGGTGCGATATTGGTCGTATTCGCTAACGTCGAAGATGGTGACATCCTCGAGTTCATTGGTCAGCGGATCGATGCTGTGTGCCTGCAGGAAGTAGCGGGTGGCGCCGTTGACGGCCTGGATCTCGTTGATCACCTGCTCGCGCAGGCGGAACGTGGGGCTCTTTCCCTGGACGTCGACCATGAGGTTCTTGAGGCGATGATTGGATTCGGGGAGCACGCGGTCGTGCAGCACGAAGACCAGGGCGGCCGTGATTGTGCCCGCGGTGAGCAGGGGAACCAGAATCCGCGCGGGGCGCACGCCGCCGGCGGACATCGCGGTGATCTCGTTGGCCTCCGTGAGTTCCGAGAAGGCGTAGAGCACGGCCACGAGCACCGACATCGGAATGGTGAGCGCGAGCGTGTGAGGGAGCGAGAGAAGCATGAACTCCGCATAGACCTGCCACGGCAGTCCCTTGCCCATCAGCGCGCCCATCCGCAGGGCGACCAGATTGAGGAAGAAGAGGCCGGTGAGCACAGTGAGCGAGAAGAAGAACGGCGCCACGTGCGCCCGGATCAGATAGCGCGTGAGAATGTTCATCCGTAGCCGGTTGCGGGTTGGGCGTTGAGCGAGCCTCCCTCAACTCGCACCGTACACCGGCCGCGGGCCCGTGGTCCCGGCCGGCTGACGCGGCGGGCTGCCGCGGCGCTGCTGGCGTGCGGGCTGCTCACGCCGGCGGCGGCCGCCGCCCAGGCTGCGGGGCCGGACGCGGTGGAATGGCGGGGGCTTTTCCCGCCTCCGCGCCCGCTGGCCTCCGCGCCCCTCCCCCCGCCCGTGCTGGTCCCCCTCGGGCTGGCGCGCGTCTCCCTCCTCTTCCCGGTCGCGTTCGAGCCCGTGCCGGGCGCCGACTCGCCGTGGTTGCGGCCCGCAGTGCTCGGGCCGCCGGGCCCCGGCGCCGCGTCGCTCCTTCGGCCGGGCGCGTCCCTGGCGGGAAGAATCACGCGTCCTTCCCGGGAAGAGGACGAGCCGGACGCCGGGCCGGTGGGCTTCCTCCCCGAACTCCCTCCCGAGCCGGAGGCGGCCGTCATCCCCGGGGCCGGGCCGATCGAGCTCCAGGACCTGGACGTGCGCATCCGGGGCAGGGGTGAGTTCGGGGGCGACTGGACCCGCTTTCGTCCCTGTGACGCCGGCATCCAGCTGGGGTGCCAGCCGGGGCTCCTGCCCCGCCTCGTGCCCGAACTCCAGTTCGGCGTCCAGATGGGCGGCACGATCTCGGAACGGATCGTGGTGAACGTCGACTACGACCAGACCCGCGAGTTCTCCGCCACCAACAACATCAACGTCTTCTATCAGGGAGTGGAGGACGAGATTCTCCAGGGCGTCGAGGTCGGGGACGTGACCTTCGGGCTGCCGGAGTCGCGCTTCCTGACGGAGGGCATTCCGGCCGGCAACTTCGGGCTGCGGGCCACCGGCCAGCTGGGCCCGCTGGACTTCGAGACCGTGTTCGCGCAACAGCGGGGCGACCTGTCCTCGCGGGAATTCCGCCTGGCGGGCGCGGGCACCGACCGCGCCTTCGTCCAGGAGGACACCATCGTGGTCGATAACGCCGACTACGTGCGTGGCCAGTTCTTCTTCCTCGCCGACCCGCGCAACCTCTTCGACTACCCGCACATCGACGTCCTTGGGGCGGATCCCGGCACGGTGCCCTCCTCCGCGATCCCCGGGGCGGAACCGATCCAGCTCTACCGCTTCGAGAACGACCCCGTCACCCGCCAGCAGGTGGAGGGCTACATCCAGGCCGATGCCTCGGCCACGCTCGGAGAGGACACGGTGACGGAGTCCGGTTGGTTCCGTTACCTGCAGGCGGGCGTCGACTACTTCGTCCACCCGAGCGGCCTGTGGATCGCACTGCGGAGCCCGCTGCGCCGCGACGAGATGCTGGCGGTGACCTACGTCACCGCGGCCGGCGACACCATCGGCGACTACAACCCGGAGCGCATTCACAACGAGGGAGGGCGTCCCCGTCTTTCGCTGCTGCGCGCCTCTGAACCCAACCACCAGCCGGGCCGGCCCACCTGGGACCTGGAGATGCACCAGGTCTACCGGGTGTCGGGCTCCAACGACGTCGAGATCCCGTCGGTCTCGCTCGACATCTCCGTCGGCGAGCTGAGCGCGGGAAGGACCTTCACCCGGGGCCTCGGCGGGGAGGACATCACCTATCTGAAGCTCCTGGGGCTGGACGAGGAGTCCCCCGTGGACGTCGTCGACCGCGCCTACGTCTACAAGCCCGCCGCCGACGACTTCGAGGAGCAGCCCGCGGTCTCGGGCACCTTCATCGTCTTCCCGACCCTCCGGCCCTTCGCCGAGCCTCCCCCGGTGTATTCCCTGGGGCTTTCGGCCGAAGAGACCTCCGAGATCCTGGCGGGGGACGCCAACCCCGAGATCTACGACGCGGTCGATCCCTACGAGCGTGAGAACGCCGGGCTCTACTGGCTCACCATTCCCTTCCGCGTGCGCAGCGAAGGGCTCATCTCCTCCTTCTCGCTGGGCGCGCTCGGCATCCGTGACGGCAGCGAGCGCCTCTTCTTCGGCGATCGCGCGCTCGAAGCGCGCACCGACTACGTCATCGACTACGACATGGGACAGGTGCAGCTGCTCGACGCGGAGACCCTCTTCGCCACCGACCCGCAGGGAGACCTGCGGGCCACCTGGGAGCAGCAGGCGCTTTTTCAGATCGCCCCGACCTCGGTCTTCGGAATGAACGCCGGCTACGCGCTCGGGGAAGTCGGTGAACTCAACTTCCTGGGGCTGTACCAGCGCGAGAAGGGGCTCCTGCGGCGGCCTCAGCTCGGCGTCGAGCCGGCTTCGATCCTCCTGGGCGGCCTGAACGGGCGCATGGACATGGAACTGCCGGCGCTGGACCGGGCGCTGGACCGGATCCCGGGGCTGACGCACTCGGGCATATCGCGGCTGCGCCTGAACGGCGAGATGGCCCTCTCCCTCCCCAGCCCGAACATCGAGGGAGACGTCTACCTGCACGACTTCGATTCCACGAGCGACCTGCCGCTCTCCAACCTGAGCACGGGCTGGCGCCTGGGTAGCGCTCCGCTGTTCCGGGACGGGGCGCTCGAGGCGCTTCCGCCGGAGCTCGGGCCGGGCGACATCGCCTCCCTTCAGTGGCAGCACACCTGGATCACGGAGGGGGAGAGCGGGGACAGCACGGGCGTCTTCGAAGGCTTTCTCCCCCGCAACGACATCGACCGGCAGATCAACGTCGCCGGCAACGAGTTCCGCGAGCCGGGGCTGCTGCTCACGTTCGGGGTCGGCGACGGCGCCGCCGGGGGCAACTTCGACCGCAGGCGCTGGCGCTCGATCACTGCCAATCTCGCGAGCACCGGCCTCGACCTGACGCGCACCGAGTTTCTCGACCTCTACATCGCGGGGGGCGAGGCGCTCACCCTCGTCTTCGATCTGGGGACGGTGAGCGAGGACGCGCTGTTCGTGGACGGGAACGGGCTTACCGGCGGCACCCGCGAGGGCGGGGACGCGTGGGGGCTGGGCGCCCTGGACCAGGAAGCCGACCCCCGCAGGGGCGAGATCTGGAGCGACGAGCTCGACCAGCGCGGGCTGTGGGACGAGGCGTGCCTGGCGACCCGGGCGGTGGTCTACCGCATCGGCGACCCCCGGGTAAACTGCACCCGCGGCAACGGACGTCCGGACTCGGAAGACCTGGACGGGGACGGCAATCTGGACATCGACGAGCGCTACATGCGCTACCTGGTGGAACTCGACGGATCCTCCCCCTACCTGGTGCGCGACACCACCGGCACCGGAACCCTCTTCCGTCTCTACCGGATTCCCCTGCGCGGGCCACGGGCGATCAATCCGGGAGGGATGTTCAACGACGGGGATTTCCGCGCCGTCAAGCACCTGCGCCTCACGGTCACCGGGAACGCCGAAGGCGCGGCGGTGCTGGCGCGCATGCGCCTGGTGGGCTCGCGCTGGGTGAAGCGTGCGGGCGAGGGGGTGCTCACGGGCATGGCGGGAGACGATCCGGGGACCGGCGGCACCATCGAGGTGAGCCCGGTGGGCGCGGTCGAGGTGGGCGCCGCCTACCACCCGCCTCCCGGCGTGGTGGAACAGCTCGACGATCCCACGATCGCTCTGGGTGCACAGGGCGTGGAGTTCAGCGAGAAGGCGCTTGGCCTCACCTACAGGGGGCTTCCCCCCGGGGAGAGGACGGAGGTGTATCACCGCTTTCCGCAGCGCCCCAGGAACTTCCTCACCTACAGGCAGGCGCGCATCTGGGCGCTGGCGCGCAGCGGCGACTGGGGGATGGACCGTCCCACGTTTTTCTTCCTGAAGGTGGGGAGCGACGAGGACAACTTCTATCTGTACCGGACGCGGCTGGAGCCGGCGGTGGATCCCGACGGCATTCGGGGTGAGGACTGGCTCCCGGAGATTCTGGTGGACTTCAATCGCTGGCTTGAGCTGCGCAGCGAGGCCGAGCGGCGGCTGATCGAGGACCCCCCGCCCGCGGGCGCGCCGGCGCTGGTGGTATGGAGCGCCGACTCGACCTATGCAGTGGTGCTTCAGGACCGGGCGCGCGCCCCCAACCTTTCGCAGGTCCGCGAGCTCTCGCTGGGGGTATGGAACGAGGGCCATTTCCCCGACGACGGCGAGGTGTGGGTCAACGATTTCCGTCTTTCCAACGCCGTGACCGACCGCGGACTCGCCAGCCACCTGAACCTGGACCTGAACGCGTCCGACTTCATGACCACGCGCGTTTCGGTTTCCGACCGGGGCGCCCTCTTCCGCCAGCTCGAGGGCGATCCCAGCTACCAGCGCGACCAGCAGTGGACGGCGAACTCGACGCTGCAGCTGAGCCGCTTCACCCCCGCCTCCTGGGGAATCGAGCTGCCGCTGAACGTGTCGCATACCAGTTCCGGGCAGGATCCCACCTTCCTGCTGAGGAGCGATATCCGCGCGGACCGGCTCGAAGGGCTCCGCAAGGTCGCCTTCGACCGGACCCGCGTGGGCGTGTCGTTCCGCAAGCGGACGCCCTCCGCCAACCCGTGGGCCGCGATCTTCCTGGACGGCCTGAGCGCGCGCGCCGGGTACTCGTCGTCGCAGTCGGCGACGGCGACCTCGGAGTCGGACTCGCGCGTGGTGGATGCGCGGGTAGGCTACGACCGGGCGCTGGAGCCGCGCACGCTGCCGGTCGTTCCGGGTTTCCTCGGGGATGTGGTGCGCGCTCTGCTTCCGGAATCGCTGGAGGAGCGGGTGCTGGCGAGCCGGCTGCGCTGGAGCCCGGAGCGCATCGGGTTCGGGGCCTCCTACGCCAACCAGCGCAACCAGACCCTGCGCTACGAGCAGATTCTGCGCCTGCCCGCCGATTCGAGCGCGACCCGCACGCGCTCTCCCCGGCGAGGCCTGGACACCGATGCGCGCGTCATCTTCCGTCCCTTCGAGTCCGTGACCGCCACCACCGATTTCACTTCCACCCGCGACCTGCTGGCTCCGGACCTCGCGGTCAGGGATCCGGCGGTGCGGCCGCTGCTGGCGCGGGAGCGGTGGTCACCGGGAGGCGTCGATCTGGGCTGGGAAACGAATCGGCGGCTGCGCACCAACATGCGCTGGGGCCCCCGGCCCGCCGACTGGCTGCAGTGGACGCTCACCTGGACGACCACCTACAACTCCGACCGCAACGCCACCCTGGTGCGGCGCCAGATAGTGGAGGCCGACACCCTGCGGGACCTGCAGCGCAACGTGGGCGGCCAGCGGAGCGCAAGCGCTTCCGTCATCTTCGACCCGGGGACGCTCGCCCGGGGCGGGCCCGCGAGACCGGGCGCGACCGACGCTCCCCCCCAGGGGACGATGCGCCGGATCGCCGGTGCGTTCTCGCCCTTTACGGTCAACTGGCAGGACGGCATCACCTCGCGCTTCAACCGCGAGGTGCTGGACCCGGACGTCCGCTATCAGTTCGGGCTGAACGACCTGGAGGGGTTCCGGGTGGTCGACGGGACCACCGCGGCCACCCTCGTCGACCGGAACGGCTGGGCCATGGGTTCGGGGCTCACGCTCCTTCCCGGGATCACCGCGAACGTGGACTACTCGGTCACCGACATCGCAACGTTCGACACGCGCAGCGACCGCGCGTCGAATACCCGCAGCTGGCCCAACCTGGTCCTGAGGGCGTCGTCGATCCCCTTGCCGCCCTTCGTGCAACCGGTGGTCGAGCGCCTCACCGTGAACTCGGGATACCGCGTCGACACCCGCCGGCTCTCGTTCGGAACCGGTGCTCAGCAGCAGCGGCTGCAGGAGGACGCGACCATCCCGCTCGACGTGTCGGTTCGCTGGGGAGGCGGCTTTTCGTCCAGCTACCGCACCACCATGACCCGGGGCGAGGGCACCGATCCCACCGGCGACACGCGCCGACGCCGCAACACCCACGTCTTCACCATGAGCGGCAGCTTCACGCCTCCGGGCGAGTTGGGGGCACGCCTGGAACGCCCGATCCAGGCGTCGCTGCGGTACAATCAGGCGGGGCAGAGCGACTGTCGCATCACCTCCGGCAACGACGAGTGCGTGCCCTTCGTGGACCAGAGCAACGCAACCTTCAACCTCACGCTGGACACCGTCGTCTCCGAGCTTCAGATCGGCTTTCAGGCCAGCTACACCAACCGTCAGTCGAACATCGGCCAGCGGCTGGGCTCGACCCAGTTTCAGATCGGCTTCTGGGGCCAGTTCGTCTACAACGCGGGAGGCTTTGCCGGACTTCCCTGAGGATGGCCGGACCGGCGCGGGCCGGGGCGCCTCCATGGCTCGACCCCGCAACGCGTGACGCGGGGGTCCACGGCCGGACGTCCCGAACTGCCATTCCTTCGCCCCGGCTCTCGGATGATCGTCCATGCATGACACGCGACGAGTCACGCACCCTGGCGATCACAGCCGCCGTCCTCTTTCTGGCGGGGGCCGCGCGGGCGGGGCTGGAAGCCGCCCGGCCTCCGCTCGCCCTCGAGGCCGACACCGTCTCGGCGCAGGAGCTGGCGGCCGATTCGCAGGAGATGGTCGAAGAGGAGGAGCGGCGGTCGGCCCCGCTGGCCCCGGGTGAGCGCCTGGACCCGAACGTTGCGAGCGAGGAGGAGCTCGACCGGCTGCCCGGCATCGGGCCGGCGGCGGCCCGGGCGATCGTCGAGTCACGGAGCGCGGACGGTCCTTTCGCGGATGTCGGGGCGCTCACTCGGGTGCGCGGGATCGGGCCGGCGACGGTGGAGAGGCTCGCGCCGCTTCTGACGCTCGAGCGCGGTGGCGGAGGAGGCCGGGCCCGGCGCGCAGCCGCCACGACACCTCGGACGGCCGGCGCCGCTTCATCCGCGAACCAGCGGGCGGCGGGTCCCATCGACCTCAACGGAGCCACCGCCGGCGAGCTCGAGCAGGTACGTGGCATCGGTCCTGCGCTCGCGGCCCGGATCATCGCGCGCCGTGACGAAGTGGGTGGCTTTGCGCGGGTCGAAGACCTGATCGAGGTGCGCGGGATCGGGCCGGCCACGCTCGAGTCCATGCGCGGCCGCTTCTTCGTGCGACAGTGACCGACACGGCTGCGGCGTTTCCGGAACGCGCATCGGATCCGATCGCCGGCGGGCCCGGATTCCCTCCATCAACGCTGCGCGCGCTGCTGGAGGAGATGGTGGAGAGGGACGCGTCCGACCTGCACGTCGCGGCCGGGATGCCCCCCAGGCTTCGCATCGACGGCGCGCTCGCCGACGCACGCCACGGCAGTGCGCTTGCTCCGCGTGAGGCGGCGGAACTGGTTGACTCGATGCTTACGCAGGCCCGCAGGGAGCGGCTTGCGTCGGGGCGCGAGGTAGATTTTGCATTCGATCTGGGAGACCTCGCGCGCTTTCGCTGCAGCTGCTATCGACGGCGCGGGCGGCCCGCCATGGCGCTGCGCAGAATTCCCCACGAGATCCCCCGGCTCGAGGACCTGCGCCTGCCGGGCGTGGTGAGGCGCCTGGTGGAGCGGCCCCATGGCCTGGTGCTGGTTACCGGGCCCACAGGTTCCGGGAAATCGACGACGCTGGCCGCCATGCTCAACCGGATCAACGAGACCCGAAAGGGCCACATCATCACCATCGAAGACCCGGTGGAGTTCGTTCACCGGTCCCGAGGCTGCGTCGTAAGTCAGCGCGAGGTGGGCTCGGACACGATGAGCTTCGCAGCCGCCCTCAGGTCGGCGACCCGGCAGGACCCGGATGTCATCCTCATCGGCGAGATGCGGGATCCCGAGACCATCTCGGCGGCGCTGACGATTGCGGAGACCGGGCATCTGGTGCTGGCCACCCTCCACACCAATTCAGCTGCGGCCTCCGTCCACCGCATCATCGACGTCTTTGCGTCCGGCCGGCAGGCGCAGGTTCGCGCCCAGCTGGCCCTGGTGCTGGAAGGCGTGATGACCCAGAGCCTGCTGCCGCGTGAGCGCGGGCGGGGGAGGGTTGCGGCGTGCGAGGTCCTGATCTGCACGCCGGCGGTGCGCGCCGCCATCCGCGACTGCAAGGTCCACCAGATTCCCTCGATGATGCAGGCGGGAAGAAAGCATGGAATGCAGACCATGAACGACGCTCTGCGGCGGTTGCGCATGCGCGGCGAGGTCTCCACGGATGCCGCGATCAGGTGCTCCCCCGACCCGGCGGAGCTGCTGCAGTCGCTCGGCGACTCGCGGTCCCCCTGGCAGCCCTAGGTCGCCGGGTGTATCGAACGCACCGGCGCCGGGCCGCCCGGGCCGGGTGGCGGCGGATCCCGTCACGGCTCAGGGAGCGGGTGCCCCTGCGGGACATCGCGGTGTTCGCGCGCCAGTTCGCCACCATGATCCAGTCCGGCCTGCCCCTGGCGCCGAGTCTTGGCGTGCTCGCGGAACAGGCCGGCAACCGGAGGCTGGCGGCAGTGGTGGGTGACGTGCGCAGCGATCTGGAGGCAGGCCGAACGCTGGCCGGCGCGCTGGGTGAGCATCCCGCAGTGTTCAATCACCTGTTCGTCAGCATGGTAGCCGCCGGGGAGGCGGGGGGCGTGCTGGATACGGTGCTGGCGCGCCTCGCGGACGCGCTCGAAAGGACCGACCGCCTCTCGCGCAAGATGCGCGGCGCCCTGATCTACCCGGCGGTGGTGGTGGCGGTGGCCGCGTGCTCCCTGCTGGTCCTCCTCGAGTTCGTGATCCCGACCTTTCAGGAGATGTTCGCCGCGTCGGAGCTTCCCTTGCCGCTGCCCACCCGGCTGGTGATCGGTCTCTCCGAGAGCCTGCGGGCATACTGGTGGCTTCCACCCCTCTTCGCCGGCGGTGCGTGGATCGGACTGGTGCGCGTCCGCGCCACCCCGCGCGGCCGCCTGGCGCTGGACCGCCTGCTCCTGGCTTTTCCGGTCGTCGGTCGGCTGTGTCTGAAGATGGAGATGGCCCGCTTCACCCGGACGCTGGGCACTCTGGCGGCCTCCGGCGTGGCGATTCTGGAGGCGCTGGAGATCACCGCCGCAGGCTCGGGGAACCGGGTGGTGCACGACGCCGTCATGAACGCCCGGAGATCGATCGCGGGGGGGAACACCATCGCCGAGCCCCTCCGGGCATCCGGGGTCTTCCCGCCCATGGTTCTGCAGATGATCCACGTCGGCGAGCAGACCGGCGGTCTGGACCGGATGCTGGCGAAGGTCGCCGACTTCTACGACGACGAGGTCGGCCGCGCGGCAGAGGCGCTGCTGGCGGCGTTCGAGCCGGCGATGGTTACCCTTCTGGGCATCGTGGTGGGGGGAATGATCGTCTCGATGTACCTTCCGATCTTCGACATGATCAACGTCGTACGGTGACGGGGGCGAGTGGAAAGCTCAAGACAGGAAAGACCATCGCGCGGCTCGTTGGGCGGCCGTCTCCTGCTCGCCCTTCTGTCCCGGATCCCGCGCGCCGTCGCCAGCCGCGCGTTCGGGCGCCTCGCGGACGCGGAGATTCCCCGCCGGTTGCGGGCACCTCTTGTCGGAGGCTTCGCGCGCATGGTGGGTGCGCGGATGGACGAAGCCGGGCAGCCGCCCGCCGAGTACGCCAGCCTGAACGCCTTCTTCGTGCGGCGGCTCGCGCCCGGCGCCCGGCAGTGGCCGTCGGACGCTCGCGCGGTGACCTCGCCGGTCGACGGCGTACTCACCCGGTTCGGCAAGGTGGAGGACGGTCGGCTGGTGCAGGCGAAGGGATGGCGCTACACCGCGGCCGCCCTGCTGGCCGGCGAGGCGGCCGCGAACTGCTTCCACGGCGGGCTCTACGCGACCATCTACCTGGCGCCGAGACACTACCACCGCATTCACGCCCCGGTGGCGGGTCGGCTCCGCTCGGCGTCGTATGTCCCCGGGGGACTCTTCCCGGTGAACGCCGCCGCCGTCGCCGAGATACCGGACCTGCTCGCCACCAACGAACGCGTCGTCTGCTCGTTCGCGGGCGCCGCCGGGCAGGTCGCGCTGGTGGCGGTCGGGGCGTACAACGTCGGTCGCATCTCCACCGCGTTCGATCCGGAGTGGGGAGGGGGGGAGGGGGGCTGGGTGACCAACCGCCGTCCTCCGTCCGAGCGCCGCCGCGTTTACCAGCCCCCGCTCGCGGTCTCTCGCGGGGAGGAGGTCATGGCCTTCCACCTGGGGTCATGCGTGGTCGTGCTCCTCGAGCGCGGAAGCCACGAATGGGTGCCCGGGCTGACGGCGGGGAGGGAAATCCGCCTCGGGGACGCGCTCGCGCGGCCGACGCGCTGAAAGCAGCGCCTGCCGGACCGGCCGAGCCGCTGCCACCAGTGTCTGCGCGCCGATCTCGCAGGATTCGACGCTCCGCTCTCCGTCCCTGCCGGGCCGGCCAATGTTGACCACGGTCCGCTCGCGGGGCATCCTTCCCGATTCCGACACCCGATCCGTCCCGCAGCCGAGGAGCCTCCGTGGAACTCTTTCAGACACTGTCCGACCTGGGGAACCGCTATATCGTGGAGCTCGGCATCTCGGTCGGCGACGAGACGGTCCCCTTCATGGTGATCCTGCTTCTGGGCGCGGGCGTTTTCCTCACCCTGCGGCTCGGATTCGTGCAGGTGCGCAGGCTGGGTCACGGATTCGCAGTCACGTCCGGCAAGTACGACGACCCCGACGAGCCGGGCGACGTAACGCACTTCCAGGCGCTGACCACGGCGCTGTCCGCGACGGTCGGCATCGGCAACATCGCCGGCGTGGCGATCGCCATCCACTGGGGAGGTCCGGGCGCGCTCTTCTGGATGTGGGTCACCGCCGCGCTCGGCATGGCCACCAAGTTCACCGAGGTGACGCTCGCCCAGAAATACCGGGAGGTGGAAGCGCCCGATCACGATGCCCACAAGTGGGAAGGGACGGTGAGCGGCGGCCCCATGTACTACATAGAGCGCGGGCTGGGCGCGCGCTGGAAGTGGATGGCCGTCTTCTTCGCCATCATGCTCGGGCTGACCGCCTTTCTCACCGGAAACGCGATTCAGGCCAACACGGTCTCCGATTCGATGCGCACCATCTTCGGCATCCCGACGACGGTGAGCGGTCTGGTCACCGCCGGCGTCGTCGCCCTCGTCATCCTCGGCGGGATCACCCGGATCGGACGGGTGACCGGCATCCTCGCGCCGGTGATGGCCGCCGTCTACTGCCTCGGGGCGATGGTCATCCTGCTGTTCAACGCGGGCGACATCATGCCCGCGCTCGGTCTCATCTTCCGCGAGGCCTTCAACCCGACGGCCGGCGTGGCCGGGACCGGCGTGGGCGCCTTCCTCGTGACCCTCATGTGGGGCGTCCGCCGCGGCCTCTTCTCGAACGAGGCCGGACAGGGCTCCGCGCCCATCGCGCACGCGGCGGCCAAGACCGACGAGCCGGTGTCGGAGGGCGTAGTTGCTCTGCTCGAGCCCTTCATCGACACGATCGTGATCTGCTCGATGACCGGACTGGTGATCATCACGACAGGAGTCTGGAACGCGCGCATCCCGACGGAGATCACCCTGGGAGGCGGCGACCTCGGCTATGTGACCGTGGATGCCACGGGCAACAACCAGGCCGCGGCCGCCCCGGCCGAAATCCGTTTCGAAGACGGAGCCCCCGAGGACCCGGGCGGGGTGCACGTCGCCTGGCACGACGCCTTTGTCGACATGCTGTACGTGGACGAGGCGCAAACGACGCCGTTCACCGGCACCGTTGTCCCGGCCGAGGGCGTCGCCAGGGGAGACGACGGCCAGACTCATGCCTCCCTCTACGGCGGAGCTTTCGAGAGCGGTGCGCCGCTCACCATGGAGGGCTTTCGCCGAGGACTGGCAGGCCTGGGTGACTGGGGGCACATGATCGTCGTCTTCTCGGTGCTCCTGTTCGCGATATCCACGGCCATCTCCTGGAGCTACTATGGCGACCGCTGTGCGCACTATCTGCTGGGGGCGAACGCGGTGCTGCCGTACAAGCTCGCCTTCGTCATCATGCACTTCATCGGCGCGGTGCTGCCGCTGACGGTGATCTGGAACCTGGGCGACATCTTTCTGGCGATCGTCATCGTTCCCAACCTGATCGCGCTCATCATGCTTGCCCCCAAGGTGGCCGCAGAGGCCAACAGCTACTTCGCGCGCAAGCCGTACGAGCGTTAGTCGGGAGCCTCGCACGAGCAGAGGAGACCAGTTCCCCGGAGGCGGGCTACTGCGTGTTCCGGGGATTGAGGCTGCGTCCCGGACCCAGAGCGCCATCACCGAACCGGGTCCGGGCGAGGTCCATTATCCGGGAGATGCGTCGGGCGCGGTCCGGATCCGGATCGTCGGCTTCCGGAAAGAAGGCGAGTTGCGCCCCTTGCGCTTCGCTTGAGAGTCCGCTGGCGCCAACCCCCAGGAGGCGCGCGGGAGTCCGGCGCCGGGATCGGAGTTCGGCCAGGAGGTCGCGCGCGACACGAAGGATGGCCTGATCCGATTCGACGGGCCGGGGCAGCGTGCGGCTGCACTGACGGGTCGCGAAGTCGCGGTCCCGGATCTTGACGGTGATCGTGCGCGCCCCCCCACCGAGTCGGCGAACGCGCCGTGCGACGGAGTTGACCTGCCGCGACAGCACCCCGTCCAGCTCATCGTCGTCCGAGACATCGGTGGCGAACGTGCGCTCCACACTTACCGACTTCCGCTTCCGCAACGGAAGCGTCCCCTCGCCGTCTAGTCCCTGCACCCGTTCGTGCAGCCAGCGGGCGCGCCGGGCCCCGAACCAGCGTTCGAGCCACTCCGGCTGGACCCGCAGCACGTCGGTGACGGACCGGAGCGACCGGCGCTCGAGTTCCGCGAGAAACGCGGGGCCAATCCCCGGAATGTGCTCGAGGTCGAAGCGGCCCATGAACTCCGATTCCTGTCCCGCGGGCACGATGCAGACGCCCGCCGGCTTGGCGAGCCCGGTGGCAAGCTTGGCGATGAGGCGCCGTGTGCCGCCTCCCGCGGAAACAGAGATGCCGGTGCCCGCCAGCACCGTATCGCGGATGCGCCGAGCGGTGTCCTCGAAGGACTCGCCGGCCAGCATCCGCTCCGTGCCCGAGAGATCCAGGTAGAACTCGTCGATCGAAGCGGGGCGCACAACGGGCGACAGCGCCTCCAGCGCACGACGGACTTCCCGGCTTCGCCGCACGCACGCGGCCCTCGGCACCGGAACTACCGCGGCTCCGGGACACAGGCGGAGCGCCTGCGCCGTGGGCATCGCCGAACGGACCCCGTGCTCGCGGGCCTCATAGGAGGCCGACGCGACCACGCCCCGGCCCTCCGGCGTTCCTCCCACGATGAGCAGCCGGCGGCGTCCCGCGCCCTCGGGATCCTCGAGGCGCGCCACCTGCACGAAGAAGCTGTCGCAGTCGACCAGAAGAATGCGCGGCGGGTTCGGTTCCAGCGTCCAGATCCTCCCGTGCTGATGGTGGAACTCCGGGGCTCTTGCCTGTAAGATACGATGCCGATTCCCCGACGTGCCAAGCCAGGCATCGGCGAGGTGCCCGGGGGAACGTCCCCCTCAACAGCGGAGCCCCCGACCATGGCCTATCCCCACGCCCTTCCGGACCTCGGTTACGACTACGGCGCGCTCGAGCCGCACATCGACGCGCGCACGATGGAGATACACCAATCGAAGCACCACGCGGCCTACACCGCCAACCTCAACGCCGCGCTCAAGTCGCATCCCGGCCTGCAGGAACGCAGCGTGGAGGATCTGCTCGGCAACATGGGCGACGTCCCCGAGGCGATCCGCGGCGCAGTGCGAAACAACGGCGGCGGATACGTCAATCACGCGCTGTTCTGGCGGCTGATGACCCCCGGCGGCGCCGATGCCCCCAGTGGTGACCTGGCCTCCGCGATCGAAGCCGCCTTTGGCTCCGTCGACGAGCTGAAGAGCCGGGTCAACACCGCGGCCATCACCCGCTTCGGCTCCGGGTGGGGATGGGTGGTCGCCACCGATGCCGGCCTGGCGGTCCGCTCGACGGCCAACCAGGACAGCCCGCTCATGGATGGGCAGACTCCGATCCTGGGCGTGGACGTTTGGGAGCACGCCTACTATCTGCGATACCAGAATCGCCGCCCCGACTACCTCACGGCCTGGTGGAACACGGTCAACTGGGACGTCGTGGCCGCCAACTTCGCCGCCGCCGGATAGCGCCGCCCGGGTGACGTCGGGATCCCCCGTGCCGAACGAATGCAAGGTGCCGGCTTCACGCCCTGATGAGACCGCGGTGCCGTCCAGGCGGGCGCTTGAGAGGGGCCGGATCCGGGTGCGCCGTTTCGTTCCAAACCCTTGCGGACGACGAAAACTCGACGTATAGAATACACTGTTGTGCGTTGGAAACAGATGAAGTATGGAGATGGTCGGAGCAGGCGCCCGACCACCCGCCCGGTACAGCCTGGATTCGGATGGGAGACGATGGGACGATACCGCACTCGGGCAGGAGCTTTCGTCTTCGGTACAGTTCTGACTGCGGTTCTCACGGGCCTTTGGTCTTCCGCATCCGCCGCACAGAGCCTCCGCGGGTCGTCCCGCTCGCTGACGGTGCAGAATGTCCAGGCGCAGGCCCACGACTTCACCTACCTGCGGACCCCCGCGCACGTCCAGCGTTTTGTCGACCTGGGTTACCTTGTGCCTCTGCGCGGGAACCGGGACTATGACATCGACGACGAGGTCAGCTTCCCGTACGCCCGTCCCCAGGTCCGCACCTTCCTCGAACGGCTTGCGGGTCAGTACCGCAGGGCCTGCGGGGAGGTCATGGTTGTCACCAGCCTGACGCGCCCGCTCAACCGACAGCCCCGCAACGCCTCCAGCCGCTCGGTTCATCCCACCGGCATGGCCGTCGACCTGCGCCGGTCGAACCATCGTCCCTGCCGCGCATGGCTGGAGGATGTCCTGCTCTCCCTGGAAGCCAACGGCGTCCTCGAGGCCACGCGCGAGTCCCGCCCGCCCCACTACCACATCGCCCTGTTTCCCGAGCCGTACACCCGCTACGTGGACGACCTGGCGACCTCAGCCGTCCAGGCGACGGAGACCCGGGTGGCGGCGGCCACGGATGCCGGGGCGGCAACCGCGGCCGAGGATGCCGGAGTCGGGGCCGCCGGCAGCGGACCGTATCGCGTGCGACGCGGGGACGCTCTCTGGGACATTGCGCGGGCGCACGGGACGACGATCGCGGCGATCCAGCGGTCGAACAACCTGGGAAACAGCAGGATCCATCCCGGCCAACTCCTCACCATCCCCGCAGACGGCGTGCCGTCGCTGCGCGATGCCGCCCCCGGGAGCTATCGCGTGCGACGCGGAGACGCTCTCTGGGATATTGCGCGGGCGCACGGGACGACGATCGCCGCGATCCAGCAGTCGAACAACCTGCTGGGCAGCCGGATCTACCCGGGTCAGCTTCTGACCATCCCGGCGGGTGGCGAGGTCGGCGTGCAGCAGGCCATCAACCTGAGTTACCGGGTGCAGCGGGGAGATTCTCTCTGGGACATCGCGCGGGCGCACGGAACGACGATCGCGGCGCTGCGGCGATCGAACAACCTGCTGGGCAGCCGGATCTACCCGGGTCAGGTGCTGACCATCCCCACGCAGTTTCGGTAACGGCCGGAGCCTTCCCCGTTCCGGGTAGTCCCGGATTCAACATTCCGTAGTCCCGGAACGCCATCCCCGGCAGGATTCCCCGACGCCATCTTTCATGGCATGAACGGGGGATTCACACTTTTCGAATGCCTGGTGGTGCTGGCGATTGTCGGCATCGGGATCGCGCTCGGGCTACCCGCCCTGCAGCTGCACCGTGATCGCTGGGCCGTGACTCAGGCGCGCGAAGCCAGCGCGGCACTCCTTGCGCGCGCTCGGGTGGACGCGCTGGGATCGGGTGTCTCGACGGTCACGATCCAGTCCGGCGGCGGGCAAATCGAGCGCCGGCTCGGGAGCACCTTTCGGGAGCGGGTCGACCTGGGAGACCGCTACGGAGTGTCGCTCGACATTTCGGGGCGCGACACCCTGGCAACCGTCGAATTCAATGCGCTGGGGCTGGGCCGGATGGCCGCACGCACGCTTCGCTTCGGGCGCGGCGCGGCATCTGCGTCGCTGGTGATTTCCGCCTATGGGCGGGTATCGCGGCGATGAGTGCGTCGACCTGGCCGCCTCCCGACACGGCCGGATCCGCGGGGTTCACGCTCGTGGAGGCCATTCTGGCCATCGTGCTCCTGTGCACGGGTCTGTTGGCCACGGCCGCGCTGGGTACCGGATCGCTTCATTCCTGGCGGCGCGCCGGGGAACTGGCCGCGGCGGTGGTGGCGGCGGGGGAGATCGCGGACTCGCTCGGACTGTTCGGAGCATCGGGCGGCGGGACGCGCGAGTATTCGTGGGGGGCGGTGACCTGGGACGATCCGGTACCGCTGGGTGGGCGGTTACTGCAGGTAGTCATCCGGGCCGGCGCGCACGACACCACGAGAGTGGAGTTGCTGCGCGTGACGGCCACGGTGCCGGTACCCTGAGGTGAGCGTGTCACGTCCGCCGGTACTCGCTTCCCGTCGGGGCTCCTCGATCGTGGAAGCCCTTACCGCCATGCTGCTTATGATCGCGGTCACGGGGGCGGCCCTGCGGACACTGGTAACTCTTCGACATGCCCTGACGAGCGTAACAACGGACGCGGAGATCCGCGAGACCGGAAGAATCGCGCGGTACGCGCTCGCGCAGGAACTGAGGACGGGGCTGGCCGGGATCGACTGGGTGGCGGGCACCGGGGATTCCGTTGTCGTGAGGGCGTTCCGGGGAACGGGGGTACGGTGCGCGAGCGTACCCCAGTCCCAGTGGGTGGTGCGCTACGCCGGGCTGCGCCAACCCAACCCCGCCAAGGACTCCGTGCTCGTCCTTGCCGCCGATGGGGTGTGGCGTGTCGCTGACCTCGTCCGCGTCCGAGCTCGCCCCGGCGCATGCGGAGATGGCGCAGCCGGCGAGGTGTGGGAGTTGAATCCGGCCGTACCCGAGGCGGTCGTGGGGCGAATTTTCGAGCGCGGCAGCTACCACGTCGCCACGGGAGCCTTCCGTTACCGACCGGGGCGCGGGGGCCGCCAGCCACTCACCGCGCAGGTGTTGCGAACCGGTGCCGGTGCCGCCTCGGGGGTGTCCGGCCATGGGACCGGACTCGACCTGCGGCTGGCCGTCGAAAAGGCCGACGGTGCGACCACCACCGACTCGGTGCGCGTGTGGCCGCGGGAGGCATGGCCGTGAGGCGCGTTGCCGGCCCGGGAGACACGGGCGATGCGGGATTCGCGATCCCGTTGATCCTCATGGTGCTGCTTGCCGCCACCGCCTTCGGGCATCTCCTCCATTACCTTGCGCGCCAGGAACTGACGGTGGCCGGAGCGGAACGCGACCTGCTGATCGCGCGGCTCGCGGCCGAGGGCGGCGTGCGCGCCGTGACCGGCTCGGCAGCCGCAGTGCTCGCGGCCACCCCCGTCGGGGACAGTGCGGTGGTGGAGGGAGCGCACGGGGAGCGAGGTGGCTACCGCGTTGCGGCGCATCGTCTGACGCGCGAACTCTACCTGCTCGCGGGGGAGGGAAGGGTAGACGGAGCGGCGCGCACGAAGGCGGGGCGCTTGACCTGGGCGCTCGATCCAGGTGCCCGGCTCGCTGCATTCCCGGGGGCGGTCGCGTTCCGGGCCCATGCCGCCATCACGGATTCGGCGCGGATTGCGGGCGACCGCGTCACGGCTGCTCCTTTGGTCTGGAGCGCTGCGGAGTGTGCAGCACACCTGCCCCTGGCGGATTCGCTCTTTCCGTATGGCCGGGTGGCGGAGAGTGCGTCCTGGGCGCCCGCGGTTTCGACGCTGGAACCGGCCCGGCGGCAGCGCCTGGCGGTCGATCGGAATCCGCCGTCCCTGAACCTCGGGGCTCTTTCCCTCCAGGATCTGGAGGAACTGGCGGACATCACCCTCGGCGTCCCTGGCGGCACTACGCGGGTCCATCCGGGCAGCGGCTGCCCGGCCACTGTGGCGGGCAACTGGGGCACGCCCCTGAATCCCACCGGGAGCTGCGGAGCCTACCTTCCGGTCGTCGTTGTCCGTGGGTCGCTGGAGGTGACCGGCGGCGAGGGGCAGGGGGTGCTCGTGGTCGACGGCGGAGCCAGTTTCTCGGCGAACGCTACCTTCGCGGGACTGGTGCTGGCGGCAGGGTCCGTCCGCCTTGCCGACGACGCTCACGTCGCGGGGTGGATCCGCTCCGGCGACCAGGTGCTTCTGGAAGACCGGGCTCGAGTAGAGGGGTCCGCCTGCGCCGGGCTGCGCGCGCTCAGCCATGTCGGACTACGGACGATGCGGGCCCTGCCGGCGGGCTCCTGGATCGAGCCCCTCTAGCGGTCGCGATCGATGGGCTGGTTCACGCGCGGACGGGTCTCCATCGGTCTGGATGTCGGGAGCCGATACCTGAAGGTCGTACAGGTGAGCCATGCCGGGAGTGCTCCCGAGGTCTCTCGAATCGCCGTGCGCGCGTTGACGGAGGCGGGCGGCGGTGCGCACGCCGGAGCGGCCGTCGTGGAAGGGATCGTCAAGCTGTTCCGGGATTCCGGACTCAGGGGCCGCCAGGTGGTGACCGGTGTCGGCGGTCACGATGTGATCGTCAAGCGAGTCGAACTGGAGCGCATGAAGCCGTCCGAACTGCGGGAGGTGATCCGCTGGGAGGCGGAACAGCATCTTCCCTTCGATACTGCCAGCGTTGAGCTGGACTTCCAGATCCTCTCCTCCGGGGATCCGATGGACGTCCTCCTGGTGGCGGCCAAACGAAACCTCGTGCACGGCGCCACCGACATCGTGTCCGCCGCCGGGCTCGGGCTCGAAGTGCTGGATGTGGATGGCTTTGCGCTTGGCAACGCTCTCATCCACAACCATCCCGAAGCGGCCGACGGGATCGTCATGGTCGCGGACATGGGCTGGGAGACGACCACCGTGGTCGTTGTGGAGGAAGGAATCCCCGCAGTCACGCGCGATCTCCATTTTGGCGTGCGCGCCCTGTGCAAGACCGTTCAGCGGGAGACGGGCCTCGAGACGCGGGCCCTGGAAGCCATGATTCGCGGCCAGCGGGTATCTCCCGATCTGCAGTCGGTCATCGAAGTCGCCGTGGACGAAATGGCCGTGGAGCTGGAGCGGGCTTCGGCTTTCCTCAAGACGAGGCCAGCCGACCTGGGTCTGGGGCGCGTCTACCTGAGCGGCGGGGGCGCGCGAATTCCGGGTCTGGCCGATGCTCTGGGCCGCATCCTCTCCGTCGAGACGCATGTCGCCAACCCCTTCGAGCAGATCCCCGTCCGTCCCGATGCCTGCGTCGGCGTCGAGCTGGAGGAGATCGCGCCCATGCTGCTGCTGCCGGTAGGATTGGCGCTGCGTTCCTGCTCACGGAGCCGCGACCGGTGATCGAAATCAACCTGATGCCGCGGGACGCGCGGCGAGCCACGCGCACACCGAGCTCGTCGGCGGAAGCGTCGGCTCCGGGGGAGGCGTCGCGCTGGCACCTGCTGGCGAGCGTTCCGGGGCTGGTCACCCTCCTCGTGCTGGCGCTGCTCTACCCGGGGGCGCGCGACCGGCACCGGGCTCTGGAGGATCGAGTCGCCCAGGCCGTGCGCGACTCGACCGATCTGGCCGGGCTGATCTCCGCCGCAGAGCAATTGCGTGCCGGACGCGATTCGACGGCCGCGCGGATGCAGGTCATCCTGGAGCTCGACGATGGGCGGTATGTCTGGTCCCACATCCTCGATGAGGTGGCGACTGCCGTGCCGGACTTCACCTGGCTGACGCGCGTCGCGGAAGTGGGCACCGGCGACCAACTCCAGGTGGAGATCGAGGGGCGAACCGCCAACACCTTCGCCCTGACGCGCTTCATGAACCGGCTGGAGGCCTCTCCCTTCCTGGCCGACGTCAGCCTGGCGGGTACCGAACAAGTCGCGGAACGACTGCCGGGCGGCGGTGAGTGGATCCTCAGTTCGTTTGTGCTGTGGGTGGCCTACCGGCCCCGGCGCGCAATGGAGGACCCGCCATGAGGATCCGCCTCCCGGGTCCGCGTCCCGCGTTGCTCGGCGCGGTCCTGGTAACGCTGGCCGCCGCCCTGGTCTACCATGAGCACCGCGGCCGGGACGGCGAGGTCCAGCGGCTTGAGCGCCGGCTGGAGCGGCTGGAGGCCGGAAACGACGATGCGCGGGGCCTGGTGCCCGAGGGGACGACGCAACTCGAGCGCCGGCTGAAACGCTCCGCGGATCGCATCGCGCGGCTGGAGCAGCTGATTCCCCGCAGCGAGGAGCTCCCTGCGCTCCTTGAATCGCTTGCGGCCGAAGCCCGGCGCTCGGGGCTGGGCGATCTGGCCTTCATTCGCCCCGGTGAAGGGGGGACCGGTCCGTTCTACGCGAAGCGGAGCTATGACCTGTCGGTAGTGGGGGGCTACCACGAAGTCGCCCGCTTTCTTACGGCGGTCGCGTCGCTGCCCCGCATCGTTGCCCCGATGGAGCTGGAGATGACTTCGGTTGCCGACCCGTCCATCCAGGACGATTCGACGGTGCGGGCCCACTTCCGGATCGAGACGTATGTGCGTCCGCCGGCAGGGATTGCTGCCGCCGGGTCGAACGGGCTGCCGATCGAGTTCGCCCGATGAACGCGGTACTGATCCTCGTGCCTGTTCTCGCGGCCGCAGCGCTGGCACCTCGGGCGGTCATCGGACAGACTCGACCTCCGACGTTGCCCGATTCGGAAGGCGTCCCCGCGGCGTCTGGAACCGATGTTGGCGAACCGAGTCTCGTCCGGGAGGTCTTCGTCTACCCGGGAGGCGCCCGGCGCGACCCGTTTGAGCGGCTTCTGCCCGGTGACTCGGCGGGAATCCGGTTCGAGGAGCTACGGCTTGTCGGCGTCATCCATTCCCCCGACCCACGCGAGAGCGTCGCTCTGGTCAGTTCGAGGACAGCGACCCCGGCGGCCTCGGCCGGCACCGGTGAACGCACGTTTCGTCTCCGACAGGATGTGGTTTTCGGCGACATGAAAGTCCTCCGGGTCGAGCAGGAGCGCGTGATCGTCGAGATCATGCGATTCGGGGTTGGTGAGCGACGCGGGTTGCGCCTGAATCGACAGCAAGGGAGAGAGGGGCGATGAGACGGATGCTGGTTGCATGGATGTGTCTGGGGTTCCACTGGGTGGATGTACCTCCCCTTCACGGCGCGGCGTACGCCGCTGCGCCCAGTTCGTGGGAGGGTGTCCATTCCGCGGACGTGGCCGCCCCCGCCATGCTCGCAGCGCAGGTTGCCCAGCCGCCTCCCGCGGAACCGCGCATCACCGCCACCTTCGTCGCGGCTCCGCTCCGGGATGTGCTCTTCACATTCTCGGAGTTCGCGGACATCTCCATCGTTCCCGGAGCCGACGTAACCGGCATCGTGTCGGCCGACATACGGGACCAGCCCTGGGACGAAGCCCTCCGCGTCATCCTCGATTCGCACGGGCTGGCCGCGCGCGAACTGGAGAGCGGCATTCTCCGGGTGGACGACATCGAGAACCTGAGTCGGCGCGAAGGCGTGGAGCCCCTGGAGACCCGGGTTTTTCACATGAGCTACGCTACCGCCGCCGACGTGCTGCCCTCCGTGCAGTCGCTCCTGAGCGACCGGGGCAGCGCGTCTCTCTCGCTGGCCACCAACAGCGTCATCGTGATGGATGTCTCGAGAGTGCTGACTCAGGTCGACGCGCTCGTCCGGGAACTCGACATCCGCGCTCCGCAGATCACCATTTCCGCCCGGATTGTCTTCGTGAACCGGACCGGGTTGGAGGAACTCGGGGTCGGCTATGATCTGCGCGACTCCCGCGGCCAGCAGCTTTTTCTCCCACCCGGCGCACCCGATCCCGGCGAAGACGCACAGGGGACGGGTGGAGAGGCCTCCGGGAGTAGCGCATCCGGGGAATCGGTCAACGAGGACGTGGTGTTGCTGGACGGGAACTCCATCTCCGCCCTCGGCAATGCGGGGAGCCGCATCTCGGGCTCCGCGCTCTCGGTGCTGACCTCGCTGCTCCTGGGACGACACACGCTGCTGGCCTTCCTGGACGCGCTGGAGACGCTCAACCTGTCGCGCATGGAGGCGGCCCCCTACATCTCCGTGCTGGACAACCAGACAGCCCGCATCCTGGTGGGGGAGCGCACGCCCATCAGGGTACTGGATGCGGGTGCCGCCGCCGCCGGCGGGCTCCAGTCGCCTGTGGTGCCCACGGCCGCCGTGGAGATTCAGGAGACGGGCATCGTCTTCGAGGTGACCCCGCACGTTACCGAGGGGGGCAACGTCCTGCTCGACCTCCACGCGGAACGCTCCTTTGCGGAATTCACCCCGGCCGCAGCCGATGCCGGTGTCGTCTTCCATACCCAGGAAGCGGCTTCCCGGGTGCTGGTCCGGGACGGCGAGACGGTGGTCATCGGCGGGCTGACGGTGACAGAGGAGATCGAGAGCCGCTCGGGGATCCCCCTGTTGATGAGGATCCCTGTGCTGGGCGCGTTCTTCCGGGTCGACCGCAGGCAGAGGATCCAGCGCGATCTGGTCATCCTGGTGACGCCGTACATCGAACCCTAGCCGTCCGGGATCGGGATGACGGGCGGCTTGCCCTGCTGCTCCTGGCCGGCTTGCCCTCCTCCTCCTGGCCGGCTGAAGGGGTCTCGCGCCGGCCGTCGATGAATCCGCGCGAGCGCACCCCGACCGGACCTGGCGGTCGCCGCCGTTCGCGCGGGCGCCGAAGGTCCGGGTACGCAGGATCGCCGGGGCCCGCGGGCGCGGGTTCCTCCGAATTCCGGCAGGCGCCGCGGGTTGACGCCCGAGGGACGGTTGGCTATGACTCCGCCAACCCTCTCTCCGGGAGATTCAACCACATGAGGCGAATCAGTTTTCGGACGGCAGGCGAGTCCCATGGGCGGGGCCTGCTGGCGATTCTGGAAGGATTGCCGGCCGGACTGCCACTCTCGACGGAGCGCGATGTCGATCCGGATATGAAGCGCCGGATGGCTGGATACGGCCGTGGCCGCCGCATGCAGATCGAGGCCGACCGCATCGAGCTGATCTCGGGCGTGCGTCTCGGGGAGACGCTGGGCTCGCCCATCGGAATGCTGCTCTGGAACCGCGACTGGAAGAACTGGACGACGGCGATGAGCCATGCTCCCCCGGATCCGGAAGGCAACCCCAAGGCGCTGCGTCGCATGCATCTGCCGCGGCCGGGACACGCCGATCTGGTCGGCGTGCTCAAGTATGACCGGCAGGACACCCGCGACATTCTCGAGCGCGCCAGCGCCCGCGAGACTGCCGCCCGGGTGGCGTGCGGCGCCGTCGCCAAGACCCTGCTGCGGGAGTTCGGGATCACGGTGGGATCGCACGTGATCTCGATCGGGGATATCGAGGCCACTCTTCCGCACGAGCTTCCGGACGACCTCAACGCCGCGGCGGACGCCTCGCCGGTACGCACGCTGGATCCGGATGCGGCGGTCCGCATCATGGCGTCCATAGACCGGGCGAAGGAGGAGGGAGATACGCTCGGAGGCATATTCGATGTGGTGGTCCGGCACGTACCGGTGGGGCTGGGGAGCTACATTTCCTGGGACACCAAGCTGGACGGCCGCTTCGCCGGCGCGATGATGTCGATTCACGCCATCAAGGGGGTCGAACTGGGCCTCGGGTTCGAGGGTGCCCGACGGCCGGGGTCGCGCGTCCACGATCCCATCCACCCCGCCCCGGGCGACCGGCCCCCGAGCGGATACGCACGCCCCTCCAACCGTGCCGGTGGCCTCGAGGGCGGCGTCACCACCGGGGAGCCGCTGGTCATCCGCGCGGCCATGAAGCCGATCTCGACACTGCGCAAGCGGCTGCCCAGCGTGGACCTGCGGGACGGTTCGACGGCCGATGCCGCCGTGGAGCGGAGCGACGTCTGCTCCGTGCCCGCCGCCGCCGTGGTGGGAGAGGCGATGGCCGCGCTCGTGGTGGCCGACGCCCTCATCGAGAAGTTCGGGGGTGACAGCCTCTCCGAGATGCGCCGGAACTACGATAGCTACACCGCCTACCTGCGCGAGCGCCGCCGACATCATGATTGACCCGGCCGGCGGCGAAGGTGCCCCGCCCCCGCCTTCACGGATCCTCCTGGTCGGCTTCATGGCCAGCGGGAAGTCGGCCGTCGGTCGCGAGGTGGCGCAGCTGCTCGGCTGGCGCTTCGTCGATCTGGACGACGAAATCCGCCGCGAGACCGGACAGGAGATCCCGGCCATCTTCAAACGGTCCGGCGAAGCAGGGTTCAGGGAGATCGAGGCGCGGGCGGCGCGCCGCTTCCTCCTCCGCGACCGGACCGTCCTCGCGCCGGGGGGCGGCTGGGCGGCCCAGCCCGGCCACATGGAGGAACTGGCCGCCGACACCCTCTCCGTCTGGCTCAAAGTCACCGCGGAGACGGCGGTGGCGCGGGACCGGGCGCAGGAGGGCGAACGACCTCTCCTGAACGTCGCCCGACCGGTCGAGCGCGCCCGGCGCTTGCTTGCCCGACGCGAGTCGTACTACCGTCTCGCCCGGTTGACACTGGACGCCGAGGAGTATTCCGTATCCGCACTAGCGAGTCGGATCGCTCGCCTCGCGCGCCAAGCCGTCGAACCGCCCACTTCCAGCCCAGCGACAGCTCACTCGCCATGAAACTCGTCATCGTCGAGTCTCCCGCCAAGGCCGACACCATCAAACGCTTTCTGGGCCGGGACTACGAGGTCGCGGCCAGTGTCGGGCATATCCGCGACCTGCCTCGCTCGGCCAAGGAAGTCCCGGCGCACCTGCGCTCGAAGCCATGGGCGCGGCTGGGCGTCGATATCGAAGGCAACTTCGAACCGGTCTACGTCGTCCCCTCCGAGTCGAGAAAGCACATCGCCGCACTGCGGAAGAAGGTCAGGGACGCGGAAGAACTCATCCTCGCCACCGACGAGGACCGCGAGGGAGAGTCCATCAGCTGGCACCTGCTCGAGGAGCTCAAGCCGCGGGTGCCGGTTCAACGCATCGCATTTCACGAGATCACGTCGAGCGCCATCAAGGCCGCTCTTGCGGAGCCGAGGCAGGTGGACGGACAGCTGGTCCGCGCACAGGAGACCCGCCGCGTCCTCGATCGCCTGTTCGGCTACTCGCTCTCGCCGGTGCTCTGGAGGAAGGTGCGCGCCGGTCTGAGCGCCGGCCGCGTTCAGAGCGCCGCTTTGCGGCTCATGGTGGAGAGGGAGGAGGAGCGTCAGGCGTTCAACTCCTCCGAATACTGGGCCGTGCGGGCGACGCTCGCAGAGGACTCGCCCGGCGCCCGGAGCGGGGACACCGCCGGTTTCACCGCCGACCTGATCCGGACCGGCGGCAAGGCCGTGGCCACCGCAAAGAGCTTCGACGCCAGGACCGGGGCGCTGCGACGCTCCGGAAACGTGGTGGTGCTGGACGGCGATGCCGCCGGCCGCGTCGCCCGGGAGGCGATGGAGACCCGTCCCTGGCGCGTCGCCCGGGTTGAGGAAAAGGAGAAAAAGCGGCGGCCGGCCCCACCCTTCACCACCTCCACCCTGCAGCAGGCGGCAAGTTCGACCCCCAAGCGCACGATGCAATTGGCCCAGCAGTTGTACGAGGGGATCGATCTGGGCGGCGGCGACCGCCAGGGGCTGATCACCTACATGCGCACCGACTCCGTGAGCCTCAGCCGGAAGGCGCTCGCGGACGCGGCCCGCTTCATCCGGGGGCGCTACGGGGACGAGTATCACCAGGGCGCGCGTACCTACGCGACCCGGTCCCGCAACGCGCAGGAGGCCCACGAGGCCATTCGCCCGACGGTGATCGGCCGGACTCCCGAATCGCTCCGCGGTGTTCTGAACGCAAACCAGCTCAAGCTGTATGCGCTCATCTGGCGCCGCGCCGTAGCCTCGCAAATGGCCGATGCCCGCATCGCCGGCACCACCGTCGAGTTCGAGGTGGATGTCGGCGAGCACGAACACATCTTCCGGTCGACCGGCTCGGTAGTGCGTTTCGACGGGTTCCTGCGGGTATGGGGAGCGAGTCGCAAGGACGTCATCCTCCCGCGCCTGGTGGAAGGCCAGATGGTCGGCGGCGGCGAGGGCGCCCTGCAGTCGAACCCCACCGGAGACGGCGCTCACCGGAGGGTCGACATCACCGAAGTCGAACCTCTCGGCAAGCAGACCCAGCCGCGCTCGCGCTTCTCCGAGTCCGGGCTGGTGCGCAAGCTCGAGGAGGAGGGCATCGGACGGCCGTCCACCTATGAGCCCACCCTCGCCAAGCTCCTCGCGCGCGGATACGCGATCCGCAAGAAGGGCGTCCTGGTGCCCACCTTTGTGGGTCTCTGCGTCACGCAACTGCTGCGCGATCACTTCCCGCACTACGTCGACCTCAAGTTCACGGCGGGGATGGAGGATGCGCTCGACCGCATCGCCCGCGGGTCGGTGAATCACGTTCGTTTTCTCTCCGACTTCTTCCGCGGCGACGGCAGCGACGCGCCCGGGCTGGAGAGGCGCATCGAGGAAGAGCTGCCGCGCATCGAGTATCCGGCACTTCCGCTGGGCGATGATCCGGCCACCGGCGATCCCCTCTTCGTGCGCATCGGCAAGCAGCACATCTTCATTCAGCGCGGCGTGGAAAAGGGCAGTCCGAAGGCTGCGCTCCCGGTCGACCTCCTGATCGACGAGTTGACCCCCGAAACGGCATCGAAGCTGATCGAATCGGGACTGCGCGGAAGAGCACCTCTCGGCCGCGACCCGGAGACGGGTCTCAACGTCTACGTCCGCACCGGCCCATTCGGCCCCTACGTTCAGCTGGGCGAAGACGATGCCAAGCCCAAGCCCAAGCGGGTCAGCCTTCCGAAGGGCAGGTCACCGGACCAGGTCGCTCTGGCTTTCGCCCTCCGACTGCTGTCGCTGCCGCGCGCACTGGGCAAGGACCCCGGCACGGGGCAGCCCGTGGAGGCCGGATTGGGCAAGTACGGGCCATACGTCAGGCGCGCAAAGACCTATCGCAACCTCGAGTCGGTCGAGCGGGCGTTCGACATCACGCTGGAGGAGGCGCTCCCACTCATGAGCACCAGGCCCGGCAAGACCGTGCTCGCCGTCGCAGGCCGGCACCCCGAGACGGGCGAACCCCTGAACGTCTACAAGGGGCGCTACGGGCCCTATGTCACCGATGGCAAGGTGAACGCCGGCATCCCCAGGGGCAGGGATCCCGAGTCCCTCGGAGCGGACGAGGCGCTCGAGCTGCTGGCCCGGGCCGCCGCGCGCAAGGCCGCGCGCAAGGGGGTCCGCAGCACCCGCGCCCCCCGGACCCGCAAGCGGCGATGACGGACCGCAGGGCCGCGTGAGCGTCAGTCCCGAAGCCGGCGAGTTCCTGCGTTCGCTCGCCGACGAACGGCAGCTCTCCCCGAACACGGTCTCTGGATACCGGCGCGACATTCGCGACTTCGAGCGCTTCTTCGCGGACTACACCGAGCATGGCGGCTGGAGCTGGGCCGACGTCGACCGGCTCGCCCTTCGGGGCTTTCTGGGACACTGCCGCCGGCGCAGGCTCTCCCGGCGCACCTCGGCGCGGAAGCTCTCGGCCCTCCGCTCCCTGTTTCGCTTCCTGCACCTGGAAGGGCACATCGAGAGCAACCCCGCGCGCGCGCTCCGCACGCCCCGCGCCGACAAGCCACTTCCCGGACATCTGTCGCACGCGGACGCACGGGCCGTCTTCCGCGTCGCGGAGGCGCGCGCCGCCGAGAACACCTTTCTCGGCACCCGGAACCTGGCGATTCTCGAGATCCTCTACGGCAGCGGGGTGCGCCTGGCCGAACTCCACGGGCTCGACCGCGACCGCATCGACCTGATTTCGGACCGCGTGCGCGTGATGGGGAAGGGGCGAAAGGAACGCATCGTGCCGCTGACAGGGGCTGCGGTGCGGGCGCTCAGGCGCTACGAGCCGCATCGGGAACGCGTGGTGTCGCTGAACGAGGGCGACCGCCGCGCCGCCATCGTGAGCCGCCACGGCCGCCGCCTCTCGCGCCGCTCCATCCAGTACGTCGTACGCAATGCGCTGGAACGGGGAGCGGAAGCGGAGGGGCTTTCGGTTCACTCGCTGCGGCACAGCTTCGCGACCCACCTCATCGACTCCGGCGCCGATCTGGTGTCGGTCAAGGAGCTGCTGGGCCACATCTCGCTTTCCACGACGCAGATCTACACGCACACATCCAAGGAACGACTCAAGCGCATCTACGGCGGCGCGCACCCGCGCGCCTGACCCGTCGGGACCGGGACGGCCGAGGCCGCAGACTCGACCGAAGCCCCGCCGCGAGGATCCCGGCACGCCATCGACCGCACGGCGCCCGCCCTCCGGGTGTACTCTTTGCATCACTGGATGCATCTTTCCCTCGCCCGTCATGCGCATGCGAGGCCACGCGCGATGGCCCGCCTTCACCCGGATCGAGAACACATGCCCACGCAGAGTTTCCACGCCACCACCGTGCTCGCGGTCCGCAAGGAGGGTCAGGTCGCCATGGGGGCCGATGGCCAGGTAACGATGGGGGACACCATCGTAAAGACCGCGGCCCGGAAGGTTCGCACGCTCAAGGACGGCCGCTTCCTCGCGGGGTTCGCGGGGGCGGTGGCGGACGCCTTCACGCTCTTCGAGACGCTGGAGGCCAAGCTGGAGCAATTCCCCTCCAACCTGACGCGCGCGTGCGTCGAGATGGCGAAGGACTGGCGGACGGATCGCGCGTTGCGCCGTCTGGATGCCCTGCTCGTGGTGGCCGACGCCGAACACCTGTTCCTGATCGGAGGGGACGGCAACGTCATCGAACCCGACGACGAGGTTGTGGCGATCGGTTCGGGAGGCGCCTATGCCCTCGCCGCGGCTCGCGCACTCCGGGCCCATTCCTCGCTCTCCGCTTCCGAGGTCGTGCGCGCCAGCCTGGCGATCGCCGGCGAAATCTGCGTCTACAGCAACGAAGAGATTACGGTTCTGGACCTGGGGTCCTAGTCCGAGAGGTTATTGATGGCTGTTTCAACGACGGAAACCGCGGCGCCTTCCGCAGCCGCGCCCCAGACGGATACGGGGCCCGAATGGCTCGAGCAGCTCACGCCCGCCCAGATCGTGAACGAGCTGGACAAGTACATCGTGGGCCAGGAGGAGGCCAAGCGCGCCGTCGCCATCGCGATGCGAAACCGCTGGCGCCGGCAGCGCGTCGAGGACGAGCTGAGGGACGAGATCCTGCCCAACAATCTGATCCTCATGGGCACCACCGGCGTTGGCAAGACCGAGATCGCGCGCCGGCTGGCCCGGCTCACGGGCGCGCCCTTCGTCAAGGTGGAGGCGTCCAAGTTCACCGAAGTGGGATACGTCGGGCGGGATGTCGAGTCGATGATCCGCGACCTGGTCGACACGTCGGTGAACATGGTGCGCGCCGAGCGGGAGGACGGCGTCCAGGAAGAGGCGGAGCGCCGGGTCGAGGAACAGCTCCTGGATCTTCTGCTTCCGCCGATGGATGGGCGCACCCCGCCGGCGGGACCCGTGGTGGTCTCCGACGGGGTTCCCAAGGTCTTCGTGGCCGGTCCCAAGGGCGTACAGGAGCACGCCACCGGCGAGCCGCTGAGCGAGGAGGACGAGCGCCTGATCATGCGACGGCAACGCACCCGTGAGAAGCTCCGCAGCTTGCTGCGGGACGGCGAACTCGAGGAGCGCGAAGTCGAGGTGGAGGTGAGCCAGGCTCCGGCCATCGACGGCATGATGGTGCCCATGGGCGGCATGGAGGGGATGGAGTACAACTTCTCCGAGATGCTCCAGGAGATGCTGCCCAAGCGCACCAAGCGCCGCAGCGTCACCGTCGCGGAAGCGCGCCGCATTCTCATCCAGGACGAACTGGACCGGCTCGTGGACATGGACGAGGTCGTGAACGAGGCGCTGATCCGGGCGGAAGACATGGGGATGATCTTCCTCGACGAGATCGACAAGATCGCGGGCGACCGCGGGGGGTACGGCCCCGATGTCAGCCGGGGAGGGGTCCAGCGCGACCTGCTGCCGGTGGTGGAGGGGTGTAACGTCCAGACCAAGTACGGGCTGGTGCGCACCGACCACGTTCTCTTCATTGCCGCCGGCGCCTTCCACGTCTCCAAGCCCAGCGACCTGATTCCCGAGCTCCAGGGCCGCTTTCCCATCCGCGTGGAGCTGCACAGCCTCGACGAAGGGCACTTCAAGCGCATCCTGCAGGAGCCGAGAAACGCCCTGCTGGTGCAGTACCAGGCGCTCATCGAAACCGAGGGCGCGCGGGCCGAGTTCACCCCCGGCGGCGTCGAGGAGATCGCGCGCATCGCGGCGCGCCTGAACGAGCGGATGGAGAATATCGGCGCCCGGCGCCTGCAGACCGTGATGACGACGCTGCTGGAGGAGGTGCTCTTCGAGCTGCCCAGCGAGAAGATGGAGCGCCCGCTCATCGTCGACCGCGAGTTCGTGCGCACGCACCTGGAGGAGATCGCCGAGGACGAGGACCTGCGCCGCTATATTCTGTAGGCCATGCGCTCGGTGATACTATGACGCCCTGCGCGATGATACTATGGTCAACGACCCCGGCGAGGTCGTCGCCCAGACTCGGGCAGCCACCCTTCACCCCGCCGCCGACCGGGAGATCGCTTTCCCAGAACCCATGATCCGAGCCCGCAAGAAGGACTTTCTTTCGCTCAACGATCTCTCCCGCGACGAGTTGATGTCGTTGCTCGAGCACGCCCGGCGCCTGAAGGCGGGAGGGGGCGCGGGCGCGCCGCTGCGGGGCAAGTCTCTGGCGATGGTCTTCCGAAAGAACTCGACGCGCACCCGGGTGGCGTTCGAGGTGGGCATGGTCCAGCTGGGCGGGCAGGCGCTCTTCCTCTCCGCCGTGGACACGCAGATCGGACGCGACGAGCCGCTCGCCGACACCGCACGCGTCCTGGGGCGCTACGTGGACGGCATCATGATCCGCACGTTCGATCAGGAGGAGGTCGAGCAGCTTGCGCGCTGGGCGCCGATTCCGGTCATCAACGGCCTCACCGACCTCCTGCACCCGTGTCAGTTGCTCGCCGATCTGATGACCATGCAGGAGGAGTTCGGGCCGGAATTCGACGGGATTCGGGTCGCCTGGATCGGCGACGGCAACAACATGGCCAACTCCTGGCTGAACGCTGCGTCCATTCTCGGCTTCGAGCTGGCGCTGGCCTGTCCCCCGGGCTTCGATCCGGATCCCGAGATTGTGGCGCGCGCCCGCGGGGCCGCATCCGTGCGCCTCACCCGGTCGCCGCATGAGGCCGCGGAGGGCGCCGATGTGGTCAGCACCGACGTGTGGGCTTCGATGGGGCAGGAGGGCGAGGCGGATGCCCGCCGCGACGCCTTTTCAGGCTATTCCGTGGACGACGCGCTTATGGCGCGGGCCTCCGGACGGGCGATCTTCCTGCATTGCCTTCCCGCGCACCGCGGTGAGGAAGTCACGGAGGCCGTCCTCGAAGGCCCCCGTTCGCGCGTTTTCCGGGAGGCCGAGAACCGGCTGCACACCCAGAAGGCGCTTCTGATCGCGCTCCTTGGAGAAGATGATGATGAATGACCGGAGCAGGGAAGCCAATGACCGGAGCTGGAAGCCAATGACCGGGGCGGGAGTCATCGACGAGGGACGGGGGACCATCACCGGCGGAGGAACCCCATGAGCGCCGGGCTCGCGCGCACGCCGCTCCATGAGGAGCACCTGCGGGCCGGCGGCAGGATGGTTCCGTTCGCGGGATACGAGATGCCGGTGCAGTACAGCCGGGGCATCCGCGCGGAACACAACGCCGTGCGCGAGCGCGCGGGTCTCTTCGATGTTTCGCACATGGGCGAATTCGAGGTGAGCGGCGCCGGGGCCCTCGAGCTGGTGCAGTGGCTGACCACCAACGACGCCGGCCGCATGGAGGTGGGACAGGCGCAGTACTCCGCCCTCTGCGACGAAAACGGGTGCGTGTTGGACGACCTGCTGGTCTATCGCTTCGACGACCGCTATCTGCTGGTGGTCAACGCGGCCAACCGCGACAAGGACTGGGCGTGGGTGTCACGCCATGCGTCCCGCTTCGACTGCGCGATAGACGACGTTTCCGACCGCACGGCGCTGCTGGCGCTACAGGGGCCTTCGGCCGCAGGCATCCTCGCCGGTCTCACCGGCGAGGACCTGGAGGCGGTGGGCTACTACCGCTTCACCACCGGCGATGTCGCCGGCGTGCCGGCGATCGTGGCGCGCACGGGCTATACCGGCGAGGACGGCTTCGAACTGTATCTGCACGCCGGCGACGCGGCGGGCGTCTGGCGCGCGCTGCTCGAGGCCGGGGCCGCCGATGGCCTGGAGCCCGCGGGGTTGGGCGCCCGGGATTCCCTGCGGCTCGAGATGGGCTACGCCCTCTACGGGAACGATCTGGACGAGGAGCACAGCGCGCTCGAGTCCGGGCTTGGCTGGGTGTTGAAGCCGGGGAAGGGGGACTTCTCGGGCCGCGACGCACTGGTGCGCCAGAAGGCCGAGGGAATCCCGCGCCGCCTCGTCGGGCTGCGTCTGGTGGAACGCGGCTTCCCGCGGCCCGGGTACGAGATCGTGGCGCAAGGCGAGGTCGCGGGAATCCTCACCAGCGGCACGGTGAGCCCGTCGCTGGGGGAGGGGATCGCGATGGGCTACCTCCCCACCCCCCTCACCGCCCCGGGCACGCAGGTGGCCGTGCGCATCCGCCGGATGGACATCCCCGCCGTGGTGGCCCGCCCCCCCTTCTACCGGCACGGCTCGATCCGACGCTGACGACACGGAGGCCCGAGAGGTGACCCGCGACCCGACAACCCCCCGCCCCGTGACCGTGGCCATCCTGACCGCCAGCGACCTCTCCTCCCGGGGCAAGCGCGCGGACACCAGCGGGGACGCCATCGAGTCGTGGTGCCGGGCGCGCGGGTACGACGTGGTCGCGCGTACGGTCGTCCCGGACGAGACCGCGGCCATCGTGCCGGTTCTCCTCGACTGGTCCGACCGCCTGGACGCGGACGTGATCCTCACCACCGGGGGCACCGGCTTCACCGCCCGCGACGTAACCCCGGAGGCCACCTGCGCGGTGCTCGACGGGGAGGCTCCGGGCCTCGCCGAGGCGCTCCGGGCGCGAGGCGCGCTCAAGACTCCCTACTCCAACCTGTCGCGGGGCGTGGCCGGCTTCCGGGGGGGTACGGTGATCGTCAACTTCCCCGGCAGCACCGGGGGCGTGCGCGACGGGCTCGAAGTCCTCGATCCCGTCCTCGACCATGCCGTCGAGCTCTCGCGCGGCACCTCCAGATCACACGCCCTCCGCACCCCCGCCGCCCCGTGAAGGACACCGTTCTGATCAGCACCCACCACCTGCCCACCGCGGGTGCGCTCCGGGGTGCGTTCAAGTCGTCCGGCTACCGGGTGGAACTGGTCACCCCGCGGGAGGAACTGGACCCGGGCACCGGCGTGTTGCTGGTCCTCACCGACGCCCTCGCCGAAACGGCGGGCGGGCTGGCGGCGCAGGCCCGCGACCGGCTGCATATCCCCGTGTTCGGGATGGCGACGCCCGGCCGCGAGCGCGAACTCGGCGCCCTCGGCCTGGCGGAAACCTTCGCCCCTTCCGTCGACCCGGACGAGGTTCTCCTCATCGCCCACACCCTCCTGGAACGCCGCCGCCTCCAGCGGCTGACCGGGATCGTGGGGGAAACCGACGCCATCCGGGAGGCGCTCGAACGGGTCGTGCAGATCGCCCCCGTCGACTCTACGGTGCTCATCACCGGCGAGTCGGGCACCGGCAAGGAGCTCTTCGCGCGGGGGGTGCACGGGCTCTCGCCCCGCCGGCACAAGGCCTTCATCGCGGTCAACGTGGCGGCGCTCTCCCCGACCGTGCTCGAGAGCGAGCTCTTCGGCCACGAGAAGGGGGCCTTCACCGGCGCCATCGACTCGCGCCGGGGGCTCTTCGAACTGGCCCACCGGGGCACCATCTTCCTCGACGAGATCGGCGAGATTCCGCCCGCCATCCAGACCAAGCTGCTGCGCGTGCTGGAGCAGAAGGAGTTCCTGCGCGTGGGAGGCGAGGCGCCCATTCGGGTCGACGCGCGCGTGATCGCCGCCACCAACCAGGATCTGCGCCACGAGGTGGCCGCGGGACGATTCCGCCGCGATCTCTACTACCGCATCAACGTCCTGCACATCGAGCTGCCACCGCTGCGCCGCCGCCAGGCCGACGTTCCCCGGCTGGTGGAGGCCTTCGTCGCGGAGGTGAGCGCCCGCAACGACCGCCGCTTCGCGGGCATCAGCGCCGACGCCATGCGCATCCTGCGCGAGTATGCCTGGCCCGGGAACGTCCGCGAGCTGCGCAACCTGGTCGAGAGCATGGTCGTGCTCTCGCCGGGCCGGGAGATCGGCCCCGCCGACATTCCGGAGCAGGTGCGCTCCCCCGGCTCCTCGCCCCTGCTTCCGGTCCCGTCTCCGGGCCACGAGGCCGAACGCGGAGAAGCCGGCCAGCTTCGTCCGCAGCTCGAGTTCGTCTTCCGCACCCTGGTCGAACTGCGGGTCGACATGGACGACCTGCGCCGGCAATTCGAGGCCTACCGGCAGGAGCACCGCTACGACGAGGCGCTGCTTCCCGAGGAGACCGGCCGCGTGGAGATCGTCTCGCCCCGCGCCGGCGGCACCGGCACCGGGCTCGAGCAACCTGCCCCGGCGGCGCGCGGCCAGCCCGCCGAACCCCCACCGGTCCCGTCCCCCGACGATGCCCCGCGCCAGCCCGCCGAACCCCCACCGGTCCCGTCTCCGGACCCCGCGGCCGTCCCGCGTGAGGCTGTTTCCCCCCAGTCCCGGGTGGGCGCCCCCGCGGCCGAGGAGCGCCCGGCCGCTCCGCCCGCCACGGCGGAGGACGGGTCCGAAGCCGCCGAACCACCGCCCCAACCGGAACCCCCGGCCCAGCCGGGTGGCATCCTCCTCCAGCCGGGCATGACTCTGGAGGACATCGAGCGGGAGGCCATCCTGGCCGCCCTCGCGGAGGTCGACGGAAGCCGCCGGCACGCGGCGCGCCTGCTCGGCATCGCCGAACGAACCCTGTACAGGAAGATCCGCCGCTACGGGCTCGAATGACGCCCGGTCCGTCCGGGTCCTGATCCCGGGGGCGGGTTCTGCCTCTCGTCCGTCCGTGAGCGACTACCCCCCCGCTCGCGCCCGCACCTTCGCGCGCTCGGCTTCCAGCACCGTCAGAATCCGCTGCCAGCCGGCGTTGCGCGCGTCCCTGTACTCGATCTCCAGGTCGAGGTCGAGGTTGATGAAAGGGCTGAAGGCGTAGATCGCCATCTGGGTTTCCTGCTGGTTCAGCCGCTGCACGCCCCATCCCGGGGTGATCGCCTGAATGGCCAGCGGCCGCTCGCGGATTCCCTGGTTGACGATGTTGATGTCCTCGGGCTGGTAGGTGACGTCGGGCTGGTAGCTGAACACCGAGACCAGGAAGAGCACGGGGTCGGTCGACCGGGTCTGGAATTCGAGCGTCTCGCGATGAACCCCGGCCAACGCCGAAAGGCGGGCGTAGGTGTCGGGGGCGGTCAGGCGCGTCACCTCCTCGGCGAGCGGAGTAGCCTTGATCAGCAGGTCCTCGGAGCGGAGCGAAAGCGAGACTTCGTCCTGCAGGAGGGTCCCGAACCCGGCCGGAACCAGATCCTCATCCTCGACCTCCTGCGCGACGGCCGGCGCCGCGAACACGGCAAGGCACGCCAGCGCGGGTATCCGCCGCAAGACACGGGTTGCCAACGTCTGGTCGCGCATGGATTGTCCTCCTGGCCTGAGCCTCAATGGCCGTCCGAGCCTCCCGTGCCCTCACCCTCGGCTGCCAGCAGATCCGCGATCGCTCCGAGGAGCTCCTCCCGGCCCTCGCCGGTGCGCGCCGAAGACACCAGCACCTGGTCCCCCGACACCGCGAGCCGTTCGCGCAACCGCGCGATCCGATTCTCCCGCGCGCCCTTTCCCGTCTTGTCGATCTTGGTGACTACGATCAGGGCGGGCAAGCCGACCTCAGCCAGGAGCTCGACGGCGGCCAGATCGCCGGGCGAGGGATCGCGGCGGGCATCGACCAGGAGCACCACCCCGGCAAGCTCGCGGCTCCGCCTCAAGTACCGGCGCACCAGCCGGTGCCAGCTCTCGCGCAGGGTGCGCGGGACCTTGGCGTAGCCGAATCCCGGCAGGTCCACCAGCACGAAGCGGCGGTTGACGATGTAGAAGTTGAGGGTCTGGGTCTTTCCCGGGCGCGCCGACACGCGCGCCACCTTCTTGCGGGTGCGCCGCAGCAGGACGTTGATGAGCGATGACTTGCCCACGTTGGAACGGCCCCAGAAGGCGACGTGGGGCAGTTCGGGCGCGACCGACACGCCGGGATCGACGTGGCTGCCCGCAAACTCGACGCTGCGAATGATCATGGGTTCTCGCGGCCTGGACCGCCCGCCGCCCCCGCGCCCGGACGCGAAGACGCGGGACGCGCGGCCCGCCGGCGCCCGTCCCGCGCGCTCAGGCCTCCTTCTTCTGCCGCTCGCCCTCGAGCACCAGCAGAGGAGGGGTTCGCGACGTCACCGACTCGACCGTGATCACCACCTCCCGCACGTCGTGCCGCGACGGCACCTCGAACATCACGTCCTGCATCACTTCCTCGAGCACCGCCCTCAGCCCGCGCGCTCCCGTGCCCCGGTCCGCGGCCTTCTTCGCCACCTCGCGCAGCGCCTGGCGATCGAAAGTGATCCCGACCCCCTCCAGCTCGAACATCTTCCTGTACTGCTTGACCAGCGCGTTCCTGGGCTCCTCGAGGATGCGCACCAGGTCGTCCTCGTCGAGTTCCGACAGGCCGACGGAGACCGGCAGCCGTCCCACGAGTTCGGGGATGAGCCCGTAGCGCTGCAGATCCTCGGGCTCGACCAGCTTGACCATGTCGTCGCGGCTCCAGTGGTCGCGGGTGCCTTCCGGGGAGCTCTTGCCGAAACCGATGCGCCGCTGGCCGATCCGTTCCTCGACGATGTCCTCCAGCCCGTCGAAGGCGCCGCCGCAGATGAAGAGGATGTTGCGGGTGTCGACCTGCAGGTACTCCTGCTGCGGGTGCTTGCGTCCGCCCTGCGGAGGCACGCTGGCAACGGTTCCCTCCAGGATCTTGAGCAGCGCCTGCTGCACGCCCTCGCCCGAAACGTCGCGGGTGATCGACGGGTTCTCGGACTTGCGCGCGATCTTGTCCAGCTCGTCGACGTAGACGATCCCGCGCTCGCAGGCGGTGATGTTGAAGTCGCTGGCCTGCAGGAGGCGCACCAGGATGTTCTCGACGTCCTCGCCCACGTAGCCCGCCTCGGTCAGCGTGGTCGCGTCGGCGATGGTGAAGGGCACCTTGAGGATGCGCGCCAGCGTCTGCGCCAGCAGCGTCTTGCCGACGCCGGTGGGCCCGACCAGGAGAATGTTCGCCTTGTCGATCTCGACGTCGTCGATCTGCCCCTGGTGGTTGACCCTCTTGTAGTGGTTGTAGACCGCTACCGCGAGCGCCCGCTTGGCCTTCTCCTGCCCGATGACGTACTGGTCGAGGGTCGCCTTGATCTCCACGGGTGCCATGGTGGGCACCACCACGGACACCGCCTCGCGCTCCTCCTCTTCCGCAAGGATCTCGTTGCAGAGCGAGATGCACTCGTTGCAGATGTAGACGGAGGGCCCGGAGATGAACTTCTTGACGGAGTCCTTGGTCTTTCCGCAGAAGCTGCAGCGGGGAAACTTGTCGCTGGTCGTGGGCACGGGTCTGCTCCGCGATGCGGGTGTTCAGGATCCGGCTGTCTCTCTATTCCTCAAGGCGCACGCCCCTCGCGGCTTCCTCTTCACGTCCCACCAGCACCCGGTCGATCAGGCCGTAGTCGCGCGCCTCGTCGGGGCTCATGAAGCGGTCGCGGTCCACGTCCTGCGCGATCTTGTCGACCGACTGCCCGGTGCAGTCCGCAAGGATCCCGTTGAGCCGCTCGCGGATGTCCAGCACCTCGCGGGCGGCGATCTCGATGTCGGCCGCCGTGCCCTGCGCCCCCGTGGACGGCTGGTGGATCATGATGCGCGAGTTGGGCAGGGCGCTCCGCTTGCCCGGTGCTCCCGAGGCCACCAGGATCGCGGCCATCGAAGCCGCCATGCCCACGCAGTAGGTGGAGACCGGCGCCCTCAGGTGCTGCATGGTGTCGAAGATGGCCAGCCCGGCATAGACGCTTCCGCCCGGCGAGTTGATATACAGATAAATGTCCCGCTCGGGATCCTCCGCGTCCAGAAAGAGAAGCTGAGCGAGGATGACATTGGCCACGTTGTCGTCGATGTGCGAGCCCAGGAAGACGATGCGGTCCATCAGCAGGCGGCTGAAGATGTCGTAGCTTCGTTCTCCGCGGCTCGTCCGTTCGATGACGTACGGGGGAAAAATAGGCATCGGGTTCTCGTTCTCCGTTGGTCCGGCTCAGCCGGCCTGGATGATCTCGGACTGCTGCTTCAGGAATTCGAACACCTTCGCTTCGGTCATCTCGCGCTCAAGCGAGTCCATGCGCCCGTTTCTGCGCAGCTGGGCCTCCACGGTTTCCGGCTTCACACCGTTCCTGCGCGCGATCTCGTCGATGCGCTCCGACACCTCCAGCGGCGTGGCGACCAGGTCGTTCGCCCGGGCCAGGCTTTCCACCGCCAGCATGGTGCGAACCGCTCTCTCCGCCTGCGGACGGACGGCGGCCTTCATCTCCTCCACCTTTTCGGGAGGCGCGTCCTCCGGCCCGTCTCGCGCCACCGCCTCCAGGTACCGGTCGACCATCGAGCCGGGCGCGTCGAAGGCGTTCGCCTCCAGCACGAACTCCATCAGGCGCGCGCGCACCACCTGTTCGGCCTGGCCCGAGGCGTTCTGCTCCAGGTCCGCCCGTACCTTGTCCTCGAGATCACCAAGGCTGTCGAAGTCCAGGCTGCTGGCGAAGTCGTCGTCCAGTTCCGGGAGATCGAGAATCTTGCGGCTGACGAGCCGGATGCGCAGGTGCTCCTCTTCGCCCCTCCGCTCCTCGTTGGGGAAGTCGTCGGGGAACTGGATCACGAAGTCGCCCTCCGTTCCCACTTCCAGCTGCTCGATGGCGCGTTCCACATCCGGAATCGCGTCTCCCTCGCCCAGTATGAACTCGTAGTCCCTGGCCTCGGCGTCCTCCTGTTCGAGCTGCAGGATGCTCACCGAGACCGCGTTGCCCGCTTCCGGGAATCCATCCTCCAGCGGCCGCCAGGCGCCATTCTGCTGGCGCAGGCGGAGCAGGACCGCGTCGATGTCCGCGTCGCCGACGGCGACCGCCGGCATCTCCACCACGAACCCGCCGCTGCGCTCGATCTCGATCCGGGGCTCGACATCGAACGAGATCTCGAAGAAGAGATCCGCGCCCGGTTCGCTCCGCACCGCGCCCACTTCGGGATCGCTGATGGGCCGCAGCTGCTCGCTCCGGATGGCCGCCCGGGTTGCTTCGTTCAGGAGCTTCTCCAGCGTCTCCTGCTCGACGGCCGCCCCGTAGCGCTGCTCGAGCACCCTCGCCGGGATCCTGCCCTTGCGGAAGCCCGCAATGCGCACGCGCCCGGAAAGGCCGCCCATGATGCGCGCGCGTTCGCGGCCGACGATGTCGGCGGGAACGGTGATGGCGAGCTCGCGGCGCCAGCGTTCGCCCTCGGTCACGGATACGCGCAGCTGCTTCGGGTCGATGGTCAACGGTCGAGGCTCGTCATGGCTGGTTCAGGGGGGTCCGCTTCGCTGAGCGGCATGTGACTCCGGTCGGGAGGAGATGCGAAAGGGGGGACTCGAACCCCCACGGCCCGGGGCCACGGGATCCTAAATCCCGCGCGTCTACCAATTCCGCCACTTTCGCGCGGCACCCGGGTCCGGGCGGAGCTCCCCTCCGCAACATCCCCGGAGCATGGCACAAACTCAAAAAGATAAGCGAGCGGCCGGTGGGACTACAACAGAGACGGGAGGAAGCCAGGTGCCGGACGGGCGGGAAAGCGGTTCCCGACCGCTTCCGCCGCCCGTCCCCGCAGCCCCCTCTCCGCCGGAAGAGTCACTCCGGCATGCGGATGTTGGTGAAGCGCTGCCTGCCGGTGACCGGGTTGGCCAGGACCAGCGTGACGATTTCCCCGGGCTCCACTTCGGCCAGGAGTTCCGTGACTTCATCCGCGGATTCCACCTGCCGCCGGTCGATGCCTACAAGCAGGTCGCCGGCCCGGACGCCTCGCTGCTCAGCGGGACCCATGCGGGTGACGCCGCTGATGAGCACGCCCTCGTCGATGCGGAACTGATAGCGCCGGGCCAGCTCCGGGCTGTTGTCCACGACCTCGATGCCCAGCCTCTCCTCGGCTCGCGTCGTGCGCTCGGGCGCCGCGGCGGTGGTGGTCTCGTTCAGCGGAGACTCACCCAGCCGGACCTCGGTTTCCTGCCGCTCGCCGTCGCGGTAGTACGCGATGCGCACCCGGTCTCCCGGCCGCTTGCGCGCCACCAGCTGCTGCAGCTGGTTCGAGTAGTCGACGGGGTCGCCGTCGATTGCGACGATCACGTCCTGCGGCTGCAGCCCCGCGTCCTCGGCCGCCGTGCCCTCCGTGATGTCCTGAACCAGCGCGCCGCTCACCTCGGGCAGCCGGTAGACTTCGGCGTCCTCGGGCCCCACCGGCCCGATCTGCACGCCCAGGAAGGCGCGCCGCACCGCGCGGTACTCGATCAGATCCTCCATCACCCTGCGGGCAAGGCTGATCGGAATCGCGAAGCCGTATCCCTGGAAATAGCCGGACTGGCTGGCGATCGCGGAATTGATGCCGATCACCTGCCCATCGAGGTTGACCATGGGCCCCCCGGAGTTTCCGGGATTGATGACCGCGTCGGTCTGGATGAAGTCCTCGATCGCGTACTGGGCGGCCGCCTCGGACTCGGGGTCGCTGCGCAGCTCGTTGCCGATGATGCCCAGCGGCCGACCCTTGAAGCTGACGATACCCGCCGTCACCGTGTGGTTGAAGGAAGTCGCCCCGCCCGGTCCTCCGCCCGACCGAAAGCCGGGGTTGCCCACCGCCAGCACCCACTCGCCCACGCGCACTCCGTCGGAGTCGCCCAGGCTGACGGTGGGCAGGTCGCTACCCTCCACCTTGATCACCGCGACGTCGGTGGTGGGATCACCCCCGACTACGGTCGCCTCGTAGGTGCGCCGATCCTCCAGCTGGACCGTGATGGCGTCGGCGTCCTCGACCACGTGGTTGTTGGTCAGGATGTAGCCGTCGCTGGAGACCAGGAACCCGCTGCCGCTTCCGCCACGAGGCTCCGGGTCCGGCGTGCCGAACCAGTTGCGGAACGGGTCGTTGGCTGTGGCTCGCGCCATGCGGCGGGTGGTAATGCTCACCACCGCGGGGGTGACCACCTCGGCTACCCGAACGAACGACTCGCTCAGGTCGCGCGCCGGCTGAACCGCCTCGGCGGGGACCTGGGGAGCTGCCGAGATCGCGGGGGTCGCGACCGCGTCCTCGGTCCATCCCAGCCCCGAGGCGACGCCCACGCCGACCAGGAACGCGAGGGCGACGTAGAAGAGAACCTTCATTTTGGTTTTCAGGGGATCGAACATGCCTGGCCTCCTTGGTACTCTTGCAGCCGGGGCGAGGGATGCTGACTGCTGCTACCCATCCCCGCGCCACCGGTTTCTCCTTGTCTGTGCGCGCCCTTTCGATGCGCCGCGCCGCGCCAGAGTTGTCCCGGCGGGGACATGGCCCGGCGCGACGCGCCCCGGACGCCCGCGAGGGATTACTTCTCCTCGTCGACGATCTCGTAGTCGGCCTCCATGACGTCGTCGTCATCGGCCGCCCCGTTTCCGGTTGTGTCCCCCGCCTCTTCCTCGGTCGCATCCTCGGCCGCGCCGGCCTCCGCGGCCTGCGCCTGGTACATCTCCTGGCCGGCCGCGCTGAAGGCCTGCATCAGCTCGTCGCGGGCCGAGTTGAGGGTCGCGAGGTCGTCGCCCTTGAGCGCGTCCTTCGCCTTCGACAGCGCCTCGTCGAGCCGCTCGCGCGTGCCCTCGCCGACCTTGTCGCCCCACTCGCCGGTGTCCTTCTCGACCTGGTAGACCAGGGAATCGAGGTGGTTGCGCGCCTCGATCTTCTCCTTCTGTTCCTCGTCCTCCCGGGCGTGCTTCTCGGCGTCGCGCACCATGCGGTCGATCTCGGCGTCCGAGAGCCCGCTCGAGGCCTCGATGCGGATCTTCTGCTCCTTGCCGGTGGCGCGGTCCTTCGCCGAGACGTTCAGGATTCCGTTGGCGTCGATGTCGAAGGTCACCTCCACCTGCGGCATGCCGCGCGGCGCCGGGGGGATGCCGGTGAGCTGGAACTTGCCGATGGTCTTGTTGTCGAGAGCCATCTTGCGCTCGCCCTGCAGCACGTGGATCTCCACCGTGGTCTGGTTGTCCTGCGCGGTCGAGAACACCTCCGACTTGCGCGTCGGGATGGTAGTGTTGCGCTCGATCAGCGGCGTCATGATCCCGCCCAGGGTCTCGATCCCGAGCGACAGGGGAATGACGTCCAGCAGGAGCACGTCCTTGACCTCGCCGGCCAGAACGCCGCCCTGGATGGACGCGCCGATGCCCACGACCTCGTCCGGGTTCACGCCCTTGTGCGGATCCTTGCCGAAGAACTTGCGCACGATCTGCTGGATCTTCGGGATGCGCGTCGAGCCACCCACGAGGATGACCTCGTCGATGTCGTCGGGCGTGAGCCCCGCGTCCTTGAGCGCGGCCTTCATCGGCGGGATGGTCCGCTGCAGCAAGCCGTCGGCCAACTGCTCGAAGCGGGCGCGCGACAGCGAGTAGTTGAGGTGCTTGGGGCCCTCCTGGGTCGCCGTGATGAAGGGCAGGTTGATGTCGGACTGCATCGTCGACGAGAGCTCCATCTTGGCCTTCTCGGCGGCCTCCTTGAGCCGCTGCAGCGCCATGGAATCCCTGGACAGGTCGATGCCCTGCTCCTTCTTGAACTCCGTCACCAGCCAGTCGATGATCACCTGGTCGATGTCGTCTCCGCCGAGGTGGGTGTCGCCGTTGGTGGCCTTCACCTCGAAGACGCCATCGCCCAGCTCCAGGATCGAGATGTCGTAGGTCCCGCCGCCCAGGTCGAAGACCGCGATCTTCTCGTCCTTCTTCTTGTCCAGCCCGTACGCGAGCGCCGCCGCGGTGGGCTCGTTGATGATCCGGCGCACCTCCAGACCCGCGATCTTGCCGGCATCCTTGGTGGCCTGACGCTGCGAGTCGTTGAAGTACGCGGGCACCGTGATGACGGCCTGGGTCACCTTCTGGCCGAGATAGTCCTCCGCGGTCTGCTTCATCTTCTGCAGGATGAGCGCAGAGATCTCCGGCGGGTTGAAGGTCTTGCCGGCGTTGGGGATCCGGACCTGCACCCGCCCGCCCGCGTCGCTGGTGACCTCGTACGGGACCAGCTTGCGCTCCTCGCTGACCTCGGAGGACTTGCGCCCCACGAAGCGCTTGATGGAGAAGATGGTGTTCTTCGGGTTGGTGATGGCCTGCCGCCGGGCCACCTGGCCGACCAGACGCTCGCCGTCCTTGGTGAACGCCACCACCGACGGCGTCGTGCGCCCGCCCTCCGCGCTGGGGATGACGACCGGTTCGCCGCCCTCCATGACCGCGACCACCGAGTTGGTCGTCCCCAGGTCGATGCCGATGACCTTGCTCATCTGTTCTCCTTGCATGGTGTGAGTTGCCGACTACGGGGTGTCGCCGGGTGTGGAGCAACGTTCGTGCCCCGTTTTGGGCGGCAGACCTGACAAAATGGCAGACTTTGCTGCCGAGGCCTGACAAAATGGCAGACTTCTCGGAATGGTCGGGCGATTTCCAGGCGGTCGGGCGATTCCCCGGCGGTCGGGTTATCATGGTGCCCGGAGCTCCCGCGCGTGGTGCCGCGCCCGCCTACCCTGAACGGGACCAGAAATGCCTGCCTCTTTCCTCGATCGCGCACGTGCCCGGCCCGGGTTGGTTCTTCTGTGGGTGGTCTGCGGGCTCCTCGTGGCAGCGGGCGTGGCTGCCCCTTCGCTCGGGGCGGCCTCGGAGGATGTTCCGGGCGTGGAGGCGGCCCCGGCGCCGGAGGAGGAGGCTTCCGCCCGGCAGGGGCCGGGACTCGGGATCTCGATCGCCTCCGAGGGTCTGGACACCTCCTTCCCGGAGCGGCTGCGGTCGCTTCTCGGCATGCTCGCGCTGGGCGCGCTCGCCTGGGCCTTCAGCGTCAACCGGGCCGCCATCCCCTGGCGGGTGGTCGCCTGGGGCGTTTCGCTGCAGCTGGTCTTCGCCTTCTTCATCCTGAAGACGGCCGCCGGACTGGCACTCTTCCAGGGCGCCAATACCGTGGTCGTGGGGCTGCTGGGATACACGCTCGAGGGAGCGCGCTTCATCTTCGGCAACCTGGTGGACAACAACATCCCCATCGGCACGGGCGAACCCGGCAACGGCGACTTCAACCCGATCCCCGGACAGGTCGCCAATCCGGCGGCCTACGTCGCCTTCACCGTGCTGCCCACGATCATCTTCCTGGCCTCCCTCATGACGGTGCTGTATCACCTGGGCGTGATGCAGTTCGTGGTGCGCGGGATGGCCTGGGTGATGCAGCGCACCATGCGTACCTCGGGGGCGGAGACCCTCTCCGCGGCGGGCAACATCTTCGTGGGCCAGACCGAGGCGCCCCTCCTCATCAAGCCCTTCGTCGAGAAGATGACCATGTCGGAGCTGAACGCGGTGATGACCGCGGGCTTCGCGACGGTGGCGGGCGGTGTCATGGCGGCATACGTCGGCTTCCTCATCTCGTACTTCCCGGACATCGCCGGGCACCTGATGGCGGCGTCGGTCATGTCCGCGCCGGCCGCGCTGATGATGGCCAAGCTCATGTACCCGGAGGACGGCGAGCCCGAGACCGCGGGCCAACTGGTCACGAGCGTCGAGAAGCCGGACGTGAACGTCATCGACGCGGCCGCGCGCGGGGCGGGCGACGGACTCCGCCTCGCACTCAACGTGGGCGCCATGCTGCTTGCCTTCGTGGCGCTGGTCTATCTGATCAACGGGCTGATGGGTTGGGCCGGGGGGCTGGTCGGCCTGCCCGACCTCACCCTGCAGTCCGTTCTGGGGCTGGCCCTGGCTCCGCTGGCCTGGCTCATGGGGGTGCCCTGGGCCGACGCGGCCGAGGTGGGTTCGCTGATGGGGATCAAGACGGCGCTCAACGAGTTCGTGGCCTACGTCGAGCTGGCGGGCCTGCTCGGGGAGGGCTCCACCCTGCATCCCCGCTCGGTTGTGATCGCCACCTACGCCCTGTGCGGTTTCGCCAACTTCTCCTCCATCGCCATCCAGCTCGGCGGCATCGGCGGACTGGCGCCTTCACGCCGGCACGACCTTTCGCGCATCGGGCTGCGGGCGATGGTCGGGGGGGCGCTCGCGGCCTTCATGACCGCGACCGTGGCGGGGATGATCCTGTGAAGCCGAGGGTGAACCTGTACAGACGGGCCTGGGCCCGGTGATGCCGGGGACGGGCTGCATGGGACCGGAGATGACCCCTTGAAGCCGGGCGTGGGACCGGGAGACGACTTCGAAGCGGTGGTGGGGTCGCTGCGGGCACGAGTCCGCACGGCTCCGCAGGTGCATCTGCTGCTCGGTTCTGGACTTGGCGGGCTCGAGCGGGTGGTCGAGGTGGAGGAGGACGTGCCGTTCGGGGAGGTGCCCGGCATGCCATCGGCGGGGGTTCCGGGACACGCGGGCCATTTCATCTTCGGGCGCTGCGAGGGGGTGCCGGTGCTGGTGCAGTGCGGGCGGCTGCACTTCTACGAGGGCCATCCGCCGTGGGTGATCTCGGCGCCGTCCCGCATCGCGGCGGCGCTGGGGGTGAAGAGCTCCGTCATCACGGCAGCGGTTGGTGGCGTCGACCGGCACCTGCGTCCGGGCGACCTGATGGTGATCGACGACCACATCAACCTGCTCGCCCGCACGCCGTTGCCGCCGCCCGCCCAGGCAGCGGACGCGAACCCGTTTCCGGACATGAGCGCTCCCTACGACGCGGGGTTGCAGAAGGCCGCGGTGGAGCAGGCGGCCCGGCTGGGCGTCCGCCTGGTGCGAGGAACGTACACGGCCCTGCTCGGCCCCAGCTTCGAGACCCCGGCCGAGATACGCATGGTCGAGCGGATGGGTGGCGACGTGGTCGGGATGTCGGTCGTGCCCGAGGTGCTCACGCTGCGCGCACGCGGCGTGCGGGTGCTGGGTTTCGCCATGGTCACCAACATGGCGTGCGGGGTCGGCATGGCGCCGGGGGCGGAAGGCGCGGACGCCATCTCGCATGACGAGGTTCTGGAGGTGGGGAACCGGGCGGGTGCGGTGCTGGAGCGGGTGATCCGCGGGATGCTGGCGGGGGGTGCGCTGTCGGGTTGACGCGCACCCCGCGATCCTCCTGTTGAGCACCGGCTCGGCTTGCTTGCAACCTTCCTCAACCGGGCCGACCACCTCCAGGCCGGACAGAATCGGGGACAGGAGGCTCGCCCCTTACGATGCCAGGTTGCAGAAGGCGGCGGTCGAGCAGGCGGAGGGTGTGACGCGTCCCTGCACCGTTGCTGTTCGGCCCTCAGTCGCCGTCCGTCCGAGGCCCGGCGAAGTGGTTGATCGGACCGCCCCCCGACCCCAGCCCCGGTGCCGACGCGATCGCGCGCGAGACGAAGTCCACGGCGGCGTCCACGGCTGCCGGGAGCGGCGTGCCGCGCGCGAGTTCGGCGGCCGCCGCGGCCGAGAGCGTGCAACCTGTGCCGTGCACGTGACGGGTCGCGATGCGCGGGCGGCGCCAGACGCACTCCTCGTTCCCGTCCCAGAACACATCCGCCGCCTCCCCGGAGGGAAGGTGGCCGCCCTTCACCAGCGCCGCCCCCGCCCCCTTCTTGACCAGGTGACGGGCCGCCGCACGCATGGTTGCGAGCGAGTCGACGTCGGTGCCGGTGAGCAGCGCGGCCTCGTGCAGGTTGGGCGTCACCAGCGCGGTCAGCGGGAGCAGCCGGCGCGCCAGCGTCGCCTCGGCGTCGGGCTCGAGCAGGCGGTGGCCGCTGGCGGCGACCATGACGGGGTCCATCACGCAGGCGCGTAGCCCGTGGGCGACGATTGCGTCCGCAACGGTTTCGACCAGCTCGGCGGTCGCCAGCATTCCGGTTTTGAGGGCACGTGGCTGGAGATCCACGACGACCGCGTCGACCTGTGCGCGCACGACCTCGGGCGGGACGGGATGGACCGCGCTCACCCCCAGGGTGTTCTGGGCGGTGATGGCAGTCACCGCCGAGGTGCCGAACACGCCGAACGCGTGGAAGGTCTTCAGGTCCGCCTGGATGCCCGCGCCGCCGCCGGAATCGCTCCCGGCTATGGTGAGCGCCACCGGCAGCGAGCCGGGGCTGGTTTGTGGTGGAGCTGGCATGGACGGTGGGGGAGGTCGATAGAGGCCGTGGCGCGCTTGCCGGCGCCGCCGAGAAGATACTTCGCTTTCGAGGAATGAGCAGGGTGCGGAGAATGACGAGCAATCCGGAGCCGGTGAGGTGGTGAAGTGACCGGCCCCGGCCAGGGGGTGCTGAGCAAGCGCAGGACGCGGCTGCTGGCGCGGCTCGCGAGCGGCCGGGGCCGTGTCCGCGAGGGCCGCGTGCTGGTAGAGGGCGTCCGCGCATCCGGTGAAGCGCTCGCGGCCGACGCGGCCGTGCGCTTCGCGGTCTGCTCGCCCGCGTTGATGCGCTCCCCCGCCGGGTCCGCGTTGCTCACGCAATTGGAGGAAAGGAGGGTGATGCCCGACTGGGTGGGGGAGCGCGAAATGGCGGCCGCGTCCGCGACGGCCAGCCCCCAGGGGATCCTGCTGGTGTGTGAGGAGCCGTCAATCGGGCTGGAGGCGATGCCCCTGGCCGAGGACGGGCGCTTCCTCGTGCTGGACGGCATCCAGGATCCGGGCAACATGGGTACCCTGATCCGCACTGCGAGAGCCTTTGGCCTCACCGCCGTGCTCGCCCTCGACGGGGCCGTTGATCCCTGGAATGCCCGGGTGGTGCGCGCGTCCGCGGGAAGCGCGTTCCGCATCCCGGTGCTGCGCGCACCGTGGAGCGAGGTGCGCGAATGGGCTGCCGGGGTGCAGGTGGTCGTGGCCGACGCCGGCGGGCAGGACGCTGCCGCCCTCTCCGTCACGCCTCCGTGGATGCTGGTGGTCGGCAACGAGGGCGCCGGTGTGCGCGCGGAGATCCGCGAGGCGGCAGGCGCGCGCGCGGCCGTGCCGATGGCGGGAGCGGCCGATTCGCTCAACGCCGCGGTCGCGGGCGCGGTCGTGCTCTACGCGCTCACGCGCGCATGATCGGTACAGCCTGGATCGCTCCTCCGTTCGCGCGGCCTCGCCGTGTGTTCCGCATGGTCGCGTCCCGCATGATCGCGCGCGCATGACGGATTCGGTGGTGCTCGCCCTCGATCCGGTGGTGCTCTCCCTCGCCGGGCTGGTCGGCCTGGCGCTCGGGTCGTTCCTCAACGTGTGCGTGGCGCGCTGGCCGCGGCGTCGGTCGGTGGTGCGGCCGCGCTCCGCGTGCCCGGCCTGCACGACGACCATCGGCTGGTACGACCAGATCCCGGTGGCGAGCTGGTTCCTGCTGCGGGGCCGCTGCCGGTCGTGTCGTGCGGGCGTCTCCCTGTGCTATCCGCTGGTGGAGGCAGCCGGGGCCGCGATCTGTGTGCTCGTGGTCCTGACCCGCGGCCTGGGCCTCGAGGCGGCCGGCGCCGGCTTCTTCCTGCTCGTCCTGCTGGGCATCGCCCTCACCGACGCGCGCCAGTACCTGATCCCCGACCAGTTCTCGCTCGGCGGCGCGGCGGTGGGCCTGGCGCTGTCGCTCGCGCCGGGGGGAATCACGCCGGGGAGCGCGGCCGCGGGGGCGGCGGCGGGGTTCGGGGGGATGTGGGTGGCGGGGGCGGTGGGCACCTGGCTGCTTGCGCGCACGCGGCCGGGCAGGCTGGAGGCGGCCGCCCGGGAACACGACCGGGGACGCCTGCGGGCTCGCGACGCACGGGGGGTGCGCTTCCTGACCCGGCCGCCCGGTCAGTTGGCGGCGGTGTTGCCGGTCCTGCCGGTGATGGTCCTGGTGGGATGGTGGTTCGGGCCGGTCGGCGTGGCTGCGGCGGTGGCGGCCAGCGCGGCCGGGATGGCCGTCCTGGTTGCCTGGGTGGACGGGTTGGGGATGGACGCGGACGCCCCCGCGCGGGCTTTCCCCGCGGGCCCGGCCCCCGCCGAGCCGGGGCACCTGGAGGCCTCGGCTCCCACGGACAACCCGGCCCACTTGGAGGCCCCGACGCCCGCGGAGGCCCCGGGCCGCCTGGAGGATCCGACCCCCGCGGAGGACCCGGCCCACGCGCCCGTGGCTCCGGAGACCGTTCTGGGAGGCGGAGATGTCAAGATGATGGCGCTGGTGGGTGCGTTCACCGGCCCGTGGGGTGCGGTCCTGACGGTATTCCTGGGAGCCTTCGCGGGCCTCCTGGCCTACCTCAAGCTCCGCCTCCTGCTTGGAACCCGGCAGTTGGTGCCCCTCGGCGTGTTCCTGGCGGTCGGCGCCGCCATCACCCTCTGGTGGGGGGACGCCCTGCTCGACTGGTATCTGCGGTTGTCCGGGCTGGCTTCGCTCTGAGCTCCTCCATGTACCGCCGCGACAGCCGCACATAGTGGCTCCCACCTCCCTCCACCCAGCGCGCCGACGCCCCCTCGAGGGTCTTCCTGATCCGCCCGGGAACGCCCGCGACCAGGCTGTTCGCGGGGATATCGGCGCCCTCGAGCACGACCGTGCCCGCCGCCAGCACGCAGCCGGTGCCCACGCGCGCGCCCTGCAGGATGACGGCGTTCATCCCGACGACCGTGTTGTCGCCGATCACGCAGCTCTCGAACTTGGCCCCGTGCCCGACCGTCACGTCCTCTCCGACCACCGTCGGTCCCCAGTGGCCCACATGCACTACGCAGTTCTCCTGGATGTTGCTGCGCGCCCCGATGACCACTCCGTGCTCCGGGTTGTCCCCCCGCAGCACCGCCCCGAACCATACGCTGGCGTTCTCGCCCACCGTCACGTCGCCGATGAGAACCGCCGTGGGCGCCAGGAAGGCGCTCTCGGCCACCTTGGGAGTGTGCCCGCTGAAGGGCAGAATCAACGCCATTCCCGCTACTCGCCTTCGCCCCCTGCAGCCGGCATCCTCCGCAGCCTGGCGTGCAGGATCTGGGTCTCGGAGGCCTCCACGATCTCGATCTCGACACCCGAGACCGTCACCTCCTCCCCCGGAGCGGGCACCTGGCCCAGCCTTTCCAGCAGAAACCCGTTGAGCGAGCGGTGCTCCAGATGGGGCAGGGAGACGTTCATCGCGTAGTTGATCTCCCGAAGTTCCGTTGAGCCCTCGACGATCGCTTCCGTGCGGGATACGCGCACGATGGGCTCGGAGGCGGGATCGGTTTCGTCCACGATCTCGCCGACCAGCTCCTCCAGTATGTCCTCCAGGGTGACGAGACCGTCGGTGCCCCCGAATTCGTCGGCCACGATGCCCATGTGAATGCGCCGGCTCTGGAAATCACGCAACAGGCGCGTAAGCGGCAGGGAACCGGGAACGAAGAACGGCTCCCGCGAGAGCTCCGACAGCCGCGCGTTGCCCTGTCCGCCGGAGTGGGCCGCATAGGCTTCGCGCACATACAGGATGCCGGTGACGTCGTCGATCGATTCGCCGAACACCGGCACCCGCGAATACGGCACCTCGGGCAGCTGCTCGATGATGTCGTCGAGCTTCAGCGCGTCGCGCCAGGCGAAGATGGACACGCGCGGCGTCATCACGTCCCAGGCGGTGGTCTCGTCCAGGCGAAAGGCCCGTTCCGCCAGTTCGTGTTCCTCGGGCATCACGACGCCTTCCTCCTGACCCAGTTCGGCCAGTTCGCTCACCTCGCGCTCCTCGGCCGAGCGGCCTTCATCGCCGGGCCGGTGGGTCCAGTAGCGCGCGAATCGCCGTACGGGGTACAGGAGCGGGCGCGAGAGCCGTTCGAGCAGCAGCAGCGCGGGCGCGCTGACGAGCGCCAGCCGAACCGGCCTGGCCCGGGCCACCGCCCGCGGCACCAGCTCGCCGGCGACCAGCACGGTCCCGACGGCCACGACCGCGGCGACCACCACGGAGCCGGTCCCCGCGCTTGCCGACGCCCCGACCCACAGCCCGGCGGCGCCCGCGTTGAACACCGTGTCGAAGAGCACGTAGGAGTCGAGGAACCTGACGGGCTCCTCCCGAAGGCGCGACAGCTTGTCGGCCTCCTGGAAGCCTTCGTCCACGAGCGTGCGGAGCCGCGAGTCGCCCACCGTGACGCAGGCGGTCTGGGCCGCGGTCAACAGCGCCGACCCGACGAGCAGCAGAAGCCCGAGGCCCAACAGGATGGTAGTCAGGTGAGGCCTCCCGTCCACGGGCAACCCGCGGCCGATCCGATTCCCGCGGGTCGGCCCCGCCAGCCTGACGGAGGCTCGGAAGCGCTGGTACTGCTGGGATCTACCTCCACTGGCGGCTCTCCTCAAGCAGCTCGCGAATGATGTCGTGGGTGCCCCGGCTGTCGGCCTCCGCCTCGAAGTTCAGCACCAGGCGATGCGCCAGGACATCGGCAGCGACCGCGCTCACGTCGTCGATCGAGGGCATGGCTTCGCCGTTCATCGCGGCGCGCGCCTTGGCACCGAGCACGAGGAACTGGGAGGCGCGCGGCCCGGCTCCCCAGCTCACGTACTTCCTCGTGACCGTGGGCGCGCCGGGAGAAGGGCGAGTCGCGCGTGCGAGGCGGACGGCGAAGGAGATCAACGCCGGCGACGCGGGCACGCGCCGCACCAGATTCTGCAGCTCGATCAGTTCTCCCGCGGCGACGACGGGCGAGACGAGGCCGTCGTCGGCGCCGGTGGTTCTCATGGCGATCTCTTCCTCCTCCCGCTGATCGGGATAGCCGATGCGCAGTTCGAGCATGAAGCGGTCCAACTGCGCCTCCGGAAGAGGGTACGTGCCCTCCTGCTCGATGGGATTCTGAGTCGCCAGCACGAAGAAGGGAGGAGCAAGGGCCATGGTTTCGCCCGACGCCGTGACCGCCCGTTCCTGCATCGCCTGCAGGAGCGCGGCCTGGGTCTTGGGCGGCGCCCGGTTGATCTCGTCCGCCAGCACGACGTTGGCGAAGATGGGTCCGCGTACGAAGCGGAACACCCGTCGCCCGGAAGTCCGGTCCTCCTCGATGACCTCGGTCCCGGTGATGTCGGTGGGCATCAGATCGGGCGTGAACTGTACGCGGCCGAACTCCAGGTCGAGGGCGTCGGCGAGCGTCGAGACCAGCAGCGTCTTCGCGAGTCCCGGCACGCCCACCAGGAGAACGTGCCCGTTCGCAAGCAGAGCCGTGAGAAGCCCGCCAACGATCGCTTCCTGACCCACGATCCGCTTCGCGACTTCGCTGCGCAGCGCCTGCGTGACCGTGCCGACCCGATCGAGGAGCAGCAGATCCCGGTCGTCCACCATCGTGTTGTCGAGCGCTCTCATGTCAGGTTGCAGCTCCGGGGTCGAATCGAGGAATGGGCCGCGGATGCCCGTCGCATCCGCACGATCGCAGATTCGGCAAGCCTAGCGAGAATAAACCGATTTCCGGGACAGGATCCCGGCGTGCCGAAGGTAGGGGAACGGGACCCCGCTACGCCAGCCGCGCGCGGCGCAAATCCGTTCGTGCAAGCCCATGCGCGGGGACACCGGAGAGGGCTTCTTCGAAGGTTGCGTCCGATGCCCCAACCTTCTAGCTTCTGTCGGCTGTTTTCCGGGGTAGGATCGCACCCGTGGAGGTTGATCAGGTGGGCGACGACAAGCCCCCGCGAGCTCCGGCAGGAGATCCGTGGAATCCTCGGGCAGATGCAGCCCGCGTTGCGGGGCAGGGACTCACCCTGGCGTTCGCGACCGGGCTCTTCCTGTGGGTGGGCTGGTTGTTGGACAACCGGCTGGGGACGGTCCCGGTGTTCACCGTCCTCGGCGCCTTCGTCGGAGCGGCCGCGGGCTTGTACAGCCTCTACTACCACGTCGTCCTGGAACCACGCCGGCAGAGAGAACGGGAAGAACACGAGCGATGACGCTCAAGTACGCGGGGGCGGCCCTCGCCATCCTGGCCGCAGCAAACGGCGCGATGTTCCCCTGGCTCGACGGTCCCGGCAGGGCCGGTCTCCTGGTCGCGGCCGCCATCACGTTTCCGGTTCAGGTCGCGGCCTTCGCTCTGCTCTGCAAGCACGCGATACGGCCCGCCGAGGGCCTGATGGTGTGGATCGGCGCCGCGGTCGTTCGCGTGGCCGTCGTGATCGCCGTGGGGCTGTCGGTGACGCTGCTTCCGGCTCTCTCCCCCGCCACCACGCTGCTGGGCTGCGCGGGGTTCTTCTTCGTGCTCCTGATGCTCGAGCCGGTCTTCCTCGCCGCCCGCATGCGGGCCGCGGCGGAAGCGGCCTGATGGAGAAGACTCCATGATCGCGACCGCACTGCTGCAGGAAGGGCACGGTGCGCCCGCGCACGGCGCCGAGGGCGGGGCGCCGGATCTCGGCGGCACCCTGATGCACCACATCGTCGATGCCCACGAAATCGAGGGTCCGCTCGGCGCCGTGTGGCATCTGCCCGAGTGGGAGCCCCTCCATCTGGGGCCCCTCGCGGTCAACCTGTCGCCCACCAAGCACGTCGTATTCCTTCTGCTGGCCGCGGTCATCTGCGCGCTGGTGTTCACGCTGGTCGGGCGCACGGCCAGGCGGCGGGGCCTGCAGGAGGCGCCCTCGGGGTTCGCCAACGCGATCGAAGCGCTGGTGCTCTACTTCCGGGACGAGGTGGTGCGCAAGAACATCGGCAAGGGTGCCGACAGCTACACGTCCTACATCCTCACGCTCTTCTTCTTCATTCTCACCATGAACCTTCTGGGGCTGGTGCCCTGGGGGGCGTCGGCGACCGGTAACATCTCCGTCACCGCGGCGCTGGCAATCATCTCGTTCGTGGTGGTCGAGGTGTCGGGATTCCGCGCGCTCGGCCCGGCCGGCTACGCGCGCACCATCTTCTTCGTGCCCCAGGGCATCCCGGGCTGGATGAAGCCCGTCATGCTCCTGGTCATGATCCCGGTCGAGGTGGTCAGCAAGCTGACCAAGCCTTTCGCCCTGGCCGTCCGGCTCTTCGCCAACATGACGGCGGGACACACGCTCATCTTCTCCCTCCTGGGCCTCATCTTCATCTTCGCGCAGCTCACCTTCGGGAAATGGGCGGTCGCAGGCGCCTCCGTGACGGCGACCACGCTGATGATGGTTCTGGAGTTGTTCGTAGCCTTCCTGCAGGCCTACATCTTCGCCATGCTCACCGCCGTATTCATCGGCATGATCCGCCACGCCCACTGACGGCCTGACGCTCTCCGCCTGACGACGAGTTTCCACACCAACCACGGACGAGAAGACCAACCATGCTGCACGCGACGCTGACTGCGGTCCAGGAGGCCGCGATGGACCTCGAGACAGCCAAGAACTACCTGAGCCTGCTGGGCGCCGGCATCGGGTTCGGGTTTTCGGTACTCGGCGCCGGCATCGGCATCGGGCTCATCGGCAAGGGCGCGGCCGAAGGGATCGCGCGCCAGCCGGAAGCCGCGGGCCGGATTTTCAACACCAGCATCATCCTGGCGGCGATGATCGAAGGGGCTGCCCTTTTCGGCCTGGTGCTCGCATTCCTGTACAAGCAACTCTAGCCCGGAACCGTTTCCCGCGGCGTGCCCGTCACCCGCGCCGGACCTGTCGTCCGGCCGGCTTCGGGCGCCTGTCCGGGAACCTTGGTGGCGCGATTATGAGAGCATTACCGGTGGCTGCCGCGATGGCGGCATTCCAGGCCGTTCCGACACCCCTCGCGGCGCAGGAAGGCGGGGGCCTGTTCGACATCAACACCGGCCTGAGCCTGTGGGCGCTGATCGTCTTTCTGATTCTGCTCGTGCTGCTCGGCAAGTTCGCCTGGGGTCCGATTCTGAAGGCGCTCGAGGCCCGGGAGCAGAACATCCAGAGCTCCATCGACGATGCCGCGCGGCTGCGAAGGGACGCGTCCGACGCGCTCGACCAGCACAGGCTGCAACTGCATGAGGCCCGCCACGAGGCACGGCACATCATCGCCGAGGCCAAGGAGGCCGCGGCCCGCCTCGGGCGTGAGATGGAGGCGAAGGCGCGGGAGGAGAGTGCCGCCATCGTGCAACGCGCGCGGCGCGAGATCGAGGTGGAACGGGACGCCGTGCTCGAGGCGATCCGCAGGGAGACCGTGGGCCTTGCCCTCGCGGCCGCCTCCAGGCTGGTCCGGCAGCGTCTGGACGCGCCGGAAGACCGCGAGCTGGTGAACGACTACCTGTCGTCGCTCTCCGATACCGCTAGGGGGCGCGACGCGTGAGGGAAGAGACCGTCGCCAGGAACTACGCGGAAACCCTCTTCGCTCTGGCGGAGCGTCACGAAGGGGTGGAAGCCTACCAGGACGCGCTCGCCGCCCTGGTCGGAATCCTCAGCGAGAGCCCGGGCCTGCGCACCTTCCTGGCTACGCCGCGCATCGCCGCCGCCGACAAGAAGGTGGTGCTGCGCACCGCTCTCGCGGATCGCGTCCCGGGGCACTTTCTCAGCTTCGTGCTGGTCACGGTCGACAAGCGCCGGCAGGCGCTGCTCGAGCAGATCGCGCTCTGCTACAACGAGCTTCTGGACGAACACCGCAAGCGGGTCCACGTCGAGGTCACGGTGGCGCGCGCGCTCGACGATACGGCGCAGGCAAGTGTCGCCGGCCGGCTCTCGCAGCTGCTGGGCCGGGCCGCGATTCCCCACTTCCGGGTTCACCCGGAAATCCTGGGTGGGGTGGTCGTGCGTGCGGGCGACACCGTATACGACGGCTCCCTGAGACGCCGCCTGGAAGGGATGCGCCACTCGCTGCTGGCGGCATCCCTGGGCGGCACTGGAACAACCAACGGCGGAGGCTGACGCCTTCGAGTCACCAGAGGACAGGCATGGCTCATACTGATTCCCAACTTCGGGCCAGCGAGATCAAGGACGTTCTGCTTTCCGAGATCGAGCGCTACGAGGACCAGCTGCACGCCGAGGAGGTCGGCGAGGTTCTCGAGGTCAAGGACGGCATCGCGCGCATCTACGGGCTGACCAACGCCATGGCCAGCGAGATGCTGGACATCACCTCCAGCGAGACCGGAGAGACCGTCACCGGGCTGGCGCTGAACCTCGAGGAAGACAACATCGGCGCCGTGATCATGGGCGACTGGACGCAGCTCCACGAGGGCGACGAGGTGCGCCGTACCGGCCGCGTGCTGGATGTCCAGGTCGGGTCGGGCTACATCGGCCGGATCGTGGACTCGCTCGGGAACCCGCTGGACGGCAAGGGTCCGATCGCCCCCATCGAGGGCAGCCGCCAGATCGACGTGGTCGCCCCCGGCATCGTCCTGCGCCAGCCGGTCAAGGAACCGCTCCAGACCGGACTCAAGGCCATCGACTCGATGATCCCGATCGGGCGCGGGCAGCGCGAGCTGATCATCGGCGACCGCGGCACCGGCAAGACCGCCATCGCCGTGGACACCATCATCAACCAGGCCGACACCAACGTCATCTGCATCTACTGCGCAGTTGGACAGCGGGCCGGAAAGGTCGCCGCCGTGGTCGAGACCTTCCGCGAGCACGGGGCGATGGACTACACCATCGTCGTGGCGGCCAACGCTTCCGACCCCGCGCCCATGCAGTACATCGCGCCCTACGCCGCCTGCGCGCTGGCGGAGCACTTCATGTGGCAGGGGATGGCGACCCTGGTGATCTACGACGACCTGTCCAAGCAGGCCCAGGCATACCGCCAGCTCTCGCTGGTACTTCGGCGCCCGCCCGGCCGCGAAGCGTATCCGGGGGACGTCTTCTACCTCCACTCGCGGCTGCTCGAGCGGGCCGCAAAGCTCTCCGACGAGCATGGCGGCGGGTCGCTGACGGCGCTGCCCATCATCGAGACCCAGGGCGGAGATGTTTCCGCGTACATCCCCACCAACGTGATCTCGATCACCGACGGCCAGATCTTCCTTGAGCCGGATCTGTTCTACTCGGGGGTGCGTCCCGCCGTGAACGTGGGCATCTCGGTGTCGCGCGTGGGCGGAAACGCGCAGATCAAGGCCATGAAGAAGGTCGCGGGCCGCCTGCGCCTGGACCTGGCGCAGTACCGGGAACTGGAGGCCTTCGCCCAGTTCGGCTCGGATCTGGACGCGGCCACGCAAAAGCAGCTGGCCCTGGGGGAGCGCACGGTGGAGGTGCTCAAGCAGCCGCAGTACCAGCCGATGCCGGTCGAGAACCAGATCGCCACCATCTACGCCGTCACCAACGGTTATCTTGATGCGATTCCGGTGGCCCAGGTGCGCAAGTGGGAGCGCGGCTTCCACGAATTCCTCGCGACTTCCGGGAAGGATGTGCTGATCGAGCTGCGCTCCGAGGGGATGCTCACCGAGGACATCGAGGCTCGCCTGGTGGACGCGATCCAGGCCTGGTCCGGGATGTACCTGGCCGACTCCGACTCCGACGCCGCCGGCAACGGCGGGGCGAGCTGAAATGCCCGGAGCCCGCGATGTCAAGCGCCGCATTCGCTCGGTAGAGAATACGCGCCAGATCACGCGGACCATGGAGTTGGTGGCCACCTCCAAGCTGAAGCGGGCCACCGACCGCGTAAACGCGGCGCGGCCATACAGCGAGGCACTGAGCGACATCGTATCCAGCCTCCATGCGCCGGAATACGCGGAGTACCTGCCGGTGCTTCGCAGGCCGGAGCGGGTCCGCCGCGCGGCCATCCTCCTGACGACCGCCAACCGGGGGCTCGCGGGAGCTTTCAACGCCAACCTCATTCGCGAGGGGCGTCAGCTGCTCGAGAAGCTTCGGGACGACGGAGTGGAGGTCGATCTGCATCTGGCGGGCCGCAAAGGGCTTGCCTACTTCCGGTTCCGGGGCGAGCCCATCGCTTCCAGCCGAACCGACATCAGCGACGACCCGACCGTCGCCGATGCCGAATCGCTCTCCGGATCGCTGCGCGAAGCCTTCGAGGCCGGTGAGATCGACGCGGTGTACCTGATTTCGTCGGAGTTCCGCTCCGCCATGTCGACGCCTCCCCGGACCCGTCAGCTGCTGCCGCTGCAACCGTCGGAGGGTGCCCTTTCGCCCGAGGCGTTCATCCTGTCGCCCACCGCGGTCGGGGTGTTGCGCGACCTCATTCCCCTGTATCTCCGCAACATGGTCTACAGGGCGCTGGTGGAGAACGCGGCCGCCGAGCAGGGCGCGCGCCGCACCGCCATGAAGAACGCGACCGACAACGCGGGAGAGATGATCGAACACCTCACCCGCACCTACAACCGGGCCCGCCAGGCGCAGATCACGCAGGAGATCGCGGAGATCGTCGGAGGGGCGGAGGGCGTCGGTTAAACCCTAACGTTACGTCAGGCTCTACCGCCCCCCACGGCGGACCGGAGTCCACATCCAGAGAACAGCAAAGACGATCCGGAACATGTCCCAGACAGATATCGGCAGAGTGGTGCAGGTGATCGGTCCCGTGCTCGACGTGGAGTTCGAGGCCGGGCATCTTCCCGAGATCTACAGCGCCCTGCGCCTCGAGGCGGCCACCGGCGACGACCGCGAGATCTCGCTGGTCGCCGAAGTTCAGCAGCACATCGGCCGGGGGCAGGTGCGCGCGGTCTCCATGTCCTCCACCGATGGCGTTACCCGCGGGATGGAGGTCGTCGACACCGGGCAGCCCATTACCGTGCCCGTCGGCGAAGCCGCGCTGGGGCGCATCCTGAACGTGATCGGCGAGCCCGTCGATGAAATGGGCCCCGTGCAAGGAGAGGACGGGGCGCCGCCCGAGCGCTGGCCGATCCACCGGGAAGCGCCGCGATTCTACGCGCTCGAGCCCAAGACGGAGATCTTCGAGACCGGCATCAAGGTGGTCGACCTGCTCGCGCCCTACGTGAAGGGGGGCAAGACCGGCCTGTTCGGCGGTGCCGGGGTGGGGAAGACCGTCATCATCATGGAGCTCATCAACAACATCGCCATGGAGCACGGCGGCCGCTCGGTCTTCTCCGGCGTGGGCGAGCGCACGCGCGAAGGGAACGACCTCTGGCTGGAGATGAAGGAGTCCGGCGTCCTGGACTCGACCGCGCTCTGCTACGGGCAGATGAACGAGCCCCCGGGCGCACGCCTGCGGGTGGGTCTCTCCGGACTCACCATCGCGGAGTACTTTCGCGACGTCGAGAAGCAGGACGTACTCCTGTTCATCGACAACATCTTCCGCTTCACCCAGGCGGGCTCGGAGGTCTCCGCGCTGCTGGGACGCATGCCCTCGGCGGTGGGGTATCAGCCTACCCTGGGAACCGAGATGGGGGAGCTGCAGGAGCGCATCACCTCGACCCGGGACGGTTCCATCACCTCCGTGCAGGCCATCTACGTCCCCGCGGACGACCTCACCGACCCCGCGCCGGCCGCCGCCTTCGCGCATCTGGACGCCACCACGGTGCTCTCCCGCTCGATCGCCGAGCTGGGCATCTATCCCGCGGTGGATCCCCTCGATTCCAACTCGCGCATCCTGGATCCCCAGTTCCTGGGCAGGAGGCACTACGAAGTCGCGACCGGCGTCCAGCAGATCCTCCAGCGCTACAAGGATCTCCAGGACATCATCGCGATCCTGGGCATGGACGAGCTGACCGAGGAGGACAAGATCATCGTCAACCGGGCGCGCCGGCTGCAGCGTTTCCTCTCCCAGCCCTTCTTCGTGGCCGAGCAGTTCACGGGGATCCCCGGGAGGTACGTCAAGCTGGGCGACACCATCGACTCGTTCGAGCGGGTGGTGGCCGGCGAGTTCGACCATCTCCCCGAGCAGGCCTTCTACATGAAGGGCGGGATCGAGGAAGTGGTCGCCGCCGGCGAGGAGCTGGGAGGCTAGCGTGGGTGCCCTCAACGTCAAGGTGGTAAGCCCGGAGCGGGTCCTTTTCGAGGGCGAGGCCGCTTCGCTGGTCGCGCCCGCGTGGGACGGCAAGGTGGGCGTTCTTCCCAGCCACGCTCCCTTCCTGACCCTGCTCGGAACCGGAGACGTGAATGTGGACCTCGTCGGCGGAGGCAGCGCCCGGTATCCGGTCGCGGGCGGCGTACTCAAGGTCCTCGCCGATGAAGTGATCGTCCTTACGGAGTCGGGGCGCACCATCTCTCCCGGCTGATCCGGTGCGCCTGGACCTCCACCTGCACTCCCAGGCCTCGGACGGCTCCGAGCCGCCGTCGGGCGTGGTGCAGGCCGCCGCCGCCGGGCGGCTGGACGTGATCGCGCTCACCGATCACGACACCACCCAGGGCCTCGAGGACGCCCGAAGGGCGGCTGCGCGGGTCCCGATCGAGATCATTCCGGGCATCGAAATCAGCTCCGTTCACGCGGGTCAGGGGCTCCACATCCTGGGCTACTTCGTGGATCCCTCGGCGCCGCGGCTGCGCGCGTACGAGGGCCGGGCGGGCCACCGGCGCGAAGAGCGGATGCAGGAGATGATCCAGCGTCTGGCCGTCCGCGGCGTTCACGTCCGGTATGAGTCGGTGGTCGAAATCGCCGGGCCCTCGCGCCGCAGCCTGGGCCGGCCCCATCTCGCGCGCGCCCTGGTCGGTGCGGGGCATGCGGACAGCGTCCCCGACGCGTTCGACCGGCTCATCGGAAACCGGCACCCCGCGTACGTCCCCACGGCCCTCGTTTCGGCCGAGGACGCCATCCGGATCATCGTCGAGGCGGGCGGGATTCCGGTTTGGGCCCATCCTCCCTTCGAGCTCCTGGAAGGGCTTCTTCCCGGGCTCAAGCTGGCGGGATTGAGAGGGATCGAGGTCTACCGGCCCCGCACTTCACCCAAGCGCATTCTCTCGCTGGAACGGATCGCGCGGGCGTGGAACCTGCTCCCGACCGGTGGCTCGGACTGGCACGGTCCCGACTCGGGGACGCTGGGCGAGTTCTGCGTGTTCGGGGATGAAGTGGCGGGCTTCCTGGAAGCGGGCGGGATGTAGCGGCGGGACGGCGGCGCCTCGTCAGCCCCACCCCTCCACCGCCTCCCGCAGCCGGCGTGTCGCGTTCGCCGGCCGGTCCGCCGCCATCACCGCCGAAATGACGGCCACCCCGCCCGCCCCGCTCCCGTCCAGAAGCGGGGTGCGGTCGGCGGTCACGCCGCCGATGGCGAGCACGGGGATGTGCACCGAGCGCGCCACGGCGGCGAGCCCGCCGACCCCGATGACCGCCCCGGCGTCCTCCTTGCTGGCGGTGGGGAAGACGGTCCCGCACCCGAGGTAGTCGGCGCCATCGGCCTCCGCCCGGCGGGCCACGCGGGGATCGTCGGTCGAGTGCCCCAGCAGGAAGCCGCCCGGCACCACCCGGCGGGCCGCCGCCACGGGTACGTCATCGGGGCCCAGGTGGACGCCGTCCGCGCCTGCCGCCAGCGCGACGTCGAGGCGGTCGTTGACGATGAGCAGGGCCCCGTGGCGGGCGGTGACGGCACGCAGTCGGCGGGCCAGACCAAGGAGTTTGCGGGGCGGCGCTTCCTTGTCGCGCAGCTGGATGGCGCCGGCGCCGGCCGCCACCACTGCCTCGACCACCTCCGCCAGCGGCCGCCGGCAGCCTGGGTGAGGGTGGGTGATCACCATCAGGCGGAGCGCGCCCCGGAGCTGGTCCGGAACGCCGGTCATGCGCCGCCCGGACCCGCCCCGGCGGCCCCTCGCCGCGACCGCGCGACCGCGCGGTTGTGCTCGGTCAGGGTGCGCGAGAAGGTGTGCGAGCCGTCGGCGTTGGCGACGAAGTACAGGTAGTCCGCCTCGGCCGGGTGGAGCGCGGCGTCCAGCGCGGCGGCTCCGGGCGCCCCGATGGGGCCGGGGGGCAGTCCCCCCTGGGTATAGGTGTTGTAGGGGTTGTCGGCCACCGAGTCGATGGCGGCGAAGAGCAGGCGGGGGCGGTGGCCGCCCAGCGCGTACAGCACGGTGGGGTCGGCCTGGAGGAGCATGCCGATGCGCAGGCGGTTGTGGTAGACCGCCGAGATCGCGGGCATTTCGTCGGATACGCGAGCCTCCGACTGGATGATCGACGCCAGCGTCACCACCTCCCGCTCCGACAGTTCGAGTTCCGCGGCCCGGGCCTTCCGCTCGGGCGTCCAGTAGCCTTGGTAGCGCTCGGTCATCGCGTCGACGACGGCGTCGAGCGGGACACCTCCCGCGAAGAGGTAGGTATCCGGAAACAGGTAGCCCTCCAGCCCCGGTCCGGGCAGACTCCAGCGGTTGTGGGCGTCTTCGCCTCCCAGCCTGACGCGAACGGTGTCGGTGGGGAGTTCGGTGATGCCGGCGATGCGGGTGGCGATCTGGGGAAGCGTGAAGCCTTCCGGAATGGTGACCGCCACCATCCTGACCCGGCCCTCGACCAGGGCGTCGAGCAGGCTCGGCCACCCGGTTCCGGCGTCGAGCGCGTATGTGCCTGCGCGTACATTGCGCTCGTCCCGCCGCAGCCGCCCGTAGACGCGGAAGAGCAAGGGTCTCCGAATCAGTCCGCGCGCCACCAGCGTGTCGGTGATCTGCCCGAAGGTCGCTCCCGGCGCGACCGTGAACACCACGGTCTCGCCGTCCGCGGGCGCGTTGCCGGGGATCTCGACCGGCGCCGCCAGCCAGAGCAGCACCGACACGCCGCCGAGCAGGATCAGGCCGGTGGCCGCCCCCAGCACGATCTTCGGCCAGGCCAGGCCCGTTCCCCACCTGGTTGCCGCACGGGTGGCCGAAGCGGTTCCGGCCACGGCCCTCCGGAGCATCGAAGCCGCGGCGCCTCGAGCGGCCCTCGCCCGATCCGAGACAGCGCCCGGATGGCCGGCCTTCCGCACCAGCGCGGCAACCCGCCGGATCGCCGCACGGGTCGCGGACGCGGCGACGGCGGCAGCCCTCTCGAGCATGGAAGCGGTAGTGCCCGCGGCGACCCTCGCCCTCCGACCGGCCTTCGTGAGCCCGGAAGCCACGACCGCCAGGACGGCCCGCGCCCGTTCCCACCCGGGATCGGGATGGCGGGCTCTCCGCAGCAGCCCGGCGACGGCCTTCAGCGCGGCCTTCACCGCTCTAGTCACTTGAGGCGATCCTTCCTCCCGTGTCCAGCCATCTCTGCAGAATCAGCGCGGCCGCCGCCGCGTCCACGCGTTCCTTTTGCTCCCGTTTGCGCCGGGGCAATGCCAGCGAGCGCACGGCCCTCTCCGCGCGGGCGGATGTCATGCGCTCGTCGACATAGTACACGTCGAGCGCCAGTCCGCTACCAAGGCGGTCTCCGAACCGGCGCACCTCCGCGCACCACTCTGTCTCGGTCCCATCGGCGGCGAGCGGGAGCCCCACAACCAGCGCAATTGCGTCGTGGTCACGCGCGAGCGTCCGGAGGGCGCCCATGGGCGGCCGCTTCCCGCGACGCCGGGTCAGCGTGGGCAGGGGCGTGGCGAAGGTGCCGGTCGGGTCGCTGACAGCGACCCCGATTCGCCGTTCGCCATAGTCGATCCCGAGCACCCGCATGCGCAGTTTTTCTCCCGTTTGTGTAGGATGTTTTCGCGGGTCCACCCAACGTAACACGCTGCCACAACCCGAAATGACCCCAACAACATCGCACTCCGCTCCGGTCGCCGTCGACCACGCGCCGCCCATGAGCGCGATTCGCATCATCGAGCGCAAGAGCGCCGGCCAGGCACTTGAAGCGGGAGAGCTGCAGACCTTCCTTCGCGCGTATCTCGAGGGGGATGTCCCCGACTACCAGATGGCGGCCTTCCTCATGGCCGTCTGGTTCCGGGGGCTTTCGGGCGCCGAGCTGGACGCCGTCCTGCACACCATGATCGCCTCGGGAGCCTCTCTCGATCTCTCCCATCTCGACGGCCCACGGGTCGACAAGCACTCTACGGGCGGCGTCGGAGACAAGGTTTCGCTGGTTCTGGCTCCCCTCGCCGCGGAGCTGGGGCTCTACGTGCCCATGATGTCGGGCCGGGGTCTCGGCCACACGGGCGGCACCCTCGACAAGCTCGAATCGATCCCGGGCTTCCGCACCGATATCGCGCTCGACGATTTCGTGTCGATCGTGGAGCGGGAGCGGTTCGCGATGATCGGGCAAACCCCGGAGATCGCGCCCCTCGACCGCCGGCTCTACGATCTTCGTTCGGTGACCGGCACGGTGTCGTCGATTCCCCTCATCGCGACCAGCATCATGAGCAAGAAGCTCGCGGAGGGGCTGACCGGGCTGGTGCTCGACGTGAAGGCGGGCTCCGGCGCCTTCATTCCCGGGATCGACCGCGCGCTGGAGCTGGCGCGGACCATGGTGACCCTCGGCAAGCGCGCCGGCGTCGAGACCGTTGCCCTTGTGACCGCGATGGATCGTCCCCTTGGGCGGGCCGTCGGCAACGCGCTGGAGGTGGCCGAGGCACTGGACTGCCTGGCGGGCGGCGGTCCCACGGACCTGAGGGAAGTCACGCTCGCCCTCGTGGCGCAGATGATGGTCGTCGGAGGTCTGGCGCCCGATGCCGGGAGCGCCCGCGCGCAGGCGGCGGCCACGCTGGACTCGGGCGGTCCGCTGGAACGGTTCGCGCGCGTGGTCGCCCTTCAGGGCGGCGACACCCGGGCGATCCATCGTCCCGAGAGGCTGCCTTCCGCTCGCGTCCGCCGCTACGTCCGCGCGCCATCGACCGGATTCGCGGCCGCCATCGATCCTCGGGCGCTGGGCCGCGGAGTGGTCGAGCTGGGCGGCGGCCGGACGCGGCTCGGGGCGACCATCAACCGTGGAGTGGGGTTCAGGCTGGAGGTCGGCGTCGGCGACGAGATAGCCGCCGGCAGCACCCTGGGGGTCGTTTACGCGGCCACGCCCTCGGACGCCGACAGGGCTTCGAGGATTCTCGAGCGGGCGATCGCGATCCTTCCGGAGCCACCCCGGCCGCAGACGCCTCTGATGTCCCACCGCGTAACCGCCACCGGGGTCGAGCAGCTCTAGCGCGGCACGCCGCCGAAGATGCGCGAGGCGTCGCAGGGCTCGGTCGGCTCCGTCCCCGGAATGAAGATCTCCTGGTAGCGCTGAACCTCCGGACACCACTCGGAAGCCAGAAGTCCGGTCTTGTTGTCCACCTCCAGCCGGAGGAGGGTCTCCGGCAGCGGCCAGCGTGAAGGAATCTCCCGCAGCGGGGGTATGTCGGGATAGATCTCGTCGCCCTCCCACCCGTAGTACACGCTGCGCATGAAGGTGCCCCAGACGGGGGCCGCGTCGCCGCCGCCGGTAGAGTTGGGGCGGATCTCCTGCGGCTGGTCCATTCCGTACCAGACGATTGCGTGCAGGTCGGGGGTGAACCCGTTGAACCACGCATCGGTCGAGTTGTTGGTCGTGCCGGTCTTGCCGGCCGCGGGGACTTCGTGCGGGAGGCCGGCGATGATGCGGACGGCCGTGTACCCGGTTCCAGCCGCGACCACGTCCTCCAGCATGTGTACGATGACCCGCGCTTCCAGGCTGTCCATCACCGGCGTCTTCTCCGGCTGCGGCTCCCAGAGCAGCTGACCCTCGGCGTTCTCCACCCGCAGGATGCCGTGGGGCTCCACGCGCGTGCCCAGGGTCGCGAAGGACGCGTACGCCTTGGCCATGTCGATGGGAAGAACCTCCGCCGAGCCGATGGTGGTGGAGGGAAAGCGCGGGATATCGCTGCTCAGGCCGAGACGGGTGGCCATCTGGGCGACGGTCTCGATGCCTACGTCGTCCCATCCGAGCCGGATGGCGATCATGTTGCGCGATTCGCGCAGGCCCTGGCGGATGGTCATGCGGCCCTTGAAGATCTCGTCGAAGTTCTGGGGCAGCCAGGGCTCGCCGCTTACCTGCATGTAGGCGAAGGGCGCGTCGACCACGACGTGCGACGGCGGGATGCCGCTCTCGACCGCGGCCGCGTAGACGAAGGGCTTGAAGGACGAGCCCGGCTGGCGCATGGCCTGCGTCGCGCGATTGAACTTGGAGTGGACGAAATCCCTGCCGCCGACCATCGCGAGCACCTCCCCGGTCGAGGGCTCCAGGACAATCATCGCCCCCTGGACGTACGGGGTTTCGAAGGCTTCGGTGGCCTCGGCGAACTCCTCGTACAGCGGATGATCGAACCCGGGCCGGTCCTCGATGCGGCCGAATCCCCACTCCATGGCCCGTTCAGCCAGGAACTGCAGGTCCAGGTCGAGCGTGGTCTGGATTTCGAGGCCCGCCGTGTAGAGCTGGCTGCCGTAGCGGTCGTCAAGGATCTGCCTTATCCATTCCTCGAAGTAGGGCGCAACCGGGCCCCCGCCGCGGGTGCCGGGCGTCGGGAGCGGCACCGCGGACCACCGTTCCAGCTCAGCCTGGCTGATGATCCCCTGCTCGGCCATGCGGCGCAGAACCAGATCGCGTCGCGACCCGGCCTCTTCCGGGTTGAGGAAGGGGTTGTAGCGGCGCGGACGGTTCGGGATCGCGGCAAGGAGCGCGGCTTCCGCAGGGTTTATCTGCGTGGCCGGTTTGCCGAAGTACTTGCGGGCGGCCGCCTCGATGCCGTACACCCCGTCGTAATTCACCTGGTTCATGTAGGCTTCGAGGATCTGGTCCTTCGTGTAGGCGCGCTCGAGCTCCAGCGCTACCTGCGCCTCCTTGAGCTTGCGCACGAGACGCTTTTCGAAGCCGATGTCCTCATCCCAGATGTTGCGCGCCAACTGCTGCGTCAGCGTACTTCCGCCACCGTGCTCCAGGGATCGGGTGAGGACGAGGTCGCGCGCCGCGCGCGTTATGCCTATCGGGTCCACGCCGCCGTGGCTGTAGAAGCGCTTGTCCTCCACCGCGACGAAGGCTCCCGGGACATAGGCGGGCAGGGAACCGATGGCCACCGGGGTACGGCGCTGGATGCCGAACTCCGAGATGATGCGTCCGTCGCGGGCGAGCAGTTTCGAAGTCTGCCGGGGCTCCCAGTTGTGGATCTGGGCGATGGAGGGGCAGTCGCCGCACAGGTTCTGCCAGGACCCCCACATGAGGCCGCAGGCAAGCGCGGCCGAAGCCAGAAGGCTCCACGATACCGCAGGCACCGCGAGCAGTGCTCGAATCGCCGAAGCAAGGGCTTTCATGTTCGTCCGTGGGCTGGCGTGGCGGAGGGTAGACGTCACGGTCTGGTCCGGGCTCACGTAACGAAACCGTAACAGCGATTCGTCGCATTCCGCCGGTCCCGACTGCAGATACCCCGCGTCGCACGTCCCGGATCCCGGACCGGAACACCCCCTTTGCAACCCGTAAAGGCGGTGTTAGAATGCTGCAATCCGGGCTGACGTATCCAAGGTCAGCGACTTGGTGGGGGGAGTATCGAAAAAGGGATTGGGAGCGCGGGTCGCCGGCCGCCCCCGGGTAATGGTTTCGGAAGCACTTTCCGAGTGTACTGTTAGCCATGGAGGTTGCCTGTGACGCGATCCATCGTTCGGACGACACCCACCAACAATTCCACAACGATTTCAAAACGCCCTGACACGAATGCCAATCGTTCGTGTCGGCGCTTCGGGAGCGGGCGCGCCTGTCAGGCGTCGCCCGCTTTTCGCTGGTTCAAGGAGGCGATCATGACGCGTATTCTCTCCCCGATCCCGGCGCTGCTCGGGGTCGCCGTGGCGGCGATTCTGCTCTCCGCCGCCCCCGCAGCCGCCCAGACCGGAAAAATGACCGGCGTGGTCACGGATCAGGCCACCGGCGAGCCCCTCGCAAACGTCTCGGTCTTCATCGACGGGACCGGACGCGGGTCGCTGACGCAGGACAACGGGCGCTTTTTCATCATCAACGTTCCCCCCGGCACCTACACGCTGGTCGCTGAGCTCATCGGCTACGCCAGCGAGCGGCGGGAGAACGTCTCCGTCTCGATCGACGTCACGGTGCAGCAGAACTTCCAGCTGGCCACCGAGGCCATCGCGCTGGGTGAAGTCATCGTGTCCACCAGCCGCACCCCGCTGGTGGTGGAGGGCCAGACCGGTTCGCTCGAGATGATCTCAAGGGACGAGATCGACGCGCTTCCGGTCACCGACATCATGGGCGTGCTCGAGCTGGAGCAGGGCTTCCTGCAGGTTCCGGAGGACAACACCACGGTGGTCTCCTTCGCGCAGCAGAGGCAGGGGGTTACGGCCCTGCGCATCCGCGGCGGCCGCGGAGCCGAGACGACGGTCATGATCGATGGCATCCCGATCAACAATTTCGCGCTCGGCGGGCCCGCCTTCGACATCACCAACAAGGCCATCGAGCAGGTGGCGATCTTCACCGGGCAGCTGGACGTGCAGTACGGCAACGCCCTCTCCGGCGTCGTCAACTACGCCACGCCCGAGGGCTCCGACGAGCTGCAGGGCGAGCTGGAGTTCCGCTCCTCCACCGTCGGCGGCTGGCTGGGCAACCAGTACGACCAGACCCGCGGGTTCGACATGTTCGAGGGCGTCATCTCGGGGCCCATCCCCATGACCGGCGACAACCTGCGCTTCCTCATCGCGGGCCGGCAGCGGTACGGGGCCGCCCGTGCGTACGAATTCGACTATGACGTCTTCGACCCGTCGAACCCGTCCACCGATTTCAACACTCCCGACGCCAACGACGTCATTCCCGGCTGGCGGGCGACCGGATTCGACGAAGTCCGGGACGGCTACGCCAAGCTGACCTACTATGCGACCCCGGCGGCCAAGCTGAACCTCTCCTGGGCGGGGTACGAGCGCGAGTTCAAGCCTTACGACTTCGACTGGACCCTCGCCGTCAACCCGCTCGAGTACATGACCACGGCCACCGACAGCGCGTACTACCTCGCGCGGCCGAGGACGCTGGACTACCAGAACCTGGTTCAGAACTCGCTGCGCCTGGACCGCAACCTGTTGATCGCGCGCTGGGATCACACCTTCGGGCGCTCCGCCTACAAGATCACGGTGGGGCGCTTCGACCAGAGCCGCGAGACCTGCAACGTCATGAGCGGCGTCTGCCTGCAGAACCACTATGAGGACCCCAACTTCAATGGGGGCTTCGTCGCTCCGGGCCCCGCGGTGTACAACAACACGCCCACCGCCGGGACTGACCGCTTCTGGGGCGGGGAGAGCGTTCTGACCACAACCGGGCGCTTCGACTTCCAGTCGCAGGTCTCCGACAACCACAACATCTCAGGCGGCGTGTTCTACCAGGGTCACGACCTTACGTACGACGAATGGGACGACGTGGGCGTCAACGACGTGGTCAAGCTGCACCAGCTCTTCGAGGCGCAGCCCTGGGACGGCGCCGTCTATATCCAGGATCAGATCGAATACGATTTCCTGACCCTCAAGCTGGGCGCGCGCTTCGACTACGGGAGGGCGAGCGGGCTCTTCTTCGCCAACCCCGTCGATCCGACCAACGGCACCACCGCGCTCGACGTGTGCAGCAATCCGTCGCAGTGGCAGAACGTCGCCGTGCGCGAATACGACCCGGCGACCGAAACCGTCAGCACGTCTACGGTTTCGGCCGATCCGAGCTGGACGCTGGCCGGCTGCACCTTCGAGGTTCGCGACGAAGCCACGCGCATCGCGTCTTCCGACGACTTCTCGGAGGCCGACACCCGTTCACAGTTCTCTCCCCGGATCGGCGTGAGCTTCCCGGTCACGGAGAGCTCGAGCCTGTTCCTGAACTTCCAGCGTCTCTCGCAGAACCCGATTCTCATCAACAACTACCGCAACTCGGGCATCGGCACGGCACGCGAGGGGACGATCGCCGGCCCGGCGATCTTCGTGAACGCGTCCGCGGGCACAACGCCCTTCCTGGGCAACCCGCACCTGGTTACCGAGCAGGCGACGACCTACGAGATCGGCTACTCGCAGGAGATCGACGGCCAGTATGCGCTCTCAGCCGTCATCTTCTCGAAGGACCAGAGCGGCCTCACAGGGGTGGCCCGCGTCGGCAGCCCGCCCTACACGGTCATCGATCCGGGCGCGACCTACGGTTTCTCGGCGCCCGATTACGCCATCCTGACCAACCAGGACTTCGCGACCACGCGGGGCATCGAGATCGCGCTGCGCCGGCGTGTGGAGAACTACTGGGGCTTCGACGTGAACTACGGGCTCTCGGCCTGCCGCACCAACGCCGCGGACCCGGAGCGGGAGTTCGAGGCCCAGACGGATGAGGGCGATCCCTTCATCAGGGACGAGATCCCCTGCGAGATCGACCAGCCCCACAAGTTCACCGGCGTCTTCCGCCTCGCGGTGCGCGACGACGTGCCCGACGTCCCGTTCGGCGACCTGCTCGCCAACACCAATCTTTCGGTGATCTTCTCCGCGTCGAGCGGGTTGCCCTACACGCCGACACTGACGTTCGAGGGCTTCGGCGAACTCGAACAATTCGACCGCTACAGCGGGCGCGCGCCCATGCTCATGACCCTCAACATGCAGGCACGCAAGGACTGGACCATCAACAACGTCCGCTACGGCTTCTTCGTGAACGTCAACAACCTCACCGACCGCCTGAACTGTATTCAGGTATACGAGTCGACCGGGAAGTGCACCGACGGCACCGAGGACCAGAGCCGGCGCCGCGCTGGCAACACGGTGGGAACCAGCACGGATTCCACCTTCTTCGACCGCCCGCACTTCATCGGGCAGCGCAGGACGATCACGGCCGGCATGAGGGTCACCTTCTAGCGGGCCATGGGCCGCCGGTATGCAAAGAGACGCCAAACTTGTCCAATCGGAGTTCTCATGAAGAAACTTCTTACGCGTAGGGGAGCCCTCCTCATCGCGAGCCTGTTAGTGATTCCGCCGGGTACGCCCGGCGAGGCGCGCGCCCAGGAAGAGGTGACGGTCATCGACGCGGGAGGCGCGGGTAACGATCTCGTGGTCCCGACCCGGCCGAACCTGTTCCAGCTGCGGGCGTTCGGCGACGAGGGCGCGGCCGGGGTTCGTTCGAACGGATCCAACGTCTGGTGCCTTCAGAACATTCAGGGCTTCTCCAGCCGCTTCAACTTCGGCTGCCGCACCGGATGGTATGTTCGACAGATCAATGGCGCGTACACCTCCGCCATCTTCGACATGGGCATGAAGTGGGGCGCGCCCGCCAGCGACCTGCCCGAGGTCATCGATCCGGCCACCAGTGGCCTCGGCGGCGGGGGCTTCACCGTCAACATGACCACCCTCATCATCGGGGGAGCCGTACAGGGCGGGGGCGACAAGCTGTGGGCCTCGGACCGGAGCCCGGTCGATCTGCTGAACCTGGCGGCCAAGACAACCGAGGACGCCACCTGCACGAATCACTCGTCCCAGCGTGACGGCTGGATGTTCTCGGGCTTTCAGCTCACCCCGACATCGGACTGCGATTCCACCCACCCCGCCGCCGGATGGAAGGGCAGCCACCCGATCCCGGCCGAATCGTATCTGGAGCTCCAGGCTTCCGCGCCGGAGTTCGGGGCCATGTACGATTCCATGGATCCGTACGGGTACGATCCGTTCGCCTTCTGGCGCGTCCCGGAGGAGATGCAGGCCACCGAGAAGTTCCTGGGCGACTGGCAGACCTACGGCGAGTTGAGCGACTGGTACCGCAACGCCCTCGAGCGCTACGGCACGGTCGTCCCGGGGGGCGCCGGATCGCCCAGCTACGCGGGCTGGCCCCTGGGACTCACCCAGTTCTACGACGGGTTCTATTTCGGGCTGCCGACGGTCGGCAACGTGATGTACTTCCAGTCCGTCATCGTCAACGAGTCCGAGAAGGTCTACGGCGTGGGGATGACCTACGATTCGGTCTACATCGGCATCAACGTCGACCCGCTGCTGCAGGGGCAGGGAGACGCCCACTACTTCGATCCCGTGCGTAGCGCGATGCTGTGGAAGGAGACCGGAAGCCGATGCGCGGACGCGATCGACCCGCCTGGTTCGGGTTGCAACCGGACCGGCGACGACGACTGGGACAACGGCGCCGCGGGCGCGGGCATCGTGTTCCTCAAGACCCCTATCGGCGACGCGCGCTACAAGCTGTTCAGCGACCCTTCGAGCGACTTCTACAACCCCGCGCACCCGCGCGCCGGCGACACCATCATGTTCCAGCACCAGCGCCAGTGCGGATTCGGAGGATGTATCCCGCGCACCTGGAGCCGGAGCCAGCGCGCCCACTTCGGGCATTTCGCCTCGGTCGGCGAGTACACGCTGGACGGCGAGACGCCGGGAGACCTCGATGATCGCACCTACCACCGCATCTTCCGGCCCGAAGCGTGGCCGGAGCGCACGGGCGTCTATAACAAGTACGTCCCGGGTGAGGGTGAAGCGGGCGCGCCCACCTGGGACTGGAATCACGACGGGCAGCCGGACACCATATACGCCGACGCCTGCGGGAGCCGCGGATGCGTGGCGCTGTGGGCGGACACGCTTCCCTCCGGTTACACGAACAGCTACGGCAACATCGCCGATGTCGCGGTGGGTCCGGTGCACATGGCCCCCGGCGACACCGTCCCCTTCGTGGTCGCGCTGGTCGGTGCTGCAGACTCCACATCGATGGAATCCGCCCTGGACAATGCCATCGCCTTTTACCAGCAGATGTACCTGGGGCCGGAAACCGCTCCGCCGCCGGTGATTTCCGCGGTTGATGTCGTCGGAGGCCAGGCCGCCTCGACGGGTGAGGTCGACGGGAACGAAATCTCGCTCTTTTTCGACGATACGCCGGAGGAATGGGTCGACCCCTACCTCGCCAATCTGGATGTGAGCGCCGACATCGCGCGCAACTACTGGCTTGCCGACTCGGTCGCAGCACGCGCCGGCAACAACGTGGCGGCCATCCACATCTTCAAGTCCTGCGACGGGGGATCCACCTGGACCCGGGACGGGGACTGCGACGGCGACCCGGTCTTCGACGAGACCTCCAAGTGGTCGAACTTCGGGTGGCAGCCCTACACCACTTTCGAAGCCGATGACGACGGCACCCTGCCCAACGTATTCGAAGACGCGTTGCTGATTCCCGGCGTGACCTACACCTACTCCATCGTCACCGAGACGCGCGGAGCCACGTTCAACGTGGTGCGCGGGACGCATGCGGACTCGCTCCTGGCGGAGGAGGTGGTGTTCGCCCCAGAGCTGATCGGGGCCGTGTCCGCGTCGGGCACGAACCCCAACGTGGCGGTCGTGTACGCGCCGCTCAACCTGGCGGCAGGCGCCAGCCGGGCCGAACTGAACGAGGTCTCGCGCAGCGGAAACTCCACCGTACCGGTCGATTTCTCCGTCGTCGGCACCTCCCCCGTTTCCGGGCAGTACCGGGTCGTCTTCGGCGACAAGCTGGTGGTCAACCAGGTGGACAACCTGGACGACACCGGTTCGCCCACCTCCACTCAGACCACGGTGGCTGCCCAGACGGTGCGCACCGTCACCGGCATGGAGGGAGAGCCGAAGGAGGTCGTGATCGCCGGCGTGGACTTCAACCGGTCCGGCACCGTGACTCTGTCCGGGCTGGAGGAACTGCCGGTCGACAGCGCGATGCAGAGTTCCATGCAGCGCACCACCGTGTTCGAAGGAGGTTTCGGCATGGTGGTCGCCGCCGGATCGACGCCCCTGCTCGCCTCGACCACTCTGGATGGCGACGAGGCCACCCCCGGCGCCTTCTTCAGCCGCGAGGACTTTCCCTTCTTCACGGTGTCGGTGAACGCCGCGGACGGGGGTACGCTGGATCCGCCGTCCAGGGTCTTCACCACCGGGTCGGCCGACACCGTCGCGGCGCGCGTGCAGCCCACCGTGTGGTGGCTGACCGGTCCCTCCGGGTATGCGGGCGGCGACGAGTATGGCGAGTACGCGATCGTGTGGAACGCGGACGCCTGGGGCGCCGGCGCGCCCTTCCGCCTTCCGGATCCCGCGATCGAGGCCACCGTGGCCGCGTCCCTGTCGGGACGGCCGGCGGCCTCGACCTCGAGCACGGGCGAGGATATCCTGGCAGCCGTTCAGGAGGTCGATCCGGACGTCGAAACCCTGGAGTCGTATTCGCTTCCGTTCTCGGTGCGCAACAACACCTACGGCCGCGATGTGCAGATCGCGGTGGTCGGCCACCAGGAATCGGTGCTCGTCGGACAGGGCGTCGACACGGCCCGGGTGGAGGTTCCGGCGGGCGTGTGGGTGCCGGGCGACCAGATCTATTTCGTTGAGACCGTGACCCGGGAGGTGACCGACGACGAGGGCAATACCGTCCTCGACGCGGGCGGGCAGCCCGCAACGGAGACGGCCACGGCCGTGACCTTTGACGTGACCCTTGGCTGCGACGCCCCGCGTCCCTCCTGCGATCCGACCACCGGAGGGTCGACCGAATCCGGCTACATCCCGGTGACCGAGCAGGTCACGCTGACGGTTCCCTGGCTGGTACCGCTTCAGTCGGGCGACGAGGTGGTGGTGGACGTGCAGAGGGCGATCACGGCGGCCGAGGCGGCGGCGAGCGGCGCGGTTTCGCTCGACGACGTACACGTGGTGCCCAACCCGTACCTCTACGGGAGCGCGTTCGAGCGCGCGACCGACGCGCGGGTGCTGAAGTTCACCAACCTTCCCCAGGAAGGGACCATCCGCATCTTCGACGTGGCGGGACGGTTCATCCAGGAGCTCGTCTATGGCCCCGAGGATCTCCAGGGGATCACCGCCTACTGCGGTGCCGGAGATTGCGGAGGAGACCTGAACTGGGACATGCAGACCCGCGAGCGCACGAACCTGGGAGCGGGACTGTACATCTTCGTTCTCGAATCCGGCGGCCAGAAGAAGATGGGCAAGTTCGTCGTCATTCGCTGAGCCTAAAGGCCTAAAGGCCAAGGAGATAGATCAATGAACCGTGCACTGCTGCTAGCGCTCACGCTCGTGGCGACGGCGGAGATGCTGGAGGCTCAGGAAACGCTGACCTCAACGCCGGAACAGATCGTGACCCGGGTCGGAACCCGGGGCGCCGCCTTTCTCGCGCTGGGCGTCGGCGCGCGAGGCCAGGCGCTGGGAGGCGCCTTCGGAGCGGCGGCCGACGACGTCACTTCGCTCTACTGGAACAGCGCGGCCATGTCGCGCCTCGACGGCTTTTCGGCAGGGATGACAACGGCACGGCTGTTCGAAGAGCTCGACATCCAGCACACCTTCGTGGGCGTGGTGATGCCGTTCGGATTCACCCGCATCGGCATCAGCGTAAACACCCTCGACTCCGGGGAGATGCCCTGGCAGAGCGAGTACTGGCCCAACGCCGGCTATGGAGGCGAGCAGGATCCGACCGCCGCGTCCTTCAGCTGGACGGGAACCGCCATCGGACTGCACTTCGCGCAGCCCATCACCGACCGCCTGACGGTGGGTCTGGCGGGCAAGGTCGTCGAGGAAGGAATCACCAACGCGACCGCGAGCTACGTCGGCGTCGACATGAGCACGGTGTTCCGCACCGGGCTCTACGGGGTCACCCTCGGAGCGTCGCTCACCAACCTCGGGACTTCGGGTCGATTCGAGGGAAACCTGCTTAACAGCCGGGTGAACACGTCGTTCTCCGAGAACCAGATCGAGGATTTCATCAGGGTCATGGAATTGTCCGCGGCGACCGACCATCTCGAACTCCCGACGTCGTTCCGTTTCAGCGTGATGCTGGACCTGATCGGGGGCGCGGATGCGATCGTTTCTCCAGATGCGGACCAGTCGCTCCGCCTGATGGCCGACATCAACGACCCCGTCGACGCGCCCCAGCAAACCGCGCTCGGACTCGAGTACGGCTTCAGGGGACTGGCCTTCGTGCGCGCCGGCAAGCGCTTCGCGAACGAAGACCAGATCGATCACGGCCTCATGCACGCGGCCGCCGCGGGTGGAGGCCTGCGGCTGCCGGTCGGGGAGCTGGGCACGCTGAGCGTGGACTACGCCTACACGTCGATGGAGCAGCTGGAGAACATCCAGGTCTTCAGCTTCCAGCTGCAGTTCTGATGCGGCTCGGTGTCGGAAAGGGAGACCTGGCTGCGCGACCCCGTGGAAAAACGGGAGGAAATAGACTGATGAGAGTACTGAACCGGTTGGCGCTGGCCGGGCTGGTGATGGCGCTGCCCTCGGCCGTGCATGCCCAGTCCGAGCAGGGTGCCTGGAGCGTAGAAGTGTCCGCGGGAACTCAGATGTACGCCCCGTCGAGTTCCCTCATGAACAGCCCCATGCTTGCCCTGGAGGCGTTGTATCAGCTCACGCCGCGCATCGCGCTGGGGCCTGCGATCCAGTTTCACCGCGCCGATACCGACGGAAGCTTCTATGTGGCCGCCATCGACTTCGGCGCCGACAGCACGCGCATCTACGAGGTCGGCCAGACGCTGAGCGCGCTCCACTACGGCTTCAACGCGCACATCAGCGTCATGCCCGGAAGCTCCCTGGACCCATATGTCGTCGTCGGCGCGGGTGGAGCCACGCTGTACCTGGATACGCAGGCGAACGACGACTTCCGGCGCGTGACCCATCAGATGGTCCAGGGAGGCGCGGGCGTGCGCTACGCCGTCACCGAAGCCGCCGGTATCCAGGTCGACGTGCGCGACGTCATCTACAGGGACTTCGACCGCGACGTCCTGAACCCGGTGGACGAAAGACTGCGTAACTGCGGCAGCGACGGGACCTGTCGGTTCCCCGATGCCGAGCGAACCGACATCCCGGACAAGCAGGACATGATCCACAACATCCGCCTGTCGATCGGGTTGACATACGTCCCCGGACTCAACCGCTAGCGGGCAGGAGGCGATCCAGAATGATTCCAGTACGCAAGCGAATTCGGCTGCACGCGGTGGGTGTCGCCCTCTGCGGCGCGCTTCTCCTCGCCGCCTGCGAAACCGACAACATCACCGACCTTACCGCGGACCGGCCCATTCTCAAGATGGCGATCGCGCCGGGGGATGCGGTGTACCCCTCCGGCTCGGTAGAGCTCTCGAAGGCGGTCGTGTCCGGGTTCGATTTCTCGGTTCCGGACGGGTTTGACCGGGGGACGGGGGCGGGAGGGCTGTTCCGCGACGTGAACAATGGTCAGTTCACAGCCCCCGCCGTGGACATGGGTCCTTCGGTTCGCAACTCCTCACAGGATCCGAGGCTCCCCGCCCTGAGGGAGAGTTCGGCCGCGGTCGGCAGTCACTTCGGCATGTATGAACTCATTTCGATTTCCGCCAACCCGGCCTTTGCGCCGGGCGATTGGGACATGTGGGGCGTGGTTACCGGCCTTGAGCCTTCCACCGTCTATACGGTCGTCCTGGCGCGCATGGCGCTTCAGGTCAACGGTGAACTGGACCACAACCAGGTGCTGACGGGGGTTCCGGTGGACGCTCCCGACGAACTGTCCTTCCTCCCGGGGCGGGAACTCGTCTATTCGGACGTCACGTGCGACTACAGCTCGATCACCGGCGTAGGCGCGCCGGTCAATCCGGTAGCGCTCGGGATCATCGAGACCGACGCCGACGGCAACGGAACCGTCGACTGTATCATCAGGGCCACTCCCGGGGACCTCTGGCCGGTACCGGCGGCAGGTGCGGAGGCCACTACGGCCGCCGAGTTCACCGCGGCCAACACTCCGTTCGGCTCGAACGAGGTGGGCGCCACCCTCGCGCCCGGGCAGTACAACTATCTGCTCCTCTACGAGGGGCCGCCGGGCGAGGACGCCCTGCCCGCGGGTCCCCCGACCGTCCGCATGCAGCTGGGTCCGGACATCGATGCCAACGGAAACGTCATCAACAACACGATGGCGCCCTTCCCGACTGATGTGGTGCCGAACGCACCGGAGCTTTCCGGGGGTGCCAACTCTTTCGCCGCGCCCGGCCAGATCGACGTCACGCTGAGCGGCTTGTCGCCCCTCTCCGGTGGTTCGTACCAGCTCTGGTTGTACGACGCCGGGTCGGGATCCTACTCCGCCGCTGACGCCACGATCTATCCTGCAACGGACATGGACATGATGATGATGGGTTCGATCTTCTCGCCATCATCCTCGGAGGATGTGTACCACGCGAAGCTGGAAGTGTCGATGGACCAGGACTTCGCCGGGTTCACGCATGTTGCCGTGAGTGCGGAATCGGGGCAGGCGAGCGCTCCGACCGGGGGGCCGTTCCTCTTCCAGGAATACCTGACGTCCGACAACCTCATGCAGCAGGGGGCCATGACCTTCGGCCACCTGGGTTCGGGCGGGGAGATAGAGCCCTTCTTCGGTGGTGGCTCGGGTTCGGGGTCCTTCTACGAAGGTTCGCTGCTGGTGGAACTCAACAGGCTGCCGGCGCCACCTCCGGGCATGCACTACCAGAGCTATCTTGCCGCTGTCTCGGCTACGGGCGTCGGCACTTCGTCCCGGGGCAACACGATCACGCTGGATGCCCGCGGAAACGGGGCGGACCGGCTGGAGGCGGGGCAGGTCGGCGATTTCGCGTCGTTCACCCACTATCTGGTCGTGCTTGAGCCGGACGGGATCACGTCGATCACCGAGATGTGGGTGCAGCAGAGCGACGACTACAAGAACAAGTTCAAGGAGTTCTTCGGAGGCTGAGGTCGGCGCCGGCATGTCGCAGCAGTCCGCGCCCGCCGCCCGCAGGGGTGGCGGGCGCGTTTGTTGCATGGGCGGTTCCCGACGGGAGCCGGTGCCCTCGCACTTGCTCCGGGTGATAGATTCCCCTGCGATGAGGCAACTGGCGGAGTCCTGGAGATGAAGACACACTCCGTCCGGGTCGACAAGCCCTGGGGCTACGAGCTCATCTGGGCGCACACCGGACGCTACGCAGGCAAGATCCTTCATGTGAACGCCGGCGAGGCGCTTTCGCTGCAGTACCACCGCGAGAAGGATGAGACCCTGTACGTGCTGGCCGGGTCGATGCATCTGTGGCTCGGCTCCTCGGCGGATGAACTGGAGGAGCGGATGATGAGGGAAGGGGATGCGGTGCGCATCGTTCCGGGAACCGTGCACCGCATGGAGGCGGTGACGGACGTGGATATCCTGGAGGCGTCGACGCCCGAACTGGACGACGTGGTCCGCCTCGAGGATCGTTACGGGCGTGCAGGGAACTCCGGGCGCGCCGGGAGTTCCGGGCGGCGGGGATGAGGCCGGGCATCCACGGTCCGCGCGACGGTGCCGCGCTGCCCGCACGGTGGTGGTGGGCGCTCCTGCCGGTCGTCCTCGTGCCCAGCATCGCGTGCAGCCAGGAATCGCCCACCAGCGGTCTGGCCGTATCGTCGGACGCTGCCCTGCAGGAAATGGCCAACGGGCTGCTCCAGGACATCAGCGAGCGCTCCGGGCTCAGCTTTACGGAGCCGGTGCGCGTGGAGTGGCGAAGCGAGGAAGAGCTGGTGCGGTACCTGGCCTCCAAGCTCGACGAGGAGTTTCGGGAGGGCGAAGTGGAGCGCATCCGGGACAGTTACGCGCTGCTCGGGCTGGTTCCCTCCGACCTCGACCTGGGCGCGCTCTTCCTGGCGCTCTATACCGAGCAGGTGGCCGGCTTCTACGATCCCGACTCGGTGGCCCTCTACGTGCGGTCCGGCCAGGACGAAGAGACCGTCGAAACCGTGCTGGTCCACGAACTCGTCCACGCCGCCCAGGACCAGGCCGTCGACCTCGACGCGCTGACCGCGCGCGCGCGCGGCAACGACCGCCAGATCGCGGCTCAGGCGGCGGCCGAGGGCCACGCCACCCTCGTGATGCTCGAGTACGCGCTCGAGAAGCAGCAGGGGGCTCAGGTGGACCTGGTGGCGATTCCGAACTTCATCGACCTGATGGGGCCATCGCTGGCGGGGGCCGCGAGTGCATCGCCGGTCCTGAGCACTGCTCCCAGGCTCGTGCGCGAGTCGCTCATCTTCCCCTACGTGCAGGGCACGGAGTACGTCCGCGTGCTGTGGCAGCAGCGTCCCGGCCGGCCGCCTCCCTTCGGAGATTTGCTTCCTCACTCCACCGAGCAGGTGCTGGAACCGGATCGGGCGTTCGGGCCGGAACCGGATGCACCGGTCGACATCGACATCAACGGTGGCGGTGCCGCGGTGATCTACACGAACTCGCTCGGGCTGGCGGAGATCGGGATTCTGTTCGAGGAGGTCGCGGCGGATGGGGAGCCGATCGGCGGCTGGGAGGGCGACCAGTTCGCCCTGGTCGAAGGCGAGGACGAAAGCCGCGGGCTGGTCTGGTGGTCGATCTGGGAGGACGAGGCGGCGCGCGACGCGTTCGTGTCCCGGGGCCAGGCGGTGGCCGCGGCGCTGACCGACGCTACGCTCGAGGCGCATATGCTGGATGGTCGGTCCGCGGCGGTGCTGACCGTCGGGGTCGTGCCGTCCGCGCCGGTGGCGACCATCGTGGGGGGCGCTTGAGTTCGCGCGCGTCCGCAGCCCACGCCGTGCATGTGAACACGAGGGGGGGCGGGGCATACCCGGTGCTCGTGTCGCGCGGCCTGCGCCATGCGATGCCGGAACTGCTCGCCGAGTTTGCGCCCGCGCACCGCTATGCGGTGATCGCGGACGCGACGGTGGCCGTGCTGCACGGACGCGACCTGTTGGACGCCCTGGCCGTGCACGGTGCGAGGGCGGAGCTGTTCACCTTTCCCGCGGGGGAGGAGAACAAGATCCGGCGGAGCTGGTCGCGACTCTCGGACGAGCTGCTGGCTGCGGGATTCGGGCGCGACGGCTGCGTGGTCGCGCTCGGGGGCGGGGTGACCGGAGATCTGGCGGGCTTCGTGGCCGCGACCCTGCTGCGGGGCATTCCGGTGGTGCAGGTTCCGACCAGTCTGGTCGCCATGGTCGATGCTTCGGTGGGGGGGAAGACAGGGGTGGACACGCGCGCCGGCAAGAACCTGATCGGGGCTTTCCACCCGCCGCGGGTCGTGGTCGCCGATCCCGACTACCTCTTCACCCTGCCTGCGGCGGAGCGCGCCCAGGGGCTCGCCGAGGCGGTCAAGCACGGAGCGATCCTGGACGAGGACTACTTCGAGGAGGTCGCGCGCTCCGCCGCGGGGGTGCTGGCGGGAGACGGCGCCGCCATGGAGGCGGTGGTGCGCCGGTCGGTGGAACTCAAGGCCCGCGTGGTCAGCGAGGACGAACGGGAAGGAGGGCTCAGGAAGCTCCTCAACTTCGGGCACACGCTCGGGCACGCGCTCGAGGCGGAGTCCGGCTACACGCTCCCGCACGGGTCCGCCGTCTCCCTCGGCATGATTCTGGAAGCGCGCGCCGGCGAACGGATCGGGCGCACCGCGCCGGGCACCTCCGACCGCCTGGCCGAGGCGCTCAACGGTTGCCGCCTGCCCACAACCCCGCCCCCGGGCACCGATGCCGCCGCCGTCCTGGCGCGCACTCCCACCGACAAGAAAACGCGCGCCGGATCTCCCGCGTACGTCCTCCTGGACCGGATCGGGCGAGTGGACGGTACAGGCGGGTGGACGCACGCCCTGCCCGACGAAGTGGTGCTGGCCGTACTTGGCGAGGCGCCATGATTCCCCCAACACGCATCTTCTGAATGAACCGCGACGCCGACCGCGCCCGTTCTCCGGGTTCGTCACCCTCCACAGCCGGCGCCGTGCTGGCCGCGGCTGCGGCCTCCGATCCCGGCCGGCCGTTTCTTCTCTTCGAGGGCGGCATGATGACCTACGGCCAGGTGGAGAGCCAGGCCCGGGACCTGGCGGCGTCCCTGCACCGCCTGGGCATCGAGCGGGGCGACCGCCTCGCGATCCTGCTGCCCGGATGTCCCGAGTTCATCGTGGCGGCCTTCGCGGCGGCCAGACTCGGAATCGTCGTAGTGCCGCTCAATCCCCGTCTCCCGCCGCTCGAGCTGCGCTACCGCCTGCGTCACTCCCAGGCCGCGGTCGCGGTGACGCCCGAGACCTTCGAAGGCATCGACTACCTGCAGTTCGCCGAGGAAGTGCTGGAAGAGCTGCCGGAACTGGGCTACGTAATCACGGTTGGTGAAGACGACCTCTGGTACGACGACCAGATCTATCCATTCGAAGACCTGGTCTCGGCGGGACGGGCGAAGAAGTGTCCACAGCCGGAGCTGGCGGCTGACGACCAATTCGCGCTGCTCTACACGGCCGGGACCACCGGAAAGCCGAAGGGCGTGGAGTTGACCCACGCCAACCTGGTGCAGCCCGCGCGCCAGACCGCGGCGGAGCTGGGCGTGACCCCGGCTGACCGCGTCATAGGGGCCAGCGACATCTTCCACGCGTTTTCGCTCGGTCCCGCCATCCTCGGCACCGCGGGCGCGGGCGCGTCGATCGTGCTGCAGGAGAGCTTCGAGGGGGAGGAGGCGCTGGATCTGATCGAACGGCACCGCGCCACCGTGCACTACGGTGTGCCCACGCACTTCCTCACCGAGCTGCATGCCCAGCGGCGCATGCCGCGCGACCTCTCCAGCCTGCGAACCGGCATCGTCACGGGCGGGCCCATCGGCGATCTCCCCCTGCGCCATGTGCGCGAGGAGCTCTGTCCGAACCTGCAGGTGGCGTATTCGCTCACGGAGGCCGGGTCCACCCTCTCCATGACTCGCGCCGGGGATCCCCCCGAGAAGCAGCGCTTCACCGTGGGACGTCCGCTGGCCGACGTCTCGGTGCGGGTCTGCGACGGCGACGGATCCGTGCTGCCGGTCGAAAGCCTGGGGGAGCTCCGGGTTCGCGGCCCGGGCGTGATGCGCGGCTACTACCGGCAGCCGGACAATACCCGGCGGCACTTCGACGCTGACCGCTTCCTGCACACCGGCGACATGGGCATCGTGGACGAAGACGGCTACCTGCATTTGGTCGGTCGCCAGGGCGATGTTATCATTAAGGCTGGGTTCGATGTGTATCCCCGGGAAGTCGAGAACAGAATCGCGACACACCCGGCGGTACGGGATGTAGTGGTGGTGGGCCTGCCCGACGAACTTCTGGGCGAGGCCGTCTGCGCCTGCGTGCACACGATCGAAGGGGCCATGGTCTCGGCGGAGGAGTTGAGAGCGTGGTGCCGCCCCTCGCTGGCCACCTACAAGGTGCCTGATCGGATCCAATTTTTTGACGACTTCCCGGCGACGGCAGCCGGGAAGGTCGGACGCGGAGAACTGGCTCGCCTTTTGCGGGCTGACATCCTGCGCCGGCACGGCTAGGTCACTGGCTTCCCAGCCCCGCTCCACAACCGATCCCGGCGTGCGCCGCCGGAGAGAGGGTGGACCGGAGAGGGAGGCTCGGCGGCCGGAACTTCGGTTGCAAGAGAACATCAGATGATCAATCACTTCACGCGCGCCCCGCATGTCGAAGGGGTGGGCCCGGTCCTGTCTTCGGCGCCCAACGCGGCGCTGCTCATCGACTTCGACAACGTGACGATGGGCATCCGGAGCGATCTTTCCAAAGAGATCAAGACGCTCCTCAACTCCGACATCATCAAGGGCAAGGTCACCGTCCAGCGGGCCTACGCGGACTGGCGCCGGTATCCCCAGTACATCGTGCCGCTCTCGGAGGCGTCGGTCGACCTGATCTTCGCGCCCGCCTACGGCAGTTCGAAGAAGAACGCCACCGATATCCGCATGGCGATCGATGGCATGGAGCTGGTCTTCATTCGTCCGGAAATCGGAACCTACATTCTCCTTACGGGAGACAGTGACTTTTCCAGTCTGGTCCTGAAGCTGAAGGAGTACGGGAAGTACGTGATCGGGGTGGGGATCCAGGAATCCAGCTCCGATATCCTGGTCCAGAACTGCGACGAATACTACTCGTACTCGTCGATCACCGGACTTCAGAAGACGTCCGCGGGAGACAAGGGCAAGTCCGTGGACCCCTGGAGTCTGGTCAGTGAGGCGTCGAAGAAGATGATCGAGCGCGGAGACGTGATGCGCTCGGACCGCCTCAAGCAGGTAATGCTGGAAATGAACCCGGGTTTCGAGGAATCGAAGTACGGTTTCAGCAAGTTCAGCAAGTTTCTCGCGGAGGCGGCCTCCCGCGGGCTCGTGCGCCTGCGCAAGCTCGAGAACGGCCAGCACGAGATACTTCCGGCGGGCGCCCGCCGGCGAGACAGCTCCGCCCCACGACATCCCGGCGCGCGCACCCGGGCAGGCGGTCCCGGTGGTCCGGAGCGCAGGCGCGCGGCTGCGGCGCGCAGCGAGGCCGCGTCCCCGGAGAGCGAACCCCGCCGGGAGGGCGTTTCCGGAAACGGAGCAGAAGGCGCCGACCCCCTTGCGGACGCATACGCGCTCCTGCGCAGGGCGTTGCCGGACATCAGCCCGGACAACAACTGGACGCGGGATTCCGATGTGAAGCGCCGCATGCTGGACCTCGACCGGAGCTTTGACGAAGCGGGGCTCGGCTTCAGCAAGTTCAGCAAGTTCCTCACGCAGGCCCACGAGCACGAGGTCGTGCGCATCCGCCGCAACGAGGCGGGTAACTTCGTCGTGCGGCTTCCCCGGTCAGACCGTGCCCGGGCGGCTGAGGCTTCGCCCACCGGATCGGAGGACGGGAGCAGATCGCCCGCCGGGCCGAAGCAAGGGGCTCCCGACGGATCGGCTGCCGCTGCTTCCGCGTCGCGGGGAGCGGTCGCGGAAGCGGGAGAGGCCGATTCCACCTCCGCGCAGACGGGTAGCGCAGCTCCGGCGGAGCCGGCGGCGCCCGCGGAGGCGCCCGCTGCGAAGAAGGGCGGGCGAACGCCCCGCTCGCCGCGGCTGCGCATGTGGCGTCAAAGCCAGCGGGCCCGCGAGCACGAGAAGGAGGACGCCAGGCGTGAACAGCGCGCCGAGCCCGAACCCGCGTTCGATCCCGGCGGTCTCGGGCTGCCCACCGATGCCGCCGCGGTCCAGCGCTACCTGGCCAACCGCTACCGGGGCGTGGGCGCGAAGACCGCGGAGCGTCTCATCGAAGTTTTCGGCGACCGCGTCTTCCACGTGCTGCACGACTCCATCGAGAAGCTGGAGGGCGTCCTTCCGCCCAACCGGGTGGCCAAGGTAAAAGAGGCGTGGCTGGAGGACTTCGGCCGCCGCTCCAGGACGGAGGCGGGTTCGGAGCAGAGTGCGGTCGCGCCAGGGGCGGTGACGTCGCAGAAGGCCGCGACCGCTAAGAAGGCCACGACCTCGAAGAAGAGTGCGACCGCTAAGAAGGCCACGACCTCGAAGAAGAGTGCGACCGCTAGGAAGGCCGCGGCCCCGCAGAAGAGTGCGACCTTGAAGAAGGCCGCGACCTCGAAGAAGGACATGACCGCGAAGAAGGCCGCGACCTCGAAACAGGACACGACCCCGCCGAAGGACACGACCTCGCAGCAGGCCGCAACCCCGAAGAAGGCCACGACCTCGCAGAAGGACACGACCGCGCAGAAGGCCGCAACCCCGCAGAAGGCCACGACCTCGAAGAAGGCCGCAACCCGGAAGACGTCTTCGGACGCAGCTCGGCGGACACGGCTGGGGCGTCGCCGCGGATCCTCCTGAGCGGCGCGCGGCCGAGCGAGTGGTGGCGTTCGATACCTCCGCTTCGAACGAAACGCTCCCCGGCCTTCTGGCGAGGGGCGCCCGGGCCGTCGCTCCCGACATTCTGGGCTGGGAGGTGGAGTCGACCGTGGGCGGCGTCCGAACGGCGGGCCGCATCGTAGAGGTGGAGGCCTACACCGGACCCCACGACCCCGCGTCCCACGCCGCCGAGCGAATCGGCCGCACCAGGCGCAACGCGTCCATGTTCGGTCCTCCCGGAATCGCCTACGTCTACCTCATCTACGGCATGCACTGGTGCCTGAACGTCGTGACCGGGCAGGAGGGCTTTCCGGCCGCGGTGCTGGTGCGCGCGCTCGAGCCGGTGGCGGGTGACGCCACCATGGCGGCGCGGCGGGGCAGGACCCGCGACCTGTGCTCCGGTCCGGCGCGGCTCTGCCAGGCACTGGGCGTCACAGGGGCGCTCGACGGCCACTTCCTGGACCGGGCGCCCCTGCGTCTCATTCCTCGGAAACCGGTTCCGGCCGGGAGCGTCGCACGGTCCCCGCGCATCGGGGTAACCCGGGCGCGCGACCGCGAACTGCGCTTCTTCCTTCAGGGCAACCCTCACGTTTCCAGGCGCACAGGCGGAACCCGATGAACGAACCCGGCTGGATTTCGCTCCTTCCCACCGTCCTCGCGATCGTCTTGGCGATCTGGAGCCGGCAAGTCTACGTGTCGCTTGCGGCGGGCATCTGGATCGGCTGGACCATCCTCGAAGGCTGGAACCCGCTCGCCGGCCTCGCCACCGCGATCGAGCAGACCGTGGCGGTGCTGGGCGACCCCGGCAACGCCCGGGTGATCCTGTTCACCCTGGTCATCGGCGCGATGATCGCGACGCTGGAAGCCGCCGGCGGCGTGCGTGGATTCGTGCGCTGGATCGAGGGCAACCGCTGGGTCACCGACGGACGCCGCGCCCAGTTCCTGGCGTGGATCATCGGCATCGTGATCTTCATCGAGTCGAACATCACGGTGCTCGTGGCCGGGGCGGTGTCGCGGCCGCTCTTCGACCGTTTCCGCATCTCCCGCGAACGGCTTGCCTACATCGTCGACTCCACCTCGGCGCCCATCTGCATCCTCATTCCACTGAACGCCTGGGGAGCCCTGAACCTGGGGATCCTGAACGAGCTGGGCGTGGAGGACGCGCTCGGGGTCTTCATCGCCGCGATTCCCGTGAACTTCTACGCGCTCATCGCCTTCCTTCTCGCAGGCGCGTCGATCATGTGGAAGATCGACATCGGTCCCATGAAGAGGGCCGAGAAGCGGGCCCGGGAGGGACAGGTGCTGTGGCCCAATGCCCAGCCGATGGTGGACGAGACGGTGCTCTCGCCCACGCCGGTCGGCCGAATCGCGCCGCGCGCGCGCAACATGCTGGTGCCGATCGCGGTGATGGTGCTGACCATGCCGCTGGGCCTGTACGTGACCGGCGGCGGATCGATGCTCGAGGGGTCCGGGTCGACGAGCGTGCTATGGGCTGTGCTGGCCGGCCTGGGAGCGGCGTGGCTGCTGTTGCTGGCGCAGAGGGGCGCGACCCTTGACGAGCTCACCCGGACCGGCCTCAAGGGCGCGGGAGGGCTGATGCCGCTGGCGCTCATCCTGCTGCTGGCCCTGGCGCTGGGATCCGTGGCGCGCACCCTGGGCGCCGGCGAGTACGTGGCGCAGGTCACCGAGGGCGTGCTTCCGCCGATGCTCTTTCTGCCGCTCGTGTTCCTGGTCGCGGGCGGGATCGCGTTCTCGATCGGCTCGAGCTGGGGCACCTTCGCCATCATGTTGCCCATTGCGGTGCCCGTGGCGGAGACGTTGGGCATGCCGCTGGCCCCGTTCGTGGCGGCGGCGCTCTCCGGGGGCATCTTCGGCGACCACTCCTCGCCCATCAGCGACACCACCATCATTTCGTCCATGGCGGCGGCCACCGATCACATCGACCACGTGCGCACGCAGCTGCCCTACGCGCTGCTGGCCGGAGGGGCGGCGGCCGTCTGCTTCGCGGTGCTGGGGGCGACGCTTTGAGGCCATTCCCCCGGGCGGGATCTCGTGTACCTTCTGTGGGCTGTTTGCGCCGGCCGGTGGTTGAAATGCGCGCTTGCCGGCGGTTCTCCCGTCCTGATCCTCGAACCGGAGCGACCCCGAAGTGAACGTGAGCGTCTGCATCCGCAGGGTACCCGACACCGAGACGCGGATACGCGTCGGTGACGACGGCGTCTCTATCGATACCAGCGGAGTGAAGTACATCGTGAGCCCCTACGACGAGTTCGCCCTGGAGGCGGGTCTGCAGGTGACCGAAGGCCTGGGGGCGGGCGAGGTTACATCGGTGACCGTAGGAGACGCGGGCGCCGCGGAGAGCCTCAGGAACAGCCTGGCGATGGGCGCGCACCGGGCCGTGCTGCTGGAAGGCGAGGTCACGATGGACGGGCTTGCGACCGCCAAGGCGCTGGCCGAGGAGCTCGCCGAAGCCGACGCCCCGCTGATCCTGCTCGGGGTGAAGGCGGCGGACGACGACCAGCAGCAGGTGGGCCCGATGCTCGCCACGCTGCTCGCACGGCCCTGTGCGACCGCGGTGACGCGCTTGGAGGCGGGGGACGGCCACGTCCGCTGCCACCGCGAGGTGGAGGGGGGAACGGAGGTGGTGGATCTGCCTCTTCCGTGCGTGGTCACGATCACCAAGGGTGCCTACGAGCCCCGCTACGCCACCCTCAAGGGCATCATGGCGGCGCGCCGCAAGCCCCTGGAGCGGCGGCCGGCCAAGCTCCCGGCCGCGCGCCTGCGCGTGCTTGAGCTGGAACCGCCTGCGCCCCGGCCGCCGGGTCGGATCGTGGGGGAGGGCGTGAAGGCGGTTCCCGAGCTGGTGCGGCTGCTGCGGGAGGAGGCGGGGGCGCTGTGAGCGCCGCCGCGGTGTTGACCGAACCTTTGACGACACCGGGTACGGGTCGGAGGCGGAGATGGAGTCCGGCGCAGGTGTGGTAGCCGCGTTCGTGGAGCAACGGGACGGCAGCGTCCGCGCCACGGCCCACGAGGTCGTCGGGGCCGCGGCCGAGCTGGCGCGCCAAATCGGTGGAGAAGCCCACGGGCTGGCCGCAGGCGGACCCGGCTTCGGCGCGGCCTGCGCGTCGCTGGGCGCGCGCGGGGCGGAGGTGATCCGGGTGGCCGAGGGCGCCGAGCTGGCGCAATACCAGTCAGAGGGCTACGCGCGCATCGTCGCCGACATGATCGCCGGAGGCGGATACAGGGCCGTGCTCTTTCCCGCCAGCGCGCTGGGGGCCGACCTGGCGCCCAGGGTGGCGGCGCTCCTCGACGTGCCGCTCGCCTCGGATGCCACCGGCCTGGAGGTGGTGGACGGTGGGCTGGTCGTCACCCGGCCGGTGTACGGGGGGAAGGCGTTTGCGCGCGTCACCTTCGACGCCAGCCCGGCGGTGGTGTCGCTCCGTCCCCATGTGTTTCCACCGGGCACCCACGCGGCGGCCGGTAGGGTAGAGGCGTTCACTCCGGCGGGAGGAGCGCCGCCGGCGGGGCGGGTGGTGGAGTTCCGGGCCGCCTCGGGTGGCAGCGTCGACGTGGCGGAGGCGGAGATCGTGGTGTCCGGCGGCCGCGGCATGCGCGGTCCGGAGAACTGGGGCGTGATCGAGGATGTGCGCGATGCCCTGGGACCGACCGCGGCCCTGGGAGCCTCGCGCGCGGTGGTGGACGCCGGGTGGCGCCCGCACGCGGAGCAGGTTGGCCAGACGGGCAAGACCATCGCGCCCAAGCTCTACTTCGCGCTCGCCATCTCCGGGGCGATCCAGCATCTGGCCGGGATGCGCACGGCGCGCACCATCGTCGCGGTGAACAAGGACGCCGACGCTCCCATCTTCAACGTGGCCGACTACGGCATCGTGGGGGACGTGTTCGAGGTGGGGCCGGCGCTGGCCGAGGAGATTCGGCGGCTGAAGAGCGAGAGCGGGGGATAGAGTCCAGCGCTTGCCGGCTCGCGGCACACGGCGGTGCCCGCCAGCTCGTGGCGCGGCGCGATGCCGGGCGGGTTGCAGACTGCGGGTGGCCCCTAACGCAGCACCGGCTTGTCCAGGGAATCCCACCCGTAGGCCCGCTCGACCCGCTCCAGCACTTCGCGATAAAGGCCGCCTCCGCCGGAAGAGTTGGCCATTACCACCACGCCGTACCCCTTGGCCCTGTGCGCCGTGAGGTAGCACACGAAGCCCCAGTTGCCCCCGGAGTGGTTGAAATACCAGCCCTCGCCGCGCTGCTCGATGTGGAAGCCCACGGCGTAGGAGCCCACACCCACCGGGCTCAGCATTTCTTGCGCGCTCGCGCGCGACAGCACCCGGTCCGGGTCGCCGCGGGCCGCCTTCTGCACCTCGATCGCGAAGCCCGCCAAGTCGGTGGGCGTGGTCCACAGCCCGGCCGCGGCCAGCGCGGCGTACGCATGCCACTTCTCCAGTCCCATCGGCAGGCCGTCGCCCCGGTGGCCGCGCGCGGCGTTCACGTCGAGGGCCGGGGGGAGGGGATGCTCGAAGGTGCTGCGCGTCATCCCAACGGGCGCCAGGACGGTCCGGCGCATGAGGTCGGGGAAGGACTCGCCGCGGGCGTCGGTCAGGGCCAGCTGCATGATGGTCGTGCCGCCGCCGGAGTAGTGCATCGCGGTGAGGGGCGCGCGCACCAGCTCGACCGGTCCCACGTTCGAAGGCCCGTCTCCCTCGAAGATCTGCACCGGGGTCGGACGGGGGGCATCCGGTGCGTAGCCCGGAAAGCCGTGGCCGTCGCCCAGCCCGGAGGTGTGGCTGAAGAGGAGCCGCGGGGTGACGGGACGATCGTCCGTGAAACCGCGCCCCGGAAGCGACCAGGAGCGCAGGATCGAGTTGATGTCGTCGTCCAGCGTGAACAGGCCCTCCTGGACGGCGGTCAGTGCCGCCATGGCGGTCACCGGCTTTGAGATCGAGGCGGCCTGGAAGAGGGTCCCGGTGTCCACCGGCGCGCCGGTCACCACGTCCGCGATCCCGTACCCCCTGGCCCAGTGCACCTCGAAGTCGCGGATGACGGCAACGCTCATTCCGGGCACGCCGAAGCGCTCCATCACCTCCGGCAACGTAAGCACGTCCAGACCTTGCCGATTCGGGCTCTGGACGCCCTCGATGAGCGCGATGTAGTCGGCGGGGGAGTCCTGGGCCACAAGGGGGCCGGCGGCGCCGGACATGACTGCCGCCATCAGGAGCAGCCGCACAACAAAATGTGGTGCGTGCGCTGTTGGAGACGCAGGCAACAGCGGGCCGTTCAACCAACGCGCACCAGAATCCGGTGCGCGGCCGGAACCAGCATGGCGAAATGCGCCTTGCAGAGGAGGCAGATGTCCCGGCTCGCAACTCATCGTCGTTTCCTCCTGGATCGTGCCGCCTTTTCGGCTCGCCGGCGTTCCCGCAGGACTCTTCGACGGGCCCGATCGCCTGCCCTGGTCGGAGGCGCCAGGCGAACGACGGCGATGCCCGCCAAGATGACGCCGGCCCCGAGCAACTGCAACGCGCGCGGGGTCTCGCCGATCCAGAGCCACGCCGTGAGGATCGCAGCCACGGGCACCAGGTTGGAGTAGACGGCGGTACGGCTGCTGCCGAGTCTCCGCACCCCCCGATACCAGATGAAGTATGCGATCCCGATCGCCAGCACGCCCGCGTACACGATGCCCCCCCAGGCTCCCGCCGAGAGGGATCCGAAGTCGGTGCGAAGCAGGCCCGGAAGACCCATCAGAACAAGCGCGGGGGTCCCCAGCCAGAGGGTCCAGGCGGTCATCTCGAGCGCCCCGTTGCGCCGCACCGCCCGGCGCCCCAGCACGGTGTACAGCGCCCAGACGACCGCGGCGGCCAGCATCAACAGGTCTCCGCGCAAGGTCTCTCCGCCCAGCGTCATTCCCGCGGATCCTCCCAGGATGACGAGCACCAGTCCCGACATCGTGATGAACACACCGCCCAGAATCATCCAGCTGAAGCGTTCGTGGCCCAGCGCGGGGGAGAGGATGGCGATCCACATGGGGACCGTCGCCAGCATGAGCGAGGCGTTGCCGGCCAGGGTGAGCGCGAGCCCGAAGATGAAGAAAACCTGGTAGGCCAGGTGTCCGAACAGCGACAGCCACGCGACCCGGGCCCAATCCCTCCGGCGCGGCAGGAGGGGCCGCCCCTGGGCGCGCAGGAGGATCAACACCGTCAGCGCGGCGAAGGGGAAGCGCAGGGCGTTGAAGGCCAGCGGCTCGACCTCCTGCAACACCACCTTCACGACCGTGAAGTTGACGCCCCAGATGACCACCAGGGCCAGGAGGTCCAACTCGCCGGTGGGGGTGCGGGCCAGCCGGGGAGCGCGCGCGCGGAAGCCTCTCACGGGCTGGCGGAAGCGGTGTCCGGCCGCATCACTCCGCGCCGGGACCGGCCTCGCCGCGAAGCCGGCCCGGACTGCCGAACAACAGCACGTCGACCTCCTCTCCCTCGGCGATGCCCGCGACACCGTCGGGGATCACCGCCAGCCCGTCGGCGCGGCCCGTGGGCGCCACCAGCGCCGAACTCTGATGCCCCGCGAGCACCGTGATCCATCCGCCGCCGGCGGCGCGCCGCAGGCGTACCCGCGGGTAGACCGCCAGCCCCCTGGGGCCACCCATGGCCACGCCGGCTCGGGCCCGCACGACCGGAGGGAAGGGATGCCGATGTCCCGCCAGCGCGCTGATGAAGGGCCGCGCGAAGAGATGGAAGGTGACGAAGGCCGACGCCGGATTCCCGGGGAGCCCGAACACGGGCACGGGCTTTCGCCCCTCGACGGGCAGGTGTCCGAAGCCGAACGGGCTGCCGGGGCGGATGCGCGCGCGCCAGAAGTCGGGCATGTAACCGAGCTCGTCGAGCACCCGTTTGAAGAGGTCGCCCTCGCCCATGGACGCGCCCCCGATGGTGATCAGCAGGTCGGCCTGCGCGGCGCCCCGCAGCAGGTGCTCGCGCACGCTCTCCTCGGTGTCGCGCGCGATCCCCGGCCGCACCGCATTCCCCCCCGCCTCCTCCACCGCGGCGGCCAGCATGGGACCGTTGGTGTCGGGGATGGCGCGCCCGGCCGCGACCTCGGCGAACCGCTCCGCCGGGGCGATCTCGTCGCCGCTCGCGAGCACCGCCGCCACCGGCCGCCGGTGCACCTCCGCCGAGGTGAGCCCGCACGCGGCCAGCACGCCGACCTGGCCCGCCCCCAGCGTGGTCCCGCGGGGGACGACGGTCTCGCCCGCCCGCATGTCCTGTCCGGCCGGGCGCACGTTGCGGCCCCGGTCCCGCTCGGAGAACACCGCCACACGTCCCGGTTCGCGCTCGGCGTCGGTGTCCTCGACCCGGATCACGCAGTCGGCCCCCTCCGGGACAGGGGTGCCGGTCATGATGCGCACGGCCTCGCCCGCTCCCACCGCCACCCCGCCGACCTCGCCCGCGCGCAGGGCGCCGGTCACGCGCAGGGTGCGGGGGGCTTCGGGTGAGGCTCCGGCGATGGAGTCGCCCCGCACCGCGTAGCCGTCCATCGCCGAGTTGTCCCATGGGGGCAGGGTGACCGGGCTCTCGACCGGTCGCGCCAGCGCCATGCCCCTCGCGGCCTCGACCGGCAGCAGGAGCGCCGGAAGCGCCCGGGCATGCCCCATGACCCGCGCCAGCGCGTCGGTACAGGAGAGCCAGTCGGCGGAGCGGGACTCGAATCGCGTCGTCGGCGTCCGATCCCTCCGGGCTTCCGGCCCGTCACCCATCAGCCGTCTCCTAGAACCGCCAGGCGATCCCGAGGGACAGTCCCCTTCCGACCGCCCAGAAACCGTCCTCGGGGATGGCAGGCTGGTCGGAGCCCTCGGGCGGCGGCAGGAGCGCGCGGTCGGTGCGCAGGAAGCCGCGCGGCGTGTTGACCTTCCAGTAGGTCACGATGCCCTCCGCCCGTACCGAGATGCGGTCGACGGGAAACAGCTTGATCCCGGCCCCGAAGCTTCCCAGGAAGGAGGGGCCGAACGAGAAGCGGTCATCCTCCTCGAGCACCATGTCGATATCCTGGTCCGGCGCGAAGTCCATGGCGATGCCACCGCCCGCGAACAGGTGGGGCGCCAGCCGGTACCAGGTCCGCGGGCCCGTGAGCGTGAACTGGAGGCGCACGTCGGCCGTCCCCATGGTTAGGTCCGCTTCGCCGATCTTGCGGTCCCCCTCGTCCCGGCGCGGATCGATGACGTCCCGGGTCGTGGGCAGATACCCGACGTTGCCCTGGAGGGAGAACGGTCCGCCGACGCGTATCTGATAATACGAGCCCATGATCCGGCCGCCCTTGGGCCCGAACCCGAAGATTCCCGCCCGCGGTTCCACCGTGAACATCGACGCGCCCGCCTCCTGCGCGGTCTCGATGAAGCGGTAGGCCGAGGGAATCTGCTGCGCGCGAAGGTGCGCGGGAAGAATCGCGGGGACCAGGATGCCCACGAGGACGAGTGTCTGGAGGAGTGGCCGCCGCCGCCTTTGCCAGACGGCGGGCGATCGCCGAGATTCCCCGCGTGTGTGCATCCGATACATGTACTTGAGACTTCGCACCTTTCAGGAACGTTGCCATGCGCGTGACCGAAGATACCCAATCGGCCCGTCCGTCTCTACACTCACCGCGTCCAGCGCCGCGGGGGCACCACTCCGCGACAGCCGGGCAGAGCGCGAGGGTTGCGGCGCGCCCGCGCTCGACCGCGCCATCCGCCGCGGACCTGCCGGCCCGTCGCCGGTCCCCCGCGCCGCCCTCGGTCCGCGGCCTGATCCCGGCCGCCGTCCTGCTGGTAGCCGGTCTCTCCGCCGCCTCTCCCGCCGACGGACAGGAAGCGCGCCGCCGCTGGGAGCGCATGTGCCAGATCCGTGCCGAGAAGTTCGACCTGGTCCTCCCCGGGGCGATGCAGGACAACGACCTCGACATGTGGATCGTGGTGATGCGGGAGGGGCTGCTGGATCCGCTGTGGGAGGCTCTGGGCCGGGGCTACGTGGGTGACTGGGCGTACTACGTCTTCACCAGCCCGGGCGATGGCGGGCGCGTCGAGCGCGCGGCGCTGGGCGTGGGCGGATACATGCTCGAGCAGTGCGGCGTCTACGACCACTTCGGTTCCGCGGCCTCGCTTGCCGACTACGTGGCCGAACGCAGTCCGGACCGCATCGGCGTCAACATGGCCGCCTCCATCGGCGGCGCGGACGGCCTCTCGCATACCTCGTATCTGCATCTGCAGGAGACGCTGGGGCCGACGTATGGCGAGCGTCTGGTCTCGGCCGAGCGCTTCGTGTCGGACTTCCGCGCCACCCGCACCGCCATGGAGATCGCAGCCTTCGCCGAAGCCGGCGAGATCAGCCGCGAGATCGCCGAGCGGGCCTTCTCCAACGAGGTCATCGAGCCGGGCGTGACCGCGCTCGAAGACGTGGCCTGGTGGATCTGGGACCGGCTGCTCGAGCGCGGGCTCGAGTCGTCCTTCGACATGCCCTCCATCTACATCACCGGCCCCGAGGGCATCGAGGCCACCTCGTCGGCGCGCATCATCCAGCGGGGAGACCTGCTGATGATCGACTGGGGCGTGGGCTACCTCGATTTCTACACCGACATGAAGCGCATCGCCTATGTGCTGCGCGAGGGCGAGACCGAAGCCCCGCCCGGGCTCCAGCGCGCGTTCGACCGCGGCGTCGAGGTGCGCGACGTCATGAAGGCCGCGATCAAGCCCGCCGCCACCGCCCGGGAGGCGCTGGACGCCACCTGGGCCGCCATCGAGGCTGCCGGCTTCAACCGCATCGAGTTCAACCAGCCCACCGACGATCCGGCGGTCACGGATGTCGTCATCGGTCCGCACTCGGTGGGGAACTGGGGGCACGGCATCGGCCCCTCGCTGGCCTTCTTCAACCCGACCCGGCAGACCTACGAGCTGCGTCCCGGCACGCTCATCTCCGTAGAACTGTTCGCCTACACGGCCAACCCGGAGTGGGACAACGCCAAGGTGCGCATCCCCCTCGAGGACGACGCCGTGGTGACGGAGCGCGGGGTGGAGTGGCTCTATCCCGCGAACAACCGGATTCTGCTGGTTCGCTAGACACTCCGGTGCCGCTTCGCCCGGTGCGGCGGGCCGGCGCCCGGGGTGCCTCGCGACTTCTCCTGTCGCTGCGCGGGCCTTCACGGCAGCCGTAGAGGGGTTCGAGGTCCATGACCGCGAAATACGTCATCGTCGGCGCGGGCATCCACGGCCTTTCCACCGCGTGGCACCTGGCCCGGGAACTCCGGGCGGCCCGTCGCGGGGACGGGCGCGATATCGTCGTCATCGACAAGACCGGGGTCGGCGCCGGGGCCTCGGGAATCGCCTGCGGGGTCATCCGCAACAATCTGGAGCTGAACGGCGACGGGACTCTCCCGCCCGCCGGGCCGCCGGGTCGGAAGGAAAGAACCCGATCGTCTTCCACGAAACCACCAGAAGTCCGGCGGCCACGCCGGTCAGCAGCAATCCCGGTTGCCAGACCGCTCCTCCGGCAACCCACAGCGGCAGGGTCGAAAGCACGACGATTTCCACCAGCGCGATCGGAAGGTATGCCAGCCCGTAATCGTCCAGCGTCTTCGACTTCATTTCGGGGTCCACCACGCGCAACAGAGCGATTCCCATGGCCACCACTCCGGTGGCGTATCCGAAGGTGAAGATCCCGCGCTCGAACCAGTAGTTGCGGAAGGTCCGGCGGGCGATCCACCACGTGATTAGGGCGGCGTGGCCGAAGCCGAACGCCGACATCACCAGGATGGGCGCGGCGTAGTCGGCCACGATGGTGAGGGGGATCGACGCCACGCCGAACGCGACGAGAAAGTCCGAGATCGAAGATCCGAGGCGTCCCATGGTCTGCCGGTCCACGTGCCGGCCGACGCCCATGGCGTCCAGCAGCTTCTGGAGCACGGCGCCGCAGATCACCGCCAGCGCGAACATGGGGAGGGCTGTGAAGTGGTCTCCCGCCGACTGGAGCGCCCCGCTGACGGCGTGCGCGGCCCCGTACGCGAGAAGCACGAGCCCCAGATGCCAGGAGAGGGTTTCGAGGGCCAGGGGGCTGACCGTCTCCCTGGCGAAGTACCTGGCGCCGGCCGGATCGATCAGCCCGCGCCGCAGGTCGGCGGGAAGCTCGCGCGGGGTGGCGACGAGACGCGTCCAGCCCGCCCGCGTGGCGAGGTTGATCGCCGCGACGCCCCCCAGCACGGCCGCCAGCAGCCCGATGGTGGCAAAGGTGTACCCGATGCCCATGGCGTTCTCGTGCCCCTGGTCGGCCAGAATGGATCCGACGGCGGTGGCGGTCCCGTGCCCCCCTGCGAAGCCCGAGGGGAGCATCAGCGCGAATGGTCCGCCCACTGCCGGGAAGAGGGGAATGAGGACGGCGCCGGCGAACAGGAGCGCGAGGCCGAACTGTCCGATCCAGGCCGACAGGTTGTAGAAGAAGGTGTCTCCCGCGCTGCGGATCATCTTCGCGAGGCCCGGTCCGTCCGCCCGCGAGCCCATGAACAGGGTGGCGAACAGGAGGATCACGAGCTCGCCCGGGTAGCGCCGCATCACCGGCGTCCCGCCCTCGTCGCGCGCGAAGGGGATGAGGTCCAGTCCCTCGGGACCCGCCGCCAGCCCGATCAGCCCCGCGAGGATCGGCGTGGGCAGGAGGATCGCCTGGAAGAGCCGGATCCGGGAGCGCAGCAGGTGCGCGACCACCAGCAGGCCGGAGATCAGGGCGAAATCCAGGAACATGGCATGTGCCTTGCGCGGGAGGGGAGGCCCGCCCGGGTGGACCGACGGTGCGAATCGACCGTGTGAATCGACGTGCTCGGGCGTTGTTCGGCGCTCTCTGGAAGCGTGTTATATTCGAGAGCGCAGCCGTCCCTGTCGAGCTTTTTGCGCCGTGCGGGCGATCTGCTCCCTCGGTTCGATGCCGTTGGTGCGCCGGTTCCGGTCGTGCTGCGCGAATCCGTTCCCGCGGCATCGTCGTACGGTACTTCCGGATTCACCAGTCCGAGGACGCATGGCAAAACCCCTCCGTTGCACCACCTGCGGCGCCGCTCTTGAGGGCCCGGCGCGCAGTTGCACGACGTGCGGAGCGGAGAATCCCGGCCGCCCCTTGACCTGGTTGAAGACCTGCCCACGATGCCGGCACCAGGGATACGGGGACCACTACTTCTCGAAGCCCCAGCACATCGCCCTGCTGGTGGTCCTCGGCCTGGTCACCTCCGGCGTGGGGGCGCTGATCTACTGGCTGATGCGGTTCCAGCACCGGCTCTGTCCGCGCTGTGGCCTGAACTGGCGACATGCTTCCTACCGCGCGATCGCGAGTCCCGATGCAGCTCGGGAGATCCAATCCGGTGACCAGGCCCTCGCCCACTATGGGGATCCATCGGCTCCCGCAATGTTCGTGCCCTCCGAAGATCGCTCCGTCCAGGGGTGGATCCGGATCGGGGGCGGCGCCCTGCTGGGCTTCATGGGCGCTGGCTGGCTGTCCGCGGGAGCCATGGTTCTCGGCGTGGGGCCCGCCTTCATGCCGCTGCTGATGCTCGCCGGCGGAGCTTCCGCAGTCGCCGGGGGGGCGGCGCTGATCTGGTCGGGGATCAGGAGATTGCGCTGGCGCAAGGGATCCCCCCGTCAGCTCCAGCGCGGCATCCTCCGCCTGGCCAGTCAGCACGGGGGGCGCCTGACCGCGAGCGAGGTCGCGGCGTACATGGATCTTTCGCCGGACGCCGCCAAGAAACTCCTCGACGGGATGGAGCTCGAGGACAGCCAGCGCGTGAGTTCGGATGTAACCGACGAAGGGGTTATCGTGTACGAGTTCCCGGAGTTGCTGAGACGGCCGGGCCGCGGACTCGGAGGCGGGTAGAAGGCGGAGAGCGGCTGGAGATGACGGAGGGCGCACCGAGATGAGGAGCTTCCAGGACGAGAGCGGACGGACGTGGGTTGCGAGCGTGCGGGAGCGGCCGGGGCACGACTACAAGGGCCGCTACTCGTTCGTTTTCGCGTTGGAGGGCGAGGAAGGCGGCGAGCCGATCGAGCTGGCCGACGTGCGCTGGAATTCGCTCAGAACGGCGCAGCGGACGCTCGCGACCACCTCGGACGTGGAACTGCGCCGACGCCTGCGTTCCGCCCGGGGCCGGGCTTCCTCGCGGGCGTTCGGCTAGGCGAGGCGCTGGTCGGGGCGACAGCCCTCGCAGTACCCCACCACTTCCAACCGCAACTCGGTCACGGCAAAGCCGTCCATCGTGACCGGGATGTCCACGAACGACTCGGGCTTGCCAGGGCCGGGCACGTCCCTCAACCGGCCACACTCGAGACAGCGCGCGTGATAGTGCGGATCCATGCGCCCATCGTACCTTGCCGAGCCGTTGCCGCCGGTGAGCTTGCGCGCCAGCCCGCATCCCACGAGCGTCTCCAGACTCTTGTAGACGGTGCCCAGGGAGATGCCCGGGAGGTTGGCGCGCACGCAGCGGTACACGTCGTCCGCGGTGGGATGGGTGTCGGTGGTGTGCAGAAACCGGAAGACGGCCGCACGCTGGGCGGTGAAGCGCTGACCGCTTCGCTCCATCGCCTCTCGCAGGATGGCGTCGCTCTGCTCGGACTGGGTCAACATCGCAAGTGATCTTCGGCCCGTGCTCGGCTGACGGCCTGCCGGAACGGGACCTGTAGAACGTATCCCCCTGATCAGCCAACGTACTAAGCGGGGCGAAAATGTGTCAACCGGAGCGATGACGACCGATCCCGACGAAAGCGCGCTGCTCACGCTGGAGCCGCTGATCGATGCCGTTCGGCAGGGAGTTGAGGACGCCGGCTGGAGGCTCTCCGGGATGCAGAAGACCACCAGTCACGAGTTCGAAGGCCGCTGGACCGGCGAATCCACGCGCAGCGCATACCTCTTCTTCCACCAGCCGCATCGACGTGAGCCGGTGAGCGTGGACGTCTTTCTCGACGAGACTTCGCAGGGGCTCGGCGGCAATCTGGCGCTCGCCGTGCGGGGGCGGACTCTGGGCGAGCTTGGAGACTTCGCCGGGGCGCTGAAGGGGCTGGCGCGGGAGGCGGACCGCTCACTGACCCGGGGGCACGGGACCCCGGTGACGCTGCGCGCGACCGTGCCGCACCGCAACGCCCGTCCCGAGGACGCCCGCACCGAGTGCCGGTTCAGGCTTGTGATCCCCGATGTGGCGATCGACGCCGGCGCGCGCGTGGTACGCACGCTGAGCTCGGCCACGGTAAAGTCCTTTGAGGCGCTGCTGGCGAGCCGGGTTGTGGCGGAGTTTCTTGGGGCAGAAGATTCATGACCCCGAGGGAAGGGAACCGGATAACACGCCAGTAAATACCAGTAGATGTCAGTACAGGACCCTGACCATGCAGCGGAGACCTGAGATGAGCGGCAAACCCGGAGTGCTCGACGACCTGTTGCACGAGACCCGTCTCTTCCCCCCGAGCGACGAATTCCGCGCGCAGGCCAACCTCTCCGACCCGGGTGTCTACGAACGTGCCGAGGCCGATCGGGAGGGATTCTGGGCGGAATGGGCCGAGGAACTCGACTGGTTCGAAAAGTGGCACACGGTGCTGGAATGGAATCCGCCCCACGCGCGCTGGTTCCTCGGCGGCAAGCTCAACGTCTCGCACAACTGCCTCGACCGGCACCTCGGCGGCCTCCGCCGCAACAAGGCCGCGCTCGTCTGGGAGGGGGAGCCGGGGGACACGCGCACGTTCACCTACCGGGATCTGCACCGCGAGGTGTGCAAGTTCGCGAACGTGCTGCGCGGGCTTGGAGTGCGCCGCGGCGACCGGGTGGCGATCTACCTGCCCATGATTCCCGAGGCGGCCATCGCCATGCTGGCTTGCACGCGCATCGGTGCGCCCCACTCGGTGGTGTTCGGGGGGTTCAGCCCGGAGTCGCTGTCGGGGCGCATCAACGACGCGCAGGCCTCGACCGTGATCACCGCCGACGGTGGATGGAGGCGGGGCGGCTACGTAGCGCTCAAGGCCAATGCCGACGTGGCGGTGGCGGACTGCCCCTCGGTGGAGAATGTCGTCGTGGTGCGGCGGGGTGGGCAGCTGAGCGCGGACACTCCCGTGGAGATGCGCGAGGGACGCGACCACTGGTACCACGAGCTCATGGAAGGGGCGAGCGCCGATTGCGCGCCCGAGGCGATGGACGCCGAGGACCTGCTCTTCATCCTCTACACCTCCGGCACCACCGGGAAGCCCAAGGGCGTGGTGCACACGACCGGCGGTTACCTCACCCAGGTGCACGCGACCGCGAAGTGCGTCTTCGACCTGAAGGAGGACGACGTCCTGTGGTGCACGGCGGATGTCGGCTGGGTGACCGGGCACAGCTACATCGTCTACGGTCCCCTCGCGGCCGGCACGACCGTCCTGATGTACGAAGGGGCGCCCGACTGGCCACGCAAGGACCGCTTCTGGGAGCTCTGCGCCAAGTACGGCGTGACCATCTTCTACACCGCTCCCACGGCCATCCGGGCCTTCATGAAATGGGGCGACGAGTGGCCCGCCGGCCACGATCTCTCGCAGCTCCGGCTGATCGGCACGGTCGGGGAGCCGATCAATCCCGAGGCCTGGATCTGGTACCACAAGACCATCGGCAAGGAGCGCTGTCCCATCATCGACACCTGGTGGCAGACCGAGACCGGCGGGATGATGATGACGCCGCTGCCGGGGATCACCGCCACTACGCCGGGGAGCGTAACAGGCGCCGTACCGGGCATCTCGGTGTCGCTGCGCGATGACGACGGCAATCGCGTGAAGGCCGGATATCTGGCCATCGACCGCCCGTGGCCGGCGATGCTGCGCACCATCTACGGCGACGACGAGCGCTATCGCGAGGTCTACTGGTCGAAATGGGACGGCATCTATTTCGCCGGGGACGGCGCCAAGGAGGACGACCACGGCCACATCTGGGTGCTCGGCAGAGTGGACGACGTGCTCAACGTGGCCGGGCACCGCATCGGCACCTCGGAGGTGGAGAGCGCGCTGGTGGAGCACGCGTCGGTGGCGGAAGCGGCGGTGGTGGGGCGGCCGCACGACGTGAAGGGCGAGGGAATCGTGGCGTTCGTCACCCTGCGGCAGGGCTTCTCGGCCTCGGACGAACTGATGGTCGAGCTGGGGCAGCACGTTCGTACCAAGATCGGCCCCATCGCGCGCCCGGACGCGATCCTGTTCACGGCGGAACTGCCCAAGACGCGATCCGGGAAGATCATGCGGCGCCTGCTGCGCGACATCGCCGAGGGACGTGCGCTGGGGGACACCACCACGCTGGCGGACCCGTCGGTGGTTCAGCAGCTGACCGAGGCGTACGGGGACCGGGAGGGATAGGGGAAGGGGATCGCGGGCGGGGCTGCCAGGGCGAGGCGACCGGCCCGGATCAGGGTCTCCGCCAGAGTCGCAGGGACGAAATGCCTCCGGCCCCCGAGGCGCGGCGCACATACCGTTCGTCCGCCGTGACGAACACACCGCGGAGGCCGAGCGCCACGGCATGGTAGGCCGCGTCGCAGAACGCGACACCGTACCTTATCGATAGGGACACGGCGCGCGCCCTCCACCTTGCGTCCAGCTTCGCTTCAGCAAGACCGAAGTCCGCAAGCGACATGAGCAATTCGTCGGCGTCTTCGGGAAACCGCCTCGCCAGCGTGTTGCCCACCTCGTAGATCCAGAGTTGGGGAACGACAAGATCGACGGTTCCGGCCACCGCTTCGTCACGCAGCGCGAGTGCTGCGTCGGTGTCCTGCTCGTCGTCGCCCGGAAGAACCCACTTGAGAAGAACCGATGCGTCCGGCGTGACGATCACGGGAGCCGCCGCTCCCGCCCCTCCCGTATCCACCGAACGATCCGGTCGGTCTCGACGGCGGGCAGCCGAGCGCGTAGCGCATCCATCCGTGCGGAGGCCTCGCGCCTCCTGGAGGTGCCGGACCACTCCCGGATCGCGGCGTTGACGGCGCGGCTCCGGCTACCGCGCGGCAGCTTCTCGATCACGCGCCACGCCTCGTCGTCCATCATGATGTTGACACGTCGAGCCATGCTGTTCTCCTCGCGAGGCGATGACGGACGCCCTCTCACCGGATCACGTACCACTCCGTCTGGTAGGGCCGGAAGTACTCGTAACCCTCGGGGGTGAGGTAGCCGTCGTCCTCCATCGGGATCCTGACCGTTCCGCCGCCGTATTCCGGGATCGCCGACGTGGCGCTGAACTCGATGGAGCGATACGCGCCGTTCCTCAGGTAGGAATCCCGTTCCGGAGCCGAGGACAGGTCCATGTCGCGGGCGTTGATGTTCGGGCCCAGCGCGTGCCCGTGATAGCCGATGGGGTGTGAGTAGAGGCTGGGGAGGAAGTCGACGCCTTCGAGTCTGGCGGCGATGGCGAGCGTGGCCTCCCAGCCGGTCATCCCCGGGCGAGGCTCGGAGGCGAACGCCTCGTGCACGAGATTGGCGTTCTGGAGCGCGGCCTCAAGTCCTTCGGGGACATCGTCTTCACCTTCCCGCAGGATGTACGCGACCTTCTGCCAGTCGCTGGCGAAACCAATGTAGTCGAAGCCGCAGTCGAGGTGGATGATGTCGCCCTGCTGGAAGACCAGGTCGTCGGGCGAGGGGTGCACGTAGGGGATCATCTCGCCGGTGTCGGGATCGTAGCGCTGAACGGCCACGTGGATCTCGAACCAGGGCACGCCGCCGACGCCGAGCTCGGCTATGGTCTCCTCGAAGAACCACTTGATGTCGGCCGCGCGGGTCTCGCCGGGCGTGATGACCACGTTCGACAGCGCGGTCTGGGCGATGACGTCGGTGGCGAGCACGAGCTGGCGGTAGTGCTCCAGCTCCTCGGGCAGCCGGGTATCGAAGACATCCTCGATGAGGCCGGCGGCGGAGAGGAAGCGGGATTCCGCGTCCGGACCCAGCGCGTCGGCCAGGAACAGGTAGCTGTCGTGGGTGAGGCCGCTGTCGTGGCCGCGCGCTCCGCCGATGTTGAGCCCGATGGTGGCCGGGGCGTATTGCTCCACCAGCGCGCGCAACCCGGCCCGGGTGTCCTGGATGCCTCGGGCGTTGCGCGCCGCGGGGAGCGGCTGGAAGAAGCGGCGGTAGTCCTCCGTGGGGCGCCAGTAGTCGGAGTAGGCCGCGAGCCCTTCCTCGCCGGCATCCACGAACACCATGACATCGCGCCGGCGCGTGTAGCGGAGGGGAGGGGCCACGTACTGGGCGACCGGGTCGGGATGGAACTCCTCGCTCACCACGATCCACATCTCGATGCCGTGTTCGCGCATCTGCTGGAGCAACAGGGGGCGCTTCCGCGCCAGCCAGTCGAGGCGGACTTCGTATTGGGCGCGCAGGCCCAGTAGTTCGGGCATCCCCGGGATGACGCGGCCGTCGAAGAGTTCGACGGGATCGGGGGACACGGCGGGCCTCCCGGCGGAGGGCGGCGCGTCGCCGGACGGGCTGGCGGGGGCGCAGGAGGCGATCAGGGCTGCGATCGCGGCCAGTGAACCCGGTTTCAGCGGAGGAGAAATCGTGTGCATCGGCAACTACCTGTATGAATCATGTACGAAACCTGTATGGAGTCATGCTTGTTGGTCGCGCTTGGAGGGGTCCCATCGGCCGCACTTTATGGTGGTGAGAGCATCATCCAGGGGTTACCGGACCTCGCACTGCACACCATATGTTGTGTTTTCGACGTTCCCACCCACGCCATGTTGTGGTCCGAGGTGCGGCCGCGCAGAACTCCTAACTGATGGCGAAGCGGATACCGAACAGCACTGCCACGATCACGACCGCGGCGTTCAGCTCGGAGGCGCGCCCCGAGAACAGCTTGATGAGCGCGTAGGCGATGAACCCCATGCCGATCCCGGTCGCGATCGAGTAGGTGAACGGCATCGCGAGCGCGGTCACGATGGCCGGGACGCACTCGGTGAGGTCGTCCCAGGGCACGTCGCGCAGTGCCCGCGCCATGATGCAGCCCACGAACAGGATCGCCGGGGCGGTCGCGAAGGCGGGGATGGCGGTCGCCACCGGTGCGAGCACCAGCGCGGCCAGGAAGAGGCCCGCCACCACCACCGCGGTGAGGCCGGTGCGCCCGCCGGCCCGCACGCCCGCCGCGCTCTCGATGTAGGAGGTCGTGGTCGAAGTGCCGAGGAGCGCGCCCACCATGGTGGCCGAGCTGTCGGCGACGAGCGCGCGCCGCAGCCCCGGGACGCGCCCGTCCTTGTCGGTGAGCCCCGCCTCGTTCAGCACCGCGACCAGGGTGCCGCTGGTGTCGAACAGGTCGACCATGAGGAAGGAGAACACGATCGCCACCAGCCCCACCTCGACCGCCGCCGCCACGTCCAGCTGGAACGCGGTCGGCGCCAGGGACGGCGGGGCGGACACCACCGACTCCGGCGCCGCCGCCAGGCCGGACAGCCATCCCGCGACCGCCACTGCCAGAATGCACAGCAGCACCGCGCCAGGCAGCCCGCGGTGCTCCAGCGCCACCATGGCGAGGAAGCCCAGAACCGCCAGCAGCACCGTCCACTGGGTGAGGTCGCCCAGCGTGATCAGGGTGGCTTCGCTGTCGACCACCACGCCGGCGTTCTGCAGGGCGATGATCGCCAGGAAGAACCCGATCCCGGCCGCGATGGCCATCTTCTGCGAGCGCGGGATGCTTTCCACCACCCACTTGCGCACGGGGAGCACGGAAAGGGCGAACATGAGCACACCCGACAGGAACACCGCGCCCAGCGCGACCTGCCACGCCAGGCCCAGCGTGCCTACGGCGATCGCCACGAAGTAGGCGTTCAGCCCCATCCCCGGCGCCAGCGCGATGGGGTAGTTGGCCCAAAGCCCCATGACCAGGCAGCCGAATGCCGAGGCCAGGCAGGTGGCCACCAGCACGGCCCCCGTGTCCATCCCCGCGCCGCCGAGAACCAGGGGGTTCACGAAGATGATGTACGCGAGGGTGAGGAAGGTGGTGCATCCCGCCAGCACCTCGGTACGGACAGTCGTTCCACGCTCCTGAAGCTGAAAATAACTCAGCATGAGACCCGCTCCCGTGACTGGAAAAGACTCGTCAATAAAACAGGCTGCCGGAGAGCCCGGCAAGCGGGCTGATGCACCGTCGCGGGCGCTGCCGGGGGGGCGTTACGCGCGGGCTGTCCCGCGTGCGGCACATCGTTACATTCAGGGGTTGCACATCGTCTGGATCACCGATCCCGGCGATGAGCCTGGGTGAAGGGCCGCATGACCGCGGCCCGGTCGGCAAGGAGGTACCGTGAAGGTTCTGGCCGTTGCGGTTGCGCTGGGGGGTGTGGTGCTGGTTGCGGGAGGAGCGCGCGAGACTGGGCCCGCCGGCCCGTCCGACGCCACATATGGTTCTGCCCCGGCCGCATATCCCGCATACGGCGGCGCCCATGACGTTCTCCCTGCCGACCTGGGGTCCGCTCCGGTCGAGGACGTCGTCGAGCGCTACTGCACCCGCTGTCACAGCGAGCGCCGGATGCGCGGAAACCTGTCGCTGGAAGGGTTCGACGTCACGCGCGCCGACGAGAACGCCGAGGTCGCCGAGCGCATGATCCGCAAGCTGCGCGCGGGCATGATGCCGCCCCCGGGTCAGCGACGCCCCCCCGACGACACCCTGCAGGCGCTGGCGCAGTTCCTCGAGGACGTGGTGGACGAGGCCGCCGCCGCCCGGCCCTTCGCGGGCACCCGCCCCTTCCAGCGCCTCAACCGCGCCGAGTACGCACGGGTGATCCATGACCTGCTGGGGCTCACGGTCGACCCGGAAGACTGGTTGCCGCCGGACCGCATCAGCGAGAGCTTCGACAACAATGCCGAGGCCCAGACGCTCACCCCGACGCTGATGGACGCCTACCTGTCCGCCGCCAGCGATATCGCGCGCCGCGCCATCGGGGACCGCGACGCGGCAACCACGTCCGTGTCCTACAACAACCCGCCCTCCGTCTCCCAGCACGAATGGGAGCGGGTCGAAGGCGCGCCCTTCGGCACCCGCGGCGGGGTGAGCGTCCTGCATTCCTTCCCCGCCGACGGGGAGTACATCTTCTCGATGAGCTTCATGTCGGGATGGGGCGAGCGCGGCCACGACATCGACATCTCCGTCAACGGGGAGCGGGTGGCGCTGCTGCGCTACGGGGGCAACATCGACTTCCAGGGGCGCAAGGGGTTCCCGGTGCGCACCGATCCCATTCCCCTGCGCGCGGGCGAGCACCGCCTTTCCGCAGCCTTCATCCGCAGGATGGATGGCCCCTACGAGGACCTGATCCGTCCCCACGACTGGTCCCTGACCGGCACCGAGACCAGCTACGGAACCACGTCGCTCCCGCACATGATGAGCCTGACGGTGGAGGGACCGCACAACACCACGGGCGTCTCCGATTTCGATGCCCGGCGGCGGGTCTTCTCCTGCCGGCCAACCGCGGCCGCCGAAGAGCGGCCGTGCGCTCACGAGATCGTGTCCCGGCTGGCGTCGGAAGCCTACGGCCGCGACGTGGACGACAACGAGGTGAGCGACCTCCTCGTCTTCTACGAGATGGGTTCCGAGGACGGAGGCTTCGAGGCCGGCGTGCGCACGGCGCTCGAAGCGATCCTCTCCAGCCCGCACTTCCTCTTCCGCATGGAGCGGGAACCCGAGGATGTGGCGCCCGGCGAGGTTTATCCGCTTGCGGGCGAGGACCTGGCCGCGCGCCTGTCGTTCTTCCTCTGGGGCACCGGCCCGGACGCCCCACTGGTGGCCGCGGCTCGGGACGGGGCGCTCTCGGATCCTGTCCGGTTCGAGGCCCAGGCGCGCCGCCTGCTGGCGGATCCGCGTTCGGAGGCGCTGGCCACCCGCTTCGCTTCGCTCTGGCTCCGCCTGCAGGACGTCGAGAAGGTGAGTCCGGACGCGTTCCGCTTCCCGAACTACAGCCGGCAGGTCGCCGAGGCGATGCGGCGGGAGAGCGAGCTCTTCTTCCACAACCTGATCCGCGAGGACCGGAGTCTGCTCGAGCTCTACGGCGCCGACTACACCTTCGTAAACGAGCGCCTGGCGAGTCACTACGGCATCGACGGGGTAAGGGGCGAAGCTTTCCGGCGGGTGAGCTATCCCGACGATCGCCGGCGCGGGCTCCTGGGCCACGGCAGCATGCTGGTCCAGACATCGCTCGGCAACCGCACCTCGCCCGTGCTGCGCGGCCTGTGGGTAATGGAGGTGCTGCTGGGGACGCCCCCGCCGCCTCCGCCTCCCGGCATTCCGGACCTGGAAGAGACCGCGAGCGCCCGTGACGGCAAGGTGCTCACGACCCGCGAGCGGCTCGAGGCCCACCGCGATAGCCCCGACTGTTCGTCCTGCCACGACCTGATCGATCCGATCGGGCTGGCGCTCGACAACTTCGACGTGACCGGCAGGTGGCGCATCCGCGAGGAGGGCACCCCGCTCGACACCCGGAGCACCTACTACGACGGCACGGACATCGAGACCCCGGCGGACCTCTCGCGCGTCCTGCTCAAGCGCCCCGTTCCGCTGGTGCGGCAGTTCACCGAGAGCCTGATGGCCTATGCGCTGGGACGGGGCATCGACTATCGGGACCAGCCTGCCGTGCGCGCCGTCGCGAGGGAGGCCGAGCGCAACGACTACCGGATGTCGTCCTTCATCATCGGAGTGGTGATGAGCGACGCCTTCCGCATGAAGCAGGCCCTGGCGCTCGCCGATAGCGAGAACACCGGGACTCGGGGTACATTCGATTGATATGCCCGCGCACCGCGCCGTAGACCGTCGACGGCCCGGGCGGGTTCGTGTCCGTCATCCTTCATCCTGGATCGTGGCATGCATTTTCTGACCGGCAAGGCTCTCCCGCGCCGCACCTTCGTGCGCGGGGCGGGCGCCACACTCGCTCTTCCGCTGCTGGACGCGATGATCCCCGCCGCCGTTGCGCGCGGGCGCGCCGCTGGCGAACCGACACGCGTGATCTGCATCGAGGAGGTGCACGGCGTCCCCGGATGCAACGAGTGGGGGGCGAGGCAGCATCTCTTCGCGCCCGTGACCCAGGGGCGGGATTTCGAGTTCAGCGACGTCAACGTGCTGAAGGGGCTCGAGCCGTGGCGTGACTACATGACCATCATCAGCAACACCGACGTGCGCATGGCGGAGGCGTTCGCGCCGCCGGAGGTGGGCGGCGACCACTTCCGCTCCAGTGCGGTGTTCCTGACCCAGTCGCATCCGAAGCAGACCCAGGGGTCCGACATCTACTGCGGAACCTCGCTCGATCAGCTGCACGCGCAGCGCTTCGGGCAGGACACGGTGTTGCCCTCGCTTCAGCTCTCCATCGAGCCCACGGACGCGGGGGGTGGCTGCGACTACAACTATTCGTGTTCGTACATGGACTCGATCAGCTGGGCATCGCCCGACGTGCCGCTTCCGATGATCCGCAGTCCGCGCACCGCCTTCGACATGCTCTTCGGTGCAGGCGGGAGCGCCGACGAGCGGGCGCGGCGGCGCCGGACCCACGGGAGCATCCTGGACTGGGTCGCGGGCGAGGTGGCCGATCTGCGGCGTCAGCTGGGCGCGGTCGACCTGCAGAGGGTGGACCGTTATCTGGACAGCGTGCGCGAGATCGAGCGGCGCATCGAGCGGGTGGAGGAGCGCAACACCAGCGGGGCCCCGCGCGAGCTGCCCGGTGCGCCCCCGGGCGTGCCCGACTCCTTCGCCGAGCACATGCGTCTCCTCATCGACCTGCAGGTGCTGGCCTTCGAGACGGATGCAACGCGGGTCACCGCGCTCAAGATGGGACGCGACGCATCCAACCGCAGGTTCCCCGAGAGCGGATCGGACCGGGCCTTCCATCCCGCCTCGCACCACGGCGGCAACGAGGAGGCCATCCTCGAATTCAACACGATCTGCCAGTGGCGCACGGGACAGCTGGCGTACCTGCTGGAACGGCTGCAGGAGACGATGGACGGCGAAATGAGCCTGCTGGACCGGTCCATGGTGATCTGGGGCTCGCCCATGGGAGACGCCAACCTGCACAACCACCGCCGCTGCCCGCTCGTGATCCTGGGCGGGGCGAACGGCCAGCTGGAGGGCAACCTGCACTTGAAGGCCCCGGACGGAACGCCCATGGCCAACGTATTCACGACGCTCCTGCACAAGCTCGGGCACGAGGATGTGAAGACCTTCGGAGATGCCACCGGCGAGTTCTCCCTGACCGTGCCGGTGACGTCGTGAAGCCGGCGAGGTTCTCGGGACGCCGGCCGGTGCGGGCGTGCTTCCTGGGCATGGCGATCCTGCCGTTGCTGCTTCTGGGCGGCGGCTGGTCGGATACGCCCGTGGCGGACGCGGCGGCGCGGGGCGACCTGGAGGCGGTGCGGCGCCTGCTGCGCGAGGGCGCGGACGTGAACGCGCCCCAGGGCGACGGCATGACCGCGCTGCACTGGGCCGCCGAGCACGACGACGCCGAGCTCGCGGACGTGCTGCTGTACGCGGGCGCCCGGGTGGATGCGGGCACCCGCATCGGGCACTACACCCCGCTCCACCTGGCCGCCCGGGACGCGGGCGCGACCGTGGTGCAGGTGCTTCTCGAGGCGGGAAGCGACCCCAACGCGACGACCACCAATTCGGGCGCAACGCCCCTGCACCTGGCGGCTGCCGCGGGCGATCCCGCCGTGGTCGGCGCGCTGGCGGGAGCGGGCGCGGAGGTGAACGGCCGCGAGGGCGCGTGGGGGCAGACCCCCCTCATCTTCGCCGCGGCCAACAACCGGGTCGAAGCCATCGAGGTGCTGCTGGGAGCCGGCGCCGACCTGTCGCTCGCGGCCTGGTCGGTGGACGTGGCGGAGCAGGAACGGGCGGATGCCGCCGCCGAGCGCCGCCTGAACGAGTTCATCGCCGCCTTCAAGGAGAAGGAGGGCGGGGGCCCGGACTGGCAGCCCACCCCCAGCCAGGTGCAGGCGGCCATCGAAGCTTCGCGCGAGATCCAGCGCAGGTGGCCCGACGTGCCCGACCCGGCGAACGACGGGCGGGGCGGAGCGCTCGCCAACCAGGAAGGCGAGGTCGAGGCGGAGGAGGAAGAGGAGGGCGGAGAATCCGGGACCGAGGCCGATGCGGCGCCGGAAGCCGAAGACGAGGCCGCCGAACCGGACGAGGAATCCGGCGAGGCGGAGGAAGGCGACGAGTCCGGCGAAGGCGACGAGTCCGGCGACGAATCGGAGGAAGCGGACGCCGAAGAGGCCGAATCCGACGAGGACGAGCAGGAAGAGCCGCGTCCGATGTCCTACGCTCAGATGGTGGGTGCCTGGGGCGGATTGACCCCCCTCCTGCACGCGATCCGGCAGGGCCATGCAGAGGCGACCCTGGCGCTGCTCGAGGCCGGCGCGGACGTCAACCGGGTTTCCGACGGCGACCGGACGTCACCGATCCTCATGGCGTCCGTGAACGGTCAGTTCGACCTGGCGCTCACGCTGCTCGAGCGAGGCGCCGACCCCAACCTGGCGAGCGAGGCGGGCACGACCCCGCTCTTCGCGGTGCTGGAGCGGCAGTGGGCGCCCCGGGCGTCGTACGCGCACCCCACCGAGCATCTGCAGCAGAACGCGACTCACCTGGAGATGCTGGAAGCCCTGCTGGAAGCCGGGGCGGATCCCAACGTGCGCCTGAAGGCCCACCTCTGGTTCATGGAGTACACCTTCGGCGTGCTGCGCGGCAGCGGCATCAACCTGCAGGGCGCGACGCCGTTCTGGCGTGCCGCCTACGCCCTCGATGTCGACGCGATGCGGCTGCTCATGGAGCACGGGGCCGACCCCGCCATCCCGACCATGAAGCCGCCCCAGCGCCGCCGCCGCCGTCCCCCCCCGCCCCCTGAGCCGACGCCGGCGGAGGAGGCGGTGGCCGAGGCCGCGGAGGGCGAGGGAGCCGTCGCGGCCGAAGAGGCAGCGGAGGAAGAAGCCACCGTGGCCGAAGGCGAGGAGTCGGCGGCGGACAAGGCTCGGGAGACGTTTGCGGACGAAGCAGACGAGTCAGTTGCGGAGGAAGCCGGCGAGATGGCCGCGGACGAAGCCGGCGAGGCCGCCATCGAGAGCGAGGCACCCGGCGCCGTCCTGGCCAACGCCGAGGGCGAGACGGACGAAGCGGAGGAAGAGCCCGCTCAGCAGGGCTACGGGAGAGATGACGACGAAGATCTCTCCGGCGTGCCGCCCGTCCCGGTCGGCGGACCTGCCATCTACGCGATCCACGCTGCGTCCGGCGTCGGCTACGGCCAGTCCTTCGCGGGCAACGCGCACCGCTACGTGCCCGACAACTGGCTCGCGGCGGTGAAGTTCCTGGTGGAGGAGGCCAGCGCGGACGTCAACGTGCGCGACGCCAACGCCTACACCGCGCTCCATCACGCCGCATCCCGGGGCGACGACGAGCTGGTCCTCTATCTCGTGGAGCACGGCGCGGACGTGACCGTGCTGAGCCGCAAGGGCCAGACCACCGCCGACATGGCCAACGGTCCGGTCCAGCGCGTGCAGCCGTTCCCGTCCACCATCGCCCTGCTGGAGCGGCTGGGGTCGAAGAACAACAACAACTGCGTGTCCTGCTGAGGGTTCAGCCGAACACAGCGTCCCGTCCCCGACGCCCTTGACAGCACGCTTCCCGTGACGGCCGGCGGTCAGCCCCGCAAGGCCGCGATGATCTTCATCCTCATCACGGTCTTCATCGACATGCTGGGGATCGGGATCATCATCCCCATCCTCCCGGAGCTGATCAGGGAGTTCGCCGGAGGGAGCGCCGCGCTGGCCGGTCGCTGGTACGGCATCCTGGCCGCCACCTACGCCGTCACCCAGTTCTTCTTCGCGCCCCTGCTCGGAGCGCTGTCGGACCGGGTGGGGCGCAGGCCCGTGATCCTCATCTCCCTCTTCGGGCTCGGGATCGACTACCTCATCATGGGCTTCGCCCCGACGCTGGGGTGGCTCTTCGCCGGCCGCCTCATCGCCGGCGTGATGGGGGCCAACGCGACCACCGCCAACGCATACATCGCCGATGTGTCGAAGCCGGAGAACCGTGCCAGGAACTTCGGGCTCATCGGCGTGGCGTTCGGGCTCGGCTTCATCTTCGGCCCCGCCATAGGCGGCCTGCTCGGAAGCATCGACCTGCGCCTGCCGTTCTTCGCCTCGGCGGGGCTCGCACTCGTGAACTGGCTCTACGGCTTCTTCGTCCTGCCGGAATCGTTGCCCCGGGAGAAGCGCGACGCCTTCCGCTGGCGCAAGGCCAACCCGGTGGGGAGCCTGCATGTGCTGCGCACCTATCCCCTGGTCGCCGGCCTGACCGCGGCCTTCGTTTTCGTCATCCTGGCGCAGCGGGGGCTTGAAACCGTCTGGGTGCTCTACACGGGACACAAGTTCGGGTGGGATGAGCGCGCGAACGGCCTTTCGCTGGCGCTGGTGGGGATCATGTCGGCGATCGTCCAGGGTGGGCTGGTCCAGCCCGTGATCAAGCGGATCGGCGAACGTCGGGCGGTCCTCTACGGGCTGGTCATCGCCGTCTTCACCTTCCTGGGATACGGGTTGGCCACCGCAGGCTGGATGCTGCTTGTGTTCATCGTGTTCGGATCGATCAGCGGCGTCGCCGGCCCCGCCATCCAGAGCCTGGTGGCGGGCTCCGTCCCTCCGGAGGACCAGGGCAAGGTCCAGGGCGGCATCCAGTCCCTCATGAGCCTGACCAGCATCCTGGCGCCGCTCGTCTTCACGGCGGGGCTGTTCAGCTACTTTACCTCCGCGAGCGCGCCGATCGAGCTGCCCGGTGCGCCGTTCCTGCTGGGCGCGCTGATGTACGCGGCGGCGTTCTGGTCGGTGCTGAGACTGTTTCGGAGGATGCCGGGGTAGGGGCCCGTGTGTTCACTCAAACACGTAGACGTTGAAGCGGCTGTACACCGACCCGGTTCGCGAATGCACGCGGCTGCTGCAGTTCCTGGTCGAAGGGCAAGCGATCTATTCTGATTTCGCCTGAGAGCGTCCCCTCGGGAGTGAGTCTGCGGGTCGTTGTTGGGTGGCCCTGTATGCTTGCTCAGGGTGAGTCGGGTTGTTTGGATGGCGGCGTAGTAACTTTCCGGCTTCTACCATCGGCATGAGGTGTCGGCTACCTAGTTTTCGCTGCGAGAAACTCAGAAAGCGTGCAATCTCGCTCGAAGTCGTCCATTCTCTCGCTGTGCAGATTGCTTCGATGACCGCACGAAGCTTTGCCTTGCGTGGTCGCGTTCCCAAGTGCCTGATAGCGTTCTGCACATCAACGGGAAGCTCCCCCCGATCCAGGGCGAGCTCCCCCCGATCCGCGCCCGAGCTCCCCCCGATCCGTTCTGAGGTGGTGTCAATAGGGTCGTCGAGCTCCCCCCGATCCAGGGCGAACTCCCCCCGATCCGCGCCCGAACTCCCCCCGGTATTCTCGCGAAGCGCCGGGGACAGGGTGTAGTAGCTGGCCGCCCCGTGCGAATGCAACGTGAGCAGGTCCCGGTCCCGTAGTCCTCGCAGCAACTGGCTCGCCGTCAACGTATCCAGTCCCATGACGGCGCGCAGCCGGGCGTTGTCCACGCGGCCGTGCCGGTACGCCATCAGCAGCGCGCGGAATTCGCCACGGCTCAACTCCGCGTCCCCGAGGCCTGCCACGAACCGGCGGTCGGAGGCGGTCAGCGTGGAGGTGTTGCGCAACGTCACCATCACCTGTTGCCCTTGCACCTCCACATCGGGGCGAGGCAGGAAGGCGTCCTCCATCTCCGCGAACATGCGTGGTATGCCCTCGCCCTGGTCCTTGGCGTAGCCGAGATCGACCAGCACGCGCACGACGCGTGGGTTGCGGCTCCGGTGGATGCGCTCCAGCCGGAGCACCTGTTCGAGCGTCACGCCTTCCGGAAGAGCGCCCGCGCTCACCACTTCCATTCGATCCTCGAACATCCAGATTTCGGTGCCCGCTCCCTGGATGGCGTAATCGCGGTGGGCGACCGCGTTGTGCATGGCCTCGCGCCAAGCGAAATCCGGGTACTCCGGCATCTCCTGAAATCGAGTGCCCATGAGACGGGACGGTCGTCGCAGGAGACCCCCGACCTCCGTCCGTGCTTGGTCCAGTACCGTCGGCAGATTGCCCTCGATGCGAGGCCGTTCCTCCACGTTGTGCTCCACGCCAAACCGCCGCGTGGTGCCGATGACCCGGAAGACACGGATGCCCGCGTTCGGATGATCCGGTTCGTATCTGGCGAACAGGAGCTCGGCCGCCCGCCGAAGCAGAAGCTGATGTCCCCGGCGGTCGGCGAGCTTTCGCCTCAGCAGGTACTCCTCGTCGGTCCAGGCTGAGAGCCCGGCCCCGGCGCGGGCGCGGACCAGCAAGTCCGGATCGAGGTCGTCGAGCGTGCAGGGCGAACGGCGGCTCTCCCAGCTCTCGTGCATGCCCTGCTGCTTGGATGCGGCAATCAGGGATTCCCGGGCTCTGACCGTCCGGTCGCCCACACGAAGCGGGAAACCGTTGCCCGTCATCTGGACCGGCACGTCCGCCGCGGGAACATCGAACACAATCAGCTCGATCCCTTCCTGAGAGACCAGGAATCCCTTGGGCTGCGGCGGATTCAGGAGGGCCTGTGGTGCTGATAACAGCAGATCCATCGGCTTAGAGGGAACCGAGTGTCCGGTCACCGTGCCGTCGTCCTCGATGCCCAGCACGAGTACGCCACCATCGGCGTTCGCGAAGGCGGCGACGTACTCCGCGACCTGTTCACGCACCTCGCGGCGCCCCCGAGGCTTCTTGGCACCGGGCGGGCCCTCGAACATCGACTTGCGGTCGAAGTGCTGACCCTCGTCCTGGGACAGGAAGGGCGTGATGTCGAATCTTCGGTCAGGCATAAGGATTCAGACGCTTCCTCTTGCTCCGAGAAGCCGCGGATCCATCCGGTGCACAACGCCAGCGGCGCGCCTCATCCAAAGAATAGCCTGTTCCCGTTCCAGCGGTCCATGGCACATACCGTCGCAGCCGATCCGGCTTGGGGATGCTGGGCTTGGTCACGTAGTATCACATGAACCTCACAAGTAGTATCATCACCCGCCTCTACCCCCGAAACGCCGCCAGCAGCTCCGCCTCCCGCTCGGGCGACAGGCCGGACCGCAGCTCCTGCCGTTCCGGGTCCTGGGCGTTGAACCACTCCAGCGTGTCGCGCGCCGTTTCCTCGAGCGGGCGCATCGCGAAGCCTGCGTCGAACGCCTTGTCGCCGTTGACCCGCATCATGCCCAGGTAGTCGCCCGCGGGCTCGGTCCAGTAGGTCAGGGCCGACAGGCCGTTATCCGCCAGGAAGGCGGCGTCGACCCAGGTCAGGGTGGCGTCGGAGCCCACCGCCGTGCGCGTCCGCTCGAGCAGGCCGCCCATCGTGAGTGGCTCGCGCGGACCCACGACGTTGAAGGTGCTCCTCAGGTCGTCTTCCACGGCCTTGATCATGAAGGCGGCGAGGTCGCGCACGTCCACGTGCTGCATGGGGTCGTCGGGCGTTCCGGGCGCGAGCACTTCACCGCCGCGCGCCAGCCGCACGGGCCAACAGGTGTAGCGGTCGGTCGGGTCGCCGGGGCCGACGATGTAGGTGGGGCGGAGGACCAGGTGGTTGTCCGCGAAGGCGTTGCGCGCCTCGTCCTCCGCGAGCGCCTTGAGGGCGCCGAACGTGCGGCCGTTTACCACCTCGGTCTCCGGGTCGTCGATGACGTCGACCGGGGCGTCCTCGCGGATGTCGGTGGTGAGGTAGGGGAGGTATACGCCGGTCGAGGACACGAAGAGGTACGTTCCGACGGAGCCGCGCAGCGCCTCGGCCGAGAGCCGCACCCGGCGCGGGATGTTCGCGGAGTTGTCGATGACGACGTCCCACGTGCGCCCTTCCAGCGCGCCCAGGTCGCCGTCCCGGTCGCCGATCAGGGTCTCGAGGTCGGGGAACAGGTCCGGGTTGGTGATGCCCCGGTTGAAGAGGGTGACCTCGTGCCCCCGCGCCAGGGCGGTACGCACCTGATTGGGGCCGACGAAGCCGGTGCCTCCCAGGATGAGAATGCGCAGGGGTGCCGGCGCCGGCTCGCGCGGGCGACAGGCGCCGATGCCCAGCCCGCCGATCGCGAGCGTCGCGGCCTGAAGAAAACTCCGCCGTGAAACAGCAGTATCGCGCATCTCGTTTCCTCGCCTGGTGGTGAATCGGCGGCTCCGGGCCCAATCTGTCACACCGGTTCGGCGGGCGATAGTTGGCCGTTCGCATGTCCACCGTTGCTTGACGAACAGATCAGGCACTTGCGGCTCCGGAACCAGGTGCGAAGTTCGGCGTTGGCAGGCAGGATAAGGCGTTGGGCGGACAACAAGCGGGAGGGACGCACGGTTGGCGAGGCCACAGAGCCGCATCGCGAGGCTGATCACCCGGGTGGCGGGTACGGCAGCGGGTGTGTTCTATCGGGTGGACCACCACGGTCCCTCCCTCCCCGATGGCCCGCTGCTCGTCGCCGCCAATCACCCCAACAGCCTCCTGGACCCTATCCTGATCTTCCTCTGCAGCGAGCGCATGCCCCGCCCGCTGGCGCGGGCACCGCTCTTCGACGGGCTCATGCTCGGGCCGTTGCTGAGGGTGCTGGGCGGCATCCCCGTGTACCGTCGCCAGGACGATCCCGCGGCGATGCACCGCAACCAGGACATGTTCCGCGCGGCGGCTCGGGTGCTCCGTGAGGGCGGTGCGATCCAGATCTACCCGGAGGGTCGGAGCCACTCCGAGGCCCATCTGGTCGAGTTCCGTACGGGGGCCGCGCGCATCGCGCTGCAGGCCGAGGCGGAGGCGGGATGGGAGTTGGGACTCTCGATCGTGCCGGTGGGGATCACGTATTCGCGCAAGGAGCGGGCGCGCACGGCGGTGACCGTGCGTTTCGGGCATGCCTTCGAGTGCGCCGACCTCAGGGACATCTATCTCGAGGACCCGGTCGCGGCCGCGAGAGCGCTAACCGAGCGGATCGAGGCGGGAATCCGCGCCCGCACCCTCAACTTCGTACATCACGAGGACCGGGCGCTGGTGGAGGTGGCGGAGCAGCTCTACGCGCGCGAGTCCCGCTGGGTCCCGTGGCAGGCGCGGGAGGCGCTGGGCACCCGTTTCCCCCGCCTGCAGCGGTTCGCCGCCGGGCTGGAGTGGATCCGGCGCGAGGCCCCCGAGGAGCACCGGGAACTCAGACGCAGAGTGGAACGCTACGCCGCTTTGACTGCGCGGGTTGGGGCCGGGGAGGGAGACGTGCCGCCCCGCTACGGCCTCGTGCCGGTCGCCCGCTACATCGCCGTGCGGGGTACACTGCTCCTGCTGGGGCTGCCGTTCGCCTTGTCGGGATCGGTGTTCTGGGTACCTGTGACGCAGTTGACCGGGGTCGCGGTCCGGAGTCTGCGTCCCGACTACGAGGTGAGAGCCACCTTGAAGCTCGCGGGTCTCCTCGGCGGCGTGGTCGCGGCCTGGGTGCTCTGGGTGGTCCTGGGGTATGCTGCGGGCGGCCCCATCGCCGCCCTCGGCGCGGCCGTGGTGGCGCCGCTGTGCGGGTACGTGGCCATCGTGTGGTGGGAACTGGCTCGCGAGGTGAAGGAGGACACGATCCTGTTCCTGAAGCTTCAGGGGCGGCCCGATGTGCGCATGCGCTTCGCCCGCATGCGCCGCGAACTGGTCGGGACCTTCCGGCGGCTGGAGAGGCAGCGGCAGGGGGAGTCGTCCCATTCGGTGGATGGTGGCAGCGCCTCGGCCCCGGAGGGTGGCGCCGACGCCCCGGCCCGGGAGGGTGGCGAGCGGGGCTGACGATGGTTGGGGGGTGGATCAGATCGCTGTTCCCGCGCGGGCCGTCAGCTCCCGGAACAGCTCGCTCAACCGCGCCGTCATCGACCCCGGCTCACCGTCGCCGATGGTCCGCCCATCGATCTCCGTGACGCTGGCCAGCTCGCCCATCGTACCCGTGCAGAAGGCCTCTTCGGCACGGTACGCTTCCGTCAGGGAGAGGTCCTTCGCCCGCGAGGGGATTCCGTTCTCGCCGCACAGCTCCATGACGGTCGCGCGCGTGATCCCTTCGGGACATGCCACGGCCCGGCTGGTCATTACGACCCCGCCGGTCACGATGAAGAAGTTGGTGGCGTTGGTCTCGGCGATGAACCCGCGCCGGTCGAGCATGAGCGCGTCGTCGGCGCCTGCGGCGTTGGCCTCGATCTTGGCGAGGATCGACTGGAGCAGGTTGGCGTGGTGGATCCTGGGATCGAGCGCGTCCGGGGCGAACCGCCGGAGGGAGCTGGTAACGAGACGAAGTCCCGAACGGTCGTAAACGGGCGCCTTGTGCTCCGCCAGCACGATCAGTGTGGGACCGGACCGGTTGAGGCGGGGATCCATGCCGCTCGTGTACTTCACGCCCCGCGTGAGCGTCAGCCGGATGTGGACGCCGTCGCGCATCCGGTTCGCGGCGAGCGTGCGCCGGATCTCCTCGACGATCGCCTCGCCGGAGGGAATCTCCGCGAAGGCGAGCGCGAGCGCGGAGGAGCGCAGCCGCGCCAGGTGCTCCTCCAGCTTGAAGATGCGTCCGTCGTAGAGCCTGAGTCCCTCCCAGACCGCGTCGCCGCCCTGGACGACCGAGTCGAACGGGCTGACCCCGGCTTCGTCCCGGTGCAGGAGCCGGCCGTTGACGTTGACGATCAGGTCACGGTTGCGTTCGTCGAAGTGCTGTAGCATGTAGGAGCGATCCTACCTGTTGAACATCCCCGCGAACGGATCGGACGGCGCGGTTTTCCTGGGCAGATCGGGCTTCCTTCGCACCAGCTTGGCCGGAATCCCCGCGTAGATCGCGCTGGCCTCCGTGTCCCTGGACACCACCGCGCCCGCGCCGATCATGCTGTCGTCGGCGAGGGTCACGCCGGTGAGGATGGTGGCGTGGTACGCGATGCGCACGCCAGCCCCGACCACCGTCATCCGGTTCGTGATCTCGGGCGAGTTCACGACATCGTGGCTGTGGCTGTAGATGTTCGAATAGTCGGAAACCGAGGCGCCGTCCCCGAGCCGGATTCCGCCCCGGTCATCGAGAAGCACGTGCCGGTGCACGACGACGCCGTCTCCGACCTCCATGTTGTAGCCGCAGGAGAACCTGACCTGGTGGAATGCCTTGAAGTCCCTGCCGCAGCGGCGGAAGATGCGCCGGGCCAGGATGCGCCGGAAGAGCACGCCCAGGTACACGTTCTCACCCAGCGGGCTCCGGTCGAACATCTCCCACATCCAGAGCAGGGGCTTGACCCGGGCGTACCGCTCCGTGTCGATGTCGGCGTAGTGCTCCGGTTCGACGGTGACGTTGGCCGAATCCATCTGCAGGAGCTGGACGCGCTCGGTGTCGTTCAGAGCCTCCCCGAAGAGTCGCGACAGGCTTGCGGCCGCGGCTCCCCATGGACGATAGATGTCCGTCAGCACCCGCCGGCAGAGCTCCCGCCGGTCGCAGTCGGGCCGGGACAGCTCGTCGTCGATGCCCTGCAGCCAGCGGTGGTAGACCGCCTTCGCCTCGCCGGTGACGGGGACGCTTCTCAGGGGCAGGTAGGCCATCTACGCGAATTCCCGCGTTCGGTTGTATGTTGAAGCCGCGCACATCACGGGACGGTGTCGCGGAGGATTGCCGGGACGCTCCGGCCCTGCCAGAAGGATACGCGGTTCCGGACCCGCAGCAAGGTCTGGAAGGGAAGTGTTCCCCGGTCTGCATCGGGAACGCCCGCGTTCGCATCGGCGGGCGTCGGTGTACCGGGATCGGGATGCCGGGCGGTCCGCGCCGGGAACCCGACACGTGAGCCCTCCGTAGGATGCCCACGACTCGGAAAAGGATGAACGCGAAATGCATGATGCCCTGCGCAACCGGCTGCTGAGAAGGATCGAGAGCCTGCCGGACCGGCAGATCTACCAGGTCCTGGACTACATCGAGTTCCTGGAGGAGAAGTACGGCGATCGGGAAGAGGAGCAGGAGCCCACCGGGTTCCAGCGCTTCGCCGAGAAGCTCGAGGACAGCCTGCGCAAGCGCACCGTCAGGCCTGCCGTCATCCGTGAGGCCTTTCAGCTCCTCGCGGCTGCGGATCGCGGCCTCTCCAACGTCTCGGCGGCCGGACAGAAGTTTCTGCGGGATCTGAACGGCTCCGATGAGCGCGAGGGAGGCTCCGGAGAGCGCCGGGAGGGCGCCGGGAGGCGCAGAGAGGGCGCCGGCGCGATCCGTCGCGACGACGATACCCGTGGCGCTTCCCCGAGTGAGGACGAAGGTCCCTCCGAGTAGTCGTCCGGGCCGCAGCCCCGCCGCGGCGGCCAGCGCTTGACACTCCATCTCGAACCCCGGTAGACTCGGCAATGCTTTGGGCTTCTGGATGCGAGGCGGGCCCCGGTCGCCAGGGTGGCAAGGGACGACTTCGGGGACGGGAACGGACGCGCCGGGAAGGCGCCGCGCCGGCATGACCGAATTCGGCGAGGGGCTGACCTTCGACGACGTCCTTCTTGTGCCGGGACATTCCACCGTCCACCCCCGGGACACCGCCGTGGGCACGCGCCTCACCCGCCGCATCACCATGCCCATCCCGGTGCTCTCGGCGGCCATGGACACCGTCACCGAATCGCAGATGGCGATTGCGGTGGCCCGCGAGGGCGGGATCGGCGTCATCCACAAGAACATGCCCGCGGAGCAGCAGGCGCAGGAGGTCGACCGCGTCAAGCGCTCCGAGAGCGGGATGATCCTGAACCCCATCACCCTGGGGCCGGACGCGACCCTGCGCGAGGCGCATGCGCTGATGGCCCGGTTCTCGATCAGCGGGGTGCCCATCGTCGAGGAGGATGGCCGGCTGGTCGGGATCGTCACGAACCGGGATCTCCAGTTCGAGACCGACCTGGACCGCGACATCAAGGACGTCATGACCCGGGACCGCATCGTCACGGCTCCCGTGGGCACGACGCTCAAGGAGGCCGAGCGCGTCCTTCACCGCCACCGCATCGAGAAGCTGCCGGTGGTGGACGACGACGGCAGGCTGCGCGGGCTCATCACGGTCAAGGACATCTTCAAGCGCCGCCGGCACCCCAACGCGTGCAAGGACGGACACGGGCGCCTGCGGGTGGCCGCGGCGGTGGGCGCGGCGCCGGAAGACATGGAACGGGCGCGGCTGCTGGTTGGCGCGGGGGTGGACGCGCTGGTGATCGACACCGCGCACGGACACGCCCAGGGCGTGCTCGACGCGCTCGTCCGGGTTCGGGAAGCCTTTCCGGACGTCGACATCGTCGCGGGCAATGTGGCAACCGAGGATGCGGCCCGGGCTCTGGTCGAGCGCGGGGCGGATGCCGTCAAGGTGGGGGTCGGACCGGGCTCGATCTGCACCACGAGGGTGGTGACCGGCGTCGGCGTGCCCCAGCTGACGGCGATCATGGACGCGGTGGCGGGAGCCGACGGGCAGGTGCCCATCATTGCCGACGGCGGCATTCGCTACTCCGGCGACATGGTAAAGGCGCTGGCGGCGGGAGCCCACTGCGTCATGATGGGCTCGATGTTCGCGGGGACCGAGGAATCTCCGGGCGAGAGTTTCCTTTACGAGGGCAGGCGCTTCAAGATCGTCCGGGGAATGGGTTCGCTGTCGGCGATGGAGGAAGGCTCCGCCGACCGCTACTTCCAGGAATCGGATGCAGGCGCCAGCAAGCTGGTGCCGGAGGGAATCGAGGCGAGGCTGCCCTACAAGGGGCCCGTGGCAGACACGATATTCCAGTTGGTAGGGGGGCTCAGGAGCGGAATGGGCTACTGTGGCGCCGCCGATCTCGGCGAGCTGAGGGAGAAGGCCAGGCTGCTGCGTGTCACCAGCGGCGGTCTGCGCGAGTCGCATCCCCACGACGTGACCATTACGCGCGAAGCACCCAACTACCACACATGAATTCGCGGGAAGTCCCGACTCGCGGGACGTCCCGAGTCGCGGAAAACCGTACTGAATGCACGGAAGACTGAAATGATCCGAGGCGTGGGCGGGTACCGGGAGAGGTCGAGCAGGGGCGGGAGGAAGGGTGGCCGGGGCTCCGGCAACGCGGGCCGATGGGCAGGGACAGCGCGTCGCCTGGTTGTCATCTCCGGGGTGGCCTGGGGTTCGTCGGGCTGCTTCCCCGGGCCGAACCGGACGCCGGTCGAGATGCCCGCGGCTCCCTCCGCAGCCGGGTTGCCGGCGGAGGCGGAGGCGAGGCCCGCCGCGCTGGCCGGCGAACAGACCCTGGCGGCGCGATCGCCCGCTCCTGAACCGGCGGTCGAGCCGACACCGGCGCCGGAGGTGGAGGCGCCTCCGGAGCCCGAACCGGAGCCCGAACCGGAGCCCGAACCGGAGCCCGTCCCCGTGGATGCCGTCACCGGCTCTCCCGCCGCTGCCCACGACGAACTCGCGGACCATCTGGACGAGTGGTTGGACAACTGGCTGGACGAATACGGTCGTCACCTTCGGCTCTCGCTCGAGCGCATGGGTCGCTACGGGGGCATGGTGGATGCCGCGCTGGAGGAACGGGGCCTGCCCCGCAGCCTCCGCTATCTGCCCATCGCGGAGAGCCACTACAACCCTCGCGCGTACAGCCGCGTGGGCGCCGCCGGCATGTGGCAGTTCATGCCCGGCACCGCACGCGAGCGCGGGCTCACGGTGAACTCGCTGGTGGACGAGCGGCGGGACCCGGTGGCGGCGACCGAGGCCGCTCTGGACATGCTGGGCGAACTGCACGAGCGCTTTGATTCATGGTTCCTGGCGCTGGCCGCCTACAACGGGGGCCCCAACCGCGTCGCCCGGTTGTTGCGCCAGCACAATTCCGGAGCGCGCGGCGACAGCGCCTTCCTGGCGATCCGCGACCGGTTGCCGCGGGAAACGCGCCACTTCATCCCCAAGTTCCTGGCGGTCGCCGAGATCGCGGAAGACCCCGGGGCGTTCGGCATCAACGGCCTGGCGCCCGAACCCGTGCTGGAATTCGACGAAGTGACGGTGCCGGACGCGACCTCGCTGGACGTGGTGGCGCAGGCGGCGGGCGTCCCCGAGGACGCGATCCTGGTCCTGAACCCTCACCTGCCGCTTCGGATCGTTCCGGCCCACATCCCGACGGTGCTGCGTTTGCCTGCGGGGACGGTGCCCACCTTCGAGCGCAACTACTCGGCGATCCCCACAGAGGAGCGCCTGACCATCGTGGAGCACACCATCAGCGCGGGCGAGACGCTCGGCCACATCGCCGAGATCTACGGCGTTCGGCTTTCCGAGCTGATCGCCACCAACCCGGGGCTGCGCCCGCGCTATCTGCAGATCGGGCAGACGGTGGTGGTGCCCCGGCTGCGCCGGGCGCTGGCCGGGGAGGGGAACCCCTAGCTGTCGGCGGGCCACCAGGCCACGCCCTCCTCACCCGGCGCGCCCGACCTGCCAGACGCCGGAGCGTCCCCCTTCCTTGCGCAGCAGCCGCACCCCTTCGATGACCATCCCGCGGTCGACCGCCTTGGCCATGTCGTAGACCGTCAGCAGCGCCACCGACACCGCGGTGAGCGCCTCCATCTCGACCCCGGTCCGGCCTGCGATGCGGGCGACCGCGCGGGCGCGAACCCCCGGGAGGTCGGGGTCGGGCGCCACCTCCACCCGGATGGAGGCGGCGGGAAGGATGTGGCACAGGGGGATGAGTTCGCCGGTCCGCTTGCCGGCCATGACGCCGGCCAGCTCGGCCACGCGCAGGACGTTGCCCTTGGCGACTTCACCCTCCTCGATCGCAGCGAGGGTCGCGGGCGCCATGCTGATGCGGCCCTCGGCCACGGCGGTGCGCCGGGTCCCCGGCTTGTCGCTGACGTCGACCATGCGCGGCCGGCCGCGCGCGTCGAGGTGCGTAAGTTTCGGCGAATCGCTCATGTGCGTGTCTCCAGGGCCGCTGACGCGTCTCGCACCATGCCGTAGACGAGCAGCTGAGGGTTCACGTTGGCGGCAGCGAGGTGCTTGGCCTGCTCCACCTCCGCAACCGCGCGCGCGACTCCAGCCGGGTGTATGCTCCGCCGCGCGACCGCCTGCTCGAGAAACGGGCCGGCGTCATGGTTGAAGGCCGGTGCGCCGGTCGCCACGGCTGCCAGGTCGCGCAGCCAGTCCTCGAGCGCGCCAAGCAGACCGAGCATTCCGCGCGCGCCCGACACGCCGACCCCGCTCGCTGCCGCCGCCGCGGCGCCGATGCCGCCGTCCAGGGTGGCCTCCAGCAGGCCGCGCGCCTTGGCCCGCTCGCGCTCGAGCGGGCCCGGCTCGCCGTCCGCGGGCAGGTACGCCAGGCCGCGCCCGATCGACCCGCGTGACAGCGCCGCGGCCAGACGGGCGTCGGTGGGGGACGCTCCGGCGGCCTCCACCAGGAAGCGCTCCACCCGCTCGCGGGGCAGGGGGCCCAGGTGGAAGGGGACCGTGCGCGACCGGGTCGTGGGGAGCAGCCGGCCCGGCTCGCTGGAAGTGAGGATGAAGGTCGTGCCGGCCGGCGGCTCCTCCAGAAGCTTGAGCAGCGCGTTGGCGGCCTGGTCGCTGGCTTCCTGGGGGATGAGTTCCTCCGCGTTGCCGATGACGAAGACCTGTCGCTCGCCAAGGGACGGGCGCTTGAGGGCCATGCGCCGAATGGTGGTGACCGCACCCAGGTAGATGCCTCGCGGCTGGCCACCGGGGGTGGGGCGGAGGGGCTCGCGCCGGATGGTTTCCAGGGCGGCCGCGCGCGCCTCCTCCAGGGCGGCCACCATCCGCTCCGCTCCGCTGGCGCGCTTGGGGCGGGGCAGGGGGAAGAACCAGTGCAGGTCGGGGTGCTGCAGCCCGACCGCCATCCGGCAGGCCCGGCAGCGGGCGCACGGGCCCCGGGCGTCCGGGGCTTCGCAGTGAAGCAGCTGGCCGAGCCAGAGGGCGATGCGTTGCTTGCCGGTTCCAGCCAGGCCATGGATCAGGAGCGCGGCGGGGAGAGAGTCTCTGGCGTGCGCTCCGGCGAAGGTCGAGCGGGTCGGCTCGTGCCCCGCGACCGGCGGCAGGGTCACGGGGTCGCGGGGAGCGCCGCGGCCCGGTCTCCTTGCCCTCCGGCGCCCCCGGAGGCCGCCGCCCGGTTGACGGCCACGCGGCTCGCAAGGCGCATTGCCTCCAGCGCGGAGGAGGCGTCCGCCACGCCGCGGCCGGCGATGTCGAAAGCGGTGCCGTGATCGGGGGAGGTGCGCACGAAGGGCAGCCCCAGGGTGACGTTCACGCCGGTACCGAAAGAGACCGTCTTGAGGGCCGCCATCGCCACATCGTGGTAGGGGGCTACGACCGCGTCGAACTCGCCCCGAAGCGCGCGCACGAACACGGTGTCGGCGGGGAGAGGGCCGGCCACCCTTCCGACTGCGCCCCCCAGGGCCTCGAGCGCGGGCGCGTACACCCTCTCCTCCTCGTCCCCGAAGAGGCCGCCATCGGAGGCGTGCGGGTTGAGCGCGCACAGCGCGACCCGCGGCTCGGCGATGGCCCAGTCCGTCCGCAGTCCCCCGAGCAGCAGGCGGGTCTGCCGAACGAGCAGGTCTATCGTTACGTGCGAAGCGACCCCCGCCAGGGGGATGTGCCGGGTGGCCAGCAGAACCCGCAGAGGAGCCCCAAGGCGCGTCCGCTCGGCACACATGAGCATTCCGGATTCGTCCGCCCCGGCGAGCGCCTGCAACAGCTCGGTCTGGCCGGGGTGGCGGCTCCCGGCCGCCTGCAGCGCGGGCTTGTGCACCGGCCCGGTCACAATCCCGGCCACCACCCCTGCGGTCGCCAGCTCCACTGCGGTCTCCAGCGCCGCGAACGACACTGCTCCCGCGCTCACCTCCGAGCCGTCCCACTCTCCCATGGGCCGGTACTCGCCCACGCCCGGGTCCGACCCGGCCGGTCCCAGCACGAGCAGCTCGACGCCCGGGTCCTCGTCCAGGAAGCGGCGGGCGGCCACGGACATCACTTCGGGCCCGATTCCGCGCGGGTCACCGAGGGTCACGGCGAGTCGCGCGGATGGGGGGGCGGAATAAGGGGTCACGTCAGTCCTGGTGCGGTGCGCAGCGCGCGATCAGGTGGGGCCGCTCAGGGCCGCAGCTCGACATGCGCTCGTGCGCGCAGCTCTTCGATGATCTCGTCGAGCACCTTGGTCTCGCGCAGCTGGTCCTCCACGCGGGTCCGCAGATCGTCATAGGTGTAGTCGCCCTCCGGCCGCGTCTCGAGGACCTTGACCACCGCGAACACCGTTCCGCGGTCGTCGAACTCGATGGGTCCGACGACGTCCCCGTCCGCAGCGGACCCGATTTCGGCCACGTACCCCGGGGGGAGCGATTGCAGCTGGGGCGTGAAGACCTGAAGCGAATCCAGCGGCGGCTGGGCCTTGTAGCCGTACTCCTCGTGAAGCGCTCTCATGGATTCGCCGGCCCGTGCCCGCTCGAGAATCTCGCCCGCCAGCAGCTGCGCGGCCTCCTCGTCGGTCGGGTTGGTCTCGGCGGTGATGAGGATGTGCCGCGCCCTCCGTTCCCCGAGGCTGATGCGGTCGACGCGGATGATGTGCGCGCCGAAGTCGGTCTCGACCACGTCGCTCACCTGTCCCTCCTGGAACATCCCGAAGGCGGCGTCCTCGAACTCGCGCACCATGCGTCCCCGGGGGAACCATCCCAGATCCCCGCCCTGCGTCGCGCTCGACGGATCCCGGGAATACCGGCGGGCAAGTTCCTCGAAGTCCTCTCCCTCGCTGATGAGCCCGAGCAGGCGCTCCGCCTCCAGCCGGGCCGCCTCGCGGGTGGAGGCGGATGGCTCCGCGCGCACGAGAACCTGGCGGAAGATGATGGAGGCGGGGCGCCTGGGGAGCTGGTCGCGCTGGGCGTCGATGAACTCGCGCACCTCCCCTTCGGTCACCACGATGGGACCGATGTCCGCGCGTCTCCTCCCGATCCAGAGCGACTGCAGGCGCTGCCGGCGCGCCTGCTCCTTCAGCATTTCGCGATAGCTGATGAGGTTCAGTCCCTGTTCGCTGAGCAGGGCCACCAGCTGCCCCATTCCTCCGACGTTGCGTATTCGCTCGTCCAGGTCCTGCTGGACGATGGCTTCCAGTTCCTCGTCTGAGACGACGATGGTGCTGTCGCCCTCGGCCGCCTGCAGCAGAAGCTGTTCGTTGATCAGGGATTCGACGAGTTCATCCTGAAGCTGCATGATGCCCGCCGGATCTTCCGGCATGGGCGCCCCGCTGGCGCGCATCTGGAGCAGGCGTTCCTGCACCTCGGATCGCAGGATCACCGAATCGCCGGCGATCGCCACGACGCCGTCAACGACCTCCGGGAGGGGTCCCGGCTCCTGTGCCCCCGCCAGGGCCGGGCAGAAGAGCAGTGCGAGGATGAGGAGATGCCGCGCGGAAGGGCGGCCAGGGGTCGGAAGAAGAGACTTCATCATACCGTATGGACCTGCGGAGATCGGGGGATCGAGCGGGGGACGGAACGCACATCCGTGCTTCGATCCCGTGTAAACCCCCCGCTGGCGACGGGTTCCGGAGCGTGCGGCGGCGGGATCCGGAGGTTTCGGGGACACCTGCCTGGGCATCGCCTTCAACTGCCGGGCGGCGGCGCGTTGGGAGCCACGACCGGGGAGTCCGGGGGCTGGATCGGCTGGGAGCGGCCCCGGATCACCCTGAACTCGCTGGTGCGCTGCGTCACCGCGTTGAAGTTGTTCTCGTACACGTCGGACCGATACTCCTCACGCAGCGCGAACGAGAGATGTCCGAGGGCCGGAATGTTTTCGTCTCCGTCGACGATGCGCTGCATTACGCCGCGCACGAGGGCCTCGACGGCGTCCTGCGTCGATTCCCCCTCCGCCGGCGTCAGGCTGGTCAGCTCCAGGTCGCGGGCCGCGCGCGTGAAACGGGTGCGGGCGACCACGAGCAGCGAGTCCTGCTCGGCATCGCTGAGCGAGATGCCGGCCTGCTCTGCCTCGTTCACCAGGACCTTGCTTTGCGCGAGGTTTCCGAGGAGCCCGGTCAGCTGGTCGTCGGTGGCGTTGCGCACCTGTGCGCGGAGGGGAGGTCCCTGCTCGCTCAGGAAGCGGTGGAAGTCGGCTGCCGTGTATGCGCCCCCCTCGAAGCGGAAGAGTTCGCGGCCGGCAGCCCGGCTGCTCAGGCGCTGGCTGGGACGCGCGGCCAACTGACGGGCGATCTCGGCGCCCCCGTCGACGGGCTCCATTTCGGCGCGGCTCATGACCCGCCCCAGGTAGGCCTCCTCGGCCTGGCTGACGAGGCCCAGCTTGAGCTGCGGCTCGAACTGGGAGCGCGCCTCTTCGAAGGGGAGCTGGATCCGCTCGTCGACCTGCAGGATGTGGACCCCGAAACCCGTGCGCACCGGACCGCTTACTTCCCCGGGCGCCAGCGCGAAGGCTGCCGAGTCGAAGGCCGGAACCATCTGGCCGCGCCGGAAGGAGCCCAGGTCTCCGCCCTGGATCGCCGTCCCCGGATCCTGGCTGAACTCACCGGCCAGGGCCGCGAAATCCTCTCCCGCCAGGATTCGCTCGCGCAGGCCCGAGGCGAACTCCATGACGCTGTCGGCGGTGGGGGCGTCCGCCCCCGGATCGAGCGAAAGGAGGATATGGCGCGCGCGCAGTTCCACCCCTGCCGCCTGCTCTTCGTAGATCTGGCGCAGCTGTTCTTCGGTGAAGGCGGTGTCCACCTGGATCACGCGCGCGCGCAAGCGCGCCACCAGCTCCTGCTCGATCTCCTGCCTCACCAGCGGGAGCAGGTCGATGTGCTGGAAGGTCGAGTCTTCCAGGACGGCGACGGCGAACAGGGTGTAGTCGATCCAGAGGCCCGCGATGGCCTCCACCACGTCGGCCTGGTCGGGAAGCTGCGCCTGGCGCGCGAGCAGATCGGCGGTCTGGTCCACGGACAGTTCGTAGCCGGCGGCGCGCGCGACGATTTCGTCGCCCGGAGAAGGATCGCCGCACCCGCCGAGCGCGGGTAGCGCCGCGAGGCAGGCGGCGCCGAGGATCCGGGGGACGCTGTGTACAGGAACCTTCATGTTTCACTCCCGATGGTCAGGCCTGCGTGCATAGTACGCCGATTCCCCGGAGTTCGCTCGCCGGTGTGCCCGGCATCGCGTCAGGCGGCTCTGGCGCGGTTCGCCGACAGCAGGTCCAGCGCCCGGATCAGGGTGGCGGTCAGCGGATCGGCGCCCTCCTGGCGGAGCACGAGCGACAATGGCGACATCCTGCGTACCTCCACGGCGATCAATCGGTCCCGGAGCGGCTCTTCCAGCGCGGTCAGCCGGGGTACCAGGCCGTCCCGGAAGGTGAGTCGTGCCCGCCGTCCGCGCACCAGGATGCGCTGGAGGCCGGCCCCGCGGCCCAGCAGGCGCAGCACGTGGCTGTCGAGCAGGCGGTCGGCCGGCGGCGGCAGCGCCCCGAAGCGATCGCGCAACTCCGCGGCGAACTCGTCGAGCTCCGTCTTGGTCGTGATGCGCGACAGCCGGCGGTAGAGGTGGAGCTTCTGCCCCGAATCGGGCACGTAGCCGTCCGGCAGGTAGGCCGATCCGGCGAGCGAGATCTCCGGATCGCGCGGCGCGGGCTCCTCGGTCCGTCCCCGCTTCATTTGCTCCACGGTCTTGCGCAGCAGACGCATGTAGGTATCGACGCCGACCGCCTGGGCGTACCCCGACTGGTCCTCGCCGAGGAGGTTGCCGGCGCCGCGCATCTCCAGGTCGCGCATCGCCACGGCGTAGCCGCTGCCCAGGTCGGTGTGGCGCTCGAGTACGCGCACCCGCTGCATGGCGTCTCTGGAAACGCCGTCGGGGACGACCAGGTAGCAGTGCGCGTGGCGGTCGGAGCGCCCGACCCGGCCACGAATCTGGTAGAGCTGCGCGAGCCCGAAGCGGTCGGCGCGGTCGACGATCAGCGTGTTGGCGTTGGGGACGTCGAGGCCGTTCTCGATGATGGCCGTGCAGACCAGCACGTCCAGGTCGCCGTTGACGAAATCGAGCATCACCCGGTCGAGCTGCCGGCCGCCCATCTGCCCATGGGCGACGGCGACGGCCGCGTCCGGCGCCAGCGCGCGCACCTTCTCGGCCGTGCTGTGGATGGTCTGCACGCGGTTGTGAAGGAAGAAGACCTGGCCGCCCCGGTCGAGTTCCCGCGACAGGCCATCGTAGAGGATGTGGTCGTTCCACGGGATGACGTGGGTGGTGATGGGGACCCGGTCGCGGGGCGGTGTCCGGATGAGCGACAAGTTGCGCAGGCCGGCGAGGGAGAGCTGAAGGGTGCGCGGTATGGGCGTGGCCGTGAGCGTGAGCACGTCGACCGCGGCCCGCAGCCGCTTGAGCCGCTCCTTGTGCCGGACCCCGAATCGCTGTTCTTCGTCGACGACGAGGAGGCCGAGGTCGCGGAAGTCGACATCCTTCGAGAGCAGGCGATGGGTGCCGATGGCGACGTCGAGGGTTCCGCGGCGGATCTCGCGCAGCAGGCGGGTCGTCTCCTTTGCGCTACGAAACCGGTTCAGCGCCCCCACCGTCACCGGGTAGTCGGCGAGACGCTCTCCGAAGGTGCGCGCGTGCTGCTCGACCAGCACGGTGGTGGGCGCGAGCACGGCGACCTGCTTTCCGTCCTGGACCGCCTTGAAGGCGGCGCGAATCGCCACCTCGGTCTTGCCGTAGCCCACGTCTCCGCAGACCAGCCGGTCCATGGGCGCGGCCGCCTCCATGTCCCGCTTGATGTCTTCAACCACGCGCCGCTGATCGCGCGTGTCCTCGTAGAGGAAGGACGACTCCATTTCCTTCTGCCAGCGGGTGTCGGGAGCGAAGGCGTGACCCTGGGCCATCTCGCGGCGGGCGTACAGCTCGAGGAGTTCGGTGGCGACCTTGCGGATGGCCCGCTCGGTGCGGGCGCGCAGATTCTTCCAGCGCTTCCCTCCGATGCGGTGCACGGGCGGAGGCTCCGCCTCCTCGGTGCTGCCGACCCAGCGTTCCAGGAGATCGAGCCGGTAGACGGGAACGCGCAGGAACTCCGCTCCCGCGTATTCGATCAGAATCGACTCGATCTCCTCGCCTCCGATCGTGACGTGTTCCAGCCCCCGGAAGCGGCCGATGCCGTGGTCCATGTGCACGACCGCGTCTCCGGGGGTGAGTTGCGCGACGTTCTCCAGCGAGGCTGAGCCGCGAAAGCGACGCCGCCGGCGAATGCGGCGCGTGCGCAGGAAGATCTCGTGATCGGTGAGGATGCGCAGGCGCGGGACCGAGTCGTTGAGGGTGAATCCCCGCTCCAGCGCTCCCACGGCAAGCTGGGTGCCCGCGGGCAGGCGCGTCTGCCCTCCCAGGATCTCCTCCAGGCGCTGGATCTGCCCGTCGTTGTCGCAAAGGATCAGGGTCCGGTCGCCGCGGGCCGCGCCGTCGCGCAGCACCTGCCTCAACCGCTTCATGTCGCGGGAGATGGCGGGGGGTGCCTCCGAGTCGAAGAGGAGCCGGCCGTCGGCGGCAGGGGAGAGGGCCAGCCGGGGGAAGGTGGCCAGCCGCTCGAGCAGGCCGCCGGGGCGGAGGCAGACGGTGTCCGGCGGGGGAGGATCGTCGCCGCCCGCGACGGCTTCGGCGTGGCGCCGCTCCACCTCTCGCCATGTGTGGTCGGCGGAGGCCTTCAGGTCGTCGTCCGCCCAGCGTGCCACCAGGGTGTCGCCGGGAAGCAGGTCGAGGAGGGAGCGGGACGGACCGGGAGCGTCCGCCCCACCGCCGTCGTCCAGCCTGACGGGGAGCAGACGGACCTCGGCGACCGACCCGGTGGAGCGCTGGTCGAAGATGTCGAAGCGGCGCATGGATCCGATTTCGTCACCCAGGAACTCGATGCGCAGCGGGTCGGGGGAACCGAAGGAGAAGACGTCGACGATGCCCCCGCGCACCGCGAACTGACCGACTTCCTCCACCAGCGGAGCCTTGTGAAACCCGCGCTCCCCCAGTTTCTCCACCAGAGCAGTGAGCCCCACCTCGTCGCCCGTGCGCAGGGTGAGGTGCAGGTGGGTGAGCCGGGTGGGGAAGGAGGCCCGCTCCTGGAGGGCGCGCGGCGTGGTCACCAGCAGGCGGCAGCGGTTGCCGAAGACGGCTTCCACGGCCTCGACCCGGCGCCCCTCGATCTCGATGTGGAAGTCGTCGCTCTCGTAGGGGAGTGCCTCCCGCTGAGGATAGGCGGCGACCGAATCGGGGCCCGCGAGCGCTTCCAGATCCGCCTCCGCCGCGACCGCCCTGTCCGGTGACGGGGCGAGGAGCACGACGACGCGGTCCCCCGTCGCGCGGGCGAGGGTGGCCAGCACGGCGTGTCCGAGCGAGCTGGCCGTGCCCCCGAGACGCACCTCGTGGCCGGCGGTCGGGAGCCGCGCCCGCAACGAACGGAAGGGCGCGGTCGCCTCGAGCAGGTCGAGAATGGCGTTGTCGGCCGCGTTCATCCGGCTCGCGGAAGGGGGCCGGAGGCGGACGGTCCGCGGGAGCCGGGTAGGACGGCGTGGCCCGGGGAGCGGGCGCGCCGGCCGGTTGCCGCAACCCGGGATTCCACGAGCAGCAGGGCCAGCGCCGCGGCCAGGAGCCAGCGCCAGATCTCGGTGCCCTGCCGGCTGGCGAAGATCGAGCGGCGCCAGGACGACGCGTCTGCCAGGTCGTAGTCGTCCCCCAGAAGGCCGCTGAGGGCGTCGTCCGAGACCGCCTCGAGGATCGATTCCGCCTCGGGCGGATTGACCGCGACCTGTTGCACGAGGGAGTCGCCGGCCAAAAGGCGATAGAGCCCCGGAGCGCGCGCGACAACCCGGGCGCCGGCGTCGGCCGGCATCCGCACGCCGGCGCCGTCGGCGATGGCGTCAACGCCGGCCGGGATCGGCAGCACATCCCCGACGGTGAACGATCTGCCCTCGCTCTGGAAAGGCCAGCGCGACACCATCCACTCGACGAGGGGCAGCATGGGGGCGGACACGGCCAGGCTGGTGGCCTCGGCGTCCATCGGAGAGCCGACCAGCAGGTAGGGTCCGCCGGGCGCGGTGCCGGTCACGATCCAGGGCTCGCCCGAGTCGAGGGTGGCCTGGACCAGCCCCGCAGCCTCCTCTCCGTTGGCCACCAGGCGATAGCGGCGGAGGATGCGCACCTCGTCGAGAGCGACCGGCAGGCGGCTGTCGGCCACGCCGATCTCCCCGGCGCCCGTCTCGCTCTCGTAGCGCCACGGGATTTCCGCCAGCAGGAGCTGCCGGTTGAGGGCGGGAAGCATGGCCGCGTCGGAAGGAGGAAGCACGACCGCGGCGGAACTGCCGGGCCGGCCATCCAGCCCCTCTCCACCGACGCTCACGACAACCTCTGCTGCCGCGTCCGCCGTCCGCCGCGCCCGCCCGGCCCGGGCCAGCACTTCGATCGCCTGCTCCAGAAAGAAGCCGCCCTCCCCCCGGAGCGACACCCCCACCGGTGGCCGCACCGATACCGAGAAATAGCGGCGGTCGTCGCCGCGCAGCGCGTCCGGGTCGATCTCGGCGTACCCGCTCACCACCACGCCGCCGGCGAACGGTCCCACGCTGAGCAGCGCCTCCGATCCCGCGGTTATGGTGGTCGCGCCGACCGTGCGCCCTCCCGCAACCAGCCGCACGGCCAGGGTATCGGCGCCCTCGCCCGTGCCGCCCACCGCGATGGATACCTGGGAACGCTCGTTCGCCATGGGCGCGAGACCCCCGCCCACGAGTACCTCCCTGAGGTAGCGGTTGTCCTCCGTGGAGGACGGTGGGCGGTACACAAGGAGACGGGTACCGTCGGGCAGGGGCACGGGAGCGTCGCCCGGGAACGCGGTGGCCTGCAGGTCCGACAGCAGCTGGATTTCGGTTTCGTCGAGCGGCGCTGCCGAGACCAGGGCGCCGGCCCTCTCGAGTGCACCGGCGAGATCTCCTCGTCCGCTGCCCACCTGCGTCTCCAGCAGGCGCGCGCGCGCCTCCACGGGAGATCCCGGGACTGCAACATCCCAGGGTTCCCCCGCCCTCATTACCCAGATGCGATCCTCGGGCCCGGCCTCGTCGAGGGTCTCGAGGGCCAGCGCCTTCAATCGATCCAGCACGCGCTGTTCTCCCTGGATCAGCCCCGAGCTGAGCGAGTTGTCCAGGATGATCACCAGCGCGGTCGGTTGGTGGGTGCCCCCGGCGCCTCTCCAGAAGAGGCGGCTTCCGGCCAGCACCAGCAGAAGACAGATGGCAACTCTCAGGAGCAGCAGGAGCAGCTGGCGGATGCGGATGGTGCGCGCGTGATCGCGGGTGGCGCGCAGCAGATAGCGCAGCGCGGGGAACGGGACCCGGCGCAGCTCGTGGCGGTGGAAGAGATGAAGAATCAGCGGGACCGCGACCACCGCCGCGGCAGCGAGGAAGAGGGGGTTCAGAAAGCCCACGCCGTCCGGCTCCTATCCCAGCCTCTGCCGCTTTCGCAGATAGGCCCTCAGGGCGAGCGAGAAGGGCTGGCTGGTTTCGAGCATGCAGTAGTCGATCCCGTACGGCTTTGTCGCTCGCTCCCACTCGGCGATCGCGCTCTCCACGGCGTCCCGGTACTCGCGGCGCATGTCCGGCACGCTGATCTGAATCTCGTCGCGGCTCTCGGGATCGAAGAAGCGCACGTCTCCGGCGGGAGGCAGCTCGCGCTCCCCCGGATCCAGAATGTGGAAAACGAGCACCTCGTGTCCGTAGTGCTTCAGAAAGCGGAGCGCCAGCCGGGTTTCCTCCGGGTCGATCAGGAGGTCGGACAGGAGCACGACCAGGCCGCGGCGTCGCAGGCGTCCCGCGATGTCCCGCAGCGCGGAATGCGGGGAGGTCAGGCCGGCGGGCTCCAGCGGCGAGACGCGCCGAATGATCTCGTGCCACTGCTTGCGTCCTCCGCTGGGTGCGAGGCGCGCCTGGATCTCGTGGTGGAAGGATGCGAAGCCGACCAGGTCCCCCTGACCCAGAAGCAGAAGGGCGATGCATGCCAGAAGGTGCTTCGCGTACCACGACTTGGTGGCCAGCGTCTCGGGCTGCGACGTCCACGCCATCGAGAGGCTGTTGTCGAGAAGGAGGTATGCGCGAAGGTTGGTCTCCTCCTCGAACTGCTTCACGTAGAATCGGTCCGAGCGTCCGTACATGCGCCAGTCGATATAGCGCAGATCATCCCCGGCCTGGTAGGCTCGATGCTCCGCGAACTCCGCGGAGAACCCGCGGTGCGGCGAACGGTGCAGCCCCATGTAGAATCCCTCCACGACCTCGCGTGCGATGAACTCGAGGCCGCCGACCTCCGACAGCGCGATCGGGTCCATCAGGTCGGCGCGCCGCCGGCCCGGAGCGGTTCCCAGGCGGGCGTCAGGTGCGGATGTGTCGGGTTCGTTCATGGTGGGTAGTGTAGAAAACCGGGAGAGAGGATGCCATGCCCGCCGGGATCCGGTCATCGGTCGAACGTGCGGCGTGCGCCGCCCGAGGCCCTTGCAGGGAAGATATCAGGCTCACGTGTACTTGCGGGAAGGACTTCATCGTCAGATAGGTTAGGGAAGGCGACGGTCTCATGCGCTGGCACGCATGGTGCAGCATATTGGACCCGGGTTTCGTTGCGCCGGTCACCCACGCGGGCAGGGGAGAGAGTCAGGACGATGCGGTTCGCCAGGTCGGCCACTGGCCCGGTACTCGGGCTGACGCTTCTGTGTGCGGCGCCCATGGCCGCCCAGGAGCAGTTCGCAGTCCGGGACGAACCCCTGGAGTCCCGCATCTGGCTGGATCGCGGCACGAGCCCCGTCCTGCGCCGGGGCGATCTGGTGCGTGTCTTCTACCGCGCCTCGCGCGATGCCTACGTGAGCATCTTCCATATCGACACCAACGGCTTCGCGCGCCTGCTCCATCCCGGCTCCCCCACCGACGACCACGTGGCGCTGGGTGGGCGCGACTACCGGGTGCTGTTTCCGGAGTCGCGCTATTGGCAGGTGGACGGGGACGAGGGCAAGGGCTACCTCTTCGTGGTCGCGTCGCCGGCGCCGCTCGATTTCTCCGGCTTCGCCTACTCGCGCTACGAGGGCGGCTGGAACCTGGGCGCGGTGGCGCAGGCCGCATACCGCGATCCATTCCTGATGATGGACGATGTGGTCGCGTCGCTGATTCCGGAAGGGGCGGGAGATTACGCGCTCGACTTCGTCGCCTACGACATTGACGGTCCCCACGACTATCCGCGTTTCCTCTGCTACCAGTGTCACGGGTTCAGGCCGATGTTCGACTGGAACCCGTACGGTGCCTGGTGCACCGACTTCCGCGTCGTGATCCACGACGACCCCTACTACTACCCGGTGTACCGATACAGCGGTGACCGGGTGGTGTACACGCGCCCGCTCGAACCGTCGCGTCCCATGTTCGAGTTCAAGGAGCGCGCCGATGGCGAAGGGGCGACGCCCCTGATCCGAACGAGGTCGGGGGACACGCCCGTGCTCGGTATCGGCGGGGACGTGGGGCGGGAGCGCGGTGGGGCGCCCACCGCGCGGGTTCCCGGCCTGCGCGAGCCGATGCGGCCGGGGGTGAGCGCGCGGGCCGATGCGGCGGCGCCGGTGGAGGGCCTGGAGCTGCCGGGAAGGGTCGTGCGGCCGCCGGAAGCGGCGCTTCCGGCCACCCGTGTGGAGCCGCGCCCGGATGTGGGTGGGCGGGTGCCGGCCGTGGAGCGCACCCCCGGACCGAGCCGGACGCCGGTGGGGCAGTCCACCGCCGCGGGCGGCGAGGTGCGCGCGCAAGGGGCCGATCCGGTGGCATCGCGGGAACCGGTGGCGGAAGGTGTGGCGGGTGCGCCGCCCGCGGCCCCGCTCCCCGCCGCTTCCCCACTGCCCGACGGGTCGCTCCCGGCCGGGCCGGTTCGCGATGCGCGGGTGCGGCCGGGTACGGTTGTGCCGCCGGTCGTTCGTGCCGACGAGGGCCGCGACGAGCGACCCGTGCTGCGGCGGCGGGAGGAACCGCCTCCCGCCGGTTCCGGCCCCCCGCCCGCGACCGGGTCGCGTACCCCGCCCGGCGACCGGCCGCCCCCGTCCGCGGGTCGGCCGCCCCCGCGACCGGCTGGGTCGGCGGCTGGGTCGAGCCCGGGCCGCTCCCCCGCGACCCGGTCGCCTGCGGCCGTGCGGTCAGGGCCGCCGCCCCGGTCGTCGGGGCCCCCGCCGGCCCCGGCCCGGAGGCGGCCGCCCGGGAGGCCGCCAATCGCGTAGCCGGCACCCGGCCACAGGGCAGGCGTCCGCCTCAGGGTCGACTCCGGTCCAGCAGGCCGGGACGCGGCCGAGGGGTTCCTGCTCAGCGCACCGGGGACGCGGTGTGTTCGCTATCCCCGCGCTCCCGGTTGGCTCACCGTCTTCCCCCGGGCGGGCGATTCTGCCGTACAGGAGGAGCCTCCGTGTCGAACGGTTCCACCCCGGCGCCCGGGCAGAAGTCGCCGGTGCCCCGGAAGTGGGTGTTCAGGCACCTCAGTTCCGACCCCAGATCCACCAGCAGGTCGACGGTCCCGGGGTAGGACGGCCGCGAGAAGTAGCCGGCCCGCCCGCCACGCGCCATGTCCGCGGTTGACTGACCCAGCCGGCTGATCGCGCCCACTTCGGCCCCTTTCGACACCAGGTACTCGATGAGGTCGTTGCCGCCCCGCACCGAGGCGTAGTGCAGGGGCGTGTAGCCCCATGAGTCGGGGAGGTTCACGTCGGCGCCGTGCTCCTCGACCAGGTATCTGACGGTGTTGAGGAAGTTGTTCGGCACGTGGTTCATGAGGAACGCGCCGAGCCCCATGTACCCGCCCCCCGCCGCGGCGTGGATGGGATACATGTTGGGGGTCCCCTCGGGGATCATGGGCAGCCCGGAATCCTCCTGCAGGCGCCCGTCGTTCTGGCGTCCCTCGCGCATCCCCGGCTCCGGCCAGGTGGTGGGGATGTCCGGGTCGGCTCCGTGCGCCACCAGGGCTTTCATGGCGGGCAGGTCCAGGGCCAGCGCCGCCCGCCAGAAGGGAGTGGCCCCGGTCAGGTTGAGTCCCAGCTTGCCACGCAGGAAGTCCGAGTACCACAGGTGGGTCCGGATCGGCACGTCGGGATCCGCGCCGGCCTCCAGGAGCGCCGTCAGGACGTCCATGTGCGTGGTCGCCTGGTTGTCGTGCGCACGTGGATGCGGGTGGTCGGTGAACTTGAAGGCCCACTGGGTCTGCAGCACTGCGAACAGGGGAGCAACGCCGTCGGTGTGGGTGGCCAGGTCGGGGTCGGCCCCGCGCTCGATGAGCAGCATCGCCATGTCGAACTGGCCGTTGAGCGCGGCGATGGTGAGCGGGCTGGCCCCGTCGCCCGCGACCTGGTCGATGTCGGCGCCGCCGTCCAGAAGCACCCGCGCGACCTCCAGGTGGCCCTCGCGGGCGGCGTGCAGCAGGGCGGTCATGCCGCCCGTCCTGCCGACCAGGGTCTCGTACATGGGCCGCTGGACGATCTCGTTCTCGGCGACGTAGCCGGCGGGCGTGTCCCATGCGGGCACCACGTTGGCAAGGTCGTCGGGGTGGAAGTCCGCCAGCTGTTCCCGCAGTTCCTCCGAGGCGAGGTATTCGCGCTGGACGGCGAGCGCGGCCTGCACTTCGGCGGCGGTCGGCTCGCGGGCGGTTCCGCCCTCGGTTGCCCGCTGGATCTCGGACAGCGCCTCCAGCAGACGTCCCTGGGCGGACTGGCTGATCGCCATGCGCCGCAGCACGTCCCCCACCTCGGTGGCGAGCCCGGGGTCGGCGCCGTATTCCAGCAGTTCGGCCGCGGAGGCCGCCTGTCCGGCGGCGGCGGCGAACATCAAAGGCGTTTGCCCGGCCGATTTCTCGCGCGGGTCCACCGGCGCGCCGTGTTCGAGCAGCAGGCGCACCGCGCCCTCGCCGCCGCGCGCCTCCGCCGCCAGGTGGAGGGGGGTGACGCCGCTGGAGGTGGTCACGGCGCCCGCGTCGGCGCCCGCGCCCAGAAGCACGCTCACCACGTCCGTGTGCCCCGCGCCGCCGGCCAGGTGCAAGGGCGTGTAGTCGCCTATGCGCGTTGTCGCCCCGGTCACGGCCCCCGCGCCGATCAGGATGTCCACGACTTCGAGATGACCCTCGCGGGCGGCCAGGTGCAGCGCCGTCAGCCCGTCTCCCTGCGCGTGGTTGGGATCGGCCCCGTCGTCGAGCAGCGCCCGCACCTCTTCCGTATCGCCGCGGCGCGCGGCATCAAGCAACCCCTCCTGCGGGGGCGTGGCACCTGCGGCCAGCACGACCGCCAGCACCGCGCCCGCGCCCCCCATCCCGCGTCCGAGCCTCATGGCTCCCTCCGCGTGCTCACCGACCGGCCCACCGGAAAGCTGAGAGGGAACTCGCCCGTGCTGTCCCCGAACGCCCTCATGTCGTCGTGTCCGATGCGCTGCATCAGGCTCACGAACGCGTTGGCCATCGGCGTCCCCTTGGGCGCCCTGAGGTGCAGGTTGCCCTCCAGCGCGCCGTTGGCGTGACCCATGAGCAGGAGCGGGCAGCGCCGGTGGTTGTGCAGGTTGGGGTCGCCCATCGGGGAACCCCAGATGATCGCGGTCTTGTCGAGCAGCGACGCCTCGCCCTCCATCGTGTTCTTCATCTTCTCGAGGAAGTACGCCATCTGCCCCAGGCGGTACGTGTTGATGACGTTGAATTCCATGATGGCGGAGGGGACGTTGCCGTGGTGCGACGACGCGTGGAAGGACTTGCTGGTGCCGCTGTCGGGGAAGGTGCTGTTCTGCAGGTCGAAGCCCGTCTTGAAGGTGATGACCCGGGTCAGGTCCGCCTGCAGGGCGAGCACCTGCAGGTCGAACATCAGCTGCATGTGGTCTTCCCAGCGGTCCGGGATGCCCGACGGGGCCTCGGGCATCTGCCGCTCCTCGCCGCTCGAGTTCTGCGCCTCCACCAGCTCGATGCGCCGCTCCAGCTCGCGAATGTGGTTGGCGTACTGATCCAGCGCCTGCCGGTCCAGCGCCCCCAGCTCCCGCTTCAGGTCGTTCAGCTCGACCAGCACCCAGTCGAGCAGGCTCTGGCTGTTGCGCAGCCGCACGGCGCGGTCGGCCGGGGAGTCGCCGGCGCCGAAGAGCTGCTCGAACACCCGCCGGGGCTCGCGGATCGCCGGGAGCGGCTGGGTGGGCGACGCCCACGCCAGGGTGGTCGTGTACGCGCAGTGGTAGTTGTAGGCGCACCCGCCCCCGCGGTCCATCTGCTCCGTCGTGATCTCGAGGGAGGGCAGGGCGGTGTCCTGCCCGAAGCGGTCCGCGTGCACCTGGTCGAGGGACTTGCCCAGGTAGACATCGGCCTGGGTCTGGAGCGGATGGGCCTGGGTGAGGAAAACCGCGGTGGAGCGATCGTGGTCGCCGCCGATCTCCTCGGCCCTGTAGGGCTCCGCCATGCGCACGTCGGTGTTGCTGACGATGGTCAGGTAATCCCGAAAGGCTTCCAGCGGCTTGAGCTGGCTCTCCGCCTTCAGCTCGAAGTCGCGTCCGGCCCTGGCCGGGGCGAACAGGTTCTGCGCGTCCCCCCAGTCGTTTCCGCCCGCACACCCCATCGACTCCTCGACGCACACCAGCCGCGTGAACTGCGACTGTGCCGCATCGCTCCACGGCCTCCCGGCCGGGACCATGGCGTCGAGCAGGGGCAGGGCCACGGAGGCCCCCGCACCCTTCACGAAGGTGCGGCGCGAAAGGTGTCTTCCGGTGATGAAATTCATGGACGAGCTTCCTCCCTCCGGCGACTCAGTTCGTGTAGAGCCTTTGCGCGATTTCGTTGGTGAGGTTGGGGTTGGCGTTGACGTCCTCCGGAGAGGGCGGCCAGCGCAGGTGGATTCCCATCGCCTTGTTCTGGTCGAACCAGCGGTAGGGGAAGATTTCGTAGTAGCGCATGTCCTGCCAGCGCCGCATCTCCATCCAGAACTCGGCCCTGCGCTCGTGCTGGAGCTGGGCCATGATCTCGTCCGCGGCCATGCTGGCGAAGTCGCGCAGGTCCGAGATCGCGTGTCCCATGGGCGGCCAGCCGCGGGATGCGTCGCCCCAGTCTCCCGCCATCGTCCGGGTCCTCGCCGCGGCGCGCGTGTGGTTGATCCACTCGACCGCGCCCGCGAGGTCGCCGGCGAGCAGTCGTGACTCCGCGATGATGAGCATCGCCTCGGCGGCGCGGCTGAGCGGCAGCGGGGTTTCGCGCGCGGGATACTTCAGGTTGTAGGAACTGATGCCCAGCGGCTCCTGGCGGGTCGTTTCCTCGTGCGGAACGCGCGGATCCCAGTCCCCGGTCACGGGATCGGGAAGGAACAGATAGATCTCGTCGATCCGGTTGGTTCCCCCGTAGGGGCCTCCCAGGGAAGCCGCCGAGTTGGAGCCGCCCGGGGCGCCGAAGCGGAGCGATACGTTGTAGTCCGGGGCGGTCGCAAGCGCCTGGCGGGCGGCCGACTCCGCCTGGTCCATCAGGCTCATGTCCATCTGACCCTGCAGGTGGGCTCTTTCGTAGTAGAGCGAGCGGTAGGCGCGCGCTACCTGTCCCATTGCGCCGGCCGCGAGGTTGACGTCTCCCGCGGCCTGGGCCGTCTGCGCCGCCTGCTGGAAGCGCTCGACCGACTCCGCGATCACGTCGATCGGCCCGAGCAGCCCGCCTTCGGCCCCGTAGACGATCACGTTGTAGTGGTCGGCCATGGTGATGCGCGCGATTCCCCCGAAGAAGTACGCGCGCGCCACACCCAGCTCGTTGCCTCCGGCCGTGGTGAGACGATCGGCCACCTCGTCCGCGAGCCAGCGCGCCTGGGCGAGCCCGCGCCAGTGGCCTTCCACGGCTGAATTGGACGCCAGCCGGTTGCCGCGCATGGCGTCGATGTTCTCCAGCTGCGTCGTCGGATGGAACAGCTCGTCGCTGAGCAGCCCGTGGCGCGTCAGCAGGCTGGAGTACGTGCCGGCGATGTTGCCCTCCGGCGTGTTGGCCAGCGTCCCCAGAAGCTCCTTCCGCTCCAGGTCCTCGTCCAGCAGGCTCGCCGGGTTGTCGACTTCGAGGAAGTCGCTGCAGCCGACGGCGGCGGTCAGCAGCACTCCCGTTGCGAGGGCCAGGAAGCCCCTCCCTCGTCCGGTTCGGGTGGTTCTTCCGGTACCGCGATCTTTGTCTCTAATCATCTCTCGACTCCCTTGTCTCCGGTGCATCGTCATGATTGCCTCCACAGGTTGAGCCCGTTCAGAACTGGGCCCTGAGGGAGAAGACCAGACGTCTCGGTGCGGGCACCTTGAGGTAGTCGACGTTCTGGGTGAAGTAGCTGGCGCCGGCGGTGCCCGCTTCGATGCCGCGGGTGCCTGGATCGATCCAGCCGTTCTTGGGCGAACTCAGATAATCGCTGAAGACCTTGACGTTCTTGGCGCCGACGCTGATCTGCGCGCTGGTGGCGGCAATACGCTCGGCGAGCGCATCCGGAAGCTGCCAGGAGATCGTGAGCTCCGCCCAGCGCACGTAGTCGCCGGGATAGACGGTGTTCGAGATGACGCCGTTGTGCTTGCGGCCGTACTCGTCCACCAGCCGCTGTTTCTCCTCGACGCTGGCGTTGGGGTCGTTCAGGGTATACTCGAGGGTTGCCACCAGCGGGCCGTTGCCCAGCGCGTTGCGCAGGTGATCGGTCTCGTTGGAGACGATGAAGCCGCCCGCCGCCTCGAAGATGTTGCGGAGTGTGAAGCTCCCGAACTGCATGGCGCTGCGGACGTCGACGGTCCAGTTGGGCTGCGGTCTGCCGATCACCGCCAGCGAGTCGGTGCCGTCGGCCGCCTTCAGGATGTTGGGCGCAATGTCCCGGCGGCTGCGAATCTCGTCGATGGGGCCGGAAAGGATATAGGGCTGGTTGGGGTCGACGATCGGGGCGATCCAGATGCCCGGCCACATCCCCTCGTAGAGGGAGTGGAAGCGGCGCCGGCTGCCGAGGCGCCGGTCGGGCTGCCCGCCCAAGTCGTCCGCCCATTGCTTGAGGTAGGTGGGGCTGACGGTCAGGTCCCACGTGAAGCTGGGGCTCTGCACCAGGCGTGCATCCGCGGTGAGCTCGAGTCCCCACGACTTTAGCGTGCCCAGATTCTGCAACTGCGAGCTGGTGAATCCGTCTCCGGGGGAAGGCGGCACCGGGAGCAGCGCGTCGTTGGTGGTCTGGTTGAAGTACACCAGCTCCATGCCGAAGCGGCCGTCCAGCAACCCGGCTTCGACCGCCATCTCGATCTCGGTCGAGCGTTCGGGCTTGAGGTCCGGATTGCCCAGGTTCTGAGGCGTGAGGTAGCCGCCGATGACGCTGCTGTTCGGGTTCCAGGTGCGCTGGGCGTCGAAGGCGCCCGGCTGCAGGCCGGAGGCGCCCAGCGCCGCGCGCAGCCTCAGCTCGTTCATCCAGCCGACGTTCCAGAAGTCGTATTCGGAGACCACCCAGGACACGCCTGCCTTGGGGTACACCTGGAGGCCGAAGTCCTCACCGAAGGCCGAGTTGCCGTCCGCGCGCACCCCTGCGGTGAAGAAGAGCCGGTCATCGAGCCCGATCTGTCCCTGCGCGAAGAGACCTGCGTTGATGACTTCCTCGAACCCCTCGCTCACCCCGGTGATCTGCGCGCCCCCGCTCAGCGTCTTGAGGGTGGGCGACCCGAACTCGCGCACGGACGCCAGCTCGAACGCCTGTACCTCGCGGAAGCTCTGGCCGCCGAAGGTCACGTTCCCGACCATCCGGTCGCTGATCTGGGTTTCCCAGTGTGTGCTGAAGTCCAGGGTCGTGGTGGCGAAGCGCGAATTCCTCACCCGCTTGTAACCGGTGACCGACTCCGCGACCACTCCCTGGGGGAAGAACTCGCTGAAGCGGCTGTCGATGAAGTTGTGCCCCACCTGAAGGGTGGAGCTGAGCCCCTCCCCCCACTGATAGACCAGCGAGCCGTTGAGCATGGTGTTCACGGACTCCTGGAAGTTCTCCGTGATGCGGCTGGCCAGGAGGGGCGTGTAGGCGCCGTGGGGGTTGGTCTCGGTGGCCCGCAGCGGATTCCCGAGCATGAGGTTGCCGAAGAGATCGCCCCAGCCGGGGGTGGCGGTCCTCAGATTGCGCCGAACGACGTTCACCCCGATCTGGCTGGTGAGCTTCTCGGTGTGGGTGAAGTCGAAGGAGGCGCGCACGGACTGGTTCGCCAGCTCGTTGTTGGGCGACGGGTTCACCTCTTCCATCAGGCGCCCGGACAGGTAGTAGCGCAGACCGGGCGTCCCGCCTCGAACGGACAAGTTGTAGTTCTGATGGTACGCGAACGCCGTGTTGGCGTCCCAGGGGCTGTCACAGAGGAGTTGGTGTTCGGACGCGTTGTATCCGCAGTTGTCCGGGAATGCGCGCGGGAAGGCCAGGTGCTGGAGGTCGGTGGAGAAGGCGTACACCGGCGCGCCCGTCTGTCCCCGCTTGGTGAAGATCTGGATCACGCCGCTGGAGGCTTCGGTGCCGTAGAGGGTGGCGGCGGCGGCGCCCCGGATGACCTCGACCCGGTCGATGTCCTGGGGGTTGATGTCCTGCAGCCGGTCGGTGGTGGCGGAGGACGCATCCTCGGTCGCGTTGTCCATGCGTACGCCGTCCACGTAGATGAGCGGGCTCTGCCGCTGGCTGATGCTCGAGGTGCCCCTCAGCACGATGGCGCTGCCCGCGCCGGTCTGACCTCCCGAGATCAGACCGCGGGCCCCGGCGAGGCGTCCCACCAGCGCGTCGGAGAGGCTGGTGATGGGCGCGATCGCGAGTTCGTCGGCGGTCACCGAGGTGATGGTCTGTCCCAGGCGCCGGCGCTGCGTGGGGGCGCCGGTTCCGGTCACCACGATCTCGTCGAGGTTCAGCGCCACCTCCTGGAGCTCGAAGTTCGCCTCGGCCGTCTGGTCCACCGCGACGGTGACCTCCATGGTCGCGGCGGCAAAGCCGATGCGTTCGACGCGGACCGTGTGGGTGCCGGCGTTGACGCCCAGCATGACAAAACGGCCGTTGGAGGCCGAAAGCGCTCCCATGCTCAACTCGGGGATGAACACCTGTGCCGACGAGATGGGCTGGCCGGTGGCGGCGTTGGTGACGAGCCCGGTGATCTGTCCCTGCTGGGCGGCCAGGGGGGCGGTCCACAGGAGGGCGACGGTGGCGAGAAGGGCGAGCATCGGAGCCGCGCGGGCGCCGGTCGCCGTGGATGTGGTTTCGAACATCGGGTAACTCATTGAACCTCCTGCGTTTGTCGCATTCGGAAGGGGGCGCTCTTCACGATTCCCATCAGAATCGACGATATGCTGTAGTTGCTGTTGGCCGCCGCCCGCGTGATGGCGCGGATGGTCGGCTGATCCAGATGGTCGGCGGGTCGCCCGATCGCGTAAGAGAACAGATGCTCGGTGAAGTTGCGGGCGAGCGGGATCGGACGCTTGAGGAGCACCGCCGCCAGCTCGGAAGGTGAGCTGAGGGCGGTGCCGTCATAGAAGATGCCGCGGGTGTCGAGCGGGGCCATGTTCTCGCGCACCCGCCAGCGGCCGGTGACGTCGAAGTTGTCGAGCGCCAGGCCGATGGGATCGATGAAGTTGTGGCAGGAGCTGCACACCGGGCTGGAGCGGTGCAGTTCCATGCGCTCGCGCGTGGTCAGGATGCGGCCCCCGTCGGCGTCCGGGCTGCCTTCAAGGGTGGGGACGTTGGGCGGCGGCGGAGGTGGAGGCGTCCCCATCAGTACCTCCATCACCCACTTTCCGCGCAGCACGGGCGAGGTCCGGCCCGACATGGAGGTGAGGTGCAGGACGCTACCGTGGCCGAGGACGCCCCGGCGGCGGTCGTCCGGGTAGCCGACGAGGCGGAAGTCTTCGCCCCGGAAGTCGGCTTCGATGCCGTAGTGCCGCGCGAGCCGCCGGTTGAGGAAAGTGTAGTCCGCGTCGAGCAGTTCGAGCAGACTCCTGTCCTCCCTCACCAGGTGGTTGAAGAGCAGCTCGGTCTCCCGCACCATGGCATCGGCCAGCTGCTGCGAGAAGTCGGGGTAGAGGTAGGACTCCGGCCATACCTTGCCCACGTCCTGCAGCCTCAGCCACTGGTGCGCGAAGCGGGTGGCCAGGGTCTCCGAGCGCGGATCGCGCAGCATGCGCTCGACCTGCGCCTCCAACACCTCCGGATCCGAGAGCCGGCCGCTCCCCGCGACCTGGAGCAGCTCCTCGTCGGGCACCGTCGCCCAAAGGAAGAAGGAGAGCCGCGTGGCGAGGTCGATTTCGCTCAGGGGGTAGCCCTCGCCCGGCCGCGTGTCGGCTGGTTCACGCTCCAGCCGGAAGACGAACTCCGGGGACACCAGGATCGCCTGCAGGCCCATCTGCACCCCGGTCTCGAAGCCTCCTTCGGCCGCGGCCGCATCGTAGAAGCTCATCAGGTCGTCGATGTCGTCGGCCGACGGCGGCCGGCGGTGGGCGCGCGCGGCGAGCCGCGAGAGGATCGACTGCGCGCACGGGCGGGCTTCCTCGGCCGCGGATGGACGACACGTGAAGATCCGTTGCCGGCTCCCGGTCTCCGCCACCCCCGAGACGTGGGTCGGCCCGGTGATGAGCAGCTCCTTGAGGTGCGTGAGGCCGGTTACCCCGTAGCTGCCTCCCGCGGTACCCGCCGCCGACCAGGCGGCGGGGCTGAAGCGGTCCTCGTAGGGTCCCTCGATGACGTTGACGAACGCGGCCGAGACCCTGCGCTGTCCGGCGCGCACGAAGATCGGTTCGGTCTCGATGGCGGGCACGGTGCGCACGGCGTTGTATTCGAGCCTGAGGACCGCGACCGGATCCCCGTCGATGGAGATGTCGATGTCCTCGGCGGCGACCTGGTTGCCGCTGCCGAACTCCGTCTCGACGCGGAAGACGTACTCGCCGTCCGCCGGAAAGTCGTGCGTCACCACCATCCCGCCCCTGGTGCCGAAGGGCGCGCCCTCGACCTGGTCCCAGGCATGCTGCGACACCTCCATGGGGTTGCGGTGCTTGGTGGTGGAGGACAGGGCCCGCGGGTTTCCGATGGCGAGCCGGCTCACGTCGATGGCCGCCTTGAGGTAGGAGTCCAGCAGGGTGGTCGAGAGCCCCTGCGCGGCGGACATGTTGTCGAAGCTCCCCACCAGCAGGTCCTCCGGGAGCCAGTTGTCCGCGTTCACCTCGAGTCCCAGGAGTTCGTGGACGACGCGCTCGTACTCGGGCCGGCTGAGCCGCTGAAACCGCCGCGTGCCCAGATTGGGAGCCGCTCGGGCGGCCTCGTCGACGGAGGACTCGAGCGTCTCGACCAGCGACAGCAGGGTATCGGCGGACGGGCGCGGAATCCCCGGCGGCGGCATCATCCCCGCGCGCAGCTTGCGGATCATCTTTTCCGACGTCTCGCGCTTCTCCCGGGCCTGATCCACGGCGAAGTGCTGCAGCGAGAGGTTGCCGGTGAGGAGCGCGTCGTTGTGGCAGACGACGCAGTACTGCTGGACTACGGCCGTGAGCGCGGGAGATGGCAGGGCGGGCGAGGGAGCGGCCGCGGGCTCCGCCGCGAGCCGGACCTCCGGGTCCGGACCAGGGTTCTGGAGGGATGCGGTTCGAACGACATCGGGTATACCGGCGCCCAGCATGAGTCCGATGCCGGCCACCGACCACGTTGCGAGGAGAACCGAACCCTCGGGGAGTCTCTTCATACGCCGCCCTTGAGACCGTCGGTAGGAGGCCCGCTCCGTGTCCGTAGCCACACACCGCCCCCTTAGCCAATAACTAATACGCTACGGGAGGCTTTTCCGCACGGATTCAGAGGAGATCGGCGCACAGGGAGATGGGCGCGTTGGAGCTGCTGAACGGCTCGGGCCCGGTCGAGCTGCCGGGTTGCCCGACCCGGCGGGTTCGCGGGGCACGGCAGGCGTTGACGGCATGGTTATACCATGGTAGTAGTATGGTATGAAAACCGCGATTTCGCTCTCGGATGAATTGTTCGCATCTGCCGACGCCCTGGCGAAGCGCTTGCGGGTGTCCCGAAGCGAACTTTACGCGACTGCTGTTTCGGAATACGTAGCGAAGCACCGGGATGCAGACGTCACCGCGCGGCTCGATGCCGTGTATGCGGACCTTCCGAGCGGGATTGATCCGGCCCTTCGTCGGGCCCAGGCCCGTTCGATCGGCGAAGAATGGTAGTTGCGCGAAGAGAGGTCTGGTGGGCGGATCTGGACGAGCCGCGCGGATCCGAACCCGGCCACCGCCGCCCGATCCTGGTCGTTCAGGCCGACGCATTCAACCGAAGCAGGCTCAGAACGGTGATTGGCGTGGCCCTGACGTCCAGGACACGCTATCTCGACGCTCCCGGCAATGTGCTCCTGTCGGCGACTGAAACGGGCTTGCCGAGGGACTCCGTCGCCAACGTGACTCAACTCGTGACCCTGGATGAAGACTATCTCGCCGAGCGCTCGGGACAGATTCCACGAGTGCTCATGAGCCGAATAGAGGCGGGTCTCCGCCTGGTCCTGGATCTTTGACCGGCGCCGCTCCCGCGAGTCGGCGTCAGCGAACGCTCATGCGATCGGGGTGAGCCTCACCACCGTGGTGGCGCGGCCTCCCCCGCCGGAGAAGCTTACACGGATCGTACCATCCGATTGGCCGGATACGCTCACGTTGGCGTCGGTCGAGGTGGCGTCGATCGGCGTGCCGAAGAGCTCAACGCCGTAGTCGCGCCCCGCTGTGCCCTCGAGGGTCAGCAACCAACCCACGTCGTCGGCCACCAGGTCGAGGATCCGGAGGCCTGTGCTGCGCTGGCCCGGCTCCAGGTCGATGCGGGGTGGCGCCACCGCCAGTCCGCCCTCCCAGGTCACAAGGATCTCGGTGACCGCGCCTCGGTCGGCCGGGGCTCCCGGCTCGGCCCCCTCCCGCCCCCCCGCGCCGTTGCCCACCTGGACGCGGATCGCTCCCGCGATCGGAAGCGCAGCGGGCACACCGTCCACAGCCACCGTCACGTTGCGTGCGCCGACGGGCACGTCGGGCACGAAGTCGAGGTCGAGGCGCGGCCCGGCGGCTCGGATCGCGGTGCGCCGCTCCCCGCCCTCGGCCGACCACCGCTGCCGCATCTCGACCTCGAGGGTCGTGTTCCCCGCGCGCAGGCCGCGCACCGAGGCCCCCGGCCAGTCGGGCGGCAGCTGGGGCGCGAGCCGGGCCCGCCCGAGGGGCGCATCCGGCCGCCATCCGAAGACCCCCCGCAGCAGCGGCGTCACCAGCATCGAGGTCGCGAAGAACTGGTGCGGCACGGTCTGGTCGAGGGGCTGATAGAAGCTCCCCGAGAGGAGCTCCGGGTGCCGTCCCAGGGACCAGTCGAAGGTCATCTGCTTGACTGCGTCCATGAGATGGAAGCCCGCCCAGGGACGGCGGTAGCGGTACTGCGCCCACGCCGCGAACCCGGTCACGAAGGGCCACACGGTGCCCTGGTTGTACTGCAGGGGGTCGTAGAGGTCGCTCTCGGTCGAAAGCATGTGCGCGCCCCAGTCGGACGAGACCCGGTCGCCGGCCATCCTGGTCAGGGTTGAGCGCGCGCGTTCGTCGTCGAGCAGACCGAAGGAGGCGGCCGTGGCGGGCCAGACCGTGAGGTTGTCGTTGGTGCCGCCCCCGCGAAGGATACCGAAGGCGTGGTGGCCCTCCGCTTCGCGCCAGTAGGCCCCGTTGAGCGTCTCCCCGGCGTCGGTCGCAAGGCGGATCGCCACCTCCCCGATCTCGTCGTCGCTCATGTGTCGAGCCAGTGCGCGCGCCCCGTCGAGCGCCGCCACCCACACGGCAGCCAGGTAGACGTCCTGGTGGATCGCCTCCCCCAGCCCCCCCACCTCGACCGCGCCGAGACCGCCCACCGTGTTCTCGATGATGCCGTCGCCGTCGGTCTCGGCGGTAAGGCACCACGCCCACGCGCGCCGGTAGGCCGGCCACAGCTCGCGCACCAGCTCGTCGTCGCCGCTGGCCCGCCAGTACTCGTAGAGCGCGAGCATCCAGTACGGCGTGGTGTCGGCGTGGTAGTAGGCGTAGGGGTACGTGTCGAACCAGTCGAGGTGCGCCGCGGCCTGCGAGATCTCGTGGGTGATCTTGCCGTCGGCGCGCTGGTAGCGGGCGAGAAACGCCAGCTCCTCCGCCACCAGGTCCCATTGGCCCAGCGCGTCCATGGCGAAGGTGTTGATCGCCGCGTCGCCCCCGAAGAACCAGCCGAACCCGGGGCGTGTCCCGTTGCCGGACAGCCCCCAGCCGGCCACGAAGCCGCACCCCAGGTCCGGGTTGCACACCCGCTGTTCCTCCAGGTTGATCTTGGCCCACTCGAGGGCGAGGTCCAGCTCCGCATCCGGCGTCTCGATGGACACCGTTGAGGCGAGGGCGTCGTCCGCCCACGCCCGCTTGCCGCGATAGAGCGACTCCGCGTCCGCGATCAGCCGCCGGTAGTCGTCAAGGACGGCGTCGCGCGGAGCCGTCCCGCCCGCCACCGCGATGGGGACGAACTCGCGCCGCGCCCGCTCCGGGTCGACGGGGATCACCATCGTTCGCGGGGCCTCGCCGAGCTGGTGCGCGGGATGCTCGACCGAGTTCGTGGCCCAGGGCGAACCCACAACCGCGTTGCGGGTCTGCAGGCTCTCGGAGAGGACGAAGACGCGCCGCCCGGCATCCCAGTACGCGTACTGCCCCCCGATGGAGCCGGGCCACATGTAGTTCAGCACCGGCTCGAATTCGGCCACCACCTCGAGCCTCTCGGGGCTGTCCACCTCCAGCAGAACCAGGAGGCCGGGTGCAGCCGTGTCCGCGGGCGCGAGGATGTGCTGGCGCACCTGGAAGGCCGCGTGGCTGTAGGTGATGGTGGTGAGTTCGGGCCGCACGTGGACGGTCCGGGCCACTTCGCTGCCCGGAACAGGCGCGGCGTTGCCGGAGGTCGAGAAGCTCAGGCGGAAGCCGTTTCCGATCTTCAGCGGATGCACCCAGAGCTCGGCTTCACCGGTCTCGAGCCCCAGCCATGCCGCGCGCGGGCCGACGACGCCGAGGTATTCCCCGGGCCGCACCGGGCCGGTGAGCTCGATGTGGGAGGAGGCGATGTCGAAGCGCGGTACGGAGAGGGTGGTCAACTCGGCGGGCGGGGGGAGCTGGGCGTGCGCGGGCGCGATAGTGAACGCAATCGACATCGCAAGGAGCGGAACGGCCGCGTAGAGGAGCGCCCTGCATGGATGAACGCGAAAAACCATCTCACTTCCTCCCCGGGTGCGGGACGGGCGGGTTGCAGTCAGCCTACACCGTTCGGCGTCGGAAACCCAGTCCCGCCGCCACCTTCGCCTGACTTCGATCCAAGGTGACGAATGAGATCATCTCCGCCGTCCTGCCGCCGTTTCCGGGGTCGGCCCGACATTCAGTATGTTGTTGGTGACCGGCGACGTGCGATCCCGCGGCGAGCGCCGGACATCGCCGCGGAGCCTCGAAGGTGGTGATGGTTGCGAACTCCTCGATGGCCCGCCGCTCACGAAACCGCTTCGAACGTGGCATGGTGGGAAATCAGCGCGAATCCGTCACTCTGGCAAGCCACTACTCGCGCTTCCGCGTGTCGGATCGCGTGCTGCTGACCGGGCATTCGCACCAGGCCTGGCCGGACGTCGCCTTCGAGGCCCAGCAGCAGGCCTGGCTCGACGCCGCCGAGCATGTGGACGACAAATGGGAGCGGGCCTTCGGGAGGGCCGACCAGGTGCGCGCGGGCTACCGGCGACTCCTGGACGACCCCGACGGCCACATCGCGCTCGGCCACAACACCCACGAGCTGGTGACTCGGTTCCTGTCGGCGCTGCCGTTGCGGGACCGGCCCCGGCTGGTCACCACGGACGGTGAATTCCACACCATCCGGCGACAGCTCGACCGACTCGAGTCCGAGGGGCTTGAGATCGTCAGGGTGTCGGCGCGCCCGGATGCGCCTTTGGCCGAGGGGCTCGCGCGGGCGGTGGACGACCGGACTGCGGCGGTGCTGGTGTCATCCGTCCTGTATCGGGACGCGCGCATCGTGGATGGGCTGCGTGACGTGGCGGAGGCCTGTGTGCGGGTGGGCGCCGAGCTGCTCGTCGACGCCTACCACTCCCTCAACGCGGTCCCTTTCTCGGTGGTGGAGATGGGGCTCGAAAACGCGTTCGTGGCAGGGGGTGGATACAAGTATTGCCAGCTGGGGGAAGGGAACTGCTTCCTCCGGTTCCCGCGCGACTGCCGGCTGCGGCCCGTTCTGACCGGATGGTTCGCCGAGTTCGCGACCCGTGCCCATGCGCCCGGCGACGGTGGCGTCGCGTACGCCGAAGGACACCTCCGTTTTGCCGGGGCGACCTACGACCCCGTCAGTCACTACCGCGCCGCGGCCGTCTTCGCATTCTTCCGCGAGCAGGGGCTGGGGATCGGCCGGTTGCGCGGGATGAGCCTGAGACGGATTCGGCGGCTGGCGTCGGGAATCGACGCGCTGGACCTCGATCCTGCGGTGCTGCGGCGCGACCGGACCGTGCCGCTGTCGCGGCGCGGTGGATTCCTGGCCCTGGAGTCGCCGCATGCGGCGGAAATATGCAGCAAGCTGCGGGTACGCGGGGTCCACGTGGACTTCCGGGGCAGCACCCTGCGATTGGGCCCGGCACCCTACGTCACCGACACCCAGCTGGATGAGGCAATGGCGGCTTTGGCGGAGGTGGTGGGTTAGTCGAAGGCCATGCAGGAGGTCTGGTCCCGGACGGGACCCTTGGCCCATGCGAGTACGCTGGATGGGAGGACGACCCGATGTCGTCGGACGCAGGCCCACCGGTACGGTCGTTCCATCCGCTTCTGCTCAATTACGTGAGCAGTCGGCCCGGCGGATGGTGGATCCACCGGGTGGCGCCCTTTTCCGTAAACGAGGATCCGGTTGCTGCGCTGCGCGGACTGGAGAAGATCGTCCGCTCCATGCCGCGTACCGAGATCGTGGTGGCGACGGACACCCGCCTGTATGCGGTTTGCCGGACGAGGCTCATGAGGTTTCGCGACGACCTCGAGTTCCGGTATACGCCCGAGGACGGGGTCGTCCACGTTCGCTCGGCCTCGCGGGTCGGCATCTTCGATTTCGGCGTGAACCGGCGGCGGGTCGAGCGGGTGCGCAAGGCGTTCACGCAGCGGAGAGGAACCGGCCGCACCCGCCTATTCCCGCGCGGAGCCCGGATCACCGTCGAAGCGCTGGCCGGCGATCCCTATCCGCTCTTCCACGAGCTGAGGGCCGCGGAGCCGGTGACATGGGTTCCGGCGCTGCGCATGTGGATGCTCACGCGGCGGGACGACATCGTGAGGGTGCTGGCGGACTGGGAACGCTTCACCACCGACGCTCCGGCATCGACCATCCGCGACATCTTCGGATCGCACATGCTCACCACCGACGGCGAGCGGCAGATCCGGTACAAGCGTCGCTTCATCGGGCCCTTCCGGCGCGGGAACCTGGAGCGCAATCTGCTGGGAACGGTCCGGGCGGTGCTGGACGGGCTGATGGAGGAGCTGGAGGGCGGCCCGCGGCGCGCGGCCGATCTGCGGGCCCGGCTGGCGCGGCCTCTGTCGGTGCGGAGCATCTGCCGGGTGCTGGGGCTCCCGGAACCGGATGGCCCACGCCTGCTGGCCTGGTACGACGACTTCGCCGCGGCGCTCGAGAACTTCACGGGCGATCCGGAGGTGCGGGGGAGGGGCCAGATCGCGGCACGCGAGTTCGGCGCGTACGTGACGCCTTTCCTCCAGGGGCAGCGCCCGGTGCCCGAAGGCTCGACGATTGCGGAACTCCGCACCGACGCCGAGCCGCTTGCCGAGGCGGAGATGGTGGCCAACCTGCTGATCGTCCTCTTCGGCGGCATCGAGACCACCGAGTCGGCAATCGCCAGCGCGATCTGGGCCGCACTGTCTCATCGAATGCCCTCGCGGCTGCCGGCAAAGGACGCGGACCGCCTGGACGATGTGTTCGAGGAGTCGCTCAGGTGGGACGCGGCGGTCCAGTCCTGCACGCGCTTCACCACGGAGCCGGTCGAGATCCGGGGGGTAAGGATTCCCGCTGGCGAGACGGTTCAGTGCATGCTGGGCGCGGCCAACCGCGATCCCGCTCATTTCGAGGATCCCGACCGGTTCAACCCGGACCGGCCCAACGCCCGCGACCACCTTTCCTTCGGCGCCGGACGCCACTTCTGTCTCGGAGCCACGCTGGCTCGCATCGAGGCGCGGGAGGCTCTGGCGCGGGTGTTCCGGCTGCCGGGGCTGCGGCTCGACCCGGAGCGGCCCAGCCGTCCGCACGGCCACGAGTTCCGCGCCCCGCCGGGGGTGTGGGTGGTCTGGGATGAGAAGTTGAACTAACGGGCGCGCCGTCTTGCCGCCCCGACAATTCCTGGATTCAAGGAGATTCCCGTGAGTTCATCCCCAGCCTCCCCGGTGTCCATCCCCGGCCCCGCTGTTTCGGTTCGCGGCCTTCGCTCCGCCATGGGCCGCCTGGCGGCGGGGTTGCTCGCCGCCGCGCTTCCCCTTTCCGCACAGGACCTCCCCCGTGTCGCGCCCGAAGACTACGGGCGCTGGGAGACTCCCGGGCCGGCGGTGCTTTCGCCGCATGGAGACTGGATCGCCTACGAAGTCACCCGCGTCGACGAGACGGCGGAGTTGCGGGTGCGGCGCGTGAGCGAGGACTCGACGCGCGTCTTTCCGTGGGGCGAGTCCCCGGGCTTTCCGCCTGACGGACGCTGGCTGGCGTGGACCGTGGGGCTGTCGCCGGAGGAGAGCGAACGGCTCGACGAGGAGGGCGAGACCGCCCGCGAAGGGGCGGCGCTGCTGGATCTGGCCAGCGGAGAGATCCGCCGGTTCGAGGCGGTGTCGGAGTGGAGCTTCGACGCGTCGGGGCGATACATCGCGCTACGCGGAGAGGCCCCCGAAGAGCCCGAAGGGAAGGGGGCCGACCTGCGGGTTGTGACGGTGGCCGCGGGCTCGGAGACGAGTTTCGGCAACGTCGCCGAGATGGAGTGGAGCTCCTCGGCATCGCTGCTTGCGATGGTGATCGCGACCGGGACCGATCTGGGCAACGGCGTGCAGATCTACGATGCCGGCTCGGGCACGCTCAGGTCGGCGGACGCGTCGGGAGCCCGCTACCGGGGGCTGGCGTGGCGCGACGATGCGGCCGACCTGGCTGCCCTGCGCTCGCGTGGAGATGCCTCGGCCGCGGGCGCCGCGTACGACGTGCTGGCCTGGCGCGGCCTCGACCGGGGACTGGAGGTGGTGGTCCTCGACGAGGGGGTGGCCGGCATCGCCGACACGCTGGAGGTCGTGGACCGGGCGCCGCAGTGGTCCGACGACGGCGCCATGATCTCGGTCGGGCTCCGGCCCCGGGAAGAGGATGCCGGGGATGACCCGGATGCTGCGGCGGGCACAGAGGCCGGGGCCGGCGTGACCGCGCCCGACGACGAAACCGACGCGCCGGACACCAGCCCGGACACGCGGTCCGCAGATTCGGGGGACGAGGAGGAACCGGACCTTCCCGGGCTCCAGATCTGGCACAGCCGGGACGTGCGCATCTTCCCGCAGCAGCAGGCGGCGGAGGCGCTGGACGCGAACCGCGCCCTGCTGGCCGTCTGGCACCTGGACGAGGATCGCGTCGTGACCATCGGCTCCGACCTCATGGCGAACGCGGCCCTGCTGCACGGCTGGGAGTTCGCGCTCGAAGACATCTCCGAGCCCTATCCTTTCGGGGCGATGTTCGGCCGGCCCTATCACGACGTCTGGGCCATCGATGTCGGCACGGGAGAGCGGCGCGCGCTCCTGACCCGGGTGCGCTATGAGTGGCCCGGCGCGGACGGCAGCCGGCTGGTTTCGTACGACGGCGCCAACTACTCGAGCGTCGACATCGCGACCGGGGAGCGCCGCGACCTGACCTCGAACCTGCCCACCTCCTTCGCCAATGCCGAGTACGACACCCCCACCGACGTTCTCCCGCCGTACGGCTTCGCGCCCGGGGGATGGCTGGAGGACGGCGACGACGTGCTCCTCTACGACGAGCACGACATCTGGCGGGTGGCGCTGGACGGGAGCGGTGCCGAGCGGCTCACCGGCGGAGCCGGGACCGGGGTCACGCATCGGGTCGCGCGCCTGCCGGACGACGATACCCCCGGCGTCGATCCCGGCGCCTCCCTCTACCTGACGCTCTACGACGAAAAGACGGAGCAGCGGGGGTACGCGCGGCTCAGCTCCGGCTGGGCCGGGCCTCCGGAGACGCTGGTGTTCGAGGACCGCCTGGTGGACGGCCTGGCGCACGCGGACAGCGCCGACGTGTTCCTCTACCGCGCCCAGGCCTTCGACGACCCGCCCGACTACTTCGTCGGGGGTCCCGGCCTTGCCGGCGCGGTCCAGGTCACCGACATCAACCCCTTCCTCGCGGAGGTGGCGTGGGGCCGGGCCGGGCTGGTGGACTTCACGAGCGAGGGCGGGCGGGACCTGCAGGCGGTGCTGCTCTACCCGGCGGGCTACGAGGCCGGGCAGGCGGTACCGACCATCGTCTACACCTACGAAATGCTCTCGCCGCAGATGCACCGCTTCAGCGCTCCCAGCGAGCGCGACTACTACAACTTCACGGCGTGGACCCAGCACGGGTACGCGGTGCTCCTCCCCGACATCGTGTACCGGGCGCGCGACCCGGGCGTGAGCGCGCTGGAATCGGTGCGGGCCGCGGTGGCCAGGGTGGTCGACATGGGGGTGACCGACCCCGACGCCGTCGGGCTCATCGGCCACTCCTGGGGCGGCTACCAGGCGACCTACCTGCCCACCCGCACCGACATCTTCGCGGCCTCGGTGGCGGGCGCGCCGCTCACCGACTTCGTGAGCTTCATGGGGGCCATTCACTGGAACCCGGGGATTCCGGAGGTCGACCACTGGGAGACCGGTCAGGCGCGCATGGAGGTTCCCTTCTGGGAGGATCCCGAGGCCCACCGGCGCAACTCGCCCATCCACGAGGTTCACAATCTCGAGACGCCGCTGCTCATGGCCTTCGGCGACGACGACGGGGTGGTGGACTGGGACCAGGGAACCGAATTCTACAACTTCGCGCGGCGGGCCGGGAAACAGATGGTGCTGCTGGTCTACGAGGGCGAGGACCACGGGTTCCGCGAGGAGGCCAACCAGAAGGACTATCACCGGCGTATCCTGGAGTGGTTCGGCCACTACCTGAAAGGCGATCCGGCTCCGTCGTGGATTACCGGGGGCGTGACCCTGCAGGACCTTGAAGAGGAGAAGAAGCGGGTGGCCGGCGGCGGGAAGAGAGCGGGCGGCAACTCGTGAGAAGCACGACGGAGCCAACCTCACCCGGCACCGGGTCCATCGACCAGCCCGCCGCCCGATACGCGGACCGCGCCCGCCGCTTCGATCGGGAGGCGGCGGAAAGGGCCGGGGTGGTCCGATCGTACGAGCGGCTCCGGCTCCTGGTCTTCGTGGCCAGCGGGGCCGGCGTCTGGCTGTTGATCTCGCAGGGACGCGGCCAGGCGGCTTGGCTGCTCGTGGCCGGTGCTCTCGCCGCCTTCGCGATGGTAGTCGCGCGGCACCGGGCCGCCCGGCGGCACCTGCGCCGCGCCGAGCTGATGGCCGACTTCAATCGCGAGGGGATCGCCCGTGTCGAGCGCCGCTGGTCCGACCTGCCGCGGCCGGTCCGTACCCCGGCGCCGGGGAACCACGACTACGCGGACGACCTGGACCTGCACGGTCACGCGTCTCTCCTTCACCTGGCAGGCGTCTGCGGAACTCCACCCGGCCGAGAGACCCTCTGGTCCTGGCTTCTTGCGCCCGCGGATCCCGATACCATCGTCCTGCGCCAGCAGGCAGTGCGCGAGATGTCCGGCGCCTTCGACTTCCGGGACCGCATCGCGGCCGAAGCCCGGCTGACGAAAGGCGCGTCGATGCAGGAGGTGGAGGACTTTCTGCGCTGGGCGGAGGGCCGGGACCGGCTGTCCGGGCGCACCTGGCTGCGCGCGGCCGCCATTGTGCTTCCGCCGGTGAACCTGGCCGCCATCATTCTCTGTTCCCTGGGGATGGTGTCCGCAGCCGCCGTCGCCTGGCCACTTCTCATCTCGGCGCTGGTGCTCACCCCGGCGTGGAGGGCGATCGCCCGAGCCTGCTCCGAGGCCGACGATGGCGAGTCGGGCGTGCGGCACTACGGGCCGCTTCTCAGCCTTCTGGCCAACGCGCCCCTCGATTCCCGCTACGCGTCCGACCTCCGCCAGCGGCTGGGTGCCGGCACCAGGCCGGCTCATCGCGAAATGGCGAGGCTGCGCCGGCTTCTGGATATGGCGGAAGTCAGAAGGTCGCCTCTGTTCCACTTCCCGCTGTCGCTCGTCCTGCTCTGGGACGTACATGTCCTGGCCGCCCTCGAACGCTGGAAGGAGCGGTCGGGCGCCGGCGTCCGAACATGGCTCCGCGCCGTCGGCGAGGCCGAAGCGCTGGCTGCCCTGGCGGCGCTCGCCGCCGACAACCCCGACTGGACCATGCCCACGCTGGACACCGAAGCCGACACCCTTCGTGGCCGGACCCTGGGCCATCCTCTGCTCGCCCCCGGGCTCTGCGTGCGCAACGACGTGGAAGTGGGACCGGCAGGCTCGTTTCTGCTGGTGACGGGCTCGAACATGTCCGGGAAGTCCACCCTCGTGAAGGCAGTCGGCCTGAACGTCGTGCTCGGCCAGGCGGGCGGACCGGTGTGCGCCGAGGCGCTGCGCATCCCGCCTCTGCGCGTCGTCACCAGCATGCATGTCGCCGACTCCCTCGCCGACGGCGTGTCCTTCTTCATGGCCGGGCTCCAGCGCCTCAAGCAGGTCGTGGATGTGGCCGAGACGGCTCATGGGCATCCCGGCTTCGGCGCCGGGGAGGAGGCGCCGGCGGGTGGAGCGGCGTCCGCGAGCCCCGGAGTCCTCTACCTCCTCGACGAGGTTCTCCAGGGTACCAACAGCGCCGAGCGCAGGATCGCCGCGCGCACCGTTCTGCGCAGGCTGCTCCACTCCGGCGCGATCGGTGCCGTGACGACCCACGACCTGACGCTGGCCGACGCGGACGACCTCAAGGCCCGGGCCGTCCCCGTCCACCTTACCGAGTCCGTCGGCGACGGGAACGAGGGGCTGACCTTCGATTATCGCCTCAGGTCCGGCATCGCCACGTCGACGAACGCCCTGCGGCTCCTGGAGCTCGTGGGGCTCGGCGGCGGCGATGGCTCGAGATCCGCAGGCAGGGCAGCTCCCTGAGACGGATCAGGCGGAAGCGGTGACCGGAACCGTTCCGTTCCCGGGATCAGTCGCCGAACGAAACCCGGAGTGCGCGGGCGGTCCGCACGATGTCACCGTCCACGGGCACGATCTTGCGCCGCTTGACGGCCTCGGCGAGAGGCACCGCCTTCACGTCGGGCGGCTCCAGCGCGACCATGCAGCCGAACTGTCCGCGTTCGGCGAGTTCGATGGCCGCGGATCCGAATCGCAGGGAGATGATGCGGTCGTAGGCGGTTGGGGCGCCGCCCCGCTGCAGGTGCCCCAGCACCAGGCTGCGGGTTTCGTGGCGGGTGCGTTCCCTCAGCTGGTGGCTCAGCAGCCTGGCGGCCCCTCCGAGCCGGCGCTTCAGCCCGGCCCCGTCGTCCACATAGGAAGCTTCTCCGCCCACGGGAAGGGCGCCTTCGGCCACGACCACGATCGCGTACTCGTGGCCTCCGCTCCACCGTGCCTCGATCGCCTCCACCACGCGGTCGAGCCTGAAGGGGATCTCCGGGATGAGGATCACGTCGGCAGCCGCGGCGACGCCGGCGAAGAGCGCGATCCAGCCTGCGTGCCGTCCCATCAGTTCCACGACCATGATGCGCTCGTGCGCCTCGGCCGTGGAATGGAGCTTGTCGATGGCGTCGGTCGCGGTCTGGACGGCGGTGTGAAAGCCGAAGGTGACCACCGTGGCGTCCAGGTCGTTGTCGATCGTCTTCGGTACGCCGATGACGTTGAGGCCCCTCTTCGCCAGGTCGCGCGCGATCCTGAGCGAACCGTCACCACCGATCGCGATGAGGCCGTCGATCCCCATCTCGCGAAACCGGTCGATGACTTCGCCGGAACGATCGACGGTCCGGATCGACCCGTCGGGTAGCGTCACCTGGAACGAGAACGGGTTGCCGCGGCTGGTCGTGCCGAGGATCGTGCCGCCCTCGTGGGTGATCCCGCGGACCGCGGGCTCGTCGAGTACCACGACCCCGCCGTAGCCTGCCTGGAAGAGACCCGAGTAGCCTTTGCGGATCCCGAAAACCTCCCACCCCCGCGCCCGGCCCGCGAGCACGGCCGCGCGGATTACGGCATTCAGGCCTGGAGCGTCTCCGCCGCCGGTGGTGATCGCGATGCGCATGGTTGTCTGCCGGACCTTCGGGGTTATCCGCCCTCCCGCTTCGCGATTGCCTCGAGGACCAGTTCCTGGATGAGCCCGTCGTAGGCATCGACGATCGGCAGTTGAGCCGCCCTGTCCAGCATTTCGCGCGCCCGCTCCTCGCCGTTCTCTTCGTCGAGGTCGGGGAGCCGGGCGGCGTACTCGAAGAGCACGACCCTCGACTCCGGCGCCATCTGCAGCGCCTGCTCGAACAGTACGACGGCGGCCGGTCGATTCCCTCCGTACATCCGCCGCGCGATGAACCCTTCCGCCGCGATGTCGGCGTGCCATCCGCCGAGCGCCAGTCTGGCTTCCCAGAGATAGGGATCGAGGCGAATCGCTGCATCGAGCCGCTCGCGAATGCTTCCCGCGAGGCCCTGGCGGAGCGCCGTGATCGCACCCACGCCCTGAGCGTATCGGCCGAGTGCGTGGGCGGCCTGATAGTGCGCCTCGGCGTTTGTCGAATCGGCGAGCATGGCCGCGTCGCCCATCTCTATCGCGCGGTCGACCAACTCCTCCCACTCATCCTCGGTCGCGAAGTAGTGCGCGTGTATCGCGAGCGATTGCGCGCCAAGGGCGTAGCCGTCGGACGTCGCCAGCGCTTCGGCCAGTTCCGCCGCCTCGAGAAAACGCCCTTCCGCAAAGGCGGTTCTGGCGTCGTCGAGGGATTGCGCGCCGGCGTCGGCCGCGGGGAGCACGAGGCATCCCAGCGCCACGCATCGCAAAACGGTCATCCTGGTCTCCACAGGTTCGGCCCGCCCGCACGGCACGGGCGCGTGTCTCTCCCGCACTGCACTGCACCGCGTCGCACGGGTCCTGCCGGTCGCAGCGGCCTCCCTGTGCGGCGTCGCACCGGGGACGGAGCATGCCCTGGCACATGCCGGCGTCGCCCGGCGTCCGTCGGCATCCCGGATGCGCCCCAAGAATCGGACGGGCGCGATAGCGCCGCAAGGCCCGGTGTTCGATCCTGCCGGCGCCCCGGTGGATCGCGCCGCCCACGGGCGAAGCCTCGCCCCCGGGCCATCGCCCGTCGCCGAGCCCGGATCCGGTCGAGCGCCTTGAAGCAGCGGCCTGCGGGCTGCTAGACTTCGTCCGGGCAAGGGACCACGACAGTTGTCCGATGAGTAAATCTATCTTGAAGCGATAAAACAGGTTAGGGCATCCCGGCGCATGCCCCCCCGAACCTTCTTCCGTTCGCGCCGCAAACCCGCCGGAGGGGATCTCATGGCCACGTCGTCCGTTGAATGGCGGTATCACCGCCCGGGCTGAACCAGTTGCAAGCGTACGCAAGAGTTTCTTGCGCAGAATGAAATCGCGACCGGGGAAGTGCAGAGCGCCACGCGCAGTCCCGTCGCGGGCGACGAAGTGCTGACCCTCCTGGAAGGCGTGAGCGACCTCCATGTCGCCAGGGGGAAAAAGATCGTCCACGTCGATCTTGGCGCCGACAGGCCCGCCGACGAGGAGTTGGTGAAGCTTCTCTGCAGCCGTTTCGGGAAGCTGCGCGCGCCGACGATGCGCAGCGGGGATCGGCTTCTGGTGGGATACAACGCGGAGATGCTGGCGACGCTGCTCAGCCCGGAGGGATGAGCCGGCCGGGGCGGATCGGTCCTCTCGCGCCGTTCTTCGCCCGCGGGAGGCCGCTGATCGCCGACGGGGGTCTGGCGACGGCGCTCGAAGCCCGCGGGCACCGCCTCGACACCCGGCTCTGGTCCGCCGAACTGCTCGTATCGAACCCCGACGCCATACGGCGCACCCACGCCGAATACCTCGCGGCGGGCGCGGACTGCATTTCCACCGCCAGCTACCAGGCGAGCTTCCCCGGCTTCCGCGCGCAGGGCTACGGCGATGGCGATGCGGCGGCCTTCCTGGAGCTCTCGGTCGCGCTGGCCATCGAGGCGCGCGACGAGTTCCGGGCGGAACAGGCTGGCCGCATCGGTTGGCTGCGCCCGCTGGTGGCGGCCAGTGCGGGGCCATACGGGGCGTACCTCGGGGACGGGTCGGAATACGATGGCCGGTACGGCGTCGAACCCCGGGTGCTGGACGAGTTCCACCGGCGCCGCTTCCGGCTCTTCGCGCGCTCGGACGCCGACCTGATCCTCTGCGAGACCATCCCCTCGGGTCTCGAGGTCGAAGTCGTGCTCGGGATTCTGGCCGAAACGCCGGAAGCGTGGGCGTGGGTGAGCTTCTGCTGCGCGGATGGCGCCCGCCTCTGGGACGGCACGCCGGTCGAGGCGGTCGCGCGCCTCTGCGATCGGGCGGAAAGGGTGGCCGCGGTGGGGGTGAACTGCGTCGCGCCGGCACATGTCGGGGAACTCATCGGACGAATCCGGGGCGAAACCGATCTTCCCGTGATCGTCTATCCCAACTCCGGGGAGGTGTACGACGCCCACACCGGGGCGTGGCACTGGCCCGCGAACGGCGCCCGGGGGGCCGGCGAGCCGACCCTCGAGGCGCGCGACTGGATTGCGCGCGGGGCGGCCGGCGTCGGCGGGTGCTGCCGCGTCGGTCCCGCCGGAATCCGCGCGCTGCGGCGGCAGGTCGCCGGGGTGACGCTGGCGCGGACCGGCGACTCGCCCGATGGCGGGCTCGGCGCTCCCGGGCAGCGGCGGTGATGCGACACCACCCGCCCCGCCCGGTGTATCGCGGATCATGATCGATCTCCGCAGCGACACCGTGACCCTGCCCACCCCGGCCATGCGGGAAGCCATGGCCGCCGCCCCGGTGGGCGACGACGTGTACGGCGACGATCCCACCGTGAACGCGCTGGAGGCGCGCACCGCCGAACTGCTGGGCAAGGAGGCCGCGGTGTTCGTGCCCACGGGCACGATGTCCAACCAGATCGGGCTGCGTGCCCACACCGAGCCCGGCGACCTCGCCCTGATCGACCGAAGCGCCCATATCGTGCGCAGCGAGTCGGGTGCTCCCGCCGCGCTCAGCGGGGTGTCCATGAAGCCCCTTCCCGGCAGGGGCGGGCTCTTTGCCGCGGCCGATGTGGACGACGCCATGGAGCCCGAGCATCCCTTCAATCCGATCCACCTGGAATCGCCGCCCCGGCTGCTGTGCGTGGAGAACACCCACAACGGGGGTGGGGGCACCGTGTGGCCGCTCGGCCAGGTCGAGGAGGTATGCGCCGCCGCCCGCCGCCACGGCCTCGCCACCCACCTCGATGGCGCCCGCCTCTGGCACGCCACGGCCGCCTCCGGGGTCCCGGAGGCTCGTTACGCCGCGCCCTTCGATACCGTGAACGTCTGTTTCAGCAAGGGCCTCGGAGCTCCCGTGGGCTCCGCTCTGGCCGGCTCGGAGGAGCTGGTGGCGCGGGCGCGGCGCTTCAAGCAGCAATTCGGCGGCGGCTTCCGCCAGGCGGGCATCCTCGCCGCGGCCGCCCTGCATGCGCTGGAACACCACCGCGACGGCTTGCCGGCCGACATCGCCCACGCCCGCGCCCTGGCGCGCGGCATCGCCGTCATCGACGGCCTGGAGGCCGCCCCCGGCGTGCCACAGTCCAACCTCGTGCGGTTTCGGGTATCGGCGATGCCGGCGGGTGCCTTCGCCACCCGGTGCCACGCCCGCGGGCTTCATCTGCTTCCCCAGGGCCGGGCCGGGATTCGGGCCGTCACCCACCGGGACATATCCACCTCCGACGTGGAGCGCGCGCTCGAGATGATGCGGCGCGTGCTGCGCGGCCGGGCCTGAGGGGGAGCCGTGCAGCTTGACCGCATCCGCAACTTCTGCATCGTCGCGCACATCGACCACGGCAAGTCGACGCTCGCGGATCGTCTTCTCGAGCTCACCGGCACGCTCGACCCCCGCCAGATGCGTGCCCAGGTGCTCGACTCCAACGAGCTGGAGCGCGAACGGGGCATCACCATCAAGCTGCACGCCGTGCGCATGGACTACACGGCGCGGGACGGCGAGCGCTATCAGCTGAACCTGATCGACACCCCCGGACACGTCGACTTCACCTACGAGGTGTCACGCTCCCTCGCGGCCTGCGAGGGCGCCATCCTCGTCGTCGACGCCAGCCAGGGCATCCAGGCCCAGACCATCTCGAACCTGTTCCTGGCGCTGGACGCGGACCTGGAAGTGATCCCCGTGATCAACAAGATCGATCTTCCCGGCGCGGAGCCGGAGCGCCGCCGCGACGAGCTCGCGGACCTCCTGGGGGTCGATCCCTCCGAGGTGCTGTTCGCGAGCGCCAAGGAGGGCACCGGAGCCGCGGAGATCCTGGAAGCGGTCATCGAACGGGTGCCCACTCCGGAGGGAGATCCGGAGGCGCCCCTGCGCGCGCTCATCTTCGACTCCTACTACGACCAGTATCTGGGCGCGGTCCCGAGCGTCCGGGTGATGGACGGGGTGCTGCGCCCGGGGATGGACATCGGCTTCGGCACCGTAGGCGCCACCTACGAGGTGACCGAGGTGGGCTATACGCGGCTGGCGCGCGTGCGCCGCGACGCCCTCCACCCGGGAGAGGTCGGGTACCTGGTCGCGGCCATCAAGTCCGTCTCGCACACGCGGGTGGGCGATACTGTCGTCGATGCCGCCCGCAGGGCGGAGGAGCTGCTGCCGGGGTACAAGGAGGTGCGTCCCATGGTGTTCGCGGGGCTCTATCCGAGCAACGCCGACGACTACGAATCCCTGCGCGATGCCCTCGACCGGCTCAGGCTGAACGACGGAAGCCTGCACTATCAGCCCGAGACATCGGCGGCGCTTGGATTCGGCTTCCGCTGCGGCTTCCTGGGGCTGCTCCACATGGAGATCGTCCAGGAACGGCTGGACCGCGAGTTCGGCGTGAGCCTGATCACCACCGTGCCCAACGTCGAGTATCACATCACGCTCACCGACGGCAGCGAGCTGGCGATCGAGAACCCCACCCGCCTGCCCGGCCGCGGCAAGCTGAAGTCGGTCGCCGAGCCCTGGGTTCACGCGCACATCGTGTCTCCCGCCGAGTACATCGGCAACGTGCAGAAGCTCTGCCACGATCGGCGCGGGACCTTCAAGGGGATGCGGTACCTGGATCCCCGGCGCGTGGAGATGGACTTCGAGCTGCCCCTGGCCGAGATCGTGCTGGACTTCTACGACCGCCTCAAGGGGAGCACGCGCGGCTACGCGGCGCTCGACTACGACTTCGCGGAGTACCGGCCCGAGAACCTGGTGAAGCTGGATGTGCTGGTGAACGGCGATTCCGTGGACGCCTTCAGCGTCATCATCCATCACGACCGCGCGCAGATCTACGGGCGCGACCTGGTGCGCAAGCTGAAGGAGCTCATTCCGCGCCAGCAGTTCCAGGTGGCGCTGCAGGCGGCGATCGGATCGAAGATCGTGGCGCGCACCAACGTGAAGGCCCTGCGCAAGGCGGTGACCGCCAAATGCTACGGCGGGGACATCACCCGCAAGCGCAAGCTGCTCGAGCGGCAGAAGGAGGGGAAGAAGCGGATGAAGCAGGTGGGATCGGTGGAGATCCCGCAGGAGGCGTTTCTGGCCGTGCTGTCGATTGAACAGTAAATGTCAGTAGATAACAGTCGTAACCGGTGATGCTTCGCCGGGCGCGTCGTGACGGTCCGGTGGATCTCATGGGATGGCTCTGATGGCGAAGTGGATCGCGGGCGTCGACATCGGCGGGACCACCCTGTCGGTGGGCATGGTTCCGGCGGCGGGCGGCCGCCCGCGCGCGCTCCGGACGGGTGATACGCCGGAGGGGCGGGGCGGGGAGGAGGTGGTCGCCCGGGTGTGCGGGATGATCCGCGCGGCCGTCGACGAGCTTGCGCGCGCGGAGGGCCCGGACGCCGCGGTCGCCGGCGTGGGGGTCGCGGCGCCCGGATCGCTCGACCGCGCCCGCGGGATCGTACTGGAGTCGCACAACCTGGGGTGGTTCGGGCTTCCGCTGCGCGACCGCGTCGAGGCTGCGACCGATCTGCCGGCCGTCGTGGAAAACGACGCCAACTGCGCCGCCTACGGGGAGTGGTGGCAGGGGGCGGGACGCGGCTTCCGGTCGGTACTGGGGATCACCCTGGGCACGGGCGTCGGCGGCGGGGTCGTGATGGACGGACGGCCCTTCGCGGGGGCCACGGGCACCGCCGGGGAGATCGGGCACATGACGGTGGAGTTCGGGGGCCGCCGCTGCACCTGCGGGGGCCGGGGGTGCCTCGAAGCCTATGCTTCCGGGCCCGGGATCGCGCGCACCGCGGTCGAGGGGCTGGCCGGGGGGACGCGGTCGACGCTGCCGAACCTGGTGGCGGGGGACCTGGGCCGCATCACCGCGGCCACCGTGCACGAGGCGGCGGTTGGGGGGGACGCCTACGCGACCGGCGTGCTGGCGCGCGCGGCACGCATGCTCGCGGCCGGGATCACCAGCGCGGTCAACCTGCTCGCTCCGGACGCGGTGGTGGTGATGGGCGGGGTCGCCGCGGCCGGCGACCTGTTCTTCGGCCCTCTCGCCGCGGAGCTCGGCCGCCCCCGCTTCCGCTCGGCCCTGGACGCCTGCACGGTGGTGCCGGGAGCGCTCCCGGGGACCGCGGGGGTGGTGGGGGCGGCGGGGGTGTTCCGCCTGCGGACCGGTCCGGCCCGTGGTTGAGCGGCGCCCCCGACGGCCCCATTCCCGGGCACGCCGGCCCCTCCTCGGCGTGGTCGGCACGCTTGTCTGGGACACCATCCATCTGCGCGACGGTCGCGGTCATCCCGTGGAGGAGTGGGGCGGGGTGAGTTACGCCCTGGAGGCCCTGGCCGCGTCGCTGCCGCGGCACTGGCGCATCGTCCCCATCCTCAAGGTGGGCCGGGACCTCGCCGAGCCCGCGCTCCGGTTCCTGGGCGAGATCCCCCGCGTGAACCCGCACCGGGCCGTTCGTGTCGTCCCCGAACCCAACAACCGGGTGGAACTCCGCTACCAGGACGACGAGCGTCGCTGCGAGCGCCTCTCCGGGGGCGTGCCGGCATGGAGCTGGGAGGAGTGCTGGCCGCTCGCCGGCGAATGCGACGCCCTCTACGTCAACTTCATCTCCGGATTCGAGATGGAGCTCGAGACCGCACAGCTGCTGCGTGAAGCGTTCGATGGCCCGATCTATGCCGACCTCCACTCCCTCTTCCTGGGGATCGGGCGGCACGGCGAACGCGAGCCGCGCCCGCTGCCGCTGTGGGACTCCTGGCTGCGCTGCTTCGACGCGGTGCAGATGAACGACGACGAATTCGCACTGCTGGGCCGGGAAGCGGGTGACCCGTGGCGGCTGGCGGCGCACGTGGTCGGGCCGGACCTGAAGCTGATCGCCGTCACGATGGGCGCGCGCGGGGCGGCATATGTCGCAGCGCCGGATTTCTCGCCCGACACCTCGACCTGGCACGCGATGCGCGGACAGGTGGCCACCGCCGCCCCCGCCACGACCCGGCGGTTCGACATCCCGGGAGGCCCGCGCCAGGGGGATGTGACTGGCTGCGGGGACGTATGGGGCGCTACCTTTTTCGCTCGCCTGCTGGACGGCGACCGCCTCGAGCGGGCGATCGTCACCGCCAACTCCATGGCTGCCCGAAACGTCGAACACCGCGGCGCGCGCGGCCTGCACCTCCACCTCAAGGGGCGGATCGCCCGCGGATGAGCCACGCCGTCCCCGCCCCTCCCGCCGCGCCAACTCCGGAGTTCGCCGGGTGCATGTAATCCGCGTGCCCTCATCGCTGGACTACTCCACCGTCGACAGCGTCTTCCAGCAATGCGCCCAGGTCGCCGAAGGCAAGGCGCTCTTCGACGCGGGCTATCTTCGCTTCGTCGACCCGCAGGGCCTTGTCGGCCTCCTGAGCGCGGGCGCGCTCCTGAAGCGCAGGCTGGGGCAGGCGCCCCATCTGCGGCTTCCCCGGCAGACGAAGGTTCTCGGATACCTGGCGCGCATCCGCTTCTTCGAACAGGCTCGGCGCTTCTTCTCGATGCAGGCCCGGCGTCCGCGCGAGTTCGCCGCGAGCTCCGACGTGCTGCTCGAGATCACTCCGGTGACCACCAACAGCGATGTGCATGCCGTCGTGGATCGCGTACAGTCGCGCGCGGGGACCATCCTCACCCGCACTCTGGGATACCCGCTGGTGACGGTCGTCCAGTTCTCGGTCGTGCTCTCGGAGGTATGCCAGAACATCATCGAACACGCGGAGGCCCCGGGATGGGTGGCCGCGCAGGCCTACTACTGGGCGAAGCGCCGGGAGCGCTGGATGCTGGTGATCGCCGTGTCCGACCTGGGGCGCGGCTTCCGCGAATCGCTGGCCGCGGAGCACGCCGGCGGCTACGGAAAGCGATGGGGGGACGGCACGGCGCTGGAGGCAGCCTTCCTGCACGGCGTCACCCGCTTTCAGGACTCCGGCAGGGGCCAGGGTATTCAGCAGATCCGCAGGCAGGTGCGGCGCTGGGATGGGCTCATCTCCATCCGTAGCGGCACCGCGCGCATCGCCGACGTGCCGGACTGGGACGACACCCCCGCGCTGGAGCAGGGGCTGGCCCGCTTTCCGGGCGCCCAGATCAACATCGTTCTGCCCGCGAAAGAGCGGGGCAAGGAGAAGAGCCGCATGACGGACCCGGGGCCGGATTCATGAACGGATTCGGCGTCGATCCGGTGGCGATCGACCTCCGTCGCCTGGTTGAGCGGCAGGTGGCGTCGCTCTACGCGCACCTGGTGACCCGGCCCACGGGGCGCGCGGTGCGGATGGCCATTGAGAGCCAGCTCGCGAGCGCGGGAGAGATGGCGCTCTCGGTCATCGACTTCTCGGAGGTTCACGTGCTGGATTTCTCGTGCGCGGACGAGGTCGTGGCGAAGCTCCTTCTGCACTACCAGCCGCCGGAGGAAGCCACGCGCGCCTTCTTCATCTTTCGCGGCGTGAGCGACCTGCACCTGGAACCGATCCAGGCCGTTCTCGAACGCCATCGGCTTGCCGCCGTGGCGGAACCCCCGGGGGGGCGGTGCCGGCTGGTGGGCGTTCGGAGCGACGCCGATGCCCGGGTCTGGCGTTCGCTGGAGGAGCGGGGCGCCCTTTCACGGGGAGAGGTCCCGGCGCAACTTCCGGACGAGGTCGATCGCACGACTCTGGAATCGCTGGTCCGGCGCGGACTTGCCTTCCAGCGGCCCGAGTCCGGAGACTACCTGGCGCTGAGCAATCTGATGAGGAGTCTGATGGGATGAGGGGAGGCCTGCGGCATGAGAAGCCTAATGGCATGAGGAGTGGATTTGGAGCCGAGCGTCTCGTGAGACGGGTGGTCTCGCGGGGCTGAATCACCCGGTTTGGAGGAGACGATGAACGATTCCCCGGAGTCACGGGAGGCGTGGGGTCCGGGTACGCTGGGCGTCCACGCCGGGGGCCCCGAGCCGCGCCCCGGCGAGCCCGTCGTGCTTCCCGTGGTCCAGAGCTCCACTTTCTTCTGGAACGCGCCCGGCGATGCGCCCGAGCTGCGCTACTCCCGCTACGGGAACAACCCGAACCAGGTCGCGGTGGCCGAAAAGCTGGCGGCGCTGGAGGGCACGGAAGCGTCGCTGGCCGTCGCGAGCGGGATGGCGGCCACCGCGCTCGCCGTCCTCGCCGTCACCCGTGCCGGCGACCACGTCGTGGCCTCGAAGCACCTCTACGGCGCCACCGGCACGTTGCTTGCCGAGGAGATGCCGCACCGGGGCGTGACCACGACCTTCGTCGATCCGGACGAGGGCTGTGCCTGGGAGTCCGCGATGCGGGACAACACCCGCATCCTCTTCGTGGAGACCCCGACCAATCCCGTGATGCGGGTCTTCGATCCCCGCATCCCGGTTCGGCTCGCGCGCGAAGCCGGGGCGGTCACCATGATGGACGCCACCTTCGCTTCGCCCATCAACCTCAGGCCGGCCCGCCTCGGCGTGGATGTCGTCATCCACAGCGCGACCAAGTACCTCGGAGGTCATTCCGACCTGATCGCGGGCGTGGTCTCCGGCAGCCGTGAGCTGATCGAGCGCGTGCAGCGCATGCTGGTGCTCTACGGGCCGGCGCTGGATCCCCACGCGGCCTGGCTGCTGGAGCGCGGGATCAAGACGCTGTCCGTGCGCATGGAGCGCCACAACCGGAGCGGGATGGAACTCGCCGCCTGGCTGGAGAACCGCCCGGAGGTTTCGCGGGTCTCCTACCCCGGCCTCGCCAGTCATCCCGACCGCGCGCTGGCGGGGGAGCTGCTGGACGGGTTCGGCGGCATGGTGGGCTTCTTGCTGGAGAGCGGGGGCGCGGGTGCGGACGCCTTCTGCCGAAGCCTGGAGGTGGCCAGGGTCGCTCCCAGCCTGGGCGGCGTCGAGACCCTTGTATCACAGCCGCGCTTCACCTCTCACACCGGCCTGACGCCGGCAGAGAGAACGCAGGCAGGCATCCCCGACGGGTTCGTTCGGGTTTCGGTGGGGCTCGAGGATGTCCGGGATCTGCAGCGCGACTTCAACCGGGCACTGGAGGCGTCGCGCTGAGCAAGGGCCGCCTGATCCGGAGGATCCTGCCCGGGACGCTGGTCGGGATTCTGCTCGCCTCGCTCGCGGGCGCGATCTGGGTCAGGCGACTGGCAACCGGTCCCGCGCCGGCGTCCGGGGAACTCGCGCTTCCGGGCCTGGAGCAGCCGGTGGAGGTCTTGCGCGACTCCCTCGGCGTGCCCCACGTGTGGGCGGGTTCGCTGGCCGATGCGGTCTTCGCCCAGGGGTATCTGCACGCTACCGACCGCCTCTGGCAGCTGGAGATGTTCCGGCGGGTCGCCCAGGGACGATTGAGCGAACTATTCGGCGAGGAGACCCTGGATGCCGACCGGTTTCTGCGCACGCTGGGCCTCGCGCGGGCCGGGCAGGAGACGGCTGTCAGCACCGGGACGCGAGCGCTCGCGGAGGCGTACGCCCGCGGGGTCAACGCGGCCGTGGACGAGTGGCGCGGCCTGCTGCCACCGGAGTTCGTCCTGGTTCGCGCCACCTTCGAACCCTGGGCGCTCGAGCACTCGCTCGCCGTCGAGAAGACCATGGCCTGGGACCTGTCCCAGTACGGCATCTCGATGTCGCTTGCCAGCGCGCGCGCAGCCGCCGGGGACGAGGCCGTGCTGGAGTTGCTGCCATCCTATCCCGACTGGGGGGTGACGATTCTGCAGGATGGTCCCGGCGTTCCAGGGGCGCTGGCGTCAACCGGCGCGTCGCGATCCGGGCCTCCCGCGGCGCCTTCGGCGAATGATGCGTCGATTACGGAGCCTGACGCGTCGATCGCGGATCGGCCGGCGTCGCGGAACCCTCTGCCTCCCACCGTCTCCGCCGACCTGGTCGCTTCGGCGCGCATGCCCGCGGCGGCCCGCACCGCGCTCGAGGCGGCGAGCATCGTGCGGGCATCCAACTCCTGGGTCGTCGGAGGGTCCCGCACAAGGAGCGGCAGGCCCCTCGTCGCCAACGACATGCACCTGGGCCTGGACCACCCCAACATCTGGTACCTGATCGGGCTGCACGCGCCCGGCCTGGATGTCGTCGGGCAGAGCCTGCCGGGCGCGCCCGGGGTGATCGCGGGACACACCGCCGGCGTTGCATGGGGCTTCACCAACGCCATGGTCGACGACTCCGACTTCTTCATCGAACGTGTGGATCCGGCCGACACCACGCGCTACCTGACGCCCGAGGGCAGCGAGCCCTTCGGGGTTCGCGAGGAAGCGATCCGGGTGCGCGGCCGCGACCAGCCTGTGCGCCTGCTGGTGCGCGAGACCCGCCACGGCCCCGTCATGACGGCGGTGGATCCGGTGCCGGGAGGCGAGCTCCTGTCCTTCCGCTGGGGTGCGCACGACCCGTCGACCACCTTCGACGGGATCCTGGCGATGAACCTCGCCAACTCCGCGTCGGAGCTGATCGCCGCGCTGGGGCACTTCACCAGTCCCTACCAGAACGTGGTTTTCGCCGACACCGCCGGCGACTTCGGCTACCAGCTCGCCGGCGCCGTTCCCCTGCGCCGCTCCGGCCGACCGCCGCTCCTGCCGGTGCCCGGCTGGACCGGAGAACACGACTGGGTCGGGACGCTGCCCTACGAGCGCAATCCCCGGCTGCTCAATCCGACCTCGGGCTTCATCGCCACGGCGAACAACCGCCAGAGCCGGGACTCCCTCTCGCTGTTGATCTCGCCGGACCGCTGGGAGGATCCCTACCGCGCCCAGCGCATCACCGAGTTAATCGAGGCGCGCGGCGATCACGACGCCGAGTCGATGAGGACCATCCAGCTGGACGTGCAGAGCGGTTTCATCGCCCGTTACCGGGGCCGGGCGAGCGCGGCCTTCCGGCGGGTGGGGCTGGACAGCCTGGCGGGCGCGCTCGACGCGTGGGACGGCCGGGCGACGGTGGAAAGCACCGAGGCGACGCTCTTCCATGCCTGGGCTGAGGCACTGCGGACCGGCATGCGCGCGCGTTTCCACATGGCTACCGGCGGGTCGGGATACTTCCCGCAGTACATGGTCGGGCGGGGACTCGACGCCGGAGGGGCGGGCGTCGACGCTCTGGCCGGGCAGGCCGCCCTCGAAGCGGCCGGCGCCAGCGGCCGACCCTGGGGGCAGGTCCACCTCCTGCGCATTTCGCATCCCTTCCAGGAGGTGCCGCTGATCGGCGGCCTGCTGGGCTTCGGCCGGCGCGATCTGCCGCGGGCGGGCGACGACTACACGGTCGACGCGGCCCCGTTCGAGGGCAATCTCCCCCTGTTCGAGGTCACCGCCGGACCCAGCCAGCGCTCCATCGTCGACCTGGGAGACCTGGGGCGCGGGGGTGTGTTCATCCTCCCCGGAGGGCAGTCCGGCCGGCCGGCCAACCGCCACAGCTGGGACCAGCTGGAGCGCTGGCAGCGAGGCGAACTGTGGCGCCTGCCGCTCGACCGGTCCGAGGTCGAGGCGCGCACGATCTCCCGGCTGAGGCTCCTTCCGGGCTAGCACGCGGGTCTACGCGCGCCGCGCCCGCGCGCCGTCCCCCGCTACGGCTCCGTGCTCATCTCGCCCAGGGCCACGCTGCGCCTGAACGCGGCCAGGACCGCCTTGGACATGATGGTCCGGAAGCTGCCCTTCTCGAGCTGGTACAGCGCCTCGGCGGTGGTGCCGCCCGGCGAAGTCACGCGATTGCGCAGTTCGGCCGGATGGACCGGCTGCTGCTGCGCGTAGATCGCCGCTCCGCGGATGGTCTGGACGACCAACTCGCGCGCATCCTTGCGCGAAAACCCGAGATGAACCGCCGCGTCGACGAGAGCCTCCATCATGAGGAACACGTAGGCCGGCCCGGTACCGCTGATGGCCGTCGCGATGTCGAGAAACCTCTCGTCGTCAACGCACAGCTGTCGTCCCAGGGCCCCGACGATGGTTACCGCCTGGGCGCGCTGTTCCCGCGAGACTTCCGGGGTGGCGGTCCACACGGTCATGCCTTCTCCGACCTGGGCCGGCGTGTTCGGCATCGTGCGCACGATGGCGCGGTGCTCCAGCAGGGAGGCGATGGAGGCGATGGTGGCGCCGGCCACGATCGAAAGCGTCAGCGCGTCCTCGCGTATCCGCCCCTGAAGCTCGGAGAGCACGGCGGGAAGGACCTGCGGCTTGACCGCCAGGACGACGATGTCCGCGTCCCGGGCCGCCTCGCGGTTGCAATCGGTGGTCCGGACCCCGAACTGGTCCCGCACCAGTGCGAGCCGGTCCTCGTTGCGGTCGCTCGCGATCACACGTCCGGCATCGATGTCGTTGCCGCCCGCAAGGCCGCCGATCATGGCCGCGCCCATGGCCCCGGCGCCGATGAAGGCCACACTCCCGCCGTTCGACTGTGCAGTGTCCATGTCCGGTCCCGGTGCCGTCAGGATGCCATGAACGGATAGCGGTACCGGGTCGGAGGGGCGAAAGTCTCCTTGACGCTGCGCGGCGAGACCCAGCGCAGCAGGTTGAGCTTCGACCCGGCCTTGTCGTTGGTGCCGCTCGCTCGCCCACCACCGAAGGGCTGCTGTCCCACGACCGCTCCCGTGGGCTTGTCGTTCACGTAGAAGTTGCCGGCGGCGAAGCGAAGGGAGTGGAGTGCATCCTCCACGGCCCTGCGGTCGCGCGCGAACACCGCCCCCGTGAGCCCGTAGGGAGAGGTTCCGTCGACCTGTTCGAGCGTCTCGCTCCACATGCGGTCGGGGTACACGAAGACGCTGAGAACCGGGCCGAAGATCTCCTCGCACATGGTGCGGTAATCGGGCCGGTGCGCGCGGATTACGGTCGGGCGGATGAAGTACCCCGTGCCGTCGTCCGCCTGGCCCCCGGCCAGAATCCCGGCTTCGTCCGAGCTTCTCGCGCCCTCGATGTATCCGGCGATCTTGTCGAAGGACTGCCGGTGGATCACGGCGCTCATGAAGTTCCCGAAGTCGGCGGGATCGCCCATGGTGATGCCCTCGGTCTCTTCCACGAGCTGGTCGCCGATCCGTGCCCAGAGACTCTCCGGGATGTAGGCGCGCGACAGGGCGCTGCACTTCTGGCCCTGGTACTCGAAGGCTCCGCGCAACATGGCCGTCACGAGCGCCTCGGCGTCGGCGGACGGGTGCGCGATCAGGAAGTCCTTGCCCCCGGTCTCGCCGACGATGCGCGGGTACGACCGGTAATGGGGCAGGTTCTGCGCCGCCGCCTGCCAGAGCGAGCGGAAGACGGCCGTCGAGCCCGTGAAGTGGATGCCCCCGAAGTCCTCGCTGCCCATCACCACCCGCGTCACCATCCCGGGATCGCCGGGCACGAAGTTGACCACTCCGGGAGGAAGGCCCGCCTCCTCGAAGACCCGCATCACGAAGTAGTTGGAGTAGACGGCGCTGTGCGAAGGCTTCCACACCACGGAATTGCCCATCAGGGCCGGCGACGCCGTCAGGTTCCCGCCGATTGCGGTGAAGTTGAACGGCGACACCGCGTAGACGAAGCCGTCCAGGGGCCGGTAGTCGGACCAGTTCCAGATCCCCCCCGGTGAATGGGGCTGCTCCGAGTAGATCTGCTGGGCGAAGTGGGCGTTGAAGCGGAAGAAGTCGATGGTTTCGCAGGCCGCGTCGATCTCCGCCTGGTGGCAGGTCTTGCTCTGGCCGAGCATGGTGGCCGCGTTGATCGTCGACCGCCACCGGTCGGCGAGAAGGTCGGCCGCGGTCAGGAACACCGAAGCGCGGGCCTCCCAGGGCCAGGACGCCCAGTCACGGCGTGCCTCCATGGCCGCCTGCACGGCCGTCTCGACCTCCGCCGGGCCCGCCAGGTGGTAGCGCGCCACCACGTGGCCGTGGTCGTGCGGGACAATGCAGGTGGCGAGGTCGCCGGTGCGCACCTCCTTGCCGCCGATGATCAGCGGAATCTCGATCTCCTGGCCCGACATCTCTGCGAGCTTGCTCCTGAGGGCCGCGCGCGCGGGCTCGCCGGGCGCGAAGTCGAAGACGGGTTCGTTGACGGGCGGAGGGACTCGGACGGTTCCGGCCATGGACATGACAGCCTCGGGTACGGGATGGGCGTTCTCGGACGGGGCGGAGAACCGGGGGCGGCCCGGATCGGGTTCTGCTCATCGCGCAGCTCCCGCGAGGGGCGCGGCCACCTGCCGGCAGGGACAAATCTCGCGATTCGCCATGCTACCGCAAGTGCTGAGCCGGCGGCCTTCACCGGCCTCCGGCCCAGGCTCCGGGCTCCCGCTCCCGGGGTGTCTCCGAAGCTTCGCCGCGGTGGGGAACGAGGCCGCCGCGAGTGGCGTACCGTGTCCTGCGAGACCATCTTGACCGCGCTCGCCCGCCGCACGGCGCGAACGGCACCGCAATCCTCCGAACGGGGCATAACCTGAAAGCAGAGATCCAGCAGGCCAGAAGGGACTTCGCCGTGGTCATCCCCGCCTACAACGAGGCCCCCGTCGTCCCCGACCTGGTGCGCGAACTGCGAGAGGCCTTCCACGAGTTCCACCTCGACGGTGAAGTCGTGCTCGTGGACGACGGTTCCACCGACGGCACCGCGGACCTGGCCAGGCGCGAGGCGGCGGACTGGGAGGGATTCCGCGTCGTCAGCCACCGGCGCAACCGGGGCAAGACCGAAGCGATGGTCACCGGGGTCAACGCCACGGATCGCGCCTGCATCATCCTCTTCGATGCCGATCTGCAGCACTCCCCGCGCGACATCCCGCGCTTTCTGGAGAAGCTTGACGAGGGGTGGGACATCGTCTCCGGACGGCGCATGGGCCACTACGACAAGGCGGCGGTTTCCGAGATCTACAACCGCATGTCGCGCCTGCTCTTCCGGGTTCCGGTCACGCACCTGAACTCCGCCATGAAGGGGTTTCGTCGGGAAATCCTGGACGGGCTCACGCTGAGGCACGACTGGCATCGGTTCTTCGTGGTGCTGGCACACGGACGCGGCGCCACGGTCACCGAAATCGACATCAAGCTCTACGACCGCAGGGCGGGGGAGTCCAAGTACCGGGGCCTGTGGCGCGTCGTTATCGGCGTTACCGACCTGGCGTCGGTTGCCTTTCTGGTCTTCTTTTCCCGCAAGCCGCTGCTGCTGTTCGGCGCTTCCGGGCTGGCCCTGGCGGTCCTGGGGGGGCTGGTTGCGGCGGCTGCCCTCTATCTGCGCTACCTGCATCCGGCGCTGGGATTCGAGCCCTATGTGCCCCCTTTCGGGTACCGTCTCCTGATTCAGCTGGTGGTGTTGCTCGAGACGCTCGGGTTCCTGCTCGCGGGATTCGGCCTGGTCAGCGAGCAGATCGCCCACGTCCGCCATGAGGTCGAGGCGCTGAAACGCCAGCTGTCCGACAGGAAGGGCGATGACGCGGGGCACCGTCGCCGCGGACGGGGCTGAACGGCATGCGCGGGCTGAAGGGAGGCCGAACGGTGGAGCGAGATCGATGAACGCGAAGCGACGAGGCGGCCGCAGGCGGTCGCGAAAGCCGGGCGTGGAGACAACCCCTGCGGGCAGGAGCGCCTCTTTGCGGGCGCCGCTTGCCTCCGGCGGCGCTCCCGCCATCCCCGGCTGGCTACCGTGGGCGCTCTTCCTCGGGCTCACCGCCTTCCTGTTCCGCGCGTTCGTCTTCAGCGACGCCATGCTCTACGGGAGCGACACGCTCTCGGGCGGCTACGTGGCCCGCGCCGTCTACGCCACCGCGCTGGCGGAGCTCGGTCGCATCCCGGGCTGGGTCCCGCAGTTCCTCGGTGGGACGCCCTTCGTGGAAGCCCTCAGCGCGGGCGATTCGTTCTACCCGCCTTCTCTCCTGCTGCTCATCCTCGTGGAACCCTACCGGGCGCTCGGATGGAAGCTCGTCGTTCACGTGGCGGCGGCGGGCTTCTTCATGTTCCTCTGGGTGCGCGCGCTGGGGGTCTCCCGCGCCGCGGCGCTGGTTGCGGGGACCGGCTACATGCTCGCCCCGGTCTTCGTCGGGCTCGTGTTTGCGGGCCACGACGGCAAGATGTTCGTCACCGCGCTGGCCCCGCTCCTGTTCTGGGCGACGGAGCGCCATTTCCTGCGTCCCGGTCTCAAGTCGTTCACGTGGCTGGCCCTCGTCATCGCGTCCGTAATCCTGACGCCGCACTTCCAGACGGCGTACTTCCTGTTCGGCGCCACCGGGCTGTTCGCGATTTTCCGCAGCATTCAGATCCTGCGCGGGTCCGGCCCGGAAGCCGTACCTCCAGGCGACGACAGCGCCGGGAACGCAAGCACCTCCGATTCCCGCCCCGGCCGGCGCGCGCGGGCGGCCTCGCGGTTCGGCCTGTTTCTCGCGGCTTCGATCGCGGGCGCACTCATCGCCGCCGGCCAGCTCCTGCCGGCCCTCGAATACGTGACCGCCGATTCCCGGCGCACCGCGACCTCCGAAGCACTCGATGAGCAGGCGGCCCTCGAGTGGTCCAGTTCGTGGTCGCTGCACCCGGAGGAAGCGTTCTCCCTCGTCATCCCCGAATTCTCGGGGGCCAACATCGGCGGTACGGGAAGCTGGGCCGACAACACCTACTGGGGCCGCAACCCGTTCAAGCACAACCACGAATACGCGGGCCTGGTGCTGCTTCTTCTGGCCGCGATCTCATTCGCGGGCGGACCCCTGCGCGGGCTGCGCTGGTTCTTTGCGGGGTTGGCGGGAGTTGCCGTTCTCTTCGCGCTGGGCGCGAATACCCCCGTCTGGCGCATCACCTACGAAGTCCTGCCGGGGATAAGCCTTTTCCGGGCTCCCTCGCAGGCGGCCTACCTGCTTGCCTTCGGCGCGGCGACGCTGGCCGCCCTGGGGGTGGACCGCATCTTCACCTGCGTGCGCGACCCCGCGCCGGGACGGCGGGTCCAGCGGGTGGTCCTGATCGCGACCGCGGCGCTGGCCGCCATCGCGCTGCTCGCCGCCGCGGGCGCGCTGACATCTCTGTGGACCTCCGTCATGTATCCGGGGATCACGGAGGCCAGGCGCCAGGCGCTGGCGGCCGCTCTGCCCCATATCGGGACCGGCGCGTGGATCGCCGTCTTTCTGGCCGGTGCCCTGTCGGGGCTGGTGTGGGCGGTGCGCAAGGGGTACCTCGCGCCGGGGATCGTGCTGGCCGCGCTCGTCGCCCTGGTCGTGCTCGACGCCTACCGCATCGACAGGGTGTTCATCCAGACCATCGACTTCGAGCGCTGGGCGGCGCCGGATGCGAACATTCAGGCAGTGCTGGACCGCGAAGCCGGCAGCTCGGAGCCCTATCGCATGCTGTCGTTCCGAAACGCCGGCCAGGACCTCATGCCCGCGCTGCACGGAATCGAGCTCGCGGGCGGACACCATCCCAACGACCTGGCCCGTTACCGCGATCTCATCGGCATGGTCGGCTCGGGACAGCCGGTGAACCTCTACGGCAACGGCAACATCCGCAGGCTGCTCAACGTGCGCTACCTGCTGTGGCCCGACCTGCAGACGGGGAGTTCGCCGCAGGGGAACGTCTTCAGCCGGACCCAGCTGCCCGATGGCCGCGCCTACGAGACCGTCTTCGAGGAGGCCGGCCTTCCGCGCGCGCGCCTCGTGGGAAGCGCCGTCGTCAAGTCCGACGACGAGGCGGTGGCGTACATGCTCTCTCCCGAATTCGACCCCGCAGCGGAAGTGGTCCTGGCGGAGCCGCCGCCCACCGGCCTGCCGGGAGCCCCCGTTGCCGGAGAGGTCGACTGGCTGGAGCGCGGGCCCGACCGCATGAGGCTCGCGGTACGCTCTTCCGCGCCGGCGCTGCTCGCCATAGCGGACAACTGGTATCCCGCGTGGCATGCCCGGGTGGACGGCAGCGACGTCGCCGTGCTGCGCGCCTACCACACCCTGCGCGCCGTTCCCGTGCCGGCCGGGGAGTCCGAGGTCGAGTTGTGGTACCGGTCCGACGTGGTGGCGCGCAGCTTCTGGCTCGGCTTCATCATCCTGGCCGGACTGCTCGCGGCGAACGCGGTGCGGATCTGGTCGGCGCGCCGCGCGACCCGGAGTGCCAGGCCCTGAAGAAGTGGCTTTCCCTGGCGGCGCGCGTCGCCCTCACGGTCATCGTCACCTGGTTCATCCTCGATCGGGTGGGGCTGAGCCTGGCCGAACTGAGGGCATGGCAGGACGCGCTCGCCCGTCCGCGGACGATCCCGCTCGTTGCCGCGACGCTGCTCCTGCTGGCCACCTACGCGCTCAGCGGACTGATCTGGGGCGGGGTGGTGACCGGCCTGGGTGGACCGCGGATCTCCCCGGGCGACGCGGTGAGCATCTTCATGATCTCCAATATGGGCCGGTATGTGCCCGGCAAGATCTGGTCGATCGCCGGGATGGCCGCGCTCGCGAAAGGGCAGGGGGTCCCCGTGGCCGTCTCGGCAACCTCTGCCGTGATGGTGCAGGGCGTGGGGCTGCTGGCCGCCGGCGCACTCGGGCTGGCCGCGTTCGCCGGAGGATCCGGGCCGATTCCGCGCTGGGGATTGGTCGGCGCCGGCGTGGCGGCCGGCCTGCTGCTGCTCGTGCTTGCCGTTCCCTCCCTGTTCCACGCGGCGGTGGCCCTCTGGTTCCGCATCGTCCGGACGAGCCGGCCCGCGAACCTGACCAGCGCACACGTGCTGCGCTGGCTGCTGCAGATGGCGGGGGTCTGGGTGGCCATGGGCGCATCCTTCTGGATCTTTGCCGCGAGCCTGGGTATGGAACTGTCGCCCGTGCACGCCGGGTCGGCCTTTGCGGCGGCGTACGTGGCGGGCTACCTGATGCTCTTCGCCCCGGCAGGCGTCGGCGTTCGCGAAGGGTTTCTGGTTGCCTTGCTCGCGCCGGCACTGGGGAGCGGCCCGGCCACCGTGCTCGCCATCGCCGCCCGGCTCTGGATGACCGCCGCGGAGGTGATTCCAGCCGCCGTATTGTGGACGTTCCATCAGCGGTCGCGGTCGGAACCCGACCGGCAGCAAGGTTGACCCCGCCATCGCGCGCTGCCTAAACTTCGAGCGATTTCGGAGTCCGTGTGCGTTCAGGGTCGGGAGCGCGCACGGATGAGCGAGGAGAGCGACGAATCATGCTGGCGACGGAGAAGATCGAGGAGGTCCTCGAGACCGTGAGACCCGCGATCCACCAGGACGGGGGCGACGTCGAGTTGATCGACTACGACGAGGTGGAAGGCGTTGTCATGGTGCGCCTGATGGGTGCGTGCGAGTCTTGCCCGATCTCCATGCTCACCCTCAGGGAAGGCATCGAACGGCGCCTGAAGGACCAGGTTCCGGGGGTTACCAGAGTAGCCGCCGTCTGATTCCACGGGCACTTCCACATCCCACCTGCACTTCGACCTGAGCGGGGCATGTCCCAGCAAACTCTCATTGATGCGGTAACGAACGCCCTGTCCGGGGTGCGACACCCGGCCAGCGGTCGCGACATCGTCTCCAGCGGACACGTTCAGCAGCTCGAGATCGATAAGGACGGGCTGGTACGCTTCGCCTTCCATCTCAAGGGCGACGATCCCGGTTCGCTTGTGAAGTCCGCCCGTACCGCCGCCGGAGGCGTGCGCGGGGTCTCGGGCGTGCGGGTCAACGTCCAGCTCCCGAAAAGCGCCCCCTCCCGCCAGCCCGCTCCCGCGAGTTCCCCGGCGGCCGCAGGCTCGCCGGCGCCGCCTGCCGCACCGTCGGGGTCGTCCCGCCTTGTCCCGGGCTCCGTGCCCGCTCCCACCCCCCAGCCCGGCGTCCTCGCCGACACCCGCTACGTGGTTGCAGTGAGTTCCGGCAAGGGAGGCGTGGGCAAGTCGATGGTCACCACCAATCTCGCCGCCGCGCTCGCTCGCCGCCGTCTGCGGGTCGGGCTCCTCGACGCCGACATCTACGGCCCCAACATCCCCGTCATGTTCGGCGAACACCGCCGGCCCAGCGTATCCGGCGCCAAGGGCAAGGAGATGATCGAGCCGCTTCATGCCCACGGCGTCAAGCTCATGAGCCTCGGCTTCCTGCTCGCCGAGGAACAGCCGGCGATCATGCGAGGCCCGCTGATCGCGGGCGTCCTGAAGCAGTTCCTGGAGCAGGTGCGCTGGGGCGCTCTGGATGTCATGCTGGTCGACATGCCCCCCGGGACCGGCGATGCTCAGCTGTCGCTGGTGCAGAGCGTCAACCTCGACGGGGCCGTCATGGTCACAACCCCGCAGGGAGTGGCCACCACCGATGTCCGGCGCGGCATCAAGATGTTCGAGCGCGTCAACACCCGGATCATCGGCGTCATCGAGAACATGAGCGGGATGGCGTGCCCGCACTGCGGCGAACCGGTGGACGTGTTCGGCACGGGCGGTGGGGAGGCTCTGGCGAAGGAGCAGGGCGTCCCCTTCCTGGGCGCCGTTCCCCTGGACCCCGCGGTCAGGCGCTCCGGCGACGACGGGCTGCCCACGGTGGTGGGCCGGCCGGATTCAGCGGTTGCGCAGGCGTTGAACCGAATCTGCGACGAGGTAGTTGTGGCGTTGCGGGAGGGGCCCGCTTGAGGTGGTCGCCGCTACCGCGCGCGGGCCGGGATCGGATCCGGCGGATGCCCGCCCACGTGATGGTGCGGGACTATCCCGAGGCGCTTGCGCCGCTTCTCGCGCACGGCGTCGACCTCGATCTCGTGGGTACCTCTCCGGTGGGGGAGTTCGCCGACCCTGATCTGATGGCCGAGGTCGAGCAGGCTATCGCCTGGCGACCGCGGGCAGGGCGATCCGGCTGAACCGGGCTACCCTTCCAGCCATTTGTGGTCGGCCTCGCTCAGTTCCTTGCGCTTGCGGGGCGCGATCAGCCTGAGCACGACGTACCCGAGGAGTGCGATCGGGGCGACCTTGAACAGCAGGAAGCTGGCCAGGCCGAACCCGATGGAAAACACCGTGCCCGCCACCGCGAGCAGGACTCCAACGACCAGCAGCGTAACCAGGCCGATGGCGAACAGGGTAAGCAGGGCGCTGATCATGTCGGGCTTCTCCCCGGGACTGTCGTCCGAATCCTGAGCGTGAGGTCCATCATCGGGTCCATACCACGTCGATCGCACCGATGTGCGCGTCGATGTCCACCGTAAGCCGCGTCTCGGCGCTGTCCCAGTCCGCCGAGAAGTAGCTGTCGCCGCGCCTGAACATTTCCTGGGCATCCACGGATGTCAGCAGGGCATCCACCACCAGCTGCACACCGAGGCCCCGCGGAAACCGAAGTTCCACCGCGCCCAGATCGAGGGCGAGGTCCACCTCGGCGTCGCGCTGCCATTGGCCGCCGAAGTCGAGGGTTGCCTTGCCCGCCTTCGCCTCCAGGCGGATGCGCTCGGCGTTGAGGTTGCCCAGTCCGGAGGCGACAAGGTTTGCCGCGCCTGCCTCGAAGGAGGCCAGTTCCAGCTGCACGGGGTTGGGCGCCGACACCTCGATTCGCGTATCGGATGCCCCGGTCGCGACTTGCAGCTCCCGAATCGGCAGGCCTCCCAGATCCAGGTTCGCGCGCGCTGCCCCGAACTCGAGATCCAGGGACAGGGGCACCTCCCGGGAGACTTCCAGGTCCAGTTGTCCCGATCCGTCGCGCGAGCCGATCCGGATGCCTCTGCCGATGCGGTCCATGCCGATCTCGAGGATTCCGTCCGCGTAGTGGGTCCGGGGCTCGATGACGTCCTGATCGTACCGCAGTTCCATCCGGTACAGGCTGCCCGGCTCCCCCGGCCGCAGGTTGAGGACGCCCGCCCCATACTCCAGGTGGATATGGATCTCGCGCTCGTCGCCCAGCTGGCGCGACGCGGTCACGGTGCTCCAGTCCTGCGCGGAGAGGCCGGAAGCAGTGCAGGCCAGCCCTCCGACGGCGGCGCAGATCAGCCCCGCGCGGGGATTCGTCCACGGAATCCTAGTCACCGGTGTCTCCTTCGTCAGGGTGCTCCGGCTCCTTGCGCGACCCTCGTCGCGCACGCCTCCGGGTCCACGCCCGCGTTGCCCTGATCCCTCCGCCGTACGTGGCTGCCATCCTGCCCGGATCGGAAGTACGGCCCGCCCCGGTGAGCAGCACGGCGCCGAAGCCGAGCATCAGCGCGATCATCGCGGTGGCCACCGCGACCAGGGTGAACAGGCCGCTCAGGAACGAGCCGAGCGACGGCCCCCCCATCTCCGCCACATGCGAGACGGCGGAGGGGAGAACGAGCGCCGCCAGACCGACGGCCAACACATGCAACTGGTTCGAAGGCCGGAAGCGGTCCAGGGCCGGGACGCCCTTGCGCGCCAGCCACTCGCCTACGACGCTCGCGACGGCCAGGTACCCCAGTCCGGTGGCCAGGAGCGCGGCCAGGGGGAAGAGGGGCAGCCAGGCGATCAGCAGGGGGATGCCGATGATCGACACCAGGAGGGCGAGGCCGCCCAGAACCCACACCGGCAGCAGGAGGAAGCCGCCCGCCAGCCCGACCAGCGCCGCCCGTCCCGGAGCAGTTCTCACCACGTCGGCCACGTTCTGCAGTCGGTCTCCGGCGAAGTGGACGACCGCAGTCCCCACGGCCAGGATGACCGCGAGCCAGAAAACGTCCCCGAAGAGGCCGCTCAGGCCTGATGTGACGTTGCGGAAGGGCCGGGCGCGGACTTCGGCCTGACGGGAGGGCGGATTGCGCTCCTCGCCCCCGGAAGCCTCCGCGTCCGCCATTCCTCCTGTTGCGGCGACGTCGCCCGCGTCCACGGTGAAGATGTTGCCCTCCACCGTTCCCCCTTCGCGCTCGAGCTGCCCGTCGATCACACGGACCTCTCCCCGGATGACCGCGTCACCTTCGATGCGCAGCGTTCCCGCGACCACGACCACGTCGCCTGGGACTTCCCCGGAAATGGTGGCGTCGCCCTCCACCACGAGCAGGGCCCCGTCGATTTCGCTGCCTTCGTCAACGGTCACGTCCTCGCCCAGATGAAGCGAAAACTCCGTCAGATCCACGTCCTCCAGCGCCTCTTCCAGCACTCGGCCCCGTTGCAAAAGAAGGCGCAGCAGCGGGGGAACCAGGGCCGGAGCCATGCCTCCCACCTCTGCGCTTCCGGAAACCCCGGGGATCGCGCCGCTGCCCGGCAGGGGACCGGCGAGCGCCTCCTGAAGCGCCCGGTCGACATGCTCGGCGACCGCTCGTGCATCGCCGGTCAACTGTGCTCCGGGCTCCCATGCGAGCAGCGCCGCCGCGAGTGGTTCGTCGTCCAGCGGAACGACTTCGGAGAGCAGAGACCGCCACGACGCTTCGAGTTCCCCGCTGGCCTGGTAGCTCCCGATCTCCTCGCCGTCGACCCGGACTTCACCGTTCTGGAACGAAATCTCGAAGGCCGGGCCGGAGTCGAATTCGAGCGACAGGGTGGCATCGGCATCCGACACGGTGACGCGGTTCGATACCACCTGCCGCTCCTGCGCGCCGGTGGGCTGCGCCGCGCCCGCCGCCGACAGCGCGAGCACCGCGCCGAACAGTGGAGTCAGGCCGGCGGGGCCGGAGGGGTCAGCTGTGAACATGGCGAAGCGCGAAACGGGGGAAGTCGATGTTGCGGTGAAGGATCCAGATGGAACCGAGCATCAGGGTGGTGAAGCCCGCCGCGGCCGCGACGGCAACGGCCGGCGACGCGATCAGGTAGTCTGCGAGCGAATAGGCCCGGAAGGCGGCGCCGCTCTGCACGACCGCCGCCAGCAGCGTGCTTCCGAACGCCGACAGGGCGTCGCGAGCCTGCCACCACAGATAGGTGACGAGGCCGGCGGTGGTAAGCTGCGGAACGGTCGAGAGGAAAGCCGCCACTGCGCCGAACGCGGCGGCGGGCATGCTGGTCAGCGTTCCCGCCAGCACCCACCCACGCGGCGAACGAGGCCAGAGTCGCCACCTTCGCGCAGCCTGGCCCGGGCTGACGGTCTCTTCGGCCATCTCCTGCCAGCGCGCCATCACCCTCTCCGCGAAGCCGGCGGCGGGCGCGAGGGAGGGCAGGGTTTCGAGCGTGGCGATCAGGCGCCGCCAGCCCGCCAGCCTGTCCTCGCAGTCCACGCAGGTCGCCAGGTGGGCCTTCGCCAGGGTAGCGCGCTTCCGGGAAAGCGCACCGTCCGCCAGCTCCTGCAGGCGGCGCCCGGAGAGATGCGCGTCCGCGGCCGTCCGGGACAGCCAGCGGCGCAGCCGGCCCCACGACCACGCCCGGGACGGACTCGCGGCCTCGCCCGGGAGGTCGATGCCGGACAGGACCCGCTCGGCGAAGCGTCCCGGAGGAGCGAAGCGGCGCAGTCGGCCGAGTTCACCGAAGACCTCCTGCCAGGCATCCGCCCGGGCGCGGCAACCGGGGCAGTCCGCCAGATGCCTGCGGGCGGATTCGGTTTCCGCGCCGACATGTCCTTCGGCGGCGTCGAGCAGGCCCTGGATGGCGTCATCGTCCAGATGTCCGCCGTAGCTGGATCGGTCCGAATTCATCTGCGGCCTGCCCCTGCCTCCGCCTGTCGTGGCGTTCCCATCCTCGCGGGATCTCCCGAATCCGGGGTTATCGTAGTCCAGTCACCCATGCCTTGCATCGGCTCTCCCGGCGTACGGCACGAACCTGCGGGAAGTTTCGCGTCCATGAGCATCGAATCATGCCTCCGCGAGCCGAAGCTTGAGCTCGGCCCTGGCCCGGTGAAGGTACGTCTTTACCGTGCCCAGCGGGATCTCCATGATGCGGGCGATCTCGTCGTAGGTGTGTCCCTCGATGTGGCGGAGCAACACGACCACCCGATACTCCTCGCGCAGCTCCCCGATCGCGGCTTCGATCTGGCCGGCGAGCTCGCGGTTCTCAACGTATTCCTCGGGGCTCTCTCCTGGCGACCGCACCACCAGGCTGGTGCGCGCCTGGGCCTCCGGGGTGACCGCGTCCGGGGCACCGTGCATGGAAACCGTGGGCACGCGCCGCTTGCGCAGATGATCGATGGTCAGGTTGTTTGCGATCTTGAAGATCCAGCTGGAGAACTTGTACTTGGGATTGTAGGTATCGATCGCGTTGAAGGTGCGGATGAAGGCTTCCTGCGCCAGGTCCTCGGCGACCGTGCGGTTCCTCACCATCCGGTAGATGAGGGAGAAGACGGGGCGTTGGTATCGGGAGAGCAGCTCGCGATAGGCACCCTCGCGACCTTGGGCGGCGAGGGTGACGAGCTCCGCGTCTTCGACGCTCTGGTAGTTCAAGGACATCCGCCGGATGAGGTTCGCGACGTGCCGTACGAGAATCGATGATGAACGTTTCCGAAGCGCAGCCGTCGTCGGGTGAGGATCGAGCGCGCCAGGTGCACGAGATCTTCTCGCGCATCGCGCCTCGATACGACCTCCTCAATCGCGTGCTCAGCCTGAGCGTCGATCGGTGGTGGCGTCGCCGGGCCGTGCGCGCGCTCGACTATTCCCGTCACGACTCGGCGCGGTACCTGGATGCCTGCGCGGGCACCTGCGACCTGGCCATCGAACTGGCCACTCGCAAGGACTTTCGCGGCAGAGTGGTGGCGCTCGATTTCGCGGAGCCCATGCTGCGCAGGGGCGGGAGGAAGAGCGTCCGCCTGCCCGTGCATCCGCTGTGCGGCGACGCGCAGCGACTGCCCTTTGCGGACGAGTCCTTCGACGGCGCCATGGTGGCCTTCGGGGTGCGGAATCTCTCCGGCCTCGGTGTGGGGCTGGCGGAGCTGCGCCGGGTCCTGCGCGAAGGGAGCCCTCTGGTCGTTCTCGAGTTCACCATTCCCCCGAACCCGATCGTCCGGGCCGCATATCTCTGGTACTTCCGGCACATCCTTCCGGCGGTCGGCCGGATCGTGTCGGGGCACCGCTGGGCATACAGCTATCTGCCGGCCTCGGTCGGTGAGTTTCCGGGCCCGCAGGCGCTGGGGCGGGAATTCCTCGATGCGGGCTTCCGGACCGTCCGGTGGCAGCTCCTGACCTTCGGGATCGCGGCGATCCACGTGGGCGTGAGGTAGCCGGGAGGGCGGCGGGCCCGGATGCCGCCGCGTCACCCGGGCGGCGGTCCGACCGGCGGGACCGGGTCGGAGATTCCCTCCACTTCCCAGACCGTCACCGCCCCCAGCGTCTCGACGGGCAGGTCGAACCGTGCCGGGTCCCCGAGAATGAGGATGACCATTCGCTCCGGGTCCAGGTGCCTCCGAAGGACGTTGTGCACGTCGCCGGGAGAAACCCGCTGCACCCCCGCCACATACCGCTCCAGCCAGTCTTCCGGCAGCTCCTGAGCCTCTTGCAGCACGCGCCGGGACACGACCTGCATCGCCCCCTGGAAGTTGAATGAGAAGCCGTTGGTGGCCGCCTCCACCGCGGCTTCCACTTCGTCACGCCCCGGCGGCGCGTTGCGCATCTCCTCCATCACGTCGAGGATCGCCCGCGTCGCGGCGATCGTCGACTCGCCCTTCGTTCGCGTCAGCGCGCCCACGATGCCGTCGTTGTCGTCGGGGGTGGTCCAGAAGGAGCCCGCGCTGTAGGAGAGGCCCAGTTCGGTGCGCACCCGGTTGAGGATGCGGCTCGAGAAGCCCCCGGATCCGAGGATTGAGTTGGCGATGCGCGAGGCGAAGTACTCGCGCGAGTCCGCCTGGCGGATGGAGCTGCGGTGTGCCATGACGATGGTCGTCTGCTCCAGCTCCCGCGGAATCAGGTAGATCCCCGGCTCGTCCAGGATGTCGGGCACCGGCGGTTCGGGCAGCGTCCCCTCGCAGGCGGGCCATCCGGAAAGAAACCCGCGCAGGTGGGGCTCGACTGCCGCCCACTCCAGGTTGCCCGAGACTCCCAGCGTCAGGTTGTCCCGGCACAGGATCCGTCCATGGGCGGCGAGCAGGTTTTCCCGCGAGAGATCCTCCGGCTCGAGATCGCCGGGTCCCATTTCCCAGCCGATCGGGTGGTCGCCGAACATGAGCCGGTTGAACTCGGAGAAGGCGAGTCGTCCGGGGTCGTCGGGGCGGCGCAGGGCGCTCTCCAGTTCCTGGCCTCGCCACACCTCCACCTGCACCGAATCGAAGCGGGGATGGAGGAGCATGTCCTTCCACAGGGCCAGGCCCGCCTCCAGGTTGGCGGTGAGCGTGTTGAGGGTGGCGGAGGTGCTCCCGCCCGCGGATCCGAACGCGAGTTGCAGCGCGTGCTGGTCGACCTGTTCATCCACGGAATCGGGGTGCAGTTCGATCGTTCCTCCGAAACGCAGCAGCGAGGGGAGAGCGGTGGCGGCGGCGTAGAGTTCGCGGTCGAAGCGTCCGAAACCGCCCGCAAAGCGCGCGTAGACATTGACGAGGGGCAGGGAGTGGTCCTCCAGAAAGAAGACGGTCACGCCTTCGATCTCGCGCTCCGCAGTGGCGGGCGGGGTGAAGGACAGCGGGGCGAACCGAAGCGCCTCGATCGCCTCCCGGTCCGCGGGTGGCCTCTGCGCGGTCACCCCCTCCGCCGTGGCCGCCATTGCCCCGAGCACGGCGATCGCTGCCCGGCTCCCCGGCCCGAGCCTGATCACGGGTCCGTGTCCCCGGTGCGCTTCAAGAGGGTGGCGACGGTACGGTTGTCGCGCGTGAAGTAGGTCCGCACCACCCGCTGCACGTCGGCGGGCTGGACTTCGTAGAGCAGCGCCGTCCGCTCGAAGGTGGCCCGCCAGTTCCCGGAGCGGGTGACCGAGCCGGCGAGCTGAAGCGCGAGGCCCAGGTTGGACTGCAGCCGGCGCACGCCGGACGCCACCAGCTGGTTGCGCACTCGTTGCAGCTCCCTTTGTTCGGGAGGCTCCAGCGCGAGGCGCTCGATTTCTTCGTAGAGGGCCGCCTCGATGTCGGCGGGCTTGCCCGGAGCGCGAGGCGTTACGTGAATCACGAACTGTCCGGGGAAGCGTGATCCGGGCACGGTGGATGCGGTGACCGCGGCGGCCAGGCGGTCCTCGGTGACCAGGCGCCGGTAGAGGCGGGAGGTGCGCCGCCCCGACAGCACGGACGCCAGCATGGTCAGCGCCGGGCTGTCGGGGTGATGGCCGCTCACCGTATGCCACCCCACCCGCAGCTGCGGCTCGGCGTCCATCACCAGCTCCACCCGGCGCTCGCCGCGTTGCGGGGGCTCGACGGCGAGGACCGGGGGCGGGGGGTCGCCGGGGCGGATGCCGCCCAGGTAGTCCCGCGCCCAGGCTGCGATCGAATCCGCCACAACGTCGCCCACGATCGCTACCACGGCATTGCGGGCTCCGTAGTAGCGCCGGTGGTATTCCTCGACGTGGCGTCGCGACAGCCGCTCCAGGTCGGACATGTAACCGACCACCGGAACCCCGTACGGGTGCATCAGGAACGCCGTTGCCAGGTGGACCTCGTGGAGCAGGCCACCCGGGTTGGTGTCGACCCGGGTACGGCGCTCCTCCATGACCACGTCGCGCTCGGTGTAGAACTCCCGAAAGACGGGGTTGTGGGCCCGGTCGCTCTCGAGCAGGAACCACAGCTTGGCGCGATTGGCCGGCAGCTCGACGAAATAGGTGGTGGCCTCGGAGGAGGTGGTCGCGTTGAGGTTGCGGGCTCCGTTGCGGTTGAGGATGCGGCTGAACTCGTTGGACACCACCGGGATCTGCGCCTGTCCCTCGTAGGTATTCACGCGTTCCCGGAGCGTCCCGAGGCGGGCGGTGTCGGGTGCCGTCCGGGACGACTCGACGACCAGGGAGTCGTGCGCGGCATCCATGCGCGCGAAGAGATCGATTTCGGCCTCCGCGTCGCGGGTGCCGACCGTGGTGGTGCCCTTGAAGAGCATGTGCTCGAGGAGATGGGCCGTGCCGGTCGACCCGAGCGTCTCGTTCACGCCCCCCACCGCGTACTCGACGACGAACGCCACCGTGGGAGCCGAGGGCCGCGGCAGAATGAGAAGGCGCAGCCCGTTATCGAGCGTCAGCTCCCGCACCGGCAGGTCGGGAACGATGCCGTCCTGGCCCGAGGCCGGCCCTGGACCCGAGCCGAGCGAAGCCAGGATCACGGTCGGAAGGAGCCATGCCGAGCGCCTGCGGAACCGCGCGGCCGTTCGGCCCCGGGAGCGCCTTGCCGGCTCGGCGCCTCGCCGCTCTCGGTGCGCGGGCGGATTCATCCACGTGATGGTCATTGGGGCGGCGGCTGGCAGCGGGGACAATGGAACGCCGATCGGTTACCGATCACCGTCCTCAGGACAACTCCTGGACACTTCACACAAGGCTGGCCTTCTCGACCGTATATCACCAGACGGGGACCGAACGATCCTTCCAGCCCGGCGGGGTCGCGGTAGTCCCGCAGGGTCGTGCCGCAGGCGGCGATGGCGGCCCGCAGCACCCTGCGTATGGATCGGTGGAGCGGCGCGACCTTTGTCGCCGGAATCGCGCGCGCCGGCACGGCCGGATGGATGCCGGCGAGGAACAGCGCCTCGTTCGCGTAGATGTTGCCGATCCCGGCCACGCGCCGCTGGTCGAGCAGCCACGAACGGATCGGGGAGCGGGAGCGGGCGAGTTCGACTTCCAGACGGCGGGCGGTGAAGGAACGGCTGAGCGGTTCGAGCCCCAGCGTGCGCGACCAGCGGCGCCAGGAGCGTCCGGAGAAACGCTGCAGCCGCCCGAATCGGCGCACGTCGCTGTAGACCGCCGCGTCGCCTCCGGCCAGATCGAAGATGACGCCCGTGTGGACGGGGAGCGGGGTTGGGTCGCCGCGCGGATGGAACAGGAGGCGGCCGGTCATTCCCAGATTGATGACCAGAATCGTGTCCCTGGAGCAGAACCACACCACGTTCTTGCCCCTTCGCCCCACCTGGTCGATCCTGGCGCCGTTCAGCCCGAGGGCGAAGGCGCCGGCCGGTTCCGACAGCAGATCGGGTCGCCGTACGCTGACGCCGGAGATCGTCCGGCCGGCGAGGTGCGGCGCGAGGCCGCGCGCGATCGTCTCTGCTTCAGGAAGTTCGGGCAGTCTGACCCTTGCGGCTGGAGGAGGGTGAGGGTGAACTATGGCGTCGGGACTCACTCATGGGGCGGCGGGGCCGCCCCCCGAGAGGAGGCGCGGCTCACGTCTCCACGGCGGTGCCCGCTGCGGTCACCATGAGCATGTTGTTGATGACCTCGTAGTCCAGATCGACGGACACGACCGCGTTGGCGCCCCGGTCGGCGGCGCGCTCGGCCATCTCGCGCAGGGCGTGTGCGCGTGCGTTGCTCAGCGCGCGCTCATATGCGCTGGAGCGTCCGCCCACGACATCCCGGACGGCCGCGAACAGATCCTTGAAGATGTTGGCGCCGATGATCGCCTCCCCGGTGACGATGCCGAGATAGTCGCGCACCGGACGTCCTTCCAGCGTTGGCGTGGTCGTAATGATCATGGTTTCTCTTTCTTTCGATAAGGTTGTCGAGGTTGCGCGGCTGGGCGTTGCCCGCTCCGGGATCGGACGGGGAAGTCAGCTTCTCGCCAGTTCGCGCCATCCGATGTCGGAACGGAAGTACTTGCCTTCAAAGCGGATCTCGCGCGCGGCGCGCCGGGAACGCTCCGCGGCCTCCGCCAGCGTGTTGCCGAGTCCGGTCGCGGCGAGCACGCGCCCCCCCGCGGTCAGCACCGCACCTTCCTGGCTCCGGGTGCCCGCGTGGAAGAGCAGCACGTCCGGGTCGCCGGCCAGCGATTCGGGGATCTCCATGGCCGCGCCCGTCCGATACGATCCCGGGTATCCCTCGGCCGCCAGCACGGTGGTCACCGCGGCTCCCGCCATCGCCTCGGCCTCGTAGCCCGACAACCCGCTCCCGTCGGCGACCGCCATCATCGGCTCGAGCAGGGAACCCTTGAGCAGAGGCAGCACGACCTGGGTCTCCGGATCCCCGAATCGGCAGTTGAACTCGACCACCCTGGCACCCTGGTCCGTAAGCATCAGGCCCGCGTACAGGAGCCCGCGGAAGGGACATCCGGCCTCGGCGAGGGCGTGCAGCACGGGATCCAGGATCTCGTCGCCGACCCGCGCGATCAACTCGGCGGTGGCCAGGGAGACGGGCGCATACGCCCCCATGCCGCCGGTGTTGGGCCCGGTGTCGCGCTCGCCGATCCGCTTGTGATCCTGCGAGGCCACCAGCGGGACGGCCCGTTGACCGTCGGCGAGGGCGAAGACGCTGAGCTCCTCGCCGGTCATGCGTTCTTCGATCACGACCTCGCGGCCGGCATCGCCCATGCTTCCCTCCACGAGCATCCGCCGGATCGCGTCGCAGGCCTCATCCGGGTCGTCGCACACGATCGCGCCCTTGCCGGCTGCCAGGCCGGAGGCCTTCACCACGCACGGCCCGCCCCCCTCCATGACGTACGCCTCGGCGCGCCCCGCGTCGGTAAAGACGCGGTATCCGGCCGTGGGCACGCCCGCGGCGCTCATGAGGTCCTTGGCGAACGCCTTGCTCGATTCGATGCGCGCCGCTGCCCGCGAGGGTCCGAATGCGGGCACACCCGCCGCCTCCAGGCGGTCAGCGAGGCCGAGCGCGAGCGGGACCTCCGGGCCGATCACAACCAGGTCCATCCGGTGTGATTCGGCCCATGAAGTCAGCGCCTCCACGTCCGCAGGAGAGATGTCGACCGCCCGCGCCAGTCCCGCCATCCCGGCGTTGGGGCGCGTCGCGTGAAAGCGGGCCTCGGGCGCGTCCGCGCGGAGCTTCCAGAGGAGTGCGTGCTCGCGCCCTCCGTTCCCGACGATCAGAATGCGCATGCCAGTGGTCTCGGGGCCTATCTGCGGATGTTGTCCCTGATCGAGCCGCCCATCCTGCGGGCCGCCCCGCGCACGGATCCGATGAAGCTGCGGGCCTCCTCCGCGTAGGCCTCGGCCGCCGAGGAAATGTCGTCGCGGTACGACGGGTCGGGGTCGTCGCGGCGCGGGTACTCTCCCGCCACGATGCGGTCGTACTCGCCGCTCTCGATCCAGCTCCGGATCTCGGAGAGCCGCAGGACCCAGAACGGATGGGTGACGCCGAGCAGGTTGAGCACCTTGAAGACGTGGTCGGCCACATCTCCGCCCTCGCGGTAGTCCTCGGCCTGACGCACGAACTCGCCGAGGTTGAGGTCCGAAGTGGTGCCGCCGCCCGCCATCTTCATCATGGCGCTCATGGCGACATCCGCGTCCTGGATGGAGAGCAGGCCGGCGCGGTCCGACGAGAGCTCGCTCTTGCGGGACCACTCCAGCAGCCCCATGAGCACGGCGCGCGCGGCGAGTCCGACGATCGGGAACCCGAGGCTGGCGAGCTGGATCAGCAGCACCATCATCGTGCGGTACAGCACGTGGCCACTCATGATGTGACCCACTTCGTGACCCAGTATGAAGGACAGCTCGTCATCGTTCAGGATCAGGACCGTCCCCGAGTTGAGGATGATGAAGGGCTGATCCATTCCGTAGGCGCCGGCGTTGGCCATCGGCGTCTGGGAGACGTAGAGCGGGTACTCCTCGGTGTCCAGCGTCTCGACGATGTCCCGGTAGCGCTCGTAGATGTGGCCGTACTGGCGCTCGCTCACCCGTAGCGCGTTCGCCTGGAACGCGAGCCGGATGGGCTTTTCGCCGAAAAAGCCGAAGAGGGTCTTCAGGACTTCGTCGAAGACGGGCAGCTTGCGCAGTGCGGCCAGGGCCGCGCGATCCGCGGGGTGTTCCCACGAACGCGACGATATGCCCGTGAGGATGCGGCGCGCGTGTGCGTGGGGTGCGCCGCCGTCGTTTCCATTGGCGTTCTCGGCCGCGCCGTTGCCACGGCCTGCGTCAGAACCGTCCATGGTGATTCTCCTTTAGCGGACGCCTCGCGTCCTGGTATTCGTGTCGGCCGCGCCGGGCTCCCCCCCGCCGTGGTCGGTTCTCGTACGCCCCGCCCGGAACCGAGGTTTCGGCACCATTGCGGCGTAATTCCGGGAGTCCATCAGCCGCCGGACCCGCGGGACAGAGCCTGGTCCAGGTCTTCGAGCAGGTCCCGCGGATCCTCGATTCCCACCGACAGCCGCACCAGCCGGCTGCTGACCCCCATCTCCTCCCTGCGCTCGCGGGGCACCGATGCGTGGGTCATGAGCGCGGGCACCGAGATGAGCGATTCCACCCCTCCCAGGCTCTCCGCGAGCGCGAAGATGCGCGTGCCCTCCACCAGCCGCCGCACGGCGTCCTCGGTCGGCAGGGTGACGGACACCATGCCGCTGAACCCGGTCATCTGGCGTGCCGCGAGTTCGTGCTGCGGGTGGGAGGCCAGGCCCGGATAGTACACCTCGTCGACGGCCCGATGGGCCTCCAGGAAGCGCGCCACCGCCAGCCCGTTGGCGTTGTGCTCGCGCATGCGCACGTGCAGGGTCTTGGCGCCGCGCAGGCAGAGCCAGCAGTCCATGGGGCCGGGGACGGCGCCGGTGGACTTGCGCAGGAAGCGCAAACGGTCGTCCAGGTCCGGGTCGCGCACCGTCAGAGCCCCGCCGATGATGTCGCTGTGGCCGTTCAGGTACTTCGTGGTCGAGTGCATCACGATGTCCGCGCCCGTCTCGTGGGGGCGCTGGTTCACGGGCGTCGCGAAGGTGTTGTCCACGCACAGAAGCACGCCCGCGTCGCGGGTCGCCTCGGCGGCCGCGCGGAGGTCGCACAGGCGCATCATGGGGTTGGTGGGGCTCTCGAGGAGCACCAGCCGCGTGTTCGGCCGGAGCGCGTCCCGGATTCGCTGCGGATCCCTCGAGTCCACGAAGGAGAAGGAGATGCCGGCCCGGTTCAGGACCTGCGTGGCCAGCCGCGTCGTCCCGCCGTAGGTGTTCTCCTCGCAGACCGCGTGATCGCCTGCCGAAAGCAGTCGCGCCACGCAATCGATGGCGGCCATCCCGCTCGCGAATGCGATTCCGTGGGACGTTTTTTCGAGAGCGGCGAGGTTGCGTTCCAGGGCTTCGCGGGTAGGGTTCGAGATGCGCGCGTAGTCGTAGGCCCAGCCCTGGTCGAGTCCGGGCTGCACGTAGGTCGAAGTCTGGAAGATGGGAGGCATGATGGCCCCGGTGTGCGGCTCGGGCGCCTGTCCCCCGTGAATCGCGAGCGTTCCGAGCCCGCGACGGGGCGATGACGTCCTGGGCAGGGGCTGGGTCATGGATCCGGGATGTGGCCGAAGGGGTTCTGGACAACTGTGAACGGCTCGAATCTAGTCCGCGCGACGGGACGAAGGCGAGTCCCGCCGCCCAACAGGGGGTTGCCAGCTATGCCGATCGTGCTTCCGCGCGGGCTCATGGTCAGTGTTTCGGGCTTCCGGGGCCGGGTGGGAGATCCGCTCACGCCCGAGCTGGTCGCCGCGCTCGCGGCGGCGTACGGCGGATTCCTGGGCGGCGAGGGCGCGGGGCGATCCGTGATGCTGGGACGGGATTCGCGGACGTCCGGGCGCATGCTCGCGGCGGCTGCCGGTGCCGGACTGGCGTCGGTGGGGTGCGACGTGGTCGACATCGGCATCGTGCCCACCCCGACGCTCATGATGGCGGTTCGCGACGCCCGTGCGGCTGGCGGGATCGCGGTCACGGCGAGCCACAATCCCGCGGAGTGGAACGCCCTCAAGTTCGCTACGGCCGAGGGCATGTTCCTGGACGCACCCGGGATGGCGCGGTTCCGGCGGGTGCTGGAGGGGGAGATTCCGCGCGCGCCCTGGGATCGGGTCGGGGAGTTCACGAGGGACGATGGCGCGGCCCGGCGGCACCTGCGGGCGGTCCTGGACCTTCCCTTCGTGGACGTTGCCGCGCTGCGTGCGCGCAGATTCTCCGTGGCGCTCGACTGCGTTCACGGGGCGGGGGGCGCGGTCATGCCCGAGCTGCTGGAGCGCCTGGGGTGCCGCGTCTACGCCATCGGGTTGGAGATGGACGGTCGCTTTCCGCGCGACCCCGAGCCGACCGCCGCGAACCTGGGCGACCTGGGGGCGCTGGTGCGGGAGAGCCGGGCCGACCTGGGGATGGCGGTGGACCCCGACGTGGACCGCCTGTCGCTGGTGGACGAGACCGGTGATCCGGTCGGCGAGGACTTCACTCTGGCCCTGGCAGCCGCGGCCGTGACCAGACGGTTTCCGGGGCTGGTGGTGACCAACCTTTCCACGAGCCAGGTGATCGAGGACGCCTCGGCCGCCACCGGGGCGAAGACGTTGCGCGCGCCCGTGGGCGAGATCAACGTGGTGCGCCGCATGCAGGCGGAGCGAGCCGTGGTGGGCGGGGAAGGGAACGGCGGGGTGATCGTGCCGGCGCTGCACCACACCCGGGACGCGCTGGTGGGCGCCGCGCTCGTGCTCCAGCATCTTCTCGACGAAGGGATCTCGCTGGCGGCTGCCGTCGGCCGCTATCCGGACTACCGCATCGTGAAGGAAAAGGTCGCCTTCCCCAGGGAGGTGCTGGAAACCGCCTACGTTCGCCTGCAGCAGCGCTGGCCCGGCGCGCACCGGGACCGCGCCGACGGGCTGCGGCTGACCTGGCCCGACCGCCGCGAGTGGCTGCACGTGCGGCCCTCCGGCACGGAGCCGGTGGTGCGGCTGATCGCGGAAGCGCCGGCCGGGCCGCGCGCGGGGAAGCTCGTGGAGGACGCGCGCGCCGAGTTGGACGGGCTGGCGCGTTCCCCCTGAGGTGGTGCACGAGGTAGCTTCCGTGTGGTGCGGGCGCGGCGGCTGCAGAGGCGGCGGCCCGGGTGCCCGAATGACCCCAGCATCGAAGACGACATGTGCGGAATAGTCGGATACGTGGGTCCGGAGGACGCGACCCCCGTGCTGCTCGAGGGCCTGCGCCGTCTCGAGTACCGCGGATACGACTCGGCCGGTCTCGCGGTGGTCGACGGCGACGCCGGGCTGCGCGTGGTGAAGCGGGCGGGCAAGCTGGGGCGGGTGGAGGCGGCCATCGGCCGCGACTCGCCGGGGGGGAGTTGCGGCATCGCCCATACGCGCTGGGCCACCCACGGCGCCCCGACCGAGCGCAACGCCCATCCCCATGTCAGTCAGGATGGCGGCGTGGCCCTGGTCCACAACGGCATCATCGAGAACGCGGCCCTCCTCAGGCGGCGGCTCGAGGCGCGCGGATACCGGTTCCGCAGCGATACCGACACGGAAGTCGTCGTGCACCTGGTCGATTTCTTCCGCAGGGAGGGATCTCCGCTGGAGGAAGCCCTCGCGCTCGCGCTGGAACGGGTCGAGGGCACCTATGGCATCGCGGCGATCTCCGCGCACGAGCCGGGCAAGCTGGTCGCGGCGCGCCGGGGGAGCCCGCTCCTGCTCGGGGTGGGAGCCTCGGGCCAATACCTGGTGGGCTCCGACGCGGCCGCCGTCGTGGCCCGGACGCGCGATGTCGTCTACCTCGCGGACGGCGACTATGCGAAGCTCGAGCGCACCGGCTACCGGGTCTACCACATGGGGCGGGGCACGGTGCGCCGCTCCGTGCACCAGGTGACCTGGGACCTCTCCGCCATCGAGCGCGGCGGTTTCGAGCACTTCATGCTGAAGGAGATCTGCGAGCAGCCGCGCAGTCTGCGCGACGTCCTTCGGGGACGGTTGCTGGAGGCCGAGGGGACGGCTCGCCTGGGCGGCATCGAGCGGCACCGCGAAGAACTGCTCTCCGTGGATCGCGTGGTCATGACGGCGTGCGGAACCAGCTGGCACGCGGCGCTGATCGGCGAATACATGCTCGAGGATCTCGCGCGCATCCCGGTCGAGGTGGAGTACGCCTCGGAGTTCCGCTACAAGAACCCTGTGCTGAACGAGCGCACCCTGGTGGTCGCGATCAGCCAGTCCGGAGAGACCGCGGACACGCTGGCCGCGTTGCGGGAGGCGCGACGCCGGGGAGCGCGCACCATGGGCATCGTCAACGTGGTGGGCTCCTCCATCGCGCGCGATACCGCCTTCGGCTGCCACCTCCACGCCGGGCCGGAGGTGGGGGTGGCGTCCACCAAGGCCTTCACCAGCCAGCTCGTGGTGCTCGCCCTGTTCGCCCTGTGGATGGGCCGGCGCCGGCAGATCTCATTGCTGGGAGGACGCCGCATCGTCCAGGCCATGCAGGAGCTCCCGGGACAGGTGGAGGAGGTCCTGAAGCTGAACGATTCCATTCTGGAACTGGCCCGCACCTGCAAGGACGCGCCCAACTTCCTCTACCTGGGCCGCGGCTTCCAGTTTCCGGTGGCGCTGGAGGGGGCGCTCAAGCTCAAGGAGGTGAGCTACATCCACGCCGAAGGCTATCCCGCCGCGGAGATGAAGCACGGCCCCATCGCGCTGATCGACGAGGCCATGCCGGTCGTGATCCTCGCCCCCAGCGATCCCGTCTATCCGAAGGTCGTTTCCAATATCGAGGAGGTGAAGGCGAGGGATGCGCGCGTGATCGCCGTCGTCAGCGAAGGCAACTCGGAGCTCGAGGACAAGGTGGACCACGTCATCCGGGTGCCGGACACGCTGCCCTTCCTGCGCCCCGTGCTTACCACGGTGCCCCTTCAGCTGCTCGCCTACCACATCGCCGTCCTCCGGGGCTGCGACGTGGATCAGCCCCGCAACCTGGCCAAGTCGGTCACCGTCGAGTGAAGGTCCGGGCGCGGGGACGGATGGGGATCACGCCTGCCGGGCCGGTCTGCGGCGGGGGCGCGAGGTGAGGATCGTGCTCCAGCGCGTGGCGCGCGCCTCGGTGACCGTCGACGGCTCGGTGGTGGGCCGCATCGGTCCCGGGCTCCTGCTGCTGGCCGGATTCACCCGCGGGGACAGCGTGGACGCGCTCAGGTGGATGGCCAACAAGGTGCTGGGGCTGCGCGTCTTCAACGATCCGCAGGGCAGAATGAACCTGTCGCTCCAGGATGTCTCCGGCGACGTTCTGGTCGTGAGCCAGTTCACGCTGTACGGGGATACCCGCAAGGGACGCCGGCCGAGCTTCATTCGGGCGGCGGGGCCGGACGTGGCGGTGCCTCTCTATGAGGACTTCGTGGCGCTCCTGCGGGAGAAGGCCCCGGGTCGGGTCGAGACCGGCGTGTTCGGCGCCATGATGGACGTGGAGCTCGTAAACGACGGTCCCGTCACGCTGGTGCTCGAACGGTGACTGCGCGGCCGGCGGATGGGCGGGGCCACCGTCTCGTGCTCGCGTCCCGGTCGCCCCGGCGCGCGGACCTGCTCTCGATGCTGGCGATCCCGTTCGAGATCGACCCGGCGGACATCCCGGAGGAGGTGCTGCCCGGGGAGGACCCGGTCGCGCATACGCGGCGTCTGGCGGAGGGGAAGGCGCGCGCGGTGGCGGGGCGCCGGCCGGGGAGGCTGGTGCTGGGCGGCGATACGGTCGTGGTGCGGGACGGGACCATCCTGGGCAAGCCCGGCGACGCCGATCATGCGGTCGCGATGCTTCTCAGCCTGTCCGGCCGGGCCCACGAGGTGGTCAGCGCGCTGGCGCTGGTGGAGCCTGACGGGTGCGTGCACGCCGGCGTCTCGCGAACCACGGTATGGCTGCGATCCTTCGCCGAGCAGGAAGCTCGGGCCTACGTGGCCACCGGGGAGCCGATGGACAAGGCGGGAGCCTATGCCATACAGGGCGCCGGCGCGGTGCTGGTGGAGTCGCTGGAGGGCGACTACTTCACGGTGGTGGGGCTGCCCGTGCCGCTGCTCGTGGGCCTGCTGGGCGCCGCCGGCGTCCCGTACGGCTTCGGTGGTTGGGCAACGGCGTCCGAAGTTGAGGTGAGACCGGAAACCGGAGCGAAGTTGTGAGCAGACCATCCGCGGTTCTGGCCCTCGACCAGGGCACGACCGGCTCGACCGCCCTCGTGGTGACGAGCGACGGACGGATCGTGGGACGCGGCTACTCGGAGTTCACCCAGCACTTCCCCCGTCCGGGCCGGGTCGAGCACGACGCGGAGGAGATCTGGCGGGTTACCCGGCGGGTCGCGCGCGCCGCGCTGGACGACGCCGGCGGGGAGGCGCGCCTGGAGGCCATCGGCATCGCCAACCAGCGCGAGACCGTGGTGCTGTGGGACCGCGCTTCGCTCGAGCCGGTGTGCCGGGCGATCGTCTGGCAGGACCGCCGCACCGCTTCGATATGCACGGAGTTGCGCCGCGGGGGCCACGAGTCCGAGGTGCGCCGGCGCACGGGGCTGGTTCTGGATCCCTACTTCTCGGGAACCAAGCTGACCTGGCTCTTTCGCGAGCGCCCGGAGCTGCGCTCGGCGGCGGAAGCCGGCGACCTGGCCGCGGGCACCATCGACGCCTGGTTGGTGGCTCGCCTGACCGGCGGGGCGGTACACGCCACCGACCACACCAATGCCTCCCGCACCCTCCTCTACGATCTGCACCGCCGGGCCTGGGACCCGTCGCTCGCCGACCTGCTCGAAGTCCCCGCGGACATCCTGCCCGAGGTGCGCTCCAGCTCCGGCGACTTCGGGGTCGTACGCGGCGAACACCTGGGGACGGAAGTTCCGATTGCGGGCGTGGTCGGCGACCAGCAGGCCGCCCTCTTCGGGCAGGGGTGCATCCGCGCCGGCCTCGCCAAGGTGACCTACGGCACCGGGGCGTTCCTGCTGCTGCATACGGGCCAGGAGGTGGTGCCCTCGGACAACGGGCTTCTCACCACGCTGGCCTGCGACGCGCGCGGCGGCCCGGCGTACGCCCTGGAGGGATCGATCTTTTCGGCGGGCGCGTCCGTTCAGTGGCTGCGCGACGGCCTGGGCATCCTCGACCACGCCGCGGAATCGGAGGAGCGCGCCCGCGAGGTCGCGGATAACGCCGGAGTCTACTTCGTGCCCGCGTTCGTCGGGCTGGGGGCGCCCCACTGGATCCCGGAGGCGCGCGGGACGGTGGTGGGCATCACGCGCGGGACGACCGCGTCCCACCTGGCCCGCGCGGCGCTCGAGTCGATGGCGTACGGCACGGTCGACGTCATCCGTGCCATGGAGGGGGACGCCGGGCTGGCCACCCGGGAGCTGCGCGCCGACGGCGGGGCGGCGCGCAACCGGTGGCTGATGCAGTTCCAGGCGGACGTGCTGGACGTGCCCGTGCGACGCGCGCCCCGGGTCGAGACCACCGCGCTCGGGGCGGCCGGCCTGGCGGGGATCGCGGCAGGCCTGTGGCCGGACGGAGAGGTGTTCGCGGCCTCCTCCGGGGATCCCGACGTCTACTCGCCCGCAATGGGCTCCGAAGACCGCGCGGCGCTCATCTCCGGGTGGGAGAGGGCGGTCGCGGCCGCCCGCAGCTGGGCCCGCGGGAGCGAGCAACCCGCTCAGGTTTGAGAAACCGCGCCTCCATCCTATATTCTGAACGCTGGCAAGGCCGGACTCGAGGCAGTCGGGCCGGGTGCGGGACACACGGGACACAGGAGCGCAGCGGATGAAGAACAGCCGCTTCTATATCGGTCTGGTCGGCGTCGCCATGGTCGTGACCTTCCTCATCTGGACCGGTTTCGACAAGGCGATGGTGTACTACCTGACCCCGGTCGAACTCATGGCGAAGGTGGCCGAGGACGACACCTTCCACGACATCGGGGTGAAGGTCAGCGGCCGGGTGGTCGAGGGAAGCTACGAGGGCGCGGGCGCGTTCGAGCACTACTTCTCGGTGATGGACCTCGCCCGCGAGGACGCCAGTTTCCGGGTGGAGTATCGTGATATTCTCCCGGACACCTTCAGCGACGAGACCGAAGTCGTGGTCGAAGGGCGTTTCCGCCGCGACGGGGTCTTCGAGGCGACCACGGTGCTGACCAAGTGTGGCAGCCGCTACGAGGCGATGCCGGACGAGATGGCCGGATGATTCTCCTCGGGGAGTTCGCCCTCTGGGTGGCTCTGCCGGTCTCGATCTGGGGAATCGTGCTCGCCTTCGTGGGCGGGCACCGAAAGCGCGGCGACCTGGTCCTTTCGGCCGAACGGTCCGTCTACGCGGTCTTCTTCCTGCTCTGCCTCACCTCGCTGGGCATCATCCTGGCGTTTCTCGGAGAACACTACGAGTACCGGTACGTGTGGGGGTACTCGAGCCGGGAGCTGGAAACCTACTTCAAGGTGACCGGGCTCTGGGCGGGCCAGCGCGGATCGCTGGTCTTCTGGGTGCTGCTGCTCACCCTCTTCTCGAGCATCGCGGTCTTCCAGAACCGCCGAAGGAACCGGGAGTTCATGCCCTCGGTGGTGGGTGTCCTGCTCACGATCACGGCGTTCTTCCTCGGCGTGCTCCTCTTCGCCGACGTGAACCCCTTCGAGAGGCTGCCGTTCACTCCGGCGAACGGACAGGGCCTGAACCCGCAGCTCCAGAACTACTGGATGACCATCCATCCCCCGACGCTCTACCTGGGGTTCACCTCCTTCTCTGTGCCCTTCGCCTTCGGCATCGCCGCGCTGGTCACGGGAAAGACCGACTCCCGCTGGCTGGTTGTGACCCGGCGCTGGACCCTGCTGAGCTGGTTCTTCCTGACCAACGGGATCATCTTCGGCATGCGCTGGGCCTACGAGGAGCTGGGCTGGGGCGGATACTGGTTCTGGGATCCGGTCGAGAACGCGTCCCTGCTTCCCTGGCTTACCGCGACGGCATTCCTCCACTCCGTCATGATCCAGGAGCACCGGGGAATGCTGAAGATGTGGAACCTGTCGCTGGTGTCGCTGACCTTCCTGCTCACCATCTTCGCGACCTTCCTCACGCGGTCGGGGCTGATCGAATCGGTTCACTCCTTCGCCCAGAACACGCGCATCGCCTACATCTTCCTGGCCTTCCTGGGAGCTGCCACCTTCGCCTGTCTGCTCCTCATCCTGTGGCGCAAGGACGATCTGCGCGCGGAACGCACCATCGAGTCGTTCCTGTCGCGGGAATCCGCCTTCCTGATGAACAACCTGATCCTTCTGGGGTCGGCGTTCGCGGTGCTCTGGGGCACGCTCTTCCCGCTGATCTCCGAGGGGTTCGCGGGGACCAAGGTGGCCGTGGGGCCGGCGTTCTTCAACCGCGTCAACATCCCGATCGGGCTGGTGCTGCTGGCGCTGACCGGGATCGGGCCGGTGATCGCCTGGCGAAGGGCGACGCGCCGCAACCTGGAGCGCAACTTCCTGCCGCCGCTGTTGATGGCGGCAGCCGTCGTAGCCGGGCTCATGATCGCCGGCATGCGGGGGTTCTACGCGCTCGCGACCTTTGCGATCTGCGGTTTCGTGCTCACCATCCTGGCGACCGAGTTCTGGAAGGGGACCAGGGCGCGCGCCCGCATCGAGGGCGAGGGGCTCGGCAAAGCCTTCCTGCACCTGATCGCCCGCAACCGCCGCCGCTGGGGCGGCTACATCGTGCACGTGGGCATCGTCCTCATGTTCGCGGGGTTCGCGGGAGCCTCGTTCCACACCGAGATCGACCAGAGCGTCGAGCCGGGGGACCAGATCCGGGCGGCCTCTCCCTACGGCCACGAGTACGTCCTGACCTACCAGGGCCTGTCCTCGTCGCGCACGCCGAACATGTGGCAGTGGGTGGCGCTCATGGACGTGTCGAGGGACGGCCGCCGGCTCGGCACCATCACCGCCGAGCAGCGCATCTATTCGACGGCGGACCAGCCGATCCGGGAGGTCGGCATCCGGTCGACCCCGCTCGAGGACGTGTACGTCATCCTCGCCGGGGTCGAGGACTTCGAGGGCGCCCTCCGGAACGAGTCTTCGGCCCAGGGCGCGGTCTTCCAGGTGCTGGTCCGGCCCCTGGTGGGTTGGATCTGGTACGGCGGACTGGTCATTACCCTCGGGTCCCTGATCGCCCTCTGGCCCGGCGCGGGCGGACCGGCCCGGCGCAAGGTCCGGGCGACGCCCGCGAGCGCCCGGCTCGCCGGGGTTTGACCCGGGCCGTCGTCCCGTTCGGTCCCTGCCCCCGGCTCCGCCGCCGCATCGCCCATGATGACGTTGCATAGCGCATGATGATCCTGCTGGGGGCTGTTCTGGTCGCGGCGGCGGTGGTCCTGTACGTCGTGCAGCCCGTGTTCAGCGGGGAGAGGGCGTCCCTCGCGAGCCTGGACGAGGAGTTCACCGAGGCGGAGGCGCGCAGGCACCTGAGCCTGGTGGCGTTGCGCGACGTCGAGTATGACTTCGCGACCGGCAAGGTCGACGAACGCGACTACCGGCGATTGCGCGACGAGTTGGGACGCGAAGCGCTGGATGCGCTGCGGGAGGTGCAGCGGAGCCGGGATCAGGCTGAGGACGCGCCGCCGGCGAAGGACGCCGTGGCGGACGACCTCGAGCGGGAAATCGCAGCCTATCGGGCGGCCCTGAGATCGGGGACGCTGTGCGACCGCTGCGGCAGCGCCAACGTCGCGGAGGCGCTCTTCTGCGCGACCTGCGGCCGGCAGCTGGAGTCGGAACGCGGGGAGGAGGCCGCGGCCGCACGGGGCCGATGACCTGATGTCCGGTTCTCCCTCCGCCGCCCCCCGCACCCACGCTCCGGTGCTGGAGGCGGCGTCGCTGGTCCGGGACTACGGGCCGGTGCGGGCCGTGGATCACGTGTCCTTCCGTCTCGGCGCCGGCGAGTTCCTCTCGGTGTTCGGTCCCAACGGCGCCGGCAAGACCTCCCTCCTGCGGCTGCTCGCGGGAGGGCTTCGCCCCACGACCGGCGAGGTGCGGGTGTCCGGGATTCCCCTCACGATCGGTGACCGGGCGGCGCGCGGCCGGATCGGCATTCTGTCTCACCTGAGCTTCCTGTACGGTCGCCTGACCGCGCGCGAGAACCTCCTGTTCCACGGCCGTCTGCACGGCCTCGAAGACCTGGACTCCCGGGTGCCGGACCGCCTGCGCGACGTCGGCCTCGAACGCTACGCCGACAGCCGGGTGGACACGCTGTCGCGCGGTACGGTGCAGCGGCTGGCGGTAGCGCGGGCGCTGCTCCACGACCCGGAGATCGTCCTCCTCGACGAGCCGTACACCGGACTCGACGCCTATGCCGGCGCGCTGCTCCAGGAGTTGCTGTCGGCGCTGAAACACGGCGGGCGCACGGTCGTCATGGTCACGCACAACCTGGGGAGAGGGCTCGAACTGGCCGATCGCGTGGCAATCCAGGTGCGCGGCAGGTTTGTGTTCGAGGCCCGGCGGGCCGAACTGGACGCCGGCGGCCTGGAGAGATCCTACCGGCGCGCCGTGGAGGAGGGAGCGTGACCGTCTATCTCCGGCAGGTCGCAGCCATCGTGCGCAAGGATCTCCTGCTCGAACTGCGCACCCGGGAACGGCTGGCGGCGATGGGCGGGCTGACCGTGCTGGTGGCCATCCTTTTTCATTTCGCGATCGATCAGGGGCTGGTGCGGATGCAGCAGCTGGCGGCGGGCCTGCTCTGGATGACGATCCTGTTCGGAGGCATGCTGGGCATGGGCCGGACCTTCGAGATGGAGCGGGAGCACGGCGCGATCCAGGGCCTTCTCGCAAGCCCCATTCCACTGGATGGCATATACCTGGCCAAGGTGATCTCGAATTTCGTGCTGGTCGCGTTGATCGAGGTGATCGCGCTCGCGGCCTATTGGCTGTTCTTCGGATTCGATTACGGAGGCGATCCTCTCCTGCTTGCCGGCGTGCTCGCCGTGGCGACGCTCGGAGTCGTGGCCGTCACCACGCTGTTCAGCGCCATATCGGCGCAGACCACCATGGGACAGACCCTTCTTCCCATCCTGATCTTTCCGCTTCTGGTTCCTGTCGTCATCTTCGGAGTCACGGCCACGGGACGCATCTTCGCCTCGCGTCCCGCACAGGAGGTCGAGGGCAGCCTCTATCTGCTGGCGGCCTTTGCCGTGCTTTCGCTCGCGGCGGGCGCGATCCTGTTTCGATACGTGGTGGAGGAATGATGTCACTGACGCGCATCCGATGGATGGCGATGGTATTGGGGGTCCTGGGCGTCGCCGGCGTGCTGGTTCTCCACTGGCTGGTCTTCTTCTGGGTGGGGACGGAGCGCACCATGGGGATCGTGCAGCGCATCTTCTACGTGCACGTCCCCTCCGCATGGGTGACCTTCCTCGCCTTCGGCATCACCGCGCTGTGCGGGGCCGCCTATCTCTGGCTGCGCGACGAGCGGCTGGACTGGGCGGCGCAGTCCGCGGCCGAGGGGGGGCTCGTCTTCGGGGCGATCATGCTCACCTCGGGGCCGCTCTGGGCGGCGTACGCCTGGGGGACGCCCTGGACCTGGGAGCCGCGCCTGACCCTGACGCTGCTCATGTGGTTCGTCTTCCTCGGCTACTTCCTCGTGCGCGCTTCGGCGGAAGATCGGCTGGCGGGAAAACGCATGGCGGCGGTGATCGGCGTCCTGGGAGCGCTGCTGATTCCGCTCGTCCACGTCAGCGTGCTCTGGTTCCCGTCGCTCCATCCCCAGCCTGTGGTGCTCAATATCGATGAGGGGCCGACGCTGGATTCGGACATGCTGATCACCCTGATGGTCGGGCTGCTGGCCTTTACCCTCATCTTCTTCTCCATCGTCATCTTCAGATACGGCCTCGAGCATCTGCGTTACCAGCATGCCCTGGAAACGCGCGACCAGCCTCGGGCAGCCTAAGGAGCCGGCCATGCGTAGTCTTCGTTCCCGACCGGAAACCGTCCTTCTGGCCGCGCTGGCGGCGTTGCTGGCTTTCGCTGCGCCCGTGAGCGCCCAGGTGGGAACCGAGGTGCTCGCACAGCAGTCGCTGCGGCCGTACTGGTACGTCTTCATCGCCTATTCGCTGGCGTGGCTGCTGCTTGTGGGCTGGATGTTCTCCATCGGCAGGCGGATGCGCGGACTGGAGCACGGGGGAACCGGGGATCGCGACGCGTGAACCGCGTTACACTCGCTGGATTTCGGCTCTCCTTCGGCCTATTTTTTCAACACTTCGGCGTTTGCGCCCGGGTGTGCGATCGGCTACAGGTCGGGCACGGGTCGCGGCGCATGGACGCTCGCAAGGAGTGACAGGATGAGAGGACGTGGCAATCGACGAGGACGCTGGATGCCCCTCTTGCTCGTGGGGCTGGCCGGGGCTGCTCAGGTTCAGCCGCTCGACGCTCAGGGCACCAAGATCGGCAGCACGCTGCGGTACGGTTCCGGATTCTTCAACGTCCCCGCCGCTTCCACGCTCCCGCATCTCGCGATCACGGGCACCTATTCGGGGTTCGGGATCAGCGTGGACGAGCGCGTATTCATCTCCCAGAGAGGGATCGAAAAGGGTCGTCTCTCGGGCGAGTGGAGCGAGTGGCTGCAGGACGCGTCGGTTGCGATCGGCCTCTTCGACCGCGTCGAACTCGGCGCCTCCTTCCAGAATTTCGCCGATGCCGAAGACGGCGGGAACATGGTCGGGGCATTCGGCCGGGTCGCGCTGGTGAGTCCCGAGTCGTCGGGATTCGGGTTGGCGGTGGGCGCGCGCTTCGTGAGCGGACCTTCCTTCTCCGGGGAGGGGCAAGACCACATTCCTCCCCGCCTCGGATTCCCCGACATCCGATTCTACGGCGAATACGAGGGAGGCCTGGTCGACGACATGGCGACCTCGTTCTCTCCGTACGCGATGGCGACCTTCCAGCTCGCCGGCGTGGACAGCGACGCCCTTCCGGAGCACGACCTGACCTTCGGGCTGGGATACGGCATGGGGATGTTCGGCGGGAGCGGAAGCGATCTCGGCTGGTACGGCAGGCGTTACTCGCGCGGCTGGCTCGCGGCCACCGCACTGCACATCCAGCTGTCCCGGGGGGTGCTCCTGAACCTCATGGGCGAATACGACGGATGGGACTTCAACACCGGGTTGCAGCTGGACGTCGGCGGGATTCGGGCCGGCGCCTATGTGCTCGGAATTCAGCACGTCGAGAACTCCACCATATATCGCAGTTCCCGCTTCGGGGTGATGGCTTCGCTGGCGCTCTGTCCCGGCGGCAGCGGTCTGCTGTGCAGGCCCGAGCTGATGCCGCGGCCGGAGCCGATTCAGCTTCCCGCGCCGCCGCCGGACACGGTCGTCATCGAGCGCACCACCGAGGTTCCGATCGAGCTCAGCATGGAGCGGACCCTGTGCCTGGCGACGGGTGAGAACGGCACGGTGATGGCCACGCCCGAAGGGGCGGAAGTGATTGCCGTGGAAGCGCTGGGCGGCGTATACGCGGCGGACGCCGAGTGGTTCAACAACGACAGCGAGATCGAGCACGGGGGCTACCCGTACGAGAAGGTGGGCGAACAGATCAACCCGAACTGCGCCACCATCACCCGGGTCGGCGAGTGGATGGGCGTGCCGCTCTTCGCGGAGTCCGCCGCGGCGGGCGAGGATCCGATTCCGATGATCTACGTGCCCGTGACCCCCGGACGCTGGCAGCCGTACGAACTGCCGGCGCGGGTGCGCGGCTGACGTCTTTCCGCGTTTCGCGCAAGTTCGACGAAGCCCGCCCCGGCCATCCGCGCCGGGGCGGGCTTCGTCGTGGACTGACCATCAGGGCGGCGGGGACGCCTTGATCACCACGGGGGAGCGCCCGCCCGTTCCAGGTCCTCGACGGTGTCGATGTCCGGCAGCGGCTCGAGGGCGGCCGTCCGCAGCTTCAGGGCGCGCGCCCGGGCCAGCGTCACGGTCATGACTTCCTCCGTGCTCCAGGGCACCTCGCGGAATAGTTCGGGCCGGTAGCCCGCCGTGCCGATCAGGTAGTATCCGCCGTCCAGCGCGGGACCCAGCACGAGATCGTTCGTCGAGAGTTGAGCGAAGGCCCGCTCGACGACGGGACGGTCCACCGCGGGGGCATCGGTGCCGATGGCGCACACGCGCCGTGCGCGCTTGAACTCGGTCCGGAAAGCGTCGGCCAGGCGCTCCCCCAGGCCGTCGCCTTTCTGGGGTCTGAAATCGACGCCCGCCGCGCCCAGCCAGGCGCGCGCCGCCGCCAGCTCATTCGCGGGATCGATGTAGACGACGACGCGATAATCCCCGCCACGAACCCCATCCAGTATCCGGCGGCCCATGACGCGGTACAGGGATGCGGCCTCGGCGTCGCCGATGGCCGCGGCGAGACGCGTCTTGACCCGCCCCGGCCGAGGCACTTTCGCGAATGCGATCAGGGTGCGTTCCACGCCGCGCGTCACCTGTTCCGTCCGTTCTCCGAGACCGGGAAGCGTTCAGGATACCAGCGCACCAGCCGCTCGGGAGCGACGCCGGCCAGATATAGCGAGATGGCCGCCCCGTTGCGCAGCCAGACCTTCCATCTTCCCAGCCGCCGGTAGGTTCTGGGGCTGGTCACCAGAGGACCGGGCAGGCGTGCGATCCTCCCGGAGCGGCGCAGCCGGCGCACCATCTCCACATCTTCCATGAGGGGCAGCTCGGGGTAGCCGCCGACCGCTTCGAACACCTCGCGCCGCACCAGCAGGCCCTGGTCGCCGTACACGAGGCCGGTCAGGCGCTCGCGCACGCGCTGACCGGACTCCACCAGGCGCCAGAACCAGCCGCGTCCGCGCAGGCGGAACAGGAAATAGGCCGCCGCCGGACCGTTGTCGGCGCGGAGCGCGGAGACGAGCGCCGAGCGGGAGACGGGCGGGAGACGGGAATCCGCGTGCAGGAAAAGGAGCCAGGGGGTGTCGAGCGCGCGCGCCCCGGCGTTCATCTGGGCGGCGCGCCCGCGGGGCCCGGAAAGACACACGGCGCCTCCGGCGCGGGCGAGGTCGAGGGTGTCGTCGGCCGAGCCGCCATCGGAAACCACGACGCGAAGCGGAAGCTCAACGTCGGCAAGATCGGCCAGCAGTCCGGGCAGATGACCCGCTTCGTCGATCGTCGGGATCACCACCCCCAGGGTGGCGCCGGTCACGGATCGAGGTCGTTCAGCGTCCAGTCGTATTCGAAGAAGCGCACCTCGACGCCCGGGCGCCGGAGGAATCCGGCATCCTCATCGGACAGGTACCGGGCAAAGAAGCCGAGCAGGCCCTCCGTGCCTCCGAAGTCACCGCCGTACCAGTCCAGCACCCGGTTCAGGGTGAGGGATCCGGTCCCCGAGCGATCGATGAGGAAGTGCTCGGGATTCGCCACCAGGCCGCGCACGGCTCGATCGAGCTGGTCATCGAGGCGCTCCGGCACGTAGGCCTCGGCCGCCAGCGGCGGACAGCTCAGGGCGGCGCAGTTGACGGCGAAGTGGATACGCGGTTCACCCCACGTGGGCCGGATGATCTCGTGCTCGATCTCGTCGAGGGAGCGGGTGGCTCCTGCGACGTCGCAGAAGGCGCCCGTGAAGACGTCCCGGATCTGCCAGACGGAGTTGTCGGGGCGGTCGGCGAACGCGTTGCGGATCGAGCCCACGAGACCGGCGTTCTTCCGGATCGGATAGTGCGTCGCCACCCGGTCCAGCATGCAGGCGTTGTAGGCGTTGATCCAGAACGCGAGCTGGACTTCGTCGGCAGCCGACCCGAGCGCCGCCGGATCGGTGCCGGCGAGCTGGTCGAGATAGGCGGCCAGCTCCGCGTTGCGGTTCTGGAGAGCCGCGTAGTCCACCCGCGGCGAGCGGACGACGGCCTCGAGCAGCCGCGTGAAGTCCGCGTGGTCCGGAATTTCCTGCGCGGCGCCCGGCACTGCCGCGAGCAAGCAGACCAGCAGTGGCGGAAGCAGGGTCTGTCTTGTCGTCATGGTCAGCAGCTCCAGCGAGTGTCTTCCAGTCGAACCGGGCCGACCGGGGCCGCCCGTCAGAAAAGAGAACAGGAGTCGCCGTCCCTCCGCAACGGGGGTCCCGAGATCGTCCCGATAAAGCATTCCAGGGGCCATCGGGGACCCGTTATGTTTCTTCCCACGCGGGCCCCCTTTCGCTTTCTGTTCGGGTCTCGTATGTTGGGATGGCACTTCCTCGTTCACGCGAATCAGACGGAGACATACAGCGATGGCGCGCAAGGTCCGGACCACTTCCAAGAACAAGGCGCTGGAAAACGCTCTCACGCAGATCGAGAGGGCTCACGGCAGGGGCGCAATCATGAAGATGGGGTCGGATTCGTCCCGGATTCAGATCGAATCCATCTCCACGGGTTCGCTGAACCTGGATGCGGCGACCGGCGTCGGCGGCGTACCCCGGGGACGGATCAGCGAGGTCTACGGGCCGGAGTCGAGCGGCAAGACCACCCTCTGCCTGCATGTGATCGCGAACGCGCAGCGCGCGGGCGGCGTCGCGGCGTTCATCGACGCGGAACACGCCCTGGACATCGGCTATGCGCGCAAGCTCGGTGTCGACATCGATGAGCTGCTGGTGGCGCAGCCGGACACGGGTGAGCAGGCGCTGGAGATCGCGGAGGTGCTGATCCGCTCCAACGCCATCGACGTCATCGTCATCGACTCGGTGGCGGCACTGGTCCCCCGCGCGGAGATCGAAGGGGAGATGGGCGACTCGCATGTCGGGCTGCAGGCGCGCCTGATGAGCCAGGCGCTGCGCAAGCTGACGGGGGCGGTGAATCGCTCGCACACCTCGGTGATCTTCACGAACCAGATCCGCGAGAAGGTCGGGGTCATGTTCGGAAGCCCGGAAACCACCTCCGGCGGCCGGGCCCTGAAGTTCTACGCCTCGCTCAGGCTCGACATCCGCCGCATCGGCGCCATCAAGGACGGCCAGGAATTCCTGGGCAACCGGATTCGCGTCAAGGTGGTGAAGAACAAGTGTGCGCCGCCCTTCCGCCAGGCGGAGTTCGACATTCTCTACGACCTGGGCATCAGCCACTCGTCGCTCCTGATCGACCTGGGGGTGGACAAGGGGGTCGTTTCCCGCTCCGGCTCCTGGTTCTCCTTCGGGGACCTGCGCCTGGGGCAGGGCAAGGACAACTCCCGCAAGTTCCTGGAGGACAACAAGGATATCGCTGCGGAGATCGAGGCGAAGGTTCGGGTCGCGCTCGGTCTGGATCGGCCCGACGAGAAGTCGGCGGCGAAGGACGGCAAGGGCGCTGCGCCTTCGGGAAAACGCCCTCGGGCCGGCGCGGCGGCGAAGCCCTCCGCGGGTCCCCGCCGCAGCCCGGTCGGCAAGGTCGGCGGAGCGCGCGTCGTAGCGTAGGTTGCGCCGATGGCGAGCCGGACGCGTATTGAGCCCGGCTGCGGGGCGCGGTTATTCTAGGGGCTGGCGTCCCGTATCGGGCGGCGGCGCCTTCCCGCACCTGGCCCTTTACAGATGGACACTGCTGAAATCCGCCGGCGCTTTCTGGGGTTCTTCGAAGAGCGCGGACACGGCGTAATATCCAGCTCCTCGCTGGTTCCCGGGAACGATCCCAGCCTGCTCTTCACCAACGCGGGCATGGTCCAGTTCAAGAGCGTGTTCCTGGGGGAGGAGGCTGCGCCGCACCGGACCGCGGTCACCTCCCAGAAGTGCCTCCGCGCCGGGGGAAAGCACAACGATCTGGAGGAGGTGGGGCGGACCGCGCGCCACCACACCTTTTTCGAGATGCTCGGCAACTTCTCGTTCGGGGACTACTTCAAGCGCGAGGCCATCCGCTACGCCTGGGACTTTCTGACCGTCGAACTGGGCATCGACCCGGACCGGCTGTACGCGACCGTCCACCATACGGACGACGAAGCCGCCGAGCTGTGGCACGAGGTTGCGGGTCTCGAGCGGTCGCGCATCTACCGCCTGGGAGACAAGGACAACTTCTGGCAGATGGCCGACACGGGACCGTGCGGCCCTTGTTCGGAGGTGCACTACGACCTGCGTCCGAGGGGGGAGCGGGGCGTGCATCCGCCGGTCGACGAGTTCGAGGAAAAGGGCGAGCGGGGCGAGTTCCTCGAGTTGTGGAACCTGGTGTTCATGCAGTTCAACCGGGACGAGGCCGGGGTGCAGCACCCGTTGCCGGCGCCCTCCATCGACACCGGGGCGGGGCTCGAGCGCCTGGCCACGGTGCTGCAGGGCGTTGACTCCAACTACCACATCGACCTCTTCCAGCCGCTGCTGGAACGCGCGTCCCAGGCTGTGGGGCGGGCGTACGACCCGAAGGCGCCGGAAGGGGTGAGCTACCGGGTGCTCGCCGACCACAGCCGCGCCGTGGCCTTCCTGTTGGCCGACGGGGTCTATCCGTCCAACGAGGGGCGGGGCTACGTGCTGCGGCGGATCCTGAGGCGCGGCGTGCGGCACGCCTGGCTGCTGGGTCGCCGCGAGCCCACCGTTGTGGAGGTGGTCGACGCGGTCATCGCGGCCATGGGCGGGACCTATCCGGAGCTGGTCGAGCGGGCGGAGCACATCCTGTCGATCACGCGGGGGGAGGAGGAGCGCTTCCTGACGACCATCGAGGGAGGGATGGAGCGCTTCGATGCCATCGTCGCGGAAGAAGGCGGGGAGCGGGGTGGCGTGATTAGCGGAGAGGACGCCTTCCGACTATACGACACCTTCGGCTTTCCGCTGGACCTCACCGAGGTGATAGCGCGGGAGCGTGGGTATTCGGTGGATGTGGAGGGGTTCGAGAAGGCGCTGGAGAGGCAGAGAGCGCGGAGTCGGCCAACGGCGGCCCTTCGTGGCGTGGCTAGTTCAGGGATTCCAGCAGCCAGCGGCGATCTGAGCGCCACTCTCCCATGGCAGTATCTGGGCGAGAATGCCGAGCAGAGTTTCGTAGGGTACGAACATCGGGGAACATCGACGGTAGTGATCGCCGTGCGCGAGGGCCAAGGCGCCGGAAAGTGGCACGTGCAGCTGCGCGAGAACCCCTTCTACGTCGAGGCCGGCGGCCAGATCTCCGATCAGGGGAAGGTGACGGGGGACGGGTGGCATTTGACGGTGGAGCGGGTCGAGCGGGTGGAGGGCCGGACCGCGCTGATCGGGCCGCTGGAGGGCGATCCGCCCCCGCTGGATGCGGGTCCTTTGCCCGTGCATGCCCAGATCCCGGAGGACGTCCGGCACGACACCGAGCGAAACCACACCGCCACACATCTGCTGCACGCGGCGCTCCGGTCGGTGCTGGGAGAGCACGCCACCCAGCAGGGATCGCTGGTGGCCCCGGACCGGCTGCGTTTCGACTTCGCCCACTCCGGGCCGATGACGCCGGAGGAGGTCGATCGGGTCGAGACCTTCGTCAACGAGGCGGTGTGGCGCGACCATCCCGTCGAGGCCGGAGAGTCCACGTACGACGAGGCGATCGCCGCGGGCGCGATGGCGCTCTTCGGCGAGAAGTACGGCGACCGAGTGCGCACGATCACGGTTCCCGGAGTGAGCATCGAGCTGTGCGGCGGCACCCACCTGCGCCATACCGGCGAGGTCGGGCTCTTCAAGGTGGTGAGCGAGGCGGGGGTGGCGGCGGGGGTGCGCCGAATCGAGGCGGTTACGGGGCCCGGCGCGCTCAAGGTTTATCAGGACATTGAGGCCGAGCTCGAGCAGGTCTCGGGCCTGCTCCGGACGCCGGTGCGCAACGCGGTTCGGCGCACGCAGCAGCTGATCGAGGAGAAGAAGGAGCTCGAGCGGCTGCTGGACGAGATGAGCAAGGCGGGGGGGGCGCGCGAAACCGTGGTCGTGGCCAGCGAGCTCACCCTTGGCGACGGCGACCCCTTCCGGGCTGCCTACCGGGCGGTGCGGCTGCGGGCGCGCCGGGCGGACGAGGTGCGCGGCTACGGCGACGACTTCCTGGCCGCCGAGCCGGGTGGGGTGGCGGTGGTCGCCGCCGAGCTCCCCGGTGGCAAGCAGACCCTGTTCAGCTTCGTCGGCGCCGCCCTCATCCGCCGGGGGATCAAGGCGGACGACGTGGTGCGGGGGGTGGCGGCGGTGGTGGGAGGACGCGGCGGCGGGCGACCGCACATGGCCCAGGCGGGCGTCGCCGATCCCAGCCGGCTGGACGAGGCGCTCGCGGCGGGCGAAGCCGTTGTACGCGAACTCTCCGCGAGCGGCGGCGGCGACGCGCGGTGACGGCGCTCGGCACCTGGCTCGATGCGCGCCGCCCGGCCGTACCGAACGGGTTGAAAGAGTGGCTCGCGGTCGACGATGACCTTCTCCTTTCGGTCGCCGGGCTCGCGGAACTCGGGATCGTTGCGCTCGACCGCGCCGAGGTGTCCCGGCGGCTCGACCGACACGCGGCCTTTCAGCTCCTGGCGGCCGACGCGTTTCTGACCTACGCCTGCGAAGCCGCCGTCGATGAACCCGATGTCGCCTCCGGGCTACACCTGATTCTGGATCGCTGCGCGGCTGCCTGGCGGTGACGGACACGAGGGAACCGCCAGCCGCCCCCGACTCCGTCCGCTGGGTGATTCGGAAACTCGAGCGGGCCGGCTTCGAGACGTGGGCGGTCGGGGGCATTGTACGGGACGCGCTGGTTGGACGGCCCGCCAGGGATGGCGATTGGGACCTGGCCACGCGCGCGCGGCCCGAACAGATGAGGACGGTGTTCGGAAGGGTGGTTCCGATCGGGGTCGAACACGGGACCATGGGGGTTCTCACCCGGCAAGGCATGTACGAGGTCACCACCTTCCGGCGCGACGTGGAGACGTTCGGGCGCAGAGCCACCGTGGAGTTCGCCGACGACATCGACGAGGACCTGGCGCGGCGGGACTTCACCATCAACGCCATCGCCTGGCACCCCCTGCGCCGAGAGCTGCGCGATCCCTTCGGGGGCATGGACGACCTCGCCGCCGGCACCCTGCGCACGGTCGGAGATGCCCGGACACGCTTCGCCGAGGATTTCCTGCGCATCCTGCGCGCGCTGCGCTTCGCCGGGCGCTTTGCCCTCGCCATCGAGCCGAACACCTGGGCGGCCCTGTGCGAGCACCGGCGGCATCTGGCCGACCTCTCTCCGGAGCGCGTGCGGGAGGAGCTGGCGAAGATCCTCGGCTGCGCGAGACCCTCGCGCGCCCTCTCTCTGTACGCCGCGGCAGGCGTGCTCCCGGTGCTCTATCCGGCGCTGGCGCGATGCCTGAGCCGACAGGAGGACGGGCAGCCCGATTCATGGGGCGTCGCCCTGCTCACCGTGGACATCATCTCGAGGAGCTATCCGCTGGCTCGTCTGGCGTGTCTCCTGGGCGGGATCGGCATACCCTCACGGGGGGTCGGCGAGGAGCTTCGTCCAGAGGAGCGCGCCCGCATGCGCGCGGCCGAGCTGATGGAGCGGCTGCGCTATTCGCGCGCCGACGTCGAGGGCGTGAGCGCCCTGGTGCGCGCGCTCGCAGCCGGTCCCGAAACCGGCTCCGGGCCGGCATTGCGACGCTGGCTTCGCCAAACCCGCCGTGTCGACCGCCACCACCTGTTCCGCATCTGGATCGCCCGTGCGCGCCTGGAGGCCGCTCGGGGGACGCCGAGCCCGGAGAGCGCCGTGCAGTCCGGCTGGAAGGCGGTCAGGGCGGAATTGGCGAAGGATCCTCCGCTCACGGTGGCGGACCTGGCTCTGAGCGGGCACGATCTCATCGAGATGGGCATGCGGCCCGGTCCCGGCTTCGGCGCCGTGCTCGCTCATCTCCTCGATCTGGTTCTGGATGATCCCGCGCTGAATCGTCGTTCGATTCTGACGCGGCGCGCCCGGCTCTACATCGATGCCCGCGCGCAGGCATCGGGCGGCCCGCGGAGGCCCGCGTGAACGAGCCCACGCTCTTCGGGGATGTCGGAGCCGAAGGCCACTCCGGCAGATCGGACCGAGCGCGCCGGGCGGCGGCCGGCGTCCATGTCGAGCAGGCGTCCTCCCACGGCGCCGGGGCTCCGCTCGCGGCCCGCATGCGCCCGCGCACCCTCGCCGAGTTCGCGGGACAGGCCCGACTTCTGGAAGACGGCGGCCCGCTCAGGCGGATGCTCGAAGGGGGCGCTCTCTCGAGCCTGATCCTCTGGGGCCCCCCGGGAAGCGGCAAGACCACGCTGGCGCGGCTCCTGGCCCACCGCGGCGATGCGGCCTTCGTCGCGTTCTCGGCGGTGACGGAGGGGGTTGCGCGCGTCCGCGCGATCATCGCGGAGGCCCGGGAGCGCATCGCCGCGAGCGGCCGCGGAACGATCCTCTTCTGCGACGAGATTCACCGCTTCAACAAGGCGCAGCAGGACGCGTTCCTCCCCTATGTCGAGGAGGGGATCGTGGTTCTGGTCGGCGCCACCACCGAGAACCCCAGTTTCGAGGTCATCCGGCCGCTGCTGTCACGGGCTCCGGTGTTTGTCCTGGAACCACTTTCGGCGGATGAGCTTGCGGGCATCCTCGGACGGGCGCTGGAGGATGGCGAGCGGGGTCTGGGACGATCGCGGGACGGCGCCGGCGCGGGTGTGCTCGACTGGATCGCCGGACGCGCCGACGGAGATGCGCGACGCGCGCTCGGGGTGCTGGAGCGGGCGAGCGAACTGGCCGGTCCGGAACGCGCCATAACCCTGGAGCACGCGCGGCAGGCGGCCCAGCACCGCTTTTCGCACTTCGACAAGGCCGGCGAGGAGCACTACAATACCATCTCGGCGCTGCACAAGGCGGTGCGCGGCAGCGATCCCGACGCCGCCCTCTACTGGCTCGCGCGCATGCTCCAGGGAGGGCAGGACCCGCGCTACATCGCGCGGAGACTGGTGCGCATGGCTTCCGAGGACATCGGGCTGGCGCATCCTCGGGCGCTGGCGGTCGCGCTGGCCGGACGTGAGGCCTTTCATTTCCTGGGCTCTCCCGAAGGGGAGCTGGCCCTCGCCGAAGTCGTGGTGTATCTGGCCTCGGCGCCCAAGTCGAATCGGCTCTATCGGGCGTGGCTCGATGCCGGACGGGCGGCGCGGCAGACGCCGGGCGCGCCGGTGCCGCTGCATCTCCGCAACGCGCCTACCGACATGATGAAGCAGCTGGGTTATGGCGCCGGGTATCAGTACGATCCGGATGCGCCGGACGGCGTCGCCGCCCAGAGCTACCTGCCGGCCGAACTCGAGGGGAGGCGCTTCTACGCCCCTGGCGCGGCGGGAGAGGAACACGATATCGCGGCCAGGCTCGAACGCTTCCGGACCCTGCGCGTCCAGGCCGCATCGGAAGGGGATGGAAGCATCTCGAAACCGCGCCCGGGCGCCCAAACGTAAGCGAAACCCGGATGCCTGAACCTGCCACGTCCGCGACCCGTCCCGACGCTTGCGGAGGCAGACGGAACGAGCTCGAACCGGCTCGCCACGCAAGGAGGTACCGCAATCCCTGAGCGATTCATCGACAACCGGCCCGCCATCGATCGCGCGATCCTGGTCGGGGCACCGCGGGGACGCATGCACGAGGCCACCGCGCGTGAGCACCTCGAGGAGCTCGCCCGCCTGGCGGATACCGCCGGGGCGGATGTCGTGGGGACGGTGCAGCAGCGCATCCGCAGTCCCCATCCTCGCTTCTACGTCGGCAAGGGGAAGGTCCGCGAACTGCGCTCGACGGCGCGCGCCTCGAAGGCCGACCTGGTCATCTTCGACGATGAGCTGAAGCCGGATCAGGCCCGCCATCTGGAGGACTTCCTGGGGATCCGGGTGATGGACCGCGCCGAGCTCATCCTGGATATCTTCGCCACCCGCGCGCGCACCCGGGAAGCCCGCATGCAGGTCGAGCTTGCGCAGCTCGAGTACCTGCTGCCACGCCTGAAGCGCATGTGGAGCCACCTTTCGCGCATCCGGGGCGGGATCGGGCTCAGGGGGCCGGGCGAGACCCAGCTCGAGACCGACCGGCGCCTGATCGGCACCCGGATTGCGGAACTGAAGCACAAGCTGGAAGCGGTCGCCCGGTCGCGGGCCACCCAGCGCAAGGGACGGGCGAACTCCTTCCGCGCGGCGCTTGTCGGGTACACCAACGCCGGCAAATCGTCGCTCCTCAAGGCGCTCTCGGGCGCCGACCTGCTGGTGGAGGACCGGCTCTTCGCCACCCTCGATTCCGCCACCCGCGTGGTGTCCCTGGGAGAGGCGCACCAGGCGCTGCTCACGGACACGGTGGGCTTCATCCGCAAGCTCCCGCACGACCTCATCGCGTCGTTCCGGTCGACGCTCGAGGAGGCGCGGGAAGCGGATCTGATCCTGCACGTGGTGGATGCTTCGGAGCCCGACTGGGAAGGCCGGCTCGCCGTCGTGCACGAGGTGCTGGAGGAGCTCGAACTCCTGGACGCGCCCCGCGTGCTCGTGTTCAACAAGACCGACCTCGTCACCCACGCCGAGGAGGAGGTGCTCAGGGAGCGCGTGCGAGGTCGCGAGCATACCCCTTCCGTCTTCCTCTCGGCCTTCCGGCCGAAGACGCTCGATCGGCTGCGAAACGTGCTTCTGGCTCGGATTCGGGCAGCGCTGCACAGCGTGCAGGTGGTGCTCAAGGTGACGGACGGGGGCACGCTTGCAGCGCTCTATCGCGAGGGTGAGGTTGTGAAGACCATGCGAGACGACTCGGCGCTCACGGTCACGGCGCGGCTTCCCGCGTCGGCCCTGGGCCGCCTCCAGGCCCGCGGGATCGAGATCCTGGAGGTCGCCGCTCAGGGGGTGTCCGAGGACGTCATTCCTTCATCCGGTTGAGGCACGCCATGCGCTTCTACGTCAACATCGATCACGTCGCCACCGTCCGGCAGGCACGCCGGACCGATGAACCCGATCCCGTGCGCGCGGCGGTACTGACCGAGTTGGGAGGCGCCGACGGGATCACCGTGCACCTGCGCGAGGACCGGCGCCACATCAGTGACCGGGATGTCCGGCTGCTCATGGAGACGGCCCGTACCGGGATCAATCTCGAGCTGGCGACTGCGCCCGACATTCTGGGGCTGGCATGCGAGCTCGCGCCGATGCAGGCTACGCTCGTGCCCGAGCGCCGCGAGGAGGTCACCACCGAGGGGGGACTGGCCCTCGGTTCGGCGGAAGTGCGCGCCGCCATGCGCGATGCGCTCGCTCGCCTCGCCGACGCCGGGGTCCGGACGTCGCTCTTCATCAACCCGGACAAGGACGCGATCGAAGCAAGCGCGGAGCTGGGCGCCGACGCCGTGGAACTGCACACCGGAGAGTACGCGCTGGCGGACCTGGACGGCCGTCCCGCCCAGCTGGGTCGCCTGGTGTCGGCGGCGCGCGCGGGGCGGGAAGCCGGATTGGCGGTACATGCCGGGCACGGGCTCACCTACGAGAACGTGATCCCGGTGGCCGCGGTCGGCGAGATCGAGGAACTCAACATCGGCCACAGCATCATCTCGCGCGCGGTGCTGGTGGGGCTCGAGCGTGCGGTGCGGGAGATGAAGGAGATTATCCGGCGCGCTCCCGGGATGATGAGCGCCGAGGGCTGGCTGCCTCCCATCGGCTTCTGAGGTCTCGCTCGTGACATCGTCCTGGAAGTCCGTCATCGGGCTTTCCATCAGCGTCCTGCTGCTGTGGTGGGTGTTCCGCGGCGAGGACCTGGGCGCCATCGCCGCCGAGGTGGCGGCCGCCGACCCTTGGTGGCTGCTCGCGTCGGTGTTCGTCGCGACCGCAGGCTACCTGTTGCGCGCCATGAGATGGAAAGTGCTGCTCGCCCCGCTCCGCCCGCAGACCGGCCTGCGCCCGCGCTTCGCCGCCACCTCCATCGGCTTCATGGTCAACAACCTGCTGCCCGCTCGGGCCGGCGAGTTCGCCAGGGCCTGGTCGCTCGCGCGCATGGAGAAGCTGCGCACCTCCGCGTGCCTGGCCTCCCTCGCCGTGGAACGCCTCTTTGATGGCGTGACGGTTGTGGCGCTGCTGGTGGTCTCGCTGTCGCTGCCGGGGTTTCGCGCCGACTCGGAGCTTGCGGGCAACATCGTCCGGGGAGCGGTCGCCGGGTTCCTGGCCGTGCTCGCGATCGTCGTGCTGGTCGTCGTGCTGGTGCTCGCGCGTCCGGACTGGGCGCGGGCGATCGGCCGGCGGCTTGCGTCCCGTCTGCCGGGCGCGGCGGGGGAGAGGACGCTGCTCATTCTGGACGGGCTTATCGAGGGGCTGGGTGCGCTTCGCAGTCCCATGCTGGTGGTGCGCGCGGCGGGGTGGAGCCTCGTTTTCTGGCTCTGGCATTCGGCCTCGTTCTGGCTTGGGTTCGCCGCGTTCGGCATCGATGCGGGGTACGCGGAAGCGCTCTTCCTGAACGGGATTACCGCGCTGGCGGTCGCGCTCCCTTCGGCACCGGGCTTCTTCGGCCCGTTCGAGGCCGCGGTGCGGGTGGCGCTTGTCGACGTCCTCGGAGTCGGCGAGAACCCGGCGCTCGCGTTCGCCGCGGGATACCACATCACGACCTTCATTCCGGTGACCGCGATCGGGCTCTGGTTTTTCTGGCGCATGGGGTTTTCGTTCCGGGAGATGGTGCCTGCGAGGAAGGGCGGGGAAGAGGCGACGCGGCGGGGGCGCCGGCAGCCTTCCCGGGCGTGATCGATGGTTCCGTCGAGTTGTCCGTGCCGGGCGCGGGCGCGATCGGTCCTGGTCGCGACGCCGGTCTCGGTCTCGATCCTGGGTGGGGGCGTGGTCTCGGTGCGGGTCGCGGGCGCGGTCCCGGCGCTTGGCGCGGAGGGCCGGGCGCGGTGAAGCGCGCGGTCGTGGTCGAGGCTCCGGCCAAGGTCAATCTCGTCCTGCGCGTGGGCGCGCGCCGCGCCGACGGATACCACAACGTCGACACGCTCTTCGCGGCGGTCGGCTTGTGCGACCGCCTGCGGATGGAGCGCGCCGCGGCCGGGATCGCCGTCGAGGTCACGGGCGCCGACCTGGGCGACCCGCGCGACAACCTGGTGTACCGCGCGGCGCGGGCCTACCTGGACGCGCGGGACGAGCGGGGCGGGGTGGCCATCCGGCTGCAGAAGCGCATTCCGGTCGGTGGCGGGCTGGGGGGCGGCTCGTCGGACGCGGCGGCGACGCTCCGCTGCCTGGACGAGCTGTTCCAGCCTCCCGCCGGCGTCGCCGCGCTCACCGAGGTGGCGCGCGGCCTCGGCGCCGACGTCCCCTTCTTCCTGTCGCCGTCGCCGCTCGCACTGGGTGGCGGCCGCGGCGACCACCTCACGCCGCTGCCCCCGCTACCCTCCCGGCCGGTGCTGTTGGTGGGGTCGCCGGAGGGGGTGGCGACGGCCTGGGCGTACAGCCTGCTCGCCCGGGGGAGGGGTGGAGGGGCGGAGGGGCTCTCCGACCGGAAGCCGGTGCCTCTCACCCCGGCCCGCTGCCGGGATTGGGCGACCGTGGCCGGGATGGCCCACAACGACTTCGAGGGGCCCATCTTCGCCGCCCGCCCCGACCTCCGGGAAACGGTGATGTCGTTGCGGGCAACATCCCCCCTCCTGACGCTCATGTCGGGCAGCGGCAGCACGACCTTTGCGGTGTACCGGGACGCCGAGGCTGCCGCCCGCGCCCGCCGCCGCATTGATCGGATGGCGGGGGCCGGACAGGTCCATCTGACGAGCACGCTTTCGAGCTTTCCATCCATTCAGCCCGCGTAGGGGGGGCGTCCCGCCGCGCCGCCTCGCTCTTGAGACCGCGCCGCGGCGCGAGTAGGATTCCGGGAGCCGTCGTGAGTGGCCCGTCGTCTAATGGCAGGACACCGGTCTTTGGAACCGGCGGTGGTGGTTCGAATCCACCCGGGCCAATCCGCTCCAGCCGTGCAGGAGGAGCCGCCATCACGATCCCGATGCTCACGCCCGTTCTGCTCGCGCTGGCCACGGTCCTCGCCGGACCGTCCGCGGCCACCGCCGCGCCTTCTCATGGGCAAGAGCGCAATCTTCCGCCTGACCCCTCTCTGCAGGAGGCCGGGACGGAGCCCGACTCCTCCGCGATTCACGACCGAAGCCGCGAAGCCCAACGGCGCTTCGAGCGGCTGCGTGTCCGTCATCTGCCCGTGTCCCTTGAGTCCGGCTCGTCTCCGTGCGACGAGGTCATCGGCCGCATGTGCTACTGGCACGGAGACAACCACACCGAGCCGGATCCGGAGGACGTGGCGATCACCGTGGCGCGCGAGGAGCTGCTCGACACCCTGGCGCACACCGCGCGGCTGCTGCCCGGCGACGGCTGGATCGCGGGCCAGCGCGTCCACTACCTCGTGGAGGCGGGACGGGCGCACGAGGCTCTCGCGGTCGCCCGCGCCTGCACCGCCCGCGAGCCTGGCTGGTGCGAGGCGCTGCGCGGTTTCGCGCTCCATCGACTGGAACGCTTCGAGGACGCGGAGCGCGCTTATCGCGTGGCCCTGGAAGCGATGGATGCGCGCGAGGCCGAGGAGTGGCTGACCCTGGATCTGCTGCTCGAGGGGATGGACGAATCCGGCCTGGCCGGGCTCGATCCGGAAGCGCGCGAGCGGGCGAGCCGCCGGCTGTGGGCACTCGCCGATCCCTACTACCTGGTGCGTGGCAACGACCGCTGGACCGAACACATGAGCCGGCACACCGGGGGTCGCATTCAGCGGCGCGCGCGCAATCCCCACGGGCTCCCCTGGACGTCCGGACTGGACGAACTCGCCATTCGCTACGGGCACGAGACCAGCTGGTCCAGGTACGTCCCCACAAGCGGATCGAGCATGCGTCCGCGGGTAACCGGGCGCCATCCTCCGCACTCGGAGCGGTACATGCCGCCGGACGGCGTTCTGACCGGCAGATTCAGCCTGCCTGCCGGCACCGTCTGGGGTGACCCGCTGGAACGGCCCCGTAGCGCGTACGCACCGTCGTATGCCCCCGAACTGGGGACCATGCACACGGTACTCGCCCGCTTCCGCCGCGGCGACTCGCTCCTGGTGGTGGCCCCGTTCCGGTTCGAGCCCCGGGACACGGCCGAAGCAGCGTCCAATCCTGGCAGCCCCGGGGAAGGGAACGAGCAGCGGCGGGATGTACAGGCCGGGCTGTTCCTGGTGCCCTGGGCCGAGACGGTCGGCGAGATCCGCCCGCCGGTGCACCGCATGCTGGCGGAACACGGCACGCTGTCGCTCATGGCGCCGCTGGGCAGCTATGTGTACAGCGTGGAGGCGCTCGACCGCCGAGCCGGTCAGGGAGCGCGTCTGCGGGGAGACCTCGTCCTGGGTCCGCATCCGGATGATATTCCCGATCTCTCCGACTTCCTCGTCATCGAGGCCCCGGACCGGGCGCCCGAGTCGGTCGATGACGTGATGCACCATGCCCTGCCATCCCTGGCGCTCGGCGGGCTGCAGGAGCTGGCTGTCGCGTGGGAGGCCTACGGGCTCGGGACGGGTGAAGCCCGGATCGCGTATCGCCTGGCGATCGAGCCGCTCGACCGGTCGTTCTTCCGCCGCCTGGGAGAGTTCCTGAGGCTGCGCCGAAGGGAGGCTCCGCTGAACGTCGAGTGGAGCGAGGCGAGCCCCGGGCGGCCGGGTGCGCACTTCCGCTCCGTCGACCTCGATTTCCGAAACCTGGCACCCGGGATCTACGAGCTTCGGCTGGAGCTCAGAGTCGACGACTGGGCTCCCGTGATTCGACGGCGGCGGGTGCAGATTGTCGGATAGCCCGCCCGTGGCGTCGTCGAGCAGATGGCGCGTTGACGCTCCTCTCCGGGATGCCTACACTTAACGGCTACCGTAACGCCGAACTCGCCTCCGCAACGCCAGCTGACGGTGACGCCTCCATGGACGATCAATACCGCCGCGGTCCGCTATTGCTCCTTGCTGGCCGGGCCAATCGGCCTCTGGCCGCGGAGATCGGCGAGAGGCTGGGCGAGTCCGCCTTCGGAGCCACGGTGCGGGATTTCGCGGACGGCGAGATCTTCGTGCGACTGGACCGCAACGCGCGCGGGCGCGATGTCTTCATCATCCAGCCGACGACGACGCCGGCCGACAACATCATGGAGCTGTTGCTCCTTGTCGACGCCGCCGTCCGCGCCTCGGCCGCCCGCGTCACCGCCGTGGTCCCCTACTTCGGCTACGGGCGCCAGGACCGCAAGGACCAGCCCCGGGTCTCGATCGGCGCCAAGCTGGTCGCCAACCTGATCGTCGCCGCCGGTGCCGACCGGCTGCTGGGCATCGACTTCCATCAGCATCAGATCCAGGGATTCTTCGACATCCCCGTGGATCACCTGTACGCGGCGCCGGTGCTGACGCGGTATTTCAGCGACATGGACCTGGATGATCTGGTCGTCATCGCCCCGGATGCGGGATCCGCGAAGATGGCCCGCGGCTTCGCCCGCCGGCTCGGAGCCTCCCTGGCGGTCATCGACAAGCGCCGGCGCACCGCCAACGTGGCCGAAGTGGTCAACGTCGTGGGCGAGGTGCAGGGCAGGACCTGCCTGATCGTCGACGACATGGTCGACACGGCAGGCACCCTCACCAACGGCATCTACGCGCTGAAGGAACGCGGAGCGGCCGCGGTCTACGCCTGCGCCACCCACGCCCTCCTGTCGGGAAGGGCGTCCGAGCGGCTGCAGGGGGCCCCGGTGGAGGAAGTGGTGGTCACCAACACCATCGGCATATCTCCGGAACTGCGCTTTCCCAAGCTGAAGGTGCTCTCCGTGGCCGGCCTGCTGTCCGACGCCATTCGCTACATTCACTCCAATTCCTCCGTGAGCCAGCTGTTCAGGATGCCGGCCCGAGAGGCCCCGATCGTCATAGAGGCCGGTGACGTCGACCCCGCACCAGCGAGTGCGTGGCCGACGCGCGCGGCCCGATCCTCCCTGACAACCTCCTGAAATGACGAAGAGCCCGAAATGAGCGTAGCAGTAGCCTCCCTCCAGGCCCGGCGCAGGGAAAAGACCGGCAAGGGCGTCGCCCGCCGCCTGCGGCGCGCGGGACGTATCCCGGCGGTCGTGTACGGCAAGGACATGGAACCCATCCCGCTCTCGCTGGACGAGCAGGAGGCGGTCCTCCTGTTCGAGTCCATCCCGGTGGCCAACACCGTCCTCCAGCTCGACATCGGCGGCGGGGAGACGCTGCGCACGCTGGTGCGCGAGATCCAGACCCATCCCTTCCGCCCCGACGTCATCCACGTCGACTTCATGCACCTGCGCCGGGGCATAGCGGTCGAACTGAACGTGCCGATCTCGCTTTCCGGCACTCCCGCCGGTACCCGCAGCGGCGGCCGCCTGGACATCGCCGTCCACGAAGCGCATGTCCGCTGCACGCCCGCAAGGATACCGGAGTCGATCCACGCCGACATCTCGGAACTCGAGATCGGAGAGTCGCTTCGGCTCGGCGACCTCGCCCTCCCCGAGGACGTTGAGCTGCTCTCCGGCCCGGATACGCTGGTGTGTCACATCGCGACATCCTGGGAGCCTGAAGACGACGAAGAGGAGGAACTGGAAGTTGGCGAGGTCGAAGAAGCCGGCGAGGATGTCGAGGAATCCTAGTTGAAGGTCATCGTGGGCCTCGGGAATCCGGGACCCCGTTATGACGCCACGCGCCACAACGTGGGATGGTGGGTGATCGACCGTCTGGCGTACGACTGGGATCTCGGGCCCTTCGAGAGGACGCGCGCCGCGCTGCTGGCCGACGGCGTCGTCGATGACCACGCCGTGCACCTGGTGAAACCGGTCACCTACGTGAATCGGAGCGGGGCCGCGCTGGCTCCCTACCTCGACGCGGCTGAATTCGGCGCCGGGGAGGACCTTCTGGTCGTGGCCGACGATGTCAACCTCGGCGTCGGGCGGTTGCGGTTCAGGCCCGGAGGCGGGGCCGGCGGACACAAGGGGCTTCGGTCCGTGACCGGCGTGCTCGGCACCCCGGACTATCCGCGGCTGCGCATCGGGGTGGGTCGCCGCCCCGAAGGCATGGACCTGGCCGACTGGGTGCTCTCGCCGATGCCGGAGGATGACGAGGACGTGGTCGTCGCCCTGCTGGACGAACTGCCTGCCGCAGCCCGGCTGTGGATGGCCGAGGGAATCGATCCCGCGATGAACGCCTACAACCGATGACCCGCCCGCGCGAGGGCGGGGACTGAACCGCCACCCTCACGAGAAGCAGATCAGATGAACGACTTGGTACCCCTTGCGAATTGGGCCTGGATGTTCGGCGTCGTCGGGCTCGCGGCGGCCGGCGGGGTTTTCGCCTACGTGCGCGGGCAGGACCCGGGCTCGGCCGTGATGGTCGATCTCGCCGACCAGATTCACGACGGAGCGATGGCGTTCCTGCGCCGCGAATACACGGTGCTGGCGGGGTTCGTCGTGCTGGTCGCCATCCTGCTGGCGGTGGCGATACCGGGCTGGACCTGGGTTGCCTACGTGGCGGGCGCCTCCTCCTCGGTGCTCGCCGGCTTCTTCGGCATGAAGGCGGCCACGCGCGCCAACGTGCGCACCTCCGCCGCGGCCAGCAGCGAGGGCCAGGGCAAGGCGCTCCGCATCGCCTTCGCGGGGGGCGCGGTCATGGGTCTCTCGGTGGCGGCGCTGGGGCTGCTCGGGGTGGGGATCTTCTACTGGATCTTCGCCGCGGGCGCCATCCCCGGCACCAGCGACTTCCCGCGCTTCTCGGAGGTCGTTTCCGGCTTCGCGATGGGGGCCAGCTCCATCGCCCTGTTCGCGCGCGTGGGCGGCGGCATCTTCACCAAGGCGGCGGACGTGGGGGCGGACCTCGTGGGCAAGGTCGAGGCGGGCATCCCGGAGGACGATCCGCGCAACCCGGCCACCATCGCCGACAACGTGGGCGACAACGTGGGGGACGTGGCCGGCATGGGCGCCGACATCTTCGAGTCGTATGTCGGGTCGATCATTGCCACCATCGCCATCGCGGCGACCTCGCAGCTCACCTCCGCCAGCGTCGCGGAGACGGTCGCGCTGCCCCTGCTGACGGTGATGGCGGGGCTGGTGGCCTCGCTGCTCGGGATCGCCGCCATGAAAGTCCTTGAGCGCAGCAGCCCGGCCGGCGCCCTGCGCAACGTCACCTTCGTCGCCGCGGGCCTCTTCCTGGTGGCGATGTACCTGATCGTCGGATCGCTGGACCTGCAGCTGGCCGACGGCGACACCGCCTACTCCCCGATGGGGCCCTTCTGGGCGATCCTCGCGGGAACCCTGGTGGGGATCCTCATCGGGCTGGCCACCGAGTACTACACGGCCGGCAAGCCGGTGCACCGGATCGCCCGCGCGAGCGACACCGGTTCCGCAACCAACATGATCACCGGGCTGGCAGTGGGGATGGAGTCCACGGTGATCCCGGTGCTTCTCATCTGCCTCGCGATCTTCGTCTCGTTCATGGCGGCGGGGCTGTACGGCATCGGCATCGCCGCCGTCGGCATGCTGGCCACCGTGGGTGTGACCATGTCCGTGGACGCCTACGGGCCCGTCGCGGACAACGCCGGCGGCATCTCCGAGATGAGCGGCCTCGGGGAGGAGACCCGCAGGATCACCGACTCGCTGGATGCGATCGGCAACACCACCGCGGCGATCGGAAAGGGCTTCGCCATCGGCTCCGCGGCGCTCACCGCCCTCGCGCTCTTCTCCGCCTATACCACCAAGGTGGGCCTCCAGCAGACCGGGATCAGCATCGTCGACCCGCTGGTCGTGATCGGACTCTTCCTGGGCGCGGCGCTGCCCTTCCTGGTGGCGGCGCTCACCATGACCGCCGTGGGGCGCGCGGCGGCCGGGATGGTCGCCGAGGTGCGGCGCCAGTTCCGCGAGATCCCCGGCATCATGGAAGGCCGCGCAAAACCCGATTCGGCCCGCTGCGTGGACATCTCCACCCGCGCGGCGCTGCGCGAGATGATCCTCCCGGGAGTCATCGCCGTGCTGTCGCCGGTGATCGTCGGCCGCTTTCTCGGTGTGGAGGCGCTGGGGGGACTGCTCGCCGGCGCGACGGTGACCGGCGTGCTCATGGCGCTCTTCATGGCCAACGCCGGCGGCGCCTGGGACAACGCGAAGAAGTACATCGAGGGCGGAGCGATGGGCGGCAAGGGCTCCGAGCCCCACAAGGCCGCGGTCGTGGGCGACACCGTCGGGGATCCCTTCAAGGATACCTCGGGTCCCTCGCTCAACATCCTCATCAAGCTGATGAGCGTGGTGGCCCTCGTGCTGGCTCCCTGGTTCGTGCGCGTGCATGGGGAAGGCGGAGTTGGCATGTCGTGGGTGCGGGGTGTTCTGGAAGCCCTTCTCGGATAGCCCGCGCCTCTTCCCGCGCCTGACCCGGAGCCTGAGCCCATGAACCGCGAGCCGACCTTCGAGAACGCCCTCGCTTTCGCCGCCGATCTCATCCGCATTCCCTCGATGAGCGGCGAGGAGGGCGAAGTCGCCGCCCGCCTCCAGGAGGAGATGCGCGTGCTGGGCTTCGACCGGGTGGAGGTCGACGGGCTGGGCAGCGTCGCCGGAGTCGTCAGGGGAAGGGGAGATGCGCCCCCGGTGATGCTCTCCTGCCACCTGGACGTGGTGGCCGAGGGAGCCCACGAGGAGTGGGAGCATCCGCCGTTCAGCGGCGAAGTCGTGGACGGCCACCTGCATGGCCGCGGGGCGATGGACATCAAGGGCCCCATGGCGCTCCAGGTCTACGCCGCCGCCGCCCTCGCCGACCGCGCGCCCGGCGACGTGATCGTGGGGCAGGTGGTGTACGAGGAGCGGGGCGGCTGGGGCATGGAGAACCTGGTGCGGTCGGGCCTGGTGAATCCCGCGGCGGTGATCATCGGCGAATCGACGTACGGCGACATCGCTCTGGGTCACCGCGGCCGCGCGCAGCTCGAGGTCGTGATCCGTGGTCTCGCCGGGCACGCCAGCGCCCCCGACCGCGCCCGCAACGCCCTCGACCTGCTGCCCGGCGTGCTGACCGGGGTCGCCGCCCTCGCGCGGCGGCAGGAGTCCGATCCCGTCCTGGGGCTGGCGAGCCTGGCGCCCACCGATGTCCGGGTGCGCCCCGAGAGCCCCAACGTCATCCCCGACGAAGTCATCGTGGTGCTCGACTGGCGCATCCTGCCCGCCGATACCGAGGCCAGCCTCATCGGGCGGGTCGAGGACGCGATCGCCGAGGTGCTCCCGGATGTTCCGGCGGGTTATGCGATCGAGTGCCGCCTCGCCTCGGAGCGCCAGACCTCCTACACGGGCCGGTCCGCCGACCGCAACCTGCTCACGCCGGGTTTCCTCATGGAACCCGACCACGCCGTGGTGACGGCGGCCGCGAAAGCGGTGGGGCGCCGCGGCGATCCCGCCACGTCCGCCCACTGCCGCCCCTGGACCTTCGCCACCGACGGAGGCTGGACCTGCGGGGTGTTCGGGATTCCGACCATCGGCTTCGCCCCCGGGGAGGAGCGCTACGCGCACACCAACCGCGAACGTCTCGACGTCGAGGAGGCCCGCTGGGCGTTCAGCCGCTATCCGTCGCTGATCCTCGCCGTGCAGGAAGCGGCAGGGAGCGGCTGAGCTTCCCGGGACCGAACCCCTTGCCCACGCGGCGGCCTCCGGGTTGAAGCTCCGGTCCGGAAGGGTATATTCCGTTGCCGATCCCGCCTCGGCCCCGGAGGGAATCTTCCCGCAGACAGCCCTCCCGGGAGCGAGGCCCGTCAAGACGCGGACCATGGGAGAGACCATGCGCGACTATGAACTCGTTGTGATTTTCCATCCCGCCCTGGGCGAGGATGCCATCCAGCAGAAGATGGACCGATTCCACGGCCTGGTATCCGGCGGGGACGCCGAAATCAGGGTCGTGGACCACTGGGGCGGCCGTAAGCTCGCCTACCCCATCCAGAAGCAGACCTCCGGCCACTACGTCGTGACGCAGTTTCTCGGCGATCCTGCAAGCCTGCCCGAGCTGGAGCGCATCATGAAGCTCGACGAGGGCGTGCTCCGGTACCTCCTCGTCGTAAACGAGGGCGAACCCTCATCGGGACTGTCGATGGTTGCCGAGGCCCCTCCCGCCTCCCGTGCGCCGGAGGAATCCCGCGGCGACGACAACGCCGAGGGCGAGGAAAAGGGCGGGGAAGAAGAAGCCGAGGTCCGCACGAGCCCGCCCGAGTTCTCCGGCGGACGCGGGCACCGCAGGCGCATCGAAGGTCCCCCGATCACGATCCTGAACTACAAGGATGTGGCCACGCTGTCGCGCTTCGTCACCGAGCAGGGGAAGCTCCTCCCCCGGCGCACCACTCGCGTGGCCGCCGGATTTCAGCGCAAGCTGGGACGGGCGGTGAAGCGGGCGCGCTACCTGGCCCTGCTTCCCTACGTGCGCCGTCACGAAGGGTAGCCGGCCCTTGGTCGGGCGGGGGCCGCGTTGAGGGGCTGGGGGCGGGCGGGAGCCCTGTTTTTCGCGACGCTGGTGCTCTCGGTCTTCGCTCCCCTCGTCCTGGTGCTGATCCCCTTCGCCTGGCTCGTCTTCAGCGCGCCCGCGAAGCGGGTCTTGCCCGTGATGGCCGGCGCTCTGGGGATGGTGATGGCGCTGGCGGGCGCGACCCGATCCGGACTGTGGTACGTCGAGCGTGGATGGACGATCATCCTGGGCGGCTGCTTCGCCGCCGTGACGCTGCGGTGGCCCGAACGGCGGTTCCTGCCCCGGGCGCTGCTGGCCATCGCGGTTGCCGGTGCCGGCGCATGGGCCGCCCTGGGGCTGAGCCCCCGGCGCTGGGCAATCATCGACCGGATGGTGGCGACCAGGTTGCGGGACGGGGTGAGCACGTCCCTGGAAGCGCTGCGCGTGCTCCGGGACGGAACTCCGCTCCCCGGGACCGTGATCAGCACGGTATTCCAGGCTGCGGAGTGGCAGAGCAACCTGTTTCCGGCGATGCTCGGACTGTCGTCTCTCGCCGCGCTGGGAGCCGCATGGTGGCTCTACGTCCGCCTGGTGCGCGGAAGCGGCGAAGGACTTGGCCCGCTGCGTGACTTCCGGTTCAACGACCAGCTGGTGTGGCTGCTGGTTGCGGGCGCGGTGATGTTCGTTTTGCAGCCCGACGGCGCCACGGGCCGGGCCGGATTGAACCTGCTCGCCTTCACCGGCGCGCTTTACGCGTTGCGCGGAGCTGGCGTGGCGGTTGCCCTGACCCGCGGCGTGTCCACCCTCGGATGGGTCCTGCTTGCGCTCGCCTTCCTGCTGCTGGCACCCTTTCTGTTCGCGGCGGCACTGCTGATCGGGCTGGGAGACACCTGGGTGGACATCCGCGCCCGAGCCCAGCGGACGTGACCGAAAACCCCGGCCTGCGTGGCGCCTGACGGCGCAGGCCCGCATGTTTCGAGAAACCAGGAGTGGATGGTGAAACTGATCCTCAAGGCAACCGTGGATCGCCTCGGTGAACCGGGCGATGTCGTGAACGTGAAACCGGGCTACGCCCGCAACTTTCTCCTGCCGCGCGGCCTCGCCTACGAAGCATCCGCGGCCAACGTCCGTCGGCTGGAGCGGGAGCAGCGGCGGTCGGAGGAGCGGGCCCGCAGGGCGTACCTGGAAGCCCGCCGGCGCGCCTCCAGGCTCGAGGGCATGCACCTCGTGTTCCGGGCACGCGCGGGCGAATCCGACAAGCTGTTCGGCTCCGTGACCGCTGCCGACATCGCCGAACGGGCGGTCAGCTCAGGGCTGGACTTCGTTCTGGACAAGCGACACGTCAACCTTGCAGAACCGATCAAGACGCTGGGCGTCTTCGACGTTCCGATCAAGCTCCACGCGGAGGTGGAGGTCAAGGTGACGGTGCACGTGGAAAGGACGAGCTGAGGCCGCCGGGCGCCCCGCGCATGGTCGAAGCTGCCCTTTTCGGCGATTCCGGTCTCCCGCCCGCGATCCGGCGGGCGGCCCGGTTGACGCTCGAACGCAAAGCCAGCGACGTGGTCGTGCTCGACCTGCGCGGCATCTCCTCGGCCACCGACTACTTCCTCCTGGCGACCGGCACTTCCGACACCCAGGTGCGTTCGATCTCGGACCACGTGACCCGGCAGCTGCGCAAGGAGGGAACCCACCCCGCGCACACGGAGGGAGGGCGGGAAGGCCGCTGGGTTCTCATCGACTACATCGACTTCGTCGTACACGTGTTTCATCCAGAGGTGCGGTCCTTCTACCAGCTCGAGGCGCTCTGGGGGGACGCGCCCCGCCACGAGCTTGCGCCGGACACGGAGGGCGGGCCGCCATGACCCCCCCGGGTGATGCATCCGCGGGATCCGAGCCCGGCGCTTCCGCGCTGCAGTTGCAGCCCTTTGATTTTTCCCCGGACGTCCCCTCCGGCATCCTGGACCGCGACCTTCCCATCGGCTCGGAGCATGGGCGGCTGGTCGAGGTCCGGGCCAGCTCCAGGGCACGCCACAAGGATTGGGCCGTCCACGCCGCGGTGGCGATCGCGGGGAGCTGGGCCTCCCGGGGAGCACGCGTGCTGCTCGTCGACCTGTGCTTCGACGAGCCCCACCTGCACCGGGCGTTCAACAGCGAGAATCTCGAGGGCATCAGCGATGCCATCGAGTACGGCGCTTCCCTGGGGCGAATCGCCCGCCCCGTCAACGACGGGAGTTTCTGGGTGGCCACGGCGGGGACTCCCGTGGCGAATCCGCGCCGCCTGCTCCACCGTCCCGCGTGGCATCGACTTCTTGCTGCGCTGGTCGAGGGCGGCATCATGGTCGTCACCTATCAGGCTGCCGAATCGCCCTTCCATCCGCGCGGCACCCCTTCGATCGTGCTTGGCTGCAAGGGCGAACCCATGGGCGCGCTGGGAAGCGTGGGACTGAGGGACGCCATCGCGCTGCTGGGTCCGGCCCCCAACGGTACCTCCGTCACGACGGTGACCGGGAAGGGAGAGAACCGCCTCGGCGGGCAGACCTACCGAGCCACGCTGTGGCAGGGATTCGATGACGGCGGGGAGGCGGACGAACCCTCCGTGGCCGAAGCGGAGCCGGCTCCGGCAGCCGCGGCCACCGCCCCCGCGCAGCCCCGAGACGGCCCGGGACCCGAGTCCGTCTCCCACGGCCGGGGTCGGGGCCTCAGCGCCTCGGCGTTCGTGGTGCTGATCCTGTTCGCGGCGTTGATGATCCTGATGGGGATCGACAATGCCGGGATCGCCGACGTGCCCGGAGCCGACCGGCTCTGGGAACTGTACGACAACCTCCTCGCGCGGGTGAGCGGGTACTTCGCCCGATGAAGCTCGCCTCGCTGAGCCTGCACGGGTTCAAGTCGTTCCCCGAACGCACCGACATTGTGTTCCACGAGGGCATTACCGCGATCGTGGGCCCGAACGGATGCGGCAAGTCCAATATCAGCGACGCCGTTCGCTGGGTGCTTGGCGAGCAGCGGCCCACGGTGGTACGCGGCTCACGCATGGAAGAGGTGATCTTCCAGGGAACCGTCCATCGGCGGCCCATCAACCGCGGATCGGTCATCCTCCGGGTCACCAACGAGGACGGGCTGCTCCCGGTGCCTTTCGGCGAAGTCGAGATCGGCCGCACGGTGTACCGCGATGGCGGCAGCGAGTACTCGATCAACCGCACCACCTGTCGCCTGCGCGATGTCCAGGAGTTGTGCCGGGACACCGGACTCGGCGCCAACGCCTACGCGATCATCGAGAGCCGCATGATCGACGCGATTCTCTCGGAGCGGACGGGAGAGCGCCGTGGGTTGTTCGAGGAGGCCGCGGGCATCGGCAAGTACAAGGACCGGAGCCGGATCGCGGGACAGCGGCTGGCCCGGGCCGAACTGGACCTGGAGCGGCTGGAGGACGTGATCGCGGAGGTGGCGACCAAGGTCCGCTCGCTGGCGCGCCAGAAGGGGAAGGCACAGCGCTACCACGGTCTGAGGAAGCGACGGCTCTCGGTCGAGGTCGCGGTGGTGTCGGTGGACCTCGTCGAGTTCGAGGATCGCCTGACGAAGGTTCGGGAGCTGCTCGCGCGCGAGCAGGAGGCGCAGCAGGCGACGCTCATCGAGCTCCGGACGGCCGAGACCGAGCGCGAGGCCTCGCGGGTGCGAAGCCTGGAGGCCGAGAAGTCCCGCACCGAGGCGGCGGGGGTGCTCGACAGCATCCAGAAGGACCTGGTGCGCTGGGAACGGGACCTGGCGGTTGCGCGCGAGCGCATCGTTTACGCGGAGCGGCGACTGGGGCAGATCGGCGAGGATCAGGACGTGGGTCGTCGGCGTTCCGGCGAGTTGGCGCGCGAGCTGGCCGAGTTGCGGAGGTCGCGCGCCCGAACCGCGGCCGAACTGGCCGAAGTGGGCGCGGAATCGCAACAGGCGCAGCAGGTTACGGCGCGCACGAGGGAACGGCTGAGGCGCGCGCGCGCGACCTTGGCGGAGGTGCGCGGCAAGGAACGGAAACTGCTGCGCCGGGTGGCCGGCATGGAGGGCACCGTCGGCGCCTCGCGCACGCGGCTTGAGGAGTTGCATGGTCGGCTGGTCCGGCTCGAGGAACGTGCCTCCCAGACCGAGCTCGAGCTGACCGGGATGCGCCGGGAGGGCGGGGAATCCGACGACCGGATGGTCCGCCTCGAGGCCTCCGCGACGCGGGCCCGGACGAAGGTGGACGAGGGGCTGCGGGACTTCGAGGACGCACGCAGCGCGCAGGCGCGGGCGCGCGCAGCCGAAGTGAAGGCGGCTGACCGGGCGTCAGCGCTCGAGGCCCGGCGGACCGCCCTCGAGATCATGGAGCGGGATGGAGCCGGCTACGAGCCGGTCGTGCGGGCGGCCCGCGAGGCGCATCCGGATCTGGTTCTCGGCACGCTGTCGCAGTGCATTGCAGGCCCGGCGGGCGCGCTGAGCGCCGCGGAGTCGTATCTGGGCCATCTGGCTCAGGCGCTGCTGGTGGAGGGCGGCGAGGCCGCCGCACGCCTGCGCAGGTGGTTCGCCGAGGAGTGGACCGAGGGCGGAGGGATCGTGCTGCTCCCGCTGGACGAGGCCACCGAGGCGGGTCCAGCGGGGTCGCTGCTGAGCGAACTCCGCCCGGAAGGGCCGGGCGCCTCCTGGGCACGCATACTTCTGGCCGGGGTGGACCGCGACGAGCCCGGGGACTCCACCGGCGGGGACGAGGCGCCCGGCCGTGACCGCCCGCCCGCGTCCGTGGACGCGCGCGGCGTGGTGGTGGTGGGCAACCCCGCGGGGACGGCCGGCCTCCTCGAACGCCGCGGCAAGCTCGCGGCCCTCGAGGAGGCCGCCGTCGCCGCTGCCCGGAAAGCCTCGCGCGCCCGTGGGGCGCGCGAGGCGGCGCAGGCGCGCGTCGAGCGGGCGGAGAGGGTGCTCCAGGAGCGGCGCGCGGCGCTGACCCGCGCCGACGACGACCTGCGCGCCGCCCGGGCGGACCGGAGCACCCACGAGGAGCGCCGCACCCGTCTGACACGGGACAGCGACGACCTCGCGCGGCGCGTCCGCGACATACGGGAGGCCATCGCCACCGCGACCGGGCAGGAGCGCGCGCAGCAGGAGGAACTCGACAGCCTGACCGCGGGAGCCGCCTCCCTGCGCAGTCGTGGAGAACGGGCCGCCGAGGTGCTCGAGGTGGCGGAGGGGGACTGGGAGCGCGCGCGCGTGGACGAAGCCCGGTTCGCGATCCAGTCGAATCAGCACCAGGGCGAACTCGCGCGCGCCGACGAGCGTCTGGGCGATCTAGGCAGGTCGGAGACGCAGGCCTCCGCGCAGCTCGCGCGGCTGGAGAAGGAGAAAGAGCAGCTCGGGCGCGAGCTGTCCGAAGCCCGCGCGCTGCTCACGCGCGGGGGGAAGGCCGTCGAGCGGCTGTTCCAGCGGCGTGACCGCGCTCAGGAGCGGCTCGCACAGGACGACGCGGCGCTCGGGCAGGCGAAGGAGGCGGTAAAGCAGGCCGACCGGAGGGTCGAAGCCGCGCGCTCGGCCGAGCGGGCCGCCTCCGACCGGCATCACGACCTGAACCTCGAGGAGCAGGAACTCGGCGGGAAGATCGTCCTCATCCGCGAACGCGTGGAGGCGGAATGGGCGCGATCCTTCGAGAAGCTGGTCGAGATGGCGGAGCCGGTCGAGGGCGACCCCGAGGAGCTCAAGGAGGAGCTGGGCGGGCTCGTGCAGGCGATCGAACGCCTGGGTCCCGTCAACATGCTCGCCATCGAGGAACATGCGGAACAGAATGAGCGCCTGACCTTCCTGACCGGGCAGCGCGACGACCTCGGGCGGGCGCGCAACGACCTGCGGGCCGCCATCCGCGAGATCGACCAGACCGCCACCAGGCTCTTCCTCGAGACCTTCGAGACCGCGCGCGAGAACTTCCGCAACATCTACCAGCGCCTGTTCGACGGCGGAGAGTGCGACCTGCGTCTGGGCGACCCCGAGGATCCGCTGGGAGGGCCCGTCGACATCCACGCCGCCCCGATGGGCAAGAAGACCCGGCGCATCGATCTGCTGTCGGGGGGAGAAAGGGCGCTCACCGCGCTCGCGCTCCTCTTCGGCATCTACCTTGTGAAGCCGAGCCCGTTCTGCGTCCTGGACGAAGTGGACGCCCCGCTTGACGAGAGCAACATTGACCGCTTCGTTCAGCTTCTGCGAGAGTTCAAGCAGCAGAGCCAGTTCGTGGTGATCACGCACAATCCGCGCACCATCGAGGCGGCCGACTGGATCTACGGCCTGACCATGGAGGAACCGGGCGTGAGCTCGGTGGTAGGGGTTCGCCTCGAGGCGGGTGCGTCTGCGTAAGCCGCGCCGTCTCCGCAATCGAACTTCCGATCCGGCCACCCGCCTCAGCCACACTTCACCGAGCCCTGCGGATTTCGCAGCCACCTTTCATCCACGAGATCGGACATGCTCATCGTCATGAAGCACAACGCCACGGCCCAGGAGGTCCAGGGAGCCGTGGGCACCATCCACGCGATGGGGTACCAGGCGCATCTCATGCCCGGCCGCCAGCGTACGGCGATCGGCCTCGTGGGGAATGACGGGCGAGTCGACAAGGCCCGCCTGGTGGGACTCCCCGGCGTACTGGAGATCATCCCGGTCAGCCGCCCATACAAGCAGGTGTCGCGCGAGTGGCGCGAGGAAGACACCGTGGTGCCGCTCGCCAACGGTACCATCATCGGCGGGCGCGAGGTCGCCGTGATGGCCGGCCCCTGCTCGGTCGAGTCGGAGGCGCAGATCATGGAGGCCGCCGAGCGGGTGGCGGAGGCGGGCGCCACCATCCTGCGCGGCGGCGCCTACAAGCCGCGCACCTCGCCGTATTCGTTCCAGGGGCTGGAGGTCGAGGGCCTCAAGCTGCTGGCGCGCGCCCGTGCGGAGACCGGCCTCGCCATCGTGACCGAGGCGCTCGACCTCAACAGCCTCGATGCGGTCGAGGAGTACGCCGACATCGTGCAGATCGGCGCGCGCAACATGCAGAACTACCCTCTGCTGCGCCGCGCGGGGCGCTCCCCGCGGCCCGTCCTGCTGAAGCGCGGACTCGCGGCTACCATCAAGGAGCTGCTGCTCGCGGCCGAATACATCCTCTCGGAGGGCAACGCCAACGTCATCCTGTGCGAGCGGGGGGTGCGCAGCTTCGACACCGAAACCCGAAACCTGTTCGACCTGACCGCGATCCCCGTGGTGCAGTCGCTCTCGCACCTGCCCATCATCGCCGACCCCAGCCACGGCACCGGCATTCGCGACAAGGTGACGCCCATGGCCCGCGCCGCGGTCGCCGCCGGAGCGGACGGCCTCATCGTGGAGGTGCACCCCGACCCGTCGCAGGCGCTCTCGGACGGAGCCCAGTCGCTCTACCCGGAGGAGTTCGTCGAAATGATGGCCCAGGTGCGCGGGATCGCCGAACACATCGGCCGGCCCCTGGTGTCTCCTCTCGCGGAGGCCCGCCAGACGGCCTGATGGGAACCGGACGGCCTGATGGAAGGGGGAACGAGGTGCGCCGCCGCGAGCGACCGGTGCTCGTGGCCACGTGCGGAGCAAGGGATGCCGTCGATGGCGGTTGAGCGGAGCGGGGTTTCTGCGTGAGCGAATCGATCCCGGTCGGCCGGGTCATCGGCACGGATCCGGCGACGCCGCTCGAGTTCTGGGTGGCGGTGGCCGACGGGGCCTTCCTGCAGCTCGACGACGTGGTCGTTGTCGAGCGCCTCCTTCCGGGCGCGGCGGATCCGATCCGCATCTACGGCATGGTGGCCGACCTGCGCGTCCGACACGAAGGCGCGCGCTTCGACAGCGACGTTTTCCTGATCGAGGAAGGGGTGCTCCCGGCACAGGTGACCGAAGCGGCCAAGGTGCTGGCGACCCGCTTCGAGCCCGAGGTGTTCGTCCCTCCCGTGCCCGGCCAGTTGGTGCGCAAGGCAGTCGGCAAGGAGCGCGAGGAGGCTCTCTTCTTCGACGGCATGGAGCGCAGGATGCCCGTCGGCCTGTCGCGCGACGGCGAGGTGGTGCACGCCAACGTAGAGTTCCTGGACGGCACCCGCGGCGCGCACGTCAACATCAGCGGCGTGTCGGGGGTGGCGACCAAGACCAGCTACGCCGTCTTTCTGCTGCACAGCCTGTTCACCTCGGGCCAGCTGGGCGACGGCGCCCACAACACAAAGGCGCTGATCTTCAACGTGAAGGGCGACGACCTGCTCTTCCTGGACAAGCGCAACCGCCACCTGGACGGAGAGCAGGCAGCCCGCTATGCGGCGCTCGATCTTCCGGCCCAGCCCTTCGGCAGCGTCGAACTGTGGGCGCCGCCGCGCCCGGGCGACCCCTCCGCCGCACCCCGCACCGGGAGCCGTTCCGAGGGAGTCACCTCGTTCTTCTGGACGCTGTCGGATTTCTGTCAGGACGAGCTTCTCCCGTTCCTGTTCGCGGACGCCGAGGACGAGCGCCAGCAATACACCATCGTGGTGCACAACGTGACCGCGCGGCTGCGGCGCGACGCGCGGCCGCTCGATGACGGAGGCGTGCGCGTCGCGGGGACCACCTGCCGCACCTTCGGCGACCTGATCGAGGCCATCCGCGAGCGCGTGGAGGATCCGGCGGATCAGCCAGACTGGGCGGGGCGCTCCATCGGCGGCGGCACCATCAACGCCTTCGTGCGGCGCCTGTACGCGGCCCGCCGGGACGCCGAGCACCTGGTGCGGGGCGACGTGCCCAACCCGGACAAGCACCGCATCGGCATGCAGGAGCAGCTCACGGTGGTCGACATCGCCAAGCTGTCGCGCCGGGCACAGCGCTTCGTCGTGGGAGTGGTGCTGCGCAAGACCTTCCAGGACAAGGAGGAGACGGGCGCGCGCGAGCCGCTGCTCTTCGTGGTGCTGGACGAACTGAACAAGTACGCGCCCCGGGACGGCCGCAGCCCCATCAAGGAGATCCTGCTGGACATGGCCGAGCGCGGCCGCTCGCTGGGTGTGATCCTGATCGGCGCACAGCAGACCGCCAGCGAGGTGGAGCGCCGCGTCATCGCCAACTCCTCGCTCAGGGTGGCCGGGCGTCTGGACAGCGCCGAGGCGGGGCGGCCCGAGTACGCCTTCCTGCCGACCGCCCACCGGCAGCGCGCCACCATCCTCAAGCCCGGCACCATGATCCTGTCGCAGCCCGAGCTGCCGGTTCCGCTGGTGCTCGAGTTCCCCTTTCCCGCGTGGGCCACCCGGCCGGACGAGGCGGGAGACGCCGGTGGGGGGGAAGGGGAGACCGGGAGCGGCGGCGGCGATCCCTTCGAGGGCCTCGGGTCCTGGTGACATGAAAGTCCTCCACACCGCGGACTGGCATGTCGGCAAGACGCTCCGCGGGCGCAGCCGGGCCGACGAACACCGGGCCGTCCTCGACGAGATCATCGCCATCGCCGAGCGGGAGGCCGTCGATATCGTGCTGGTCGCCGGCGACCAGTTCGACCGCGCCGTCCCCAGTCCCGAGTCGGAGGAAATCGTCTACGACGCGCTGCTGCGGCTGGCCCGCACCGGCGCCCACGTCGTCGTCATCGCCGGGAATCACGACAATCCGCGCCGGCTGGCTGCGGTCGGCCCGCTGCTCGAGCTCGCCGACGTCACCTCGGCGGTCAGGGTGACTCGACCGGACGAAGGCGGCGTGGTGCGCCTCGACACCAGGTCCGGCGAGACGGCGTGCATCGCGCTCTTCCCCTTCCAGTCGAAGCGCGGGATCGTGACCGCGGAGGCGCTCATGGGGGGCGACCCCGACGATCACCAGAAGGAGTACAGCGGCCGTTGCCGCACGATCGCGGCCGCGCTGTGCGGGCAATTCTCTCCCGAGACCGTCAACCTGGTCGTGGCTCACCTGACCGTGGTTGGCGCGGCGATGGGAGGCGGCGAACGAGAGGCTCACATCTTCGACTACTACGTCCCCGCGGACCTCTTTCCCACGAGCGCCCATTACGTCGCCCTCGGGCACATCCACAAACCCCAGATGATCCCCGGAAAGTGCCCCATCTGGTACGCCGGCTCGCCTTTCGCCCTCGACTTCGGCGAGACCCATGGGGAGAACTGCGTCCTGGTCGTAGAGGCGGCGGCGAATCGGCCGGCGCGCGTGCAAAAGGTCCCGCTGACGTCGGGGCGGGCCCTGCGCACCCTGCGCGGCAGCAGTCTCGACCTGGACGCCATGGAGGGAACGACCGGCGACGACTTCCTCCGCGTCATCGTCGAGGAGGCGCCCTCACCCGGCCTCGCCGAACGGGTCCGGGGGATGTTCCCGCATGCCGTGGACGTAATCGTCGCGCGTCCGAATGGAGACGTAAACGGGCCCGAGCCCGTCGATCCCGGCAAGCTGCGCGATCCGCGCACGCAGTTTCGGCGCTATCTGAAGGAGCGCGACATCGCGGGTGAAGAGCTGGCGGGACTTTTCGACGAGTTGCTCGAGGAGGAGTATGCGTCCGCTGCGGCTTGAACTGGAGGGCTTCACCTCCTTTCGCGAGCGGACGGAGGTGAGCTTCGAGGACACCGACCTCTTCGTCTTCAGGGGAGCGACGGGATCCGGCAAGTCGAGCCTCATCGACGCGATGATCTTCGCCCTCTACGGCTCGGTGCCGCGCTACGACAACCGGAACCTGATCGCGCCGGTCATCAGCCAGGGCAAGGTCCGCGCGAGGGTGCGGCTCGACTTCGAGGCGCGGGGGAGGACCTATTCGGCGGTCCGGGTCGTGCAGCGCACCGCAACCGGCGCCACCACGAAGGAAGCCCGCCTGGAGGAGAGCGAGAACGGCGCCTCGGTGAAGACCCTGGCGGCCACGGAGTCGGAACTATCGGCCTGCGTCCAGAACGACGTCATCGGGCTGGGCCTCGACCACTTCACCAAGTGCGTCGTGCTCCCGCAGGGCGAGTTCGCGGCCTTCCTGCGGGCGAAACCCGGCGAGCGAAAGCAGCTGCTCGAGCGATTGCTCGGGCTCGGTCTGTACGAGAGGCTGCGCAAGGCGGCAAACCTGCGGTGGAAGGAGGAGGAAAACCGGGTCGCCAATCTGCAGTGGCGCCTTGAGTCCGCGCTGACTCACGCGACCCCGGAAGCCGTTCGCGAAGCGGAAAACCGGGTCGCGACGCTCGAGAGACTCAGAGAGCATATCGACGGGGTCTCGGGCAGGCTGATCGAGGCCGCCACGGCGATCGAGGCCGCGGGCGAGCGGTGGTCGAAGGGCGCCGAGCAGCTGGAGCTGCTGGGGGAGGTTCGAGTTCCGGAGAGCACCTCCGAACTGGCGACCCGGCACAGGCAGGCCGAGCAGGAACTCCGTCGGGCTTCGGAGGCCCGCGAAGCCGCAGCCTCGAGTCTGCGCGCTGCCCAGGCGATGCGCGACGCGCTACCGGAAAGGGCAGCCGTCGAAAAGGTCGTGAAGCAGAGGGCGGACCTGGCGCGCCTGGACGCGGACATCGATCGCACCCGGAGAGAGCTGAATGCGGCGGCCGAGACCGCCGCCGTAGCTGTCGCGGATGACAAGTCGGCCCGGGAGGATCTCTCCAAGGCTCGGGAGGTGCTGGGGCGGCTCCCCGGGAAATCGGAACTCGAAGGCGTCCGGGAGAAGCGGAAGCAGCTCGCCGGAACGGAGGACGACGCCGAGCGCGCAGGCCGCGACCTGGCGCAGGCCGAGCAGGCGTACACGGCGGCGCGCGGCCGAAAAACCGAAGCTGATCGGACGATGGAGGCTGCGGCACGGGCGTTTGAGGCCCTCCGCGTGGCGCACAGCGCGGCCGACATGGCTCACCACCTGGAAGAGGGCAGGCCGTGCCCGGTCTGTCGCCAGAACGTAGCCCACCTCCCCGACCACGACCCTCCCGAGGACCTGGACGCGGCTCGAGAGCGGAAGCGGGTGACGGAACGTGCAGCCGTCCAGGCCGGAGCCGACAGGGATCGCTGCAGGTCGGCGCGGACCGCCTGCGCGACCACCCTGACGCTCCGGGAGCAGTCCGCCGAGTCCCTGCGGGTGTCCTTGTCCGAGGCCCCCACGGACGAAGAAATATCCGCGCTGATGGTCGAGATCGCTGCCTGCGAAGCCCGCGTCGAGCGCTTGGCGCGACGGGTTGAGGAAGCGGCCGGAAAGCGAGCAGAGGCGGACGGACGGCTGAGGAGCGCCAGCGCGACCCTCAAGCAGCAGAAGGCATTCGCGACCAACCTGAGAGCCGACCTGCGAGAGGCTCCCACCCCGGACGAGGCGGCGGCCCTCCTGGATGCGATCAGCTCGGCGGACGGGTCGTTGCGGCGGGCGGGGGTGGAAGAGAAGTCGGCGCGGCGCACCCACGAGCACGCGAGAAGGGAGCTCGAGAAGGGGCAGACGCGTCTGGACGCTGCGTGGTCGGAGTACGGCGAGGTTCGCGATCTCGTCGCCGAGATGAAGCCGCCGGCTTCAGTCGAAGGTGACCTGGCCGGCTCCTGGGCGAGGCTGTCGGAATGGGCCGGGCGGCAGTACGGCGCAACGCAGGAGGCGATGGCCCGGGCGGGCGCCGCGCGCGAGGCTGCGTCCTCGGAAAAGGACCGCCTCGATGCCCGACTCCGGGAGCGGTGCGGTCACGACGGCCTTTCCCTGGGATCCGAAGAGGATCCCGCGAAGAGGTGCGCGGAGGAGCTGGGAGCCGCCCGCAAGGGTCTCGATGATCTTCGCGAAGCCGCCCGGGAGAGAGAGCGCGTCGAGGAGCAACGGAAACACGCGCACCAGCGCGCGTTGATCGCCCGGGATCTGGGCAACCATCTCAACGCCAAGAACTTCGGCGCCTGGCTGCAGAATCAGATCCTGGCCTGGCTGGTCCAGGGGGCGACGGCGCGGCTGCGGGAACTCTCCAGCGGCCAGTACTCGCTGGATCTCTCCGGAAAAAACGAATTCCTGGTGATCGATCACAGGAACGCCGACGAGCCGCGCCTGGCAAAGACGCTCTCCGGCGGTGAAACCTTTCTTGCCTCCCTGGCGCTTGCTCTTTCGCTGGCGGAGCAGGTGGCCGAACTGGCGGCGCGCGGGAGCGCCAAGCTCGAAGCGCTTTTTCTTGACGAGGGCTTCGGCACGCTGGATTCGGAGACGCTGGATGTAGTGGCGGCCACCATCGAGCAACTCGGTACCGAGCGCATGGTGGGGATCGTCACCCATGTCTCCGAGCTCGCCGACCGCATCCCCGTCCAGTACCGGGTGAAGAAGGTGGGAAACTCCTCCTCGGTGGCGCGGGTGGAGACGTGAAACGCTTCGAGTCCCTGGCCGTCGAAGGCTGGTCCCCGGAGTTCGGTTCCCCGGTCGAGGCGAAGCGGGAGGAGATTCCGGGGGAGCAGGTCGACCCCGGTGTGGAGCTTCCCGAGAGCGAATGGCGCCCGCTTCCTGCCGGCGAGCGGCGGGAGATCCCCGGGCGGGTCTATTTCGTCGACGGCGTGCGCCGCATCGAGGCGCGCGTCTGGATGAGCGGCGAGGACGAGCCCCGACTGGGCATCTGCGCCTCGTACGCGGCCGGGATGGTCCGCTGCGGAAGCAGGGCGGAGATCGTGGCGGCCGAGGTGCGCCGTGGCTTCTTCGGGCAAGCCGGAGTCCCTGACCTGGTGACCCGGGTGGGGACCTTCGCCGCATGCCCGGTGGCGGAAGACGACATCGAGCAGCTCGTCAATGGCCTCCAGGAGCGAATGGGTCAGCTGGAGGTCGAGGTTGCGGGGGGATGGGGCGCCCGGCGATCGCGCCGTCGTTCGGCGCGCGTCGGCCTTGGCTCGGATTCCAACGGCACCAACCCTCCGCTGCATTCCGGCGCCCTGATGTTGATGGATGGTCCGTTGCGGGGCCGCCAGCGCATCCCGGGAGCCATCGGCTACGTGAAGAGCCACCGCGTGCAGTATCTGGGCGCGGCCCCCCGTGCGGTGGTGGGGCAGCTCGCGCCACGCGAGCGAACCCCCGTCTTCCTCATCCAGACGAAGTGGACGCGGTACTCGTGGTACCTGCGTCTGACGGAAGCGCAGGGGCACCCCTGGGCCGGAATCGTTCGCTGCGAGGCCTGGCCGGAGACGGAGCTGGAGCAGGTGCGGAAGATCGCGGACGCGACCGCAGTCGTGCTGCCGCGGTTCGCCTCCGAGCCCCACAAGGACGACCGCGCTCCCCAGAACCTCTATCCCATCGCCGGCCTGGAACGCCAACTGCACCACCGGCTCGGGGACCGCGGGGTCGTGTTCCGGGCGCTCCATCAGGCGGCTGCGGAGTATCGGCCGACCGGCTGACCCGGGGACGCCGCCTTGCCGTACATATGGTTACCATATACCATATGTCCCCATGAAGACGATCAAGACCACCGTGTACCTGGATGCGGCCGACTACCGCACGCTCAAGTCGCTGGCGGCCGACCAGAAGCGTTCGGCGGCGGAGCTGGTTCGCGAGGCGGTGGCCGAGTATGCGGCTCGCGCAACCGAGCGTCGATGGCCACGGTCCATCGGCATGGGAGACAGCGGCGTCGCCGACCTGGCCGAGAGGTACGAGGACATGTTGGACGGCTTCGGCGCAGAGGGTCTCACGGACGCCGAGGACCGTGGCACGGCACCGGCCGCCGAGCACCGCCCGCACCCTGAGCCCGGGGATCCGGCCCCGTGATCGTGGCAGACACAAGCGCGCTGCTGGGACTCCTCGATCGGGGGAGTCGTTCCCACGGGGCGTTGGCGGAGGCGTTCCGTGCCTGCCGGGACCAGTGGGTATTGCCGTGGGCGATCCTCCCCGAGTTGGACTACATGATTCCCCGGACGGTCGGCCCCGCCGTGCACAGGGCATTCCACGCCGACCTGGAGGAGGGCTGCTTCGCCGTCGAATGGAGTGGCTGGGCCGACGTACGGAGGGCGCTGGAGCTCGACCGCGCCCATCGTGACCTCTCGCTGGGGCTGGTCGACGGCGTCGTCATGGCGGTAGCGGAGCGGTTGGAAGCGCAGGCGATCGCAACGCTGGATCTGCGCGACTTCGGAGCCGTCAAGCTGAAGGGCCAGCCAGCGATCTGGCCCCGGGACCTGCGCTGATTGCCTGGGTGCGGGACAGCCGGAGTACCGGTGGCGAGCCGGCACGGACGGCTATCCGACCATGTCCTCCAATGCGCTCGACGGACCAAGTCCGGCCAGGAACGCATCGACGGGAAGGCAGAGCACGCCATTCCGAACCAGCCGATGCTCGCCACGGTAGAGCAGGATCCGGCGGGCTTCGGGATACTCGTCACCGAAGGCCCCGAGTCCCCGGAGATCGGCAGGACGGATGCGTGCGGCGTTCATGACGTCGATGCCCCAGATGCCGAGGGTCCCGTAGAGGACGAAATCGACCTCGGCGCCCGTCCGGGTGCGCCAGTAGTACAGCTTTCCGTCCGTTTCGGAGTAGGCCAGCCACGCGCGCAGATGCTGCGCGACCAGCCCCTCGAGCGCCGGACCCGCGATCTCTTCGGGCCGGTCGAGAGGTCCCGAGGGACGCAGGCTCCTGAATACGCCGCAGTCGAAGTAGAAGAAGCGGGGATGTGCCACGAGGCGCCGCCTGGCCCTCCGTGTGAAGACCGGAAAGCGGAATGCCAGCAGGAGGTCCTCGAGCAACTCGAGGTAGCCGGAGACGGTGGACCGGCTCGTCTCGCATTCAGCTGAGTCGAGACCCCTACCCCTCCAGCCGCTCCAGCGCCTCCCGCGCCTGCGCGTTTCCCGCCGCGGCCGCGCGGCCGTACCACTCCCGCGCCCGATCCAGGTCGAGGGGTACACCCCGGCCTGACTCGTAGGCCTCGCCGAGCCGGAGCTGGGTGATGGCGTCCCCCCGTTCGGCGGCCCGCAGCCACCATTCCGCCGCCAGGGCGGGGTCCTCCTCCACCCCCCGTCCGGCAGCGTACTGATTCCCCAGGTTGTGGGCCCCGAGCACATGCCGCCGCTCGGCGGCCCGGCGGTGCCAGACCGCGGCTTGCCCGGGATCGACCGGCTTGCCCAGCCCCTCGTCGTAGGCGGTGCCCATCAGGAAGACGGCCTCCAGCACGCCCGCCTCGGCCGCGCGCTCCACCTCCCCGATGACCTCCGCGGCGATCCCGCGCGCCCGATCCTCGTCGCGGGGGAACCCCATCCGACCGGTGGAGTGGACGCGCGCCAGCCACATCAGCTCGAGCGGGCCCCCGCGGTCGACCGCCTGTTCGAGCAGTTCGTGGGCACGGGTGTCGTCGACGCTTCCCGCCACCCCCGTGTACCAGTCGATCGCCTCGACGAGCGCGGGGTCGGGGTCGGCCGGGGCAGGGGAGCAGGCGGCGGCGAGAAGGAGCAGGCACATCGGTGCCCGGTTGCGGAAAGCTCCGGCACGGGATCCGTTGCCCCCAGTCATCCTCCCACCTGACCCAGCAGCCACGCACACGCGAGCGCCCCGTAGATGCCCAGGATGTAGCCCGCCACGGCCATGAGCAGCCCGATCGGGGCCATCGCCCGGTGGTACACCCCCGCGACCACCGGCGCGGACGCCGCCCCGCCGACGTTGGCCATGCTCCCGGTGGCCACGAAGAACAGGGGCGCGCGCACGATGCGGGCGGCGATCAGCGGCACCGCCAGGTGGATCGCGATCCACACGGCTCCCGCCGCGAGGTAGACAGGGGTCTGGAGCACGGCCCTCAGGTCGGCTTGGGCCCCAATCCCGGCCAGCAGCAGGTAGAGCGCCGTGTAGCCCAGGTGTGACGCCCCTACGCTCTCGAGTTCCCTCAGCCGGGTGAAGGACAGGATCAGTCCGCCGGTCACGACGATCAGGATGGCCCAGGTGGTGCCGCTGATGATGGTGGGATCACCGACGGCCGGGAGCATCGCGCCGACCTGCCGGGCGCCCACCGCGCACGCCATCCCGAACCCGATCATGATGACCGCGTCGCGCATCGACATCGGGCGGCGTTCCCGGTTGATGGCCTCCAGGCGGCGGTTGGTCTCCTCGATCGCCTCGGTGCGCGCCCGGGTGCGCCGGTCGAAACGCCCCTGCAGCCCGACCATCGCGATCAGCACCCCCATCCATCCGTATCCGACCACGGTGTCGACCACGATCGCCGGCCCCATCGCGTCGGGCGACGTGCCGACGCTTTCGGCGATGGCCACCATGTTGGCCGTCCCCCCGATCCAGCTGCCGGAGAGCGCCGCGAAGCCGGTCCACGCGTCGGGCGGCAGCATGTCCCCGAAGATCAGGAGCGAGATCGGGCCCCCGATGATGATCCCCACGGTGCCGGCCGCCACCATGAAGAGCGCCGTGCCCCCCAGCTTGACGACGCTCCCCAGGTCCACCGAGACCATCAGCATCAGGAGTGCGAAGAGGAGCAAGGAGGGCACCGTCCAGCCGTAGAGCGGGGATTCGGCGGGGGTGATCCCGGCGGTCGTCGCCAGCATGGGCAGGAAGTAGACGTAGATGACCGGTGGGACGACCTCGAACACCTTGCGGAAGCGGGGCAGTTCCGAGACCCAGAAGACCAGCGCCACGAGGGCGGCCAGGAAGCCGAATACCCCCATCGGATCGGTGATGAGTGCCGTGGTTTCCTGACCCATGTGAGCTTCCTCCGTCTCAATCCGTCTGGTGTTGGAGAGGGGCGGCGAGACCAGCCGGCTGGCGATCGGAGACCGCAGCGTAGTAACAGCACCGATCGTCAACGGCGGGACGTTGAATCACCCTCCGCAATTATGTCAGTAGATATCAGTCATGATATCAGTAGATGTCAGTATAGGTTCAGTGTCCCGGAGGGAGGTGGCATCAGCGCCTGCGCCAGCGATGGTCAGCGGCCGGCCGGCGGCTTCAGCGCCGGGAAACGGAACGCGGGCACATTTGGTAAAGAAGTCGCAAGGTTTGCCGCTGCAGCACCTTGCCACGATCGCAGCATGAAACACAAGTCGCCGCGGGGTGAGCCGGCGTCACGTTCCGCGCGCGAACGCGCGAGCCAACAGGGAGCGCCGTGTACACATCGTGCATGTTCTGCCGGAAGCCGCTGGGAACCAACGAGGTGGTGGAGTCGTTCCCCGTCGGGCGGAGGCTGGCCTTCGACGCCGCCCGGGGCCGCCTCTGGGTCGTGTGCACGAAATGCGAGCGCTGGAACCTCACGCCGCTTGAGGAACGCTGGGAAGCGGTCGAGGACTGCGAGCGCCTCTTCCGCGGCACCCGGATCCGCGTCTCCACCGACAACATCGGCCTTGCGCGCCATCCGGAGGGACTCACCCTGGTGCGCATCGGCCAGCCCATGCGTCCCGAGTTCGCGGCGTGGCGGTACGGGGATCAGTTCGGACGGCGCCGGCGGCGGGCTCTCCTGTTCGGGGCGGCCGGCATTGCGGTGGTGGGCGGGATCGTGGTCGGCGGAGTTGCCGCGGGCCTGAGCGCAGGCGTGATCAGTCAGATTCCGAACTGGTTCAACATCTGGAACAGCCGGCGAACCCTCGTGAAGCTCAACCCCGCCGAAGGGGGCGTTCTGAAGCTCAACCAGCAGGACCTCCTTGGCACTCGCGTGCGTCCGTCGGACGACGCGCAGGGCTTCAGGCTTCAGGTGCGCAGGAAAAAGACGAAGACCTGGTTCGAGGGAGTCGAAGCGCGCCGGTTCGCAGGGGCGATCCTTCCCAGGATGAACCGCATGGGCGGGAGCAGGGACACGGTCGGAAACGCCGTCGACCTCATCGAAACCACCGGGCATCCGGAGCGATTTCTGGTCCGGATCGCGGAGGGACAGCGCTTCGAGGACAAGAAGGGCGTTCCGGGCTACATCAACAAGATGCCCGGGCCGCACAAGCTCGCCCTCGAAATGGCGCTCCACGAAGAGCAGGAGCGACGCGCCCTGGAGGGTGAACTCTGGTTGCTCGAGAAGGCCTGGGAGGAGGCTGAAGAGATCGCGGACATCTCGGACAAGCTGTTCCTGCCGGAGGGGGCCGAGGAGTTGCTGCGGGAGAATCGGGGAGGTCCGGCTGGGTCCGCCGCAGGTGCGGACGAGGCGCGGCCGCACGCCGAGCCCACGGACAAGCAGTAGATGTGGCCGGAGCTCCGGCGCAGGTTCGCAGCCTCGCCGCGTCCATCGACTCCTCGAAGGGCACCCGCACCAGCGACTGACATCGCTTTGCGTGATCGAGGCCGGGCTCAAGGCGACAAGGCGCCGGTGGCGCTGAATTGAGCGCGATCACCGCACCCGTCTACGCGCTGCCCGTGGACATGGCCCGCATCCTGATCGGCGGCGTCCTCTTCTTCTACTTCCTGGGAGCGCTCAGGCAGTCGCGGGACTTCAGCGATCCGGACGGCCTCATCGACCACCGGCTGGTGGTCGGGCTCCTTCCGCCCACCCGGCTCAGCCTCTTTCAGCCGGGGATGCCCGGCTGGCTGTTTCGGGTCGTTTTCCTCGGCGGGTGCGCGGCCTCGCTGCTGGTCGTCGTGGGATACCATCCGAGGGCGGCCGCCGCGTTCATGTTCCTGGCGGCCGTCTCCAACTACCGCTGGAACGTGCTGGCTGCGTACCTCGACGACGCCATGATACACCTGTTCTGCCTGTGGCTGGTGCTGCTTCCGGTCGGGCATACCCTCACCCTGCCCGATCTGCTGGCCGGCGGACCGGAGATTCGGGAGTGGAGTCTGGCGACGGTTCCGGGCCTGGCACCGCGGGCATTCCTCGCCAACATGGTGCTCGTCTACGTGGTTGCGGGGTTCTACAAGTTCACAAGCCCCATGTGGCGGGATGGGTCGGCCATGCACGCGGCCCTCCGGATGCCCATCGCCCGCGCGCCGGACTTGTGGACGCTGCGCTGTCGCACGCCGCTGCGGTGGGTCACCCACGCCGCCCTGGTCGTGGAGCCGCTCTTCGCCCTCATCTTCGTGCTCCCCGCCGGTTCCGCGGTCAAGTGGCTGCTGGCGGCGGGAGCCGTCATCTTCCATGGAGGGATCGCGCTGACTCTCAAGATCCCCTATTCCAACAGCGCCATGCTCGGGGTGTTGCCGCTCGCCTTCGCCCCGGAGATCATGCTCGGCGGCCTGGGGCTTCCGCCTCTGCGGGAGGTCTCGGCGGCCGGGCTTGCTCCCGCGGGGCTGGTGGCGGTCGCCCTGGTCGTGCTGATCGCGATCATGCTGCTCTGGGACATCGTGTTCACTGGCACGCGGCTGACGGAGCGCTACTCGTCGCGGGGCTGGTACAACCCGGTGCAGGCGCTGCTCTGGATGGCGGGGGTGTATCAGAGCTACCGGCTCTTCGACTGGGTCGACGAGCGCAACTACCATGTGCGCTTCGAGGTGAGGAGGGTGGGGGAGGCGGAGGGCATGCGCGGTCCCCGGGGCCGTTGCATCGATTCCGAAGCACTCTTTCCGCAGAGCATGCGCCATCTGCTGCTGCAGTCCTACCTGGTCGGCAACATCTGGCTGCAGCTGGGCCCGGCGAAGCTCGAGGCGGTGCACAGGTCGCTGCTGGTCCGCCACGCCCGCCGCTACGCCCGAGCGCATCCCGAGGCGGGAACGATCGATGTGGTCGCGGTCGTGCAGCGGATCACCGCGGACAACCTGGAGCTGACCCGCGGCGAGCGGCGGTCGCTGATGCGCTTCACCTGCCGGCGCGGCGACGCCGTCATGCACTCTCCGAGCTGAGGATCCGGGACTTCCGATGTGCGGAATCGTCGCCATCCTGTCGCGCAGCGGCCCGGTCCCCGGAGCCGCGCTCCGGCGCGCCACCGAGGCGCTGGAGCACCGGGGTCCGGACGGAACGCGGACCTGGGTTTCCCCCGGCGGCCGAGCGGGACTGGGCCACACCCTTCTCGCCATCAACGATCCGGAGGGCTTTCAGCCGATCGCCGGCGAGGACGCGCGGCTGCGGATCATCGTCAACGGCCAGTTCTACGACTTCGCGCGGATTCGGTCGGAACTCGAAGCGCGGGGGCACCGCTTCCGCACCCGCTCCGACAGCGAGATCGCGCTGCATCTCTATGAAGAGCTCGGCGCCGGATGCCTGGAGCGCTTGCGTGGCCAGTTCGCCTTCGTCGTCTGGGACGAGGAGTCGGGGCGTCTCTTCGCCGCGCGAGACCGTTTCGGGATGAAGCCGCTCTTCTTCGCGGAGCATCGCGGCGCGGTGTACCTGGCGTCGGAGGCGAAGGCGCTGTTCGCGGCGGGGATCCCGCGTTCGTGGGATGGGCGCGCGGTCTACCATGCGCTCCACGCCTGCCCGGACGAGCGGCGGTCCCTCTTTGCCGGGATCTCGCAGGTGCCGCCCGGGCACGTTCTGCGGGCCGGTGCGGATGGCCTGCAGCTGGAGCCGTACTGGGATCTGCCGCCGTCGCCGCGGCAGGGGGGCTGGTTGCGCCGTGGGGGCCGAGCCGGGGCGGGAGCCGGGGCCACCGGTCCAAGCCGGCACGGCTGGTCGGCCACCGCCTCCGTCCACAAGCGGTCCGGCGACGCGCCCACGATTTCCGGATTCACGCAAGCGGTCGAGCGCGTGCGCGGGTTGACGGAGGAGGCCGTCCGCCTGCGCATGGTCGCCGGCGTGCCGGTGGGGTGCCTGTTGAGCGGCGGCCTGGATTCCTCTTCGGTGCTGGGGCTGGCCGCGGCAGGGACCGGGAAGCCGGTTGCGGCCTTCACGGTCGGGTTCGAGCGCCGAGAGTACGACGAGAGCGCGGGAGCGCGTGAGATGGCGGCTGCGGCCGGCGCGGATCACACCGTCGTGATGCTGGACGACGCCGCGCTGGCCGACCACTTCCCGGACGCGGTCCGGCACGCCGAGACGCTCCAGTACAACACGCATGGCGTTGCCCGCTATCTGCTTGCGCGCGGCGTTCGCGAGGCCGGATACCGGTCGGTGCTGGCGGGCGAGGGCGCCGACGAGGCCTTCTTCGGCTACGAGTTCCTGCGCGCCGCGGCGGGGGCGGGGGGAGGAGGGCTCGGCCCGCGGAAGATCCTGCGAATCCTGCGCGGGCTGCTGCGCTCTCCGGCACGGGAGTACCCCGGGCTCGCGGCCGTCTCCCCGTGGCTCGCCCGCATCGCGCTGCTGCTGCCCTCGGCTCCCTCGCTCTTCACGCGACTAACCCGGGGGCTCGGGCTCATCCAGTCGGTGTGCGCCGAGGACTTCCTGCGCGGCTTCGCTGGATACGACCTCTATCATGCCTTCTACCGGCGTGCACGCGCCTCCGGCGCCCTCTCCCGGCGGGAGCCGTCGCGGCAGCTCCTCTACCTCTGGCTGCACTCGCTCTTCGTCAACTACCACCTCGCCGCGGATCGTCTGGACATGGCGCACGGGGTGGAGGTGCGCCTCCCGTTTCTCGACCACGAGCTGTTCGAGTACGCGAACCGCCTGCCGCTCGCGGTGCTCACCGCTCCTCCCGGAGAAAAGCGCCTGCTCCGTGAAGCGATGCGGCCCTACATCCCCGATGCGGTATATGGCAGGGCCAAGCGCGCGTTCATGGCTCCCTCCGCGGTCGGCACCGAGGGCCCGCTCCACGATTTCCTGCAGGACACGTTGCGCGGAGCGTCGGTGCGCGCGGTCCCGTTCCTGGACGCCGGCGCGGTGACGGGGATCCTGGACGGCCTGCCGCGTCTCGCGGACCGGGATCGTCCCTCCGTCGATTCGCTCCTGCTGATGCTGGCCTCGGCGGCGGTGCTACAGGAGAGGTACGGGCTGTAGGCTAGCTCCCCAGCGCGAACGCCAGCAGCGCCGCTCCCTCGCGTTCGCCGGTTGCGATGACCACCAGCTGGCGCCCGTCGCGTGTCTCGAAGGTCATAGGGTTGGCGTAGGCCCGCGCGGGCAGCCGGCCTTCCCACAGCACCTCCCCGCTCGCCGCGTCGAAGGCGTACAGGATGTCCGAGCCGCCCGTGAGGAACACCAGGCCGCCGCCGGTTGCAAACGGGCCCGGCGCCCCCACCACCCCCAGCCGGGCGGGCAGGTCGAGCGCGGCCAGCGCGGGATGGCCCGCGATCTCCGGGCGCTCCCCGACCGCCTCCTGCCAGAGGATCGCGCCGCCGTTCATGTCGATGGCGGTGAGGGTCCCGTACGGCGGGTTGGAGATGGGCAGTCCGTCGACCGTCAGGGTCCTGGAGGCCGTGCGATCGATGCCGTAGTCGGCAACCGTGGTGGCCGGGTTGGCGGGTGCGATCCTGAGCAGGCTGGCCTCCTCGGAGGACTTCACGAACAGGACGGCGCTCGCCGGGTCCACCGCCACCCCGCCCCAGTTGCCGCCGCCCAGGATGCCCGGCATGGCGATGGTGCCCTCCATGGAAGGCGGCTCGTAGAGGGGCCCGAAGCGGTAGCCGGCGGTCAGCTCCTCGGCGCGCCGCCGCAGCTCCGGGGTGAGGTCGATGAGGTCATCGGGGGTGAATCCCTGGCGGGCGAAGGGGGGTGGGGAGGTGGGGAAGGGCTGGGTCGCCGCTGCAACCTCGCCAGGCACGTCGCTCGGCGGCACCGGCCGCTCCTCGATGGGCCACACCGGCTCGCCGGTCTCCCGGTCGAAGGTGTAGACGAAGCCGGTCTTGCCGGCCACCGCCACCGCGTCGACCGCGCGGCCGTCCACCGCCACGGTGAAGAGCACCGGCGCACCCGGCAGGTCGAAGTCCCACAGCCCGTGGCGCACCGTCTGGAAGTGCCACGCCAGCTCGCCGGTGCGCGCGTCGAGGGCCACCAGCGACTCGGCGTACAGGTTGTCGCCCAGGCGGTGGCCGCCGTAGTAGTCGTTGGACGGCGTGCCGATCCCCGCGTACAGGAGCCCGCGCTCCTCGTCCACCACCATCGGCGCCCACGCATTCGTGTGTCCCGTGTAGTCCCAGCTGCCGTCCTCCCAGGTCTCGTTTCCGGGCTCGCCGGGCTGCGGGATGAGGTTGAACGACCACACCAGCTCGCCGGTGTGCACGTCGAAGGCCTGCACGTTGCCGGGCGGATCGCGCGGGTAGACGAAGCCGTCCCATACCCCGTTGCCGACGATGACCAGGTCCTCGAAGACCACGGGCGGCGACGTCTGCGTGTAGTGCAGGCGGTTGGTGGGCCAGAGCAGCTGCTCGGTGAGGTCGATCTCGCCCCGGTGCCCGAACGACTGCACCGGCTCGCCGGTGGCGGCGTCGAGCGCAATCAGGCGCCAGCGCGTGTTGAGGAAGATGCGCCGCTCGCCCGGCCCGCTCCACACCGCCACCCCGCGGTGCACGAAGCCCGTTCCGTTGGGCGGCTGCCCCCACTCCACGGTGCGCGGGTCGTACTCCCAGAGCGGTCTGCCGGTGCTGCCTTCGAGGGCGATGACGCGGTTGTAGGCCGTGGTGAAGAAGAGCGTGTCGTTGAAGGCGAGCGGCGTGGTCTCAAAGTTGCCCGGCCGCACCTCCTGCCCGCGAATCGGCGAAAGAGGGCCGGGAATCGGCTCCTCGCCCGTCTCCCAGCTCCACGCCAGCTCGAGCCCGCCGACATTCGCGGTCGTGATCTGGTCGAGCGGCGAATAGCTGGATCCTCCCGCGTCCCGGCCGTAGGCCACCCAGTCCCCGTCGCCGGGTGGCCGGGGCGCGGGGGCGGCGTCGGCGCAGGCGGACAGCAGGAGGACCACGAAGCCGGCGCGAACGCGCGTGCCGAAGGCAAAGCGTTTCATGGCGGTGGCGGGTTCGGGGGGCGAAGGTTGCTGCGGCGTACCCGCAGGCCGCCCTAATCTCCGCCAGGTCTCTTGGGAAGGAAAGGTACCGAGTCTCCCTGCGCCACCATCCACCGCTCGAACTTCTGGTACCGCTGCCAGAAGCTGTCGGGCGGCGACCTGCGCCAGAAGACACCCTCGATGGGCAGCAGATACGAGTCTTCGGGATCGTCCGCGAGTGGGCCGAACACCGCCCGCCCGCCCGCATGCTCGACCGGCTCCGGGGTGCGGAAGAGCCACTGGGCAACCGCGATCGTCGTGTCCGGGCTGATGACCAGCGTGCCTTCCATCGACGGATGGTCGTCGTCCCGTGCGCAGAACACCACCGTCACGCTCCCGTCCTGGTCGGGCTCCTCGACCCTGTCGAACTGGAAGCGATGCCGGTCGCCGAAGAACTCCCCCGCGAAGTGCGGGGCGAAATCCGCCTCCAGAGGAGGATAGACCCAGGACGTGTACGATTGCTCGGGGGTCGTTCGCCGGATCTGGTACGCGTACCCCTCGCGCTCGATGCGCCGCCGCCAGCTGAAGCGGAGCAGGGAAGAGGACCCGCGCTGGGCGATGGCCTCGCCCGCAGCCTGGACCGTCCCCACCTCACCTTCCGGCAGGATGGATTCCACGGATGCCAGGTAGGTGGCCACGCCCAGCGTGTCCAGACCCTGGTTGTAGCGCGCGGCGGCGTACTCCCACAGGCGTCGCGCGTCGCGATCCTCTCCGCCGGCGCAGCGGGCCCGTTGCGCATCCACGACCAGCTCGGGAAGCGGAATGGGTTCGCGGGTCAGGCGGATCTCGTAGGCGTCGACGCCTTCCTCCATCTGGACTACTTCCGGATGGTATCCGAGCTGTCCCGCGTACAGTGCGCGAATCTGTCCCGTCATGTTGGCGGGGAAGAGGAACCAGCCGTCCTCATCGGCCAGCCGGCCTCCGATCTTGCGGTCCGCCGCCCAGGCCTCCACGGCCGCGCCGGCGACCGGGTCGCCCTCCTCGTTGAGCACGTAGCCGGTGATCTGGGCCTGCACTGGATACGCGGCGGCGAGGCCGAACATCAGCAGGAGGAATGCGCCCCAAGCGGGGGCGGCTCCGCCCGGGGTGCGGTCATGCGCGAGCGGGACGCTGCGATGCGGCTGCCGCCGGACGAGTGGGAACTGGTGGATGGCCATCGGCGGGTCAGGGAAGGTCGAGGTTGATGCGGTGCTCTGTAGTGTCTAATGGGATGGACACCGCCAGGTTCCGGTTGCCCGCTCCGGCGGCTTCCCCGGGCGGCGGCGTGCAGCCCGGGGCGTCAGTCATCCAGTGCGCTCCGCGCTCGCCTTCGGGCCTTCACGGCGACGCGCGAGCGGGGACGGGATTTTCCTTCGGTCATGGGTCGGTTCTCCTTGCCTGCCGTCATGCTCGTGTCTAGCCTCGAAACCCATACACCCGTGACCGTTCCCGCGACCCCGTCGATTGGAGGACTTCGATGACAAACGGCAGCGCAGCCATGCTTCGACGCAAAGCCGGATGGATCGCGGTCCTGGCCCTGTTCCTGACCTCGTGCGGCAGAGCGGAACGGGAGCGGGAGCGGGAGGCGGCCGTAGAGGCGGCCAGGGTCGCCACCGTGACGGAGATCGAGCAAGCCTTGTCACAGGCGCTCGACCTCACGGACCGGGAGGCGGACAGGGCCAACGACATTCTCTCTCCCCTTCCGGTAATGACAACGGCCCAGGAGAACGCGCTCCGCCGCTTCCTCAACGCCTCGCACGTGGCCCGCGCCCGCGAGCTGGGCGTCCGGGTAGCCGACCGCGCCGCCCGGGACTCCCTTGTCGCGGCTGGGCGGCTGGTTCAGCTTGAGGACAGCACCGCGCACTGGATCGTTCGCCCCGGCACTTCCCCCACGTACATGGTTCCCGAGGTGCCCGCCCTGCTCGAGGAGCTGGGCCGGCGGTTCCAGGAACGCCTCGCGGAGATGGGCCTTCCGCCGTACCGCATCGAAGTCACGAGCGCCCTGCGCACGTCCGGGCGGCAGGCACGTCTGCGAGGCAGGAACCCCAATGCAGCCGCCGGCGTGAGCTCACACGAGTTCGGCACCACCGTGGACCTCTCCTACGCCGCGTTCGCGCCACCGTCCGAGCGGCCGCCGGAAATCCTCGCCGGCGTGCCCGCCGAGTTCGCCCCGCACGTCGAGCGGCTCGTAGATCTGGCGCTCGAGTCGGTCTCGGGCCGAAAATCCCGCGAACTGGGAGCCATCTTCAGCCGGGTGCTCCTGCAAGCGCAGTCCGAGGGGCTGGCCCTCGTGATCTACGAGCGTCAGCAGACGGTGTATCACGTCACGGTTGGACGGGCGCTGGGGAATTGAAGCGCCCCGCAGCGGCGTCTCACTCCGTCGGGTCCTATCCCTCCCTGAAAATCCCCTTCGGCATGTGCATGCTCACCAGCATGTGCGGCACGTCCACCGTCTCCGAGATCTTCATGTCGCCGGCGATCGAGCAGAGCACGTAGGCTTCCTCGGGCGTGAGGCCGTGTTCGGCGACCAGGTAGTCGATCATGTAGCGGGTGGCTTTGCGGGCCGCCTCGTCGATGGTGGTGGCGAAGCCGGTCACGGCGTAGTAGTCGTCGCTCTCGTACTGGGGTTCGACCATTCCGCGCGTGTTCTCCATGACGTCGACCTCGAAGACGATGCGCATGGGCGCCTCGATGGCGGAACCGGACACTTCGCCGTCGCCCTGGGCCGCGTGCGTGTCACCGATTGAGAAGAGGGCGCCTTCGACCTGTACGGGGAAGTAGACCGTCGTTCCCGCGATCATGTGGCGGTTGTCCATGTTGCCGCCGTTGGTGCGCGGCGGGATGGTCACGAGCATCGAGTCGGTGTCGGGCGCGACCCCCATCACCCCCGCGAACGGCGCCAGCGGAATCGTGATGTCGTCGTTGAAGGGGACTTCCGTGGCTCCCGGCTCCATCGGGAATCCCCGGATGAACGGCCCGGTGAACTCTTCGGGCAGGAAGCCGAACCCGGGGAAGATGCCCGCCCATCCCCAGCCCTGGACCTCGATCTCGTGCAGCGTCACCGCCAGCAGATCGCCCGGGCTCGCTCCCTCCACGTAGATGGGGCCGGTGAGCGCATGGATGAGGTCGAAGTTGACGGTGAGCAGGTCCTCGGCCGTCGTGGCTTCGGTGATCTGGCCGTCAGAAGCTTCCTTCGTGAACGCTTCGACGACTGCTCCGGAGGGAACCGTCAACTGCGGCGGGATGGTGGAACTCCAGCGATTGTGCGTGTTCTCGGAGCCGAGGGTGAAGTCGGGGGCCGGCGTCTCGGCGGCCATCGGCGCCTCGGCGGATGGCTCCTCCGGCGGGGATCCGGCCTGACAGGCGGCCAGGGTGAGAGGGATGAAGGCAGCGAGGGCTGTGGCGCGCCCGAACGAGCGCGAGATCATCGTGGCGAACATCGGGGTGGCTCCTTGGGCGCGGATGTAACAATATCTGCCGGCGTCGTCTATTCTTGATGCGCATCCCCGTCAGGACAACACAGATGAGCCTCGAACCTCCCCGACTCCGGCCCGGCATCGTATACATCTGGGAAGGCCGGCTGGATGTCCCTGCACGGGTCACGGCCGCGGCCCGGAAGCTGCTCTCGGCGGGCGAGCGCAAGCGCGCCGACCGCTTCGCCTACGACCGCCACCGCCGTCGCTACACCGTCGCCCAGGGGCACCTGCGCCGCGTTCTGGGACAGCTGACGGACACGCGCCCGGAGGACATCCGCTTCCACTACGAGGAGAAGGGGAAGCCCTGGCTGCCCGGTGGACCGTCCTTCAACCAGTCGCACTCCGAGGACCGGCTCATGATCGGTGTGGCGGCTTCGGGTCGCCTGGGGGTGGACATCGAGGAGATGCGGCAGGTGCGTCTCATGCTCGGCATCGCCGACAAGAACTTCGCCCCGGACGAGGCGGCCCGGCTGCACGCCGCCCCCGCGAACGAGCGGCGGCGCCTCTTCTTCCGCTTCTGGACGCGCAAGGAGGCGTTTCTGAAGGCGCTGGGCGTGGGGCTCACGCACCCGCTCAGGTCGTTCTCGGTGGACCCGACTCCAGGCGCGGCACAGGGGTTGCTGCACGTCGAGGACCTTCCGGAAGATCCCGCCCAATGGCACATCGGGGGCGTGCGGTGCGCGGAAGGCGCCGAGGCCGCGCTGGCCATGGACCAGGCCGGGGTGGAGGTCGAGCCGCTGAGCTACGATCCCGCCGGGCTGTAGGTCGAGCCGCCGAGCTACGATCCCGCGGGGCTGTGCTTACCTGCGGTTGGCCGGCACTCCGTAGGGATACAGCCCGCTCAGGTCGACGTGCTCGTAAGGGAGCGCGTCCAGGAAGGTCGTTCCCACGAAGGGCTCCGGCGCCTGTACCAGCACGATGGTGGGCGCGTAGCCGGTCTCGTCGAAGCCGCGGCGGAAGTGCACCCGCGACTTCACGACGAACACCTCGTAGTCGGCCGGGTCGATGTCGCCGTAGCGGAAGTCGTCCGGGTAGAGCACCTGTTCGTACGCCGGGGTGAGGAAGACCAGGTTGCCGTCCCCGAATGAGACCGCGGCGATCAGATCGTAGCTGAAGCCCGCCCCCAGGTACTGTATTACGCCCGTAATACGATGGGGCGCGCCCCCTGATGGCGTGAACCCGCCGATCTCCATGTCGAAGGCGTCGCCGGCCTGTGCGCCGGATTCCGCCAGCGCCTCGAGGGCCGCGGGCGAAGTGATGGTGCCGTAGAGCACCCTGCCGATCCCGGCGGCCTCGAAGGCCTTCAGGATGTGGGTCGCGTCGCCCGGGCGGTCACTGTAGTCACCCACCGCCACCGGCACCTCGCCCTGCGCGATCGCGTCCGCCACGATCGCCGCCGCCTCCTCGGGGCCGGGATACCCGCCCAGCGCGAAGTCCTCCCGCACCCGCCAGATGAAGTCGTCCATGTCGTCGGCGATCTCGTCCGCAAGCGCCTGGTCGCCGTTGGTCATGACGTGCACGGTGGCGCCCACGTCGGGTACGTCCGACCACGGGAATCCGAAGAAGACCGACACGTAAGCGTCATCCTCGCGCGACTCCCACCGTCGGGCTCGCTCCATGATGTCCATGGAGGGCGACTGGCCGGTCCACTGAAGAACGGTGGCGGTGATGATCCCCGGCTTGCGGGTCGCGGTGGTGGCCTGGTACTCGCCCCGCGCCGCCAGCCTCAGCGCGCGCGCCGCCCGTTCCCCCTGGATGTAGGCGTCGTAGTGGGGGAAGCGCTTGGTGACGAAAGCGAAGTCGGCGTGCTCCAGGAACTCGCCGTCCTCGTTACCGTGCAGGTCGAAAGTGCCCGCGATGGGGACGTCGGGCCCGACCACTTCCCGGAAACGCCGCGCGATCTCCGCCTCGGGGCGGGGCACGTCGCGCACCGCCATGGCGCCGTGCAGCGCGAGGTAGACCGCGTCAACAGGGAGTTGGTCCCGCAACTCGGCCAGCATGATGTCCACGAAGTGGTCGAAGGTCGCCTTCGTGTTCCAGCTGCGCGACGACCCGCCGAACACCCCGAGCGGAGAGGAGAGCGTCACGAGCTCGACATCCCCGAACTCGCGCGCCCGCTGGGCAAAGCCGCCCACATAGTCCCCCGACCCGAGCAGGGCCTCGCCCGAGACCGGCTCGCTGACGCGCAGCCAGTCCTCGATTTCCGTGTCGCCGCCGGGGCAGAAGGTGCAGGTCTCGTGCTGGAAGGCCGCGACCGCGAAGCGGAGCCGCTCCGGCCCCCGGGAATCGTCCGCGCATGCGACCAGAAGGGTGACCGAGGCGGCCAGCAGCAGCGCGGACAGGCCGCGGCGGCCGGCGCACGATCGCGCGGAACCCGGTGACATGGGTGCTTCTACGAGAAGAAGGGGTTCTCGCCCGCCTGGTGGTCGGTGATGTCGTGGATCGCGGTCACCTCTGGAATGGACTGGTGGATCATCTTCTCCACGCCCTGGCGCAGGGTAAGCCGGGACATGGCGCAGCCCTGACAGCCCCCCATCATCTCCAGATAGATCTCGGTGTCCTGAACGTCGACCAGACGGATCTCACCGCCATGGGCCGCGATCGACGGGTTGACCTGACGATTCAGAAGGTCGGTGACGCGCTCGGCGATCGGGCCCGTGGGACCACCGGCGCCGCGGCCGTCGGCATCCGGCGACGTCTTGACCTCGAACCCGCTCTGGTTCAGTTCGTCGACGAAGTCGACCGTGGCGCCCTTCAGTCTGGGCGCGCTGGCGCCGTCGACGAACACGGTGAACCCGCCTCCGTCCATGGCGACGTCGTCGTCGGCGCGGTCTGCGTTTCCGACCAGCGTCAGCTCGAAGCTGGGCGCGAAGGGGCTCCCGTCCATCTTCACCCGCAGGGCCTGCTCTCCGTCGGGCTCGTCTCCCATGAAGGAGAGCACCATCTCGCGGGCTTTGTCCGTAAAGGTCAACATCGATCAGCGTCCTTGCGTGAAGGGCCTTGCGGCTCCGTGTTCTCCCGGGTGAGACCGCCCCCGCATTCCGGCGAGGCCCGCGCCGGTTCGGCGTGTTTGGGCATCAGCGGTCAACCAGGAAATATGGCTCGGCGTCGGATGGAAGCAACAGTCCCGCTGGTTGCTGGTCCGCCGCGCCTTGCCGATATTCCGGCCCGGTCCCCAGGTCGGCTCTCGGCAGAAAACCCGGATCTCGCCCGGTTCTCCGGAAGAAGGCTGGCACGGCGACGCGGCCCCGAGTTCATATGTAACATGAATCAAAGAGGTACAATACACTATGCCTCAACTGGATAGCATGGACAAGCTCGTCTCGCTGACCAAGCGTCGCGGGTACGTCTTCCAGTCTTCGGAGATCTACGGCGGCACCGGCTCGGTGTGGGACTACGGACCGCTGGGCATCGAACTCAAGCGCAACATCAAGGAGGCCTGGTGGAGCGCGATGGTGCATCAGCGCGACGACGTCGAGGGCGTCGACGCGGCTATTCTCATGCATCCGCGCGTGTGGGAGGCGTCGGGCCACGTCGACGGCTTCACGGATCCGCTGGTCGAGTGCAAGACGTGCAAGAAGCGTTTTCGCGCCGACGAAATGGAGGGCGCCCGCTGCGGCCGGAAGCCGAGCAAGGCTCCGGGGGCCTTCAAGGCCTGCGAGATCGGGGAGCCGAGGCTCTTCAACCTCATGTTCAAGACCTTCATGGGGCCCGTGGAGGAGGCTGCGGCGACCGTCTATCTGCGTCCCGAGACCGCGCAGGGCTCCTACGTCAACTTCCTCAACGTGCAGACCACCGCGCGCCAGAAGGTGCCCTTCGGCGTGGCCCAGATCGGGAAGGCGTTCCGGAACGAGATCACGCCCGGCAACTTCATTTTCCGCACGCGCGAGTTCGAGCAGGCCGAGATGCAGTTCTTCGTCACCCCGGGGACCGACGAGGAGTGGTTCGATCACTGGCGCGACGCGCGCATGGAGTTCCACACCGGGACGCTGGGCATCCGGGCCGATTCGCTCCGCTTCAGCGAGCACGGACCCGACGAGCTGGCGCACTATGCGAAGCGGGCCGTGGACATCCAGTACGAGTTTCCCATCGGCTGGAAGGAGCTGGAGGGCATCCACAACCGCACCGACTTCGACCTCTCCCGGCACCAGCAGTACTCGGGCAAGAAGATGCGCTACGTGGAGCCCGGGGGCGGGGGCCGCTACATCCCCTACGTCATCGAGACCGCGGCGGGGGTCGACCGCATGATGCTCATGGTGCTCTCGGATGCGTATTACGAGCAGGAGGTGGGGCGCCAGCGGCGCACGGTGCTCGGCATCCATCCGCGGCTGGCGCCGGTGAAGGCGGCGATCTTCCCGCTGGTGCGCAAGGACGGCATGCCGGAGATCGCGACCCGGCTGCACGACGCCTTCAAGGCCGCGGCCGTTCCCAGCTTCTACGACGCGGCCGGATCCATCGGACGCCGCTACCGCCGCCAGGACGAGGCGGGCACCCCCTGGTGCGTCACCGTGGACGGCCGGACCAACGAGGACGGGACGGTCACCGTGCGCGACCGCGACACCCTGGAGCAGGTGCGCGTGAACGCGGACGGCGTGATAGACTACCTGCGGGAACGGCTCGCGCGCTGAGTCGCCGGGCGTCCCGGGCACGGAGAACGGCGGGCAACCGAACACGGGAGAAGGCGGGATGGCATCCAGGTCAGAGGTTTTCAGCTCGCGCTGGGGCATGCTGCTGGCGATGCTGGGGATGGCGGTGGGCACCGGAAACATCTGGCGCTTCCCGCGCATCGCGGCCTCCAACGGGGGCGGCAACTTCCTGGTGGCCTGGGTGTGCTTCCTGCTCCTCTGGTCGGTGCCGCTCCTCATCCTCGAGTTCGGGATGGGGAAGAGCGTGCGCAAGGGCCCGATCGGGGCGTTCGCCGCCACTCTGGGGCCGAAATTCGGCTGGATGGGCGCCTGGGTCGCCTGGGTCGCGACCGCGATCATGTTCTACTACAGCGTGGTCATGGGCTGGACGCTCCGCTTTCTGTGGGCCTCGATCACCCGCGAGATCCCCACCGAAGTGCCCGACGCCTTCTGGAACTCGTTCGCCGCCACGCCCTCGGCGATGATTACGCACGCCATCGCGCTGGGCATGGGGGTTTTCGTGGTGTCCAGGGGAGTGAAGGGCATCGAGACCGCCGCCCGCTTCCTGATCCCCAGCCTCATCATCCTGGTGGTCGTGCTCGCCATCCGGGCCGTGACGCTGCCGGGCGCCTCCGCCGGCCTCGCGTTCCTCTTCACCCCGAACTTCAGCGAGCTGGGCGACTACCGCATCTGGCTCGAGGCGCTGACCCAGAACGCGTGGGATACGGGCGCGGGGTGGGGTCTCGTGCTCACCTACGCCATCTACATGCGAAAACGGGAAGACACCGCGCTCAACGCGTTCGTCATCGGCTTCGGCAACAATTCGATGTCGCTGCTCGCGGGCATCATGGTGCTGTGCACGGTCTTTTCGGTGATGCCGGACGCGGCCAGCCAGATCGTCGGGGCAGGGAACGAGGGCATCACCTTCATCTGGGTGCCGCAGCTCTTCGCGCTCATGCCCGGCGGCCAGTTCTTCATGATCCTCTTCTTCATGGCGCTGGTCTTCGCGGCGTGGACGAGCCTGGTGGCCATGATCGAGCTCGCCAGCCGCGTCCTGCGCGACGCGGGGATCGAACGCAAGCGCGCAGTGGGCATCGTCGGCATCGCGGCGCTGGTGTGCGGAATCCCGAGCGCGCTCAACATGGACTTCTTCCATAACCAGGACTGGGTCTGGGGCGTGGGGCTCATGCTCTCGGGCTTCTTCTTCGCCTTCGCCGTGCTGCGCTACGGCGTGACCGAGTGGCGCCGCAAGTTCATCAACACGGTTGATTCCGACATCCGCATCGGAGCCTGGTGGGACTGGGCGATCCGGCTCGTGATCGTCGAGGCCGTCGTGCTCATGGTGTGGTTCCTCTGGAGCGCCCGGGGGGCGAGCTTCGCGGAGACCTGGACGCTGTTCAGCCCGTATAACGTGGGGAGCGTGGTCATCCAGGCGGCGGTCGTGATTCTCATTCTCTGGATGCTCAACAGGAGGATCACACGGGCGACCGTGGGCGGGAGCGGCGGCTCGTCCGGTTGACGTCTTGACGTCGGGCAGCGCCGATGATCGTCCGGGCACGGCAGGGGAATGAGGTTTCGCGAGTTCGAAAGGGCCGCGCGGCGCGCCTTTCGCGAGATCCCGGAGGAGTACACGAGCGGGTTGGACGGGCTCTCGGTCCGCCATGAGGCGCTTCCGCATCCGGTATTCCCGGACATCTACACACTGGGCATGTGCTCGACGGAGTCGTATCCGTCGGACTGGCAGGGGCCCGAGACCACGCGCTCGGTCGTCGCCCTGTACTACGGCTCCTTCCGCGAGCTGTCGCGGCACGATCCCGGTTTCGACTGGGAGGGCGAGTTGTGGGAAACGCTCACCCACGAGGTTCGTCACCACCTCGAGTCGCTCGCGGACCAGGATGAACTCGGCGGGGTCGACTACGCCATGGAGGAGTCGTTCAAGCGGAGCGAGGGGCTCGACTTCGACCCCTGCTACTATCAGTCCGGGGATGAGATCGCGCCCCGGGTGTTCCGCGTTGAGACCGATTTCTTCATCGAGCAGGAGTGGACCGCGGAGCGGCTCGCGCGGGCCGGCGAGGTGCATTTCCAGTGGCGGGGCGAGGGTTTTCGCGTCGATGCGCCCGAGCGTCTGGGGGATGCCCACTTCATCTGGATCGACGGCGTCGACGCCGGACCGGGCGAACTCCAGCTGGTGCTGGTGCGCAAGCGGCGATGGTGGGAGGCGTTCATGAAGCGGCCGGCGGAGGAACTCTGGGAGTCGGAGGCGCTCGCGCGCCGGGTGGAGGGCGCCGATGCCGCGCACGATCCGGGCCGGGCGAAGAGGGTTGAAGACCTCCGGGCGCGCGGCGCGAACCCGGTGCGGCCGGAGCCCGGAGAGTCCGGCAGACCGCGATGAGGATCCACGACCTGTACGCCCGCGTCACGCCGTACGAGATGGCTCTCCCGGGCCGCCCCTTCGCGGAGGAGCGGTTCGAGCTGATCCGGGAAGAGGCGGAGCGACGGGACGCGGATATCTGGGACCCGGGCGCCTTCAGCATGCTCGAGCAGGCCGGGCGCACGATCGCCGATATCCGCACCGAGGACGAGAATCCCGTCCTCTTCGTGCAATATGGCGTCATCCTCTTTCATGCCTTCCATTTCTGGAGCGCCGGAGAGCCCCTGTACCTGCTTGGCACCGAGGCCGCCCACCAGGTGACACGCGCCGGCCTGGACTCCGGGCCGGCGGACTGGACCTTCGCGGCGCCTTCCCGGGCCGGCTACGTGCAGCTGCCGCGGTACCTGTTCTGGGCGCGGCCCGAGGCCGGAGGCCCCGCCGAGTCGCTCGACGGCTTCTTCTGGGTGCTGACCCCCGCCCAACGCCTGCACCTCATGCTTGCGAGCGGGATGCGGGCGGACCGTCCCGGACTCGGGGTGATGCCCGTGCCGGAGATCTCCGGGGAGGAGGCGAGCGAGTGGGCTGCCGCGACCGTGCGCCGGCACGGCGACGACTTCGCGAGTACCTTGCCGGGCGGCGAGGAGCTGTGCTCGATCGAGACGCTCGGGGAAGTGGTCAAGCTCGCGGGGCGCCTCTTCCGGCAGCTGGAACAGGGGTTGCTGCGAGCCGGCGCTCCAACCAGGGGTGGGGAAGCGGGGACCAGGGCGCCGGAGGCGGCCATGGAGCCGGGCGCGTCCAGTAGCGCCCCGCTCGCCAGCACCTTGCCCTGGCGGCGGATCACGACCGCGGAGGCACGATGAGAGAGTCGGTGAAGGCCAGAAAGGAGCGGGCGGCGCGCATCTACGAGTTGCTCGTCGAGTGCTACCCGGACGCCCACTGCGCCCTCCACCACCGCAACCCCTACGAGCTCGCGGTCGCGACCATCCTCTCCGCGCAGTGCACCGACGAGCGGGTGAACATGGTCACGCCCGCCCTGTTCGAGCGCTATCCGGAGGCCGAGGATCTGGCCGGGGCGCGCCAGAGCGACGTGGAGGAGCTCATCCACTCCACGGGCTTCTTCCGCAACAAGGCGAAGAACCTGATCGGCATGGCCACCGTGGTGGCCGAGCAGCACGGAAACGAGCTGCCGCGCAACATGGATGAGCTGGTCGCGCTCCCGGGCATCGGGCGCAAGACGGCCAACGTCATTCTCGGCAACGCCTTCGGCATCGACGAGGGGGTGGTCGTGGACACGCACGTGAAGCGTCTGGCAAACCGCATGAGCTTCACCCGCCACCCGAGTCCCGTGCCCATCGAACGCGACCTGATGAAGCTCTTCCCCCGCGAGCGCTGGACACTGCTCGCCCATCTCCTGATCTTCCACGGGCGCCAGGTGTGCGCGGCCCGCAAGCCCCGCTGCGAGGAGTGCGCGCTGTCGCGCCTGTGCCCTTCTTCGAGTGTCTGAATCAGACCGCTGACCGGCCCGGGTCCGGCGCATCGGAGGGATTGGCCGGCCGCGCGCGATCAACCGTGTCTCCGACCACCCAATTCCCCAATCGAGGACGACGCCCATGCCCACCCGCGACGACGCGGTAGCACTGCTGCACGAATGGGTCGACAACGTGGGGCTCAGGAAGCACATGTACGCGGTCGAGGCCGCCGTGCGCTTCTACGCCCGCAAGTACGGAGCCGATGAGGAGATCTGGGGCCTGGCCGGCCTCCTGCACGACCTGGACTGGGAGAAGCACCCGGACGAGCACCCGCATCGCGGGGTCGCGCGCCTGCGGGAGGACGGCTACCCGGAGGAAGTCATCCGCGCCGTGCTGGCGCACGGGTACCCGGACCTGACGGATGTCCCGCCGGAGACCGACCTCGACAAGGTTCTGTGCGCCTGCGACGAGCTGAGCGGACTGGTCTACGCCTGCTGCCTGGTGCGGCCCAACGGCATCGACGACCTCAAGCCCAAGTCGGTGGCGAAGAAGCTCAGGGACAAGTCCTTCGCCGCTGGGGTGCACCGTGGCGAGGTCGCGCGCGGGGTCGAGCTCATCGGGATTCCGCGGCCCGAGCACATCCAGAACGTCATCGACGGCATGAGGACGGTCGCCGACGTGCTGGAGGTGCGGGGAGAGGACTTGGCGGCGCGCCGGCGGGCGAGAGCTCGAGGCCGGTAACTGGAATGCGAGCGCCCGGCTCCGGCGGCTTTGTCGCGAACCGGCCACGCGCCCGTCGACCTCGCCACTCTCATCCGAGCGGTGTTCAGCCCGCGGCGGCCGGTCGGCGCCGGGTTGCTTCCGGGTCGGGGCGCGGTCAGTTTACGGGAACTGATCTCACCTAACCCCTCGCTGGAGCCCACTCGTTGACGACGGCTACCTGGGTCACGATGATCGTGATCGGCGCGTTCGTTTGGGGCGGCTTCGCCCTGGTGCTCTCCAAGGCCGTGCGCACGGAATCGGAGAAGTCAGAAGCCGAACGTGCCTAAACGGACCGACCTCCAAAACATCCTCATCCTGGGATCCGGGCCGATCGTCATCGGCCAGGCCTGCGAATTCGATTACTCCGGGACGCAGGCGGTCCGCGCGCTGAGGGAAGAGGGCTACCGGGTGGTGCTGGTCAACTCCAATCCGGCGACCATCATGACCGACCCGGAGTTGGCCGACCGCACCTACATCGAACCCCTCACCGCCGAGTGGGTGGAGCGGGTCATCGAGCGCGAGCGCCCCGACGCGCTTCTCCCCACCATGGGCGGCCAGACCGCGATCAACATCGCGATGGAACTGGAGCAGGCGGGCGTGCTGGAGCGCTACGAGGTCGAGCTGATCGGCGCCAACGCCCGCTCCATCTCCATGTGCGAGGACCGGGAGGAGTTCACCCTGGCCATGCGCCGCATAGGGCTGGAGGTGCCCGCGGGCGGCGTGGCCGGCTCGATCGCGCAGGCGCGCGAGCTGGTGGCCGGGACCGGCTATCCCGCAATCATCCGTCCCGGCTTCACCCTGGGCGGCACGGGGGGCGGCATCGCCTACAACGCCGCGGAGTTCGAGGACCTGGTGCGCCGGGGGCTGGACGCTTCGCCCATCACCCAGGTGCTCATCGACCGCAGCGTGATCGGGTGGAAGGAGTACGAGCTGGAGGTGGTGCGCGACGCCTCCGACAACGTGATCGTGGTCTGTTCGATCGAGAACTTCGACCCGATGGGCATCCACACCGGCGACTCGATCACGGTGGCGCCCGCTCAGACCCTCACCGACGTCGAATACCAGAGGATGCGCGACGCCGCCATCGCCGTCATCCGCGAAATCGGCGTCGAAGCCGGGGGTTGCAACATTCAGTTCGCTGTGAATCCCGAGGATGGCGAACTGCTCGTGGTTGAGATGAACCCGCGGGTGTCGCGCTCCTCCGCGCTCGCCTCCAAGGCCACCGGTTTTCCGATCGCGCGCGTGGGAGCGAAACTCGCGGTCGGCTTCGTGCTCTCCGAGCTTCCCAACGACATCACCCGCACCACGCCCGCCTCCTTCGAGCCGGTGCTCGACTACGTGGTGACCAAGTTTCCGCGCTTCGCCTTCGAGAAGTTCCCGGAGACGGACGGCGTTCTCGGGGTTCAGATGCAGGCGGTGGGCGAGACCATGGCAATCGGACGCACCTTCCGGGCGTCGTGGCAGAAGGGATTGCGCGGCCTCGAGGTGGGACGCGCCGGATGGACCGCGGGCAAGTCCCTGGCCGACGACGGGCTGGAGGGCGACGACCGCGCGACTCTGCTGGCAGCGCTGCGCATCCCGACGGCGGAGCGCCCCTTCCAGTTGAGGCGCGCGCTCGAGGCGGTGCTGCGGGGCGGCGCAGGGGACCCGGCCCAAAGCGCACCGGGAGACTCCGGGGCCGGCACGTCTCCCGGACGCGGAGGAGGGGCCGGAGCCGAGCTGCCCCTGACCCTCGACGACATCTTCCGCGCCACCGGCATCGACCCCTGGTTCCTCGATCAGCTGATGCAGGTGATCGAGGACGAGCAGGAGTACGCGAACGTTGCGGAGGTGACCCCGGCGCACCTGCGCGCGATGAAGCGCGACGGCTTCTCGGACCGGCAGCTGGCCGCGCTCCGCGGCGAGACGGAAGCTGAAGTCCGGGCGCGCCGCCACGCCCGGGATATCCGGCCCACCTACAACGTGGTCGATACCTGCGCCGGCGAGTTCCCGGCCGCCACGCCCTACTACTACTCGTCGTACGAGGACGAGGACGAGTCCGATCCGTCGGATCGCGACAAGATCCTGATCCTCGGGAGCGGCCCGAACCGCATCGGCCAGGGCATCGAGTTCGACTACTGCTGCGTCCAGGCCGTTCTCGCCCTGCGCGAGGCCGGCTACGAGACCATCATGGTCAACTCGAACCCCGAAACCGTCTCCACCGACTTCGACGTCTCCGACAAGCTCTACTTCGAGCCGCTGACGCTGGAGGACGTGCTCGAGATCGTCGAGCGCGAGCAGCCGATCGGCGTCGTGGTGCAGCTGGGCGGCCAGACCCCGCTCTCGCTGGCGCAGGGACTCGCCGATGCGGGCGCCCCCATCCTGGGCACGCCGGTGGACGCCATCGACCGGGCCGAGGACCGCGAGCGCTTCGAGCGCCTGTGCCGCCGGATCGGCGCGGCGGTGCCGCCCAACGGGGTGGCCACCAGCGTCGAGGAGGCGGTTAAGGTGGGGCGCCGGGTCGGATACCCGGTGCTGGTGCGGCCGAGCTACGTGCTGGGCGGGCGGGCGATGCACATCGTGTACGACGAGGCCTCGCTGCGCAGCTACTTCGTCCGGGCGGTGGAGGCGGCGCCGGAGCACCCGGTCCTCATCGACCGTTTTCTGGAGGACGCCTTCGAGGCGGATGTGGACGCGCTGTCCGACGGCACCGATGTCGTGATCGGCGGCATCATGCAGCACATCGAGGAAGCCGGCATCCACTCCGGGGACTCCGCCTGCGTCCTTCCCGCCTACCTGCTGACGGGCGCCGAGCTCGAGGAAATACGCGAGCTCACCCGCCGCTTCGCCCTCGAGCTGGGCGTGGTCGGGGTCATGAACGTGCAGTACGCCATCCGGGGCGGGCGGGTCTATGTGCTGGAGGTGAACCCGCGGGCCTCGCGCACCGTGCCGTTCGTGGGCAAGGCCACCGGGGTGCCGCTGGCGCGGCTGGCCGCGCGCGTGATGGCGGGCGAGCGGCTCGCCGACCTGAACGTGCCCGGTGAGCCCTCGGTTCCCGGCGTCGCGGTCAAGGAGGCCGTGTTCCCCTTCAACCGCTTCGATGTCGATGTGCTGCTGGGGCCCGAGATGCGCTCGACCGGGGAGGTCATGGGCTTCGACGACTCCTTCGGGATGGCCTTCGCGAAGGCGCAGACTTCCGCCGGGAACCATCTGCCCCAGGGCGGAGGCACGTTGATCATCACCGTCAACGACTCCGACAAGCCGACGGTGACGCCGCTCGCGCGTCGCTTCCATGACCTGGGATTCCGCATCCTGGCGACCGCGGGCACATGCGCGTACCTGAATCGGCTCGGCGTCCCCGCGGAGCGCATCTTCAAGGTGAACGAGGGCCGGCCCGACATCGTGGACATGATCGTGAGCGGTCGAGCCCAGCTGCTGGTGAACACCCCCTTGGGCAAGAAGTCGCAATACGACGACTTCACGATGCGTCGGGCCGCCATCACCAACGGCGTTCCGTATCTCACCACCATGTCGGCGATGACGGCGGCGTGCGACGCGGTGATCGCGCTCAGGTCGCGCGTGCCCGAGGTGAGGAGCCTGCAGGACCGCCTGGCTCCGCCCGGCAACGGGGCGCCGGCGGGGGCCGCCGTCCCGGCCGACCTGGTCGCGGCCGGTCAGGACCCGCGCGGCTGATGGCAGGCCGGGCGCCCACCGCCTTCTACCTCCACCCCGACGCCCCCCTGCACGACACCGGTTGGGGGCACCCCGAACACCAGGGCCGCCTGCGCGCCCTGGCCTCCACGGTGGGCCGCAACCTCCTCACCCTACACGACCGGGTGGAACAGCGCGACGCGCGCCCGGCCACCGAGGAGGAACTGCTCCGGGTGCACACCTCCGACCACGTGGAACGCGTCCGGCGGGCGGTGGCGCGCTCGCGCGAGGAGGGGCTGGTGCGGCTCGATGCGGACACGGTGGTCTCTCCCGCCTCGTGGGGTGCGGCGACCGGGAGCGCTGGCGCGGTGATCACGGCGGCCGAGGCGGTCGCGGCCGGGACTGCCGCCACCGCCTTCGTGGCCAGCCGGCCGCCCGGCCATCACGCCACCGCCGACCGCGCCATGGGCTTCTGCCTGTTCAACCACGTGGCCGTCGCGGCGCGCCACCTGCAGGCCCGCGGGCTGGCCGAGCGGGTGCTGATCGTCGACTGGGACGTGCATCACGGGAACGGCACCCAGGACATCTTCTACGAGGACGGGACGGTCTTCTACCTGTCCCTCCACCAGTCGCCCCACTACCCGGGGACCGGCGCCTTCCACGAGCGGGGCAGCGGTGCCGGCCTCGGCGCCACGCTCAACCTTCCGCTGCGCGCGGCTACGCCCCCGGCGACCTGGCACGAGGTGTTCGACGAGGCGCTGGTGAAGGTCGTGGCCGGTTTTGAGCCCGATTTCTTCCTGATCTCGTCCGGGTTCGACGCCATGGCCGGTGATCCGCTGGGTGGAATGCTGCTCGAGCCCGAGGACTTCTACAGGATGACCGGCCGAGTCATGGAACTAGCGGCCGAACACGCGGGCAGCCGGGTCGTGGCCCTGCTCGAGGGGGGGTACGATCCCGCCCGCACCGGCGATGGGGCGGTGGCGGTCATTCATGCATTGGCGGGGCTGGAGACGGTCCGCTAGCGCGTCATGAGCGAGACGGGGCCCGCCGTGTGTTTCCGGTAGTATCATGCGGCTACTCGCGATAGTATCACGCGGGCGCCACCGTGATGCCATCGAAGTTCCCGGCTCGGAACGCGCCGGGGACGGAGACCGGATCGAACATTGAATCGCCCGCGCGCGGCTCCTACTTTTCGCGGCCCGCAGAACCTGGCCGGAAGTCATCTCCCGCGAGGGAGGACTCCGCGCCGCAGCTCAACCCGCGACCGGAGGACCCCTTGGCCGATAGCCCCCTTCTGACCCGCGCAGGCGTCGAACAGGTGCAGGCGGCGCTCGCCGACATGAGGCTGCACGGCTGGCTGCTCTTCGAGTTCCACGGCCAGAACCCGATCGCCGCCTCCATGGTCGGGCTCGGGTGGAACACGCGCCGATCCTTCACCCTGGTGCCCGACCGCGGCGACCCGGTGGCCCTGATTCATGCCATCGAAGGGTCGTCGTGGCGGCACTGGCCCTGGCGCAAGCGCATCTATTCGTCGTGGCGCGAGATGGAGTCCGGGCTCGCCGACCTGGTGCGCGGCCGCCCGCGCCTCGCCATCGAAACCTCGCCGGGTTCGGCCATACCCTACCTCGATCGCGTTCCGGCCGGGATGATGGAGCTGCTGCGGGCCGTGGGGGTGGACCCGGTCAGTTCGGGCGACCTGGTCTCGCTCTTCCATTCCCGCTGGACGCCGGAGCAGCTGGCCACCCACCGCCGCTCCGCCACCGTGACGGCACGCGTCGCGCGGGAGGCCTTCGAGCGCGCCGCGGCCGCCGTGGAGGCCGGGGAGCCCACCACCGAGGGCGCGCTCTCGGACTGGATTCGCGCCCGCCTCAACGCCGGCGGCCTCGCCGAGGAGGTGGACTGCATCGTCGCCATCGGCCCGCGCGCCGCCGACCCCCACTATGCACCCGTGGGCGTGGGCGAGCCGATCGGGCGGGGCGACCTCCTGCTGATCGACCTGTGGGGCAAGCCGACCGCCGAGGACATCCCCGCCGACCAGACCTGGATGGGCTACCTGGGCGCAAGACTCCCGCGCCGCACCCGCAGGATCTGGGAGGCGGTGCGCGACGCCCGCGACGCGGCAGTGGAGTTCCTGCGCGAGCGCATTGCGGCCGGCGACGAGGTGTGCGGCTACGAGGTCGACGACGTCTGCCGCCAGCTCATCCGCAAACGCGGCTACGGACGCCATTTCGTACACCGGACCGGGCACTCCATCGATGTCGATCTCCACGGCAGCGGCCCCAACATCGACAACCTGGAGACGCGCGACACCCGCCTTCTCCTCCCCGGCGTCGGCTTCTCCATAGAACCGGGCATCTACATCCCCGACGATATCGGTGTGCGCACCGAGGTCGACGTCCATCTAGGAACCGACGGACCCGAAGTGACCACGCCCGACCCCCAGGAGGAGGTCTTCCTCCTGCCCGTGGCCCGTGGATGAATCCGCGCAGGCACCGCGAGCGGTCAGGCGCCGGGCCGGCAAGGCGCTGACGGCCCCTGTCGGCTCCGCGCGCCGCCCTCGGTGACATCCCGCGTCGAAGTCGCGCTCCCGCTTCCCGTCGACCAGACCTTCACCTACGCCCTGGGTCCGAACGCGCCTCGGCCGGTGCCGGGCACCCGCGTGCTGGTTCCGTTTCACAGGGCGAAACGGGTCGGTTGGGTGGTCGGTCCGGGCCGCCCCGGATCCGGGAAACTCCGCCTGCGCCGCATCTCGAAGATCCTCGAGGAGGAGCCGTCGCTCTCGCCGGGCCTCCTGGAACTCGCCCGCTGGATGGCCGCGTATTACGTCGCTCCGCTGGGGCTTGTCCTGCGCGCCGCACTCCCTTCGGTGCTGTGTGGGACGGGTCGGGGGCCGGGGACGATGGCGCGCACCCGGAAGGTCGTGCACATCGTACGCTGGCTGGAGTCGCTCGCCGAACGGGACGCCGCCTTTGCGCGCGCCCCGCGCCAGAAGGCCGCCTACGAGGCCCTGGAGCGTGCCGCGGGATCAATCCCGCTCGCCTCGCTTCTCGACCAGGGCATAGGCCGCGGGGTCGTGAAGGCCCTGGAAGGGAAGGGGATCGTGGAGGTCCGCGACCAGGAGGTCGTGCGCGACCCCTTTGCTTCCACCGGTACGGAACCGCCCCCCGACCTGACGCCCAACCCCGCCCAGGCCGCCGCGCACAGGCGGCTGGTGTCGGCGCTGGACGAGGCCGCGCCCCGGCCCGTCCTGCTGCACGGCGTCACCGCGTCCGGCAAGACGCTGGTCTACATCGAGCTCCTGAAGGAGGTCGTGGACGCGCGCGGCCGGTCGGCGATCGTGCTGGTGCCGGAGATCTCGCTCACGCCGCAGACCGTCACCCGCTTCCGCGCGCACTTCGGCGACCGCGTCGCCGTGCTGCATTCCGGCCTCTCCGACGGGGAACGCTACGATGCCTGGAGGCAGCTGCGGTCGGGGGTCCGGCGCATCGCCATCGGCGCCCGCTCGGCCATCTTCGCGCCCCTCCCCGACCTGGGCGCCATCATCGTGGACGAGGAGCACGAAGGCAGCTACAAGCAGTCCGACGCTCCCAGATATCACGCCCGCGACGTGGCCGTCATGCGTGCCCGCCAGGAGGGTGCCCTGTGCCTGCTGGGCAGCGCGACCCCGTCGCTCGAGAGCTGGTCCAACCAGGCCGGCGGCAAGTTCGAGCTGCTGAAACTTCCCGAGCGTGCCACCGGCGGCTCGCTGCCTCCGGTGCGCGTCGTGGATCTCCGCGAACCCTCTTCCACCGCCGCCCCATCCCCGAGCAACGGGGGCCGTCCCGCGCGCCCCTCGACCACCGGCCGCACCGTCCTCTCACCCGAGCTGGCCGGCGCCATCCGCAGCCGTCTGGATCGCGGCGAGCAGTCGATCCTGCTGCTCAACCGCCGCGGGTACTCGACCTTCTTCCAGTGCCGGGAATGCGGCGAGGTCCCGGTATGCACGGCCTGCTCGGTCTCGCTCACCTTCCACCGGGCCACCGGGCGGCTGCTCTGCCATCACTGCCGCTACGAGGAGCCCGTGCCCGACCGCTGCCCCCGCTGCGCATCCGGCGCGCTCTCACGGCGGGGCCTCGGCACCGAGCAGGTGGAGCGCGTGGTGACCGAGTCCTTCCCCGGAGCCCGGGTCGCGCGCATGGACGTGGACACGACCGCGCGCAAGTGGGCGCACAGCGAAATCCTCGGACGCGTGGGCCGCGGGGAGGTCGACATCCTGCTCGGAACGCAGATGATCGCCAAGGGACTCGACTATCCGCGCGTGACCCTAGTCGGGGTGGTGGATGCCGATGTCGGCCTGCACCTGCCGGACTTCCGCGCCAGCGAGCGGACCTTCCAGCTGCTCAGCCAGGTCGCGGGCCGGGCGGGGCGCGGCACCCTGGGCGGCGAGGTCCTGATCCAGACCCGGATGCCCGCCCACTACGCCATCCGGGCGGCATGCGACCACGACTTCGAGGCGTTCGCCGAGCGCGAGCTCACCGAGCGCGAGGGCCCCGGCTATCCGCCCCTCGCGCGCCTGGTCAACGTCGTCGTGACCAGTCCCGATCCCGAAGTCGCCGCGACCGCAGCCGAAGACGCGGCCGCCTGGGTGGAGCTCCGGCTGCCCGGCGCAGCGGTCAAGTTGACCGGTCCGGCTCCCTCGCCCATCGAGCGCCTGCAGAGCCGCTGGCGCTGGCACTTCCTCCTGCGCAGCCGCTCGGCACGCGCTCTGGGAACCCTCACGCGAGCCTTTTCGACGGGCTTCCGTCCTCCCTCGGACGCGCGGGTTCTGATCGACCGGGATCCGATGGCGTTGCTGTAGGGCATCGCTGTACCGATGATTCCGGCGCAAACCGACGCGACGGCGGGTTCGGCGGTTGCTCCGCTTCCCGATCCCCGGTAGTTTGCGGCGCTTGTCAGTCTGACCGTGGGATGTGTCCGCCGTGGACCGCCCGCGCCGTCAGGCGGCCGACCGGGTCCCGGAAGCGCCGGAGCCGGGCCGTCGGCAGTCAGGGAAGGTCTCAAGAACCGGATTCGCGATGAGCTGCCTCGCGCTGAACGCCTCCTACGAGCCGCTGACCATCGTGCCCGCCCGGCGCGCTGTGCGTCTGGTGCTCGACTCGAAGGCGGAGATCCTTGAGGCGGAGGAAGCACGCGCGTTCCGCTCCGAGCACCGCAACATCCCGTTTCCCGCGGTGATTCGCCTCGTGCGCTTCGTGCACGTGCCCCGGCGCTTCCGCCGGCAGGTGACCAACACTTTCATGTTCGCGCGCGACGACTACTGCTGCCAGTACTGCGGCCGGCACCGGGATCAGCTGCGGGCACGCGAGTTCCTGACCCGCGACCACGTTCTGCCGATCTCCCGCGGCGGGAGCAATCAGTGGGCCAACGTCGTTTCGGCATGCTCGCCCTGCAACAACCGCAAGGGCGACAACACGCCTGCGGAGGCAGGCATGCGGCTGCTCTCCATCCCCGCCGAGCCCAACTACGTCCATCTGGTCTGGGCGGTGCGCAGCGTTACCCCGGTCCAGGCCAAGTACGTGCGCATGTTCTACGGAGACGAGATCCTCAAGGCGCTCTCGCTGTCGAGCGTGGCGTCGACCGGCGACGAGTGAAGCCGCCGTCGCCACCGGATGGTCCCGGTCACGATGGACCGGACCGCCGATCGTCCGCAGAACCGCCTTCACCCCCGCCGGCCCGTCCCGAACCTCCACCTTCCGCCCATCCCGAACCTCCGCCTTCCGCCCGTCCCGCCCCTCCACCCGTGAGCAGGACGGACCCGCCTCGACCCGCGCGCCCCGGGACACCATCCCCTCCGGGCCACCGCACGGTACCGCCGTCGGCCCGCCCGTCCTCGCCCCCATCCGCGCGACCGCAGTCGCCGGCTCCCGGCGGACCGCCCTCTCCCGCCGCCCCCGCGCCTTCCCGACGGCACAACCGCTCCGGAGCCCACGCGCCCACGTCACCCGCGTCCGGGTCGCCGCCGCCGCCGGCCCGCCTGAGACCCCCCGGGCCCGCCCCTCGACCTGCCGGCGGGGAGGGCGCTGCCGGCCGTGAAGACCCGCCTGACGAGGCAACCCTGCCATCGCCGCCCGCGTCCACCGAGTGGAGCTTCTCCGACGCCGGGGGCGCGGCCTGGATCGCGCGGGTGGCGGGTGCCGCGCGAAGCGGCGCGATCTCCGATCCCGGCGCCGCGCTCATGCTGGTGCGGTTCTTTCGTGCCGGGGAGGAGTCGGAGAAGCCGCGCGGCGAGCTCGTGACGGTCGCCCGGGATCTGGCGGAACTCTTTCCCACCGAGTGGCACGCGCTGCTGGCGGAGGCTACCCGCGAACGGCCCGCGTCCGGCAAGAGCAGGCGGAAACGCGGAGGCCGACGCCATCGCCGGCACTAGCCGTTCAACAACGTTCGATGTCCACGTGTCATTCTCGTTGAGGCAACGATCACTTGGATGACGCCACGCTGGTTGCACTGGCCCGGTCGGGGGACGGGGACGCCTTCGGGCAACTCGTTACCCGCTATCGCAGAGCGGCATTTCTGGTGGCTCTCTCGGTGATCGGACGGCCGGAGGACGCGGAGGACGCGGCGCAGGAGGCTTTCCTGGTCGCGCTCGAGCGCCTCGACGATTGTCGCCGCCCGAGCAGGTTCGGGGGCTGGCTGATGACGATCGTCAGAAACCGGTCGAACAACCTCGTGCGCCGGGAGGCGTTGCGGGCGACGGAACAGATTCCGTTCAGCGCCCGTTCCAGCACCCCGACGCCGGAGAAGGAGGCTCAGTTGTCGGAGTTGCGCGACGAGATCGCCCGCGCGCTCGGGGAGCTGCCGGAAGTTCAGAGACAGATCGTGCTGCTTCACGACCTGGAGGGGTGGAAGCACAGAGAGATCGCACAGCGCCTGGGGCTCCCCGCGGGGACGGTACGCTCGCACCTGCACTACGCGCGCAAGTCGCTGCGCAAGCTCCTGAAGCCGGGCGAATAGCTGGAAGGACGCCCGCGCAGGCCGGGCGGAAGACGCGAACGACATCTACGCAGGAACGAGACGGAAGAAGCAGTCAAATGAGCAACGACGCAGCATCAGGCGGGGGCCGGGACATGGTCGACAACGGCAGCATCCCCCTCGAACTACTCGATCCCGGGAACTCGGATCCCGGCCACTGGGCCCGTTTCCAGGCCCGCGTTATGGCCCTTGCGGGTCCGGAACTGGCCAGGCGGCGCGCCACGCGCCCGCTCACGGTGGGCGAGGTGCTGGCGTCGTGGTGGAGGTTGCTGGTCCCGGCGTCGGTTGTGGCGGCCGCGGCGATGGCCTCCCTGCTGATGCCGGCCGAGACGACGCCCGGAGCCGGCATCGCCATTGAGGAGGCACTGGTGGCCGGGGTCGATGATGAGCCGCTGCCGGCGGTGCTCGTCGCCGATCAGGTGGACGAAGTGGCGTTCCTGGTCGCGATCGAGGGAGGCGGATGATGACCGCACGCAACACGCGCGCAGCGGCCGGAGGCGTACTTCTTGTGACGCTGGTGGCCGGGTTCCTTCTCGGTCTGGTGTGGTCGAGGACATCGCCGGCTCAGGCTGAACCCACTGCGCCCGCGGCCGTGGCGGCGGGGGAGGCGGATGAGGACCGCGGAGGGGAGACCCGCCGTCGCGGCCTGATCGTGGAGCGCGTGGGACTGAGCGCGCAGCAGCAGGTTCAGGTTGACTCGCTGGTGGGCCACTCGCGCACGCTCATGCGGCAGTTGCGAACGGACTACCGGACGGGGTACGGGGAGTTGATCGAGTCAACGCGCTCCTCCATCAAGGCCGTGCTCACCCCCGAGCAGGCCGCCGAGTACGATGCGCTTCTGACCGATTTCGACCGCCGCCGGGAGATCGAGGACGAACGGGAAAGAGAGAGATCGCGGTCCGAGGCTCGCGACGGCGAGCGTGACCGCGGGCAGGGCGGCCAGGAGCGCCCGCAGCGGGACAGCAGGGACGGGGACGGGAGAGAACGGGACAGGGGACAATGGTCACAACACGTATGAGATTCGCCCGGCGCATCGCCGGACTTCCCATCGTGCTCGCGCTGACGGGCACGCTTGCGGCGCAGCAGCCGCTGACGCTGGACGAGGCGATCGCGAGGTCGTTGCAGGTTCATCCGTCGATGGCGCAGGCGCGCGCCGGCCTGGACAACGCCGGCGTCTCGCACCGGGCCGCCTGGGGAGGCTTCCTCCCCACCCTGAGCGTCAGCTCGGGGGCCTCGACCAACAGCAGCCAGCGGTTCGACGCGGCGACCCAGCGCACGGTTGCGGGCGCGAGCGAGAGCTACAACGCGGGCCTGTCGCTTTCCTACAGCGTCTTCAACGGCGGCCAGCGCTTCGCCGACATGGATCGGGCGAGGGCGGACATCGCGTCGGCCGAGGCCGACCTGGAGAACCAGCGTTTCGGGGTCATTCTGCAGACGAAGGATCTGTACTTCGCCGCCCTGCGCCAGTCGGATCTGCTGGAAGTGGCGCGCGCGAGCGTGGAACGTGCCGAGGAGAGCCTGGCCAACACGCGCCGTCGCACCGAGCTGGGTTCCGGGACGCGTTCGGACACGCTGCGGGCCCGCCTGGAAGTGGCCAACGCCATGCAGGCCGTGCTGCAGGCGGAGGCGGCCACCCGGGCGGCGCGTTTCTCCCTGGGGCGCCAGGTGGGGCTGTCGGAGCCGGTCATGCCCGAACTGCCGGGCGATCTCGCCCCGAGTCCGCTGGCTCTCAGTGAGCAGGAGATGTTCCTCCTCGCCGAAGAGCGCTCGCCGGCCGTACGCAGTGCCCGGGCCGCCGCCAGGGCGGCCTCCGCGGCCGCCAGCTCTTCCCGGAGCTCCCGGTTTCCGTCGCTCCGCCTCTCGTCCGGCTACAGTTGGGCGAACCGGCAGGCCGCGCTCACCGGCGGGACGACTTCCTGGAATATTCGCCTCTCGGGCAGCTACAACGTCTTTGACGGCTTCAACCGCGACCAGAGCATCACGCGCGCCGAGAATCAGGAACGCGTCGCCTTCGTACAGGAGGAGGATGCCAGACGTCTGGTCCGCGCGCAGGTGGACGGAGCGCTGTTCGCGCTGAGGACTTCCGAGCAGGCCATCGCCATCGCCATCGAGGCGAGGGACGTGGCCGCCGAGGACCTCCGGGTCGTGCAGCAGCGCTTCGACCTCTCGGTTGCGACCATCCTCGACCTGATCACGAGTCAGATCGCCCTCGTGCAGGCGGAGTCCGGTCTGGTTACGGCGCGATACGACTATGCGGTCGCGCGTGCGCAACTGGAGGCGATTCTGGGGAGCGAACTGTGAGCCGACCTGTCATTCAAACCGTAGGACTGACCAAGCACTACGTGCTGGGAGCGGAGACCATCCGCGCCCTTCGCCGCGTCGACCTCGAGATCAGCCGGGGCGAGTTTGTCGCCATCATGGGACCCTCGGGCAGCGGCAAATCCACCTTCATGAACCTGATCGGGTGCCTGGACACCCCCACCCGGGGGCAGTACTGGCTGAACGAGCAGCTGGTGAGCGACTTGAGCGACGATCAGCTCGCCAACGTCCGCAACCGCGAAATCGGGTTCGTGTTCCAGACCTTCAACCTGCTGCCGCGCGCCACGGCGCTGCACAACGTGGAACTTCCGCTCATCTATGCCGGCGTGTCCGCCCGCGAGCGGCGCCAGCGGGCCCGCGAGGCGCTGGAGACGGTGGGCCTGGGATTGCGCATGGACCACCGCCCACCGGAGCTCTCCGGCGGCCAGCGGCAGCGCGTGGCGGTCGCGCGCGCGCTCGTCAACGAGCCCGCCATCCTGCTGGCCGACGAGCCCACGGGCAACCTGGACTCCACCACCAGCGAGGAGATCATGACGGTCTTCGTGGACCTCCACCGGCAGGGGCAGACCATCCTTGTGGTGACGCACGAGCACGACATCGCCCAGTACGCCCAGCGGCAGATTCATCTGCGGGACGGCCTGGTCGAGCGCGACTTCATGAACGAATCCCTGATGACGGCGACCGTTTGAAGATGACGCCATTTCCTGCGAAGCAGGATTCTCTGGAGAGATGATGAACGTGAGCACGATGGGACTGAGGCACGGGGGCATGAGGCTCCTCGCACTATTGACCGTGGTGGCCTGCGACCCCGGCGAGCAGGTTGCAGAGGCGCCCGGCCTCACGACCATGCCGGCCCTGCGCGACGACCTGCGCCTGGTGGCCGAAGCCACCGGCCTGATGGAGCCCGTGCGCACGGTGGAGGTCAAGTCCAAGGCTTCGGGCGAGATTCTGCGCCTGCACGTGGACACGGGGGACCAACTCGAGCCGGGGGCGCTGCTCGCGGAGATCGATCCACGCGATGTGCGCAACGACTTCAACCAGATCGAGGCCGACCTGAACGTGGCGCGGGCCCGGGTGGAGATCTCCAGCGCCCAGTTGGAGCGCTCGCGCCTGCTCTTCGAAGCCGGAGTGATCACCGAGCAGGAGCACGAGGCGGCCAACCTGGACTATGCCAACGCGCAGGCCAACCTGGTCAAGGCCACCACGAGCATGGAACTCGCCGAGCTGCGGCTGAGCGACGTCACCATCCGCGCGCCCATGGCGGGTACCATCATCCAGAAGAACGTGGAGGAGGGGCAGGTCATCCAGTCCGCCTCCCAGAACGTGTCCGGGGGCACGACGCTCTTCATGATGGCCAATCTGGCCGAGATGCAGGTGCGCACGCTGGTCGACGAGACCGACGTCGGGCAGATCTCCGACGGGCTGACCGCCACGGTGACGGTGGAGGCGTTCCCGGGACAGACCTTCCAGGGAATCGTCGACAAGATCGAACCGCAAGCCGAGGTCCAGCAGAACGTGACCATGTTCGCGGTGATCGTGATGATCGACAACCGCGGCGGACTGCTCAAGCCCGGGATGAACGCGGAGGTGGAGATCCTGGTCGCCGAGCGTCCCAACGCCCTGCTCATCCCCAACAACGCGCTGGTGCAGTTCCAGGAGATGGCGCCCGCGGCGATGGTGCTCGGGATGGATCCGGACGCGATCGAGATGGACCGGTCGGTGTTTGCGGAGCTGCGGGCCTCATCGCCGGGCAGCTCCGGCGCGCCGGGTGGGTTCATCGCGGCTCCTGATGGAGTTCGCGGGGGAGTGACGGCAGGCCAGAGGCCGATGGGCGGGATGGGCGGCAACGCGCGCCTGCAGGAACTTCGCGAGCAGTTGGCGGCCGGGGAGATTTCGCGGGAGGAGATGCGCGAACAGATGGCGCAGGCCCGGGCGGCGAACGGCGGCGGTCCTGAAGCGGGTGTGAACGGAGGACCTGGAACGGGTGCCGGCCGTCCCGCGGCGGGCGCCGGCGGAGGCACTGAAAACGGCGCCGGTGGACGCGTGGGCATGGGGGCAGGCAATGGTGCCGGAGTGATGGGAATGGGGTCCGGCGCAGGCCAGGGCATGATGGACGGCATGGGCGCCGGTTTCGGGAGCCCTGGGGGAGGTCGCCAGGAGGAAGGCGCGCCTCGCCCCGCGATCACGTTCGTGATCTCCGCGGACGGAACCATCGAACCGCGCCCCATCCTGATCGGCGTGAACGACTGGGACAACACCGAGGTGGTTGCCGGCCTTGAAGAGGGTGAGGAGGTCGCGCTGATCGGCGCCGCCCAGCTCCAGGCACAGCAGCAGGAGTTCATCGACCGCATGCGCGAGCGGATGGGCGGAAGCCCGTTCGGAGGCGGAACCCCGCGCGGCAGGCGCTAAACGCGCCTCGGAGGCCCGAAATGCTGATCAAGGAAATCGTCGTCGTCGCCCTTCAGGCCATCAGGGTGAACGCGCTGCGTTCGTTCCTGACTACGCTGGGAATCATCATCGGCGTGGCCGCGGTGATCGCCATGGTGTCCCTGGGCGAGGGCGCGCAGCGCCGGGTGGAAGAGCAGATCCAGAACATGGGCACCAACGTGCTCACCATCCGGCCCGGCCAGAGCATGTTCCGGGGCATCCGCGACGGCGGCGCGCGCGCGCGCCTCTATGACGAGGACGCAGAGGCGCTGCGCATGCAGACCGGGGGCACCCTCCTGATCGCCCCCGAGATCGAGCAGCGCCAGCAGATTTCGTATCTGCGCTGGAACTCGAGCAACGAGGTGCTGGGCACCTGGCCCGAGTATTTCGGCGTGCAGAACATCGAGCTGGCGCTCGGAAGGATCTTCGACGAAGGAGAGGTTCAGGGCCGACGCCGGGTCGCCGTCGTGGGATCGGAGATCCCCAACCAGCTGGAGACGCCCGGAGCGCTCCTTGTGGGGCGCACGGTCCAGATCCGCGGAATTCCCTTCGAGGTGATCGGCGTCCTCGAGGAGCAGGGTGAGTCCAGCCCCTGGTCGCAGCCGGACGAACGAGTCTACATCCCCCTGAGCACGGCCCAGTACCGGGTCTTCGGTGGCCGCGACCGACTGAACTCCATCAGCGTGAAGGTATTGGATGAGGCCTCCATGGACGCGGCCTATGCCGACATCGACCGCATTTTGCGGCGCGAGCACCGCATCCCGCCCGGTGAGGAAGCCGACTTCTCCATCCGCAACTCGGCGCAGCTGCTGGAGTCGTTCAACGAGACGCAGCAGACCTTCACCTACCTCCTTGGAGGCATCGCGGCGATCAGCCTGCTGGTCGGCGGCATCGGCATCATGAACATCATGCTGGTGAGCGTGACCGAGCGCACCCGCGAGATCGGCATCCGCAAGGCGATGGGGGCCACGCGGCTGAACATCCTGCTTCAGTTCATCATCGAGTCCCTCGTGCTATGCACGATGGGCGGCGTCCTGGGCGTGGCAGCGGGGGTCGGCAGCGCGGAGCTGCTATCGAGCACGGCGGGCTGGGAGACGGCGGTCGCGCCCGCAGCGGTCGCGGTGGCGCTGCTCTTCTCGGCGGGGATCGGGCTCTTCTTCGGAATCTGGCCCGCGCGCCGGGCGGCGCTGCTCGATCCGATCGACTCGCTCAGGTACGAGTAGGGCGACACCGTCCGACACAGGCCGGGGGCTGCGGTGGTGGGCGCCGGGAACCGAGCAGCCCATCGCCTCATCGTGCTGACGCGACAGTGGACGCGGAGCGTCCGACGATTGGACCCCGTCTGCGGCTAGCCCATCGCGTGGGGTTTGTCTACGGTCGAGGCAGGATGACCACCAGGGTCGAGTCGCCGCGCACCACCTGCATCTCCGGGCGACCGCGCAGGATCAACCGGCCGAGGCGGACGCGGAACTCCCTCAGGTTGCCCACCGGTTCTCCGCCGATGGTCACGATCAGGTCCTCGGGAGCCAGTCCGGCGCGGTCGGCGGGGCTGCCTTCCAGAACCTGCACGACCTGCAGCGCCGGTCCCCCGGTGCCGGCCGGAGCGTCCGGCTCGACCACCTCGAGTTCGGCTCCCGCCACGAATCGGTCGCCCAGGAGGTATGGAGACCGGAAGCGAACGCCGGGAGGCGGGCCTCCAGGGCCTCTGCGCTCCTCGGACCCCCTCCTGCCGACCACGATGGGTCCGCGGTCGGGTGGCCCGCCGCGGCTCCTGCGCTCGCCCACCGCCGTTTCGTCGATGGTGATTCGTACACGTGCCGGGGGAGGACCGCCCGGCGGCGGGGGACGGCGGAAACGCTGGGAGCGCATTGCCTCGCGGGCCCGCACCATCATTTCACGCACCCGCGCCATCACCTCCGCGGTCGCTTCCAGTTCTCCGGCGGCCTCGGCCTGCTCGACCATGGCCCTCCGGGTCGCCTCGGTTCGGACTCTCGCCCAGCTCGTATCGGCCATGAGCGAGTCCACTATGCGCAGGATCTGCAGGCGCGCCGAGTCGACCCGGGCCGTGAACTCCTCCATCGTGGCCGGATCCATGGGATCGGGCCGCGCGCCGGCGATGACGCGCAGGGTCCGCTCCCGCTCCCCGCGCAGCACCGTGAGCTGGAGGGGAAGTCCGGGGCGGAGGCGCTCGCCCAACTCGAGCAGGGCTTCCGGCGAGACCTCCTCACCGTCCAGACGGAGCAGGAGGTCGAACGGACGCACCCCGGCCTGCTGGGCGGGGCTGCCGCGGTCGACCCGCACGATCATCACCCGGGTGGAGCCGTCGGGCAGCGCGCGACCTTCGACCTGGATGCCGATCCAGCCATCCCCCTCCGTGGGGACGCCGGTCTGAGCCTCCGCCCCCGCGGGGAACAGCGGGAGCATCAGGAGCAGAGCCCCGGAAGCGCGGAAACGGAGCATGGCTAGTATCGATCGGCGGAAGCGAAGAGCGCGTTCATCGCCGCTTCGCGTTCCGCTACGGCGCTGACCAGGAACCCGTTCAGAAACGGATCGTCGGGAGCCTCTTGGACGGCCGCCTGACTTGCGGCAACCAGCATCTCGCGCGCGGCGAAGTGGCGCGCATCCATCGGCGTCCCGTCCTCCGGGCCGCGGGCCAGCGCGCGATAACGCAGCGCGGCGTCCCGGTGTTGCTGCTCGGTGAACCGCAGATATTCCGCCGCTTCCTCGAGGGTTCCGGCTTCCGTGGCCGCGAGCCCGGCCGGGGACGCCTCACCCGCCGTCATCCCGCCCGATGCAACTTGTCCGTCACCGGTTTGCAAACCCCATCCCGCCGGCGCCAGCACCGCTCCGGAGAGACCTCCGGCAAGGAAGAGCACCACCGCGGCGGCGGCCTGCATCCAGCTCCGCCGGCGGTCGATCAGGCGGATGACCGCATCCGCCGGAGTGCTTTTGCGCAGAAGGCCTTCGCTTTCCAGGCGCGCCTCCAGCGCCGGCCAGTCTCCGGGCGCCGGGCGCAAATCCGGCAGCGATCCCAGCACTTCCGTCTGCTCGCGCAGCAGCTCAAGCTCCCGGGAGCAGTCCGGGCAGCGGGCCAGGTGCCGCCTCTCGCTCCTGAAGGGTGTCTCGTCAACCAGGCGAGCCAGAGCTTCCAGACTCAGATGCTCCATGCTTCCCGCTCCTGTTCGTGTCGGGGTTCGTGAACCGACCCCAGCCATTGTCTCATTTTCGCCCGCGCCTTGAAGAGCTGCGACTTGGATGTGCCCGCCGTCACGCCCGTCATCTCACCGATGTCCTGATGCGTGTAGCCCTCGACGTCATGGAGGATCAGCACGCGCCGCATTCCTTCCGGCAGCCGGTCCAGGGCCTTCTCCAGCCGCCGCGCCAGGAGAGGATCGCCCGGCGAGGACCGCACCGAAACCGTCTCGGGGATCGGCACCTCCCGATCCTGCCGGGTGCTCTCCCTGCGCCTCGCCTGCAGCGCCGCGTTGACCGCGATGCGATGCAGCCAGGTCGAGAACTTCGAGTCGCCGCGGAACGTCGGAAGCGCCCGGATGACGCGCACCCAGGTCTCCTGGGCGTAGTCTTGGGCAGTGTGGTCGTCCCCCGCGATTCTGCGCACCACGGCATACACGCGAGGGCTGTAGCGGTCGTACAGCGACCGCACCGCCCGAGCGTCCCCTTCGCTCGCCCTGCGGATCATCTGGGACTCGTTCATCCCTTCATCCGTCGGTACCCGCTCGTTGCGAAGCGCGAATGTCCTCTGTGCTCGACTCATTCGGGTTGTATCCAGACCAGATTTCCGGCGTCCCGAACTACGTCTTTTGGATGTGTTGCGGTTGTGGATGGTTGCCTGTAACCTTGCGCCGCATCTTCACGAAGCCTACACCACTCGCCCGGGTATCGGAACAGGCCGGGTCCCCGGCATGCACGGTCGCTGGCGGCGGAGCTCCCAGAAGAGGAAGAGCGTCACCAGGTCACCGGCGGCGAGATCAGGCTCGCGCCCGGGGCACGGATGCGGGAACTTGTCCACCATGCCGGCGCACGCCTGATGTCGCAGCTTCCCTCGAGACTTGAAAGGCCATGCACATGAACGCAATTCCGTGGAAGGCGCGCGGCGCCAGTCATCTGGAGTGCACCTGGACCGGCGAGACCTTCGACAGCGAGCAGCTGATGGGCCTCTCGCCCGCCGGGAGGCCCCTGTTCGCGCGCTACGATCTTGACACCATCCGTCGCCACTTCCGCCCCGGCGATCTGGCAGGGCGGCGGCCGGATCTGTGGCGCTACGAGGAGGTGCTGCCGGTGCGGGTACCGGAATGCCAGCTGTCGCTTGGGGAGGGCTGGACGCCGCTCACGGACGCGCCGCGGCTCGCGGAGCGGTACGGCATGCGGCGCCTCTGGGTGAAGAACGAGGGCATGAACCCCACGGGCAGCTTCAAGGACCGCGGGCTGTGCCTCGCCGTGTCGCGGGCGAAGGAGCTGGGGGCGAAGGAGCTGGCGATCCCCTCGGCGGGCAACGCGGGCAGCGCGGCGGCCGCGTACGGGGCCGCGGGCGGACTCCCGGTGCACATCGTGGCGCCCAACGACACCCCCGCGCCCATCGTCGAGGAGATCCGCGGGCTGGGCGCCGACCTGGTGCTCATGGACGGGCTCATCACCGACTGCGGGAAGGTGGTGCGCGAGGGGGCCGACTACATGGGCTGGTGGGATCTCTCCACCCTGAAGGAGCCGTACCGGGTGGAAGGCAAGAAGACGATGGGGTACGAGCTCTTCGAGCAGCTGGGGTTCCGGCTCCCGGACGCCGTGATCTATCCGACCGGAGGAGGCACCGGTCTCATCGGGATGTGGAAGGCGTTCGACGAGATGGAGCAGATGGGCTGGATCGGGGACGAGCGGCCGAAGATGTTCTCGGTTCAGCCGACCGGGTGCGCGCCGGTGGTGCGGGCCTGGCAGGAAGGCACCGAGGCGGCGCAGTTCTGGCAGGACGCCGAGACATACGCGGCGGGGCTCCGGGTCCCGGCGGCGGTGGGGGACTTCCTGATGCTGCGCGCGATCAGGGAATCGGGGGGCGGCGCGGTGGCGATCGAGGACGCGGCGATGGCGGAAGCCGTGCGCGTGATGGGGGAATGCACGGGCATCTTCGCCTGTCCGGAAGGAGGCGCGGTGCTGGCGTCGGTCACGGAGCTGCTCCGGATGGGGCTCCTCTCCGAGGACGACGAAACGGTGCTGTTCAACACCGGAAGCGGGCTCAAGTACGTGGGGATGACGCCGGTGGAGTCACAGTGAGTCGCCGGGGCGGCCGACCCGGAATCATGTGGAATGCCCCGACAGTCCTTGCTGAATCAGTCCCATCGCATCCCGCCGACCGGTCGACAGGACTGGTCTGATGATGGCGATTCCTGCTGTTAGAAACACGGTACCGCAGACGACGACCGGCTGAATCCGGGGTTTCGCCTCAGCCGCCGCAACGCGTTCCGGAGCGTGGGACTCATGAAGCCGCCTGCTCCAATCCCGTGACTGTCTCCATCCTCAGGGACCGACCCTCTCAAGGGCCTGCCGCTGCGCTTCATCTTCGCTCACGATCTGCCCGTCGAAGAGGTGGACGGTTCGTTCGGCCATGTGGAAATAACGCGGATCGTGCGTCACCATGCAGATCGTGGCGCCATCGGCATGCAACTCATCGAGAAGCCTCATCACTGCGATTCCGTTTCTGGAGTCGAGGTTCCCCGTGGGCTCGTCCGCGAGCAGGATGAGCGGGCTTCCGACGATCGCCCGCGCGACCGCGACACGCTGCTGCTGGCCGCCCGACAACTGGTTGGGATAGTGCCGCGTGCGATGAGCAAGCCCCACACGTTCGAGGGACTCCTGCACCCGCTCCTTGCGTTCCGCGGCCCCCATCCCCCGATAGGTCAGCGGCAACTCGACATTCTCGTACACGGTCAGGTCACCGATCAGGTTGAACGCCTGGAAGATGAAGCCGATCGCCCGGTTGCGAACTCGTGCCCGCTGGCCCGCATCCAGCTTCTCGGCCGGGGTGCCGTCCAGCACGTAGCGCCCGCTCGTGGGACCGTCCAGCAATCCCAGAATCGACAACAACGTCGTCTTGCCGCAGCCCGATGGACCCGCAATCGATATGTACTCGCCGCTGCGTATCGACAGATTGATGTTCGACAGCGCGTGCGTTTCCACCTCTTCGGCAAGGAAAACCTTGCCCACGCCGTCCAGCCGGATCAGCGGATCACTGGCCATCATCGTGCTCCTCCGCGTCCCCTCAGCCTCACCCGGCTGAACCCGTCCCATTGGGACATGTCCGACAGAATCACGACGTCGCCGGGCTGCAGTCCCTCGCGTACCTCGATGTCGTTGAGCGAACTCGCGCCCAGGCGGACGGTAACGCGCTCTGCGAACCGCCCGTCATCGACCACCCTGAAGAGGCTCATCTGCTGATTGGCCTGCCCGAACGTCGGACGGCTCATGTGGATTACGTCATCGAGGCGCTCGACGACGACGTTTCCGTCAACGCTGAGATCGGGGCGCGCCGATGGCGGAAGGTCCGGCGGAAGTGCGACGTCGATGGTCACGGTTCCGCTCCGAACCGCGGGATCGATGCGCACGACCCGCCCCTGAATCGTGTCCGTCCGCGTGTCGATCATCGCGACCTGTCCAACAGCGATCTCCTGCGCCTGCGTCTGCGGTATGCGGATCTCCGCTTTCAGGCGACCCGGAACGACGACTCGCGACAGGGCCTGTCCCGACTGCACCCACTGTCCCTCCTGTAGCGGAATGTCGAGCGGCGCCAACACCCCGCGCACCGATGCGGTCACGTGCATGGACCCGATTCGATCCCGGCTGAACCGGACCAGGTCGGCGAGCCGCGTGATCTGTTCCTCCTGGGCGCCGATTTGCTCCCCGGACGTGGTCTGGATCACGGCCAGGCGCTCCGTCTCGGTCTCGAGGCGAAGCGACAGGGCTTCCACGGACTCGCGTGACCGATCGAGGTCGGCCCGGGCGACGAGTTCCGGATTCTCGTCAAAGAGCTGCTGGTTGATCCGATGTGTTCGCTCCGCCTCCAGGTAGTCCGCACGCACGGTTGCCGTGGTGGCGCGCAGCTGAAGCTCCTGCATCCGCAGGCTGGTCCTCAGTTGAACGAGGCTCGCGTGCGCCGCCGACAACTGCTGCTGGGCCTGCAGCAATTGCATGTCCACATCCGGGTTGCTCAAGCGCATGATGAGATCACCGGCTGAGACTTCGGCGCCGGGCAGCGAGAGAATCTGCTCGATACGTCCGGCGGTCACCGCGGTGATCCAGCGCATCTGCTCCGGTACGAGCGTGCCCGGACCTCGCACCTGCCGAGTCAACGTTCCGTGCGCCACCGTGTCGCTCCAGATGATGGCGGCATCAACGCTGGGGACGCCCGACGGAAGCAGCTGCCATCCGAAGACGGCGATCGCGAAGGCGCCGATGGCCGTTGCGCTCCACGCCAGCCTCTTCCTCCGCTTCCTGGGGCCGGTATCGCGGATTATGTCCAAGTCTGGCTCCTTGGGGTTTTCATGAGGCCAACGCTGTGACGGGGTCCATCCCCGCCGCTTCCCGCGCGGGAATCCAACACGCCAGGGTGGCTACAATGAGGATGCTGGCCGCAGCGATGCCGAGCGTCTTGGCGTCGGTGCCGGTTACGCCCCAGAGGAGGCTTCCAGCAGACCCGAGAGGGCCATCGCACCCGCGAGTCCAATGCCGACCCCGACCGCGACCGGGAGCAGCCCTCGCACGACGGACAGCCGCAGTACCTGGTCGGCGCTCGCGCCTACAGCCATTCGGATTCCGATCTCGCGGCGTCGACTTCGTACGGTCTGGGCCAACACGGCGTAGACGCCGACCGCGGTCAGGATGAGCGAGAGAGCGCCGAAGAGCGCCACGAGCAGGGTGCCGAATCGTTCCCGGGCCATTGTCTCCGCGACCGTCTCGCTCAGAGGGAAGACATCAGGACCGGGCAGCGCGGGGTCCACAATGCGAGTCGCCTGCCCAAATGCCCGCTCGAGCCGGTCCACAGGCAGCGTGCTCCGCACGACGAACACCGGCATCGTGGGTCGGATGTTGGCGATGTAATCGCCGACCTGAGCGTGCGGAAGGTACATCGTTCGACGGACCTCGGTCCGGAACGAAACGTCTTGCACATCAGAAGCCACGCCGACGATCAGGACTCCGGGCCCCTCCAGGGAAGGGAATCGGTACTCGTTGCCGATTCGCCCGGGATCGATGCGCTGTCCGATCGCGTCGCCATCGGGAAAGTAACTGCGCGCGAACGTCTCATTGACGATGGCGACCGGGACGGCGCCCCGAACATCCGCTGGAGTGAACGATCGTCCGCGCACCAACGGGACCCCCAGCGTCCGGAAATAGCCCCGGGTGACGGTTCGCAGCTCGACCGAACCACCGAACTCATCACGTCCCGCGATTGAAACGGGGAAGTTCAGGCCCCGCTCAAAGGGGAGACTGCTGGCTCCGGCGACGAGGTTGATTCCCTCCGAGGCTCGCACACGTTCGATCACTCCCTGCGCAAACTCGTCAAGCTGCTCGGAAGTGTCATAGTTCGGCGGCCTGATCGGCAGTTTCACGGCTACGAGCGCTTCGGGATCGAATCCGGGGTCGACCTGCCTGAGGTTCGACCAGGTGGTGAAGAGCAGACCGGCCGCCACGAGCAGAATGGTCGAGAGCGCCGTCTGCCCCGATACCAGCGCCTCCTGCAATCGACGCTGTCCGCTCGTGGTCCGGAACCCCTGTCCCAGCGCCCGCCACAGTCCCCCGCGCACCCCGGGCCACGCAGCCACGAGACTCACCACGACCGCCGCGGTCAGCGAGATCGCGATCGTGAACGCTGCAACCCTCCAGTCCACCGTGATCGCGCCTGCCAGCGGCAGCCGGACGGGCGCCAATGCGACGAGCACGTTGGCGCCCCAGACCGCGAGCGCGATTCCGACGACGCCCGCCGCCGAAGCCACGGCGACGGCCTCCGCCATGCCGAGGCGCACGATGCGGCTCTTCGTTGCTCCGAGCGCGGCGCAAAGCGCCATCTCCCCACGCCGTCGCAGCGCCCTGACGAGGAACAGGTTGCCCACGTTGGCGCAGGTGATCAGCAGGACGGCCATGACGGCACCCATCAGGATCCAGATCGCACTCGCCGTCTGTCCGACGTACAACTCCGCGAAGGATTCGAGCATCATGCCGGGTTCGGCTTCGGCGGCTTGCTGGGGGTAAGTCACCCCGAACCCGGCATTGAGCGACGCAACCTCGGTCCGGGCGTCACTCATCGTGTAGTCCTCGCCGAGTCTTGCGATAGCCGGCCAATTCTCGCCATGGTCGTCAGGGTCGACGGGTGGCACCTCCGTGGGCAGGATGATCTCCACGGGTTCCGGGACGTAAGGGAACGCGAAATCCTCGGGAAGCAGCCCGATGATCGGGTAGGCCTCTTCTTCCAGCCTGATCGAGACGCGGCCGGACACGTCCACCTGTTCGCCGAAGTGCTCGCGCCAGAACCCTGGAGACACTACCGCGACTCTCGGTCCGCCCGGTCGGTACTCATCCTCGGCGAAGGCACGGCCCACCGTCGGCGACATGCCCAGCACGCCGAAAAAGCCCGCCGTTACGCGCAGGCCTTGAGCGCCCGTGATCTCGCCGACTTCGCCGACCCTCCCGAAAAACGGCCGCCAGCTCGCGAACGTGCCCAGGGAGCGCGTGCGCTCCTGCCAGTACGAGAACCTGGCTGCCGTCAGGTAGGGGGAGGCGTAGGCACCGTAGTTCCACGCCAGATTCACGACCCTTTGGCCGTCCGGAAAAGGCACGGGCCGCAACACCACGGCGCTCAGTACGCTGAAGATCGCGCTCGTGGCGCCGATCCCGAGAGCGAGCACCAATGCGGCCACAACGGTAAACCCGGGGGTCCTCCGAAGGGCCCTCACGGAGTAGCGGAAATCATCGAGCATCGTGTACCCGCTCATCCTCTCGGAGATGGTTGCCCGACCCCGCCGCCACCTTCACCCATCCTCCGGTCGAAGACGCCTTCCGACCGCGGCTTCAAGCGACCAGATGGCAGCATGAAAGTCGTACACGGCAGCGAGGTGGTCGCGCTCCGACTGCGCCATCGAGTCCTCGGCGTCCAGAAGCTCCAGGAACGGGGCCGCCCCGAGCGCATAACGCCGGCGTGCGAGCTCAAGCTGCTCCGACGCGACCTCGAGATTGCGCTCCTGGATGCGCAGGGCCCGGTATGCCGTCACCAGATCGTCGTAGGACTGCGTGACGGCCGCGCGGAGCCTGAGTTCTTCCGCCCTGCGAGCGTACATGGCGTCTCGCCTGTCCGCCTGGGCGTGGGCGATGTTGCGTTGCCTGGCAAAGCCTTCGAAGACGGGGAAACTCACGGCCAGGCGAAGGCTCAGCGGCTGCCCCGTGAAGTCGAACGGGAACGTCTCGTTCGCCGTCAGGACCTGCTGGCGCATCGGTTCCGTGAGCACGTACTTCGAGCAATCGTCCATCGTAAGCCCCGGCAGTTCCTGCAGGTGGGCGAGGAGGGCGTTGTCGAACTGGCAGCTTCGTCGCCGCCGGTCGACGCTGCCCTGTGCCTGCTGAACGACGTAGTCCCGGTTGCCGACCTGGCGGGTGAACCCGGACCAGACCGCCGAGGCCGAGACCGTCGGAAAGTAGCTGCTGCGGGCCTGGTTGACCTGCTCCGACGCCGAGGCCTCCGACGCCAGAGCCGCCCGCAAGCCGGGATGTCCCGATGTGGCCATCTCGATCAGCTCTCTCCGATCCCAATCCGGTTCGAACACGGCGAAGTCCGAAGCCAGCTCGAGCGGGGCTCCCAGATCCGTGCCGAGCTGCTCCATGAGGCGGGCCACTTCGGTGCGGTAGAGGTTTTCCGCCCGCAGAAGGGCCACCCGGGCTCGCCCCAGATCAACCTCGGATTGCTTTCCCTCGGTCGAAAGGGCGGCTCCCGCGTCAACCCGCGCACCGATCAGCGCAAAGTTCTGTTCCCAGCGGGCCACCTGGCCCTCCGCAACTTCGACCGCGTCCCTGGCCCTCAACGCGGCGAGGTACTGCAGCGTGACGGTGGCCTCCAGGGCGAACTCGTCGGCCGCGCCCCTGGCCTCGGCGGCGCGCTGGTTCGCACGCGCCGACCTCGCCTGGAAGAATGTGTTGCCGTTAAGGGACCAGTTGACGGACAGGAAATAGTTGGAGAGCAGGTAATCCGTGGTGCCCACCGCGATGTCGGTCGACGAGAAGATGCCGAAGCGCTGCACGCCGGCGTACTCGTACTGGGCTCCTCCCCCGGCGATGACCGAAGGCAGGAACTGGCCGTAGGCCTCGCGGACCTGCCACGCGGCGCGATCCAGATCGTTGGTCGCCGAGAGAAAGGCCGGGTTCCCATCCTTCGCGATCCGGATTGCCTCTTCGAGCGAGAGACTGATTCGCTCCTGGGCCGATACCCCCGCGGGGGCTGAGGCGATACCGACCGCGGCCATCAGGACGAGAGCCGCGCCAACTGCGGTATCTCGAACCATTGATGCTCGCTCCACGTCCGGAGTGATCGGTGCCTGCGGTGGGCGCCGGCGTTGACCTGACCAACGCCTCCAGGCCTCGCCGCGATCTCCTCGCGCTTCCCCATGGGACCGCCCGCGCTTCCGAGGGGAGACAGTGTAAGAAGCGTGCCAAGGCGGTGTCGTCGTGTCTATGTTACATCAACACAACATGTTACGGAGCGTGTCGTCCCGCGTTGGAAATGTCGTCTCCGCCCGGTTATGGGACTCGGGCGTGCGATTCTGAACGGTTGACCTTGGTGCCGGGGTACCGATCCCCGTGGCGTTGGGAGCTTTCGGAGGGACGGCGGACTCGCACGCCTCTTCAATCGTCCGAATCCATGGGGATCGCGATGCGCGCGCGTGCTCCCGGGCCGTCTCCCCGATTTTCCAGCAACAGAGTGCCGCCATGGCTCTCTGCAATCTGCCGTGACAGGACGAGGCCGACCCCGGAGCCCCCGGACTTGGTGGTAAAGAAGGGCACGAAGAGGTTGCCGGTGTCTCCGAGCCCGGGGCCCTCGTCTTCGACGATGATCTCAACCCTGGCGTCATGCACCGCCCATCCGAGCCGGACCCGCCGGCCCCCGGCTTCGAGAGTTGCATCGACCGCGTTCCTCACGAGGTTGATGAGGGCTTGTTGGAGCTGATCCGCATCCGCGGAACAGGTAGCCTCGGGGCCCGGCACCACCTCCACCGGGATCCGGGTCTCCAGGTCGGCAACCATCTGAACCAGATTACCGACCGGGATTGGAGCCGGCTTCGGTGCCGGCAGCCGAGCGAGCCGGGCATAGGAAGCCATGAACCGCCCCAGCGTCTCGGCCCGGGACGATATCACGTCCAGGCCCCGCTCCACATCGTCCTCCATCTCGGCAGGAAGCCGGCCGCGCTTCAGAAGGGTGCGGAGGCTGCCCGAGATCGATTTGATCGGGGCGAGGGAATTGTTAATCTCATGGGACAGCACGCGGATGATGCGCTTCCAGGCCTTGCGCTCCTCTTCGTGCAGCGCACGGCTCAGGTCCGAGAGCGCGATCAGCCTGAGGGGATACCCCTCCTGGCGGACGACACTGCGTCGAAGTTCCCACCGGCCCGATCCACCGGGAAATGAGAGCTCCACAGTGCGCGGCGTAGTACCGGTCAACTGGCCGGAGAGACGCAACTCCTCCGCTGTCCTGCCTCTGAGTCGGCGCGCCGGCTGTCCGAGGAGTCTTTCGCCGGCCCGATTGATGATGCGCAGCACACCCTGCGGGTCGAAGGCCAGCACCACGATGTCGATCTCCTCCAGGACCTTGCGGAGCGTCTCGGTGGCCTCAACGGCTCCGAGCCTTTGCTCCCTCAGGATCTCCTCGAGTGAGTTGATCTCCAGATAGGCCAGCGAGAGGGAGTCTCGGGCATCACCCACCCTGGCCCTGATCGAGAAGTCCCCCTCACGCAGGGCCGCGAGCATGTTCGCGATGGTCTCAAAGGGACCGACAGCGTGGTTCTTCGCAGCGGCGCTGAGCCCGATCCAACCGCCGATCAACGCCAGCGACAACGGCCAGCGCATTGCGGGGTCGAGGCCGCTCCGCCAGAGAAAGAGGAGTGCCACGACGACGCCGGGCAGGCCCGCCAAAGCGGTAAGGAGGAGAACCCGCCAGTCGTGTCGCGTACCCAGCCACCTGAGGCTCATTCGTCTCTCGGCTCCCCAAGCCGCGCGAACGCGATCAACGACTCACGGGTTCCCGGTCATCGTCCTCGGCCTTGATCCGCTTCAGCCGCCGGTAGAGGGAGCTGCGAGTGAGCCCAAGCGCCCGCGCCGCCCTGCTCACATTACCATCGTGGCGATCCAGCGCCTTCCGGACGAGGATCCGCTCGGCCTCCTCCAGCGTAACGTCCGAGAGGGTTGCCGAATCGACTTCGCGGCCGCGCAGCCGAAAGTCGGCCGCCTTGATGTGCGAGCCGCGTGCCATGAGCACGGCGCGTTCGACCGAATGCTGCAGCTCACGCACGTTGCCCGGCCATGCGTGCGCCGCGAGGGCGGCCTCGGCCCCCGGCGAAAAGCCGACGATGGCTCTTCCGTAGCGGGTTGCCTGCCGGACCAGGAAGTGCCGAGCGAGTAGCGGGATGTCCTCGGGACGGTCCCGAAGTGGGGGAAGCTCGATTTCGACCGTGTTCAACCGGTAGAGCAGATCTTCGCGCAACTCACCTCTCGCTACTGCTTCGCCAATGCTGGCGTTGGTGGCGGAAATGACCCGCACATCGACATGCCGCACCTTCGACGAGCCGACACGCTGAATCTCCCCGGTCTCGAGCACGCGCAGGAACCTGGCCTGCTGGTGCAACGATACGTTGGCGATCTCATCAAGAAACAGGGTGCCCTTGTGGGCAAGTTCGAAGCACCCGACCCGCTCGGTCCGGGCGTCGGTGAAGGCACCCTTTACATGTCCGAAGATCTCGCTCTCGAAGATCCCTTCGCCGAATCCCCCGGCGTTTACGGCGACGAGGTCGTACTCGGCTCGGTTCGACACGGCATGCAGGCGTCGCGCGACTACCTCCTTTCCCGTCCCGTGCTCTCCGGTAATCAGCACGTTTGCGTGCGAGGGGCCGATGCGGTCGATGATCTCCAGCACCGGCCGCATGGCCGCGGATTCGGCGATGAGTTGCGGTGCGCTCTCTCCCTTGAGCCTGATGTTCTCCGTCTCGAGCCGCTGGGCGCGGCGCAACGCCCGCCCGAGGTCCACCTGCGTCCGAATCGTGGCGAGCAGCCGTTCATTGTCCCACGGCTTCTCGACATAGTCCCGGGCTCCGCGGCGCATCGCCTCCACGGCTCCACCCACGCTGCCCCACGCGGTCATGGTGACGACCGGCAGGGTTTCGTCCAGTTCGCGCAGGTCGCCGAGCAGACCCAGTCCTTCCTTTCCGGAGGTGGTGTCGCGGGTGTAGTTCAAGTCGAGCAGAACCAGGTCGAAATCACCTTTTTCGACCGCGCGCCGGACCGCACCGGGCGACGTGACGGCGGTGGTCTCAAAGCCTTCGCCCTTCAGCAGCAGGCGCACAGCTTCAAGAATATCGCTCTGGTCATCCGCGATCAGGATACGCGCCGGCATGGGTTGCCTGCCTCATTCTTTGTGCTCGATCATGGACTCACGAGAAAGCTTCGTGCCAGGCCACGGCGAGAGGTCGTATCACATGGTAGTCCAGGAGCTTATGGGCCACCACCAATGGAGGGCCAGGACAGCCATCGACCGATAATGGGACGGCCTGTTCCGTTTTCGAACAGACCGGGGCAGGGCGCACGACCTTCCTCGGCGCACATGGGGACGCCGGTGGAGTAGGAGGTGTGCTGGAAGGCGCGCGTCCTCAGCGGGGATCCGCGAAGCGGTAGTAGAGGGCCGGAAGGGGGACGATGCGGGTGCGCGGCGGGCGTTCGTCCACGGGGTCGGGCCGGCGCATGGCCAGAGCCCGGTTGAGGTTGAGTTCGAATCCGGCTGCGTGTCGTTCGAGCGCGTGCCAGTCCACTCCGATCGGAGCCCGCGCGATCAGGGCGAACCCGGCGCGCTGATCGGCGGGGAAGGCGGCGACGCCCCATAGCCCGGCGCCGGCGAAGGCGCGGAGGTCGCCCCCGCCGAGGTACTGTTTGCCGGTGACGGCCAGCGACAGGTCCCGTCCCGAGAAGGTCCCGAGCGCGAATTCCACCGCCCGGTTGTTGGACTCGTATTCGAAGACCAGTGAGATGAAGCTGGTGCCCCCGAGGGTCAGACCGTAGCGGTAGACGGGTGGATCGTCGGCCGCATCGATCGCTTCCGGGGTCGGTGTGGCGGAGGCCGGGTCCGCTGCTGGCACGGTCCGGGTAGCGGAAGGCGTGAACCTCGGGCCGATCGTGGTGACCGGGGACAGGGCCTGCAGCCTTCCGCGCGGAGCCAACGCCAGGCCACCCGCCAGCAACAGAACCGCGAAGGTTCGGATCACGGCAGTCCGGCGCGCAGTCCCGCGTAGAAGCTCCGGCCGGGGCCGGGCTCGTTGTAGCGCCTCCCGAAGGCGTTCACCACCACCGACGCGGTATACAGCGTGTCGAAGATGTTGGTTACGCCCGCCACCGGGGCCACGTCGAGCGCGCCGACGCGAACCGGATCCAGCTCGAAGCGCACGTCAAGAAGCTGGTAGGGGTCGGTTTCGGCCGTGTTGACGTCGTTGACGGTGATGGCCGACACCCGGGTGAGGCGCAGTTCCGCGAACCAGCCCGGCTGGTCCAGCGAAGCGATGGCTTCCGCGCGGTGAGGGGCGAGCCCCGGGATCTGGTTGCCGCCGAAGTCGTTGCCGCGCGCCACGTAGTCGTCGAAGACCGCGTCCGTGTAGCTGTAGGTGGCGCGCAGCGACGCACCTCCGCCCGCCGCCAGGGTGAAGGCCGCCTCGAAGCCCTGATGGCTCGCCGACCCGGCGTTCGCGTAGAAGGTGCGGTCGATGTCGGGCACTTCTATGGGCACCAGCGCGTCGGTGATGCTGGTGGTGAAGACGCTGAACTCGTAGGCGAACCGGTTCCCGGAGACGCCTCGCGCCCCGGCTTCCAGGCTCAGGCTGCGCTGCGGGTTCAGCTCCGGGTTGAAGCCGCCTCGTCCGCTGGGGTCGTTGGCCAGCTCGGTCGTGGTAGGGCTCTCGAAGGAGGTGCCGACGGTCGCGAACAGGCCGACCGACGAGCCGGCCGCGACATGCAGCCCGATCGACGGGCTGATGGCGTCCATCAGGCGGTCGCCCGAGTCGTCGCCGTTGGAGAGGAACGCGTCGTCCACGGAAAAGTTGAGCCGGTCGTAGCGCACGCCTCCGACCAGCCGCGCGCGCTCCCCCAAACTCAGGTTGCCCTGGCCGAAGAACGCGAGGGTGCGGACGTTTTCCAGCTGGTCGAGCCTGAGGTCGGACCGCTCGCCTCCGTCGTTGCCGTGGTTCTGCCGGTCGTCGCGCTGGAGGGCGAGCTCGCCGCCGAGGTTCCAGGTGAACTGTCCCGATTCCCCCGCCTGTCCCCTCAGCGCGCCGCGCGCCCCCGCCGCGGTGCGTTTCAGGTCGATTACCGCGGAGGGGATGGGATTGTCCAGGTTGCGGAACAGGCCCCACGCCGAGATGTCCGCTTCGCCCGCGGCGGCCGGTCCGGTCCAGGCGACCCCGAGCTGCCCCTGGGTGACCTTCTTGTTCGTCTGCTGGAAGATGCTCCCCGTATGCGACCGCCGGTCGCCGATCGCCATCAGCGAATCGTTCAGCGATCCCGGGTTTTCCCCGTCGAGGTTGGCCAGATTCGCGGTCACCACCATCTCGCCCTCTGCGACCGGGGAACGCAGCTGGCCGTTCAGGTGCAGACGGCGCGCGCCTCCGTAGAGCGAGCCGTCGTCCGCGATCGGGTTTCTGCGGAAGCCGTCGTAGTTGAACCGGGAGGCGCTGAGGAGGTATTCCCGGTCACCCGACACTCCGTTGGCGGTGGCCTGGAGCCGGCTCATGCCGTTGCTCCCGAAGATGGTGGAGAAGTCCTGGCGGAAAGGCTGGTCGGCGGCCCGCCGGGTCTCGAAGCGCAGCACCCCGCCCGCCCCGTTTCCGTAGGCGGACGAGCCCGGGCCGCGCAACGCCTCCACCCGTCCGAGGGTGCCCAGGTCGAGGTGGTCGAGGGTCGACTGCCCGTCGGGAAGGGTGGCGGGAATGCCGTCCACCAGCACCGTCACCCCCCGAACCCCGAACTGGGAGCGGGCGCCGAAGCCGCGGATGGAGATGCGCTCGCCCACCGCCGAGTTGTAGCGGTTCTGCACCTGTACGCCGGGAAGACCCTGGAGCGCCTCCTCGATGGAGAGTCCGGCCTTGCCCCGCGTGAGCGCCGATTCGCCGAGCACGGACACGGCGAAGGGAACTTCGCCCAGCAGGATGGGCGTGCGCAGCACCGTCACCTCGATTTCGTCCAGCGGAATCACCGCGGACGAATCGGGTTCCTGGGCCGCGAGTCGCGTGGGGATGTTCGTCAGGGCGAACGACAGAGCGAGGCCTGCGAGCACGAATCCAGGGGCCGGGAACCGTCGGGGAGCCGAGTCGGGCGCGCTCCGGGGCCCGGGCCGCTCAAGGGATTGATGCAGAGGAAGGGTCATCGTCGGGTGGTCGGTTGGGGGAGCCGAGGTGCGTGCAATCCTGCCGTGAGTGCGCGACCTGCAGGTCGCCGGTAATGATACCACTCTGGCATCCAATGCGCCTTGCCGGACCGGCCCCTCACCGCCTTCGGTGCGCGCGCAGATCTATCCAGGGACTACGGGTTCCTGATATACACGGTCATGAACGCGGTCTGGCCCGCCTCCTCCAGGACAAGCGTCTCGGGTTCGGCCACGGCGTCGGCCACCGCCGCTTCGACCACCACGCTGGGCCCCGCCGGCACCCGGCAGAACAGGAAGCGCCCGTCCGTGCCGGTAATTCCTTCGTACTGGCCGTCCCTCTGCTCGAGCCGCACAAGCCCGGCCGCGGGGTCGCCACCGCCGCGCGGGTTGCTACCCTGCGCGATGGTGCCGATGTCCCAGCCGGTCCAGGTTGCGGTGACGAGAGCGCCCTCCACGGGGGCTCCCGTGACGCCGTCCACCACCCGGCCGGCCAGCACGGCGGTGCGGTCCACGGCGTCCACGTCCGCGCAGGCATCGCGCAGCACCTCCCGGCGGGACGGGGTGAGCAGCCGCAACGCGGAGACCTCTCCCCGGCGCACCTCCACCTCGACAGGCTCGGGCGCAAACCCCACCTCCTCGAGCACCGGGTGATGGTAGGCGATGCGGTACACCCCTTCGGTCAGGCCCGTCAGCCGGTAGTTGCCCTCGGGCCCGGTGACGGCGGCGTGATCGGTGCCATCCGCGAAAACCCGCGCACCCTCCAGCGGGCGGGTGTGCAGGGAATCCAGCACCGTCCCTTCGATCGTCCCGGTCTCGGCCTCGACCAGAGTCTCTCCCAGCGGGGTCAGGATGCGCATGACCACGGCGCCGGTCTCGCGGATCCCCGCCAGGAAACGTTCCGGGATGTTGGTGAAGGGATTGGGCCTCATCCCGGGGCGGGGCATGCGGATGTACCACTCGCGCACCACCCAGGTCCCGTTGGGGAGTCCCGCGAACATCACCTTGCCGCCCAGATGCCGCGAACGGAGGTCGGCGTCCAGATCCGCGTAATCGAACTCCAGCCACTGGAGCTCCGAGGACTCCGGCTCCAGCCACATGACGCCCTGGATGTCGATGTGCCCGCGACGTCCGTCCACGGGTTCGAAGGCGAGCCCGATGAGGCCCTCGGTTTCGTCCTCGCCCTCCCGCACGCGCAGGCAATGTGTGTCGAGGAAGGCGTCCGAGAGCATCACGTTGGCGTCGGGGGCGTAGTAGTAGGTGCCGTCCTCCTCCTCCTGCACGAAGCCGTCCGCCATGAGCTCCTCGACGGGGCGCGAGACAAAAGTCTGGCGCTGCATGAGGTCGCTGAAGTTGCGCTGCTCGTTCGTCACGGTGCGGGCGTCGGGGTCGAGGTCCCGCTCGTACTTCATGGTGACGTAGCGGTAGACGGACGTCTCGTCGGTGAAGGCGGCGGCCTCGAGCGCCTTGCGCGCCTCTTCCCACACCCGCGCCACGTCCAGCCCGCCCTGCGGGCGCAGCACGCAGCGGCGCTCGCCCTCCACGGTGATGTTGTCCAATGCGATCGCCTGCACGGGGACCACCATGTCGTGGAAGGCGCCGGCCCCGGGGGCCAGAGCGAGAGGCGGGGAGGTGATGCTGGCGTAGCCGATGCGGTCGGCGCGCAGGGTGTAGGCTCCGGCCTGCGGCGCGCGCAGCGTGAACCTGCCCAGGTCGTCGGTGAGGATGCGTCCGACCTGGGCGCCTTCGCTGTCGACGAGCACGATCATCGCGCCGGCCAGGGGCGTGCCGACCCCCTCTTCCAGCACCCGCCCGCGCACGATCTGCGCGGCGGCCGGGGAGGCGGTGGCGGCCCAGGCCGCGGCCAGCCAGCAAGCCAGTGCGAGCACCGTGCCGGCTGTCTGGCGGCGGGTCACCCGTTCCGGAGCTCGCACGATCGCGGGACGCCTTTTCCTTCCAACCATCACCTGCCCCCTCTTGACTGTGGCGTCCGGCCTCGTGTTACCGCGACCCCGGCCCTCTTCCTATATTGAGTGAGATCGCCGGTTGTTTCGTTGAGCGCAGGAGGTCCGGGATGTTCGGCCTGCCCCATGCATCGCTACACCATAGCGCACCACCTGTCCATTCCGCGAAAGTCGTGGTGGCGAGCCTGGCCCTGATTGCCGCCGTCGCCTCGCCGCTGATGGCGCAGGAGCGCGGCTTCCAGCCCACCGACTACTACCGCATCGTGGGTGTGTCGGAGCCGGCGATGTCGCCGACGGGCGCGTACGTCGCCTTTACGGTCACGCGCGTGATCGAGGAGGAGAACCGGCGCCACCGCGAGGTGTGGCTGCAGCCCCTCGCGGGCGGCAGGCCCGACGGCGAAGCGATCCGCTTTTCCGACCCGACCTCCGAGGCGAGCGGGCCGGCATGGTCGCCGGACGGCCGCCTGCTCTCCTTCCGCTCCAGCCGGGGCGACGACCCGAACCCCATCTGGTTCCTGCGGGTGGACGGGCCGGGTGGCGAGGCATTCCACATCGAGGGCGTCGAGGGAGCGCCGGTGTGGTCGCCGGACGGGCGCAGCATCGCCTTCACCCGGGCCCCGGAGGAGGACGAAGACGATGACGGGGCCGACAACCGGCAGATTGCGCCCGACGCGGTGACCGGAACGCTGGACGCCGAGCGCTTCGACGGTCACGTGATTACCGCCATGCGCTACAAGCGCGACGGCGTGCATCCCCTGCTTCCGCACTACTCGCTGCGCGAAACGACCCAGCTGTTCGTGGTCCCCGCCGAGGGCGGCACCGCGCGGCAGCTCACCGACCTGCAGTTCGATGTGGGCGGGGTCGCCTGGTCGTCGGACGGCCGGCGCATCTTCTTCACCGGCAACGAACGCCAGGACGACGAGCACAACCCCGACAACACGGGCGACATCTGGTCGGTGGCGGTGACGGGCGGGTCGGTTCGCCGGCTCACCACCAACCCGGGCAGCGAGTCGGCGCCGGCGCTCTCGCCGGACGGCGGCTCCATCGCCTACCTGTCGAGCCCGGCGCGCGGCGAGCAGACCGATATCCTGGTGCAGGACGTGGGGCCGGACGGCAGCCTGCGGGGCCTGGCCCTGAACCTCACCGCGGACTGGGACCTGCAGCCGGGCGCGCCCTCCTGGTCGGAGGACGGCGGCCGGATCCGCTTCTCCGCGGGGACCGGAGGCAACTCCCACCTGTTCGCCGTCCCGGCAACCGGGGGCCAGATCGCGCAGGTCACCGCGGGCGACCGGCGGCTGTCGGGCTTCTCGTTCACGTCCGACGACGGCGTGATGGCGTTCACCGCCACCGACCCGGTGACTCCGGCCGAGCTCTACGTGGCGGCCGGCGACGGCTCCACCGAACAGAAAGCGACCGGCTTCAACGACGACTGGCTCTCCGACATTACCCTCATGCCCGCCGAGCGCATCGCCTGGATGATGGAGGACAGCGTCGAGGTCGAAGGCTGGGTGGTGCGGCCGGTGGAAGAAGTCCCCGGAGGCAGCTACCCGATGGTGCTCAAGATCCACGGCGGGCCGCACAGCGCCTACGGCAACACCTTCTTCCCGACCTTCCACGTGCTCTCCGCCGCGGGCTTCTACGTCCTCTACACCAACCCGCGCGGCTCCTCGGGCTACGGGCACGCCTTCCAGTACGCCACCCGCGAGCAATGGGGCATCGTCGACCGCGAGGACTACCTCGCCGGCGTGGACGCCACCCTCGCGGCCTATCCCGCCGTCGATCCGGAGCGGCTGGGCGTCTCCGGAGGGAGCTACGGCGGTTTCATGTCCAACTGGCTGACCGCCACCACCGACCGCTTCGCCGCCTCCGCCTCCAGCCGCTCGATCACCAACTGGGAGAGCTGGTGGGGCACCTCGGACGCCCAGGGGCTCACCGAATACGAGTTCGGCGGAACCCCCTGGGAGGAGCGGGACCTGTACCGGCGCCTGTCGCCCATCTCCTATGTCGAGAACGTGACCGCGCCCACGCTGCTCATCCATTCCGAGCAGGACTGGCGCACGCCGATGCCCGACGCCGAGCAGTGGTTCATGTCGCTCAAGAAGCTGCGCGTGCCGGTGGAGCTGGTGCGCTATCCCCGCTCCAGCCACGGTCTCTCGCGCACGGGCGAGCCGTGGCTGCTGGTGGATCGGCTGGAGCGCATCCGCAGCTGGATGGTGCATTGGCTGATCGACGAAGAGGAGACCGTGACCAGCCAGCGACGGTAGCCTCGGAGGGACATGCGCCAATCCCCGAGGGGCGTGTGCGAGCCCGATGACGGAATGCGCGCTGCGCGAGTCCGGAGTCATGCGCGAATCCGGTAGGCGCATGCGCGAGTCGGGCGTGGGCATGGGTACGGATCCTGCCCGAATCCTCGAGGCGCCGCCCGCGGGCCGGGACGCCGGGACGCGCATCGGAACATCGAGGGATGGGCGCCCCATCCACGGCTTCCGATTCGGCTCCGGATCCCTGCGCGTGAGCCTGCTCGGGGGATGCCACGCCGACGAGCCCGTGGGCCCGGCGCTGCTCGAGAGGCTGTGCGGATGGCTGGGCGGGCTGGCCCCGGACCATCCGATGCTCGCGCGCTTCGAGTGGTGGATCGTGCCGCACGTGAATCCCGACGGGGCTGCGCGCAATCGCGCATGGCAGGCGGGCGGGCTCGACTTCGAACTGGGCGAGTACCTGGCGCACGTCGTGCGCGAGCTCCCCGGGGACGACATCGAGTTCGGGTTTCCCGCGGATCCCGATGACGCGGGCGCCAGGCCCGAGAACCGGGCTGCCGGCCAGTGGTGGACCGGCGCCGGCGGGGCCTTCGACCTGCACGTCTCGCTGCACGGGATGGGGTTCTCGTCGGGACCCTGGTTCCTCATCGATCCTCACTGGGTCGATCGGACCGTATCCCTGCGCGCCCGCTGCGCGGAAGTGGTGCGCGACATGGGATACCGGCTGCACGACGTGGAGCGGGAAGGGGAGAAGGGTTTCGTGCGCATCGCGCCCGGCTTCTGCACGCGCCCGAACCACAACGCCATGCGCGAGCACTTCTTGGGGCTGGGAGATGAGGCCACGGCGGGGCGCTTCCGTCCCAGCTCGATGGAGGCGGTGCGTGCGCTGGGGGGCGACACGCTCACGCTGGTGACGGAGATGCCGCTGTTCATCACGCCGGGGGCCGGGGAGACGCTGGGTCCTCCGGATCCGGTGGCGGCCCGGTGGAAGGTCCGCATCGACGGCTGGAGGGCGGAGCTGGCGGCCGGCCGCGCCTCACCGGCAGAGGTTACCCGCGAGGGCAGCCGGCTCGGCATCCGGCCCATGCCCGTGAAAGACCAGATGAAGCTGCAGTGGACGCTGGTGGAGGCGGGGCTGGAGATCGCCGCCCGGGCGGGCGCGTGATGACGACCGGGACCTTCGAACCCGCGGCCGACATTTTCCGCGAGCGCCGGGCACTGGTGCTCGACGAGCTGGGCGACGCCGTCATGGTGCTTCCGGCTGCGGCGGACGCGTGCCGGCGGGGCGCCGACCCTTCGCCCTACCGCCCGGACTCCGAGTTCTTCTACCTGACCGGCTTCACCGAGCCCGGCAGCGTCCTGGTCCTGCGCGGATTCGCCGAATCGAGCCGCTGCGTGCTCTTCGTCCGGCCGCGCGATGCGACCGCGGAGCTCTGGGGCGGGAAGCGACTCGGCCCCGAGGCTGCCTGCGAACGGCTGGGCGCGGACGCCTGTCATCCTCTGCAGGAACTCGGGCAGGAGCTGGGGACCCTGCTCGAGGGAGCGAGCCACGTCTTCTTCAGGCTGGGGTCGGATCCCTGGGTGGACCGGCTGGTGCGGGGCGCACTGGCGCATGCCCGTACCCGCGGCGCGCGAAAGGGCACGGGGCCGCGCGGAGTCGTCGATCCGGGCGGGATTCTGGACGAGATGCGGCTCCGCAAGGACGCCGGGGAGGTGGAGTCGCTGCGGAACGCGGCCGCGCTGACGGTTGCCGGTCACCGGGCGCTCGCCGGGGAGCTTCGACCCGGGGTGGGGGAGTGGGAGCTGCAGGCGGCCGTCGAGGCGGTGTTCCGCCGGCACGGCGGTTCGACGCCGGCCTATCCGTCCATCGTCGCGTCGGGCGCCAACGCCTGTGTGCTGCACTACGCGGAGAACCGGCGCCGGGCGCGGTCGGGCGAACTGGTGCTGGTGGACGCGGCCGCCGAGCTCGGCCACTACTGCGCCGACGTGACCCGCACCTACCCGGTGGACGGGCGCTTCACCCCGGAGCAGCTGGCCGTCTACGAGATCGTGGACCAGGCCCGCGCGGTCGCGGTCGCGGCCGCGGCGCCGGGGGTGTCGGTGGGCTCGGTGCACGGGGCCGCGTGCGCCGTGCTGGCCGACGGCCTGGCCTCGCTCGGCGTCCTGGCCAGGCCCGGAGGCGTGGCGGAGGAAAGCGCGGCGCTCCGCCGGTTCTTCCCGCACCAGACCTCCCATTGGCTCGGGCTCGACACCCACGACGTCGGCGACTACACCGTCGACGGCAGGTCCCGGCCACTCGGGGAGGGGATGGTGCTCACGGTCGAGCCGGGCCTCTACTTCCACGAGGACGCCGAGGGATCCGCGGCCCGTTTCGCCGGAATCGGCATCCGCATCGAGGACGACGTGCTGGTTACCGCCTCGGGGGTGGAGAACCTCACCGCGGAGCTGCCCACGGAAGCGGGCGTCGTGGAGGGGCTGGCGGGGGGGCGATGAATCAGGTTCGTACCGGCTCCTGCAGGCCGTCAGCCCACCCCGCGTCCTTAACCCTAACGTAACGTCAGGGTTAGTGGAGACGAGACGGAAGGTGCACGACAGCGGACTGCTGGCGCGCCTGCGCGCGCCCGGGCCGACCATCACGGTCGAGCTGCGGCCGCCCCGCAGCGGGCTTTCCTACGCGGCAGGGATGGATGCCTGGATCGACATGTACCACACGCTGGAGCGTCTGGCGCGCGACGACCGCTACATCTTCCTCACCGACAACGCCGTCGATGCCGCCGAGGAGGAGAGCCTCGGCCACGTCGCCGCCAACCTGGCGCGCGGGGTGCCGGCGTCGCGCATCATCCCCTTCCTCACCGCCAAGCACTCGCTCGACTACTGCATGATGTTCGCCCGGCGCGCGGTCTCCAGCGGCTGCGAGGCGCTCGCCGTGGTGGGAGGCGACACGACCGGCCCGCCGCCGCGCTGCGTCGAGCACGGATACCAGCTGCGCGACCTCATCCGCTGCGAGTTCCCGTCCCTCACGCTGGGGGGATGGGCCAACCCGCACGCGGATCCGGCCGTTCAGGTCGACTACATCGCGCGCGGCGACTTCGAGGCCGACTTCTTCCTGACCCAGATCGTGTCGCACCACTCCCTGCCCGCGGTGGAGCAATTCCTGGAAGAGCTGGACCGCCGGGGCGTCGCCACCCCGCCCATCTTCGGCGTCTTCTTCTACCGCAGCGCGAACCCGGGGACGCTGCATCGACTGAGCCGGTTTCTCCCGATCCCCGCGCAGCAGATCACCCGCGAGTTCGCGGCGGGGGTAAGCGCCGCGGAGATCTGCGCGCGCAGCATCCGGGCGCTGCAGGCAGCCGGGGCGCGCAACATCTACCTGGCGAATCTGGGATTCGGGAGCGTGGACCGGCGGTATCGCGCGATCGTGCGCGCGCTGGAGGGGATGGGAGGGTGAGAGGGCGCGCGTAATACAGGCTGTTTGCGCATCGCGCAGACGACTTCAGGTGCTTCCGCCGTCGTCTGAGGATGGGACGTTCCTGTCCATTCGGCTGGCTGGATGATCGGCCACCCGTGTGTCCGCCGCTAGGACGCCGGAGGCTGCGGATCGTCTCCGTCCGACTCGTTCGACCGAAGCCCTCCCCCCCGGGAAGGCGCCAGCAGGTCCTTTCCGGTGCGTACCAGGGCGGAGGGCGGGGCGCTCCCGATCAGGATCAGGGGCTTCCTGGATCCCACGGCGACCGAGTGCGGGATGCCGCGCAGGCTCCGCCGGCCGTTGGCTTCGGTGCGCATGCCCATGACGATGAGGTCGGAGGCGCGGGCATGCTGGATGATGGTGTCCTCCGGGTACGCGGCGGTTTCAACGATCACCTCGTAGGGACCCGCGGCCTCGTCGCGCACCATTCTGTGGATCTCGCGCTCGAAACGGCGGCGTTCCTCCTTCGACGCCGAAGGAAGCATCGTGGACAGATAGGTGATGGATCGTCCCCGGGTACGCGCCAGGCTGGCGAGCAGGCGGACCCTCGGGCGGCTGTGGCCTCGATGTCCTCCGAGGGGGACCAGGACCCTTTCGACTTCGTCCATGCACCAGCCCGAAGGAGTGCGCGCGACCACCACGTCGCAGCCGATTCCCGCAATGCGCCGCTCCAGCGCGGACTCGACCAGCGGATCGGAGAGGTTGGGCAGCCCCAGCAGCACGGTTTCGCAACGGTGTTCCTCCGCGACCCGCGCGATCTCGGTCCAGGGGTCGGGGGCGATCGTGAAGAGGATTTCCGCGATCAGCGAGTGCTCCAGGCTGTGCACCATCGATTTGCCGAGCACGGCCTGTGCGTCGATGACCCGCGATTCCGGCGCGGACGCCGTGTCCGGCGGCGAGAGAACCGTGAGCAGCAGGACGCGGCCCGAGCCCGGCGTGCGCAAGGTGCCCGCGATGTCCACCAGGCTCGCTGCGTTGGCGGGGTTGGCGATGGGGGCCAGCACCAGAGGGCTCCGGCCCCGGAGCAGGGTGAGATGGGGATGGGTGGCTTCCGCGGACACGTCGGTGAGGCGCGCGGCCGGGGCCAGCAACGTGAGGTAGAGCGCCGTGCCGATGGCGATCCAGGTCATCACGATGCTGCCGGCGAAGGGGACGGCGAAGATCTGGAACGCTGCCAGCGATACGCAGAACAGCCCGCCCGCGATGGGCAGGAAGGGGACGCGCCCTGAGGCCGAGCGGTACTCCATCAGCACCGCCGCGACGTGCACCATGGCGAAGGAGATGAGGAAGATGAGGCTCGAGGCGGCGCCGGCGGCGGGCACCTCGCCGACGGCGAGCGCGATCACCGCCACCACCGTGCCCGTGACCACGACCGCCGTCGCCGGCGTGCCGCTCGACCCGCGCATGCGGGCCAGCCGGCGGGGAAGGGTGCGGTCGCGGGCCATCGCGAAGGCCACCCGCGACGCGCCCAGCAGGTTGGCCTGGAGCGCCGAGAGCATCGAGAGGATGCCCGCGCCGATGACCAGCCAGTACCCCGCCACCCCCATGTACTCCTCGACGGCGGCCGCCACCAGTCCCTCCGGGTTGGCCGCCGCCACCGCCGCCACCCCGCCCGCCCCCGCCGGTGTCCCCACCGTGGCGAACAGGAAGAGCATGGGCAGGTAGAGCGCGAGCGCGATGCCGAGCGAGAGGTACATGGCGCGCGGGAGGGTCCGCTGGGGATCGCGCACCTCCCCCCCCACCGCGGCGATCAGGTCGAACCCCTGGAGCGCGATGAAGGTGTAGCCCATCGCCCGCACCACCCCGCCCGCTCCCTCGGTGAGGAACGGGTTCAGCCGGTCGGCGAGCTCACCCGGCGACCCGGTGGCCCACGCCCACGCCCCGCCGGCGATGACCACGGCGAACACCACCACCTTGCCGATGGTCTCCGCGGTGCCGCCCCCCGCCGCGCGCCGGACCAGCGCCAGCATGTAGGCGCCGATGGCGATCGCGGCCGCGGCCAGGCGCGCGGCGTCGCTGCCCACCCGGGTGTCGGCCAGCTGCGGCAGGGCGCGCAGCAGCCCCTCCATGAAGAACGCCGCGAACCCGAGCGCGTAGAGCACCCCGGCCACGATCGAGGCGAACCACACCACCCAGCCGACCACGAAGGCGAGTTCGATGGAGAAGACGTTCTTGGCGTAGGTGTAGGTGCCGCCGGACTCGGGGAAGCGACGGGCCAGGCGGGCGAAGCTGGCCGCGGTCAGGAGGGCGATGCCGCCGTTCAGGGCGAAGGCGACCATGGCGCCCGGCCCGGCGACCGTGAAGGCGGTGCCGGCGAGCGCGAGGATCCCGCCGCCCACGATGGCGCCCACCCCCAGGACGGTGGCGCCGAACAACCCCATGTGCCGTTCCTGTACCTGCACCGCGTCCTCCGTGATGCAAACCGTCCCGGATGGTTCCGGGCCGGTCGGCCTCGTCAATCCCGTCCGTCGCGCGTCCCCGCCGCGCGTCCGATTCAGGCATCTAGCCGCCCGGCCCGCGCTCTGGCAAGTCGGCGGGGCGGCCCGATGACTCCGGGGACCGCTGTGAATGGGTCTCCGTCTACCCCCGCTGCACCTCGAGTGAGCCGAGCAGTTCGGACGCCCGGCTCAGGTCGTCGTCGGGGAGGCGTATGCGCACCCCGCGCACCAGGTGCCGCACGCCGGCGAACATCTCCCCCGCGATCGCCAGTCCCTCCGCGCGGGCGTGCGTCGGGCTCTTCCGCTCGGCCGCCCGCATCCGTCGCACGATCCGCTCCGGTACTTCCACCCCCGGCACCTCGTTGGCCATGAACTCGGCGTCGCGCAGGGAGGCGAGGGGGAACAGGGTCGCGATCACAGGGACGCGGGTGCCGGCGCGCGCCAGGAACCCCTCCAGGCGCCGGGGGTCGAACAGCGGCCGCGTGACCGCGAAGTCCGCCCCCGCGTCCACTTTCCACGCGAAGCGGCTGAGCTCGAGCGCCTGGTCGACCGCCGCCTGGTCGAGCCCGACTCCCGCCACCAGCTCGGTGGGCGCGCCGATGTCGTTGCCGCCCGCGTCCAGGCCGCGGTTCAGGCGCTGCACCACGTTCACCAGACCGATCGAGTCGATGTCGGAGATCGCCGTGGAGTCGGCGTAGGGTCCCAGGCTGGTGGACTCGCCGCTCACGATCACGAGGTTGCGGATGCCGGCGGCCGACGCCCCCAGGAGGTCGCGGATCATGCCGTGCATGTCGCGGTCGCGGCAGACGTAGCGCACGAGCGGTTCGATCCCCGCGCGGGCGCCGAGCAGCATGGCCGTGGTCAGGGCGTCCATGTGCGCCTGTCCGCGGGTGCCGCCGACCACGAAGACCGCGTCCACCCCGTCACGGGCCAGCGCGCGTGCCCTGCGGGTGGTCTCCTCCATGCGCCATCCGCGCGGGGCGGCGATCTGCACGGTGGTGACGAACTGCCCGGCGGCGAGCTTCCTCCCCCACGCCGAGCGCCCGGCGAGCGGCACCCCGGACCGGCCCGGCAGTTCGGCGGGCTCGGCGCGCGCGGTCGCCCGCACCCGCCCCGGCTGCACGCTGGCCACGTGGTCGCGGATCTTGCGCACGTGGGCGGGCGTGGTGCCGCAACATCCTCCCACGAAGCGCGCGCCCGCGGCGATCAGGCGGCGGGCGTACTGGCCCATGTACTCCGGGCTGGCCATATAGATCTGGCGGTTCTCGACCACCCGCGGCAGTCCGGCGTTGGGCTGCGCGGAGGCGGGCAGCCCGGAACTCGCGGCCAGGCGCTCCACCGCGTCCAGCATGATCGCCGGCCCCACCGAGCAGTTTATTCCGGCCACCTCCACCCCCCACGCGGCCATCGCGGCTCCCGCCGCCTCCATGGTGGTGCCCCCCGGCGTGGCGCCGTTCTCGCCGATGGTGACCTGCGCCAGCACCGGCAGGTCGGTGAGCGAGCGCACTGCCCGGAAGGCCGCCTCCAGCTCACTCAGGTCGCTGAAGGTCTCCAGGCAGAACCCGTCCACCCCGCCCTCCAGCAGCCCCCGCACCTGCCGCCGGAAGAAGTCCACGGCCTCCTCGAAGGACGTTGCCCCCCACGGCTCGATGCGGATGCCCAGCGGGCCCACCGCGCCCGCCACGCTGGCCCGCCCCGCGGCCGCCTCGCGCGCCAGCTCCGCTCCCGCCCGGTTGATGGCTTCGGTGCGCCGGTCCAGGCCGAAGCCGGACAGCTTCACCGGATTGGCGCCGAAGGTGTTGGTCTCGAGGACTTCGGCCCCGGCGTGCACGTACTCCTCGTGCACCTCCCGCACCATGTCCGGCTGCTCGACGTTGAGCTCGTCGTAGCAGACGTTCACGAAGATGCCCCGTCCGTAGAGCATCGTGCCCATCGCGCCGTCCGCGACATGGGCGCGCCCGTCGGCGATGAGGTGGCGCAGCGTCACGCTCACGGGTCGTAGGCCAGGTTGGGGGCCAGCCACCGTTCCGCCTCCCGCGTCTCGATCCCGCGCCGGCGCGCGTAGTCCTCCACCTGGTCGCGCCCCACGCGGCCCACCCCGAAGTAGTGCGTCCGCGGGTGCGCGAAGTACCACCCGGCCACACTCGCCGCCGGGGTCATCGCGCAGCTCTCCGTCAGCCGGATGCCGGCGCGCGCGGTGACGTCCAGGAGCTCGAAGATGGTGCGCTTGCCGGTGTGATCGGGGCAGGCGGGATACCCCGGCGCGGGGCGGATGCCCGCATACGATTCCGCAATCAGCGCGTCGGCGTCCAGGTCCTCCTCCGGCGCGTATCCCCAGATCTCCCTTCGCACCCGCTCGTGCAGCCGCTCCGCGAAGGCCTCGGCGAGCCGGTCGGCCAGGGCCTTGGCCAGGATGCTGGAATAGTCGTCGTGCTCGCGCTCGAAGCGGCGGCAGAGCGCCTCCAGGCCGGTCCCGGCAGTAACCGCGAAGGCCCCGAGATAGTCCGCGATCCCGGTCTCGCGCGGCGCCACGAAGTCGCTCAGGCACGAGTTCGTACGCCCCGCCTTCTTCTCGAACTGCTGGCGCACCCCGTGCGCGACCGCCAGCGTCTCGCTCCGCCCTTCATCCGCGTAGATCTCCACGTCATCGCCCGCGGCATTGGCGGGGAAGACGCCCGCCACCCCGCTCGCCTCCAGCAGGCCCTCCCGCACGATCTCGTCGAGCAGCGCGCAGGCGTCCCGATGGAGCACCCGCGCCTGCTCGCCCACCACGGGATCATCCAGGATCCCCGGGAACCTGCCGGCCATCTCCCAGGCGTGGAAGAAGGGCGTCCAGTCGATGTAGCGGATCAGCTCGTCGAGAGCGAAGGGGGAGAACGCGCGGATCCCGAGCGTCCGCGGGGGTACCGGCGGCTCCGAGGCCCAGTCGATGACGAGCCTCCTCTCGCGGGCCTTCTCCAGCGGCAGAATGCGGGCCCGGGCCTGCTTGCCGGCGTGCCTGGCGCGCAACTCGGCATAGTTGGCGCGGGTGCGTTTCAGGAATGCGGGCGCCTCGCGCTCGTTCAACAGCCGGCTCATGACGCCCACCGCGCGCGACGCGTCATGCACATGCACCGCGGGTCCCGAGTAGCGGGGCTCGATCTTGACCGCCGTGTGCGTGCGCGAGGTGGTCGCGCCCCCGATCAGCAGCGGCAGACGGAAATCGAGCCGCTCCATCTCCGAAGCCACGTGCACCATCTCGTCGAGCGACGGCGTGATGAGCCCCGAGAGCCCGATGACGTCCGCTCCCTCTCGTCGCGCGGTCTCCAGGATGAGCTCCGCCGGCACCATCACCCCGAGGTCCACCACCTCGTAGTTGTTACACTGGAGGACCACCCCGACGATGTTCTTGCCGATGTCGTGCACGTCGCCCTTGACGGTGGCCATCACGACCAGCCCGGCGTTGCGCGCCTTCCCGTTGCCGGCCTTCTCGGCCTCCAGGAAGGGGACCAGGTGCGCCACCGCCTTCTTCATCACGCGCGCGCTCTTCACCACCTGCGGCAGGAACATGCGTCCGGCGCCGAAGAGGTCGCCCACCTGGTTCATGCCGTCCATCAGCGGGCCTTCGATCACGTCCAGCGCCCGCTCGCGCACCTGCCGGGCCTCCTCGGTGTCGTCGACGATGTGCTCGGAGATGCCTTTCACCAGCGCGTACGCCAGCCGCTGCTCGACCGGTTCCTCGCGCCACCCGTCGTCGGCCGCGCTCGTTCGCTGCGCCGCCCCCCGGTACCCGGCCGCCAGCGCGATCAGGCGTTCGGTGGCCGCGGAGTCGCGCGCCAGGATCACGTCCTCGACGGGCTCCAGCAGTTCGGCGGGGATCTGGTCGTAGACCGGCAGCGCCCCCGCGTTCACGATCCCCATGTCCATCCCCGCCTGGATGGCGTGGTAGAGGAACACCGAATGCATGGCGTCGCGCACGGCGTCCGAGCCGCGGAAGGAGAACGAGAGGTTGCTCACCCCTCCGCTCACCTTGCAGCCGGGGAGTTCGCGCTTGATGGTGCGGCACGCCTCGATGAAGGCGACGGCGTAGCGGTCGTGTTCCTCGATGCCGGTGGCCACCGCAAAGATGTTCGGATCGAAGATGATGTCCTCGGGCGGGAAGCCGATCTCTTCCGTGAGGATGCGATAGGCGCGCCGGCAGATCCCGACCTTGCGCTCGAGGGTGTCGGCCTGCCCCTCCTCGTCGAAGGCCATCACGATCACGGCGGCGCCGTAGCGGCGCACCATGCGCGCCTGCTCACGGAACTCCTCCTCGCCCTCCTTCAGGGAGATGGAGTTGACGATGCCCTTGCCCTGCACGCACTTGAGCCCGGCTTCGAGGATGCTCCATTTCGAGGAATCGACGACGATCGGTACCCGCGAGATGTCCGGTTCGGAGGCGATCAGAGAGAGGAAGCGCACCATCGCCGCCTCCGAGTCCAGCAGCCCCTCGTCCATGTTCACGTCGATGAGCTGAGCCCCGTTCTCGACCTGCTGGCGCGCCACCTCGAGCCCGGCTTCGAGATCGCCTTCCTTGATGAGCCTGCGGAAGCGCGCCGAGCCGGTGACGTTGGTGCGCTCGCCGATGTTGGCGAAGAGCGAGTCGGGGCCCAGGTTGAGCGGCTCGAGCCCCGAGAGGCGGGTGCGGCGCTCGATGGCCGGCGGGCGGCGTGGAGGGATGCCGGCCACCGCCTCGGCGATGGCCTCGATGTGCGCCGACGTGGTGCCGCAGCACCCGCCCACGATGTTCAGGAAGCCCGCGCGCGCGAACTCGCCGAGTTGGGCGGCCATCGATTCGGGGGTCTCGTCGTACTCGCCGAGCTCGTTGGGCAGTCCGGCGTTGGGATGGCAGCTCACCGGGAGGTCGGCGCGGGTGGCGAGCTCCTCCACGTGCGGGCGCAGCGCGGCGGCGCCGAGCGCGCAGTTGAGGCCGATGGCGAACAGGTCGGCGTGGCGGACGGAGTTCAGGAACGCCTCCACCGTCTGCCCCGAGAGGGTGCGGCCGCTCGCGTCCACCACGGTGCCCGACACCATGACCGGGACGTCCAGCCCGCGCCGGTCGAGGAGCGAGCGGATCGCGAACAGCGCCGCCTTGGCGTTCAGCGTGTCGAAGACGGTCTCGACCATGAGCATGTCGACATCGCCGTCCAGGAGCCCGCGCGCCTGCTCGTCGTAGGCCTCCGCGAGCCGGTCGAAGGTGATGTTGCGGAACGCCGGATCGTTCACCTCGGGGGAGAGGGAAGCGGTGCGGTTGGTGGGCCCCAGGATGCCCGCCACGAAGCGCGGCCTGGAGGCGTCGCGCGCGGTGAAGGCGTCCGCCGCGGCCCGGGCGAGGTGCGCGGACTCCAGGTTGATGTCGTAGACGGCGGCCTCGAGGCCGTAGTCCGCCATCGCGATCGAGGTGGCGTTGAAGGTGTTGGTCTCGACGATATCCGCCCCGGCGGCCAGGTATCCCTCGTGGATCTCGCGGATGACCCCGGGCCGAGTCAGCGAAAGCAGGTCGTTGGCGCCCTTGAGCGGGCTGGAATGGTCCGCAAAGCGTTCGCCGCGGAAGTCCTCCTCGCCCAGCCGGTACCCCTGGATCATCGTGCCCATGGCCCCGTCGAGAACCAGGATGCGGTCCTTCAGGGCATCACTCAGCGCGGCCGCACGCCGGGAGCGCGCGGACGAGCGGATGCCGGGGACGGATGCGGAGGTGGTCATTGCGTCAGTATACTAACCGGAGGCGCGTCCGGTCCGAACAGCCGGGAAGCGTCCGGCCGTCAGGAACTTTCGGGTTCCGCGGCCGTTACTCCGGACAGGCATACCGTTGCGCCGAGCAGGCTGCCGTTGCACCGGGAAGCCCGTCGGCGCGCGGGAACGACCGCCGTTGCGCCGGGAACGATGTTGCAACCCCGGGAAGGCTCATGGAAACCGTCCGCATCCCCAATCAGGCGACCTACTCGCCCATCTCGCTGACCGACCTGATGGTCGCGGCGCCGCTCGCTTCGCGCATCCTGCTCGGCGCGACGCCTCCCGGCCGCGCACTCCAGGCCGTGGCCCTGGGCGCCTACGCGGGCAGCGTGGCGGTCGACTGGTTCGCCCGGCGCAACGTGCGTGCGATCGACTTCCTGGACACCTTCGGCGCAGACGTGCACAAGCTCACGCCGATGTCCGTGGCCGAGCGCGACGGAGAGGTCCGCTGGCTGGTCGAGCTCGTGAGCGAAGAATACACCCCCGAGCGTATCCCGCGCGCGGAACTCGCCCGCCTGGTCAACCGGCACCTGACCGACTTCATCGCCGACATCACCGGCCAGCGGGTCGAAACCAGCTCGGAAATACGTCAGTTCACCCTCGCCGGCCTCGTCTTCCCCTTCGCTCTCGGCACCTGCGACATCTTCTCCGGAGACGTGTCCATCCTGCGGGACGCGGGGGTCTTCGAGCCGCACATCATCGCGCACGAGTTCTCGCACCGGAAGGGATACCTGAAGGAACTGCACGCGCAGGCGCTGGGCTACCTGTCGATGGTCGGCTCGGGCGAGCCGGTGCTGGTGCAGTCGGCGCGCTGCGAGCGGCTCCACCGCAACCTCTGGGTGCTGGCCGACCGCGATCCGGGGCGGTACCGGACCATGGTCGAGGAGGGCGGGCTGCGGCAGGAGCTGCGGGACGACTTCCTGGCGCTGCATCCCGAGGATGGCCCCGCCCAGGGCACGTTGGCGAATCTGATGCGCCGCCTCTACGACGAGCGCATGAAGCTCACCGGCCAGAACGGACTGTCGGACTACGACGAAGGCTTCACGAACTTCCTGCACGCGAGCAGCATCGATTCATCGAGCTGATGGCCGGCGCCCCTCCGTCAGCCTCCCACCCTCCACCCAGACCTCGGCCCCCACGGTCACGGTCGCGTCCGGGAAGAAGTTCCAGCGCACGTAGCCGCCCCCGACCGACCCGCCCAGCTCGGTGTTGTCGCCCAGCGACAGCCTCACCACGGCGTCCCCGTAGCCGTAGTACGGGATCCACGCCTCGCCCTCGGGCATCGCGAGCAGTGGGTTGAACCCCACTCCCAGCTCGCGGAAGATCCGGCCTGCCTCCCCGGCTTCTTCGATCTCGCGCAACACGCCGTCACGCCCGGCGTCGGCCTCCACCTCCACCACACGGCCTCCCTCGAAGTGCAGCACCACCCCCTCCGCGCGTTCACCGCCCCACTGCGCGGGCGGGAAGGCGATCCGTCCCACGACCGACTCCAGCACCGGCAGGACCCTTGCCGCTCCCGCCGGCAGCTCCACCTCGCGATCGATCAGGTTGCGCGCAAGGTCCGCGCGCGCAGCCGACGCATCCCCATCCTGGCGCGTCACCGGTCCGTCGTCCACGAGGAAGGTGAGGTCGGTCCCGGCAGGCGTCGTCACCCGCACCGGCCCGCTCTTCAGCGCCGTCTCGAAGGCCGCGAGCGTGTCGGCGAGGGCGGCGTAGTCGGTGTCCAGCACCGCGGTCTGGTAGAGGCGATCCACCCGGTCGTCGACGGCAAGCTCTTCCATCTCGAACGAGGTGGCGCCAGCCCAGTGGAAGTGAACGGTCCGTCCCCGGCCGCCCCGCAGCACGTCCTGCAGCGCGCGGTACACGTCGTTGTCCAGCGATGGGTCCGCGGCGGCGCCCGGGAGCTTGACCGCGACATCCACCGTGGCGAGCGGCTCCGACCACCCCTCCGGCGCGGTGCCCAGAGAAGCCGCGAACTGCGCGGGCCCACCTGCGTCCGCGTCCGCCCCCGCCCCTGGCTCACCCGCCCGGAGCACCGCACCACGCACATCCACCGCACCCAGATCCACCCCGCCGGCCGCCCTGACGCCCGCGCGCAGCAGCGGCACGATCGCGTCCCAGCGGCTGCCGCCCTCCCCGACCAGCAGGACTCGTTCACCGGGCTGCAGGTCCATCCGCGCGAGGAGGTTCGCCGATAGGGCTTCGAAGTCGAGGATCTCGCGGGCGCCGGCGCCCCCGCCGCCCTCCGGAGCGCACGCCGACAGCGCGGGGATCAGGAACATCGCCATCGTCATGTCTGCTCTGCGAAGTGTCATCTTGTCTGCATTCCTTGTCCTTGGGGCCGGGTCTTCGTGGATCCGGAACCCGCATCTCCGCCCAGGATTACGGGATGGATAATGCGGCGACGCGCATGCGCCGAAAAGGGAAGCCCGACTGTGCCCTCGAGCGATCATCCAGGGCAAGCGTGGGCCGGACCGGGCCAGTGCGCGGCAACGTACCTTTGCGCACAGGCGTCCGGGTGCGGCGGAAGCCACCGTTGGCGTTCTGGCGGAGACGCTGCCGCCGCGCGAAGTTCTCACCGTGCAGATCGTGCGGTCCATCATCGAGAGGGGAATCGAATGTTGGGGCGCACGAGTGACCGGCGGGACGCGGAGGGAACAGGCAAATGAAATGCAGCAGCAGGATACTTGGCTTGGCGTTCGTCCTGGCGGTGGTGCTCGGGGGCTGTGCGACGACTCCAGCGCCCGAGGACACGACCACCTGGCTGGTCGAGAAGGCCGTGGCGGTAAGCCCTGCGGATGCGGGTCGGATCCGGGCGCAGCATGGACCGACCCTCGCCAGGCTGAGTGCGCAGGCGGCCGCCCAGGACATGGTCATCGCATATCAGTATGGCGGTCATACGCTCGTCCGGATTCATCCCGATGGGCGCTACATCCTGGGCAGAGGTGCAACCGACCCGGTGTACGTCAGGGAGCCCGCTACCGTCACCCTCCCCGCCCCCTGGGACACGGTCGGGACCTTCTCCATCGTCGGGTACGACCCCGAGACCGGGGAGGTCGGGGTCGCCGTCCAGTCGCGGGTGTTCAGCGTGGGCAACGGCGTCATCTGGGGAGAGGCCGGGGTGGGGGTGGTCGCCACCCAGGCCGTGGTCGACGTGAGCTACGGGCCGCAGGCGCTCGCGCTCCTGCGCGAAGGCCACTCGCCCGCCGAGGTGGTGGAGCGCGTCCTGGCCGCCGACCCGAATCCCGACCCGGAACGGTGGAGCATCGAGGGCCGCCAGTTCTCGGTCATGAACGCGCGCGGCGAAGTGGCGACTCACACCGGCCCGCGCGCCAGCGACTGGGCGGGGCACCGCATCGGCCGCTACACCTCCGCGCAGGGCAACATCCTCGCCGGCCCGGCGGTGGTCGAAGACATGGTGACCGCCTTCGAGAACACCTCCGGCCACCTGTCCCAGCGGCTGGTGGCGGCCCTCGAGGCCGGTCAGGCGGCTGGCGGGGACACCCGCGGGATGCAATCCGCCGCCATGCTGATCGTCAAGGAGGACGGCGGCGTCTGGCTCAACAACGACGTGGTGCTGCGCCTCCAGGTCGACGACCAGGAAGAGCCCATCGCGGAGCTGCGCCGCCTGGTGGAGATGGCGGCCGAGCGGCGCGCGCGGAGGAGGCGGTAGTTGGGCGCGATGCGGGAAGACCAGCTCTCGAATTGGCTCGAGCGATTCGGTCGCTGGAGGAGGTCTCGGCCCGGGTCAAGCCGGCGCGCATAGTACTACGGGACGACAGCCCATGATACTATCGCGCACGAAGCCTGCCCCCATGCCCCGCCGCGGCCACTACGCGCCCGCTCGCTCGATCATCGCCGCGACCTCCCGCATGCGCGTGGCCAGATCCCGCACCGCCGCCACGTACACCCGCTCCCATCCCGGAATGTCGGCCCGGTCGTCGGTCTCCAGCTCGTAGCGCAGCCCCGGCAGCATCCACGACGCGTACCCGCTGAAGGGGTCGGGCGAGACGTAGATCGAACGGCTCCACGGCCGCCCCTGGAGCCCGCGGTCGTTCAGCCACGCCTTCTCCAACCCGATCAGCGCCCGATTCACGGCCTCGGCGGTGGCCGGGTCGACGTCCCCCGACGCGATCCAGAGGTCGCGCGCGGCCACGAGTTCGGCGGCGGCCTCGTCCAGCTCGCGGGTCGACTCCGCAAGGGCGGAGAAGTCCACGCGCAGTCCACGCGCCCCGGCCACGTCGTACAGGGTGCCCAGGTGGGTGCGCGTGTCGGAGGCGTAGCGGGCCACGTCGTACGGGAGCACGTCGGCGTTGGCGAAGCGCAGCGCGAGGATGCCGTCGGCGCGCGCGATCATCGGTCCGTAGACGAAGGCGGTGTCTCCGAACTGCTCGTACCAGGCAAAGTTGTCGTAGTTGGAGTGGTAGACTCCGCCGGGATTACCCGACGAGAGTGCCCCTGACGGCACGCCGGCGTGCGTGTAGAAGCCCACGTGATCCGACCCGCCGCCCAGGTTGCCCATCGCCGGCTCCTCCGTCCCGGCCGCGGTGCTCTCCAGCCACTGGTCGAGGATGGTGCCGTCCGCGCCCGGATAGGCCACGCGGCCCACCGCCTCGATAATCGGTCCCTTGAGCGAGGGCGACGAGGACGCACCGAACTGCGCGCCCGACACCGCCGCGTCGGCGTTGATGTACGCGATCGCGTTCGCCTCGAGTTCCTCGCGGAAGTGCTCCACCCACTCGGTCGAGCCGATGATGCCGTACTCCTCCGCGTCCCAGTGCGCGATCATGATCGAGCGCCGGGGCCGGCACGCCTCGTCCCGGGCCAGTTCGCCGAGCGCCTCCGCCAGGGTGAGCAGCATGGCGGTGCCGCCGTTGGGATCGATCGCGCCGAATCCCCAGGGGTCGTAATGCGCGCCCAGAATGAACCACTCGTCGGGGAACTCACTCCCGCGCAGCGTGCCGACCACGTTGGTCGCGCGGGTCAGCCTGCGGGGCTGGTTGACGCGCACGCGCACGGTGAGATCCGGTCCTCCGGTCACGCGGTAGTCCAGCTCCATCGCGGCGCTCCACCCGGGTGGGGTGCCGCGGCCGGTCATGCGCGACAGGATCCGGGTCGCCGCCTCGTAGCCGACGGGGAGCACGGGGATGGTGTGCAGCGGCACCTCCGACGGGTCGAGGCGCTCCACCTGGATGTCGCCGTCCAGGGGCAGCGCCGGAACGAAGGGGGTGAGCGGGTCGCCCGTCCAGGGAAGGGTAAGCACCGAACCTCGCTGGATGGTCTGCCCGTTCATCATCGGGCCGTCCGGATACGCGTCGAGACCGGAAAAGCCGGGGTCGTTGAACATGATCACGCCCACCGCCCCCCGCTCTTCGGCGAACTTCACCTTGTAGCCGCGGAAGTTCCCGCCGTAGCGTGCGATGACGACCTTGCCGGCCACCGACACGCCCATGGAGTCGAGCGCAAGGTAGTCCTCGCGCCGCCCGTAGTTGGCATAGACCACCTCGGCCGTCACGTCGCCGGAGCCCGAGTAGGCATTCCACCCGTTGAGGAGGTCGGGGTGGCCCGAGAAGCGGTCCGCAGGGAGCGCGGGTTCGCGGTTCGAGAGCTGCATGGACACGGGGGTGACGATATGCACCTCCACGTCGTCGGTGAGCTCGGGCAGGTACACGTCGTACGGGTGGCGCTCGACTGCCAGGCCCGCGCGCTCCATTGCCTGCGCCAGGTACTCGCCGACGCGCTGCTGCGCCTCCGAGCCGGCGGGATGCGGGTTCGCGGTGATGGTGCGCAGATGCTCGCGGAACGAGTCGCTGCCCGGCAGCTCCAGAAAGCGTGCCTCGCACACGAGCTGCCGGGAGGCCCGGGCCTCCGTGAAGCCGGTGGCGGAGGGCTCCTGGGACGGGGCGGGCGTGGCCGAGACGAGCACGGCCGCGAACATCAGCGCGGCCGGCGCGTGGGGAGCGATGGGGCGGGGGACGGTGGAGTGGCTGGGATGGCGCATGGGCGTCCGGGTTCGAGGGTGGCGGATGCGGCGGGAGGGAAGGACGGCGCGCGCGAGGGCTCGTTGCCGTACGTCCCGCCCGCAAAGTGCATCAACCCGCGGGGGCGCCGCCACCTCCGGAGCCGCGGGACGCGCCCACGATACCCTCCGCCTTCTTCGCCACGGCTTTCGGCACCTCGGTCGGGGTCGCGCCGCCCAGCAGCTGTTCGGCGAAGTCGAGGCGCTCCTCCACGGACCCGAGGTGGTAGGCGATCTCGGTGACGTCGCGGCGGATTCCCTCCAGCTCGGCGCGCGTCGGGGCGCCTGTCGCGCTCACGCCGGGGATGCGGCGCATGAAGAACTGGGCGAGGAGGATGCCGGCCGCGCCGATCATGCCGCCGGTGACGAAGAGGGATACCAGCAGGATCAGGATCTCCGGTTCCATGCCCTTCCGCCCCGTTCGAGGGAATCCGGCGCCGGCGCCGCGGCTAGAAGCACCCGCGCGAGAATCGTTTATCGCGTTAACCCGCGGGATGGTTCCCCGACGGGTCGTTCCCGCTTCACCAGGGTGAGCCCTGACGCTCTTGCCCGGCTTTCGGCGACGGATTCACTTGTGCACACCCGTCCCGGGAGTTCCCGCGTCGTCCCTCCATCCGAACAGAGCCCTACCATGAACGCCATCGCCAGGTTTCTCTCCCGTCCGATTTCGCCCGTGCAGCGTGCGCTTTCGCCCCTCCTCGTGCTCATCGCGCTCGCCCCGGCTCCCGCCGACGCCGCTCCCACCCCGGCGCCGCAGGAAGCGGATGCCCGGGCCGGACCGGCAAACTACGATCTCGCCGCCCGCTTCGCGCCTTATCGCATCCGCGAGATGGTGCACTCCACGTCGGTCGATCCGCGGTGGATCGAGGGCAGCGACAGGTTCTGGTACGAGTGGGAGAACGCCGACGGCACGTTCTACTACATCGTCGATCCGGGCGCGGGCTCGCGCACGCTCCTCTTCGACAACGATCGAATCGCCGCGGAATTGACGCGCATCACCCGCGACCCCTGGGACGGGCAGCATCTGCCCATCCGCAACATCCGCTTCATCAGCGACAACATCCTCCACTTCGAGGTGGAATCCTCCCAGGACGAGGAGATGGAGGACGAGGAGGAGACGGAGGAGGACCAGGACGAGGAGGAGGACGACTCCGGGAGTTCGACCCGCAAGCGCGTGCATCACTTCGAGTACACGGTCTCGACCCGGACCCTGCGGGAGCTCGAGGACTACGAGGCCCCCGACAGCCATCCCGATTGGGCGAGCGTGTCGCCGGACGGCCAGACCGTGGTCTTCGCCCGCAATCACAACCTGTACATGATGAGCGGCGCCGACTACCAGCAGATCCTGGAGGCGCGCAGGGGCAAATCAGGGGATGAAGCCGACGACGCCGAGGACGACGTCGAGGTCACCGAGACCCAGCTCACCACCGATGGCGAGAAGTACTACACCTACGAGGCCAACTACACCGGGCGCGGCGAAACCAACGTCACCCTCGAGGAGGAGAAGGACGACCGCAAGGCGGCGTCGATCTCGTGGGCGAAGGACTCGCGCCGCTTCGCGCTGGTCCGGCGCGACAACCGCGAGGTGGGCGAGCTCTGGGTGGTGCACGTGGTGGGGAAGGGCAATGCCCGGCCGGAGCTCGAGACCTACTCCTACGAGATGGCCGGCGAGGAGTCGGTCACGCAGGAGGAGATCGTCGTCTACGACCTGGAGTCACGGGAGCAGGTCACCGTGGCGCATGAGCCGTGGAAGGACGAGGATGTTCGCATCACCACGCAGCGCCAGTTCGACTACCCGGACTCCGAGGAGCCGGACCGCTCGCTCTGGATCTCGGACGATTCCGAGGAGCTCTACTTCGTGCGCCTGAGCCGGGACCGGCACCGGGCCGCCGTCATGGTTGCGGACGCCGGCAGCGGCGACGCGCGCATGCTCTTCGTGGACAGCCTGAACACCTACATCGAGACGCGCCCGCTCGAGCTGCTCGACAACGGCGACATGCTGTGGTGGTCGGAGCGGGACGGCTGGGCGCACCTGTATCTGTACGGGCCCGACGGGGAGGTGAAGCAGCGGCTCACCGAGGGCGCGTGGCACGTGGACGGCATCGTCGGCGTCGACGAGGCCCGCGGGTTCGTCTTCTTCACCGGACAGGGCCGGGAGGAAGGGGAGGATCCCTACTACGCGCACCTCTACCGGGTGAGCCTGAACGGGACCGGGCTTACGCTGCTGAACCCGGGGAACTTCGATTTCCAGTCCGAGATGGGCGAGTCGAACCGATACTTCGTCAGCAACTACTCGCGCGTGGACACGGCTCCCATGTCCGGGCTCTTCGACGCCTCCGGCCAGCGCATCCTGGACCTGGGCGAGGCCGATTTCGGGGCCCTGGAAGCGGCCGGCTACCAGTTCCCGGAGCCGTACCAGGTGGAAGCCGCGGATGGCGTGACCGACATCTACGGCGTCATGTACAGGCCCTACGACTTCGATCCCTCGAAGACGTATCCTGTTGTGGCGTACGTTTACCCGGGACCGCAGACCGAGTCTGTGTCGAAGTCGTGGTCCGCCAATCCGTACGAGCAGGCGCTCGCGCAGTTCGGCATGATCGTGGTGACCATGGGGAACCGGGGCGGGCATCCGGACCGTTCAAAGTGGTACCATAACTATGGATATGGCGACCTGCGCGACTATGGACTGGCCGACAAGAAGGCGGTCATCGAACAGCTGGCCGACCGCCACGACTTTATAGACATAGATAAAGTGGGAATATACGGACATTCCGGGGGCGGCTTCATGTCCACCGCCGCCATGCTCGTCTATCCCGACTTCTTCAAGGTCGCGGTGTCATCGGCGGGCAACCACAACAACGACGTGTACAACCGGTCCTGGTCGGAGACCCACCACGGCGTGAAGGAGGTCGTGGACGACGAGGGCCACGTCAGCTTCGAGTACGACATCGAGCGCAACTCCGACCTCGCCGCCAACCTCAAGGGCCACCTCCTGCTCACCACCGGCGACAACGACAACAACGTCCACCACGCCGGCACCTTCCGCATGGCGGAGGCGCTCATCCGCGCCAACAAGCGCTTCGACTTCTTCATCTTCCCGGGGCAGCGCCACGGCTTCGGCGACATGAGCGACTACTGGTTCTGGCTGCGCGCGGAGTACTTCGTGAAGCACCTGCTGGACGACAACCGCTGGAACGTGGACATCATCCCGCTGCAGATGAACTCGCCGCAGACGCGGTGAGGGAGGATGCCTGACCGGTCGAGGGAGGTGTCCGGCTCGTGGTAGCCGCCGGCTCCCGCACGACGCGCAAGTCGGGCGGGGTGATGATCTCGCAGGTCGGGCCGGGAGAGCGGGCCAGGCGGCGATCGAGCCGCTCCTGCAACTTTCCGCGATCCTGGCTTCCGACCAGGTTGCGTTTGCAAGCGGCAGGGCCGCTGTTAGGATTACATCCTCCAAGTTATGATTACGCGACCCAAGCCGTCCGCGAAAAAGGAGGCGGTCCAGCCTGGGAATCGGCCTGCGGATGGCGCAACCCCAAGCGGCGAGTTTCGGACGGCCGAATCCTTACGCCTCGCTGCCCGGGAGAAGAGCTGTAATGAAGAAGAGTCGACCGATTGAGAGCTCGCCCGCGATGCCGAATGGTACCATGTCACTGGTGGGGACCGGAACGACTGTAGTGGGCCACTGCAAGACGGCAGGCAGCGTGCAGATCGACGGCAGGTTGGAAGGGAGCATGCATGCCGACGAGGTGATCTCCATCGGCAGGGACGGGGTGGTCATCGGTGACATCAGCGCCAGGGATGCCGTGCTCGACGGTCGGATTCAGGGCAACCTGACGATCGATTCGCTTGTGAAACTCAAGGCACGCTGCAATGTGACCGGCGAGATCGACGCCGGGCGCATCCTGATCGAAGAGGGTGCAACGGTCAATGCGACCGTACGGACGGGCGCCGAGCGCAGCCAGCCCCCCGCCCCGTAGTCCCGAAGCCGGAGACCTCCACGTCCGCGAGCCCGACTGGCTCGGGAACGCGTCTGCTGGTAACGCCATCGCCGGCTGCGGTCAGCGCCGCCAGGAACCGGGACCCGGAATCCCGCGGCTGAAGAGCACATCGATCCCCGGATCCCGTGCGACGGCGGTGTCCGCAACCGCCTGCGTCACGATGGTCGGCGGGAGGTCTCGCAGGATAGCCTGAATTCGCCCGGTTTCCGGGTCACGCAGGATCGCCATCGGACGATTGGTGTTCTCGTCCAGCGTGGCCGACCCGCCTGGTCCGGCAAGGGTGACGGTGGCAAGCCTGCCCTCCCATCCCGGCTCCACCGGGAGCATGAAGACGAAGCTCGAGCTGCCGTCGCCATCGGCCACCACCGGCATCTCGAAGGGGAGAGAGAAGAGCACTGTACCGTCGCCGGCCCGACCGATGACGGCGTACTCACCGATCGAGCGCGGAAGTGCGGGCGGGGCGTCGATTACGAACACGGGGTCGAGGTAGGGCACGCGGTCGGCGTCGATGCCGCCCCAGAGGAGCAGATTCCGGGTGCGGATCGTATCCTGCGCGGTGGAGGCGCCCGCGGGGTCGCTCGGCCGGACGCGCGCGGTTTGCGGGTCGTGCAGACCGGGTGGGATGTTCTCCGGTTTCAGAGCTCCGAGCGGCGAGCAGGCGGCCAGGAGGAACAGGGCCGGGATTGCGTCGCGGAGACCGTTGCCGTGCGGGGTCCTCATGATGGTCTGCCTGCCGCCGGCTATCCCCCGAAGCTCCTCCTCGGCGGACGGCAGCGGGGCCACATCGTCTGCCGGCCGGTTGCGGCGTTGACCGGCAGTACGCGCTGGCTGACGTCCATCCGCTCCGGGTCCTCCGACGCCATGTAGGTGAGCATGGCGGCCAGGGTCGCGTTGTTGCGCAGGTCGTCGAAGACGATCTTGTCGAAGGTGTCGCGGTTGGTGTGCCAGGTGTACTGGCGATAGTCGGGATAGTTGGACTGGAGCCGGAACCCGGGCGCGGGCTTGCAGATGAACGACATGTGGTCCGAGCCGCCGGTCTCGGGCACACCGGGCACGTCCAGCTCGATGTGGCCGGTGATCTCCGGCGGGATGCGCTCGAACCAGCGGGCGAAGTGTTCCCCGGCGCCCAGGAAGCCCTGCATGCGGATGAAGTCGATGCGCCAGGTGCCGTTGTCCTGGTTGAAGGAGGCCTGAAGTCCGTCCACCACCTCGGGGTTGTCGGCCGCAAAGGCGTTGGAGCCGATCAGCCCCTGCTCCTCGCCGCCCCAGTGCCCCACCATGATCGTGCGGCGAGGGTTCGGATAGGTCTCCCTCAGGATGCGCATCGCCTCGTGCATCATGATGGTGCCGGTGCCGTTGTCGGTCGCGCCCGAGGCGCCGTCCCACGAGTCCAGATGCGCGCTCAGCAGCACGTACTCGTCGGGCAGCTCGGTGCCCGGGATGGTGGCCACCACGTTGAAGGCGGGGACGTCGCCCAGGAATGCGGCGTCGGCTTCCAGGCGGATGCGCGGGCCCTGGGCCCTCGACGCGAGCCGGTGCAGGAGGGAGTAGTCCTCGCACGCCAGATGCAGCGACGGGATCTCGCGGGTCGAGGAGGCGAAGATCTTGTCCACGCCCCAGCCCTCGGACCAGCGACCCGTGATGAGCCCGAGAGCGCCCGCTTCCTCCAGCCGCCGCGGGCCGGCGTTGGGGATGAAGGTGAGCTGATAGCCGGCCGCCCATTCCTCTCGTGCCGCTTCCCGGGCTTCGCTCATGCGCTGGAAGGACTCGGGTGTGGCGTGGTCCAGCCACGACTGGTCCTCGCGGCAGGTCGGTTCCGCGAAGGAGACCGCGACGAACTTGCCCTCGGCGGAGGGCAGCCAGGCGTTCAGCTCGGCGGCGTTGGCGAAGCTGGGCAACGCGATCACCTCGCCCTCCAGGGGTCCGTCGGTGCCGGGGCTCCACGCGAGCAGGGTGCCCTCGAGCGTGCGCCTGCGGGGCTCGAGCATGTCGATGTGGGTAAAGCCGCGATCCCATCCGATCCAGGTGCCGTAGTCCTGGCGTTCCGCCTCGATGCCCCAGCTCTCGTAGTTGGAGATCAGCCAGTCCGCGGCGTGCGAGTAGGCCGGCGAGCCCATCAGCCGGGGACCGATGGAGTCGAGCAGCGCCTGCGCCAGGTCGAAGGCCTGGCTTCCCGAGCCCATGCCCTCCTCCCACATCGCCTGGATGACGGGGTCGTCGGAGGGGAAGGTCTGGGCGGGCAGCGGCGCCGCGAGGGAGAGGGCGGCTGCGGCGAGAAGGGTGCGTCGGATGCTCATGGGATGCTTCCTTCGTTTGCGTGCTTGGCGGCTTCAGGCGTCAGGATGGGCCAAGGGGCGGAGAAGCGCCAGCCGCAGCCGAGGTCCCTGGTGCCTCTCGGAGCCGGACGGGGCGTCGCTGACTTATGCGGTCCGCGAGCGGGGCGCGGAGATGCGCGGCCGGGACGTTGCCGGATGGTTGGCGTGGTGTCATCCTGACATTCCGTGGTCCCAACCGTCTCGCCCAGTCTCCCGGAGGCGAATCATGACGCGCCCTCGCCTGCTGCTTTTGGCTCTCGCGCTGCTTTCTTTCCCCGCCCTCGCCCCGCTCGGCGCGCTGCCTGCCCAGGCGCAGCGCTTCTCGATCGAGGACGTGCTCAGCCCCGGGTATCCGGTGCAGCTGGTGTCGGCCCGGGCGGCGGACCGCATCGCCTGGATCGAGTACGAGGAGGGGAAGCGCAACGTGTACACGGCGGTGGCGCCCGACTTCGTGCCGGAGCGGCTGACGCGCTTCGAGGACGATGACGGGCGCGACCTGTCGAGCCTGCGCATCTCGGACGACGGGTCCACGCTGGTCTTCCTGCGCGGGCACACTCCCAACCGGCAGGGATGGATCGCCAACCCCGCCAGCGATCCCCGGGGCGCCGAGCGGGCCGCCTGGGCCGTGAGCACCGCGGGTGGCGAGCCCTGGCGGGTGGCCGAGGCCTGGAACGTGGCGCTGTCCCCCGACGGGGAATGGATCGCCTGGGAGAGCGATGGCGACATCTATCGGGCCCCGGTGAACCCCGGGGTTGCGACCGGCGACCCGGAGCGGCCGCTCTTCAGCGTGTTCGGCAGTCAGAGCGACCCGGTGTGGTCACCGGACTCGCGTCGCGTCGCTTTCGTGAGCGACCGGGAAGACCACAGCTTCATCGGCATATACGACACCGAGAGTCCCGCGGTCACATACCTGGGCCCCGCGGTCGACCGCGATACCAGCCCCACCTGGTCGCCGGACGGAAGCCGGGTCGCCTTCATCCGCAGGCCGGGGCTGCCCTTCGGCGCGCGTGCGGAGCGGGGGGGCGCCACCGGGGGCAGTCCTGCCGAAGAAAATGTCACGGGAGGCATCTGGCCCGCCGGGATGACCGAGGCCCGCTTCGCCGGCGGGTACGACTTCTCCATCTGGGTCGGTGACGTGCGCACGGGGGAAGCGGTCGAGGTGTGGCACAGCCCGCCCGGCGACAGCATCTACCGCGAGGTGCGCGAGGTCATCTGGGCCGGCGACCACATCATCTTCCAGGCCGAGCCCGGCGGGTGGCGCCGGTACTACGCGGTCGCGGCAGGAGGGGGCACCAGGGAACCCGTCGAGTTGACGCCGGGCGACGGCATCGCCGAGTACATCTCGCTCTCGGCGGACGGGCGCACCCTGTTCTACGCCACCAACGCGGGCGACATCGACCGGCGCCACCTGTGGAGCGTGCCCACCGCGGGCGGAGGGGCGCGTCAGCTCACCCGCGGCGACGGCGTCGAGACCTGGCCGGCCGTGCTGGCGAGCGGCGAACAGGTGGCGCTGCTTGCCGCGAGCGCGAGCCATCCGCTCACGGTGGCGGTGGCGCCGGCTTCCGGGGGCGATGCGAGGACGATTCGCGAGCTTCCGGCCCGCTATCCCCACGATGAACACGTCGTCCCCGAGGCGGTCACGCTCGACGCCGAAGACGGCTTCGAGTTCCACAACCAGCTCTTCCTGCCCCCGGACCTCGAGCCCGGCGAACAACGTCCGGCGCTCCTGTTCATCCACGGGGGATCCCGGCGGCAGATGCTGCTCGGGTACCACTACATGCATTTCTACCACATGGCCTACGCCATCAACCAGTACTTCGCGAACAAGGGCTACGTGGTGCTTTCGGTGAACTACCGGAGCGGCATCGGCTACGGCCGCGAATTCCGCAACGCCCCAGGGCGCGGACGCGAGGGCAACACCGAGTACCAGGACATCCGGGCCGCCGGTGAGTACCTGCGCGACCGCCCCGACGTGGATCCCGCGCGCATCGGGCTCTGGGGCCTCTCCTACGGGGGCATCCTCACCGCCCAGGGACTCGCGCGCGACTCCGACCTCTTCGCGGCGGGCGTCGACATCGCCGGCGTGCACCTGTGGGGCAACTCCATCGACCCGGAATCGGTGTCGTACCAGTCTTCCGCGATCTCGGAGATCGAGAACTGGACGTCGCCAGTCCTGCTCATCCACGGGGACGATGACCGCAACGTGGCGTTCTCGCAGACCGTCGGGCTGGTGCAGCTGCTGCGGGCGCAGGGCGTGCCCCACGAACTCATCGTCTTCCCGGACGACGTGCACGACTTCCTGCTGCACGAGCGCTGGCTGACCACCTTCCACGCGACGGACCGCTTCTTCGACCGCTACCTGATGGGCGGGGCGGCGGTGGCGACAGAGGGGAGGCCGTAGTCCGGTATGGTTTGTCCTGAGGGAGAAACGGCATGAGAAGAGAAGTAATGAGACGCGTTCCCGCGGTGACCATCCTGGGGCTCGGCGCGCTCCTTTCCAGCGTCCCGCTCCAGCCCGTCGCCGGGCAGTCGATCACCGTCGTGTCGTGGGGCGGCTCCTACGGCCGGGCCGTCAACGAGGGCGTCAACATTCCCTTCACCGAGGCGACCGGCATCCGTATCAGCGTGGAGGCCTACAACGGCGGCCTGGCCCAGATACGGGCGCAGGTGGACATCGGCAGCGTCCACTGGGATGTGGTCGATCTGGAGATGGCCGATGCCGTGCGCGGTTGCGACGAGGGGCTGCTCGAGCCGATAGACATCGACGATCTGCCCCCCGGACCCGATGGCACTCCCGCGGCCGACGACTTCGTGGCCGAGAGCCACACCGAGTGCGGGGTGGGCAATCTGTACTGGTCGACCGTGTATGCGTACAACGACGAGAGCTTCCAGGGCGAAAGACCCACCACCATGGCCGACTTCTTCGACCTGGAGAAGTTCCCGGGCCGCCGCGGAATGCGGCGGGTACCACAGGTAAACCTGGAATTCGCCCTGATCGCCGATGGCGTGCCGCTCGACGAGGTGTACGCCACCCTCGAGACGCCGGCGGGACTGGACCGGGCCTTTGCCATGCTCGAAACGATCAAGGACGAAGTGGTGTGGTGGGAGGCGGGCGCCCAGCCGCCCCAGATGTTGGCCGACCGGGAGGTGGTCATGAGCACGGCCTACAACGGTCGCATTTTCAATGCCCGGATCCTGGAGAACCAACGGTTCGTGATCGTGTGGGACGGGCAGTTGCTGGACGTGGGTCAGGTCGGGATCGTCGCGGGTACACCGAGGCTGGAAGAGGCGCTGAGATACGTGGCCTTCAGCACCAGCGCCGAGTCTCTGGCGCGGATCGGCCGCCGCATCTCCTATTCCCCGGCGCGCAGATCCGGCATGCCGCTGGTGACGACCCATGTAGTCGCAGGGGTCGACATGGCGCCGCACATGCCGGCCAGCGCGGGCAACGTGGAGCGTGCGCTCCGTTACGACTGGGCGTTCTGGGTCGACCACCAGGACGAACTGAACGAGCGCTTCAGCGCCTGGCTGGCGCGCTGACTCGACCTCAGAAGACCACCCGATAGGTGACGTTCAGACTCCGGGCGGCCTCCGGCATGATCTCCTTCACCCGGGAGAGATGGTTGCGGTACTCGGCATTTGCGGCGTTGGCGAGGCTCACGGTAAGGACGTTCAGACGCCCGCCGACCGTAACCCGCACCCCTGCCGCGGCGTTGAAGACCGTGTACCCATGCGTCGGCGTCTCGAATTCTCCGACCCGGTCCTGACGGTTTGCCATCTCGGCCTCGGCTCGGACATACCACGACGGCCGCTCGTACTTTACGGCCACATGTCCCTTGAGCGGAGGAACGAGGGGCAAAGGCCGACCACTCCCCTTGAGGCTGCCCTTCACCAGTGAGGCCACGCCCTCCAGCGCCAGCCCCCGCCCGGCGTCAACGTCCACGCCGGCCTCGAAGCCGGTGAACACGGCGTCGTTGCCCCGGAATTGATAAATGGGGAGGCGCACGCGGCTCAGGCGGCCCGTGTCCTCCCCGTAGATGTGGTTCCTGATGTCGTTGTGGAAGCCGGTCACCTCGGCTCTCAGTCGTTCGGATTCGTAGCGGACGAAGACGTCGAGGCCCCTCCCGACCTCGCCCTCCAGAGACGGATTTCCGACTTCAAAGACGTAGGCCGCCAGATGCGGCCCTTCCGAGTAGAGTTCGGTGACGTCGGGCGTGCGGAACGCCCGGACAACGCTTGCGCCGAGCACCAGCCCCGAGGTGGAGTTGTAGAGGACACCCAACGACCCCGACAGGGAGGGGAACCTGCGGTCACGGATCTCACCGATGTCCGAAATCCGATCCTCCCCCGGATCGGTCAGGGTCCAGTCGTAGCGCAGCCCCGACTCGATCTGGAGGGAGCCCAGATCGACCTCCTCGAGCAGGTACAGGGCCGCCTTGAGCCGACGCGTGTCCGGCGTGTACAGCGATCCCCCGTATCCGAAATCCTCCCACGACGCTCGGCCGCCCATCGCACCCGCCGTAAACGGACCCCAACGCCCATGCCGACCCAGGACATCCGCGCTCGCGCTCTGCTGTTCGAAGATCGTCCCCACAATGTCCGATGCCTCGATCTCCCGGTGCGTGTACCAGGTGTGAGTCGCGTCGAAGCGGAGGTTGCGGAAGGGTCCGACCGGCTCCTCGACCGCGGTCCGCAACTTCGATGAGAATCGCTCCATTTCGATGCGCACCCCCTCCTCGTGCCCACCCACGAAGCCGCCCGGGATGCCGTAGTAGTTGCGGTAGCCGCGGAAGGACGTCCCCACGCGACCCCAATCGGACACCCAGGCCGTCCCCGCACCCCCGCTCAACAGTTCGCCGTCGGTGTTGAGAAGCGTGCCGGCCGGCGTCTTCAGATCTCCCGCCGTCCGTGCGGCCACCTCCACACGCAGCGGCACGCTCTCCGAGATGGCGAAGACGGATGTCGCGCTGCCGGCCAGCGAGCCGGTCGCGGTCTGCGTCTGCAGTGTCGCCGCGCCCGTCAGGTGGCGCGGCACGGCGGACGGAATCTCGTCGCGGATGACGTTGATGACCCCGCCCAGCGCGTTGCCTCCGTAGAGCAGAGCACCCGGACCCCGCACAACCTCGATCCGCCGTGCCGACGAAGGGTCGAGAGCGGTCGTGTGGTCCGCGCCCGAGTTGGAGGCGTCCCCGACCGCAATCCCGTCCTCGAGCATCAGTACCCGATCCCCGCTCAGTCCCCGGATCACCGGCTGCGCAACCGATGGACCCATCCTGGTGGCGGCCAGCCCGGGCATTGACGCCAGGGTCCCCGCCACGGTCGCCGTCATCTGGCGCTGCAGGACATCGCCGGCCATGACGCTGACCGGCCGTAGCGCCTCGGCCGCGGCCCGCTCGCTGATCGTGGCCGTTACCACCAGGTTCTCCAGCGCAATGGGAGACGGCACCAGCTCGATCACGACCTCTGCCGACTCCGCCACCGCTCGGCGCGCGCGCTCGGTCCCCACGGTCACTACCACGGTGGCGCCCCTGTATCCCAGACGGTCGGCTCGAAGGACGTACCCGCCCGCGGCCAACCCGGTCAGGTGGAAGCTCCCGTCCCCGCGGGTCACCGCTCTGGTTTCCCTCCCGACCACCGAGACCTGCGCTCCCGCCAGGGGTTCACCGGTGCCCGCGTCGCGCACGTTGCCCTCGAACACATGTCCCTGCTCCGGCTCCTGCGCGGAGACCCGGGGACTGACGAGCGCGGGAGCGACCGCGAGAAAAAGGACGAGCGCCAGCGGATGCCGACGGACTCCGTCGCCACACGCACGAACCGCCGTGCCACGGACGTTATCCACGAGAAACCGTGCAGGTGGGACCGTGCAGGGGCGGGACGCAGAGGCCCGGTCGATGCCGGCGGGTCGTTCGCTGCACCAGATCAGCCGGCCCGGAGCGGAATGGACGCGACGGAAGGGACATCCAGCTCGTCCCGATAGACGCCCCAGATGCGGGAATCCGAGAAGCGCAGGGCGTCGAACCGGTCGGGGAGACGCACTTCCCGCGGCACTCCATTCGGCGAGATGCGCAGCCAGCGCGGACCGCCGTTCAGTCCGCCGGCGTCGGGATCGAACGGGTGCAGCCACATCGTCCCGTCTTCACTGCAGCGGAAGTCCACATAATGCGGCAGGTAGGTCGCGAGCTCCCGCGGACTGCCGCTGACACCCTGCGCCATCTGATTAAGGACCCGCTGCCGGTCCGCTTCGCCGAGCCTTCCCCTTACGTCTCCCGTCAACTCGGCCTGCCTCAGCTCGAACACCGCGCCGGCGAACTGTCGGGGTGTGACCTCCGTGAAGGGAACGGGCGGAAGATCGATGGCGTTCACCTCCGATCCCGATCGGTCGAAGCCACGCAGCTGATGCCGCACCCGGTCATAGACGCGCACGACGTTCTCTCCGCACGGGGCCCACAGCCGATACCACTGCGGGAATCCGCCATCGCTTGGGACGAAGTCTCCGGATGGATCGTCCAGCACCTCTCCGAGCGTCACGAGGGTTCGGGTCCCCGCTGCTTCCGGATCGACCGCGACCAGATCGGCTCCCAGGAGCGAGAGTCGGAGTCCGAGCATGCCCCCCTCGCCCGGCGGTCGCGCGCGGGGGACGATGATCTCGCCGCCGAGTCGGGCAGTTCGGACCGCCGCGCTCACCAGGTTCATTCCGCCGCGGATGCTGCCGGGCGGCAGGGACTCCGACCGCAGGGGGATCTCCGCCCATTCCGCGTCCGGCCGGGACACCCGGATCATGGCGTGGCGCCGGAGATCGAAGACCCATGCCTCGCCCTCCCATCCCCCCGTGAGGAAGGCGGAGGGCATCGGGAACTCCTCGGGTCCGCCTCCGGCTCGTCCGTGAGCGCCGAGGGATTCGCCATCCGGGCCGAACCCGATAAAGTAGGGCTCGACCGAATTGAAGACCCAGACGGAGCCGTCGCTCAACACCTCGAGGTCCTGTACGACGGCGAGGGACCCGGAGGTGCCCAGTATTTCGATATCCGACGCGCCTGGCTCGAGCGGAGCGCCCGGATCGTCGGCCTGCGGGCCGGCACAGCCGGCGATGAGGGCCGTTGCGGACAGCGCCGCGGCAGCGCGAAACACGGCTATGCCGTGACGATGGGCCATGGCTGCCAGTCCCTCCATTTCCCTCGCGTGAAGTCGGGGAAGGGGACCGGCGCGCTCCCCTGGGCGACGCTGATCTCCGAGAGCTCGCAGACGGCGCTCAGGGCGGCCGCGTCATAGACGTTCATGTCGGTGGGCTCGCCGCGCCGCAGGCACTCGACCAGCCGATAGTCCTCCATGAAATCCATTCCGCCGTGTCCGGCGCCGATGGATGCCTCGCGCAGCGCGCTCCAGAGCGGGTGCTCGAAGTCGCCGTACCAGGCCTCGGCCTCCTGCCACCGATGCGACGGGCTGCTGCCCTCGATGTAAACCCGGTCCGGGTAGCCCTGGAAGATGCCGCGCGTGCCCTGGACCTTGTTGATGCGGTCGTAGGGACGGGGCAGGTTGGTGTCGTGCGCCACGTAGATGGTGCGCCCCAGCGCGGTCTGGATGAGGCTCGCGTTGATGTCGCCCAGGGCGAAGGTCTCGGCGCGCCTGGGGTGTCCTTCGCCGTAGTGGAGGGCCGCCCACTCCTGCAGGCCGCGCGACGGGCTGCTCATCGACACCAGGGAGGCGAAGCGGTCGCCCCGGTTGATGTCCATGCAGTTGGCGACCGGGCCCAGGCCGTGGGTGGGGTAGAGGTTGCCGTTGCGCGTCCATGAGTGCGCGCGCCGCCACAGGCCCTCGCCTTCGTCGGCGAACTTGATCTCGCGCAGGTCGTGCAGGTAGCCGCACTCGGCGTGCAGGATCTCTCCGAGCAGCCCCTGGCGGACCAGGTTGAGGCAGAGGAGTTCGGCACGGCCGTAGTTGACGTTCTCCATCATCACGCAGTGGCGTTCGGTGCGCTCGGCGGTCTCCACCAGCCGCCAGCAGTCGTCCAGGGTGTAGGCGGCGGGGACCTCGGTGGCGGCGTGCTTGCCGTTCTCCATGGCGGCGACGCAGACGGGTACGTGCCAGCGCCAGGGCGTCGCGGTGTATACCAGGTCGAGGTCCTCCTCGGCGCACAGGCGCTCGAAGTCGCGCTCGCCGCGCGTGTAGTGGGCGGGGCGGGGGTGTCCCGCCTCTTCGATAAGGGCGGCGGCCCGCTCGGCGTGTTCGGCACGGATGTCGCAGACGGCGCTCACCACGCAGCCGTCGATGCGGACCAGGTTGCGGACGTGCGCCGTGCCCATCCCGCCCACGCCGACGAACCCGATGCGCACGGGGTCGAGGGGAGGGGCGGCGAGGGGCTGCTGCGGGGGGGCGGGGAGGCCCTGCGGCGTGGTGGCGGTGGCCGGGGCCGAGGTCCGGGCTCGCGTAGTGGCCGCTTCGGCTCCGGGCTCGGTGCATCCGCCAGCGGCGCCGGCCGCCACCCCGAGCGCGCCGGCCTTCAGGAAATCGCGGCGGTTGAGGGCGGCGGGCGGCTGGGCTTCGTGGCGATTGTCGGGTCTGTCGGCCATGGCGGTTGTCGGGTCGAGGGATACGACCAACGGCTTCGGTCAGCCGATGGCGCCTACGCGGAACGCCATGATTCTAGCGAAACGATCCGATTTCGGCAGAACCGACCGCGACAAGAGCACGGCCTGCTGCAGCCTTGCCCGTGGCGCCACCCGCGGGGTCGCGCCAGTCACGGGACGACGCCAGCGTGCAACTGCCTGCGCTGGCGGCCGTGCAGGATGGCAGCTGTTGCGAGCGGGCGGGAGCCCTCCCGGTCTGCTACATCTTTTCCGGGCCCGTATTTCCTGTGATGATGGAAGGCGCGCATCTTCGCGGCGCGGGCGAGCCTCCTTCAACCTCCAGGTTCCGGACCATGCCGTCCTCTCCTACCCCATCGGCGCCACGCGTGCCGCGGAGTCCAGGCGTCGGCGCATCCATTTCCCTGGTGCGCGTGCTGAACCGGCGGGCGCGCGGGCTCATGACCACGATCAAGCGCATCGTCTACCGGCTGCCGGGGCTACGCAACGCCATGCTGCCCGAGTACCGCTACTGGGTGGACCCGGGCGAACTCTCGGCGATGATCGGGCTGATCGACGCTACCCGGGGCACCGAAGGGGCGATCGTTGAGATCGGCGTGGCGCGCGGAGACACGTCCGTCTTTCTCCTGGAGCACCTGAGAACCACCGGCGATCCGCGGACCCTGGTGCTGGTCGACACCTTCGCGGGTTTCACCCGGGAGAGCGTCGACTACGAAGTCGAGAACCGACGCAAGCGCGCCGCGGAGCTCTCCGACTACTCCTATGGCAGCGCCCGCGTTTTCAACTACAGCCTCGCCCGTCTCGGCTACAGCAACTACCGCATTATCGAGGGCGACTGCTCGAAGGTGAACTGGGACGAAATCGGCCCGATCGCCGCGGTGTTTCTGGATGTCGACCTGTACCTGCCCACGGCCGTGACGCTGAAGGCACTCTGGCCCCGGATCGTTCCCGGCGGCGGCGTCGTTCTGGACGACTGCGTGGAGCCCGCCTGGTGCGACGGCGCCCTTCAGGCCTGCCGCGAATTCATCGACCGGCACGATCTGCCGTTCGTTCGCGTGGGCGGCAAGGGGGCGCTGCTGCGGAAACCCCCATGCGCATGAATCTCCATAGTCTGCTTCCGGCCGTAGTCGCGCTTGCCGTCGCCGGATGTTTCGCCGGCGGAAGCGCGGATGCCGAATTCGAGGTCGCGGAGGCCTCCATCCTCGATCTTCAGCGGGCGCTGGAGGAGGGGCGCGTGACCTCGCGCCAGCTGGTCGACCTCTACCTCGACCGCATCGCGGCGTACGATGTCGCCGGGCCGGAGCTGAACACCATCACGCGCCTGAACCCGCGGGCGGGCGATGAGGCCGACGCGCTCGACCGCGAGCGGGCGGCGGGGACGGTGCGCGGGCCGTTGCACGGCATTCCGGTGCTGATGAAGGACAACTACGACGTGGCCGGGATGCCGACCACCGGGTCGAGCCTGGCGCTCTCGGGGCTGCGGCCCCCCGACGACGCCTTCCAGGTTGCGCGCCTGCGGGAGGCGGGCGCGGTCATCCTGGGGAAGACCAACCTGCACGAGCTTGCGGCCGGGATCACCACCATCAGTTCGCTGGGCGGGCAGAGCCGCAACGCCTACGAGCCCGCGCGCAACCCGGGCGGGAGCTCGGGGGGGACGGGGGCGGCGGTGGCCGCGAGCTTCGCGGCGGTGGGGTGGGGGAGCGACACCTGCGGCTCGATCCGCATCCCGGCGGCGGTGCACAACCTGTTCGGGCTGCGGCCCACCAAGGGGCTGTCGAGCATCGACGGCATCCTGCCGCTCTCGCACTCGCAGGACACCGGCGGCCCGCTCGCGCGCACCGTCACCGACCTGGCGACCGCGCTGGACGCGACGGTCGGACCCGACGCGGCCGACCCGGCCACGGCGGTGCTGGAGCGTCGCGGCGTCCCGGACTTCCAGGCGGCCCTGGACCCGTCCGCGCTGGAGGGTGCCCGCATCGGCGTTCTGGCGGACTGGCTGGAGGAAGGCGGGGGCGGGGGGCGGATCACGGAGGTCGTGCGTGCCGCCCTGGCCGGGATGGACTCGCTGGGGGCCGACGTGGTGGACGTGACCATCCCCGACCTCGACAGCCTGCTCGCCAACACCGGCCTGATCGACCTGGAGTTCAAGTTCGACCTGATGGACTACCTGGCCGGGGTCCCGGGCGCCCCCGTGTCGACGCTCGATGAGATCGTGGAGGCCGGCCTTCACCACGAGGCGCTGGACGGCACCTTCCGGCGGCGCATCGCCCGTACCGAGCGGCCCACGGACGAGTACGAGGAGACGATGGCCCGCCGGCGTGCACTGCGGGAGGCGGTGGTCGGCTTCATGGACGAGATGGGGTTGGACGCGCTCGCCTACCCGACCATGCGCCAGGAGACCGCGCTCATCGGGTCGGCTCCGGTCGGCTCCACCTGCTCGCTGAGCGCGAACACCGGGCTACCGGCGCTCACCGTGCCGGCCGGGTTCACGGGGACGGAGGTGCCGGCGGGGCTGGAACTGCTCGGCCGCGCGCTCGACGACGCCCGGCTGGTCGCTTTCGCCTACGCGCTCGAGGCGGCCGGCCCCAGGCGGCGGGCACCGCTACGGGCGCCGCCACTCGAACGGGGACGCCCGCCGGATCCGGTGCTGATCGCGCTCGACCCGCCGCAGGGGGACGTGGAAGGGGCGTTCCTGATGGATCTGCCGACGGGCACGCTCTCGTATCGGGTCACGCTGGCGGGGGTCGAGCCGGAGGACGCGCTGGGGGTGGTCCTGCGGCGGATCCCGGCGGCCGATGGGGATGGGGGCGGGGTGGTGGTGCTCCGCCTGGCGGGGCCGGACGTCACCGAGGTCACCCGCTCAATCCCCCTCACCACGCGGCTCATGCACGACCTGCTGGAAGGCCGGCTGGAGCTGGTCGCCCACACGAGCGCCGGGTTCGAGCACCGGAGGCTGGTGGCGGGAGGATGATCCCTCCCCCTCGCCTCCCCTCTTTTGTTCGCCATAATCGGCCCTAATTGGCCAACAAAAGAGGGTCCGGCCAGCGTTTCACGCGTTGGTTCCGCCTTGACGCTCGACGAGCACGGCCGCCCGGCTCAACTACCCGGGGGTGGTGCGCGCCCTTCTCCGGGATCCAGCCGCTCCGGGACGTGCGGTGCGCGCAGCTCGGCCGCGAAACGGGTCTCGTCCTCGACCCGCGCGAGCCGGGTCTCCAGCGAATCCAACTCTTCGCGCATCGCGGCAAGCATGCGCTCGTCGCCGCGCGGCAGGGAGCCCTGGTTCTGCCTCTTCCAGAAGAAGCGCAGCACCGTGTAGAGCACGGCCGAACCCCAGCCGGCGACGAAGATCGTAATCATGAAGGTGACGAAATCTCTCATTAGCGCGATCCTACCGGCTGGTCGGTCCGGCTGTTCCAGATGGCCGCCCCGTCTTCCACCGCCGCCCCGCCCGCGGCGTCGCGCGCGGCCCGGTTCGGCTGCGCCCGGCTGCCGACCGGGGACATCCTGCCCACCGACCGTTTCCACCCCCGGCCCCGCAGCCGTTTCCGCTTGCCTGACACCGTCCCCGCGGGCACCTTCCAAACCCTGCATCCCGGCCCGCCAACCCTCAGCATCCCGACCCGCCAAACCTTGCATCCCGACCCGCCAAACCTTGCATCCTGGCCTTCCAACCCTCAGCATCCCGGCCCGCCAAACCTTGCATCCCCGGCCCGCCAACCCTTTGCATTCCGGCCCGCCGGACCTCGTATCCCCGGCAACCCTGACCTGCGAAACCGGAGTCTCCCGGACATGAAGAATCCCCTCCTCATCGCCGCGTCCCTTGCACTGTCGGCCCTCGGCGCGATGTGCTGGGCTCCGGCTCCGGTCGCCGCCCAGAACACCTCGCCGCCGGAGTACATGGAGATGGCCCGGTCGCTCCTGGAGGAGCTGGTCGAGATCAACACGACCAACACCGGGCGCGGCGACAACACTCTGGCGGCGCAGGCGGCGGCCCGCGTCCTTCTGAACGCGGGGTTTCCCGAGGAGGATGTCCATGTCCTCGTTCCCGACGACGCCCCCACCAAGGGCAACCTCGTGGCCCGCCTGAGGGGTCGGGACGCCGGGCTCGCGCCCATCCTGCTGCTCGCCCACATCGATGTCGTCGAAGCCCTTCCCGAGGACTGGAGTCCCGACCTCCCGCCTTTCGAGTTCATCGAGCGCGACGGCTACTTCTACGGCCGCGGCGTCATGGACGACAAGGACGAGGCGGCGATCTACACCGCGAACCTCATCCGCATGAGGCAGGAGGGCTTCGTCCCCGACCGCGACATCATCGTGGCGCTCACCGCGGACGAGGAGGGCGGGCCGCGCAACGGCGTCGCCTATCTCCTGGCAGAGCATCGCGAGCTCATCGACGCGGCCTATGCCCTGAACGAGGGCGGCGGAGGGATGTCGCAGAACGGCCAGCGGCTCTCCAACAACGTGCAGGCCGCGGAGAAGCTCTACCTCTCCTTCTTCTTCAACGCCACCAACCCGGGCGGGCACTCCTCGCTGCCGGTGCGCAAGAACGCCATCTACGACCTCTCGAATGCGCTGCTCGCGGTGCAGAACCACGACTTCCCGGTCATGTTCAACGAGACCACCGAGGAGTTCTTCGGCCGCTCCGCGGGTCTGGTCGGTGGCGAGATGGGCGAGGCGATGCGCCGTTTGCTGGCCGATCCGGCGGACGCCGAGGCCGCCCGCGTACTGTCGGCCGAGACCGGGTACAACTCGCGCCTGCGCACCACCTGCGTCGCGACGCTGCTCGAGGGAGGCCACGCCCAGAACGCGCTCCCCCAGCTGGCCCGCGCCAACGTCAACTGCCGCATCTTCCCCGGACACGATCCCGCGGACGTGCACGCGACCCTGTCCGAACTGGCCGCCCCCTTCGACGTCACGGTCGAACCGCGCGGAACCCCCACCCCGAGCCCGCCCTCTCCCCTGACCGACGAGGTGCTGGGACCCATCGAGCGCATCACCGGCGAGATGTGGCCCGGCGTGCTGGTGCTGCCGGTCATGTCGACGGGCGCGACCGACGCGCTCTACCTGCGCAACGCCGGCATCCCGGTCTACGGGGTGAGCGGCATCTTCGGGGACATGGACGACGTGCGTGCCCATGGCCGCGACGAGCGCATCGGCGTCGAGAGCTTTTTCGAGGGCCAGGAGTTCCTGTACCGGCTGGTCAAGGCGCTCTCGGGGGGCGCCGTATCCTGAACGTGAGTAGATAATCTCCCGCCCAAGGGCGCGGAGGACACCAGGAGAAGTACACCATGAACGCCACATTCCCGTTTCGCCTGCTCCTTCTCGCGGCCGCAGCCGCCGTGCTGGCCCCGGACGCCTCCGCGCAACAGAAGCCCACGCTCACGGCCGACGACTACGGCCAGTGGGAAACCCCGGGCCAGGCGGCCCTCTCCCCTGACGGCCTGTGGCTGGCCGTGGGCGTCAGCCGGGTCAACGACCAGGACGAGCTGCGCATCCACCGCACCGATTCCGACTCGGTGGTGGTGGTCCCCTTCGGTCGGAGCCCGCAGTTCAGCGAGGACGGGGCCTGGCTGGGTTACGCCATCGGCATCTCTCCCGACGAGCGGGAAGCGCTTCAGGAGCGGCGCGAGCCGGTGCGCACCGACATGGGCCTGCTGAACCTGCGCACGGGCGAGCAGGAGACGATCGAGGAGATCTCGTCGTTTTCCTTCTCCGGAGACGGGCGCCATCTGGCGCTGCGACGCTACGAGCCCGAGGAGCAGGAGAGCGCGGGCGCGGACGCCATCGTGCGCGATCTGGCCTCCGGGACCTCGATCAGCTTCGGCAACATCGCCGCGCTCGCGTGGCAGGACGAGGGACATCTGCTGGCGATGACGGTGGATGCCGAAGACCGTGTCGGGAACGGGGTGCGCCTCTACGATCCGGTGTCGGGCCGCATCCGCTCGCTGGACACCGACGACGCGGAGTACCGGGAACTGTCCTGGCGCGAGGAGGCGGCGGACTTGGCCGTGCTCAAGACCTACACCGAGGACGAGTACGAAGATACGGCGCATGTCGTCCTGGCCTGGCGGGAGCTGGATGAAGGCGATGGGACCGCCCTGGTCCTCGATCCGCGTTCCTCGCCGGCGCTCCTGCCGGCGCAGCGCGTGGTCGAGCACCGGGCGCCGTCCTGGTCCGAAGACGGCTCCATCCTCTTCCTCGGCTATCAGGACCGGATTCCGGTGCCGGAGGACGAAGGAGAGGCGGAGGATGACGAAGCCGAGGGCGATGCAGGGGCGGGCGAGGCCGAGGAGGGCGATGAGGGGCAGGGCGATGCCGAGGGTGATGAAGAGGACGCGGAAGGCGAAGGAGAGGGGGACGGGCCGGGCGAAGACGAGGAGGAGCGCGCCGGCGTCGAGATCTGGCACTCGCTCGACGTGGATCCCGTGCCGCAACAGCGGGTGCGGGAGCGCCAGTTGCGGGCGCGCAACCACATCGGCGCGTGGCACCTGGAGGACGGACGCTTCCTGATGCTCGGCGGCGAACATGCCGACCAGACCACGCTGCTGGAGGGAGGGGGCCACGTCCTCAACCGCGACGAGACCCCCTACGACGTGGACGCGATGTTCAACCAGCAGTTCTACGACCTCTACGCTGTGGACGCGGGCTCGGGCGCCGAGTCGCTGGTCCGCGAGCGGATCACGCTGGCGGTCCAGGGGAGTCCGGAGGGCCGCTACGCGGTGTGGTTCGAGGGCGAGGACTGGTGGAGCCACGACCTCTCCAGCGGGGAGACGCGCAACATCACGGCCGACCTGGGCGGAACGTTCGTGAACCTGGACCTGACGCCGACCCGCGAGCAGATGCCCGCGTTCGGGCTGGCCGGCTGGACGGAGGACGACCAGGCCGTGCTGATCAACGACCGCTGGGACGTCTGGGAGGTGCAGGCGGACGGCTCGGGCGGCCGACGCCTCACGAAAGGGGCCGAGGACGAAGTGCGCTACCGGGCGGTTCAGACCGACCCGGAGGCCGAGGCGTTCGATTCCGACGAGCCCATCTACTATTCCACCTATGGAGAGTGGACCAAGCAGGCCGGCTTCGCGCGCGCTCGCCCGGGCGCCGACCCCGAGGCCCTGATATGGGACGACGCCTCCTACGGCTCCTTCCGCGCCGCGCTCATGAAGGCCCGGGACGACGACGTCTTCGTCTTCCGGCGCGAGCGCTTCGACGACTCGCCCGACTACTTTGCGTCCGGCCCGGATCTGGGCGACGCCAGCCAGGTCACGCGCACCAACCCCTTCCATGACGACCATGCGTGGGGTCGCACCGAGCTGGTCGAGTACGAGAACGAGTGGGGACGGCGCCTGCAGGGAGCTCTGACCTACCCGGCGGGCTACGAGCCGGGACAGCAGTACCCGATGATCGTCTATCACTACGAGTTGCTGTCCCAGGGGCTGCACCAGTACCAGGTGCCGGACCCGACCCGCTACTACAACCAGCAGATCTGGAGCCAGGAGGGGTACTTCGTCTTCCGCCCGGACATCGTATACCGGGACCGGCGGCCGGGGCAGTCGAACGTGGAGACGCTGCGCCCGGCGGTGGCGGCGGTGCTGGAGACGGGGCTGGTCGACCCGGAGCGGGTGGGCCTGATCGGGCACTCTTGGGGCGGCTACCAGACCACCTTCTTCGTGACCCAGGACGACCTGTTCGCGAGCGCGGTGGCGGGGGCGCCCCTCACCAACCTCATGAGCATGTACCTGTCGTTCTACTGGAACAGCGGGGGCACGGACGCGCGCATCTTCGAGATCAGCCAGGGACGCATGCAGGTGCCCTGGTGGGAGGACTGGGACTCCTACTTCAACAACTCGCCCGTTCATCACATCGAGAACCTCGACACGCCACTGCTAATGATGTTCGGGACGGAGGACGGGGCGGTCGAGTTCAATCAGGGCGTCGAGTTCTACAACGCCGCGCGGCGGGCCGGGAAGCACATGGTGCTGCTGGTCTACGAGGGCGAGAACCACGGGTTGGCCGAGGAGCCCAACCAGCTCGACTACCAGAACCGCATTCTCGAGTGGTTCGGCCACTACCTGAAGGGCGAACCGGCGCCCGACTGGATCACCAAGGGGGTCCCCTACCTGCAGCAGAAGGACGGGCCACGGACGAAGAGGAGGGTGGTGAGCTAGTGGCCCCGGCCGGCAACGGCCCGAGAAGCCAGGCGGCGGTCGCGCTCGTGGTGCGCCGGGAGCCGGAGCCGGCATTTCTGCTCGTGCGCCGAGCGCGTTCCCCGCGCGATCCCTGGTCGGGGCAGATGGCGCTTCCGGGCGGGCGCCGGGATCCGGAGGACGTCGACCTCCGCGAGACCGCCGTGCGGGAGACGCACGAGGAGGTCGGGATAGACCTGGACAGCTCGGGCGTGCTGGTGGGCCGGCTTCCGGACCTGAAGCCGACGTCGCGGGCGATCCCCCGGCTCATGATCGCCCCTTTCGTGTTCCTCCTTTCGGGCGGCTCGGACGCGCACGTGGCCAGCACCGAGATCGCGGCCGTATATTGGGTGCCCGTCGCCGACCTCAGCGTCCCCGGGGCGCGCTCGGCGTTGGCGGTGGAGACGCCTGCGGGAAAGCGGGAATTCCCCTGCTACAGGGTTGCGGGCCAACCGGTTTGGGGGCTCACCTACCGCATCCTGCGGCGCTTCCTGAAGAGTCGGCTGGCAGAGCTCCAGCCGGTGGCAGGCGGCAACGATGGAGGGATGGTAGAATGACTGCCGAAGGAGCGTTCCCCCTCACCGCATCCAGACCGGAGCGCAAAGTGAAGACGGAGGAGCAGACCCGGTACCGCGAGCGCACGCCCTGGGCGTCCTGGGTGGATCTCATCTATTGCGGGGCAATCGTGTCGTGCGCGTATTCCGTGTTCGTCACCTCGGGCGGCGGCATCCTCTTCCGGCTGGCCGTGGTCGCGGCCATCCTCGCCGCCGGGTGGGGCCTGCGCATGGTGCTGGGCGGGCTGACGGTGCTGGTGCAGGAGACCCGCATCGTGTTGCACCTGGGCTCGGTGCGGCTCGTGCGCAAGATGGTGTCCTTCGACAGCATCGTCTCGCTGGAGAGCGTGCGCTACCGGCCGCTGGTGGAGTTCGGCGGCTGGGGTGTGCGTGGTGCGGGCAAGAAGAAGGCCTGGACCGCCCGCGGGGATCGCGCGGTCGTGGTCGGCCTCAAGGAGGGCCGGCGGCTATACGTGGGGAGCGACCACCCCCAGCGCCTCGAGGATGCCATCCGCAGCGCCGTCGCGGGACGGCGCAAGAGGAACGACTAGGGCCCGCTACCCGCGGGCGGCACCCCCGTCGCCCAGTCCGGCATCACCCCCCGGTCGAAGTCGAAGACCGCCTCTCCCAGCAGGATCACCACGGTGGTGACCACGATCACCCCGATCAGGTTCAACAGGATGCCCGCGCGCGCCATTTCCCCGACCGAGATGCGGTCGCTTCCGAAGACGATGGCGTTGGCCGGCGTCGCGACCGGCATCATGAAGGCGCACGAAGCCGAGAGCGTCGCCGGGAGCATCAGCGTGAGCGGGTTCATCTCCGTCACTACCGCTACCGAAGCCAGGATGGGGAGGATCATCTCCGTGGTGGCCAGGTTGCTGGTCAGTTCGGTCAGGAAGGTGAGCGTGAGGCACACCAGCACGATGACGACGAAGGGCGGCAGTCCGCCGAGCCCCTGGAACTGATTCCCGATGATGTTGGCGAGCCCGGTGTCTGTGAAACCGGCCGCGAGGGCGAAGCCGCCTCCGAAGAGGAGCACGATGTTCCACGGCAGACGCGGGATCACCTCCGCGCCCATGACGCGGTTCGCGTTGGCGAAACGGGCTGCCCGGCGAAGCGGCTTCAGCCACTGGGGGACCCGGTCGGCCATCGCCTCGCTCGCGCCGCGCGGCGGCTGGTTCCGGGTCGGGATGAAGAAGAGGACCGCCGCCATGGTGATCGCCACGGTGCCGTCGTCGATCATCCCGGGGAAGGGCAGGAGGTTGGACCAGCCCGGAATCGTGCCAAAGCCGAGCTCCAGGTCGCGCCGGAAAATCCACAGCACCGCTGTGATGGCGAAGACGACCAGCACGGAACGTTCCTCGAACGAGATCGGACCGAGCGCGGCGCGCTCGCGAGCGACGACGTCCCGGTCGATCTGCACTTGCGGCGATGGACGGTAGAGGACCTGGGTTAGGACCAACCAGCACACCGCGACCATCGTGATCCCGATCGGCGTGGCCAGCACCATCCAGGTGCCGAACTCGATCGGAGGCGCTTCGGGGAAGATGATCTGGAAGATGCGCTGGAAGGACAGGTTGGGCGTGGTTCCGACCAGCGTCGTCACGCCGCCCATCGAACAGGCGTAGGCGATGCCGAGCATGAGGGCGACGGTGAAGGTGCGCGAGTGTTTGATGCCAGCGGTTTCCTCGACCTGGAGCACCATCGCGAGCCCGATCGGCACCATCATCACGGCGGTGGCGGTGTTGGCGATCCACATGGAGAGGAAGGCGGCCGCCACCATGTAGCCCAGGATGATGCGCGAAGGCCCGCCGCCCACGGCGTGGATGATGCCGAGGGCTATGCGTTTGTGCAGGTTCCACCGCTGCATGGAGAGCGCGATCATGAAGCCTCCCAGGAAGAGGACGATCGTGCCGTTGAAGTAGACCGGCGCGACGTCGTTCCCGGACATGATGCCGAGCAGGGGGAAGAGCACCAGCGGAAGAATGGCGGTCGCGAAGAGCGGAAGCGCGTTGCTGACCCACCAGATCGCCATCAGGCTCACGACGGCGGCGAGGCCGCTTGCGGGCGCGTTGGCCGCATCCACCGGAAAGACCAGCAGCAGCAGGAAGCAGCTCAGGCCGAGCCAGAAGCCGATCGCCTGCGTCCGGCGGCTGGTTGGTGGTCGATGGTCCGACAAGATGTCAGCCGCCGATCTCCCCGGCCGCCGCGTCCGTTGCCCAGTCCGGCATCACGCCCGACTCGATTCCGAAGACCGTTTCGCCCAGCGTCAGGACCAGCGTGGCGATCACCAGCGCGCCGATCAGGTTCAGAAAGATGCCCGCGCGCGCCATCTCTCCCACCGAGATGCGGTCGCTGCCGAAGACGATGGCGTTGGGGGGCGTCGCAACCGGCATCATGAAGGCGCACGAGGCGGACAGCGTCGCGGGGACCATCAGGATGAGCGGGTTCATCCCGGTCAGCACCGCCACCGAGGCGAGGATGGGGAGAATCATCTCCGTGGTGGCCAGGTTGCTGGTCAGCTCGGTGAGGAAGGTGAGGGTGAGGCACACCAGGAGGATGACTGCGAAGTCCGGCAGCCCGCCGAGCCCCTGGAACTGGCTCCCGATGATGTTGGCGAGCCCGGTGCTCTGGAAACCGGCCGCGAGGGCAAACCCTCCTCCGAAGAGGAGGACGATGTTCCAGGGCAGGCGCGGAATCACCTCCGCGCCCATGACGCGGTTCGCAGCCCCGAAACGGAATGCCCGGCGAAACGGCTTCTGCCACTTCGGGAACGCGTCCGGAGCCTCGATGCTCGCGCTCCGCGGCGCCCGGTTCCGGGTCGGGATGAAGAAGAGCAACGACGCCATCGCGATCGCCACGGTGCCGTCGTCGATCATCCCGGCGTAGGGAAGCAGGTTCGACCAGCCGGGGACGGTGGCGAAACCGAGCTCCAGGTCGCGCCTGAAGACCCAGAGCAGCGCGGTCATGGCAAAGACTGTCGCCACAGAGCGCTCCTCGAAGGAGATCGGGCCCAGCCCGGCGCGTTCCCGCTCGAGGACATCCCGCTCGATCCGCACCTCCGGCGATGGGCGATAGAGGACCTTGGTGAGCAGCAGCCAGGCCACCACGATCATCGTGACGCCGATCGGGAGACCCATCACGATCCAGGTGCCGAAGTCGATGGGAGGCGCTTCGGGGAAGATGATCTGGAAGATGCGCTGGAAGGACAGGTTGGGAGGGGTTCCGACCAGGGTGGTCAGACCGCCCATCGAACAGCCGTAGGCGATGCCGAGCATGAGGGCGATGGTGAACGTGCGCGAGTGCCGGGCGCCGGCCGTCTCCTCGACCTGCAGCACCATCGCGAGCCCGATCGGCACCATCATCACCGCGGTGGCGGTGTTTGAGATCCACATGGAGAGGAAGGCGGCCGCCACCATGAAGCCCAGAATGATGCGCGGAGGCCCGCCCCCCACCGCGTGGATGATGCCGAGGGCGATGCGCTTGTGGAGATTCCACCTCTCCATCGTCAGCGCGATCATGAACCCTCCCAGGAAGAGGACGATCGTGCTGTTGAAGTAGACCGGCGCGACATCGTTCCCGGACATGATGCCGAGCAGGGGGAAGAGCACCAGCGGAAGAATGGCGGTTGCGAAGAGCGGAAGCGCGGTGCTCACCCACCAGATCGCCATCAGGCTCGCGACGGCGGCGAGGCGGCTCGCGGGCAGGTTTGCCGGGTCTATCGGAAAGGCGAGTAGCAGGAGAAAGCAGCCCAGGCCGAGCCACAAGCCGATGGCGCGTCCCCGGGGGCTGGCCTGTCCGTGGTGTTCGGCCATGAAGGTTGTCCGCCTGCGGGCCTAGCCCGCGGACGGTTCCAGGCGGGCGACCATGCCGGGCCGGTCGAACACCAGGTAGATCAGGCCGTCCGGGCCCTGGCGCACGTCCCTGATGCGGCCCATGCGCCGGACCAGCGTCTCTTCGTCCGTGACCGTATGCCCGTCCAGGGTCAGGCGAGCCAGCTGCTGCCCGGCCAGTCCCCCGACGAACATCGAGCCGCGCCACTCCGGGAAGCGGTCGCCGGTGTAAACCATCAGTCCCGATGTGGCGATGGAGGGCACCCAGTAGTGCACGGGCGGCTCCATTCCGTCGCGGTGACTGCCTACGTGGATCCTCGATCCGCTTCCGTAGTTCACCCCGTATCCGACCACCGGCCAGCCGTAGTTGCGGCCCGGCAGGATCAGGTTGATCTCGTCTCCCCCCTGCGGCCCGTGTTCGTTCAGCCAGAGGTCCCCGGTCTCCGGGTGGAAGGCCATGCCCTGGGCGTTGCGGTGACCGTAGCTGTAGATGTCCCCGAGCACGCCGGCCTGTCCCACGAACGGATTGTCCGCCGGGATGCGCCCGTCGTCGTGCAGGCGCACCACCACGCCGTGGTGGGTGGAGAGGTCCTGCGCCGGATGGGCCGACAGCTCCGCGAGCCCGCCCCGGGGCGAGACCTGCCGGTCGCCGGCGGTAATGTAGAGGTAGTTGTCGGCATCGAAGGCCAGGCGCGAACCGAAGTGGTCGCGGCCCCGGGACTGCGCGACCCAGATCTCCTCGACCCCGGTGAGCCCGTCGTCCTCGAAGCGGCCTCGGACCACCACGGTGCTGGCGCCCCCGTCCTCGTGCTGTGCCGCGAAGCTCAGGTAGAGCAGGCGGTTGCTCTCGAAGTCGGGGTGCACCGCCACGTCCAGCAGGCCGCCCTGACCGCGTGCCCGCACGTCCGGCACTCCCTCGACGGGGTCGCGCAGAAGCGTACCGTCACGGACGATGCGCAGCCGGCCCGGCCGCTCCGTCACCAGCATGTCGCCGTTGGGGAGCCAGGCCACCGCCCAGGGGTTGCTCAGGTCGTCGACCACGGTCGCCACCTGGTGCGCGACCTGCTCGGGGCTGCCCCCCGCGACCGGTCCGGGTCCCGGCGTCTGGCCGTCCGGCGTGGAGGCGGCGGAGGGGCTGCAGGCCCAAACAAGCAGGATCGCCGGCAGGGAGCCGACGATCCTGACGGCACTCTTCGAATTCGTGTTGCTTGCGCTCGCCGACGCCCGGAATAGGCAGGATTTCATCGCACGTGGCCGTGTTCAGGTCAATTGGCATCCAGAGCGTACTATATACCGCGTCAAACCCGTCTTCCGCCACATGCGCCGCGACGACGGCATGCAGATCGGCGACACGATCATGTCTCCCGCTCGAGTCCGCAGGGAACAGGGTGCCGGCGCTCAAGGTAGGCGGGCTGACGTACTGCGATGACCACAACCCTCCCCCGGCCCGCCATGTCCACTTTTCGTGTCGTCGTCGCAGGCGGAGGCCTCGTCGGCCTCTGCTCGGCCTGGTACCTGGCGCGGCGAGGGGTGGATGTGGTCGTGCTCGAACGCGCCGGAATCGGGGCCGGCGCCTCGCGGGGCAACGCCGGGATCGTGGCTGCAGGGCATCCTCCGCTGAACCGGCCGGGCAAGGTCCGGCAGGCGCTGCCGCGCCTCTTCGATCCGCGGAGCCCGCTGTACGTGCGTGCGCGCCGGGATGTGGGCGTCTGGCGATGGCTGGCCGCGTTCGCGCGGCACTGCACCCGCCGGCACGAGAGGCGCTGCCTGGAGACGCTGGCGCCGCTGGGGCTGGATACGCTGGCATGCTTCGATGCCATCGTGGGCGAGGAGGGAATCGCCTGCGAATACCGGCGCGGGAGCTACCTGGAGGTCTGCGTTGGCGGGAAGGCGATGGCGAAGGCGCGTGAAGACGCCGCGCTGATGCGCGGGCACGGCTACCACCCCGAGGTCGTGGACGGTATCCAGGCGCGTGAGGTGGAGCCGGCGCTCGGTCCCCGCGTGACGGGCGGCGTCCTGTTCCCGGAAACCCGGATCCTGGACCCCTATCTCTTCCTCCTCGGTCTGGCGGAGGCCGCGCGGCGAAGGGGCGTCTCCATCCGCGAGGGCGCGGCGGTGCGGCGGCTCACGTTTGCGGGTGGGGCGGTGCGGGGCGTGGAGACCGCCGATGGCGAGCGCGTCGCGGCCGACGCGGTCGTGCTGGCCACCGGTCCCTTCAGCCTGGCCCTGGCTCGGCAGGCCGGGTTCCCTCTCCCCATTCAGCCCGGGAAGGGGTATCATCGCGAGGTGGCCGTGGGCCCGGATGGAGCACCCGCCATGCGCGTCGCCTGCACCAACAGGGACACGGGTATCATCTGCACGCCGCTGGAGGGGCGGGTGCGCTTCGTGGGCACGATGGAATTCGCCGGCTACGACCTGGAGCTGGACCCCATCCGCCTCGAGCAGCTTACGCTGAAACCTCGTGCCTGGCTGCCCGCCGTCGGCGACGCTCCACCGGTGTCGGAATGGTGCGGCCTGCGGCCGATGTCGCCGGACGGGCTGCCCTGCGTCGGCCCTCTCGGCAATGTGGGCGGGCTCTCGGTGGCGGTAGGGCACGGCAATCTCGGGCTCACGCTGTCGGCGGTAACGGGCAAAATGGTCGCAAACCAGGTTACGGGTACCGGGGATCCGCGCCTGGCACCCCTTTCCCCCGCGCGTTTTCGGTCGTAGCTCTGACTGATGTCGCTCAAATCGAACCTGCGCCTCGTTTTCTCGCTTGGACGCGGCCTGACCCGCGGGCTCCCGGATGCGGATCCGGGACTGGACCCCATCCAGCTCTTCGGGCAGTGGTTCGACGCCGCGCGCAAGGCCGGCATTCTGCTGCCCGAGGCGATGACCCTGGCAACCGCGTCCGCGGATGGCGCTCCCAGTGCGCGCATGGTGCTGCTCAAGGGGTTCGGCGAGGACGGGTTCGAGTTCTACACCAACCTGGGCAGCCGCAAGGCGGACGAGCTGACCGCCAACCCCCGGGCCGCCCTCTGCTTTCACTGGGGCGTCCTCCAGCGCCAGGTGCGCGTCGAGGGCGGCGTCACCCCGCTGAGCCGCGAGGCATCCGCCGCGTATTTCCGCACGCGCCCCAGGGGCAGCCGGATCGGTGCCTGGGCGTCGCGCCAGAGCCAGCCCCTCGAGGAGCGTGAAATGCTGGAGCGCCGGGTGCGCGAGATCGAGAAGAGGTTCGAGGGCGGGGAAGTGCCCCTGCCCGATTTCTGGGGTGGATTCCGGCTTCATGCGCAGCGCATCGAGTTCTGGCAGGGGCGCACGGATCGGCTCCACGACCGGCTGGTATTCCAGCGCGAGGAGGATGGGTGGAGCATCCGGCGGCTCCATCCGTGAGGGATGCGTGCATCCTGCTCCGGCCATGAACCCCGGCCGTCCGCCTCCGGCCATGAACCCCGGCCGTCCGCGCGCGGGCGCCGGCTTCTTCAAGGGCCACGGCCTGGGCAACGACTACCTCGTCTTTGCGTTCGGGGACGGATGGGCCTTATCGCCGGAGGCGGTGCGCGCCGTCTGCGATCGATGGCGGGGTGTGGGCGCCGACGGCATCGTGCTGCACTCGCCTCCGCCGGAGCGTCCCTGGCGGCTGCGGATGTTCAACCCGGATGGATCCGAGTTCGAACGAAGCGGAAACGGCCTGCGCGTCTTCGCGGCCTGGGCGGCGTCGCGGGACTGGGTCGGAGACGGGCCCTTCGCGGTGGAGGTCGGCGGCGACCGCGTCCACATGCGCGTCGAGGAGCGCCTGGCGGGGAGCGTCTACGACGTATCGGTCGAGATGGGACGCGCGTCGCTGCACCCCGCCGATGCGGGGCTTGCGCCCGCGTGGCAGGGGAGGCCGCTCACCCACCCGGCGGAGGGGGTGCTCGACTGCACCCCGGTGAGCGTCGGCAACCCCCATTGCGTGGTATTCACCGACGACCTGTCCGATGCTGCGCTCTCGCGCCTGGGTCCCTTCCTGACCGCCCACGAGGCCTTCCCGGCGGGCGTGAACGTGCAGCTGGCCCGGCCCGTCTCGCGGGGCTGCGTCGAAATCGCCATCTGGGAGCGCGGTGTCGGGCGCACCCAGGCGTCGGGGACCAGCTCGTGCGCGGCGGCGGTGGCGGCGGCCGGGCGCGGGGTGGTGGACTACGGCGAGGTCGAGGTGCGCATGGAGGGCGGCACGCTGCAGGTGGATGTCTCCCGCGGGCTGGAGGTCATCCTGCGGGGGCCGGTGCAGGGGGTGGCAAGGGGACGGTTGTCGGAGGGATTCATGGAGGCACTGTGATCGGCGTCCGCAGGCCGGGGCATGCGACCATGAGGGGGAACGGGTTCCCGTTCATCGGGAAACGAGGCATAATGACTGCAGTTGCCTTTTCGGCGCCAAAGACACCAGGGGAGAAGCCGCCGTGCTGAGATTCGCCGAGGAGATCCTGCTGCTGTTGCTCGATGACGAGAACGGCACGTTCGCGCACGTCCCCAGCTGGTCGCTCAACTACGCCCTCGGTGGCGGCGTGTTGATGGACCTGGCGCTCGAGAACCGGATCGACACCGATCTGGAGAAGCTCTACCTGGTCGACGCGACGCCGCTCGGCGACAGCCTGCTGGATCCGATGCTGGAGGAGATCGCACAGGCCGAGGACGCCCACGATGCGCGCTACTGGGTGGAACACGCCGCGGGCCGCGCCGCCGATATCCGCGAGACCGCGCTCGAGCGCCTGGTCTCGAAGGGCATCCTGGCGCGCCAGGAGGAACGCTTCCTGTGGGTCTTCCGCTCGCGGCGCTATCCGGTCGTGGACGGAAAGGCGGAACGCGAGGTGAAGCTGCGCATCATGGAGGTGCTGTTCAGCGACATGATCCCCGACCCCCGGGACATCGTCATCATCGCGCTCGCGGACGCCTGCGGGATCTTCAAGTGGCTGCTGTCCAAACGCGAGCTGAAGAACGTCCAGTCCCGGATCAGCGACGTGCGCCGGATGGAGTTGATCGGGCGCGCCGTCGCCGAGGCGATCTGGGACATCGAACTGATCGTGCGCACGCAGAGCGTGCCGATGCAGGGGTAGCGAGGAGCGTCAGTGCTGGCGAACTGCGTCCGGCACCGACCTCGCGAGGTGCTCCTCGCGGCTTAGAGCACCGCGGCGAGCTTCCGTGCTACCGCCCGGTGCGCGGTCGCGATTTCCTCCTGCCCGCGGTGGCGCCCGTCCAGCACCACCCAGGCTCCGCCCACCATGACGTCGCGCACGGGCGTGTCCTCGCCGCTGAAGATCCAGGCGTCGAGCAGTTGGTCCTCGTCTCTTCCCACGAGAGCGGGATGGCCGGTGTCGAGGACGACCAAATCGGCCCGGAATCCAGGTCTGATCGCGCCCAGCCGCCGTCCGCTCGCCTGCGCGCCGCCCGCCCAGGCGCCCTCCAGCAGGGCCCGCCCCGTGGAGTGGGCCTCGCGGCCTCCGGCGACGTTGCGCTCGTGCATCGTGAGCCGCTGCGAGTACTCGAGCATCCGCAGATCGGCGGCCGGGCTGACGCTGACGTGGGAGTCGCTCCCCACCCCCCAGCGGCCGCCGGCGACCAGGTAGCTCGCGAGCGGGAAAACCCCGTCGCCCAGGTTGGCCTCGGTGGTCGGGCAGAGCCCCGCGACCGCGCCCGAGGCGGCCAGGGCGCGGGTCTCCTCCCCGGTCATGTGGGTGGCGTGCACCGCGCACCAGCGCCCGTCCACCGGGGCGTGGTCCAGCAGCCACTCCACCGGGGAGGCCCCGCTCCAGGACAGGCACGCCCGCACCTCGGCGACCTGCTCGGCGAGGTGGATGTGGATGGGCGCCGCAGGATCGGTCGCGCCCAGGGCGTCGACGGCGCCTGCCAGGTCCCCGGGGGGCACCGCGCGCAGCGAGTGGAGCGCCAGGCCGACGCTGCGGTCGCCGTTCCCCGCGACCGTCCGGCCGAGCGCTGCGGCGTCGCCCAGGATCTCGTCGACCGTCGCAACGAACCGGCGCTGCTCCTCGAGCGGCGCATCCGCCCCGAAATCCGCGACCCGGTAGAGCGCCGGCAGGAGCGTGAGCCCGATCCCGGTGGCCGTTGCGGCCTCGTGGAGGCGCAGCGCCATCTCGTGCGGCACGGCGTAGGGCCGCCCGCGCGGGTCGTTGCGCAGGTAGTGGAACTCGGCCACGGCGGTGTACCCGTGGCGCAACATCTCGGCATACAGCTGGGAGGCGACGACGTGCACATCATCCGGCGAAAGACGCGCGAGAAAGGCGTACATCTGATCGCGCCAGCTCCGGAACCCGTATTCGGCCGTGCTGCCGCACTCGGTGAGGCCCGCCATCGCACGCTGAAATGCGTGGGAGTGCACGTTGGGGACTCCCGGGACGACCGCGCCAGCGACGCGTCGTGCTCCTTCCGGGTGTCCGCCGGGAAGGATCTCGCCGAAATCGCCGCCGCCGGTCACCTTGACGCGGACGTCGCGCGCCCAGCCGTCGGGAATCAGCGCCAGATCGAAATGGAGGTCGGGCATGGCCGGGGACGGTACGCCCGTACGGGAGCGCCGTCAATGCGCCGCGATCTGCGTTTCTGCCCTCAGGCGATATCCGACCCCGCCGTCCGCAAACGGCGGGGAGATCGTGACCCAATGGCGGGACTTCGGACGGCATCCTGGCGGATGCCGGCTTTCGATACCGAGCGCCGTAGGGGCGGACGGCCCGGGAACGCCAGGGGAGGGGCGATACATCGCCTCGACCGGGATGTGCGGTATATTCTGTTGGCTTCAGGGAAGACACGATCAACGCCGACCATCAGACTGTCCGCGAAAGCGGGACAAATGCACACGAGATGATCCCGGGCGCAAACACAAACCTGGAAGACCGGGAGGCGTACGCCCGGGACTTCGGGAGATTGATCAGGCGGGTGCCCGAAGCGGTCGCAACGCCCCGGAGCGTGGAGGAAGTGGCAAGCCTCGTGCGGCGGGCCGCGAGCGACGGTGTCCGTCTGACCATTCGAGGCGGAGGACACTCCCAGGGCGGACAGACCCTGACCGACTGCGGCGTGGTGGTCGACACGAGGGGGCTGGGTCGAATCAGGCCGGCGGGCCCGGGGTTGGTGCGCGCGCAGGGCGGCGTCGGATGGGGTGCGCTGGTGGATACGCTGCGCGCGGAGGGGCATCTGCCTCGCGTACTGCCGGACTTCGACCAGCTGACCGTCGGTGGAACGCTGTCCGCCGGAGGTCTCGGCACGACTTCACATCGCTACGGAGCCCAGGTCGGACAGGTCGAACAGCTCGAGGTGGTGACCGGCACGGGTGAGCGAGTGCGATGCTCCGCCACGCGGAACACAGAACTTTTTGATGCCGTGAGGAGCGGTCAGGGACAGTTCGGCATCATCGCCGAAGCGTGGATCCGCCTCCGCAAGGCGGGCGGAAGATTCCGGCAGTATGAGCTGCACTACCGGGACTTCGAGCGGTTCGCGGACGACCTCGAGCATATCGTCGAGGAAGGCCGCTTCGATCACCTGCGGGGCGAGATCCGGCACGACGAAGGCGTGATCGTCCTGCTCGCCGGCTTCGAGTACGACGACGAGCCCGACGACGCGAGAATGCTGGACGCGCTGGGGCACGACGAGAACGCATACACAAGGGACACCGCCAGTGTGGGGCGCGCCGGCATGTATCCCCCGTGGAGTTTCGGCCGGTTGTATCACTACCCATGGCGGGACTGGTTCCTGCCCTGGGAGACCCTGCGGACCATGCTGGCGCAGCCGTGGCTGGATCCACAAGCCGTGCCGCGCAGACCCTGGCGGTGGATCGGGCTGTACCCGATGGGTCGGGAAGCGATTGACGCTCCGCTGTTCATGCGTCCGCCGGGGGAGCGGGTTGTCTCGTACTCGATCCTGTCCGTGACGGGCGAATCCGGGCACGCCCAGGCGGTCGAACTGGCGAGCTACCTGGAGGAAGTCGACAGAACGCTGGTTGGACTTGGCGGCAAGACCTATCTGTCCGGCGGCGTGGGCTATGGTCCCGCGCGGTGGGCGGAACATTACGGGGAAATGCTCGCGAAGGGCATTGGGTGGAAGCGGGAATTCGATCCGAAGCACGTGTTCTACGTGGCGGGCCTGCCTTTCGCGGCGGGCTCCGCAGCCGTGCGATCAGGGGCCTGATGCAGGTGGGACGCCGAAAGCAGCATGGTTGAGAAGCGGCCGGTGCAAGGAGATTCGCGCGGGCTCTTGAAGCGAACTACACCCTCCGACCGCGGTCTCATCGAGTCGCCGCTGCTTACGCCCCACCTTGGGTTCCACGTGATCGGCGATGAACAGGTGCTGCTGGTTTCCGAGGACTTCAACACGCTATTGCGAGGCCGAATTCATTGCGACCTCATGCCGCTCCTTGACGGGGACCGCACGGTGCAGGAAATCGTTGCCGCGCTGGCTCCCGCCCACTCACCACTCGACGTGCAGACCGCGATTCTCGCGCTGGCATCGCGCGGTTATGTCGTTTCGGGCGACCACGACATGGCTCCGGGACGGGCGGCGTACTGGTCCTCGCTCGGCGCCTCGCCGCGCTGGGCCGAACAGCGCCTGGCGGCGACTGCCGTGCGCGTGGCGGGGGACACCGGTGTGCTTGCCCGTCGCCTTGTCGGACTCGGCGTTCAAACGAGCGATGAGGCGGTCGCCGTGCGCCCCTCGCTGTCCGTGATGGTTTGCGCCGACTACCTGGACGAGCGGCACGATTCCATCAATCGGCGCCACCTGGAGTCGCGCACGCCCTGGGTGCTCGTCAGGCCGAACGGGATGCAACCGCTGCTCGGACCGGTCTTCCGGCCGGCGGAGGGCGGTGCCTGCTGGGCGTGCCTTGCATATCGTCTGCGCGGCCACCAGGAGGTCCTCGCATTCTTGCGCAACCTTGGTCCGGACGCATCCACCGTCGAGCCGCGGGCGGCAGAACCGGCCGTGCTCAGGGCGGTGTGCGGCCTGGCCGCGGCCGAAATCGCGAAGTGGCTGGTGCTGGAGGACATGGCACCCATCCATGAGCGCGCCATCTCCCTCGATGTCGCCGCCCACCGGAGCGCACAGCACCCGGCGATGCGGCGCCCACAGTGTGTCGCGTGTGGCGACGAGGCCCTCTATCGGACCGACCGCGCCGCGGAACCGGTGCGTTTGCGGGCGAGTCCCAGAGCCTTTCGCAACAGCGGAGGCCACCGCTCGGTCCCTCCCGAGGAGACGCTGGCCAGGTATCGTCATCTCGTCAGTCCGGTCACCGGCGTCGTGACGTGGCTGGCCCGCACGGCAAGGGACACCGACCCCTGGCTTCATGTGTACTGGGCGGGCAGCAATCTCGCGCCGGGAAGCCGCAAGCTGGGTTCACTGCGTCGGAGCCTGCGGAGCAAGAGCGCCGGGAAGGGCAGCTCGCCGCAGCAGTCGGAGGCGAGCGCGCTCTGCGAGGCGGTCGAGCGCTACAGCGGCGCCTTTCATGGCGACGAGATTCGCTGCCGGAGGCGTCTTGCGGATTTCGAGAAGACCGGAGGGTCGGAGGCAATTCCCCCGAATGAGGTGCAGCTGTTCAGCGACCGGCAACTGGACGAAGCGGACCGGATCAACGCCCGCGGTCATCCGTACAACTTCGTGCCGCCACGCCTCGATCCGGATGCTGAGATCGACTGGTCTCCGATATGGTCGCTGACGCAGGAGCGGCACCGGTATCTTCCCACGTCGATCCTCTACGGCATGGCGGATGCGGCGCGGGATGGCCACGCGACCGGTTTCAAGGCGGACTCGAACGGGTGCGCGGCCGGCAACACGCTCGAAGAAGCGATTCTGCAGGGGTTCCTTGAACTCGTGGAACGTGACGCCTTCGCCATCTGGTGGTACAACCGGCTGAGCCTGCCGGAGGTGGACCTGGCGAGCTTCGGAGATCCGTACCTGGCATCCGCGCGCCACTACTACCGCCGGCGCGATCGTGAGATATGGGTTCTGGACGCAACCAGCGACTTCGGGATTCCGGTCTTCGTGGCCCTTTCCCGCAGGACCGACGGGGAGACGGAGGACATACTCTACGGGGCCGGGGCGCATATGGACCCGCACATCGCTGCCCTGCGCGCGGTGTGCGAGTTGAACCAGTGCCTGCAGTGGGTCCTCGGGCCTGCACGGGGCGGAGTCGGCGGCGCCGTTCACGACCCGGTGAGCGAGTCGTGGTGGCGAACGGGCAAGCTCGCGGACCATCCCTACCTGGCGCCCGCGCCCGGCGCGACGACCCGCGGCAGGTCGGACTACCCGGTTCCCGACACCGCGGACACACGGGAGGATGTGGAACACTGCCGCGCGCTGGTCGAGGCCCGCGGCATGGAGTTTCTCGTGCTCGACCAGACGCGGCCCGATATCGGCATGCCGGTTGCGCGCGTTATCGTACCGGGCATGCGCCACTTCTGGGAACGTTTCGCTCCGGGGCGGCTCTTCGATGTCCCGGTCTCGATGGGATGGCTGGGGAGCCGCCTCTCGGAGCGGCAGCTCAATCCCGTCCCGGTCGTCGCATGAGCGAGGCCGACAGGCACACTACTGCGGATGGTACGGGCATGGACATCGATGAAAGCCGAGCCGGTCTCGAGAAACACATGCTCGCCCAGGCGGATTCCGTCGGCGAGTTGCTGGAACAGTTCCGGAGTCGCATTTCGCCCGCGCTGATCGGTGGCCCCGGATGGGACCTGCTACTGGAGCGAACGAGGGAGTTGCCCATCAGCCTGGCGACGTCCGGTTTCGGATTCGAGGTGCCGCTGCACAAGCCCGAACTGAGGGCCGATCTGGGCGTTGCGCTGTTTCAGGGAAGCCTGTCGACGGCACACTTCGAGGATTGGTGCCGGGCCCATCCTGACGATCCGTCGACGGTTGCAGCCTTTCGGCTCCTGAAGATGATGAGACGAGAGTCCGTGATCCAGCGAATCGGCGGCACAAAGCTGATGCTCGAATACGACATCGATCCCGAATGCGTCGGACCGCTGCCGGACCCCGGTATCTTCCTTTACCCTGCCCCGGACGCGGTGTCCCCCAAGGACTCGGTCCGGGGACTCGAAGGTTTCCAGGCCGCTGCGGACGCCGTGGCCGGGGCTGGAGGCTGGAGGCTGGAGGCTTCGGAGCGCCATCAGATCGAACGCCTGTTTTCGGCAATGCCCCCAGGCACGCACATCGGCTCCGTCGGCGCCTTTCCGGCACGGTCCGACGGGTTGCGGATTGCGATCACGGGCTTCAGGAAAGCCCGCGACCTGACGGGTTTTCTGGAGCGCACCGACTGGCCCGCGCGGCCCGAGGCGGTCGCTCCGTTCCTGTCTGAGATGGAGGAACGCGATGCCTTCGCCCATCTGGCCGCACACTTCGACATCCCGGCCAAGGGGGGTCTGGGGCCTTCTCTCGGTGTGAGCTTCTACGCCAGGGACAAGCAGTGGGTGAAGGAAGTCGACCCATGGAAGGAACTCATCGATGGCGTGGGCGAACACCACCTCGCCCTGCCGGACAAGCTGTCCGCGCTCGCCACGTCATGGTCGGGAGCGGAAGCGGTGTTCGGATGCGGCAGCATGCTGCTCGTGGTCAAGGGGATCCACCACATCAAGCTGGTGTTCTGCGGTGACCGCGTGGAGCAGGCGAAGGCCTACGTATTCGTCCTGATACTTCCGCCGTTCCCGGCCGCCGCGACAGCCGGTCGTTAGGACCTACGAGTGAGCCGCCGCGAAAGCAGCGACCGAACTGCGATCAGCCGCAGCAGCAAAGACCGGCTGAGATCGCCTCCAGCCTTTCTTCGTCCAACTCGACGTTGGGGCTGATGGGCAACGCGATATGCAGGACACTCATGTCGCTCTCGTGCACCTGGATCTTCGCGTGGTCCGGCACATCGATGCCGAATTCCTGTTTGATTGCGTGGTTCGGATCCTCTACAAGCTGCGCGCGGAACTCGGCGTCTTCGGTTGCCCGGGCGATCAGTTGATGCTGCATCTGGTTCGAAGCCTGAATCACTGACTGGACCGACATGTCGCCTCCTCATTGCAGGAAAGTATCGGGGACCAGAAGTTTACTGCCTGAACGTTGATAAAAGATATGCACCGCCGTCAGGGCCGCAAGGGGATGCGACAGAAGAGCACAGGGATGCGACAGAAAGGTCAGGGTCATGTTCAGGAATTTCGGTAACTCCTTTCGTGAACAGGTGATTGCCGCGAGCGAGAACCGGCAGCAACTCGACCGGTTGCTTCGCGTGACAGCCCCGCACGAGCGCATCGTGGTCGCAGCGACGGGACTGCTTCTTGCGGGCCTCGGAGTCTGGGTTCTGTTCGGCAGCATCGATCGCGAGATTACGCTTCAGGCCGTTCTGCTCGAGCCGGGGCCGCGCTACGAAGTGGTCGCCACGGAGCCCGGTTACCTCGTGGAGTACCTGGTCGAGCCCGGGGACCGCGTCGCGCCCGGCACGGCCATCGCACGCCAGAGCGGCCCCGCGCCGGCGGGCCAGGCCGGGGTGGCCCCTGCCGGGACGGAGCAGCGCCCCCCCGAGTTGGATGCGATCGCCAGCCAGATGGGCGGCGTGGTCATGGTGCTGCGCGCCACCCTGGGCGAATACCTGTCGGCCGGCGCCGCCGTCGCGCAGCTCCGGGAGCCCGTGGATCGTCCCCTGCAGGCGGCACTGCGCGCCTCTCCCCGGGTGGCGCAACGCCTGCGTCCCGGCATGAAGGCGTCGGTCGAGGTGCAGCTGCCCGGCGGCGAAACGCATCGGCTGGACGGAACGGTGAGTGCCGTCGCGGGACCGTCCCCGGTGTGGCTCTCACACTGGCCGGCGGCGGACGCGGAGACGGCGCCGCGCATCGATATCGATCTCGAACAGGTGCCCGGCCTGGCTCTCCCGGACGGAACAATGTGCCAGGTTCGGATCAGTCTCGGGCGATATTCGCTGGCTTCGCTTCTCGGCCTCCGATCGGCCTGAAATGACATCAGGCCGTCCACCGAAGGCGTCGCGTGGTCGCCGGGACGCTCCCGGCGAACGAAGCCGGCGTGCGGTTACGCCTCTCCTTCTCCAGACCCATGCAACCGAGTGCGGCGCCGCCTGCCTCGGGAGCGTGCTGGCCTATTTCGGGCGTTGGGTACCCCTTACGGAATTGCGGGGCACCTGCGAAGTCGGGCGGGACGGATCCACCGCCGCCGGGCTGAAACGGGCGGCCGAGCACTACGGCCTCGAGTGCTCCGGCTGGAGCGTCGAGGTACAGCGGCTCCGGCAAATGCCGCTGCCGATGATTCTTTTCTGGGAATTCAACCACTTCCTGGTCCTGGAGGGATTCGACCGGAAGTGGTTCTATCTGAACGATCCGGCGACGGGCCGTCGCAAGCTCTCCGCGAAGGAGTTCGAGGCCGGATTCACGGGGGTTGCCCTGAAGTTCCAGCGCGGCCCGGAGTTCCAGCCCGGAGGTGCCCCGTCCAACCTGCGGCAGCGTCTCCCGGAGTGGCTGAGCGGCGCTTCGAGCGGGCTGACGCATGCCATTGCGTGCGGGCTGCTGCTGGCCGTGCTGGCGCTGACGGTGCCGTTCGCGGCCTCGCTGTTCGTCGACCGGGTCGTGGGCGAAAACGAGCCCTGGGGACCCCTCCTGGCGGGCGCGCTGGCCGCAGCGGGTTGTCTGGTGTACGGCATCGCCTGGCTGAAGGGGCGGTTTCTGAGGCGACTCGCGATCCGCATGTCGATCGTCTTCGGCCACCGCTGCGTATCGTGGCTGATGCAGTTGCCGGTCGAATACTTCAGCCACCGGCTTGTCGGTGAGTTGACCGCACGCATCTCGTCAATCGACAGGATCGCGTGGAGCCTGTCGGAACTCTTCGTCGGCCTTCTGATCGACATCGCCATGAGCGGCGTATTCCTGGCCGTCATGGTGGCGTTCGATCCGTGGCTGGCCCTGATCGTCCTGGGCCTGACGCTGCTCAACGCGTTGCTCCTGCGCCCGGTCGCGCGCGCCCGATCGGAGGAGGCTGTCGCGCTGCGCCACGAGCAGGGATTGCTGACGGGCGTGGGCACGCTGATGCTGAGTCATGCGGACACCCTGCGCATGACGGCTTCGGAGGACCGGATGTTCGCCCGGTGGGGTGGCCATCAGGCGCGTGAAATGAGGGCGCACCAGCGGTTTGCCGAACTCGGCAACATCATCGGCGCCACACCCGACCTGTTGACGATACTGGGCAGTGCCGCGGTGCTGGCTGTCGGCGCGACGAGGGTCATGGCCGACGAACTGACGCTGGGCGCGCTCCTCGCATTCTACCTCGTGTCGGTCCTTTTCCTGGAACCGGCCGGACGACTTGTCGAGTTCGCGCTCGAGCGCCAGAAGCTGCTCACCGACATGCAACGCCTGGACGACATCACCGAAACGCCGAGAGATCCGGGGCTGGCGCGTGCGCGGAAGATGCCGGAGGGCATCGCCACCTTCGACGGGCGACTGCGGTTGGCGGGACACGTGGAGTTGCGCGACGTGACCTTTGGCTACAACCGGAATCGCCCTCCGCTGATCGAGAAAGCTGAGCCTCGTCGTCAAGCCCGGGCAGCGCGTTGCAGTGGTTGGGCCGAGCGGGTCGGGGAAGTCGACGCTTTCGCGCCTCGTGGCGGGCATCCTGCATCCATGGTCCGGAGAGATACTGTTCGACGGTCGGCCTCGGCACGAGATTCCCGCCGAAGTGCTGTCGCGGTCCCTCTCCATGGTGGACCAGCACGTGGTCCTCTTCTCCGCCAGCGTGCGGGACAACCTCACGCTGTGGAACTCCGCGGTTCCCGACGATGACATCGTCGCTGCGGCCCGCGACGCCAGTATCCATGACGAGATCATCGGCCGGCCCCTCGGCTATTCGACCCGCGTGGACGAAGATGGCGGCAATCTCAGCGGCGGACAGCGGCAGCGCCTCGAAATAGCCCGCGCGCTGGTCGGGAATCCGACGGTGCTGATTCTCGACGAGGCGACCAGCGCGCTGGACCCGACGACCGAGGCGCGTGTCGACGACGCGTTGCGCCGCCGGGGCGTCAGTTGCCTGATCGTTGCGCACCGGCTGAGCACGATTCGCGACTGCGACCAGATCATCGTGATGAACGAGGGCACGGAGGTGCAGCGCGGCATCCACGACGAGCTGGTCACGGACACGGACGGCCTGTACCATCGCCTCGTGCGGACAGAGCTCGGCGCATGACCGCCCCGGAGCGTCTCACGCTCGCCCAGGCCGCCACCGAGTGGGGAATGGCGGTGCCTTGTGCCGGGAATCAGCCCGTCGACATCGGCGATCCCGAATTCGCGTGGTTCATCGAATCCGGCGCGGTCGACCTGTTCCTCGTCGAGCGGCGGGATGGCGTCGAGCAATCGGCGCCACAGCACATGCTGCGGGCCGGTGCCGGCCGCTTCCTGCCCGGGACCGCGCCGCAGGAAGACGGCACCTCGCTGGGGGTGATCGCCAAGGGGCTGCCCGGCACCACGCTGCGGCGTCTTCCGGTCTCCCGCCTCGCCGCGATTCGCAGTGCGGAACTGGCCGGGCAGGTTGACGCATGGCTCGCGGACATCTCGACGATGCTTGTTCGCGACGTCACGCATCAACCGCGGACGGATGCGCATGTCGCAGCGGGGGAAGCGTCGATGGCGAGGAGCGGCACGCTGGCCGTGCGCCGCGGAGTCGTGTGGCTCACCGGGTTGCTGCCCCACACGGGTCTGTTCATGGGCCTGATCGACCCCGCCGGGAACACGACCGAGCCGGCTGTCTCCGGGTGCTCGCTGCCGCTGACACCCGGCACCTGGTTCAGTCTGACGCGGGAGGTGCCGGTCTCCACCGCATCCTCCGTCGAACTCGCTGAGCGCAAGCTGTTGCTGCCGGCCCTGAATGCGTTCACCCGCGTCGCGTTCTCGCTCGAGCGGCTGAACCGTCAGTTGGCGGTCGTCGACCAGGCCAACCTGGCGCGGGCGCGGGTCCTGGGCCGCCGCAGTGACGAGGAGGACGCCCGCCGCCGCCTTTTCGATCTCTACGGTGTCACCGATGGGGATGAAGGGACCGAAGAGACCGATGTCTCGGTCTTGTACGACGTCCTGAAAACGATCGGCCGGCGCGAGGGCATCGTGTTCCAGCGTCCCGCCTCCACTCGACGATCCGACCCGGACGCCGCCCTCTCCAGCGTGCTCCGCGCGTCCGGAGTGCGCGCCCGGCAGGTGCGGCTTTCCGAGAAGGACCGCTGGTGGGTCGGCGACAGCGGCGCGATGCTGGCGTTTCGAGCCGGGGACGGCAGGCCCGTGGCGCTCCTGCCCGGCTTGCTGGGGAACTACCGGGAAATTGATCCCGCCAGCGGGCGCAAGAGGCGGGTTACGGCCGCCAGCGCTGCCGCGCTACGCCCGGCCGCCTGGCTCTTCTACGCCCCCTTGCCGAGCGCGTCCAGCGGCTGGCGCGATCTGCTGAGACTCGCCAGAAAGGGGCTGGGGGCCGACTCGGCGCGCGTTGTGTTGACGGGGGTGCTGGGTGGTCTGGTTGCACTGCTGCCGGCCCTCGCGATCGGCTTCGTCGCGGAGGAAGTGATCCCTGTAAGCGATGTCGGACTGTTGTACGGAATATGCGTGGGTCTTGTGGCGTTCGGTCTCGTGCGCGCCCTCCTGCGCGTGCTTCAGGGCATGACGCTGATGCGATTCGAGGGCCGCGCCACCTCGCGAATGGAGTCGGCGTTCTGGGACCGGTTGCTGCGGTTGCCGATGAGCGTGCTGAGGCGCTATCCCGCCAGTGACCTGGCGATGCGCGGCATGACCTTCCAGCAGGCGCGCGATGCCGCCCAGGGCGTAATCGGCAATGGCGTGCTTGCCATCATATTCCTGTCACCGGCGTTCCTGCTCATCGGTTTCCGCAATCCGACGCTGGGTTGGGTGACGCTCGCGTTCGGACTGCTGTCGCTCGCCGCGACCGTGGCGTTCGGACTTCGCCAGATTGCGCCACAGCACCGTCGGCTGAGGGCAGCTCTTCGGCTGGCCGGGCGGTTGTTCCAGCTCATCAACGGCATATCCAAGCTGCGCGTGGACGGGGCCGAGGGCTCGGGCTTTGCGGTCTGGGCGCGCGACTACCGCGAGCAGAAGCGCGCGGAACTGGAGATCGGGGCGGCCGAGATGCATCTTCGTGCTCTCGGGGCCGCCCTGCCGCTGCTGGCGGGAGCGGTGCTGGTGTTGTTCCTGACGTTATCCGGCCCCGGGTCCTTTGCGGTGGGCGACTTCATCGTCGTCTACGTCCTGTTCCTGCTCTACCAGACGGCGGTGGTCCGCCTCGGTGAGTCGGTCAGCGTGCTGGCCGGTGTCCTGCCCGCATTCAATCAGATTCGGCCCTTGTTGGCGGAGGCTCCCGAGACGGGGGCCGAAGGAGAGTCCGTGGAAGTGCTGGGCGGCGATGTCGCCTTCGACCACGTCTCGTTCCGCTACGATGCCGACGGGCCGCTGATTCTCGATGACGTGTCGCTCCAGGTCCGTGCGGGCGAGTTCGTCGCGATCGCCGGCGAGTCCGGGGCGGGCAAGAGCACGCTCTTCCGGCTCGCGCTCGGACTGGAGCGGCCGTCGAGCGGATCGGTCTATTTCGACGACCGCGACCTTCAGTACCTGGATCTCAGGGATGTGCGCCGGCATATCGGCGTGGTGCCGCAGGTGGTGCGGCTCCACCCACAGGACCTGTGGGACAACATCGTGGGCGATCATCAGGGCGTTGCCGCCGAGGACGCGTGGCGCGCGATCCAGCTTGCCGCCATCGACCGTGAGATCGCGGCAATGCCGATGGGAATGCTGACACCCGTGGGCGCGGGCGCCGCCGTCACGTCGGGAGGCGAAAGCCAGCGCATCCGGCTCGCGCACGCGCTGATCAGCGATCCCCGCATTCTGCTGCTCGATGAAGCCACCAACTGGCTGGACAACGAAACGCAGTCGCGGGTCCTGGGCAACCTGGCCAGCCTCACGTCGACACGGATTGTGATTGCGCACCGCATCTCCACGCTGCGGCACGCGGACCGCATATACGTGATGCAGTCGGGGAGGATGGTGCAGGAGGGCTCCTTCGAGGAGCTGGCTGCAACCCCGGGCGCCTTTCAGGACCTTGTGCGCCGGCAGGTGGCCTGACCTGCGGTCGGAACGTTAAGTTGGGGCTGGGCGAGGTGGGATTGGGCGCGTTCGGCGAGGCGAGTTTCCGCGTTGGCGATTCACCTTGGTGGAGGGTCTTCAGGATGGAAGCACGTAGTTCCAGCGTCTCGGCAGCCATCGGCGGACGAGTCGTAGAGCCCTCGCTCTCGAACGCGCTTCCGCACTTCGTGCCCCTCGTCATCTTCCCGCTCGTGGCCGCGGCTGCCGTCCAGGGCGGTTGGTGGATTGCCGCTCCGTTCGTCTTCTTCATGCTCGCGGACCAGTTCGACAGGATCTTCGGCGTGGAGGAGCGGAACATGGATCCGGCCACCACCCACGAGAGCCAGCTGTTCCTCTACAAGCTCTCCTCATGGCTGTGGGGGGCGTTCTGGCCGGTGATCTTCGTGTTCTCGCTGTGGCAGATGCTGGTTGCCGACCACCTGGCCGCCTGGGAGATCGGGTTGATGGCGGGCCTGCTGGCAATGGTGGCGCAGACGGTCTTCGTTGTGGGCCACGAACTGGTTCATCGGCGCGCCCTCTGGGAGCGTCGGCTCGGCGAGTTCCTGCTGGCTTCCGTTTCCTACCCGCACTATGCCACCGAGCACGTCTACATTCATCACCCGCGCGTGTGTACTCCCCTGGATCCAGGGTCCGCACCGAAGGGCCTGAGCTTCTGGCAATACCTTCCCCGGGAGGTGGCAAACAACCTCCTGGGCGCCTGGCGCTTCGAACGTCGCCGACTGGCCCGCCGTCACCTGCCGATCTGGCACTACACGAACGCGTTCTGGCGCTACATCGTCGAATTGGGCATCTGGTACGGACTGATCTACTGGATTGGCGGGGTGTGGGCCGTGGCGGCGTTCGTTGTCCTGTGCGGGAGCGTGGTCTTCTCCATGAAGATCAGCAACTACGTGCAGCACTACGGACTCAGGCGCATCCGCATGCCACACGGCAGGTTCGAGCCGGTGAAACCGCGGCACGCCTGGAGTGCCGCGTACAAGTTCACCAACTGGCTGTACTACAACATGCAGCGCCATGCCGACCACCACACGTCCAACCGGCGCTATCCGCTCCTGCAGCATTATGGCGAGGCCGACTCGCCGCAGCTGCCGGGCAGCTACATCCAGATGAACGGGATGGCACTGTTCCCGAAGCGGTGGTTCGAGACCATCGATCCCCTGCTCGATCGTCAGCGAGCCCGGTTCTATCCGGAAATCGACGACTGGAGCGCCTACGACAGCCCGGCATTCGCGGCGCGCCCCGACGCATTCGACGTCATCGCCGAGATCCACGCTGCCGCCCCGCGTCTGGCCGCGTGGATCAACGGGTCCCCGGAGTTGCTCGACAGGCTTCGCGACCGCGAATTCACCGACCTGGAACTGCCCGAGGGATTCGGACCGGACCCGGAGTTCGAGGCGATCGCCCGTCGCGGGCTGGCGCGGCTCTACTGGACGCACGAACTCGGTGTCCCCGAGATGAAGGAACAGCTCGCCGACATCCACATGCAGGACGCCGGCGAGGCGGTCGATGCGGCGCGGGAGTGGTCGAACGGCAAAGTCTTCCAGATCAGCGTGCACGCGATGCGGGGCGGCCTGTCGATGAGCGAGGCGGGCACGGCGTTGTCGCGTGTGGCCGAAGCCTCCATCGCCACCGTGCTTGCGGCGGTTGAGGAGGACCTGGAGGATCGGGGTGTATCGGGCGCCAGCGGCGGGGTGGCCGTGGCGGTTGTGGGACCTCTGGCCAGCGGGAAGGCGATGCCGGGCGTCGAGCTCGATGTCCGGTTTGTGCACGACGGCGGCCCCGCCAGGTACCACGAAGCACTGGTCCGCCGGTTCCGCAAGGCGCTGCGTGCGCTCTCGCGCGACAACCTGCTGCTGGCGCAGGTCCCGCGCCGGGGAATGGGCGGGCTGGTTTCCCTCGCAACGTTCGAGGAACAACTCGGGAAGCCCGGTTCGGCCGACGAGCTTCTGGCGCTTGCGGGAGCGCGTTGCGTGTTCACATCCGGCGACAGCGAAACCTGGGACCGGTTCCAGGAAGCGCTGCGAGACGGCCTGAGCGGGGCCGTGTCCCGCGGCGTGCTGTTGACCTCGTTGCGTGAAGCCGCCGCGAACGACGTCGAGCCGGACCTGCTGTCGGTCACCGACATGCGCGGGGGCCTCCGGGACCTCGAACGCGCGTCCCTGGCCTTGCAATTGACGCTGCGGCAGGACGAACCGGACATGCCGGGTGAAGACGCGGCTTCCGTCTTCCGCACGGCGGGCGCGCGCGGGTTGATCGCCGGAGATGCCGCAGAGCGGCTGGCCGAAGCGGTGGCACTCTGGCGGGACCTGCATGGTTCGCTGCGGCTCATCGCCGGAGATGCATTTGCGGCCGATACCGCGACGCCAAAGGTCAGGACCGGGATTGCCCAAGCCTGTGGAACGGACGACTTTGACGCGCTCGCCGCCCGGTTCCGCGACACGGCATCCCTTGCCGCCGCCGACATCGACGCGCTTGCACATTGACCCCGCGGCGCTGGACGAGTTCGTCGCAGCGAGCCGGAAGCGGGTCAACGCCGCACTGGACGCGTGTCTGCCTGCCGCGACGCAGCATCCCACGGAGCTGCACCGCGCGCTGCGCTACGTGGTCTTTTCCGGTGGCAAGCGCTTGCGTCCGACGCTGGCGTTCGGCGCCGCGGTGGCGGGTGGTGCGGAACCGGAGCAGGCCATGCCCGTTGCCGTCGCAGCGGAGCTGGTTCACACCTGTTCGCTCGTGCTCGACGACCTGCCTGCGCAAGACGACAAGGCCGAACGCCGGGGGCAGCCGGCGGCTCACATAGCCTTCGACAGCGCCACCGCCATTCTGGCGGGCAGCGCCCTGCTGGCCGAGGCGTTCGCACAGTGCACCCGGCTCCCCGACCCCTCCGCGTGTGTTGCGGCAGGAGCGGGTTTGGCGGACACAGTCGGCCCCCGGGGAATGATTGGCGGACAGGTCGACGACCTGGCATCCACGCCGTCGGACACGAGCCTGGAGGAGGTTGAGCATATCCATCTGCGCAAGACCGCCGCTCTGTTTCGCTTTTCGGCGTGGAGCGCCGGCGTGGCCACGGGGCTGTCGGGCGAGCACCTTGACTGCCTCGACGCATTCGGATGCGCCTACGGGCTCGCCTTCCAGATCGTCGACGACCTGCACGACGAAGATCCGAGACAGTGCTCGATACTGCACGTGCTTTCGCGGCAGGAAGCTCTGGCACGCATCCGTGGGCTGCTTGACCAGGCGGCGCGCGAGGTCGCGGTGTTCGGGCCGGAGGGTTGGGTACTTGTCGGTCTGGCGCGGCGCGTGGAAGGGCTGATCCCGTAGCCGCCGCCATGTTCAGGATCGCACGCTAGCATGAGCCTCAGCGAGGAGCGGCGCGGCCCGATCGCCTACATGGCGGCGAACAATACAGCGGTCAACGTCGTCATGCTCGTGCTGCTGATCGGCGGGCTGTACACGGCGTTCGGCCTTGTACAGGAGGTGATCCCCGACGCCTCTCTGGACCGCGTTCAGATCATCGTGCCCTATCCCGGCGCATCTCCGGAAGAGGTGGAGGAGTTGATCGTCCGCAGGATCGAGGAGCAGATCCGGGGCGTGGAAGGACTCGAGCGGATGATCGCGACGGCCTCCCGGGGATCCGGATCGGTGGTGGCCGAGTTCAGGAACGGGACCGACATCGGCCGCGCGCTCAACGAGGTGAAGGCGGAGGTTGACCGCATCCCGACGTTCCCGGCCGAGGCGGAGCGCCCCGATGTCCGGGAAATCACCACCCGGCAGGTCTTCCTGCGCATGGTCGTGCATGGCGATGTCCCGGAGCGCGCGCTCAAGGAGCTGGCGTACCGGATCGAAGAGGGCATCTCGGCCCTGCCCCAGGTCTCGCTGGCGCAGACGAGCGCGACCCGCCCATACGAGATATCGATCGAAGTCCCCCAGGTGCGGCTTCGCTCCCTCGGCCTGACCCTGGGAGAGATCGCGCAAGCGGTGCGGCAGGGGTCGCTGGAGCTTGCGGCCGGCGGGGTATCGGCCAGCGAAGAAGAGATCCTCGTCCGTACGCTGGGCCGGAACTACGACCAGTACGACTTCGAGGAGATCGTCGTCCTGACCCGTCCGGACGGCACGTCCGTCCGGCTGGGCGACATCGCCACCGTGCATGACGGCTTCGCCGACAGCGATCTCCGGATGCGCTACAACGGCCGGCCCGCAGCCCGTGTGGAGGTCTACCGCACCTCCGACGAGCAGCTGCTGGGCATCAGCGCGGCGGTTCAGGATTACCTGGAGACCAGTGTGCTGCCGAGCCTGCCTGCCGGCGTGGAAGTCGCGGTCTGGAGCGATGACTCCGCGCTGGTGGGCGGGCGGCTGGGCCTCATGGTCAAGAACGGACTGCTCGGGCTCCTCCTGGTCTTCGTCACCCTGGCACTCTTCCTCGAGCTCCGGCTCGCATTGTGGGTGGCTGTGGGGCTCGCCGTTTCGTTCGCGGGAGCGTTCCTTGTGATGGGCTTCATGGGCGTGACCATCAACATGTTCTCCCTGATGGGGCTCATCCTCGCGCTGGGGATCGTCGTGGACGATGCGATTGTCGTCGGGGAGAGCGTCCATTATGAGCGCGAAAGGGGCGCGGGGGGGCTGGAGGCGGCGATCCGGGGGACGAGACAGGTGAGCGCTCCCGTCATCTTTGCGGTCCTCACTTCGATCATCGCCTTCTCGACCCTGATGACCGTGCCGGGCGCACAGGGCAAGCTGGGGCGTGGCGTGCCCATCGTCGTCATCGCCGTTCTATTCGTCTCGCTTCTTGATTCGCTGCTGCTTCTGCCGAACCACCTCTCGCACCTGCCCGCGGCCGGCCAACGGGCGCGGTACCGGGTCGCCAGGCTCTGGGGCAGGCTCCAGAAGCGCGTGGACCTTCTTGTGAAGCGGCTTGCCGACGGTCCGCTCGACCGCGGGCTGCGTCTGGCGACCGGGCGACCATTCGTCGTACTCGCCTCGGCGGCCGGAATGCTCGTGCTCTCGGCTGCTCTCGTGGTATCGGGTATCGTGCCCAGCCGATTCATCATTCCGCTCGAAGGCGACATCGTGTCTGCGGACCTGGAGCTCCCGGCCGGCACGCCCCGAGAGCTCACGACCGAGGTGGCCGGCCGGGTGGAGGCGGCGGGACACCGCGCGGTGGGACGGGTCGCGGCGGAGTACGGCCTGACTGCCGGCGATGCGCCGCTCGAGGTCGGCGTGGCCGTCACGGTAGGGCAGTCCGCGGAGCTGTTCGATCCCCTGATCGGCGATCTGGTCCAGGCCGCGCGCGGCCATGTCGCGACGGTCCAGTTCAAGCTGATCGACTGGGAAGGCCGCGGTATCTCCGCCGCTGCGCTCGAGCGGCTGTGGCGCGAGGAGGCCGGCGTGATCCCGGAGGCGACGGAGTTCTCCATCACCTCCAGCATCGTGGGCGGCGACCTGCCCGTGCACTACGACCTCTCTCATCCCGATCCGGAGCGCCTCCGCTCGATCACCGACGACGTTGTCGCGGAACTCGCCGCCATCGACGGCGTCTTCGATGTTCGGCACAACCTGGACGAGGGGTTCAACGAACTCCGGCTGGAACTGGAGCCGCACGCGCGCACGCTCCAGCTGACGCTCGACGATTTCGCCCGCCAGATGAGGGCCGGGTTCTTCGGCGTGGAGGCGCTCAGAGTTCCCCGAGGCCGCGAGGACGTACGGGTCTACGTACGGCTCCCGGAAGAAGAGCGGAACTCGCTCATCGATGTCGAGAAGTACATGGTGCACATGCCCGGCGGCGGGGAGGTGGCTCTGGGACAGATTGCGTCGCTGGGCTTCGACCGGTCTCCCTCGACGATCCATCGGATCGACGGACGGCGCGCCGTAACGGTTACGGCGGACGTGGACGCGATCAACGCGACGGGCCGCCTGGTGGACGATCGCCTGGAGCGGGATCTCCTCGCCCCTCTCGAAGCCCGGGATCCCGACTTCGCGTATGCGTTCGGGGGCCAGCGCAAGCAGCAGGACAACATCAATTCGGCCCTGGCCCGATCGGGGTTCTTCGCCCTGATCATCATGTTCGCGCTGATGGCGATCCTGTTCAGATCATGGTCTCAGCCGCTCATTGTGCTCGCGGCCATCCCCCTCGGGGCGGTCGGCGCCCTGGTGGGACACATGCTGCTGGGCCTCGATCTCAGTATCTGGTCGACGCAGGGGCTGGTCGGCGTGAGCGGCGTGGTCATCAATGACTCGCTCGTGATGGTCAAGTTCATGAACGACTACAGGGACTCCGGCATGGATCCGCGAGAAGCCATCATCGCCGGAGCCAGGATCCGGTTTCGCGCCATTCTCCTGACCTCGCTCACCACGTTCCTCGGCGTCGCCCCGCTGGTCCTGGAGACCAGCACCCATGCTCGACACCTGGTGCCGCTGGCAACATCGGTCGGATTCGGCATCCTCGTTGCCACGTTCCTCCTCCTGCTGGTCGTGCCGGCGCTGGTTACGGTCCAGTATCGGACGGGCGAATGGTTCGCACGCACGCTGGGACAGGGAGGGCGGCGTTGACGGCTCAGACGGTGCTCCAGTGTTACCGGAGGCCCGAGGAGGACCGGCTCAAGAGTGAGAAAAATCTGCCAAGATGGCAGACGGGAGGATGATCTGAACAGGGAGACCGGCGGGCCGGACCTGCTGATCCGCAACGTCCACGTCGCGACCATGGCGGACACGGGCGAGGCGTACGGGGTGGTGCGCGATGGCCTGGTGGCGGTCGCCGGGCGGCGGATCACCTGGGTCGGGGCTGCGCGTGCGGTCCCCCGCGAGGTGGCCGCCGGCGCCGGGCACATCCTGGACGGAGAAGGCGGCTGGCTCACGCCCGGGCTCATCGACTGCCACACCCACCTCGTCTTCGCCGGCACGCGCGCCGGTGAGTTCGAGATGCGCCTGCGGGGCATGACCTACGAGGCAATCGCGCGGGCCGGGGGCGGAATCCGTTCGACCGTGGCCGCGACCCGGACCGCGACGGAGGAGCAGCTATGCGATGCATCGGAGTGGAGAATGAAAGCTCTTGCCGCGCATGGCGTTACCACGGTTGAGATCAAGTCCGGTTACGGTCTGGATGTCGACACCGAACTGAGGATGCTGCGGGTTGCCCGCACCCTGGGCGAACGCCTCGCCGTGCGCGTATCGCGTACCCTCCTCGCCGCGCACGCGCTCCCGCCCGAATACCAGGACCGGCGCGAGGCGTACCTCGACCTGGTGTGCGGGACGGTGGTCGCGCGCGCCGCCGCCGAGAACCTCGTCCACGCCGTGGACGCGTTCTGCGAGGGCATCGCCTTCACCCCGGCGGAGTGTGCGCGCGTCTTCGATGCGGCGGTCGCCCATCGACTGCCGGTGCGCCTCCACGCCGATCAGCTCTCGCCATTCGGCGGGGCCGAGCTCGCCGCCCGCTACCGTGCCCGCTCTGCCGACCACCTGGAGTACGCGACGGACGCCGGCTGCCGTGCGCTGGCTGCGGCGGGGACCACCGCGGTCCTCCTTCCGGGGGCGTATTACACCCTGGGCGAGTCGCACCGGCCGCCCGTGGATGCCCTGCGGCGTCACGGCGTGCGCATCGCAGTCGCGACCGACCTCAACCCCGGTTCGTCCCCCGTCACCTCCCCTCTGCTCGCGATGAACATGGCCTGCGTCCTTTTCGGCCTGACCCCCGAGGAAGCGCTCGCCGGGATGACGCGGCAAGCGGCGCCGGTGCTGGGCCTGGAGGGGGAGGTGGGCGTAGTATCGCCGGGCGCGTGCGCGGATCTGGCGCTCTGGGATGTGGACCATCCCTCGGAGTTGAGCTACTGGATCGGCGCCAACCCCTGCCGGGCCGTGGTTCGCGGCGGGGAGGTGCACGATCATCCCGGGACGCGCTGATTCCTCAGGACGCGACAGAATGGCAGACGCGATGGAACTGGAAGCGATTGAGGCCGCGAAGGCGAGGCCGGATTCGTCCTTGACTCTCTCGGACGAGGAGCGCGGGATCCTGGAGGGCGCGTCCGGGCCCGCGCCCCAACTGGCGATGCGCATCGTGGTGCGGATGGCGCGCATCCTCGGGGCGCGGGAGCTGGTGCCCGTGGCTTCCGCGCACATCGACGGCTGCCTCTACCACGGCGACGGGGGCGTCGAGTTCGCCGAAAGGCTCGTTTCGCTTGGAGGCAAGGTGGGCGTCCCCACCACGCTGAATGTAGGGGCGCTCGACCTGCTCCATCCGCGCCGCGTGCGCTCCGCCGGCCATCGCCGGGAGATGGCGTTGCGACAAATGCGGGCCTACGAGGCCCTGGGCTGCCGCCCGACCTGGACCTGCGCGCCCTACCAGGCTGGACACCGGCCCGAGCGCGGCCAGGACGTGGCCTGGGGCGAGAGCAACGCCGTGGTCTTCGCCAACTCGGTGCTCGGCGCCCGCACCAACCGCTACGGCGACTTCATGGACATCTGCTGCGCGCTGGCGGGCCGCGCGCCCCGCACCGGCCTCCACCTGGATGAGAACCGGCGGGCCACCGTGGTGGTGGACACCGCCGTGATCAATCCGGCGCTCAGGGAGCGCGACGTGTTCTACCCGGTGCTGGGCACCTGGCTCGGCGCCACCGTCGACGAGCGGGTCGCGGTCGTGACCGGACTCCCGGAGACCGTGACCGAGGACCAGCTGAAGGCGATGGGGGCGGCGTCGGCGTCTTCCGGCGCGGTCGGGCTCTTCCACGTCGAGGGCGTCACCCCGGAGGCCCCGGACCTCGCGACGGCGCTCGCCGGCCGGGCGCCCGAGGCCGTCCTCACGCCCGGCGCACGCGAACTCCGGCGGGTGCGGGACGCGCTCAGCACCACCGGCACACTCGAAATGGACGCGGTCGCGCTCGGCAGCCCGCACTTCTCCCGGGACGAGTTCTCCCTTCTCGAGGCGCTGCTTCCGCGGGAGCCCTTCAGGATTCCTTTCTACGTCTGCACGGGAAGGGCGGAATACCAGCGGCTGCAGCAGAACGGACATCTGCGTCGATTCGAGGAGGTCGGGGTCGAGATCGTGGCCGATACCTGCGTCGTGGTCGCGCCCATCCTGCCCGCACGCGGGAGCGTGCTCATGACCAACTCCGGGAAGTTCGCGCACTACACCCCCGCCACCACCGGCTACGACGTGGTCTACGGAAGCCTGGAGGACTGCGTGCGCTCGGCCGCGGCCGGACGCGTCACCCGCGACGAGGGCCTGTGGAGCTGAGCGGCGTCCCCGTGCATCCCGGGGAGGGCAGGGGGCGCCTGCTGGTGCTCGAGCGTCCCCTCAGCTTCTGGGGAGGCGTGGATCCCGAGACGGGCCGCGTGTCCGATCCCCGGCATCCGCAATTCGGCGAGTCCGTGCGCGGCCGCGTCCTGGTCATGGAGCGCGCGATCGGCTCCAGCTCCTCCAGCGCCATCATGCTCGAGCTGTTGCGCAACGACATCGCTCCCTCGGCCATCGTCCTCGGCTCCACCGACGCCATCCTGGTACTGGGGGTCCTGGTCGCCGAGGAACTGAGCTACCCGAGCATCCCGCTGGTCGATGTGGGTGCGGAGGGGTTCGAGCGGATCCGGGTCGGCGACGGAGGCCACGGGCACGTGCGCGCGGGGGCCGGGAGCGCGGCTGTGCAGGTGGATGTGCCCCAGGGGTAAGGAGACACATGATGGTATTGACGTGGACGACCTGATCGAAGGACTCGACGCGTAACGGCCTGGTTCATCCGCCGGACCGGCAGCGCCATGCCGGCCCGGCATCTCGCCTACGGCAACCCGTACCTCTCCAGGTACTGCAGGTCGAACTCGTCCATGCGCACCGCGTAGACCACGCCCTCGCCGAACGCCACCACGCGGCGTTCCATCGGCAGCTCGATGGTCGCCGTGCGCGTCCCGGAACCGTCGAAGAGATCGTATGCGGGGGCATCGCCCGCCGCGGTATGGCGGCGCAGCCAGGCGCGTCCCGTCGGGTCGACGGGAATGCGTCCATAGAAGGCCGGCTTGCTGTCGGGCCACTGGTAGCTGTCCAGGTCGTCGTTGCCCCCGGCCCCTCTGCGGCCCGCGCGCAGGTTCATGTTGCCGTTGACCCCCTCCATCTCGATGGTCATGCCGCCGCCGGTCTCGGCGCGCGAGTCGCGCCATTCCTCCATCTCGGCTCTTCCGATGCCCACCGGGGCGTAGGGATAGGCCGGTCCGCGCGTCACTTCGCCGTCCGGTGCGAACCACTCCACCCAGAACTCGCCGGATCCGGGGACCGAGCGGGCGACCACCACCCGGCCATCCGCCGCCACGCCCCACGCGTCGGCGGGCGAGAGCGGAATCGGTGAGATCGACACGTTCTGGTTGGCCGCTCCGCCCGAGGTGCGGCGGGTGCGGTCGGTCAGCTTGACGCTCGCCACCGTGTCAACCGCGTCCGTCCCCAGGTCGTAGCGGAGAACCTGCGAGGAGTCGGCCACCTCTCCACCCGCGCTCATCCCGAAGCCCTGGAAGTAGATGCCCCCGTTGTCGTCCACGCCCTGCGGAATCGCGAGCATGATCGGCGACCCCATCTGCAGCGAACCCAGCATGTAGGGTCGCGTGTCGCCGAAGCTCAGGTCGGCACCCATCTCGGTCAGGCGCCCGTTGCCGAGGTCCACCAGGAGGGACCTGTCGCCCGGCAGCGGCCACACCGCATCCGGCTGGCGGTACTCCGCGGGACCCTCGCCAACGCGCCCGAGGGTGGTGGTGGTTCCCGTCTCCATGTCGACCGCCACCAGCGTCTGCCCGAGCGGATCGGCCACCAGGACGCGCCCGTCCGGCAGTTCGCGCACGGTCTGGATGACGGCGAACTCCTGCTCGAGCACCGCCTGTGCCGCACCGAGGCCGGTGCGATCCCCTTCGGCGCCCTCGCTGCCGCAGGCCCCGGCGAAGACCAGCGCAAGGGTTGCGCCGACGCCGCCCAGCGCGAGCCTGATCGAATGTCGGAAACGGATGTGTTCGGCCTTGTCGTTCATGGTCTCCAGGAACTCCGTGAGCAGGGGGGGAGAAGCGTGATCGGGCCCGTCCGCGACAGGGCGACACGGGTCCATGCCGGTGCGGATGAGCCGACCCGGCCCGCAATCGGCCCATCCATGGGACTCGAACCGGGTCCGCGCGGTTGCACGGGCCGGGATCAAGATGCGCGGCGGCCGCGGACTCGTCCACCAGGAGGGCTCGCCGCGCGGCGGCCGATGGCTTCCCGGATGCCGCTTTCGTGATCCCCGTGCAGCCTCCGGGGTAGACGAAGCCGGCAGGTTGCGGCCAGCTTTGCGGCACCGGTTGTCTCCATGCTCGGGGATTCCGCGTGGGGCCGGTCCCCTCGTCGCGCTGGCGCGAGGTCGCGGCCTCAACGGCATCCCATCCCTTCAACGCCGCGACGAAGAGGCTACGACTTCCCCATGAGGCGCATCGCACGTTTTGCGTGGGTCTTCCTTCGTCTGCAGCCGTTCCTGATCGCGTTTCTGCGCGACCGCCGGCGCTGGATCCTGGTCGGGCGTCCGGCACGCCGAAGGCCCGGGCACCACGAGGGGCGCGCCGCCCGGCTGGTCAGGACCATCGCTGCGCTCGGGCCCGCGTTCATCAAGCTGGGGCAGATGTTTGCCGCGCGTGCGGACATCCTTCCCGAGCCCTATCTCACCGCCGTGGGCACGCTCCGGGACCAGGTGCCTCCCGCCGCTCCGGATGCGATCGTGGGCGTGATCGAGGGGGAACTCGGCGGAAGGCTCCCGGATCTCTTCGAGAGCTTCGAGCGAGAACCCATTGCCGCAGCCAGCCTGGGGCAGGTGCACCGGGGCCGGCTCGACGGGCGCGACGTGGCGATCAAGGTGCTCCGCCCGCGCGTGGAGCAGCGCGTGGCGCTGGACGTGGATACGGCGTTCCGCATCGTCTTCTGGCTCAACGTCCTGTTCCCCAACCACCACATGCGGGCGCTGGCCAACGTGATCCGCGAGTTCTCGGTGAAGGTGCGGGAGGAGATGGACCTGCGCATCGAAGCCGAGAACATCCGGCGCTTTCGGCGCGCCTTCGCCGGAGATCGCGCAGTGAGGGCGCCGCGCGTCTTCGACGAGATGACCACGCGGCATGTGATGGTGATGCAGTACATGGAAGGGATCCCCATCGATCGCCTGGGAGACCGGGTCCGGCGGGGACGCCCTTCGGCGAGCCTGCTGATGGAGAGGCTCTCTTCGCTGTACCTGCGCATGATGATGATGGACGGGTTCCTGCACGCCGATCCCCATCCGGGCAACCTGCTGGTCGCCGAGGACGGATCGCTGGTGGTGCTCGACTGGGGCGCCGTCATCGAGGTTCCGCGCTGGACGCGCCAGTCCCTCCTGGGCCTGTCGATGGCCGTGGTGCGGGAGGACATCGACGGCGCCATCGGCGCCATGTACCGGCTGGGGATGATCGGCCCGGAGGTGTCGCGCGGGGAGATCCGCGAGGCCGCCACCGAGATCGTGCGGGTGGTCGAGAGCGCGCGCAAGGACGGCCGGGGCCGGCATGGGCGGGTACAGGAGAGCGTGCGCGACGTGCTGGACACCTTCTACACCTGGCCGCTCATGCTGCCGCGCGAGCTGGTCTACCTGTTCCGCACGCTCGTGCTGCTCGAGGGCATCGGGACCGGCTACGACGCCCGCTTCGACTCGTTCGCGGTCTTCCGCAGGGTGGTGCGCGCGCACAGGAGCGAGATCCTGCGGACGGCGGGCCGGGAGCCGGTCGCGATCGCGAAGGATATGTGGTCCGAAACCAGTGGGCTGGTGCGGTCCGCACGCGAGTTGCTGGTGCGGGCCGAGCGCGAGAACCTTCGGGTGCGGGTGCACCCGCGCGACATCCAGGGCCTCGAGCGCTCTCTCACGCTGCTGGGTCGACGGCTGCTGCTCTCCATCTTCGCCGCCTCCACCGCCATCATCTCCGCCATCATCTACATCTCGCTCGACAACGTGTGGGTCCTGGCCGCCGGGCTGCTCGCCGCGCTGGTGCTGTTCCTGGTCGTCCTGGTCGTCCCGGCGCACCTGCTGGACAACCCGTTGCGCCACGCGCGCGGGCTGGGATCGCGACCGTGGCGCCCATAGCGGGCCGGCGGGCGGCCCCGGCGGGTGAGGGCATCCCGGTATCCGCAGGGGTTCGGGAACGGGATGGGTTGGCGATGCCGGAGAGGACCGTGCGGGGACGGCGATGAGCGACCTGGAGAGGGCAGGGTCGCTCGCGGAGCGGTGCGCCGCAGGTGAGCGGGCGGCGCTGGCACGGGCCATTTCGGTGGTGGAGGACCGGCGCCCGGGGTTCCGCGAGCTGCTTGCGCAGGTGGCGGCGCGCGGCTGCCGGGGCCACCGGACGGGGATCACCGGGCCGCCCGGGGCGGGGAAGTCGACCCTGGCGGCGGCGCTGGCCCGGCATTGGCGCGGGGCCGGTGAGGAGGTGGCGATCGTGGCGGTGGATCCCACCTCGCCGTACTCCGGAGGCGCGCTGCTGGGAGATCGTGTGCGCATGGCGCCGCTCCAGCTCGACCGGGGCGTCTTCATCCGCTCGATGGCGACGCGCGGGGCGGGGGGCGGCCTGGCCGAGGCGGTGCACGATGTGATCGACCTGATGGAGGGGAGCGGATTCGGCCGCGTCCTTCTGGAGACGGTGGGCGTCGGCCAGACCGAGCTGGGGGTCGCGGCGGCGGCCGACACGGTGGTGCTGGTGCTCACGCCCGAATCGGGGGACGAGGTGCAGGCCATGAAGGCCGGACTCGCCGAAGTGGCCGACGTCTTCGTGGTGAACAAGTCGGACCGTCCGGGAGCGCGTGCGCTCGCGCGGCAGTTGCGCGATGCGGTAGGGCTGGGTCGCCGCCGGCAAGGTGGCGGCCTGGACGCGGCGGCCGCGGGAGACGGTACGCTCGCACGGACGCCCTCCGGCCCTGCTGCCGTGACCACCGTCGGCGAGCGCGCCGGCGCGCTCGCCGAGGAGGCCGGCGCGCCCGGGTGGATCCCCCCCGTGCTCGCCGCGGTCGCCACCACGGGCGAGGGGATCGCCGCGGTCGCGGGCGCCATCGAGGACCACCGCCGAGGCCTCGCGGGGTCGGGGGCGCTGGAGGCGCGCCGCATCGCCCGCGCGCAGGCACGCATCCGGGCGGCAGTGCGCGCCGCCCTGGAGGCACACCTGGGCCGGGTTGCGGGGGGCGGCGGCTTCGCGGAGGCGGCCCGGATGGTGGCCGGCGGGCGGGAGACGGTGTACGAAGCGGCACAACGCTTGCTCGCCGCGGGAGGTATCTTGTCCGGGGACGAAGAGCCATGACCTCAACACACCGCAGGATCCGCGTCCTGGTGGCCAAGCCGGGACTGGACGGCCACGACCGCGGGGCGCGCGTGATCGTGAGCGCCTTCCGCGACGCGGGCTTCGAGGTCGTCTACACCGGCCTTCACCAGACGCCGGAGGCGATCGTGGAAGCCGCCCTTCAGGAAGACGCCGACGTTGTGGCGCTGTCGATCCTCTCGGGCGCCCACATGACCCTGCTGCCCCGGGTGAAGGGGCTCCTCGACGAGTCCGGGCTGGGCGACGTGCTGGTCACCGGGGGCGGCATCATCCCCGAGACGGACGCGGACTCGCTCCATTCCGTGGGCATCGGCCGGCTCTTCGGGCCGGGCACGCACACCGGGGACGCGGTCGCCTACATCCGCGAGTGGTTCGCGTCGTCGGGGCGGGCTTCGACGTGAGCCCGCGCAGCGCGGGATCGGCTCGCGGCGGGAGAGGCGGGCGCGGCTCCGCCGGAAGCCCGGGCGTCCCGCGGGCACGCCGGCTTGCCGAGGAGCTCAGGGATCTGCGGGCGCGGCTGCGGCGGGGTGGAGGGCCGAAGCGCATCGAGCGCGAGCACGCGCGGGGCAAGTGGACGGCCCGCGAACGGGTCGCCGCGCTGTTCGACCCCGGCGAGACCTTCGTCGAGATCGGCCTGCTGGTGGCGCACGACCTCTACGACGGCGGGGCGCCCGCCGCCGGGGTGGTGACCGGCGTGGGACGGGTCCACGGCCGCGAGGTGGTCGCGGTCGCCAACGATGCGACCGTCAAGGCGGGGGCCTGGTGGCCCGAGACCATCGCCAAGATCCTGCGGGCGCAGGAGATCGCCATGCGCTGCCGCATCCCCATCGTCTATCTCGTGGACTCGGCGGGCGTCAACCTGCCGTACCAGGGAGGCGTCTTCCCCGGAAAGTACGGGGCGGCGCGCATCTTCTACTACAACTCCCTCATGCGCCGCTACCTGGGCATCCCACAGATCGCCGCGGTCATGGGTCCCTGCATCGCGGGGGGCGCCTACCTGCCCGCGCTCTCGGACGTGATCGTGATGGTCGAGGGCACCAGCTTCATGGGCCTCGGGGGTCCCAACCTGGTCAAGGGGGCCACCGGGCAGACGGTTGAGGCGGAGGAGCTCGGGGGCGCGCGCATGCACACGTCGGTCAGCGGGGTCGCCCATTACCTCGCGAAGGACGATCCGGCCTGCATCGACAAGATCCGCGTGCTGGTCGAAGCCCTGCCGCGCGGGGGAGGACCCGGGGCGGCGTCCGGAGATGGATCGCGCACGGCTGACTTCGACGAGAGGTCACCGGTCGGGGCGGACGGCTCCGGCGCCCCGCGGACTGCGCGCGCGGCTTCCCGCACCGGTCCGGCGCGGCCCGCGGAGGACCTCTACGATCTCCTCCCCGACGATCACCGGCATCCCTACGACATGCCGGAAGTGCTGCGTTGCATCCTGGACGAGCCGGGGCTGGTCGAATATCAGCCCCGGTACGCCCCCGAGATGATGTGCGGAACCGGCGCCATCGACGGGATGCAGGTCGCGGTCATCGCCAACGCGCGCGGAATGGTGCGCGATGCCGAGGGCGGTCCGCCCCGGTTCGGGGGCATCGTCTATACGAAGAGCGCGGAGAAGGTGGCCGGATTCATCGAGACCATGAATCGCCGCCGCAGGCCACTCGTCTTCGTGCAGGACGTATCGGGCTTCATGGTGGGGCCGAAAGCGGAGCGCTCCGGCATCATCCGCGCGGGCGCGCACTTCGTCGAGGCAATGGCGAGCGCGACGGTGCCCAAGATGGTGCTGACCCTGAACCACGCCTCCGGGGCGGGCTACTACGCGATGGCCGGCCAGGGCTTCGACCCGGACTTCATCCTGTCGCTGCCCACGGGAAGGATGGGAGTGATGGAAGGCGAGAGCGCGGTCATGGCGCTGTTCAGCCGGCAGCTGCAGGAGCTGCGCGAGCGCGGCGAGGTGCCGGACGAGGAGCTGCGCACGCGCATGGACGAGGTGCGGGAGGACTACGACCGGCAGCTGGACGCCCGCTTCGCCGGCGCCCGCGGGTTCGTGGACGAGGTGGTGCTGCCCGAGGAGCTGCGCGGGGCTCTGGCGCTGCTGCTGCGGGCGGCGCTCAACAACCCCGGGCCGCACCTGGGGGCGTTCCACCTGCCGCCGGGTGTGGCGTGAGGGTGGGAGGTGGCGGCGCGCGGCCGGTGCGGGTCGCGGGCGCGGGCGGTTTCTGGGGCGACGACCTGGAAGCGCCGGTGCGACAGGTCGAGGAGGGCCCGATCGACTACCTGGTCATGGACTACCTGGCCGAGGTGACCATGTCGATCCTGCACAAGCAGCGTGCCCGCAATCCGGAGGCCGGGTACGCGCGCGACTTCGTCTCGCTGATGGAGCGCATTCTGCCGGCCTGCCTGGAGCGCGGCATCCGGGTGGTCGCCAATGCCGGCGGGGTGAATCCCGGAGGATGTGCCGACGAGGTGGCGCGGGCGGCCCGGCGGGCGGGGGTGCGCGGACGCGTGCGGCTGGGGGTGGTGACCGGCGACGACCTCATGCCCCGGCTGGACGAGCTGCTCGCCGGCGGCCACGAGCTGCGCAACATGGAGACCGGCGAGCCTCTGGCGAGCATCCGTGACCGGGTGACGGGAGCCAACGTCTACCTGGGCGCGTTCCCGATCGCGGAGGCGCTGGGGCGGGGCGCCGACGTGGTGGTCACCGGACGGTGCGTGGACGCGGCGCTCACGCTGGCGCCCCTGCTGCACGAGTTCGGGTGGGCGGCGGACGACCACGACCGCCTGGCCGCCGGGGTGGTGGCGGGCCACGTCAACGAATGCGGCGCCCAGGCCACCGGCGGGAACTGCCTCGCCGAGTGGTGGACCATCCCCGACCTCGACCGGGTCGGCTTTCCCATCATCGAGGCGGAGCCCACCGGCGAGTTCGTGGTCACCAAGCACGAGGGGTCGGGGGGGCGCGTGAGCCCCGCCACCGTCACCGAGCAGATCGTCTACGAGATCGGCGACCCGGCCGCCTATGCCACGCCGGACGTGGTCGCGGACTTCACCACCGTCCGGCTGAGCGGGGCGGGGAAGGACCGGGTGCGGGTGACGGGCGCGCGCGGCCGGCCGCCCACCGGCCGGCTCAAGGCGTCCATCGTGTACTCGGGGGGGTGGCGGGCGGTCGGCACGCTCGTGTATGCCTGGCCGGACGCGGCCGCCAAGGCGCGCGCGGCGGCCCGCGTTCTGCGGGCCCGCCTCGACCGGCTGGGACTCCACTTCGACGAGGTGCGCACCGACCTGGTGGGGTGGGATTCGACGCACGGGGGGCTGGCGGGCCCGCCGCCGCCGGATCTGCCCGAAGTGCAGCTGCGGGTGGCGGTTCGCGGCAGCGAGCGCGCCCCGGTGGAGCGCTTCAGCCGCGAAGTCGCCCCGCTGGTGCTGACCGGCCCCCCCTCGGTGACCGGCTTCGGGGAAGGGCGCCCGCGGGTGCGCGAAGTGGCGGCCTTCTGGCCGGCCCTGGTGCCGCGCGAGGCGGTGGAACCATTCGTGCGCGTGGAGACGCGTGAGGCATGAGCGCCGCTCGGCGGGCAGGCATCGGGACCGCTCGGCGGGCAGGCATGGGAGCCGCTCGACGGGCGGGCATCAGGGCCCTCCCATGGAGCTGGCGTCCCGGGCTCCGGACGACCGCTGGCCGTTTCCATTCCGGGCCCGGGATTGCAATCTTCCTGCGGGCGCTCGCATGCTGCATCGGAACAGCCGGGCGCGGAACCCCGCGGAGGTGTTGAACCATGGCGGCCGTAAAACTCGTCGAACTCGCGCACGCGCGCTCGGGAGACAAGGGTGACGTGGTAAACATCGGCGTGATCGCCTGCGAACCCGAGCACTACCCGGTGCTCGCCGAGGCGCTGACCGCCGGGCGCGTACAGGACCACTTCGGCGACATGGTGAAGGGGAAGGTGACCCGCTACGAGCTGCCCAACCTGCATGCCCTCAACTTCGTGCTGCCCCGGGCTCTCGGAGGCGGAGGGACTGTTTCGCTGATGATGGACGCCCAGGGCAAGGTGTTTTCGACCGCGCTGCTGCGCATGGACATGGAGGTATCCGACGAGATCGCCATGCACGTGCGCGGACGGGGGAGAGTGCCCCCGCATCTGGACCACGACGTGATCAACCCGGACGAGGCGAACCGATGAGCGCGCAGGAGCGAATTCTCCATCAGGTTGAGGAGCGGGTGTTGACGCTGACGCTCAACCGCCCGCACAAGCGCAACGCCCTCGATTCGCGCATGGTCGAGGCGTTGCATTCCGCACTCGCCGAGGCGCGCCATGACTCCGCCGTGCGCGTCGTGCTCCTGCGGGGAGCCGGACCCGATTTCTGTGCCGGCGCCGACCTCGCCGAGATGGAGCGGATCACCAGCATGGGGCCCGAGAAGAGCCATGCCGATGCGCTTCGCATGGGCGATCTCTTTGTCCAGATGCGACAGTTGACGAAGCCGGTGGTGGCGGCGGTTCACGGCAGGGCACTCGGCGGTGGCTGTGGCCTGGCAACCGGCTGCGATGTGGTCCTGGTGCGCGAGGATGCGGAACTGGGCTACCCCGAGGTGCATCTGGGCTTCGTTCCCGCCTTGGTGATGACTGTTCTCCGTCGCAAGGTCTCGGAAGCGCGCGCCTTCGAGCTGGCCACCCTCGGCGAACGCTTCTCCGCAGCCGACGCCGTCGCCTGGGGCCTCGCGACCCGCGTGGTCTCGGCGAACGACTTCGAGGCGTCGGTCACCGCATATGCCAGGGAGTTGGCCCGCCGTGCTCCCTCCTCCGTCGCCCTTTCCAAGACGCTGCTGTACGATCTCGACAATCTTGGTTTCAGAGACGGCATGGCCCGGGCCGCCCAGATCAACGTCGCCGCCCGACTCACCCACACCTGTCGAGAGGGTGTGCGGCGGTTCCTCGAGCGCAGGCAACGGGACTGACGGTGCTGTTCATCTTCGCAAGCCGCTCACGACCCCGCGAGGACCGTTATCTGCGCCTGCGCGTCGCGCTGTTGTGCGTGGGAGCGGGACTGGGACTGACGGGGATGCTCCTCGACATCGCCTGGATGATCTGGATCGCGCTGGCCGCCCTGCTGGCGGGACTGGCGCTGCGCCACCTGCGCATCCGTCGCCAGGGCGAGGACGGGGAGGGTTCTCAGGCCTCGGCCCCGTAGGGCTGCATCGACGGCGCCGCAAGCAGCAGCGCGACCAGTGCGGCCCGTTCCGGCATGCGCTCCAGCACCACGTGCTCGTGGCTGGCGTGCGCCCCCGCTCCCACCGCGCCCAGCCCATCGAGCGTAGGCGTATGCAGGCTCGTTGTGTTGCCGTCCGATCCTCCGCCGGAAGCCGCCTCCTCCATCTCCAGCCCCAGTTGCGCCCCGGCCTCCCGCGCCAGTTCCCATAGCCGGCGGTTGCCCGGGGTCTGCTCCATGGGAGGACGGTCCATCTCGCCCCGGATCTCCACTGAAGCGCCGGGGACCGTGGCGTCGATGGCGCGAATGGCTCGTTCGACCCGGCGAGCGTCGGCGAGGGTCGGCACGCGAACGTCCACCTCGGCGCTCGCTTCGGGCGCGATCACGTTCGGACGAATCCCTCCCTCGACGGTCCCCACGTTGACGTTCACACCCCGGACGGGGTCGTTGAGGGCGTGCAGCTTCCGGGTCACGTGCGCGAGCTCAAGAATCGCACTCACGCCCTTCTCGGGTTCGAGCCCGGCATGTGCCGCCACACCCGTGACGTGGACGGTGAAATCTCCGCCCCCCTTGCGCGTCGTCTTCAGCTTTCCGTCCTGGCCCAGCGACGGCTCCAGCACCAGCGCCCGGTCCGCGCGCATCGCCAGCCGCACGATATGCTCCCGCGAGTCCGGGCTGCCGATTTCCTCGTCGGAGTTGTAGACGAAGACCGGGGTGACCTCGGGTTCCCCGATGCAGTGCATGAGGGCCTCCACGGCGAAGACGCCCTGAACCAGGCCCGCCTTCATGTCGAAGGTGCCGGGTCCATACAGGCGCCCCCGGTCCATCCGCATGGGCATCTCCTCGAGGGTGCCCACCGGCCAGATGGTGTCCGTGTGCCCGAGGATGAGTTGGTAGCGGGCCGGATGTCGGCGCTCGCGTGGAGAGGCATACAGGGTCCCCCCGGTCGTACGCCCCGCGAGGACCCGGGAGCGGTACCCGATGTCGCGCATCGCCTCGCGCAGAAGTGCCTGCACGGGGCGCTGGGAGGCGGCAATCATGGAGGGCGACTCGAGTTCGACCAGCCGCTCCAGCAAATCGCGCATCCGGTCACGGCGAGCATGCAGAAAGTCGAGGACGCCCGCACCCGCGCCCTTCTCCCAGGATTCGTTCATTCTTCGCCCACTCGGCATCGCCGCGCTTCCGGTTTCGCACTTCCGGTTTCTCGCCAAACTTCCAATATAACCCCGCCGAACCCACGGCAGCTCTACGTATCCGGCTCGCCGCCTCGATGGTATGTTTGACGCTGCGGTCAGGAGGCGATTCGGGGGGCGGGATCCAGCGGGCCAAAACCGCTGGCGGACGCGGACGTGCGGGTGCCGACGCGGAAAGAAGGGGGATGGACGCTCGATGATTTGCCAGGAAAAGGATGATGGCCGCGCGGACCGCCGGTTACCCACCCCGACCCATGGTCGCTCCCTGTCCCCGAACCGCGCGCTCCGGCTGTGCGTTTCCCGACCGCCGAGGCGCGTCCTTCCCGCCCTGGCTCTCCTGCTGACCGCCTGCGGCAGCGATGATCGGGCGCCCGTCCCGGACGCCGAGGACGCCTTCGTGATCCACGGCGCCACCATCGTCGACGGCACCGGCCGCGCCGGATTCACCGGATCCGCGCGGGTCGTCGGCGGGACGATCGCCGAGGTGGTGGCCGAGGGGATGGATGGGGCGGGCATCGCGCCCCGCGACGGCGAACGCGCCTACGACGGCTCGGGGCTGGTGCTGGCGCCGGGGTTCGTCGACACACACAGCCACCACGACGGGGGCCTCCTCGACGAGTCCACCGCGCTGGCCGCCGTGAGTCAGGGGATCACGACCATCGTCGTCGGGCAGGACGGGGGATCGCCGTTCCCGATCGCCGACTTCTTCGCCGCACTGGAGGCGGCCCCGGCAGCCGTGAACGTGGCCTCCTACGCCGGACACGGGACACTACGCCGGCAGGTCATGGGCGACGACTTCCGTCGCGAGGCGACTCCCGACGAGATCGCGTCCATGCAGGCGCTGCTCGACACCGAACTCGCGAGCGGCGTACTGGGGCTCTCGACCGGACTCGAGTACGACCCCGGGATCTATTCCACGACCGAAGAGGTGGTTGCGCTCGCCGGGACCGCGGCGGCGAGAGGCGGGCGCTACATCTCGCACATGCGGAGCGAGGACCGCGGCTTGCGGGAAGCCGTCGAGGAGACCATCCGGATCGCCGAGCGCGCCCGCCTTCCCGTCCAGATCTCGCACTTCAAGCTGGCCGCCCGCGGTCTCTGGGGGCAGGCGGCGGAGATCCTCGCGCGGCTCGATGCGGCGCGCGCCGGGGGCCTCGAAATCACGGCGGACGTCTACCCCTACGAGTACTGGCAGTCCACCATGACCGTCCTCTTCCCGGAGCGCGACTTCACCGATCGGGAAGCCGCGCGTTTCGCCCTGGAGGAGCTGGTTGCTCCGGAAGGAATGCTGATCGGGCGCTTCGGGGCCGACCCCGAACTGGAAGGCAGGACGCTGGCCCGGATCGCCGAGGAGCGCGGCACGGATCCCGTGACTACCTACCTCGATCTGATTGCCGAGTCGCAGGCCGCGCGCGCGGAGGGCAGGGACGGGGGCGAAAGCATCGTGGCGACCAGCATGACCGTCGACGACATCGCCGCGCTGATGGCCTGGCCGCACGCGAACGTCGCCTCCGACGGCGGACTGCGCGGCGCCCATCCGCGCGGCTTCGGCACCTATCCGAGGGTGCTGGGGCGCTATGTGCGCGAGGAAAGGCGCCTCACCCTCGAGGAGGCCGTTCACAAGATGACCGGACTGGCCGCGGCCCACATGGGGTTCTCCGGCCGGGGCACGCTGGAAGCGGGCGCGGCGGCCGACCTGGTGCTGTTCGACCCGGCGACCGTCATCGACCGGGCGACGACTGCGGAACCCCACCTCACGTCCTCCGGGATCGAGCGCGTGTGGGTCGGGGGAACGGTGGTCTACGAGGGTGGGGCGGTGACGGGAGCGCGGCCGGGCGAGGTGCTGCGCCGCGAGCAGCGCTGACCGGACTGCCGCGTCCCCGCGCTCCTCACCGGCGCAGCCCGACGTTCTCCGCGTGAAGAGCCGGCGTGTCGGTTTGTCGATGCCCGGCCGTAAGGCTGGACGGCTTCGCCCCGGGCCTGCTCCTACCGCCTGACCCGCACCATCTCCCGCATCCGCTGGCGCACCTCTCCGGCGACGCCGGCCTCCTCAAGCCGCGCCCACAGCCGAGCGATGGTGTTCGCGTCCACCCAGCCGGGCACGGAGGTCTGCCAGGCCTGAGCCGCGCGGAAGGCGTCCACGGCCTCCGCCGTCTCGCGGTCGTAGAGGAGCGCGTCCGTCGTTTCCATGGAGGGAGGCGACGATTCCGGCCTGTAGTACCCCAGCGCGTGCAGCATCACCTTGAGCTGGAGGATGTCGCGCCCCGAGAAGTGCTGGAGGTTACGGAAACCGAGTGTCTCGGAGATGGTGTCGTAGATGCGCCGCACCTCCCTTATCGGTTCCGGATGCTCGCACACGTTGATGTCGGTTGTGACCCCGTCCTGACGGCGCGACATGCCCGGCCGGGGATCCGCGACCAGCACCGCGGCCGACTGCGTGCGGCCGTGGCGCCCGTCCCCGCCCAGCACCTGGCCGGCGTACAGGGCCTCGATCAGCCGGTCCGCGAGATGGCGTCCCGACCCCTCCGTCCTCTCGAACGCGACCGCGACCGAGTCCACCACGGCCGTGCTTACCAGCGAGTTGCCCTGCACGGCGTAGTTGAGGCCCGTGCGTTCAAAGACCCAGTCGCCCCGGTCCTCGGCCCCGTACTGGCCGGAGCCGGTCCACTGGGCCGACCGGCCCTGCATGTCGATCACGCCGACCTGCCTGCGCTCCCGGCCTTCATCCGCCGCCACCACGCGATCCATCGCCTCCCGCGGCGCCACGCCCTGCTCCAGCAGATCGAGGAGGTCATGGCCGTACTCGAGCCGGGTGCCACCCTGGGTCGCCACGGCGCCTACCCCCGGCCGCACCCACGGCACCGCGTTGCCGACGCACGCCACGCGCGTGGTCACCGCCACCCCGGACTCGCCGGTCTCCGGGTCGATGCCGACGATCGAGAAGGTGTTGAACACCAGGTCCGCACCCCAGGTCACCGGCTCCTGGGCCGAGCCGGACGACGCAACCGCGAGCAGCAGGGGAGACAACAACGAGGCGAACGCGCTCCGTGCCAACGACGATCTGGTCATGACGATCTCCTGCGCTGCGGTGGACCTGGACCGGGCGGTCCCGGCGTCCGGGAAACCCGGGAAGCGAGGTGACCCCCAACATGGCGACGCCGGGTCACCCGCAACATGGCACGGGTCTCCCGCACCGGGCCAACTCCGCCGACTCGGCGCGCCCCGGACGATGGCCCGGCCCGCCGCGGTGGGTTCCCGGCTAGCGCCCGCCCAGGTAACGCAGCGTCCCGCCGAAAGGGGTCTCTCCCGCGGGATGCCGTGCGGCGAGATGGCCGTCGCCGTCCCCGTCCAGCTCGACCACCGCAACCTCGCCCTCCCCGCGGACCATCACGTAGAGCGTGCGGCTGTCGGGCGCGAAGAGCGGGAATCCGGGCCCGGGGCCGAGCGCAACCTGCCCGGCAACCTCGCGTTTCTCGATGTCGATCAGCACCACGTTGCCGGTCTCGTTCCGCGTGGAAGCCGCGAACCTGCCGTCGGGCGATACCGCGATCCGGCCGGCGCCCTGGCCGCCGGTGTCCAACCTCGCGACCACCTCGTCCGTCGAGGTGTCGATCGCCGTGACGGTGCCGTCGTAGTCGGAATGCACCCACGCCTCGCCGCCGGGCGTGAAGGCCACGCCCACCGGGCCCCCCGGCACCTCGATGATCTTCACGATCTCGTCCGTGCGGGTGTCGATCACCACGACCCGGTCGTCGTCGCGGTGCGGGTAGTACAGCTTGTCGGTGCCCGGGTCGAGCGCCAGGTAGTGTCCCCCCTCGAGGAGGAGGTCGATCTTCCTGCTTACTGCGCCGCGCCCGACGTCATACACAACCATCCCCGGCACCTCGGCCCCCTCGACGCCGATGTAGAGCTTGGTGCCGTCACGGTTCAGGGCGATGCCATGCGGGAGCGCGGACGTGTTCGGCTCGGTGCCGGGCTCTCCCTCCTCCGGGGGACGGTGAAAATGCTCCGACTCGATTCTCCCGATCTCCTCGAACCCGGCCGCGTCCAGGATCGTGACGTACGGCGGGTCCCGCGGGACCGTCACGAAGATCGTGCCGCCGTCGGGCGAAACCACCGCTTCATGGGGTTGGTTCTCGGCGGTGAAGCGGTTGACGATCCGGCCCGTCGCGGGGTCGAGCTCATAGGCCGTAAAGTCGGTGTGGCTGAGCGCGATGATCGTGTGTTCCTGCGCCCCGGCCGACGCGAACCAGCCGAGTGAGACCAGCGCGACCGGCACCCAGCCAAGTCGATGGAGCAAATCGCAGGACATGACCGGCCTCCCCATGGATGCGGCCGGCCGCCGGTGGCGGGACCGGGCCGGCCCTTCGCCCGACCGACGCGCTCAACCGCTTGCAGACGTCGCTTGCACAATTCGCAAGACGCGGAGCTACATCATTCTCCTTCCCCCTCGGACAATCAAGGACGCGATTCCTTCGGTCCTTGCTGTCTGCCACTGTTCGAGCCGATGGCGGGCATTGGCTGGCGCCGCCAACTCCCCGAGTTTAGTAGACCCTCTCCCCGGGCCAGCGAGATGCCGTGGCCGGCGGCCGGTGCGCCGTGTCCGGGCTCGCTCCTGCGCCCCCCGGGGAATGAGCCCTGGAACCCCGGAGCGCCCACGATGCGCCGAATCCCACTGATCGCCGCCGCCCTTTCCGTCCTTCCGGCGTCGCTCGCCTGCCAGGACCGCCGGCCGACCCTCCCACCCCCGAGCATCGTCGAGTATCAGCCGCGCTCCACCCTTGTGGTCCCGGAGAACCCCGTGCCGCGGGCGAAATTCCCGGCGGTGGACTTCCACGGCCATCCCCCGTCGCTCGACGACCCGGCCACCATCGAGCGGGTGGTAGCCGCGATGGACGAGCTGAACCTCCAGGTCATCGTCCAGGCGCGCGGAAGTTCGGGCAGCCGCCTCACGCGGCAGATCGAGGCCGTGCGCGCTGCGGGCCACGCGGATCGCTTCGTCTTCTTCACCACCCTGAACCTGAGGGACGTCGGGCCGGGCTCGGGCGCACGAATCGCGGCCCAGCTGGAGGAGGATGTGCGCGCCGGCGCAGTGGGGATCGGCGAAATCGGCAAGCAGTTCGGGCTCACCACCCGCAAGGCCGACGGCACCCGGCTGCAACTCGACGATCCCGAGCTGGACATCGTGTGGGAGACCGCCGCCCGCCTCGGGATCCCGGTCTTCGTCCATACGGCCGATCCCGCCGAGTTCTTCCAGCCCCTCGACTACGAGAACGAACGTTGGCTGGAGCTGGCCATCTTCCCCAATCGCCGCTTCTTCGACCGCGCGCGCTTCCCCTCGTTCGAGGAGCTGATGGCCGAGCGCGACCGCATGCTGGCGAAGCATCCCAACACGACCTGGGTGCTGGCGCACATGGGATGGCACACCCAGGATCTCGCCCGCCTGGGCGACCTCTTCGACCGCTTCCCGAACGTCCACGGCGAGGTCGGCGCGGTTCTCTACGACCTCGGGAGGCAGCCCCGCTTCGCGCGCGATTTCTTCGTCAGGTACCAGGACCGCATCCTGTTCGGCAAGGATTCCTTCCAGCCCGACGAGTATCCCTACTACTGGCGCGTCTTCGAGACCGAGGACGAGTACTTCGACTACTACCGGGGCTACCACGCCTTCTGGAAACTCTACGGCATGGGGCTCCCGGACGACGTGCTGCGCAAGGTGTATTACGCGAATGCGCTCCGCATCATCCCCAACATGCCGGCGAGCGGTTTCCCGGGATGAAGAGATGAATCGCGGGCGTCATCGCAGGAGGACGGTGCGCTCCGGCGCCGCATCGTCTCCGGCACCGGCAAGCGTTACCCCGGAGGCATCACATCGCTCGCCACCGGCTCCAGGCGCACCACCGCGGTAAGCTCCTCCGCGTGCTCGAGGGCCAGGTAGATGAGCCCGTCGGGACCCTCGCGCACGTCCCGGATGCGGCCCAGCTCGCCGTGCAGCAAGGTCTCGACGCCGAGCGCGTCGGTGCCCTCCAGGATGACGCGCGCGAGCTGCTCGCCCACCATGCCCCCGACGAAGGCGCTGCCTCTCCACCAGGGGAACGCGTCCCCACGGTAGATCATCATGCCGGAGATGCCGATGGAGGGGGTCCACACGAAGCGCGGAGACTCCACCGCGTCCCCGGACGTCTCCGTCGTGTAGACCGTGCCGTCGTAGTTGATGCCATGGGAGACCACCGGCCAGCCGTAGTCCGCGCCGCTCACGATCAGGTTGAGCTCGTCGCCGCCCCGGGGCCCGTGCTCGTTCGACCAGACGTCCCCGGTGCCCGGATCCACCGCGAGGCCCTGCAGATTCCGATGCCCGTAGCTCCAGATCTCGGGTAGCGCGTCGCCACGCCCCACGAAGGGGTTGTCGTCCGGCACCCGGCCGTCGTCGTGCAGTCGCACGATGGTGCCCATGTGATTGGTCACGTCCAGCGCCGGGTGGTCGGCCATCATGTCGGGCTCGAACATGCGGTCGCCCACCGTCAGGTACAGGTAGCCGTCGAGGCCGAAGGCCATGCGCCCGGAGAAGTGGTTGTTGTTGTCGTGCCAGGCGCTGGACTCGAAGATCTCCTCGACGTCGGTGACCCGGCCCTCGTCCCAGCGCCCCCTCGCCACCGTCGTGGTGCCTGCCGACCCGTCCTCGTTGGGCTTCCCGTAGCTGAGGTAGAGCCAGTTGTTCCCGGCGAAGTCGGGGTGGGGGAGAATGTCCATGAATCCGCCCTGGCCCTCATCCCGGTAGACTGTCGGCCAACCCGCCACCGGCTCCGGCTGGAGCACGCCGTCGCGCACGATGCGCAGGCGGCCCGGGCGTTCGACGATCAGCATCTCGCCGCTCGGCAGCCACGCCATGGACCAGGGGTGGTCGAGGCCGTCGGCGACCGTAACCACGCGGAAATCGTGGCGGGCCGAGGAGTGGACGGCGGTGGCGGCCTCGGCGCCATTTACAGCTACTTGGGCTTCGCCGTCGCCGACAGCGCTCTCTCCGGAATCCTGTCCGCAGGCCACAACGCCCGCCAGGGCGGCCATTCCTGCGCTCGGCAGCATGCGGGTCCGGATGGTTCGATGCGGCATGGCCCCTCCTCGGTCGAAAGCCTTCGTCTGTTGGCCGGCCCGGGCAGCGAATCCGGGCGCGAGCAGCGGCATTCAGTATAGAGGTTGCCCTCGGACCAGGCACCGCTTCCCGCCTTCCGATCGTCCCCTCCCGCCATGGAGGCGCCCCGGCCCCACGGCGAGCTTTCGGGTCCATGGCGGCTCCGGCACCAACCTCGGCGATACGGTTTCCCGTCCCGGAAAGGGAGGAAGCGGACCGCATCGCGCTCGATGCCCTCAAGCATCATTTCGGCTATCCCGGCTTCAGGCCGGGACAGGACGTGCTCGTGCGCGCGGTGCTGCAGGGCCACGACGCGCTCGGCATCCTCCCGACCGGGGGAGGGAAGAGCGTCTGCTACCAGGTGCCGGCCGCCGTGCTCCCCCACGCCACGGTCGTGGTCAGCCCGCTGGTGTCGCTCATGGCCGACCAGGCAATGCGCTGCCGCGAAGCCGACATTCCCGCCGCCTTCCTCAACTCCACGCTCTCCCGGGAGGAGCGCGACAAGGTGGAGGCGCAGCTGGTCGAGGGGGCGCTGCGCGTCGTCTTCGTCGCGCCGGAGCGTTTCGAGAGCCGCTCGTTCCGCGAGTTGCTGCCGCGCCTGCGGGTGAGCCTGCTTGCGGTCGACGAGGCCCACTGCATCTCCGAGTGGGGGCACGACTTCCGTCCGGCATACCTGCGCCTCGGCCGCCTGCGCGGGATGTTCGACGTGCCCATGATCGCCCTCACCGCCACCGCCACTCCGCGCACCCGGCGGGAGATCATCGCCCGGCTGCGGCTGGCCGATCCGGTCACCGTCGTGGGCGGCTTCGACCGTCCCAACCTGGTGTGGGGGGTGGAGCACGCCCGGTCGTGGAAGGAGAAGCGGGAGCGGCTGCGGACCCTGGTGCGCGACCGCCCCGGCGTCACCCTCGTCTATGCCGGCAGCCGCAAGGGGGTGGAGAGCGTACGCGACGAACTGGCTGCCCTGGGCCACACAACCGAGGCCTACCACGCGGGACTGCCGGCGGCCGAGCGTGCCCGCGTGCAGGACGCCTTCATGGCCGGCGAGGCCCCGCTCGTGGCCGCCACCAACGCCTTCGGCATGGGGGTCGACAAGAGCGACGTCCGTCTGGTGATCCACCACGAGCTCCCGCGCACCATGGAGGCGTACTACCAGGAGGCCGGCAGGGCCGGTCGCGACGGCGACACCGCGCACTGCCTGGCGTTGTGGTCGAAGGGCGACCGGGCGGGCCAGATGGCCTTCATCGACCACAGCTACCCGCCCCCGCGCGCGGTGCGCCGCTTCTGGCGCGATCTGCGGCGCCGGGCGGCCGGACGGACACGGCTCAGGGTGCCGGTCGACGAACTGCGCGCCCGCAACGGCACCCCGCTGACCGCCACCAACGTGGGCGCCCTGGCCAGAGCGCTGGCGGCCTGCCGTGTGGTGCACCTGCGCGACGATCCTCCCGAGCAGCCCGGCGACACCCTCCACATCGACCTGCGACCGCACGTCCGCCGGCTCCCCCTGGGCCCGCTGCGCGAACGCCGCAACGCCGAGGTGGCCAAGCTGGCCGCGGTGGAGCGCTACGCCCGCACCCGCGGGTGCCGCCGCGCCCGCATCCTCGGATACTTCGGCGACAGCGTGGACTCGGCCAACTGCGGGACCTGCGACAACTGCCTGCGGGCCTGATGGCCCTCGCCACACGCACACGGCCCGATTGCGGGAGTCCGGTGCAAGGAGCGTAATACCACCTGTAATACGAAGGGTAATGGACTGATGCGCGGCGATGATAGGAGCACATCCAGCACGTGGTCCTGTGGCGAACCTGCTCAGAAGTCCCCTACCTTGACGTGCTTCGAGGCCACTGCTCCTCTGCCGCAGGGCAACGGGCTCGAGCAGGCCGAAAACCGCCCGCGGACCAACCCGGATGTCTCTCACGTCGCAGCTCCCCACGGAATCGCTCACCCCATGAACGCTTCGCCCTCGCCCATCGCTCTCGCGAGCCTGATCGGTGCCGGATTCTTCCTCGCCTGCGCCCCACCCGACGAGCCTTCCCGCGCCCACTGGACCGACGTCACCGACAGCACCGAGGTCCGGCTCATCCGCGAATCGGAGTCCCTCTGCGAGGACTGCATCACGCTCGAGCAGGTGCTGGTCATGGGCGACACGATCGGTGAGGGGTATCTGCGAGCCGCCTTCCACCTGGTCCGCGATAGCGTCGGCAACTACTGGTTCGGACAGTACGAGGCGGTGAAGGTCTTCGACGCCGAAGGCAACTTCGTGGGCGAAGTCGGCCGCGCCGGGGAGGGGCCGTTGGAGTGGGAAAACGCCATGCCCGTCCTCGCGGACCGCGAAGGGCGTGTCCACGTATTCGACGCCGGGAACGGCCGCCACAGCATTGTGGGCCCGGACTTCGCTCTCATCGAGGACGAGAGCATTCCCGCCTACTTCAACGCTGTTCGTCCTCTGGGAGATGGTGAGCGGTGGGTGCTGAACATGCAGCACCCCGCTCCCGATGCCGGCGATCTGCCCCTCCACATCCTGCAGGGTGCACAGGTCACGAGTTCCTTTGGAGGCACGATCGTTCTCGCCAATGACCGGTCGGCCTCGACGCAGTTCCATCGGATCATCACCACGGATGCCGCGCATCGGACCTTTTCTTCGCCGGTATACCGCCGTTACGAGGTCGAGGTGTGGAGCGAAACCGGCCGCCGCATCACGGGATTCATCGATCCCGCTTTCAACGATCCACCGCGCGATCCGGAAGCTCCCGAGTCCTCGGACAATCCTCCTTCAAGTACGATACGAGCGCTTCGCGTCGATTCCGATGACCGGCTGTGGGTCCTGAGCTGGCAGCTTCGGGAAGACTGGCTCGACATGATGGAGGAGCGCCGTGGACCCGACGGGCGCGTCAGGCTCGAGATGAAATCCGGCCTCGAAACCATCGATCGATTCGACGGCCAGATCGACATCATCGACCTGAACACGGCAACCGTGCTCGCGCGCACCAGGATGGAGGGCGTGGTGGTCGTCGACTTCCTGGGAGACGATGCACTCTGGGTGGGCGAGTTTTCCGGACCTGGATACCTCCGCGCCGGCATCTGGGAGATCGGCTTCAACCCTTGACCGGCGGAGAGGGCTGGAGGAGCCGAGGCCGTGCCGGACACCCGTCGAACCGCTCCTCCTCATTCCGCATCCTATCGACATTCCCGGTGTATGATCCCACATGCACTGCTGCCCCTCCAACCCGGATACCGGCCTTCGTGGCTCTTCTGGCATACATCATATAACTCCATTCAATAATATGTCTTATCATATGTCATATGATGTAACACCTGAAGCAGGGATGGGCTGATGGACGCCTATCTCCGTCCGAAACACACCCGTCTGCGCAGCCGGGTCCGAGCCTTCGCCCTGGAACACGTCGCGCCGATCGCCGGCGAGATGGACCGCACCCAGACCTTTCCGTGGGAGAGCGTGCGCGCGATGGGCGAGATGGGACTACTCGGGGTCCCCATCCCCGAAGAATACGGGGGGATGGGACGCGACTATCTGAGCTACATCCTCGTCGTAGAGGAGCTGGCGCGTCACGACGCCAGCCACGCCATCACGGTGTCGGCGCACACCACGCTGGGAGCGAGCCCGATCCTGACCTTCGGGACGGAGGCGCAGAAGCGGAGATTCCTGCCCCTGCTCGCCAGCGGCCGCGTGCTGGGGGGCTTCGGGCTCACCGAGCCGGCGGCGGGTTCGGACTCGGCGGGCACCCGCACGCGCGCCGTGCGCGAGGCAAACGGCTACCGCATCAACGGGTCCAAGATCTTCATCACCCACGCCGGCGTCGGGGAGATCTTCACCATCACGGCGCTCACCAATCCGGCGCGCGGCACCCGCGGCATCACCAGCTTCATCGTCACCAAGCCCACCTGCGACCTGGAGACGGCGCGCCGTCTGGGCGTCGGACACAGCGCGGAACTCGAGTTCACCGCGGGGGTGCGGGCCGGCGGCAAGGAAGACAAGATGGGGTGGCGGGCGTCGGATACCCGGGAGCTGGTGCTGGACGATGTCTTCGTTCCGGCCGAAAACCGGCTCGGGGCCGAGGGCGAGGGCTTCGTCAACTTCATGCGCACCCTCGACGCGGGGCGCATCGGCATCGCCGCGCTGGCTCTCGGCATCGCCGAGGGAGCTTTTGACGCCGCCCTGGAGTATACGTTGCAACGGAAACGTTACGGGCACAGGATTTACGACTTTCAGGCGGTACAATTCCGCTTGTCCGACATGGCTACGGGGATCCAGGCCGCCAAGCACCTGACGTACCACGCGGCCTGGCTCAAGGATCAGGGACGCCCCTTCTCGAAGGAAGCCTCCATGGCGAAGCTGTTCGCCTCGGAGTTGTCGATGCGCGCCACCACGGAAGCGGTCGAGCTCATGGGAGGAGCCGGGTACACGAACGACTACCCGGTGGAACGGATGTTTCGCGACGCGAAAGTGTGCGAAATCGGAGAGGGCACGAGCGAAATCCAGCGCTTGCTGATCGCTCGACACCTGGTGCGCGAGGCCGGCGGAAGCGGGAGGACCGCAGAGCTTAAGGTGGGGTAGGGGACGCCCTCGGGCGGTCCCGGGCCCCGCGACTCGCGGAGAAACCAGGGATTTGAGGAGAGAAATCATCATCAGCGCGTCCTCGCGCGAGACGCGAGTGGCGCTGCTGGAAGACAAAAGACTCGTAGAACTGATGCTGGACCGCCCGGACCAGGGACGGTTGGTAGGTGACGTGTTCCTGGGCCGCGTGGAGGCGGTACTTCCCGGCATTCAGGCGGCCTTCGTTGACATCGGTGTCGAGAAGGCGGGCTTCCTGCACGTCTCGGACGTGGTTCACGAAGACGGCGAACCGTCCAGGAACGGCCGGGATGGCCAGCAGCGCTCGATCCAGAAGCTGCTGAACAAGGGCGACCGGGTGACCGTGCAGGTCACCAAGGAGCCCATCGGCACAAAGGGGCCGCGTCTGACCGCCCAGGTCTCGCTGGCCGGCCGCTTCCTCGTCTACATGCCGTTCTCGTCGCGCGTCGGCGTGAGCCGCAAGATCGAGGACCGCAGGCAGCGGTCGAGACTCCGGGCTCTCGCCCGCAAGGTGATTCCGGCCGATTCAGGCGGGGTGATCGTCCGCACCGTGGGGGAGGAGGCGACCGAGAAGCGGTTCGCGCGCGAGTTCGAGAGTCTGCGGGGAAGCTGGCTGGAGATCCAGCGGACCGCGAAGGCCGCTTCCGGGCCCGGGGTCGTGCGCCGCGAAGCGCGGTTGATCAGCGGCGTCATCCGGGACCTGTTCAGCGACAAGTTCGACTCGCTGACGGTGGATGCGCCCGTCATCTTCGGCGAGATCGAGAGTTACGTGCGGAGCGTGGCGCCGGATCTGCTGGACCGCCTGAAGCTCTATCAGGACCGGGAGCCGCTGTTCGACGTCCGCGGCATCGAGGAGGAGATCCACCGCTCCTTCCGGCGCAAGGTCGGGCTCAAGTCCGGTGGCCATGTCGTGATCGAGCCTACCGAGGCGCTGGTTTCGATCGACGTGAACACCGGGCGCTTCGCCGGCAAGAAGAAGAACGATCCCGCATCGCTCATCCTGAAGACCAACCTGGAGGCGGCGCGCGAAATCGCCCGCCAGCTACGGCTCCGCGATGTCGGCGGAATCGTGGTCGTGGACTTCATCGACATGGACACGCAGAAGGACCGCGACCGGGTGCTGCACGAACTGCGCACCCACCTGGGGCGCGACCGCGCCCGCACCCGCGCGTTCGCCGTATCCGAACTCGGGCTGATCGAGATGACCCGCCAGCGGGTGCGCCCGTCGATCTTCACCTCGATCACGGACCCGTGCACCCACTGCGGAGGACTGGGCCGGGTCTTCGCGCCCGACACCGTGATGCGCCGGGTGGAGCGCAGCCTCAGGCGCGCCGCAGCCGCCAAGGCCGAGAGCATGCTGACGGTGCGCATCCATCCGGAAGTGGCCCTGCATGTGCTCGACTCGGAGCCGGACTTCCGCAATCGGGTGTCGAGCGCCACCGGCCTTCAGATCAGCCTGCGGGACGATCCCCTGCTGGGCGAAGACCAGTTTCGTCTGCTCTCGGGCCGGGCCCAGGTGGACGTGACCGGGAAGTACGCGACCGTATAGGCGCGGCTCCGGCCCGCGGTGCGAGCGACCGCGCCCGGGCGGGATCGAACGACCTTGCCGGTTGCCAGCGCGCCGCGCCCCTTGACCTTGACCGGGGACTCTGTAGCTTTTTCGGGCTGCGGAGCTTCGTAGCACAGTCCTGTGTCCGGGATCTCCATCTACACGAAGAGGCAGGCATGTACGCGGTGTTCGAAACCGGCGGAAAGCAGTTCAGGGCCGAGCCCGGTCTCCGGGTGCGGATCCCTGCGCTTGCTGCCGAGGAGGGCTCCACGGTCACGTTCGACCGCGTGCTGATGACCGGCGGCGGCGATGGCGATCCGGAGGTCGGGACGCCCACCGTGGAAGGCGCCGCAGTGCGGGCCGAAGTGCTGGCGCACGGAAAGGACCAGAAGGTCATCATCTTCAAGCGCAAGCGCCGCAAGGGATACCGTAAGAAGCAGGGGCATCGCCAGAAGTTCACCGAAGTACGCATTGACGAGATCGTCACCTAGCAGTCCGCGGGCTGCTGGACGCCGAGCAGGGAAGGAATCGGGATGGCACACAAGAAAGGCGTGGGATCAAGCCGAAACGGACGGGACTCGAATCCGAAGTTCCTGGGCGTCAAGCGCTACGGCGGTCAGCCCGTGACCGCGGGCAGCATCCTCGTGCGCCAGCGGGGCACCCGCTTCCATCCCGGCACCAACGTGAAGAGGGGCGGCGACGACACCCTGTTCGCGCTGGTGGACGGTGTGGTGAAGTTCGAGCGGCGCAGGAACCGCCAGTTCGTTTCGGTCAGCCCGAACTAGCGGGTCGGATTTTCGTCTGACGGCCCGCGCGCGGCACTGAAGCGCCCTCGGCCCGCCCTCCGGCCCCGGCAGGCCGACCGCCGGCCTCGGGCTATCTGCTGCCGGGCGGTTCCGTTGGCGGCGGGTCGGGCCATCCCGGCCGGCGTCCTCCCTGAGCCTCGCGCGCGGAGGCGATGATCCGCCACAGGATGTCGCGCGCCATCTCCGGGTCCACGCCCAGTTCACGCGCCCGCACGGCGGCCTGGCGCACCATCCGGGCTTCGCGCCCCGGGTCCAGGACCGGAAGGCCCAGTTCCTCCTTCACCCTCCCGATCTCGATGGCGAGGTCGCGGCGTTCCCCCATCAGTTCGATGAGCCGATCGGTCACCTCGCTCATCACTTCCCGCATGCGAGCCAGCCGCTCCTGAGGCGGGCCTGCCGCTTCCGTGGGCTCATCCATGCCGGGCATCCCTGCCTCGGGGGTATCCCGTTCATCCACGCTGGGTATCCCGTTCATCCACGTTGGGTGTCCGGCGCGATTCGCTCGCTGCCGGGGGTGCCTCCGCCGGATTCCCCGGTTTCCGGTGAGCCTCGCGGGTTCAGGAAGGCGTCGGTGTGGTTCCGGTCCTGAGGCCGGGTGGCGAGGCTGACCCCCACCAGCACCGGAATGTGGACCATGAGCCCCAGGACGCCCTCGTGCAGGTCGAGAGGGCGCAGTTCCATCCCCAGATACCCGGTGGTGAAGAAGAAGACCGCCGTCGCCGAGCCCGCGACCAGACCGGCCACGATTCCCGGTGTGGTGGCCCGCCGCCAGAAGAGCGCCGCGCAGATGGGGGGCGCGAACTGGCAGATGATGCCGTAGGCGCTGAGCAGCAGCACCACCAGTGAGGAGTCCTCGTCCAGCGCGAACCAGTACGCGACCACTCCCACCACCAGGACGAGAATCCGCATCAGGCGGCGCTGGGCAGCGTCGCTCAGCCGGCGGAAGGGGCCGACGCCGTCCTCCACCGTCACGGATGCCGCGGCGTGCAGGAGCGCGTCCCCGGTCGACATCGACGCCGAGAGGGCGCCCGCACAGAACAGGCCCACGACCAGCACCGGCAGCTCGGAGCGAAGGATGAGGAAGGGGAGGATGAAGTCGGCGTCGGTGGGCGAGTCCGGCAGCAGCACCCCGGCGAAGCCGATCAGGAAGACCGGGATCAGGAAGAGCTGGAAGGTTGGGAAGAGGACCACGGTTCGGCGGAGCGTCCGGTCGTCGCGCGCGGTGAAGGCCTTCATGAAGAGATGGGGCCACATCATGAGCCCGATCGCGCTCACCAGGATGGCGCTCGAGTAGCCGCCCCAGCTCCAGGGATCGCCCGCGGCGGTGAGGCCCGGGACGGAGAGCATCTCGGGGCGCTCGGCGAGGATGCGCCCGAACATCTCCCCTACCCCCCCGTAGAGCCGGAAGGGCAGGTAGATGCCGAGCGACCAGGCGATCGCGACCATGAAGATGCCCTGGAAGGTGTTGGTCCACCCCACCGCGGCCACCCCGCTGGCCAGCACGTACAGGGCCACGATGCCGTAGGCGATCGCCGCCCCCGCGGCCAGCGGGACGTGGCCGTCGGTGACCGCCTCGATGACGATGCCCGCGCCCCGCATCTGCAGGGTGATGTAGGGCACGAACGCGGCCACGGAGAGCGCCGCCATCAGCGCGGAGAGGAAACGGGAAGGGAACCGCCCGACCAGCAGCTGCGCCTGGGTGACGTAGCCGAAGCGCCGCCCCAGGGCGGCCGTGCGGGGCCCGATGAAATACCAGGGAGCGATGCCGAGGGCGCCGTAGGAGAGGATGTAGAAGGCGGCGGCGCCGCGGGAGTAGGCCCAGCCGGGCCCGCCCAGGAAGGCGAAGGCGGAAAAGACGGTCGCCCCCGTGACGAAGTACATCACGAGGAGCCCGAAGCGGCGGTCGCCGGCCACGTACCCGGTCACGCTCCGGGACGCGCGCCGCCCCGCCGCCAGTCCGATCCCCAGCGTCACCGCCAGGTAGACCAGGATCAGCCCCGCGATCAGGTGCCAGCGCTCCATCTACCCGGCACCTCCGTCCCGCGCGTCCTGCCCGGGTCTGCCGGCGCGGTTTCGCTCCTCGGAGCGGTCCAGCACGAAGAGGACGACCGCCCCGAACCCCACCCAGAGCGCGATCGCGGCCATGTTGAAGGGCAGGCCCAGCACCAGCGGCAGGGGCCGGTTGAAGGGGACGAAGCCCGGCCAGGTGACGAAGATCAGGAACAGCACGAAGTAGATCGTGGCCGCGGCGCGCACCAGCTTCACCCGGTTCATCGTCCGCGGAACTCCGGGCGGCGCTTCTCCACGAACGCGCGTACGCCCTCGCGGCCGTCGGCGCTTGCGAAGGCCGCGAGGAAGAGTTCCTTCTCGAGCGCCAGCCCCTCGGCCAGCGGCGTCTCGGCGGCGGCCCCGAGCGACTCCTTGACCAGCCCGAGCGCGACCGGGCTCCAGCGCGCCATGCGTCCGGCCAGCTCCCGTGCCCGGGCGAGGTGCTCGCCCTCGTCGGCGAGGATCTCCACCAGGCCGATGCGGTGGGCTTCGGCCGCGTCGACCACGTCGCCGCTGAGCGCGATGCGGGCAGCCTGACCCGGCCCGACCAGGCGCGCCAGACGCTGGGTACCGCCGGCGCCCGGAATCAGCCCCAGACGAATCTCGAACTGGCCGAAGCGGGCGCTCGGGTCGGCGACGCGCACGTCGCAGGCGAGCGCCAGTTCGACCCCGCCCCCCAGGCAGAAACCGTGGATGGCGGCTATGAGAGGCTTGGGGAAGGCGGCCACCGCGTCGTACACGCGCCGGCGCCGGTAGACCTCCCGCTGCTCGCCGGCGGTGCGCCCGGCGAACTCGGAGACATCGGCGCCCGCCGCGAAGGCCTTCTCGCCGGTCCCGCACAGGACGGCGACCCGCACGGCGTCGTCCTCGGCCAGCCGGTCCATCGCCTGCGCGATCTCGCGCCGCACCATGGCGTTGAGGGCGTTCAGCTTGTCGGGCCGGTTGATGCGCACGGTCGCGACGGAGCCTTCGCCCTCAACCACGATGGTCCGGTACTCCGCCCTGCCCGCCGACGCCGTCAACGTCCCCCCTTGTCCCAGCGGTAGAAACCCTCTCCCGTCTTCCTTCCGAGCTTCCCCTCTTCCACCATGCGCCGCAAGATGGCGGGGGGACGGTACCGCTCCCCGCCCAGCTTCTCGTGCAGGTACTCGGCGATGGCCAGGCGCACATCGAGCCCCACCAGGTCGGTGAGGCGGAGCGGCCCCATGGGGTGCCGGTAGCCCAGCACCATCGCCTTGTCGATGTCCGCGGGCTCGGCCACGTCCTCTTCCACCATGCGCATGGCCTCGAGCCCCAGGGCCACGCCGAGCCGCGAGGAAGCGAAGCCGGGAGCGTCGCGGACGACGATGGGGTCCTTTCCGAGGCCGCGCGCGAATGCGACGCCGGCGTCCAGCGTGGCTTCGCCGGTGCGGCTGCCGCGCACGACTTCCACCAGCGCCATCAGGTGCACGGGGTTGAAGAAGTGCAGCCCGAGGAAGCGCTCCGGCTCGGCAAGCACCTCGGCGATCGCGTCGATGCTGAGGGAGGAGGTGTTGGTGGCCAGCAGCGCCGACGGGGGAGCGGCGGCCTCCACGTCCCGGAAGAGGCTCCGCTTCATCTCCATGCGCTCGGGGGCGGCCTCCACCACCAGGTCCGCCCGTTCGCAAGCGGCCGCCAGCGACGGTTCCGGGGAGATGCGGTCGAGTGCCTCCGCGCGCTCCTCCTCGCGCACCTTTCCGAGAGAGACGCCCTTGTCCAGGTTGGCGCGGATGCGGGCCAGGCCGCGGTCGGCGGCCGCCGCGTCGGGGTCGTGGAGGGTGACCCGGTGCCCGGCCATGGCCGCCACCTGGGCGATGCCGTGACCCATGACCCCGGCGCCCAGGACGGCGACGCGCTCGATCCGGTTGGCCATTCGGCGCGGGCAGTCCACGGGCTGCTATTCCGCCGTGACCACGGTGGCGATCCCCTGGCCGACCCCGATGCACATGGTGGCGAGCCCGACCCCGCTGCCGCGCTTCACCATCTCGTGCACCAGCGTGCAAAGGATGCGCGCCCCCGAGCAGCCCACGGGGTGCCCGAGCGCGATCGCGCCCCCGTTCACGTTGATCCGCTCCGGGTCGAGTTCGAGGAGGCGCAGACAGGGGATGGCCTGCGCGGCGAAGGCTTCGTTGACCTCGGCCAGTTCGACGTCTCCGGGGCCGATGCCGGCGCGCCGGCATGCTCTTTGGGTGGCGGGAACCGGCCCGATCCCCATGCGTTGGGGCTCCACTCCGACCACCGCGCTCGCGCGGATGCGGGCCATCGGGGCGAGGCCCAGACCGCGCGCACGATCCTCCTCCATGACCAGCAGCGCGGCCGCGCCATCGTTGATGCCCGACGAGTTGCCCGCCGTGACCGTCCCGCCCTTCTCGAAGACGGGGCGAAGCCGGGCCAGCGACTCGGTGGTCACTCCGGCGCGCGGGTGCTCGTCGGTGTCGACCGGAACCGGCCCGCCCTTCCGCTTCGGGACCTCGACCGGCACCAGTTCGTCGCGGAAGCGGTCCCCCGCGATGGCACGCTGGGCGCGCGCCTGGCTTTCGGCGGCGAAGGCGTCCTGCTCCTCGCGGGTTACCCCGAACTCCCGCGCCACCACCTCGGCGGTCTGCCCCAGCCCGATGGTCCACTCGGGGGTGAAGGCGGGGTTGGGGAAGCGCCAGCCCAGCACGGTGTCGGCCACGGCGGGGGTGCCGCGCGGGTACCCCATGGACGGTTTCAGCATGACCCAGGGCGCCCGGCTCATGCTCTCCACGCCGCCGGCGATGAACACCTCGCCCTCGCCGGCCGCGATGGCGTGGAAGGCGCCGTCCACTGCCTGGAGCCCGGAGCCGCACAGCCGGTTGACGGTCTGGCCGGGCACCGTGACCGGCAGCTCCGCCCGCAGCAGCCCCATGCGGGCGACGTTGCGGTTGTCCTCGCCGGCCTGGTTGGTGCACCCGAAGATCACGTCGTCGACGCCGGCCGGGTCGAGCCCGTTGCGGTCGACCAGGGCGCGGATCACCCCGGCCGCGAGGTCGTCCGGGCGCACCGCGGCGAGTGCGCCCCCGTGCCGTCCTATCGGGGTTCGGACGGCATCGACGATGACCGCTCGCTTCATTTGGCCTGCGCCCTCATCCGTGCACCGCCCTCATCCGTGCACCGCCCTCATCCGACAACCGCCGTCATCCGACCTGCGGCTCCTCATCCGTCCAGCGCCACCCACACGCTCTTTACCTGGGTGTACTTGTCGAGCGCCGCCTGGTAGCCCAGGTCGCGGCCGAACCCGCTCTGCTTGTACCCGCCGAAGGGCGACCCGGAGTCGTACTGGTTGTAGGTGTTGATCCACACGGTTCCGGCACGGATTTCCCGGGCGATGCGGTGCGCCCGGCCCACGTCGCGGGTCCAGATCCCGGCCGCGAGCCCGTAGATCGTCTGGTTGGCCTTCTCGACGGCGTCGGCCGTGTCGGTGAAGGGGATCACCGCCGCCACCGGCCCGAAGATCTCCTCCTGCGCGATGCGCATCTCCGGGGTGACGTCCGCGAAGATGGTCGCCTGCACGAAGTTGCCCTTGCCGTTCACCGTGGCGGCCTTGCCCCCCGCCACCAGTCGGGCGCCGTCGGCCTTGCCGGCATCGATGTAGCCGAGCACCACCTCTTGCTGCCTGCGGCTGACGATCGCCCCCATGCGCGTCCTGGGGCCCATTGGATCGCCGACGGCCATCCCGTTCGCGCGGGCGGCCAGTCCGTCGAGGAACTCCTCGTAGACCGCTTCCTGCACCAGGATGCGGGAGCCCGCCGCGCACACCTCGCCCTTTCCATAAAAGATGCCGGTGTTCGCTCCGCGCACGGCGCTGCCCAGGTCGGCGTCCGCGAAGACGATGTTGGGCGATTTGCCGCCCAGCTCGAGGGAGACCTTCTTCAGCGTGTCCGCCGCCTCCCGCATGATGGTCTTGCCCACCTCGGTCGAGCCTGTGAAGGCGATGGCGTCCACGCCGGGATGGCGCACCATGGCCGCGCCCGCCCGCGTGCCGCGTCCGGGGACGACGTTCAGAATGCCCGGCGGAAAGCCCGCCTCCGCAGCCAACTCGCCCAGCAGCAGGGCCGTGAGCGGCGTCTCCATGGCCGGCTTCAGCACCACCGCGTTCCCGCACGCCAGCGCCGGGGCCACCTTCCAGGTCGCGAGCGAGAGCGGAAAATTCCACGGCACGATGCACCCGACCACCCCCACCGGCTCGCGCAGCGTGTAGTTCAGGAACGGCCCTTTCACCGGGATGGTCTCGCCCTGGATCTTGTCGGCCAGCCCGGCGAAATAGCGGAAGTTCTCCACCACGCTCGGCACGTCGACGTAGCGCGACTCGAAGATGGGCTTGCCGTTGTCGCGGGTCTCCGTCTCCGCGATCGCCTGGGCGTCGCGCTCGATCAGGTCGGCCAGCCGCCAGAGCAGCCGCGAGCGCTTGTGGGCATCGGTGCGCCTCCAGGCCTTCGACGCGAGCGCCGCGTGCGCGGACTCCACAGCCCGCGCCACGTCCTCCGCGGTTCCCTCCGCCACCTCGGCGAGCACCTCGCCGGTCGCGGGGTTGGTGGTCGTGAAGGTGCCCCCGGAGGCGGAGGGCACACTCTCGTTGTCGATCCAGAGGCCGTGTGCGGACACGTCGCTCATCACCTATCTGCCCCGGAAGTTGGCGCGGCGCTTCTCGACGTAGGCGGCGATTCCCTCGGCGGCATCCTCGCTCTGGAAGAGCTGCTGCTGGAGCTCCCGCTCGACGGCCAGCCCGGTCTCGAACGGGATCTCGGCCCCGGTCTGCACCGACCTCTTGATCAGGCCCACCGCCTTCGATGCCTTTGTCGGCGGCGTGAACCGACCCGCGAAATCCAGAACCTTCGCCATGAAGTCCTCGCCGGAGTCGGCCTCGATCACGCGGTTGATGATGCCGTGGTCGAGGGCCTCGGCAAAGCCGAAGAGCTGGCCCGTGGTCATCATCTCGATGGAGCGCGACTTGCCGACCAGGCGCGCCAGCCGCTGCGTGCCGCCGGTGCCCGGCAGCACGCCCAGGTTGATCTCCGGGAGCCCGACCCGGGAACCGCCGGCGCGTGCAACCCGCAGATCGCAGGCCATCGCGATCTCGAGCCCGCCGCCCACCGTGTGCCCGTTGAGCGCGCCGATGGTGAGCTTCGGGGTGTGCTCGAGGCGGTTGAGCGTCTCGTTGGCGTGAAGGCAGAAGAAGTACTTGAAGGTCGGCGTCACCTCGTTGAGCATCTGGATGCTGGCGCCCGCGCTGAAGAACTTCTCGCCCTTGCCGGTGAGCACGATGACGTGCGCGTCCTCGTCCATGCGCGCCCTCAGGATGCAGGCGTCGAGCTGCTGCATCATGGCGTAGGTGTAGGTGTTGGCCGGAGGATCGTCGAGGGTCAGGAGGCAGACTCCGTCCTGGACGTCGTAGTGGACCAGGGTCTGGTCGGTCATTCGGGTTTCTCCCTGATGGATGGTGCGGTGGAATCTGGGCATCGGCGGCACAATTATAGTGTCAGGGCTCCGGTGCGGGGACCCATGGAGGGGCCGCCGCGCCCCGGCGGTGGAAGCCCGGATCGGCCGAGGCACCCGACGCCGGGCTCAACGCCGGAGCGGCCATGCCGTGCTCCGGGGTACCCGACGGACTGTCCGGCAGCGGGTCCGGCGGCGCCCTCAGCGCGATGGACCGATCTGGCGGCCCGGCGTCCAGGGTGCACCTGCGGCGGCCAGCGCCTCCTCCAGCTCGGCCAGCGGCCCTTCGATGATGCCGGCGAGGTCGCGCTCGAGGCCCGCGAGGTCCCCCTCGGCGATCTCGATGTTGCGCCGCTGGGTCGCGGTCGGATTCTGGCGCGTCTGCCCGTGACCTCCCGCGACGTTGCCCACCCGGTTGGCGACCGACGGTACGCCGGGCTCGTTGAGAGATCCCCGCAGCTGGTCGCCCTGGAGCCGCAGGCGGATGCCGGCGAAGGCCTGCTCGACCTCGTCGATGCGGCCGAAGAGTCCGGCGCCCGCGGCGGGTGTGCGCAGCAGCGCGGCGCGCATGTAGCCGAGCCGCCCCGATTGGCGTCCGAGTTCGGAACCGGCCACCCCGATGCGCCGCTGCAGTTCGCTTACGCGCTGCTGAAAGGCCGCCACCGCCACGAAGTCGGTGCCCGGAGGCGCGCTCGGAACCGGCTTGACCTGGAAGCTCCGTGCCCCGCCGATCTCCTCCACGCCGTCGGCGGTGACGAGCACCAGCTGCGCCGAGTACTCGCCGGGTGGCGCCAGCGGCCCGGCCGGAGCGGACGCCCACGGGGGGATGAAGCCGGGGGTGGAGAGGTCTATGGGGTTGGGCGCGGGTCTCCGCAGATCCCAGGCGATGCGGTGCACTCCGGCGCGCGCGGGACCCTCCACCCACCGCACGGGCTCGCCGTTCGCGTCCGACACCCGGACCAGCGCCCTGGGCCCGCTCTCGGCGGCTTCGGCGCGCAGCATCTCGTATCCGGGGAAGGGCACGTCGGTGCCCAGCTCGCGCATCTCGCGCTCCCGCTCTTCGCGTTGAGCCTCGGCGGTCGAAGGCACCGCGGGGAGGAGGTAGGTGAGCGTGGCGCCGAAGGGAGGGTTGGGCGCCGAGTAGGCGTCGGTTCCGAGCGTCGGGCGCCCGGGAGCCTGGTTGGGAACGCTGGGGATGTACCACCAGGCGTCGCGCACCGGCCACATCCCCGCGCCATCCTCCGCCTCCAGCGCCCCGCCCGCCATCTCGCGCAGCGGGCTGTAGTCGTCCAGCACGTAGAAGCCCCGCCCGAAGGTGGCGCCCACGACGTCCTCGTCTCGCCGGTGAAGCTTCAGGTCGCGGAACGCGATGGTGGGCGCGCCCGGCAGCCGGTGCCAGTTGGCGCCCCCGTTGGGCGAGAAGTAGAGGCCCCACTCCGCCGCGAGGAAGAGCAGATCCTGGTTCTCATGGTCCTGCTGGATCGCCCACGCGATGGTTCCATCCTCGAGATCCCCGGAGATGGACGACCAGCTCTGCCCGTTGTCGTCGCTCCGGAAGACGTAGGGCGAGTAGTCGCCGGTCTTGTGCGCGTCCGCCACCGCGAACACCGTCGCGGCATCGTGCTGGCCGGCCTCGACATCGTTGATGAACGAGCGCTCGGGAACCCCCGGCAGCTCCGTCGCGCGGCTCCAGCTTCCACCTGCGTCGGGACTGAAGTGGATCAGCCCGTCGTCGGTGCCCACGTACAGGGCATCCTCCTGAACCGGGCTCTCGCTGATCGAGGTGATGGTCGCGTACATCGACATCGCGCCGTTGTCGTGCAGCGCGTCGAGCTCCCACACCCGGCCCATGAAGGGCAGCTCGTAGCGGTTGGTGTCGGTGGTCAGGTCGCCGCTGATCGCGGTCCAGGAATCACCCCGGTCCTCGCTCCTCCAGAGGCGCTGCGACGCGAAGTAGAGGCGGCTCGTGGAGTGCGGGCTCACCAGGATGGGGGAATCCCAGTTCCAGCGCTCCGGCGGATCCCCGACTTCGGGCTGGGGCTGGATCTGGATGGCCTCGTCGCTCCGCCGATCGACCCGGTACAGGTTCCCCACCTGCGTCATCAGATAGAGGATGTCCGGGTCCGAGGGATCGAACTGCACCCCGTAACCGTCCGCGCCCATGGGGAAATACCAGTCCGAGTTGCGCACCCCCTCGACGTGGGTCGTGCGCGAGGGCCCCCACAGCGTCCCGAGGTCCTGCGCCCCGCCGAGGATCTCGAAGAACGGCTCGCGGTTGGAGAGCGCGACCTTGTAGAACTGCGAGATGGGCATGTTGGGGAAGTGGCGCCAGGTCTCGCCCTCGTCGAAGGTCTCGTAGAGTCCCGCGTCGGTGCCGGCCAGCATGTGCCGCGTGTCCTCGGGGTCGAACCAGAGGGCGTGGTTGTCGGAGTGCTTCTCGCGGCCGGTGCCCAGGGTCGCGAAAGTGGCCCCGCCGTCGCGCGTGATCTGGTAAAAGACGTCCATCTGGATCACCAGATCGGCGTCGGTGGGGGAGGCTTCGATCTCCTGGTAGTAGTGCGGGCCCGTGCCCCCGGAGATGTAGGAGTTGCGCTTCTCCCAGCTCTCGCCCTGGTCGGTGGAGCGGTAGAAGCCGCGCTCCTCGTCGTTCGCTTCGATGGTGGCGTAGACGATGTCCGGGTCGGCGGGCGTGACGGCGAGTCCGATCTTGCCCATGTCGCCCGAGGGGAGGCCGCGCGTCACCTCGCGCCAGCTCTCGCCGCCGTCGGTCGACTTGTGGATGCCCGACGACGGACCGCCCGCCATGTACCCCCAGACGTGGCGCCGGCGCTGGAAGGCCGCGGCGTACACGACGTCCGGATTCCCGGGAGCGAACTCGATGTCGGTCACCCCGGTGTGCTCGTCGAGGGCCAATACCTGCTGCCAGCTCTCGCCCCCGTCGCGGGTCCGGTAGACGCCCCGCTCCCCTCCGGCCGACCAGAGCGGGCCCTCCGCCGCGACCAGCACGGTGTTCCCGTCATCCGGGTGGATGAGGATCTTGCCGATATGCTCGCTGTCGGCGAGGCCCACCTGCTCCCAGCTGCCGCCCCCGTCGCGGCTGCGGTAGAGCCCGGAGCCCCAGGCCACATGCCGGCCGCTCACGTTCTCGCCGGTGCCCGCCCACACCACCTCCGGGTTGGCGGGGTCGAGGGCGAGGTCGCCGATGGAATAGGAGGGCTGGTCGTCGAAGACGGGCGTCCAGGTGACCCCCGCGTTGGTCGTCTTCCACACGCCTCCCGAGCCCACGGCCACGTACCATACGGACCGGTCGGCGGGGTTCACCTCGATGTCGGCGATGCGGCCCCCCGCAACCGCCGGCCCGATCTCCCGCAGGGAGAGGCCGGAGAGGGCGTCGGCGACGGAGACCTGGGCGCGGGCCGGCAACGGGAACGCGCAGGTCAGGAGCGCGAGAGCGGCGAGCGAGCGTCTGGCGGAGCGGGCGATGATGCGCATGGCTGATCTCGGGTGGGGAGAATCGGACGGCGGCGCGCGCAACGGGGTGGGCAAGTAGATTGCCGGGTCCACCGCGGGCCGGCCACATGGCTTCGGGACACCGCCACCATGCCGGGGAGCGCCCCTGCGGGCAAGTGCGGTTTCGAGTCCGGGCCGTCGGGCACGCCGCAGCCAGGTCCGTCCCTTGTCGCGTTGCGCGCGGGAGGAGACGGCGCTTCCGTTGCGCGCGCATTCATCCACGGACCGCTAGCTTGCTGGAACGGCGCGCGCGGACCGGGGGATTACAGGACGACGCGGAGAGCCGCGGGTTTCGGAGGCCGGCAAGAGGAGGAGGGCCGACACTGGTGAAGACGTCAATGCGTGTGATGGCCGGCGGGATCTTCGTAGCCGCCGGGGCGAGTCTGGGATTCGTCGCGGGCGAGACCCCACAGGACCCCGGGGGCCGCGCACCCGTCGTAGTGGTGCCGGTCACCGGCGTGATCGAGCTCGGTCTCGCGCCCTCCATCGAGCGGGCCATCCGCGAAGCCGAGGCGGAGGGCGCCGCGGCGCTGGTGCTGGACATCGACACCCCCGGGGGTCGCGTGGACGCCGCCGAGCGCATCGGCGACGCCATCGCGGACGCCGGCATCCCCGTGTACGCCTACGTCAATCGCCGCGCGCTCTCCGCCGGCGCCCTGATTTCCCTCGCCACCGACGGGATCCTCATGCGTCCCGGATCGGTCATCGGCGCCGCGACCCCGGTGGACGGCTCGGGCGCGAAGGCCAGCGAGAAGATCGTCTCGGCGATGCGCAGCGAGATGCGCGCGCTGGCGGAGGCCGCGGAGCTCGATCCGGCGGTCGCCGAGGCCATGGTCGACGAGGCCATCGCCATCCCCGGCGTGGTGGAGGAGGGGCAGCTCCTCACCCTTACCACCGAAGAGGCGGTTGCGCTCGGCTACGCGCGCGCGGTGGACGACCTCGACGCCGTGCTGGAGGTCGCCGACGCCCGCGAAGCCCCCATCCGCAGGCACACGATCAACTGGTCCGAGCGCCTGGTGCGCTTCCTCTCCCACCCGACCGTCGCCCCGTTCCTGCTCTCCCTGGGGTTCCTGGGGCTCATCATCGAAATCCGCAGCCCCGGGCTCGGCGCGCCGGGGCTGGTAGGCGTCATCTGCCTGACGGCGTACTTCGGCTCGCACCTGATCGTCGGGCTGGCCGGCTGGACCGATCTTCTCCTTGTGGGAGGCGGTGTCGGGCTCCTGGCCGTGGAAGCCCTGCTGATCCCCGGTTTCGGCATCTTCGGCCTGCTCGGCATCGCCGCCATCGTGGGCGGCGTATTCATGAGCATGCTGGGCGGCCTGCCCACCGCCGCGGACTTTTCCCAGGCCAGCACCGTGGTCTCGCTCAGCCTGGTCATCATCCTGGTGACCTCCTGGGCCTTGCTGCGACGCCTTCCGCGCAGCCGCCACATCGCTCGCTCCGGCCTGCTGCTGAAGGACGCCACCGACCGCGAACACGGCTTCGAGTCGGCCCGCAGGCGCGAGGATCTGATCGGGTCGGAGGGCGTGGCCCTCACGGACCTGCGTCCTGCCGGGACCGGTCTCTTCGGCGACGAGAGGGTGGATGTCGTGGCCGACTCGGAGTTCATCTCCGAAGGCGAAGCCATCCGCGTTCTGAGCGCCGAGGGCTATCGCTGCGTGGTCAGACCGGTGAAGAAGAGTTCCTCGAACTCCAGCCAGCACGAATCCTGAAAGCCAAGCCTCTCCTGCCCCTACACGGATGACATCCAATGGAAGCCATCGCCTCTCTTATTGTGCCCGTACTGCTCGTCCTCTTCGTCCTCATGGTGCTGTGGGCGGTCCCCGTGCGCCTGTGGATCGAGGCCATCTCGGCCGGCGTGCGGCTGGGCATCACCTACCTGATCGGCATGCGCCTGCGCAAAGTGCCTCCGCCCGCTGTGGTGCGGCCCCTCATCTGGGCCACCAAGGCCGGGCTGTTCATCCGCATCGCGGACCTTGAGGCGCACTACCTCGCCGGGGGGCGCGTCGACCGCGTGGTGACCGCGCTCATCAGCGCCGACAAGGCCAACATCGAACTCTCCTTCAACCAGGCCGCGGCGATCGACCTGGCCGGCCGCGACGTCTTCGAGGCGGTTCAGGTCTCGGTCAACCCCAAGGTCATCACCACGCCCCGGGTGGCGGCGATGGCGCGCGACGGCATTCAGCTGATCGCGGTCGCGCGCGTGACCGTGCGCGCCAACATCAACCGTCTGGTCGGCGGCGCCGGGGAAGAAACCATCGTGGCGCGCGTCGGGGAAGGCATCGTCTCCAGCATCGGTTCATCCGACACGCACCAGGCGGTGCTGGAAAACCCGGACAGCATCTCCAAGGCCGTGCTCGCCAAGGGGCTCGACTCCGGAACCGCCTTCGAGATCCTCTCCATCGACATCGCCGACGTGGACGTGGGCAAGAACATCGGCGCCGAGCTTCAGACCGACCAGGCCGAGGCCGACAAGCGCGTCGCCCAGGCGCGGGCCGAAGAGCGGCGCGCGATGGCGGTGGCGTCGGAGCAGGAAAACGTTGCGAAGGTGCAGGAGATGCGCGCCAACCTGGTGGAAGCCGAGGCGCAGGTGCCGATGGCCATGGCCGATGCCTTCCGCAATGGCAACCTTGGCGTGATGGATTATGTCCGCTACCGCAACGTGCAGGCCGACACCGCGATGCGGAACTCCATCGCCGGCGAGGACGAGGCCGGGTCGGGCGAGCCGCTGGCGTAGCCCGGAAAGGCGAATGAGCACCGGACTTCTGCTTTTCCTGATCTTCATGGCGCTGTCCATCATCGACAGCGTCGCGCGGACGCGCCGCGCCCAGCAGCAAAAGCAGGTGCCTCCCCCGGAGGACGAGGGCGACGAGGAGTGGCGCGTGGAGCCGTCGTCGACTCGGGGGGAGGGGGCCGAGGCGGAGAAGAAGGAGCGGGGCGCGGCCCTGGGCGAACTCGAGGGCCTGGAGAAGCTCATGGGCCCGGGGTATCTCGAGAAGCTGATGGGGTCCGGTATTACGGGTGTAATACCGGACGAGGAGGATGTCCCGGAAGAACCTGCGGGCGCCGCCCCGTCTGTGTCGGATGAGCGGCGCGGGCCCTCGCTGGGCCGCGAGGAACGCAGGGTGATCGCGCGGGAGGGCCGGACCTCGGACCAGGAGCGCCGGAGGTCCGAGGCCGGGAGGCGGGCACGAGTCGACCCGGTCGACCGGGCGCCGCAAGCCACCGGGGAATGGCGGCCGCGCGTTGAAAGGAGGCCCACCGAAGGCGACCGTCGACTGGTCGGACGGGACGAGACCCGGGCTCGCCCGGCCCGCGCGCCCCGTGAGGCAGCGCCCCTTCGGGACTCATCCCTCGGAGAACGGCGTCGCCTCGAGCCCGCCGCGACCGTTGTGCCTGGAGCCGGGGGCGGCGAACGCCGGCGCACGCGCATCTACAGGCAACTCTTCGGGAGCGGTGACCGCGATTCGCTGCGGCGGGCGTTCGTGCTCAAGGAGATCCTGGACGCTCCGGCCGCCGAGCGCCCGCCCGATCGGGGCGACGCGCCCTAGCAGGTCCGCGGACGAACTCCTCCGAGCATTCGCCCGGCCCTCACTGCTCTCCCCGGTGCGCCGTGCCGGTTGGTCCCTCCTACATCTCCCCGCGCGCCATGCGCCGCAGGACCGTGTGCAGGATCCCCGCGTTCCGGTAGTACTCGACGTCCACCGAGGAGTCCAGGCGCGCGATCGCCTCGAAGACCACCGTCGAGCCGTCTTCGCGTTGGGCGGTGACCGTGAGCAGCTCGTGCACGTCGACGCCGTCGGCGACGCCCGAGATGCCGAACGTCTCGCGGCCCGTGAGTCCGAGCGCCCGGGCGCCCTCCCCCTCCTTGAACTGCAGGGGCAGCACGCCCATGCCCACCAGGTTCGAGCGGTGGATGCGCTCGTAGCTCTCGGCGATCACCGCGCGCACGCCGAGCAGGCTGGTCCCCTTGGCGGCCCAATCGCGCGAGCTGCCGGTGCCGTATTCCTTGCCGGCCAGCACCACCAGGGGCGTCCCGTCGTCCCGATACCGCATCGCGGCGTCGTAGATCGATATCGTCTCGCCGGTGGGATGGTGCACCGTGTACCCGCCCTCGGTGTCGTCCAGCAGCAGGTTGCGGATGCGCACGTTGGCGAAGGTGCCGCGCATCATCACTTCGTGGTTGCCGCGGCGGGCGCCGAAGGTGTTGAACTCCCAGGGCTTCACCCCGACGCCCTGCAGGAACCGGCCCGCGGAACCGTCGCGCGGGATGGCCCCCGCCGGAGAGATATGGTCGGTGGTGGTGGTGTCGCCGAGGACGGCGAGCACCCGGGCGCCCTCGACATCCGCGAAGGGCTCCGCCTCCGGGTTCATCCCCTGGAAGAATGGGGGTTCACGGATGTAGGTCGATTCCGGATTCCAGTCGTAGAGCCCGGCCGAATCGGCCTGCGCCAGCGACTTCCACAGGTCGTCGCCCTCGAAGACCTCCGCGTAGCGGCTCTCGTACATCTCCGGCTTTAGCGCGCTCTGGACGGTGTCGCGGATCTCCGCCGGCGCCGGCCAGACGTCGGCGAGGAAGACGGGCTTGCCGTCGGATCCGGTGCCCAGCGGCTCCTTCCCGAAGTCGATGTCGATGCGGCCCGCGAGCGCGAAGGCGACCACCAGGATCGGCGAAGCCAGGTAGTTGCCCCGGATCTGCTGGTGGATGCGGGCCTCGTAGTTGCGATTGCCGCTCAGGGCCGAGGTCACCACCAGCCCCTGGTTCTCGACGGCCGAGACGATAGGCTCCGGGAGCGGTCCGCTGTTGCCGATGCAGGTGGTGCAGCCGTACCCGACCACGTTGAAGCCCAGCGTGTCCAGGTGGCGGGTGAGATCGGCGGCGTCCAGGTAGTCGCTCACCACCTTCGATCCCGGCGCCATGCTGGTCTTGACCCAGTGGGGCACGGAGAGGCCGCGGGCCAGCGCGTTGCGGGCCAGAAGCCCGGCGCCGACCATCACCGACGGATTGGAGGTGTTGGTGCAGCTGGTGATGGCCGCGATGACCAGGGTGCCGTCGGTGATCTCGGCGGTTCCGGTTTCCAGTTCGACCTCGATCGTGCGCCGATCCCCGTTCGCGGAGGCCCCCGTGCCGCCCGCACCGGAGCCGCCGTTGGCCTGCGGCAGCGGAATGCCCGGACGCAGCCCCGGGAGGTCCTGCCGGAAGCTTGAGCGCAGGCCGGTGAGCGCGATGCGGTCCTGCGGCCGCTTCGGCCCCGCCACCGAGGGCTCGACCGTGGAGAGGTCGATCTCGAGCCGCGCCGTGTACTCGGGATCGCGCGTTTCGTCGGTGCGGAAGAGTCCCTGCTCCTTCGTGTAGCGCTCCACCCGCTCCACGATCGAGGCGGGACGCCCGGTGCCGCGCAGGTACTCGAGCGTGCCGTCGTCCACGGGGAAGAAGCCGATGGTCGCCCCGTACTCCGGCGACATGTTGGCGATGGTGGCGCGGTCGGCCAGCGAAAGGCTCGACAGCCCCGACCCGAAGTACTCGACGAAGCGGGCCACCACGCCGTACGCCCGCAGCTTCTCGGTCACGGCGAGCACCAGGTCGGTGGCGGTCGCGCCCTCCCGCAGCGCGCCGGTGAACTTCACCCCGACCACCTCCGGCAGGAGCATGTAGTAGGGTTGCCCGAGCAGCACGGCCTCGGCCTCGATGCCGCCGACCCCCCATCCCACGACCCCCAGGCCGTTGATCATGGTGGTGTGCGAGTCCGTGCCCACCAGCGTGTCGGGGCAGGCGACCCAGCGGTCGCCGTGCCGGCGGCGCTCCACCACCGACGCGAGGTACTCCAGGTTGACCTGGTGCACGATGCCCGTTCCCGGCGGCACCACGCGGAAGTTGCGGAAGGCGTCCTGCGCCCAGCGCAGCAATGCGTAGCGCTCCCAGTTGCGCTCCATCTCGCGCTCGACGTTCCTGCGGTACGCCGTGTCCGACCCGAAGTAGTCCACCTGCACCGAGTGGTCGATAACGAGGTCGGCGGGCACCACCGGGTTGATGCGCTCCGGGTCGCCCCCCATGGCCGCGATCCCCGACCTCATGGCCGCGAGGTCCACCACGGCGGGCACGCCCGTAAAGTCCTGCAGCACCACCCGGGTGGGCAGGAAGGGCACGTTGGCGCCGGCGCTGGTCGGGCTCCACGCCGCCACCGCGCGCACATCGTCCTCGCTCACATAACCCCCGCCGGCGTGCCGGAGCGCGTTCTCGAGCAGGATGCGGATGGAGAAGGGAAGGCGGTCGAGAGAGGCGATGCCCTGTTCCTCGAGGGCACCGAGGCGGTAGAACGAGGTCTCCCCCTCGCTCAGGTTCAGGGTGGCGAGCGAGCCGAAGGCGTTGTTCGGGGATGTCTTCACGGGTCTTTACCTGGGTCGTGGAGCCGGCGCATCGTCGCACGGAGGCGACAGGCTTCGTCTGACCCTAAACTAACATCCCGGCGCCTGCTCATGCGCCGGATGATGAGCCCGGTTACAACCGTCCCGGCCGGGCTCCGCGCAGTCGATTTGCGGGACCCGATTGGCTGGAACCCGACCACGCATTCGCGTAAGTTCAGTGGTTTCAGCCAGATTCCCACTGGGACACCCTGCCGGGATGGCGGAACAGGTAGACGCGAAGGTCTCAAAAACCTTTGCCCCTTGGGGCGTGTGGGTTCGAGTCCCACTCCCGGCACTCACGGACGGACAAGGGAAGCGCCGCATGCGTGCTGACATCGCGACGCGGCTCAAGCGCGGACGAAGGGCCCTCGCGACCACGCTGCTGGGCTGGTTCGTCGAGGCCCTCGGCCGCACCTGGCGCATCGAGGTCGCGGAGGGACGCGAGCACCTGGACGCGCTCTCCGCGGGCGGGCCGCCCGCCATCCTCGCCTTCTGGCACGACCGCGTCATTCCCGGGGCGTACTTCACGGGCGCACGCATGGCGCGGAGGAAGGGCGTGGACGTCACGGCCCTCACCAGCCGGTCGAGCGACGGCGAGTTGGTTGCGCGCATCATGCGGCGATGGGGCGCGCGCATCGTCCGTGGCTCCTCGAGCGCGGGCGGGCGCGAGGCGATTTGGGCGCTTCGCGCGGTCGTTCGGCGCGAGGGTTCCTCTCCGATCCTGGTCCCGGACGGTCCTCGAGGCCCCGCACGACACCTGAAGCGCGGCATCCTCGTACTGGCGCGCGTCTCCGGCGCGCCCGTCCTTGCCATGGGCCTGGCGTCGGACCGCCATTGGCGACTGAACTCCTGGGATCGGATGACCATCCCCAAGCCATTCGCCCGGGTGCGCGTATGCGTGCGCCGCTTCGAAGCCGGCCGCCATTCCGACGAGGCCCCGGACCACGACTCCGATCCCGAGGGCCGGCATCGGCTCGAATCCATGCTCAACGAGGTGACCCGCCGCGCCGACGAGGTCGCGGCATCCGACGCATGAGCTGATGGCGCACGGGTGGATCCTCGCTCCCTTGCCATCGGCTCCGCAATCGTAGATGCTACGCACGCCGGTCGATGCTCGCGCGCCGGCCGTTGCGGCGCGTGCCCGGCGGCACTTCGCGTCCCAAAGGTTGGAGCGTACTTGAACCGCACCAGGTTGCGCAGGAGGAACACGGCGGACATGAAGAGCGCCGGGTCGCTCGCCGGATCCGTCCCGCCACCGGCGCCCCGTCGGGATCCCGGGCCGTGACCGGATCCCTGGAATCCGTGCCCGGGTCCTCGAGGTCCACTTCCTCCCGGGCCGAGCGCTGGCTGGCGGGTGTGGCGCGCGCCGGCCGCACCACGCTCACGCACGCCGGCGAGCTGGCCTTTCTGCTACGGGACATCGCCGTCGCCCTCGTCAGCCTGCGCGTCGCGCCCCGCGCGATCGTGCGCCAGATGTACGTGATGGGAGTCGAGAGCCTCCCCATCGTCATCCTGACGGCCGTGCTCGCCGGAATCGTCACCAGCCAGCAGGGCGGTTACCAGTTCACCGGGGCCATCCCGCTCTACGTGCTGGGCAGCGTCGTGGCGGAATCGGTGGTTCTGGAGATGGGACCGGTGCTGACCGCGATCGTCCTCGTGGGCAGGGTCGGCGCCCGCATCACGGCCGAACTCGGGACCATGAAGGTGTCCGAACAGATCGACGCCTTCTACAGCGTGGGCCGCGATCCGATCCCCATCCTGGCCGCGCCCCGGGTGGTCGCCGGCATCGTCGTGGTGCCCGTGCTGGTGGGCATCGCGAACCTGGTCGGAATCCTGGCGGGCATGATTTCGGCCGATCTCACCGTAGGCCTCGGGCCCGCCAGCTTCCTCTACGGGGCACGCCTGTACTGGAATTCCTGGGATCTGTTCTACTCCCTCACCAAGGCGCTCGTGTTCGGCTTCACCATACCGGTGATCGCCATCCACATGGGACTGCGCACGGAGGGGGGAGCCGAGGGGGTGGGCAAGACGACGACCCAGGCGGTCATGTTCATGACCCTCGCGGTGCTGGTCATGGACGCGCTCTTCCCGCCCCTGTTGCTGGACTAGCGCGGTGTCGGCTCATCCCGTGATCCGGTATCGGGGGCTCTACAAGGCTTTCGACCTTCCCGTCCTCCGGGGCATCGACCTGGATATCCAGGCGGGAGAGATGTTCGGCCTGTTCGGGGCGTCGGGCGCCGGCAAGAGCGTGTTGCTCAAGACGACGATCGGCCTGATCGTTCCCGACCGGGGCGACGTCGAGGTGGACGGAGCGTCGGTGTTCTTCGGGGGCCGCAAGGCGCTTCGCCGGATCCGCGACAGGGTGGGATACGTGTTCCAGCACGCGGCCCTCTTCGACTCCCTGAACGTGTTCGAGAACGTGGAGACGGGACTTCCGCTGCGGCGGCTGCGCTCCATGAGCCGCAACCAGATCGCGCGCCTCGTGTGGCAGGCCCTGGAACGCGTCCTGCTGGACCCCCGCGAGGTGATGAGCAAGATTCCCTCCGAACTCTCCGGGGGCATGAAGAAGCGCGTGGGAATCGCGCGCGCCATCGTGGGAGGCCCGGACATCCTCCTCTGGGACGAGCCGACCACCGGCCTGGATCCGGTGAACACCGCCGGCGTGCAGCGTCAGATCCGCCGCCTTTCGCGCGAGCTGGATGTGACCTCAGTCATCGTGACGCACGACATCGAGGGAGGCCTTGAGATGTGCGACCGGGTAGCCATGCTCGAGGGAGGTGAACTGAGGTTCCTCGGTACCCCCACGGCCTTTCGCATCAGCACCGACCCGCTGGTGCGGGCCTTCGTGGACAGAGCCGCCGCGGAGGCGGCGGTAGACCTGGTGGCGACGACATGAACGAAGCGGGAACGGACTACACGGGTTCCGGGCCCTCGGACGCGGAACTGCAGCACGCCATTCCGCCACGGGCGCTCAAGAGCGAGGCACGCGTCGGGATCTTCATCCTCGCGGGAGCGCTCGCCGCGCTGATGGCCCTCTTCCTGATGACCGATCCGTCGATGTTTCGGGGCCGCTACTCGATCTTCGCGGTGGTCGAGAACGCCGCCGGGCTGCGCAGATCCGATCCCGTGCAGATGCGCGGCGTGAACGTCGGACGGGTGATGAGCTTCGAGATGGTGCCCGCGGGCGTGAACATAGAACTGGAGATCGAGGGCGAATACCAGGTTCCGGACGATTCGCGGGTCCGCCTGGTTGGGATCGGGTTGCTCGGAGGGCGTACGGTGGAGATTCTGCCCGGGGGCTCCCCCGTCATGGCGGAGGGCGGTGACATCCTTCAGGGCACCGTTAGCTCCGACGTCTACGGTATCGTGTCGGACATCGGCGACGAAGCCACCGACATGATCCAGCTGGTCGCGAACCTGCTGAACGAACCCACGGTGGCGTCGTTTCAGACCAGCGCGCAGGAACTGGAGTCCCTGCTCACGGACTTTGCGGTCATCGCTCGCGAGCAGCGGAGCGAGATCACCCGGCTCGTGGAGTCGATCAACGAGGCCGCGCGCGCCGTGAGCAGCACGACGACATCAACGGCGCCCGCGCTCGAGAGCATCGCCGTGCGGGCGGATTCCGCGCTCGCGGCCGTCAACCAGAACCTCGAAATCCTCGAACCGGCGCTCGCAGACCTGCGCGCCATCATGGCCCGCATGGAGCGCGGTGAGGGCACCCTGGGAAGGCTGTCCCGCGACGACTCGCTCTACGTCAACCTGAACGCAGCCGCATCGAGCCTCCAGCTGCTGCTGGACGACATCCGGGAGAATCCCGGCAGGTACATCAGCCTCTCGATCTTCTGACCGCGCCGGCTTCCGGTAACCCGATTTCCGCCGAGGCTCGCCCCACCTCCCGGGCGGGCGAGCCGCCTGTCTGTCCGGGTCCCCCGTCTACCAGCCCGGCGCCAGGGTGAAGCCCCAGTGCCAGCCCTTGTCGGGCCGCTGGAAGGGGTAGGCGTAGTAGCTCTCCAGAATCAGGAACCCGAGCAGGTTGGCCCGCGCGGAGATGCCGGTGCTGAAGACGGGAACCCGATCCGTCGTAGTCCTGTCGAAGCGCAGATCCACATCCCCGAAGTTGTCCCACGCCAGGCCCACGTCGGCGAAGGTGACCAGCTCGATGGGGAGGAAGGGCAGGTTGAGCAGGCCGAACTGGCTCACGCCCGTGATCGGGACCCGGAACTCGAAGTTGAACACCTGAATGCGCTGGCCGAACAGCTGCCGATAGCGCTCCGATTCCATGCAGGTCTCCACCTGCACGCAGCCGGTGAAGTCGAAGCTCTCTCTCGCGTAGCCGCGGATGAGGCTCTCGTACCCCAGGAATATCTGCCGCAGCCCGGTCTGGGTCTCCGCGGCGGTGATCCCGTAGCGCCCGTAGTGCATCCCCCTGAAGGCGATGGTGAGCTCGCGCAACGGATTGAAGTACCGGCGGTAGTCGGCGGTGAGGGTATGGAAGTCGGCGGTACCCACGGTGTTCTCGTACTCGAAGCGGTACCTGGACCCCCGCACCGGAGAAGTGAAGGCGGAATAGGAGTTGTCGCCCACCAGCGCGATCGCCGCGTGCACGAGGGTGAGCGGCGCCTGGGGATCCTCCAACTCACGGACGCGCCGATCCATCAGGCGCCCGAGCGGGTCGAAGAAGAGGTACTCCTCTTCGAGGTCGAAGGAGTAGCGGGTCAGGCCGAATCGGGTCTCGATGCGCTGCGTGGTCGAGAAGGGGTACGCGAGCATCCCGATCGCGGAGTCGATGTAGATTCGCTCCCGCAGGGCCCGGTAGGCCGGCATGCCGTTCGGTGAACGTTCGAAGCTCGCCCACAGCAGCTGATAGGGTATTCGTCCCCCGGATACGCCCCAGTTCCAGCGCCGCTTCATGTTCTGGTAGAGAAACTGGCCGCCCACATCCTTGAACGTGCCCTGGGCCTGGACGGCGACCCCCAGAGTTCTGTCCCCGAGCATGTCGCTGAAGAACGCCGCGGCTCCGCCCTGCAGGTTGTTTCCGTAGATGTCGCCGGCGCCGATGCCGATCATGGGCTGACCCACGTAGTCGAGCTTCAGGCCGGGATCGTAGGTGGATGCCTCTTCGGACAAATAGGTCCCCGCGGGAGGCAATCCGGTGAGCGGATCGGCCAGGTAGTTCCCGACCCGGCTCCGTACCAGCGGTTCCGAGGGCGGAATCAGACGCCCCCAGGCGACTTCCGCTTCCTCGCTCGCCAACTCCTGGGCGGCCCCCGCCTCCTGCGAGGAAAGCGAGTAGATGTGAAACTCGAACTCATCGAAGACCGAGAACACGAGCGTGCCGGTCTGGGCGGCGACGCTCATGGCCGGCGAACCGCTCGTGATCCCGCTCACCGCGGTCGCGATGTTGGTCACCCGGAAGATCTCGCCGGTGGGAAGATTCACGCGGTAGATGTCGCTGAAGCCGTCCTGGTCCGAGATGAAGTAGAGGCCCCGGCCGTCCGGCGTGAACTGGGGGTTGAGGTGCTTGACGTTGTCGAACAGGTCGAGCGTTCGCACCTCGCGCGTCTCCATGTCGAGAAGCGCGATGCGCGGGCGGCTGAAGACGAGGTCGGTGAAGTCCGTTTCCGGTCCCCGGTCGGAGACGAAGGCGAGCGTGGAGCCGTCCGGTGAGAACGCGGGCTGCATGTCTCCGTGCTTGTCGTCGGTGAGGCGCGTGATCTCTTCGGTCTCGATGTCGAGCATGAACAGGTCGGAGATGCCTCCCGACTGCCCCGCGAACACGATCGAGCGGCCGTCCGGCGACCAGGCCGGGTTGGAGATGGCGCCGATATTGGCGCTCTCCACGTCGATGCGCTGCTCCACGTCGGAGTTGTTGACGTCGACGATCACCAGCTGGTTGTCGCCGTCGGCGATCGCCACGAATGCGAACAGCTCCGCGTCGGGGGACCAGGAGCCCGAGGAGTCGAGGAAGCGGAGCGCGTCCATGTGCGCGTCCGAGGCGGCGCTGGACAGTCTGCGGATGATTCTCCCGGTGCGCGCGTCGGCCATGAACAGGTCGACCGAGAAGAGGTCCTTCTCGGAGATGAAGGCCACGTACCGGCCGTCGGGGCTGACCGAGGGAGCCACGTTCTGGGTGCCCGCGCCCGTGGAAGGAGCGAGCAGCAGGGCGCCCACTTCGCCCGGCGCCGAGCGGCCGGCCATGAGCGGCCGGTACTCGCTCTCGATGGCCTGGTGCCACTCCACCGAGACCGTGTCCTGGGTCTTGCCCAGCACGCTTACGATGGCGTTCTCCCAGCCCACCCGGAGCGAGCGGCGGTAGAGCTCGGTGACGGCCTCGTCGCCATAGGTGCCGCCGACGTACGTCCAGAAGGCCTGGCCGAAACGGTACGGGAAGAAACGCCGCTCCCGGGTCATCTGTTCGAGCGTCGGCACGTCGTCGCGCAGCAGGGCGTCGCGCAGCCACATGGCGGTGAGGGGGTCTTCGCGGCCTACCGAGAGGTATTCGGCCATCCCCTCCACCACCCAGAGGGGCAGCTGGGCCATCCCGCGCAGGCCGCCTCCGCTTCGCGACTGGGCGATGTTGTACTGGAAGGCGTGCACCAGCTCGTGGCCGAGCACGTGGTCGGTGTCGTGATAGGTGCCCGCCAGCGGCATGATGACGCGGTTCTTGAGCGACTCGGTGACCCCGCCGGTGCCCTCGCTGATGAAGCCCGCGAGGGTGTTGGTCTGCTGGAAGTCGGGGTGGTCGGCGTACAGGATGACCGGCTTGGGCCGCTCGAACTCGTGCTGGAAGGTGCGGGCCAGCCGCTCGTACCAGCGCTCGGACATGCGGGCGGCGTCCTCAATGGCCGTCGCAGCCTCGTTGTAGTAGTGGATGTCGAAGTGGGGGGTCTTCATGACCCGGAAGTCGAAGGAATCGTACTGCACCTTGTTTCGCCCGAAATACTGACCCTCGACCGGTTCGGGCGGGAGCAGGGCCGTCAGGGCGGCGACGGCAGGAAGGATCCCGGCGCACAGGCTCCGGCGGACGGCGGACGAAGAGTAGGATGTCATGGCCTGACCTTGGCGAATGTCGTCGCGCAGCCGGATGCTGGCTGGAGGCGTGGGCGAGCGTCGCGGATGATGGCGTCAGTACACGATGCTCGGGGGTAAGGTCCGCGCGCGCTCGCGGGTATCGCCCGCGGCATCGTTGCGGTTGCGGGAGCGGAAGTAGAACTTACGGCGCATGCCCGTGACGGCGCTATGCACCTTCCCGCGAACCAGGAGAAACGACATCCGATCTCTCTTCCGGCGGGTCAACCCCGCACGACCGGGCGCCGGTCTCTTCCGGGCCGCGATGACCGTCCTCTGGCTCTGCGCGGCGTGCGCGCCCGTCGATGGCCCCCCGGTCGCGGGAGACCCGGTGCCCGATGTCCAGGCGGCCACGCTGGACGGGGAGGCGGTCGCGCTCTCCGATCTGCGCGGCCAGGTGGTGCTGGTCAACCTCTGGGCCACCTGGTGCGCGCCCTGCCGGTTCGAGACGCCCTTCCTGCAGTCGCTCTACGATGAGCATCGCGAGCGGGGCTTCGAGATCGTCGGCATCTCCGTCGACGACGCCGGGTTCGAGGACGTGGTGCGGGGTTTCGCCGGCGAGTACGGCGTGACCTACACCATCCTGCACGATCCGGAGATGCGCTCGATGGACGCGTTCCACGCCGTCGGTCTCCCGGCCACCTACCTCGTCGATCGCGAGGGGACGATCCGCTTCGTGCGCGTCGGTCCGGTTTCCGAGCAGGATCGCGAGTTCTTCGACGCCCTGGAGGCGGCTCTCGGGTGACCGGGTTCCCCCCCGGTCTCGCGGACGCGGAGACCCCTGTTGCCCTCGTGGACCTGACGCGGGCGCGCGCCAACGCCGCGAGGGTAGCCGCCTACACGGCGCAGTACGGGATCGCCTGGCGCCCGCACGTGAAGACCCACAAGAGCCTCGCGCTCGCCCGCATCCAGCTGGAGGCCGGTGCCCGGGGACTCACCGTTGCCACGCCCCACGAGGCGGAGGTCATGTCCCGGGCGTGCGACGACCTGCTGCTCGCATATCCTCCTCTCGGGAAGAAGAAGCTGGAGCGCCTTATGGCTCTGCCGGAGGCGGTCAGGTTGACCGTGGCCCTGGATTCGGAGGTGGCGCTGCTCGGCCTCGCAGGGGCCGCCCGGGCAGCCGGAAGGAGGGTCGGCGTCCTGGTGGAAGTGGATGTGGGGCTGGGAAGGGTGGGGGTGCAGACGGCGCGGGAGGCCGCCCGGCTGGCGACGCTGGCACGCAATGCGCGGGGTCTGGCCTACCGGGGCATCATGTTCTACCCGGGGCACATCCGCACGCACGTTTCAGGGCAGGAGCGGGCGGTCGGCGAGCTGGCGGAGCGGCTGGAGGCGTGCTGCGCGACGCTCGCCGAAGCCGGTCTGGCGCCCGAGGTCGTAAGCGGCGGCTCGAGCCCCACCCTCTGGAACAGCCACCTGCTTCCCCGTCTGACCGAGGTCCGGGCCGGCACGGTCATCTACAATGATCTCGACATGACCGGCATGGGCGTGGCCGGCGACCACGAGTGCGCCTACTCGATCCTCGCCACGGTGGTGAGCACGGCGGTCCCCGGGCGGGCGGTGGTGGACGCGGGGTCCAAGGCGCTCTCGAAGGAGCTGCACGACACGGCCGGCAGCGGATACGCCGCCCTCGCCGGACGGCCGGAGGTGCGCGTGGTCGCCCTGTCGGAGGAGCATGGCGTGCTGGATATCACGGGCACGGACTGGCGGCCACGGGTGGGCGAACTGGTGCGGCTGCTGCCGAACCACGTCTGTGTCTCGGTGAATCTGCAGGACCGCGTCATCGCGCACGAGGGAGGGCACTGGGAAACCTGGCCCATCGAAGGAAGAGGACGCGTCGCGTCCTGGAATCGCGTGAAACCCAACCATTCAACGGCATCCAGCCACGGAGTCTGACACCCAATGAGCGAAACAACGGTCGTGCATACCGACAGCGCCCCGAAGGCCATCGGTCCCTATTCCCAGGCGATCCTGGCGGGCGGGCTTCTCTTCGCCTCCGGGCAGATCCCGCTGGTCCCGTCGACGGGCGAGCTGCTCAGGGGTGACATCCAGGAACAGACGCACCAGGTGCTGCGCAATCTGGCGGCCGTGCTGGAGGCTTCCGGGGCATCGCTCTCCAGCGTCGTCAAGACGACCGTCTTCCTGGCGGACATGGGGGAGTTCGCCGCCATGAACGAGGTGTACGCCGAGCACTTCGGCGACCATCGTCCCGCCCGCTCGACCGTGCAGGCGGGCGCGCTGCCCAGGAACGTGAGCGTCGAGATCGACGCCATCGCGCTGGTTTCCTGACCGGGCCGCTGTCCTGCGTCGACGCTCTCTCTGCGGCCCGGTGCCGCGCCGGCGGCGGGAACCGTGATCCTGCAAGGCGTGGGCCATGGATGTCGTCGAAGGCCCACTGGCGGAGCGTTGTCGAATCCGGCACGATTAAGGATGCGGGGCCGTGCGGCTCCGGCCGTGTCCCGCGCGCCAAGTTTTTCCTGCAATGAGGTGATTTTTCATGATTGCATGCTCCGCAAGGCGGATGCGGATGAGGTGGTTCGCGGTCGTCGCGGGCCTGTCGGCCCTCACGGCCTGCTCGATACTGGACGGGCCCACCGAAGCTCCCACGACCGCAAGCATCGTCATCGGCGGCCCGGGCCCGGGTCCTCTGACCCTGGTCACGTCGAACCAGTTCGTCTACATCTTCGACAACTTCGGCAACCGCCGGGAACAGATCAGCAGGGCCGACACCTCGACCGTCGATCCGGGTTACAGGGCCGATCTCGAGATGGGCGGTGGGTCCCGCATTTTCGTAAGCGTCAGCAGGGGGATGGATGAGGAAACGACGCCACAGGTGAGCCTGCAGCTGTTCGTGCGCGACGAGACCATCTGCGAGGTGGAATCCGTTCTGAATGACGAAGTCCCCGAGGTGGTCTGCACCTACACCTTCAACTAATAGCGTCAGGCGGGAGGACCGCGGCGCGAAGGTCTACTCCCCGTAGGGAATCCAGATGTTCTTGACCTGCGTCGCCCGGCGCAGGAACTCGTGGCCTTCTCCCTGTGCGCGGGAACGCCATCGTCTGGGGAGTCCGGCTTCGGTCCAGGTCTGCTTCATGTTTCCGGTGGAGAGGCGCTCGACCTCCTCCGCCCCGGCGTCGGCACCGAAGTACCAGATGGCGGCCACGTCGTCGTGCGCGGCCAGCACCGGCGCCAGTTCCGCATGCTCGCCCGTGACGACGTTGACTACCCCGGCGGGCAGGTCGGAGGTGTCCAGAATCTGGCAGAAGTCGGTGGCGGAGAGCGGCCAGCGTTCGGAGGGCACGGCGACCACTGCGTTGCCGGCTGCGACGGCGGGCGCGATCAGCGAAACGAAGCCCAGCAGCGGGTTTCGCTCGGGGCACACGATGCCGACCACACCCAGGCTCTCGGGCATGGCCAGGGTGACGTTGCGGTACGGCGTCCCGTGGACGCGCCCGTCCCACTTGTCGGCGTGCGCCGCGTAGGTGAAGAGCCGCCGCACCGAGAGATCGACCTCATCGGACGCGCGGCTCGCGGTCTGCCCGGTGAGTGACCGGATGCGAGCCGCGAACTCGGGTGCGCGCACGGCGAGGTTCTCGGCGATGAAGTAGAGGATCTGCGCACGGTTGTGGGCCGTGCGGTCCGCCCATCCGGCGCCGCGGCGCGCCGCCTCGACCGCGTTGCGGATGTCCTTGCGGTTGCCGCGTCCCACCTCTCCCGCCACCTCGCCCGAGGCCCCGCGGACGGACATCGTGTACCCGCCGTCGGGCCGCGTCTGGCGGCCCCCGATGTACATGCGCATGGTACGATCCACCTGCGGCATCGCGTCGCCCGCAAGGGGCAACCCGCCGTCCTTCCGGAGCCTGGTCGGCCCCCCATCCCCCGACGAAACGGATTCCGTTGCGTCGAGTTCGCCCGCGGCTCCCGCATTGCCACGGCCGCGCGCTTGCCAGGCCGGTCGCACGTACTCATGCAGCCCCTCGCGTCCACCCTCGCGCCCGAAGCCGCTCTCGCGGTAGCCGCCGAAGCCGGAGGCTGCGTCGAAGACGTTGGTGCAGTTGATCCACACCGTGCCCGCCTTCACTCTCGGCGCGATGTCCAGCGCCAGATTGATGTTCTCGCTCCAGATGCTGGCCGCGAGCCCGTAGCGGGTGTCGTTGGCGAGCCGGACCGACTCCTCCGGTGTGCGGAAGGTCATCATCACCACCACCGGCCCGAAGATCTCGACCTGCGCGATGGCGGACGCGGGCGCCACCCGGGTGCAGAGCGTCGGCGGATAGAAAAACCCCTCCGCCGGCGTGCTCCACGACGGCTGCCAGATGTGCGCGCCGTCGCGCCGGCCCTGGTCCACCAGCCGCCGGATCTTCTCGAGCTGCACCGGCGCGATGATGGCGCCCATGTCCACGGCCTTGTCCAGCGGATCGCCCATGCGCAGCGTCTCCATGCGGGCCTTCAGCTTCCGCTCCAGCGCCTCCGCGACGCCCTCCTGAACCAGAATGCGCGAACCCGCGCAGCACACCTGCCCCTGATTGAACCAGATGGCGTCCACGACCCCCTCGACCACGCCGTCCAGGTCCGCGTCCTCGCAGACGATGAAGGGCGACTTGCCTCCCAGCTCGAGCGAGAGACGCTTGCCGCTGCCCGCCGTCCGGCTCCGGATGAGGCGCCCCACTTCCGTGGATCCGGTGAAGGCGATCTTGTCGACGCCGGGATGCGCCACAAGCGCGGCGCCGGTGCGGCCGTCACCGGTCAGCACGTTCACGACCCCGGGGGGCAGGCCGGCTTCCCGGCAGATCTCGGCGAAGAGGAGGGCGGTAAGGGGCGTGAACTCCGCGGGCTTGAGGACCACCGTGTTTCCGGTGGCGAGCGCGGGCGCGATCTTCCACGCCAGCATCAGCAGCGGGAAGTTCCAGGGGATGATCTGGCCGGCCACGCCCACCGGGACCTGATCCGGGAACTCGGCATCCATCAGCTGCGCCCATCCGGCGTGGTGGTAGAAGTGGCGCACCACGAGGGGGATGTCGATGTCGCGCGATTCGCGCACGGGCTTGCCGTTGTCCAGCGTCTCCAGGACCGAGAAGAGGCGCGCGTGCCTGTGGATGCGGCGGGCCAGCGCGTAGAGGTAACGGGCGCGGGCGTGACCGCCGAGTTGCGACCACGGCTCCTGTGCGGCGCGGGCCGCGCGCACGGCCCGGCCGACATCCTCGGAGCTTCCCTGGGTAATGCGCGCGAGGGCCGTCCCATTCGCCGGGTTGACGGTGTCGAACGTCTCCCCGCCGGCACCTTCGACCCAGTCGCCGCCGATGAACAGGCCGAAGGAGCGTTTGTGCTCGTTGAGCCATGCCTGCGCCCGGTCCGTGCTCTCGGGGGCGGGCCCGTATTCGAGGGTTTCGAAGATCTCGGGAAGTTTCGGCATCTCGCGGGGCTAGGCCATGGGATGTCGATGGGTGGCGGAGTATCGGCCCGTCACGTAGTGCTCGATCTGGCGTTCGATGTCGCCCAGCAGGGAACTGGCGCCGAAGCGGAAGAGTCCGGCCTGCATCCAGCGGGGACCAAGCTCCTCGCGCATGAGCACCAGCCAGACCAGCGCCTGCTTCGCGGTGCCGATGCCCCCCGCGGGCTTGAAACCCACGCGATAGCCGGTGCGCTCGCGCCAGGCGCGGATCTGGCGCACCATGGTGAGGCCGACGGGCAGGGTGGCGTTGACCTTCTCCTTGCCCGTGGAAGTCTTGATGAAGTCGGCTCCCGCCATCATGCACACCAGGCTCGCGCGCGCGACGTTGGTGAGGGTCGCGAGTTCGCCGGTGGCGATGATGGTCTTCAGGTGGGCGCCGCGGGCGGCGTCGCGGAAGGCGCCGACCTCGTCGTAGAGGTCGCCCCAGCGCCCCCGCAGGACGTGCTCGCGGGTGATGACGATGTCGATTTCGGAGGCACCCGCCGCCACGGCCGTCCGGATCTCGTCGAGTCGCTGCGGGAAAGGCGTCTGGCCGGCCGGGAAGCCGGCGGCAACGGCCGCGACCGGAATTTCCGAGCCGGCAAGCGCCTCGACCGCGGTGGCGACCATGCTCGGGTAGACGCACGCGGACGCGACCCGGATGGGCAGGCCGTCCGCGCCCGCGGCCTCGAGCAGGTCCGCGCGCATGGGATTGCGGGCCTTCCCGCACAGCCTGCGCACGCGCCCGGGGGTGTCGTCCCCCGCGAGGGTGGTCAGGTCGATGCAAGTGACCGCGCGCAGGAGCCACGCTGCCTGCCACTCGCGCTTGACGCTCCTGCGGCCGGGAAGGGAAGCGGCCCGGCGCTCCGCTGCACTCCGGTTGACCCGCAGGTGGCGCAGCCAGTCGAGCTCGAGGGGCGTTCCGGGGTTCCAGGGCTCGAGGTCGGAGTGCGCGGTGTGTTCTGTCGGCGCGCGCGGGTCGTGTCTCGGCAGGTTCCCCTCTTCGCCCGCCGCGGGCGCGGAGGTCGCGGGCGAACGCCGGCCCCTGCGGGCGAAGGCGGATGATCCGGTGGAACTGACGTCGTCAGGCATGCACCAAGTTATTCCCGGTGCGAGGTGATCTGCTACCCGGGCGGCGATGGCGGCGGTTCGCGGGGCCCCTCGATCCAACGGGTGTGGGCGGCACGGCAGGATCCCTGTTTGCCCCGGGATGCGCACAACCCTTACGTAACGGCGGAGCACACGAGGCCAGAATCACGGCAGAGAATCGTATAAAGTCTTACGGGGCTGCACGATCTGCGTTTTCTGCCGTTGGACTGGACACTACTGGACCGTGCCGCGAAAGCGGGAAAATCGTACCTGAATGGCGGGAGTCCCATGCATCGCAGGAAGCCGCTGGCAGCGGTTTCCCGGCGATCAGATGCCTTCGGCGACGTTCGAGCTTGTTGGGCGGGATCACCGGGGGCTATCCTGAGTGTCCCCGAGACGTGAGGGGCGCCTCGGATCATCCCCAAAAAGGAGACTGCGAGAATGAGCAGAGCGGAAGAAAGAACTGTTGAGACGGTCAGCCACGGCGACTGGATCCGGCTCCGTCACGGTGCTCCACGCGGAGACATCGTTTCTTCTGACGATGTGACCCACGTTCGACACGCTACCGATGGGTTCATCATGCGGATACCGCACGACGGGCCACCGGAAGACTAGTGCTAGACCCTAGTGCTAGACCCTAACGTGTTTTTCCCCAATGAGTTACCGCGTCAGAAAGCTAGGATTTCGCTGAAGTTCGGGCTAGAGGCACCGGCGAACCGGGGGCCGAGCCCCGGCGGGCGCACGGACCCGCCGGGGCCTTTCCCTAGCCCTAGCCTGCTGCCTCGATGACCGTCACTGCGGCTGTACGGGTCGCTGAGCGGCCTTGCGGTCCGAATGGATCCCCGCTCGCCTCTGGAGGCTCTGTCGCCGTCACGCTTACCTCTGCGGTCCCCGCCCCCACGCCCCGGATCATGAGCCGATGGCTCTCCCCTATCGTGACACCCACCACGGTCGTGTCATCCGAAGCGGCCGTGTACGTGAGTTCGAACGGACTTCGGAACAGGATGCGCACATCCAGCGCATCCACGACCTGTCCGGTCTCGATCGTTAGGTCAGGGAACGCCGTACCCGACAGCGCGGGCGGCTCGGACGGAGGCGTCATGCCGTTGACGTAGTCGCCTTCGCACCCCCAGAGGCAAGCCACCAGCACTAGCGCGATTCGTCTCATGTCACGTTTTTCCACCAAACCGCGCGAATGTCGTCTTCGTCCCAATCGTCCGGCTCGGTGGCCGACTCCCTGACCTTTGAGGGGGCGTCAGGACCGCGTGGGAATCCAGAGTTATGGACAGCCCCGTTGATCCGGTTCTCAAGGCACCAAACGAAGTCGGTCACGTTGTTCCGCTTACTGCCGCTCGCGCGACAGGTCTCGAAGACATCCGCGATGTAGTCGGCCGGGTAGTTGGTCCGGTCGCTGCTGTCGGCGTTGCTGTCGATCAGGTCGTGGAGCAGTGCGGCGATGTTTCCTTCGATTTCGGCCTCGTCATGGCCGGACTTGGTGTAGTGCTTGTATTCCCACCACTCGGGATTGCCCTGCCCAATGTTCCCGGCGTAGTCGGCGAAACCCTCGGAGAATGCGCATTTGTAGTTGGACGGCTCTGGGATATCGTGCCCCCTACAGTCGGTCGACCACATCCCGCCGAGCGCTATATGGTGAAAGCCGTGGCCGAACTCATGGGCCGCGACCCACAGTTTGTAGTAATCGTCGCGCCCGAAGACGATGTGGTCGGAACTGCTGTAATAGCGAGCCGTCTTATTGCTGGAGTTGAACTCCCAGGTCATGAGGCCCCGGAATTGGTCGAAGTGGTCTTCGATCTTCGGGATAGCCTTGTTGAGATTGCTCCACGGCATGTAGAGGGTGTGCTTCGAGCTGACCTGCGTGGTCTCGCCGCAGTCATTCCGGCCTGCGTAGAAGGTGGCGATGTTGTCGTCCGCGTAAACTTCCGAGGTCGTCGGCACGATGGCGAACGCCTGGATGTACTGGTTGCTAGCCGGGCAGGAGACAGTCACGATCCCGCTGGCGGGTACGGTGCGCACGGACGTGCGCACGAGGTTGTGGGTTCCGGCGGCCTTGTACTTGAAGGTGATCTCAGCCTTCGCCGCGTTATGCCGGGCACCATTGTGGTAGTAGACTAGGTGGATCGAGATGTCGTTGTCGCCGTCGGCACCCGTGTCGACATCCGCCGAGTATTGCGCGCCGCTTGCGGTCGGAATCTCGCGGAACGGCCCCTCTCCCGGCGCGAAGCCCTCGGGCACGACCGACTCGTCGAAGAAATCGGTGACGCGTCCGCCACGGTCCATCACCAGCAACCAAGCCTCGTTGCTCGTGTCGTCAAACACGACGGGGCTCTCCTCGTCCTCGGGTGCTGTCACGGTGACCCTGACGGCCACTTGGTAGTAACCCTTTTCAGGTAGCGTGATCTGCACGGTTTGCTGCCACATCCCGCCGGCGCCCATGGCCGGGAGCATCCAACTCGCGATGGCCGGAAACTGTTGGCCAACGGGATAGCTCGGGCGTTTGTCGGCCCCGGCGTGCTCCACCGCTGCCATAGTCGGAAGCATGACGCGGACTTGGCCGCCCGTCAGCTTTTCGTTCGCGACGCCCTTTATCCGGAGGGTCACGGTTCCGAGGGGGACGAGCGCACCATCGACGCTCAGGTGGACGGCGAGGCGGGGCCTGAAGGGTTCGATGACCGCGCCATCGTCCTGCGCTGTGTGGGCGACGGCCATCGCGATGTACTCGTCAACGAGCGGGAGATCGCTTTCGGTTACGGCCAGCGGATCGTCAAAACAGGCTGCCAAGAGGAGCGACAGCGCGAGCGCGGTGAGATACAGCTTGCCAGTTGACATGGTGACTCCTTGTTGGGGTCCTGACGTAGGCTAGCTCCGCAGTAATGGCGAGCCTCACGGCGTCCCAGCGTCGCGAGGCTCCGGCGAAATCGCACATGGCAGCCTCCGGGGTTGGGGACATCAGGAAGGAGTCTCGGTCAATCGGCTGGCCTCCTCGGTGGTTTCGAGGGATCTCTGTGGGCGGCGATATACACCGGGCATGCCGTGAAGGTCCCTACGCCCTAGAGGCGAAACGTAGCCCACGGCCTCAAAGCGCGTGCTGCCCGTGGCCCCGCGCGCGCTCCTCCTGCTCCACCGCACATCGAGGCCCGTGGCGCTCGCGTTTCGCTGGCGCGCCACGACAGGTTGCCGGTCACTTTGGGTCATCCACCGGCTGAACAGGACGGTCTCGTCACCCAGCGCGCGGCTGAACGTGACGCTCTTCCAGTTGCCGTCGACGGACGTGCGCCCACTTCCACCTGTGTCTCACGCCCTCATGGTGTCTATAGCAGTCTACCCTGAGTAATACACGGGCCTGGCGAGGGACTCCGCCCCTTCGAACCCTGGAAGCCCCGCGCTCAAGTGGATCGCGCGGGCGGGGGCGTCGCCCCCCATCCCCCCGTGGCGGCGCATCCCGATGGGGTAGCCGCCCGCACGGCGATGGTTGCCGTCCGCGTGACGGGAACCGGGTTCGCCACCGGTGGCGTGCCGCACCCGACGCTCGATCCGCCGGACGCTGTCGGCGCGCGTCTTGCCCAGCGCGCGGCCCGCGCGCCCTTCTGGTATCGGTCGAGATCCTCGCGCCAGCCCTCGACCAAAACCTCCCGGCCCCGGACCGGGCTGCCGCGCTTCGCTTGCCCACCCTCGTTCGGACGCCGGGAAACCCGCCGTCCGAACGAGAGTCCGATCCGGCCGCCCCTCTCCGCCAGGGAGAGGCAGACCTCTCGGACACCATCGACCCCAGGAACCGACCGTTCGTGAAAGCGGGGCAGGCCAATCAACAGGGCGTTGGGAGTGTTGCGCAACCGGCGTTCTTCCATGCTCGCCTCAGAGGCCGTTTCCGCGGGCTCCGGAGCGTTTCGGGTAACCTGCGGGCCGCGGGATCGCCCAGAACCGACATCCATTCGGCACGTCGTTCGGGGGAGCCCGTTGCCGATCCGGAGGTGTGAAAACGACGTCGGGGTGCATGTGCAGGGAAATGCCGCGAAGATGTGCGGAGCGCGGATTCCGCAAGTCGCCGGACGGCTTGGGGTTGAGCCACGGCCCGCGGATCGCCGGTGCCGATCCGGATCTCCGGGCTGTGGACGGGAGCGGCCCTTTGGGATGCCTGGTGCGGCATCGGCAGGTTCGGCATGTGCAGGCCCATGCCGCCCTCCCCGCCGGGTCGCGTACCAACGATCCCTCCGGGAAGGGGGCTTTGCCGATGAAGAACTCGACGGTCGCCATCATCGGTGCCGCCATCGGAACGGCGGGCGCGCACGCGCTCGAACTGCCGTTCCCCGCCGTCGGCGACAACCCCTATCTCGACCTGATCGCCCACAACGATCCGGGCATCCACGCCGCCATCCGCCTCGGGTACTACGCCTCGCCCGGCGTCCCCGTGACTGACACGCCGTGGCCTCGCTCCACCCGGCTGCGGAGGTGCCTTGACGGTTTGAACACCGGCAAATCCCGGGCCGGAACCTCGACCGTCTCTCCGGTCCGGGGATTGCGACCCGTGCGGGCCTTGCGGTGCCTCACCTTGAAGGTGCCGAAGCCCCGGAGTTCGATGCCGTCGCCTCGGGCGAGGGCCTCCTTCAAGGCATTGAGGAAGGCGTCGACCATCAGCCCGCATTCCCTCTTGGTGACGCTCGGTCCGACCGCGGCGGCGACCTGTTCAACGAGTTCGGCTTTGGTCATCCTCTTCTCCTCGCGCGAAGTGTGGCCGAGTCCTGCCCCGCTTCAGCAACATAACCGGCGGCGGCGACCGACGGCGGCTGGACCCACCGACCTTGCCAAGGCGAAGCCGTGCCCCCGATGGCGTTGGCCGCAGCGGACATCCTCCTGGCTTCAGGAACGGCGTCCGTCGCGGCTGAACTATGGCCTTCCCGCATGGGATTGCTGGCCCGGAGCGACCCGCCGCGGAGGTTGGGATGGAGTGCACATCCCAACCTCCGCAGATGCCACGGCAGGCATCGAAAAAGGGGGGTCGCTCCGGTCACGGCTTCCGGTTCCCGTGCGGCACAGCCGCCCCGGAAGCCGTGATGCAACCATCATCCGGACAACGACATACGCAGTCGCCGACATGCACGGTCCGATCCGGGGTTTCGCGCACATCGGGGTCCGTTTCACATGTGCGGCCCTCGCACGGCACCGGACGCGCGTCCCGAGTCCGACCAACCTTCTCCCCAGACGTTCGTGCGCGCCAAGCTCCTTCCGATCCCCGATCATGCGCCTGAACCGTTCGGATCGGGACGAACCGGACCTGTTCGACGACTTCCCACTCCTGCCTGCCCCCAAGCTTCCGGCGTGGACCTTGCGGGCGTGACCCGGTTGACAGGGGCGTAACAATCTGAATAATGGGAGGCATGGGAACGCCACGGACTGTTTCGCAAGCCATCAAGGGCCGCCTGTATCCGTCGCGGGAACAAGCCGCGACTCTCTCCAAGATGCGCTTCCTACTGGCGTGCATCCGGGAGAGGGTGCGGGCCGAATCGCGCGAGTATTACGAGCGCGAGGAGAAGGGTTGTTCGGTCGGCTGGCTCCAAAAGGAGGTCGCACAGCCGATGCACCGGCGGCTCGGTATGCCGTGCGAC